>Ga0172380_10000177_pt1 | contig 138741 bp, 109 predicted proteins | sample Leawe162metaG_FD_119747 | JGI IMG/M metagenome (GOLD analysis project Ga0172380, IMG submission 119747) | Leachate microbial communities from a municipal landfill in Southern Ontario, Canada - Leachate well 162 metaG | ecosystem: Engineered > Solid waste > Landfill > Unclassified | place... | reverse complement strand
CTCCTAGGTCGATGTCTATGAAACTTAAGAAGTCGGAACACCAGTTCTACTCAAATACTTCTTAAGCGGAGACGACAAGGCGTCTTATCTTAAGGCTATTCAGTTATCAGGGTTCAACCTGCAAGAGCTAGGCTCAGTACCTAGACAAGTAAGTTGAATCAACAAAGTAATTAAGGGGAAAGCAGCAATGTTTTCCCCTTTTTGTTTAGGCAAGCAGCGATGTTTTCCTCTTTTTGCATCGGGATTTTTGTCAGAAAAACAGAAGTTTTTCTGACGTCAACAATGACTCTGTTCTTGTTTCGCCACTTTTCAGGCTTTCAAGGAGAGAATTTTGTATTCAATTGGCGTAATCTTTATATGCTATGGGTTCCCGGCATTAGTTAGCAGTTAAGGAGTGTTTATGAGTGGTGCAAACTTTGGTCGCCTCGCAATTTCCCTTTCTCTCGGTCTTGCCTCTTTGAGCATGGCTTGCAGTCAGAGTTTTGCTCAAACTCCTAGTGGTGGAATATATACTCCTATCAATATTGAAGAAGTGCGGTCTGCTGCCAAATCTCAATTGAAGAACGCTAGAGCGGCTGGTCGTCTAACTGTTGATGAAACCAAGAAGATGCAAGAAAGTCTTGTTGACGCCAATAGTCTTGAAGCAATTGAGAGCACTTGGGCAAAGATGGAAGCTCGCGCTCAAGAAGTTAAATCGAATCACCTGAGCATCGATCACCTAATCAAACAATTTTCAACTGACATCGACAAACTAGTAAAGGATAAGACTCTTACAGTTGCTGATGCCAAGTTCTATCGCGATCGCATTGACGGCATGAAGCGTCTGCAGAAGCAGTTCACAGCTAACGGCCATCGTCTCGATTTCTGGCAGTTCAATGTTCTGGCTCTTGATCTTTCTAGCGTTCAAGAACGGCTGACACGTGCTCTTGCTCGCCAGAACCAAGGCACTGAGAGTATTGATGATTTGATTCTACGTAGCGACTTATATATGGCGCGCAATGCTGTTTGCGCCCGTCAACTAAACACTTATAAGAGCTACATTGTTGAGCCCGAGCTATTGCTTCGCGCAAAGAACGAGCTTTATTCAGTTTTGAAAGATCGTGCTCATAGCAAAATCGCCACTCCTGAAGTCAAAGCTCAATTGCAGAAAAGACTGATGGCGACTCACTACGAAGCAGGTAAAATTCAACCGAGCCAAGAAGAAATCGACTATGCAATTTCAGAAGTGCAACGACTAATTGATGGCGGCATTAAGAATGGCAATCTTGGCCACACTGATGCAACCCGCTTGCAGCAAGAGCTTGAGCTGGTTAAGGCCATCAACAAGAGCTATCCTGGTCCTAATCCTGGTGTCGATCCATTCGAGAAAGAACTGCGCCATGAAGAAGTTCGGTTCATGGCTAGCGACATCCGATTCTTGCAAGATTGGCTCGCACGCCTGTTGCGCAAAGATGGAGATACCGATCAAACTCGCGAGCAAATTCTCACTATCGTTCGCCGCGCAGATCTGGCCTTCTTCACTCATCGCATTGCAGAAGCAGACGTAGTGGCTATTCTCAATCTTGTTTCGCAGGCTTTGCGTGCTGAAAACAAAGTTGAGCGCTTGGCCATTTTGAAAGAAGGACAAGGCAAGCTCGACATGATGATCGCTGATTATTCATGGAAGCCAGTCGATGTCGCAGTGCGCGTAGAAGAGCTAAACAAGATGATTGCTAAGCTTAAGAATGCGCAAGGTGAAGCCACAGCCGAACGCGATCGCATCGAAGGGATTTTGCGTAGTCTGCCTCAATCAAGCAGCCCTGAAAAAGTTGGTGCCAACATTGTCGCCGGTTCAGAGTTAGAACTATTGCGCAGCAAAGTCGCTTCACTACTCAAAGAAGAGCAGAAGTCGGCTAACGAAACCAATCAATAGAATAGGCCCTAAAGAGTGGCCTTATCTAGAACGTTGTTTTGTTTCTTGATGGCATTGCCTGCTTGATCGAAGGTGATGACTTCAACAGAAATTTGCACTTCTAGACGGCCACTCGTCTTGGTTTCTTTGCGCAGCATCAACTGTGAAATTTCGTCGTAGATATGAGTCTCTTCGAGGTAGCGATCGGTTGGCGAATGATATAAGCGCTTGAAGTATTTGAGCAAGGCGCCATTATCTGAAAAGTGGAAGTGCTCAGTTACTCCGCGTTGGCCGTCGGTCAACCATTGAATTTGCTCGCGGTGATTCATCTTGCCAGTTTTGGCATCGAACCAGTGATTGACTGAAAAGAGTGCTTTACCGTCAGGACCAAACTCTGTTTGACCCTGAAAAGAATTGACCTGGCCTTGGGTTTCTCGCACAACAGTGCGAACGAGAATGCCTTTCGGATTCATCACCAGCACCGATTCGATGGCCTGGTCTTCGCTCAGGTAGCGCTTATCTTTGGTCAGTATATTGCCGTCTGGCAGTGTGTACGATTCGAAAATGCTGTCGATATCACCAGTAACTGGATCAAATCGAGTTTCAGAGCGTCCATCGGCCGAGCGCTTCACCATTTTGACGAGTTTGTCTTCGCTGGTGTAGACCTTCTCTAGGTAGTAGCCGATTTGTCTTTCACTTTTATAAACGTGAAAGGTTGTGCGCAGCTCCCCTTCTATTTTGGAGCCAAGTTCAACTTCTTGAAAGCTAAGTTCAAGGGCGGGGTCATCGCTGTATGGGTTATGTGGTAATTCTGTGTTCATATCTGGGATTCCTGGAAAAAGAAAAGCATGCGAAGCATGGGGGCCTTTGACTCTAAAAAAGAGTGGATTAATCTATTGGTTAGGAACTTTTAGATACAATCCTGGGCTATGCCAGACTATGCCTAATGCCCGGGAATGTCAAGAGGTTTTTAATCTAGCCATAAGAGTTAATCTAAGCCCGCTTTTGGCCTTTAGATTTCAGCCCTTGATTAACCTAGTGCAAGGCCACCGGTGGCGGTTTCTTTGTATTTTTGATTCATATCAAGGCCGGTTTGTTTCATTACCTCTAAAGAGCGGTCGAGGCTAATTAAGTGGCTACCGTCGCAGGCCAAGGCAAGCTCTGCTGCATTGAGTGCTTTGACCGCTCCCATAGCGTTGCGTTCAATGCAAGGCACCTGCACGAGACCTTTGATTGGGTCGCAGGTCATACCAAGGTGGTGTTCAATTCCGATTTCGGCGGCCTGCTCAATTTGATCGGCGTTGCCGCCGAGCATTGCTACGGCTCCTGCTGCTGCCATGGCACAAGAAGTGCCCACTTCACCCTGACAGCCTACTTCGGCACCAGATATAGAGGCATGCACTTTTACTAGGGCACCGATCACTGAAGCTACTATCAATCCGTTCTGCAGGGTCTCATGGCTGAGCTTGTGTGATTCTTGTAGGGTTCTGAAGACTGCCGGTATCAGCCCCGATGAGCCATTTGTCGGCGCAGTTACTACTCGGCCGCCAGCGGCATTTTCTTCGTTGACTGCAATGGCATAGACCGATGGCTTGAGCCCGGCGGGTGAAGAGTAGACAGTTATTTTGGTTCCGGCCAGCATCTGTTCGTGCAAGGCCTTGGCTCTTCGTTTGACGTTGAGGCCACCGGGCAAAATTCCCTCGGTAGAAAGGCCGCGTTCTACGCACGAATCAAATACACCAAGAATTTTGCTCAACTCGGCTCTCAGTTTTTCTTCCGAAAGACCGCAGACCTTCTGGTTTTCAATGACAACTTGCCAGGGGGCCATTTTGTTTTTGTTGCATTGGTCGACAAATTCTTGGCCTGAGTTGTAGGGGTAAGGCAAGTCGTGAATAGTTGTGCTTGACCCTGCTGGCTGGCGCTCCCAGGTGATTGGGTCAACGGGCTCAACAAAGCCGCCGCCCACTGAAAGTATGATTAGTTCATTGACAGTATTTTCGCCCTCTTTGAGCAAGAAGCGCATAGTGTTTGGATGGGGCAGCGCTTTGCCGTCCATGGTCCAGGCGGCCCAAACTAAATCTTGCTCCGGGTGAAAGTGCACTTTGATTTTGTCGCCGAGTTCGGCAAAGGGCAAAATAGGATTTTTTTTCAATTTATCTGTGGCCGACCAGATTTCATCTGGCATCGTTTCTTTAGGGCTGTATCCATAAAGACCGCCGCAAACGGCTCCGTCGGTTTGGTGACCAGAGCCTGTGGCTGAAAGACTGCCATAAAGTTCAACTTTAATCGTGTATTGATGAGCACTTTTCGCTGGTAACTTGACCAGCAATTCGGAGACAATCTTACGAAACTCTAGGGCCGCCACCATGGGCCCGACAGTGTGGGAGCTGGATGGCCCAACACCAATCTTGAACATATCAAGGGGGCTAATGTGATCGGCGCGAACAGGATTCATTGCTTACACTCGAATGTTGGTATGACCGCCGATTCTACAACGTTTTATCTATCCATCATGTGCTATATATCAAGGCTAAAATTCTTAAAACGAGAGCAATATGTTGACCTTAACTAAACCTGGTATTGATGACTATGCTGAGTCTAAAAGTGAGCCCACTAGCGCACTTCTAGCAGAACTCGTGCGCGATACTCACGAAAATATGGCTTATCCGCAGATGTTGACAGGGCGGCTTGAAGGAAGATTTCTCAAGCTCATGGTTCAGATTGCAGCCGCTCAATCTGTTTTAGAAATAGGTATGTTTACAGGCTACTCGGCGCTTTCAATGGCTGAAGGCTTAGCCAAGGGTGGCAAAGTAACCACTCTTGAGATTGACGAAAAATGCATAGCCTTTGCCAAGAGATATTTTGAACGTAGTGAGCATGGCTCTAAAATTGAAGTAATTCAAGGACCGGCTCTCGATTCACTGGCGAAGTTATCTGGACCTTTTGACTTTGTTTTTATTGACGCAGACAAGCCAAACTACAAAAATTACTATGAGGCCGTTTTGCCTAAGCTCAAGGCTGGCGGGGTGATACTGGTAGACAATGTACTGTGGAGCGGCACCGTGCTTGAGCCAAGTAAAGCCGATGAATCAGGCCAAGCGATTATTGAGTTCAACGATTTTATTGCCACAGACGATCGCGTGGATCGCGTCTTGCTGACACTGCGTGACGGTGTTTTCATGCTGCGTAAACGCTAAAAAGGAGAGAAGAAAAGGATGACGGCTAAAGTGGAAACTTTCACACGCACACCAGTTTTAGAGACTCTTAAAAAAGAGAACATCGGCAAGCGTGTCAGACTCTGCGGTTGGGTGCGCACACGGCGCGACTCTAAAGGCGGATTTTCATTCCTCGCCATTAATGACGGCTCGACTTTTGATAACGTTCAAGTATTGGCTGAAAACAAACTTGAAAATTATGAAAGCGATGTTTTGAAGCTAGGCATCGGCAGTTCAGTTGAAGTGATTGGTGAAGTAGTTGAATCACCAGGCAAAGAGCAAAGCACCGAAATCAAAGCCGAGTCAGTGAAAGTTTTTGGTTTCGCTGATCCTGCTACTTATCCATTGCAGAAGAAAGGAACCTCTTACGAGTTTCTGCGCACCATCGCTCACTTGCGGCCTCGCACAAATACATTTGGTGCCGTGGCTCGCGTGCGCAACGAAATTTGCACTTCTATTCACAAGTTTTTCCAAGATCGCAAGTTCGTTTATGTGCACACGCCAATTATCACTGGCAGCGACTGCGAAGGCGCTGGTCAGATGTTCAAGGTGACCACTCTTGATCTCGATCGTATTCCACGCAAAGATGATGGCGCTGTTGATTATGAACAAGACTTCTTTGGCAAACCGACTAGTCTGACAGTTAGTGGTCAACTCGAAGGCGAAATTTATGCCACGGCTTTGAGCAACGTTTACACTTTCGGACCAACCTTTAGAGCCGAGAATTCAAACACCTCAAGACACTTGTCTGAATTTTGGATGGTTGAGCCTGAGATGGCTTTCTGCGACCTTCAAGGCAATATGCAATGCGCTGAAGACTTCCTCAAGACTATCTTCAATGATGTTCTCACTAACTGTGGAACAGACATGAAGTTCTTCAACGAGCGCATCGATAAAACAACAATTGAGACTCTCACTCATATAGTCAATAGCGATTTTGCTCGCATTACTTACACTGAAGCTGTTGATATTCTACTTAAGAGTGGTGAGAGTTTCGAGTTTCCTGTTTCATGGGGAATTGACTTGCAGTCAGAGCATGAACGCTATTTGGCCGAGAAGAAATTCAAGAAACCAGTAATCGTTTCTGATTATCCGAAAGGTATTAAAGCCTTCTATATGCGCATGAACGAAGACAACAAAACAGTTCGCGCTATGGATGTACTAGTTCCAAAAGTAGGCGAAATTATTGGTGGCAGCCAACGTGAAGAACGCTTAGATGTTCTAGAGCAGCGCATGCTAGATAGCGGCTTGCATCCTGAAGAATATTGGTGGTACCTCGATCTGCGCCGCTACGGAACCGTGCCCCACGCAGGCTTTGGTCTGGGTCTTGAGCGTACTGTGCAGTTCGTTACTGGTATGGCCAACATCCGAGATGTTATTCCCTTCCCCCGTGCGCCAAAATCTGCTGACTTCTAAAGCGAGTTAATCAATGAAACCTCTTTTTGCTCCAGTAATTTTGGCTTGGGTGGCCGCCGCCTGTATTTCTAGTGCCTGTATTTTTACAGTCTCTATCTCTACAAATTGCTTGCCGCCAGCTTTCGGTCAAACTGCGACTAGTGAAAGTAAACCAGTGATTGGTATCAACCTTGATTTGAATACTGAAGGCAACAAGTATTCAATTTCTGCTCGCTATTTAGATGCTATTGCCAAAGCCGGCGGCATAGCTTTGCTGGTTCCGCCAATGAATGCTGCAGAATTGGCGCAGGTGATGCCGAGTCTGGATGGCATGTTGATGATTGGTGGAGATGATTATCCGCCTTCGTCTTACGGTCAGAAGGTTGAAGCGAAAACTTCTATCATGGCCCCGGCCCGCTCGCAATTTGATATGCTCGTGGTGCGCTCGGTGTTGGCTCAGCCGCCTATGCCCTATCTTGGTATTTGTGCTGGTTCGCAAGTTCTAAATATTGGCTCAGGTGGTGAGTTGATTCAAGACATACCTACTGCTAAACCAGAATCAAAAGTTGCTCATTCAGGCAAGAATGGCTGGCAAGGAAACGCTGCTGGCAGTCATGTTGTTACCTTGAAGCCAGGCAGTAAGTTGGCGGCAATATATTCTGGAAAGACAGATGCATCAGGCAAACCGCTAGCTTTCGCCGTGCCTACGTCGCACCATCAATGTGTCTCTAAGCTGGGGAAAGATCTTCAGGTGGCTGCTACTACTGATGATGGCGTCACCGAAGCTATTGAAATACCAGGTGATCGCTTTGTAGTCGGGGTGCAATGGCATCCTGAGCGCGATTTTGAACACAACCAGGTCTTGTTTGCTGAGTTGATAAATCAGGCCAAAGCTTATAGAGCCTCAAAGGTAAAGGTCGCAAGTCGTGACTGATAGTGGCAATGGTGAAATTGCCTATGAGAAAATTGCAGATAATTCCACCGTTAAGTTGCAGGCTATCAAAGATCCTAATCTTGGAACAATCGTAGATAATCGCTATCAGCTCTTAGAGAACGTTGGCAGCGGCGGAAGTAGTACTGTGTATCGGGCTCGGGACAGAAACTCTGGTCGTGTCTTGGCCCTAAAGCTTTTACACAGTCACTTTGTCACCGATGTGTTAATTGTAGATCGTTTCAAACGCGAGGCCGAAACCAGCAAACTACTGCGTCATCCAAACGTAGTCGATGTTGAATCTTGGGCTGTCAGCGAAAGCGGCCAAGTCTACATGACAGAGGAGTTTGTGGAAGGCATTAGCTTGCAGGACGCTATTGCAGAAAGCGGTTGGTTATCAGTCGAGCTTACTTTTGCGGTGGCCGCGCAAATTTGTTCTGGGCTGGCCGCAGCCCATGAGATGGGAGTGGTGCATTGCGATTTAAAACCTGGCAATATAATGTTGACACGCTCACCAGAGGGCATGCTGATTGTCAAAGTGCTCGATTTTGGCATTGCTAAAATTATGCCTGTGACGGGTGATACGGTGTTGCGCCTGACCCAAAGTGGAAACATGCAGGGTAGTTTGCTCTACATGAGTCCAGAGCAATGCCTTGACGAAGATCTCGATGGCCGCTCTGATGTTTATTCGCTGGCTTGCGTTCTCTACGAGTCGCTGACTGGCAAGCCACCTTTATGCTCGCGCACTGCTTTTGAAACCATGAATCTTCACCTTACCGCCATGCCGGCGCCTCTTTCTATTGCTCGGACTGATTTGCGCTGGCCTGTTAAGTTAGAAGGGGTACTAAGTAGAGCTTACGCCAAGAAGCCGAAAGACCGCTATCAGTCAATGGCAGAGTTTCAATCTGCCTTGCTAAAAGTAGTTGACGTACCTGTTGAAATTGAATGGCCGGAACGCTGGACAGCGAGGTCTGAGCGTATTGATGCCGATCTTAAGTTAGGTATGAACTCTAAGCTAGTTAGTTCAGTGGAACCAAAAGTAATAATCGCAGTAGCTGATCCTCAAGTAGCTGCAAAATCATTGGCCACAGAACTTAGAGCTGCACTCTCTATTCGAGATATTGCATTGAGCTTTTCCTTCCTTGCTGTGACAATCATGATAATGAGTTTCTCACCTATAAGAAGCCCTGGTATTTTTCCCTCTACTGCTCTTCTTGGGCTGTCATTATTTTTTGCTGTTTGTGCCTGCTGTGCATGGGTTACATTTTTTTCGCTTCTGCAAATACCGCTCGTAAGAAAAGCAAGTTGGTTCGATAACACTTCGACTATTGAGAGGATGAAAACCCAGCCAATGACGGTTCTTCAAATTGTCAACGGAAGACGAGACTTCTACTTTCTCAAATGCCGATATGACGATTTTTCCGGAGTTGCTATTGACCGACAGTTAGTCGTGCGAAAAGCCAGTAATGGCCCAGTCTGGCGCGAAAATAGCAAAGAGATAAGTGGTGCAAAGCGGGTTAACGGACAGCCTTCACCCGCTACTTTTGGCGATTTACCTTTGCCGGGTTATCTCTTCTATGATGATAAGGGAGAACCCGTGGCCATATCGGTTCTGACTGATTTGGGTTGGGTTTATCCTTCTTGAGCTGCAATCAATCTATCTCGTTGCTGCTACTTTTTTTTCTGCTATCTCGTCGCTGCTAGCTCAGTAAGAGCCCACATGCCGTTTTGGTTGAAGAACCAGCTGTCTTCTTCGTAGCCTGATTGGTAGCAAGTGGCTTCATAGGTTTGATTGCGAATGGTCGATTTGTATTCAAATGGTTTGTCGCTTGGTGGCAATTCGTTTACCAGGCAATATTCCAGAAACTCGGCTAAGAGAGTGGCGCCATCTTCATCGCTGAGATCTAGCTCTAGTGAGACATCGGGCAAGCCTAGGCCGTGCATGCCACAAGAGAAGATTTGTCCTTCTCCGCCAATACGCTGCACATATGCTTCTATGAAAGCTGCTAGGCCTTGCTCTTCGCTCAGCTCTTCCCAGGCTTCAGCTGTATGAGTGAGACCGGCTGTGGCAATATAGACACACTCGCCTTTTAGTTCAGTGAGCAAAGCAGCAACTGTCTTGAGCATATCTGAGGCTAGCTCAATTTGATCTTCAACTTCGCTTTCTACTTCGGCGTTTGGTCCTGATATATACAGCAAGTGGGTGTGGTTTTTTATTGCTTCAGTGTGGGTGCTGCTTAGGCGGCCAACACCGCATGAAAGCAGGGTTTCGGAAAGATCGCTATCGCGTTCTTTGATGTCGATATCGTAAATCACAGCCTGACTTTCTTTGTTGATCAGGGTGATACCATTGCTTGAATTTAGTGAATCGACTTTGGTCAAAAGATCCAAAATCTCTTCAGTGCTTTGGTATTTTAAAGGGATGATCACTAGCAATTCTTGAGTAATGTCTGCTATGTCATCGCCGAGTGCACTCAAATCGAAGCCGCTCGTAGTGAGAGGCAGCGACTGTTCTGATACTTCACCGATGGCATCAAGGGTAGTCTTGAACTGCTCTAAGCGTTGCTCGAACTCTGGCCCACCGTCTAGGTTTGGTAGCTTCTCTTCGAGCTGAACGATTTCTTCTAGGGCTTTATCAAATTTTCCCAGTGCCACCAAAACTTCTACTTTTGAAAAGTAAGCATCAGGAATTGGATACTCTTTGATTGAGCTGTCGAAGATAGTCAGCGCTTGCCTTAAATCACCATTGTGGGCTGCTGTTAGACCCTGCTGGAGCATATCTTTAGCTCTTTCTTTTGCAAGTTCTGATTGTGGTGCAGGCTTAGACATGGTGAACTCCGTAAATTTTGGAAGGCAATGTTAGGCAAAGCGCTTTCTGTCTTTGTCAGGATGCTGGAAGAATAAAACAGCCATTGAGCCAGTCAGGGTGAAGAAAATCAGAATCATGAAAGCAGCTTTGAAGTTGTGTGTGTAGTCTGACAAAGCGCCAGTGAGAATCGGTGCGAGAATGCCAGCGAAGCCCAAGTAACAATCCATTAAACCAAGGCTGGTTCCAGCTTTGTCTTTGGCCAAATCGCAGTTGATGGCATAGAAAGCAGCATTAGGCATGAGTCCAAAACCAAGTCCTAGTGAATACATTATTAGTGCTACTTGCAGGCTCGGATTAAATAGCAGTGGCACAAAGCAAAGACCAGAAAGGAGCTGGCAGATCCACATCATGTGACTGCGAGCAACACGCATTTTGCCTGTTTTCTTCCACAGATAATCAGAAAGGAAACCTGCTGAAAAGAGCATAATCGCCGCAGTTAGCCATGGTGCCACCAGTAGTTCACCGGCGTGTTTCAGGTGCAGATCATAGGTCTGAACCATGTAACCGGGTAGCCAGGTGACTGAGAAGAAGAGCAAGTAGCCAAAGCCAAAGAAAGCGAAATTATTGGCAATCAGAGATGGGTTGGTGAAAAGAAACTTCCAGGTGGTCTTGCCCAGCGAAATTTCATGAGCTTTCATTTCCGCCATCTTGCGCTCTCTGTTGAGCGGCTGACCTTCGCGAATGATTTTTAGTTCGGCGTCATTGACGAATTTGGAATGTTCAGGATAATCGCGGTAAATGAACCACCAGATAACAGCCCAGACAATGCCAGCGCTGCCGAGAATGGCAAACATGGCCTTCCAGCCAAAGCTGGCAATCAAAGTAGTGATAAGTGGTGCTCCAATGGCACCGGCCATTGGCACGGCGCACAGCCCCATAGCTGTCGAACGAGCCCGTTCTGTAGATGGCAGCCAATCAGCCACAACTCTTGTCAGGGCTGGGAAGTGCGGCCCCTCGGTAATACCGAGCATGACTCTAACCGTGAAGAAAATGGGATAGCTAGAGCAAATACCCATCAGTGCTGTACAAGCAGACCACAAGACAGCGGCTCCCGACCAAACGCTGCGGGCCCCCCATTTGTCTACCAGTATTCCGCCACCCAGCGTCATCAAGGCATAACCGACGGCGAAGGCTGCTGAAATTTGACCAAATTGGGTGTTGGTGAAGCCAAATTCAGATTTAATTGGGCCGATGGCGTAAGACATCGCCGAGCGGTCCAAGTAGTTAATTAGGGTGATGAGAAAGCCGAAACCTATGACTACCCAGCGATAATTGCTTGCTTTGGCAATTGTGGCAACGGGGGACGGCGACACAGCATTCTCTGAAGCTCTCATGACTTTTCCTGGGGCAAAATGGGAATCTATAGTTTAACGGCCTAGCTTAATATAAAATCTCGGGAAAATTCTTTCTGATCTTTGAACTTTTTGCTGCCTTAGTACGTATATAGGTTTGTATGGCTATTTAATAGTTACCGGAGCGTTGTTATGACCTTAAATCTAAAGAGATCCAGATTACTCAGTATTGCCGTTGCCTTTATTGCGCCCCTGGCTCTTGGCAGTCTCCCTGCGCAAGCTCAAGAGGGCGATAGTCCGGCACCTAGTCCTATGAATATGCCAGGACCAGGCGGACCTGGTGGGCCTGGTGAAGGCAGAGAAGACGCTCCACCGCCAGGAGCAATGAATTTTGCCATGGCCTTACCTGCCGGGGCTTCGATGGAAGCGATGCCGGATGCTGGCATGATGGACATGGGCGCTCGTTTTCTTAAGGGCGACGTGGCTGTGACCGATGACCAGTACGAGAAGCTATATCAGTTGCGTGGCGACTTTATGGACAAATTCGCACCCAAGATGCTTGAAGTAATGACTGTCAAACGCCATCTTAAAGATGCTTTGACTAGCGCTGACATTGACAATAGCAAGGTCAATGACCTGAAGAAGCAGATGACTTCAGCTGTTCAAGACTTGGCAAATATGAAAATTGACAATGAAATTGCCACAATGAAGGTCTACACACCAGAGCAGCGTAAGCATTTGCGTACAGCGATGATGAAGTGCCCTGGCATGAGCGGTATGGGGCGAGGCGGCGGTCACATGGGCGGAATGGGCTGTCCAGTGGGCATGCGTGGTCATGGCGGATCTATGGGTGGTTCTATGGGCGGTCATCACAAGCAAATGAGTGAGCGCAAACACGGCGGCTGGAAGGACAAAGGTGGCCCTGAAAGCGCTCATTAATTTGGCTGCCAGCGGTAAACTAGCTTAACTAAGGGATGACTTCGTTCTTTTTATGGGAATATCCCTTAGTTGAGAGTGGGATCTGTATCCTTACTTGACTTGGCAAGAGAGTTGAAGTTCGACAATGTATTCATAAGTGCAGAAATGAGATTGACATGATGGACAATAAAAAAATCTCTCTTGCCTCGCTGCTGGCCGTAACGGTGCTTATCGGCGGCTGCCAACTGGCTCTGGCTCTCGATGCCACTGGTGAGAATGTTGAAGAAGCCGTGCGTAAGGCTCAAGTTATTAAAAAAGATTTTCCAGTGCATGCTGTGATTTCAGGACGAGAAGCCACTATTCTCACCCGGCGTCACCCTAAGGCCACTGATGATGACTTGCGCATTGATGCTGTTTTGATTACCAAATCTGTGCTAGATAGCTTCAACACAATTGGTACGGTCCAAGTACTTTTTCGTGATGAAGATTCTAGTAGTGGCAAGAGTGTAGAAGTTACTGCCGGTGACATAAAGACCTATGCCAATGGGGCAATTGATCCCAAGAAGTTTTTAGCGACAATTGCAGTCACCAAAGTTGGTGGCGATGAAGAGGCTACGAAAAGTAAGCTGTCGGCTGAAGAAAAGAAATTTTCGGTCTCTCCTGGTCTATACGAAGAGGAGCGGTTGCTTTTGATGGATCGAATCAACACTTTGAGACGCAAAGGAACAGGGGTCGCTCCATTTGAAGCCATGTTCGCTCAAATTGAGACACAAACGAAGAGTGGTCAGAACGTAGCGCTCAAAGATTCAATTCAGAAGCTAGGTGAGAAGCTGGCCGCGCAAGAAGACTTGGTTCGTCAAGCCAATCGCACAGGCTCTGGCCGCGGTATTTCTGTTATTTCATCGAGCAAGACCACCAGTCATTCTTCCAGTCAGAGTCAGAATTCAGATCGTGCCTCTTCTACTCCGCTGCTCCCGGCTCCGACTGATCCAATTGAGGCGGACAATCAATTACTCTTCACGAAGATCAAATCTGAGCTTGCTCAGCATCGTGGCGATCCTACTTTTGGTGTTTATTACTTACGCAAACTGAGTGATATTGTCGCTGAAAAAGCTAAGGGCGGAAACTCTGGAAGAATCAATTCAATGCTTTCTAGCCTGGCAGACGAAATGCAGCGCCAGCCCGACGACCGACACAACTTTAAGGGTGGTAGAGGTTTGGGTCCAAATCAACAAGGTGGTCCACTGGGTCCAAATCAGGGCTTCGGACCCGGTGGAGGGTCCAATTAGTTTTCGGTGCGCCGGTGACAATCACTTCAGGTAAGTCAGCTAATGAGTCAAGATCACGATTCTGTAGACCATGAGCTGGGCAGTCAAGAGTTTGGTAAGTCAACTGATTTGCCAAAGGTGACAGATTTTGGGGCGGGCTATCGCACTCGTAATTTGGCTGAGGACAATATGACTGAAGCTCTGATCGAAGAAGAGAAGCGCTTTCAAGAGAAAATTGGCAAAGACCCGTTAATCGGCCAAGTGTTGGATGATAAGTACCATATTCTTGAAGTGCTAGGTTTCGGTGGAATGTCAGTGGTCTACAAGGCCATGCAAGAGCCTGTTGAACGGCTGGTTGCCGTTAAGACCGTAAAATTTAGAGTAGATGAAAGGCCAGATATTTGGCGGCGATTTGAGCGCGAAGTGAAAACCTTGAGCAAGCTCTCGCACCCTAATGTCGTTACTGTCTATGATTGCGTTATTGGTCGCGATAGCCAACCCTATGTAGTGATGGATTATTTGAAAGGCTCGTCGCTTGATCAAGTTCTCCTAAACGGTCGTTTTAGTCTTGAGCAAACCTATAGTGTCGCTTCGCAAATTTGTCTAGGAGTAGGTCATGCACATCGCCATGAGGTTATTCACCGCGATATAAAACCGGCCAATATTATGTTGATCGATGGCACTACCAGTGGTGTCTATCAGTTGGAGCAAGCTGCTCAGCATCAAGTTAAGGTGGTTGATTTCGGTCTAGCAAAATTGGGTGAAGACTCACGCAAGCTCACTCACTCTGGAGAGCTTTGGGGCTCGCCGCCTTATATGAGCCCAGAGCAAATCTCTGGTCGCGAATGCGACAGTCGCGCCGATATTTATTCACTTGGTTGTGTCATTTACGAGATGCTTACTGGCAAAGATCCATTTTGGGGCGCAAACGTCTATGAGTTGCTTCATTGTCATATGCACAATCAAGCGCCAACCTTAGCTAGCGCTTGTCCTGAAGGGCAGTTTCCGGTGCAGCTCGAGAACGTCATTGCTCGGGCTATGGCAAAGAATCCGGCCGAGCGTTTCGCCACCATGATCGATTTCAAAGATGCTTTAGAGCAAGCCTGTCTGCGTCCAGATACTTCAATTAAGAATTTTGCCAGGCCAGTAGAGCCCGGCCGCGCTTGGAGCTTCTCTGATGGGCATGGCGATGCAGCAGATATTCAGACTTGTTCTTATGCAATTGTTCCTTCCGGTTCTTTTTCCAATGATTCTGCCAGTCGGTTTGCCCGTCCAGTCTCGTCTGACAGCGGGGCTGCTAAAGCTGCTACTGCTAATTCGGCGGCAGCGTCTCATTTGCTTACTTACACCCTGACAGTCTTGATGCTAGCTGCCTGTATATTATTTGCGGTTAATGCTGGCCGCAGTCTTGAGCACACTAAAGTGCGCCGAAATGTACCCGGTTCGGCCACTTCTTCGGCCACTTCTTCGGCTACAGGGTCGTCGGCGAATCTAGACGCCGCCAGAAATTCGTCACTTAGCGGCTCAAGCGTCCGTTCAGTTTCCTCTGATAGCTCAGCAGATGACCCAGATAATAGAGCGCAGAGTCGCCGGGCTGGGCGCTCTCGGGCTGTTGTCCGGCGTGCTGCGGCTGCTTCGGGTCAGCGCTCGAACGAGTCTGTAAAGAAAACAATAAAAGATTCTTCTCCTAATTCACCTATTGGCGGCGTAGATCAGTCAAAATTCGAACTGTTAAGGCGGCTGAAAAGTTCCGCTTCTCAGAATTGAAACTTGTAAGTGATAACGACGCCGAAAAAGAAGCTGAATTATGAAAAAACGACAAATTGCAGCATCACTCCTACTCTCCCTCACTCCGCTCTTGTGCCCAATGTTCTTGCCCTCGGGCTTAGACTTGAGCCAACCGACTGAGGCGGCTTGGTATGACAACGAGAATACTTTTCTCGACCGCGGCAAGCAGGCTTATAACCAAGGGCAGTTCGACCAGGCCATTCAGTTACTGACCGAGTCAATCAAGCTCAATGGTGATCGGGCCGATTCTTATTACTGGCGTGGCTTGGCGCTTTTGGCTATTAAGCAAAATGACCGCGCTCTGGCCGACTTAACTGACGCCATTCGCTTGGCGCCAGATAGTACAAGCTGTTTTCTCAGCCGTGGCCTGCTTTACTCAAACATGGGTCGGCTTGACAAGGCTGTGGCCGACTTCGACCAGGCTCTGGCCATTGATCCAAATTTAATTGATGCCAAAACTAACCGTGACTTTGCCGCCAAAGAGCTAGAAAAGCAAAAAATCGCTAAAGCTAAACCAGTCGAGCCGGCCAGTACTGAGCTTGCTGTCACCACTGTAAGCAATAATCAGACCGTAGCATCTAGTCAAACTGGTAGTTCTGTGCGGCCGCATGTGGCGCGCACTACAAGTGGTTATGACTCTAAGGGTAAACCTACCTATGGTCTTTCGACCTCGCACCCCAATACTGGTACTGCATCTACTGTCGCGGTCACTGGTCAAACTGCCGTTGCTACTGCTGCTGGTATCAACGACCCCAAGTGGTTAGCTTTGCAAAAAGAGCTAGAAGCGAAAGTCGCTCGTGAGAAAAAAGAAGCAGAATTGGCTGCTGTCGAGCGTTCGCGCAACGAATTGAAGGCGCGTGAATTAGCATTGAAAGAGAAGGAAGCCGAAGAACGCATTGAGCGTCAACGCAATAAGCATGAAGTGGAAGACGCTCGTCGTTTGGCTATGGCTAATAACGCTAAGGTGAAAACTCCTGCTAAAACCACGGCCAAGACCGAGGCTGAAAGCCAACCAGAAGAATCTGCACTAGACGTCACTAATCGCCCTGTTCGCGATAAATGGGCTTTAATTGTCGGCATCAGCAATTTTCAAGACAACAAGCTCAATCTTAAATATCCGGCTAAAGATGCCAAAGATTTCAACGATTATTTGTTGAAAGAAGGCAATTTTGCTCCTGATCACGTCAAGCTACTTGTTAATGAGCAAGCCACTCGCGCTAACATTCTCTCTGAATTGGGTGATAAGTGGTTGCCCCGTGTCGCCAATCCTGATGACTTAGTCGTCATTTATATTTCTAGCCATGGTAGTGCCTCTGATATGGATATTGGTGGTGTCAACTATCTACTTGCTTACGATAGCCAGGTCGATAGCCTCTATGCTTCTGGCCTGCCGATGCAAGATTTGACCAGAATTATCAAAGGCCGAGTGCATTCAGATAGAGTGGTTCTAGTTCTTGATGCTTGCCATAGTGGTGCTGCCGATCCGGGTTCTAAGGGGCTTTTCCGTCAGGGTAATGTCGACATAACTGAAGTCGCTCAAGGTACTGGTCAACTGGTTATTTCATCCAGTCAGCCGTCGCAAGTATCGTGGGAGTCAAAGCATTATCAAAACTCTGTCTTTACTCGTTGCTTAATCGAGTCGCTTAAGAGCAAAGGTGATGCCACCACCCTTGGTGAAGCCTTTAGCAACATGAAAGACAAAGTGCAACAAGAAGTATTGACCGAGCGCGGCGTGCTGCAAACTCCGGTATTGAAGTCGCGCTGGAAAGGCAACGACCTGCGTCTTGCTGCCCCAGCCGTTACTCCCCGACCAGGTTTGGCTGAAAATCCATAAAATGCTAGTACAATGGTGTAGTCGTATACCTATACTAATGTGTGACGTGCAGTGAGCAAGCTTCTCAGCGTTCCATCAAGGCAAGAAATACTTGCTGCTTGTAGCCAGGTGCCTACTGCCGAGTTCGGCAGGCTAGACCGGGCCGATATCGTTCAGGCAAAGCTAAATGTTTTGTTGGCGGCGCTTGAAGACGAGGCCACCGAAAAGCAAGCTATCAAAATATTGCATGAGCTGGCTGATGACCTCGCCAAGCAGAACGCACCGCTGTTTCAGCCATCAGAAATCGACGGCGAGCTAGAGCAGCAGCAGCTAGTTCTAAAGAGCGTCGGCTTGCCATCCCTGCCTGATCCCATCAGATTACTTCTTACCCCGGCTGTCTTTTCGCCTGAGCTATGGGGCCGAACTTTTGCTGAAGGTTTGCTTAAGAGCAAAGAACAGTTTCACGGCAAACGCATTGTCGAAGTAGGAACGGGCTCTGGTTGGATTAGTCTGCTTTTGCTCTTCGTCACAAATGTGAAAGAGGTTTTAGGCCTCGATTTGAATCCAGTGGCGGTGACGATGGCCAAGCTCAATACTTGGCTCAACGGCACGACGGCTGATGGTAGCTATGTGCTCAGTATGGCCGGTGAGCCTATTGTCAAAGTGTTTCAGGCCGAAGTTTCAGACTTGCTATCACTGCCCCTTGCCTCTGGTCAACATTTCGATCACGTCATTGGCTGTATTCCGCAAGTTTTGCACCCCAACCCAGTCAAAGGCGAAATGAACTTTGGCACCGGTGACAGTGAGAACCAAGCGCTTTCAGAGAAAGATCTCTATGACCTCAGCAACTACTGCTTTGAACAAGGAATTTTAGAAGACCGTTTTGGTTTGCCTCTAATTGCAAGAGCTTTAGAGCAGGCTCAACTTTGTCTTAACCCCGGTGGGCGCGTTACTTTGGTGCTTGGTGGTAGACCTGGGCGACAGGCCATCGAAAGTATGTTTGACCGGCGAGGTTATGCCAGCAAGCTCGTTTGGATGCGCCGCATTCAGCAAGCCGATGATACCGATTTAGCCTCGCTGGTTGAATTAGAAGCTGAGCACGGCATCCGCTTTCACTTCTTTATGTCTCGTGATTCTGAACTATCGGTCTCTGCCGCTACGGCCGTCAAGCTGCTCGCCGCCGGTCGTCAGGTATTTCATGACCTGCTTGTCTATCAAGCCGATACCAGGTTCGAGCCTGAGGTCTTTGCCTTTGTTGCCAATTTGAATCATATGAAGCTTGAGAGTTTGCGCAAAGAGCTTGATTTCTCTCGACTTGGCCATGAAAAAATCAGTTTTCTCAGTCGCCTTTCGCGCTCTCTACTAGATGTAAAAACTATTCCCTACCCGCATGAACGGGGCGATTTGAGTATTCGGGCAATCATAGCTCGTTATCTTAATGGCTTCTGCTACTACCCAATTACTGCTTCTGAATTATTCATAGCTCCATCGCGCTCTGAATTGGTCGACATGGTTTTGCGCATGGTGGCTAGCTCGGGTGAGCGTATATTGCTTTCGTCTTCTGTTGCTTCTGTATACGAGCGAGTGGCTCTCGATAATGGTTTGGACCTAACTGTTGGCAATGATGATCTTTCAGAATTAAATGAGTTAGATGATCTGGTAGCACCAAAAGTGGTGCTAATTTCGCCGCGGCAATTGCTCAACCCTTCACCGATAAATTTCAAGGCAATTTGCCAGCAAGCTCGACTGCACCCAGACCGCTGGTATTTGATTGACGATTCTGAAAGCTTCTTAATTAGCTCACAGCTTGGCTCTAACATGACCTTGCGCTTTGCCGGTCAAGAACCGCTGCCCGAAAATCTAATACTGCTTTATGGTCTAATCAAAAATACAATTAGTCGCGACCTTGAATTGAGCTTTTTGATCAATGCTCCAGCTGCCTGGATGGAAGGCCTGGAAATTGGCTCTGAGCTGAGCTATTCGCGTATTGCTTATCCCACTCAGCTTTTATATGAATGGCTGTTCGATGATCTGATGACCTTCCCATTTCCGGATCAAGTACTAGAGCGCAAGTTGAAGGCTAACAACCTACAGGTTGATTCGGCAACTAGCGAAGGCGGCCAAAGCGGCGGGCCAAACAATACTGTTACGCCACTGATTGCGCAGTTGGCAAAAGACCCATGCTTCGCTGCCAAGCCAATCGATATAGAGACCCCCGGCTTAATCAGGCTCGACTATGGTGAATTTGAATCACCTGTGCCTGATATTCTCGTCAAAGGTTTACTCAAGGGCTTCTTAGACGAAGAGACCACGATTCTGCCTCAGATTGTCAGCGAACGTGTTTCTGCCTACATGAAATGGACTCGCAAAGTCGTCATTCCTGGCAAGCGCGTAGTGTTGGCCCAGGGCGTCTTCCCGCTCTTTGGCGCCATGATTAAAGCTCTGTCCAATCGCTTAGGGCGCCCATGTCTGGTGGCTGTACCCGATGGTAGCTACGGGCCGCTCTATCCGATGCTCAGTTATTATGGCGCTCGTTTAGTCGAGGTGAAAACCGCCCCGGAGCGCGCTTTCTTAATTTCGCCCAAAGACATTGCCGCTTTGCCAGAAAAGCCAGATTTGCTCTGGCTCACTCAGCCCAATAATCCTAGTGGCATATTCTTAGACCCCGAGCGCCTGCGCACCATAGTTGAGAACTGCCACAAACAAGGCATTTATGTATTCTCTGATGAAATCTTCTTCTTGCTTTCTGACCATCGTCTCGGCAAGTGGACACCGTCGTCTCTATCGGCCGGATCGTTTGCCTCTGGGCCATGTGGCAGCCACATATTTATGGTTGATGGCATTGCCAAAAGCTTTGCTGCCGGCGGCATGAGATGCGGCTTCATGGTTACCCCTGATGAAGACTGGGCCCACGAAGTAGCTGCTCATGTAGACCCACCACCAGCTGCCATTCTGCGCGCCTGGGATGCTCTTTATTCAGCTTTCTTAGAGAAAGCCCCGCACCAAATGATTGACGTTTCGCAAGCCTTCTCTGAGGTAGAAACCTATCTCAATAGCCAACGAAAGACACTTTCAAATAGAAGAGAAGAGCTGCTCGCTCTGCTTAAATCAAAAGGCCTCGATGACGGCTACGATACTCCCTATCGCGGCGGCCTGTTCTTGCTAGCTAAACTTGATAGCGAGCACGAGCGACTGGCTACCCTATATAAGCTTTTGACTAATCCAGCCGCTTGGGGTCGCACACCAGAGATGGTGCGCATGTGTTTTTGTATTGATGATGCTGCTTTCCGTGAAACCATAGAAAGATTGAGCAAGTTCGTGAATGAGGCGTGAGTGAGCGTGAATGATCGTGAATGAGGAAGGAACCCATGGAATCTAACGCTTTGCCCGATTTGTCGATGCGAGGCAAAAACTGTTTGATCACTGGTGCCACTGCTGGTATTGGTAAAGTGACAGCGATGGAACTGGCTGGCCGCGGTGCCAATATCATTATTGTCGGTCGCAATGCCGATAAGTGTGAAAGCACATTGGCTGAAATTGAAGCTCAAACGGGCAATACCAATCTCGACTTTCTCACCGCCGACCTCTCGGATTTTCAATCAGTGAAAGCACTAGCCAAGAATTTCACCAACAAATATAGCAAGCTCAATGTTCTCATTAACAACGCCGGTGGCGTCTTCATGCGTCGCGCTGATACCAAAGACAATTTAGAAATGACCTGGGCTCTTAACCACTTTGGCTATTTCTGGTTGACTGGCTATCTAATTGATGTGCTCAAAGTGAGCACGCCCTCTCGTATTATCAATGTTTCTTCTGATGCTCATAAGCGCTCGGGCCTGAGCGGGCCGCCCAATATGCGCGACAAAATGCCTCTTGGTTTTCTCAATTATGCCGATACTAAATTGGCCAATATACTTTTCTCTTATCATTTGGCTTATAGCATCAAGTCTACCGGTGTCACAGTGAATGCTATGCACCCTGGCATTGTTGCTACAGACTTTGGCTCTAACAACGGCATCATTGGCAAGGCCATTCAGCTAAACGCCAAGGTCTTTGGCGTCAAGCCAGAAGAAGGTGCTCGCACCATTATTCAGTTAGCTAGCGCTCCTGAGCTTTATCAAGTAACAGGTAAGTACTTCGTCAACGGTCGCGAAGTGCTTTCATCTAAAGCCTCTTATGACACTAAACTCAGTACCAAGATGTGGCAATGGAGCGTGGATGTTTCTCGTCGCCTAGGTATGGATACTAAGCGCATTGAGTTCTTGCGGTAGCCCAAGAAAACTAACGATGCAATTACTGCCTTTAATGGTGAGAAGCTACTTACTGTAGTTCGGTGTTCGCGAGACCTTCCAGCCGGAACAATACTTACCATGGACGATATGGTGGAAGATCAAATTCGGGCCGCTGCCTATCCATCTGATGCGGTTGAATCGCTCTTTATTGGGTTTGGTGGAAAGTTGCAGTGTGCTAAAAACAAGGGAGAAGACTTTGACATGCTCCCTAAAAGTCGAAGGTTATTGAACATCAACAACATTTTCGATACCAGATCTAAAGGTGGAATGATCGGCAGGAAAATATTCAGCAAAATTTTTGCCCATCCTTTCAATTATGGTGTTGTCGAATGTAAGCTTGAACCTGTATCGACCGGGCTTATCGGGAATTTTGAAAAGTACAAACCTCTTTCCTTGGCTTTGCCCTTTGAGATTTAATGACTCGCAGTTTAGAGGTGATACGCCTTTTAATACTTCTTTTCCCTGAACATCTATCCATGAATAGCTAATATAGCTAGAAACGCACCAGTTCTCGCGTTTTGGCGAAACTACTATAGGAAAACTCCCCGGTGCTTTCGAAGAGGCAGGCCAGCAAAATGGCACACGTGTTGGCCTACTGTTTCTGTTGTCGAATATTAGAGATAGGCCCCCCGAGTAGTCAGCACAGTTAGGATCGAGCCTAACGAAGTTTTCTAATCTAAGAACGACGTTTTTGGATTCACATGGCCCACTTTGTGGACTCATGTAGCACAATACAGCCACAAGACACAGCGCTTTCGAATGTAGGCGTAAACTCATTCTAACGTTTTTCACGACAGCAACACCATATCGAATTTAACGTTCCACTGTGTTGATAGTCCGCTGGAGAAGCAAACTGCTTCCAATTGTCTCTTTGATAGTTTTCCGTGTAGCCATTGTACCCTAAACCCGAGCATTGACCATTCTCTGAATAGGACGTTAGAGACAATATGCGTAAACTAGCGGTCAAGAGCAGAGCACTTAGTTTGCTCTATTTATCTTTGCCCATGAAGCCTACGCCTTCTATCATGCCTTCGAGGTCGCTCTTGTTGGCCGCAGAGTAGCTTACGTCTGTGGGTGATTTCGTCAGTTTTAGACCGCTAGGAATGACAAAGTCTTTGGGGTCGTAATTCTTTGTGGTTATCGATTTGGTTATGACTGGCGTGCGTTGCAAAAAGTCTTTATAGCGGTGGGCGTCGAACCATTCTTTGTGTTTGTATTTTTCTTCTGAGGCTGAGCTTTCAAATAGCGGTATCTCTTTTATGTCCGGTACAAAGAGATAGCGGCATAATACCTCTGCTTCTTTGGGCGGAATTTTGATGTTCTTGGCACCGTATACAAGCATGTTTTTTCGCGTCTTGTAGCACAGACAGTCAAAGCCTTTGTATTTTTTCGCCCCCAAGAAGGTTGCTTTTTCTGGCTCGTGAGGGGGGACGCAGGCATTTAAGAGCATGGTGCCAGTGAAGCGCTTCAAGTCACTTTGCCAGTAGACTTTTCGGTCAGTGCGAAAGCAAGTAATTTTCCAATCTGGTGCTTTGGCTACGAGAATGAAGTTACCGGTGTTGTTTTTGATTCTTACAGCTTCGTCAGTGAGATAGATGGTGTTGTCGAACTGCGTGACGACTAACTCTTTGGCTGGGGCAGCTTCTGCTCTCAAGCACGTGAGGGCTATTAAGCTGCCGAGCGAAGCCAGGCAAGTGAGAATTGCTTTTAGATTGCGTTGCATTGGATACCTGCTGATGCGTACTTATACCATTCTAACTGAGTCTGTCCGATGTTAACCTTTTCGAAAGTCTCGGTGGGTCTATCGAATATGAAACGAATCTGCGGAATAGTATTGTCTTTGACCCTAATGTACGTGGCTGCTGGTTTTGGTTCTTTCATGTATCGGAACGCCTCATCTAGCGATTCCGGTTATGGTGCCGGCGATTTTTACCCTTAGAGCTGAGCTAGCATTCAATTATTCCTCAATCGATTTAGCCAGCGCCCGCAGATGCTCTCGAAATGTGTGGGCTGGCTCTATGGAGCGCTTCTTGAGGTAGTCATCAAACATAAGCTGACTATGCAAGTTTTGGCCGTCTCGGACTAGCTGTGCTTGTTTCGATTCAACCTCGCAAATTTGCTTTGCTGTGGCAAAGACATCTTTGATGTGATCTTTCTGCACAAAAACGGCACCATCTGAGTCAATAAAGACAAAGTCGTTGGTATCAATGGCAGTGCCGCCCAGATTTGCCGCACCAATTGAGTCAGGCTCGGCTGGTTCCAGCTTCTGGGGGCCAGATGGGTGCCTGCCGTAACTGAAGATTGGCAAGCCAATGCGCAGAAGCTCATTAGTATCTCTATGATAGCCCCAAACAAGCAGAGCTGCTATGCCATAGCTCATGGCTTCGAGGGCGGTTAAATCGCCAATGCAAGCTTGGTCATTGCGACCCCGGTCATCTATACACAATATGTCGCCGGGCTTTGCCTGCAGCATGGCTTCAAGAAAAATATCAACACTGCCATAGTGTCTGACCGGCAAGGCCCGTCCAGCCACCTTGCTGCCTGGTATTAGAGACGTTAATCCTGCTGGCATAGAGCGAACTGGCAGCTTCAAGCGAATACAGGCATCGGCAATCATTGGTGTCGATAGTTGGCTAAAAAGCTCATTGCATTCTTTGTTGTCCACGAACTATCACCTCTACTAGTCTTCCCTTTGCTAGTTTTTTTGCTAGTCTTTCAAGCCGACGAAAGATTGAATCACTATGGCATGGTTTGCCTGATCGTCAAATTGGTCTGACCTATTAATATACTGATATTGGTAGCCTACTTCTACCCTTGCTTTCTTTAGTGTTTTGACGCCCAAGCCAGCAAATATGCGGTTCTGGTCAATACCCGCTTGTGGCCCTCCGTCTACGCTGTTCAAATTGATGAAGAGTTCGTCTTGAGCGGTGGCATAAATGCGTTTATGGAGAGGGTAGTTAACTTTGACCAGGTGTCTTAGTCGCACGCCTGTCCCGTTAAGGGGTTCGAATAGTCTCTGTTCTAGGCGTGTGCGATTGATAAGCAGGCAGCGCTTGAAGCTCTTATTCATTAAGGCTTGCTGCCAGATGCGGTGCTCGTTTTGCACGCCTTCATCGGTATAGTTTGAGAGCCAGAGATAACCGGCAAAAAGTGAGAAATTATCTTTCAGCTTGTACTCAAGAGCAGGTCTTAACAAAAGCTGATTTAGACCTGAGACATTGTCACCAACACGAGGAGTCACTTCTAAGTAGCCGTGCACTTTCTTGTACACAGTGCGATCCAGCATGATTGGTGTCCACAGCTGTAAGTCATGGTCTGCCGCTGCTTGTGTTGGTTCACACCACAACAATAACAACATCAACGCCATTGCCGCGCTGATGATTGCTAGATTAGAGTAGGGTTTCCTGTTTGACATAACAACTATTTTGCTATCACTAGAACGCTATCACCTAGTCTAATTTCACCATTGTTTTGCGGAATAGCATTTTGACCAAACATCACTTTGCCGCTCTCCTTGCGGAAGAATGAAAGCGTTTTGAGGGGTTCTTGCGAGGCTTCAGCGGTATCTTGATCGATGGTTGTTATCTGGCAGCGGGCGCAGGGTTTGACCAGGCTGAGTTTGACGTTGTCGATGGCAATTTCAGACCAGCCATCTTCTGCAAATGCGTCGCTGCCACCAATGGTGATGTTAGGTCTGAAGCGGTTCATGGGCAGCGGGTATTCTAGTCTTCTGTTTAACTCAGCTAGTGATTCATCACTAATAACTAAAACAGGAAAACCGTCGGCAAAGCTAACAACGTTGTCTGGCGAGTTAGCGTATCGTTGGTCAACTATGCGATTAAATGAAGGCTCCATGCGCACTAAGCGCACTTTCCTTTCTAGATAACGCGACAGCATACCGGCTGCTTCGTCTCCTTGGTCTAAGGCCTGACAAGTGTCGCTCCATACTTTTACAGTCATAACTTTGGCATTGCCTTGCCCTTCTGTACTAAGTGGCACTTCTACGCTGTCGCCCAGGGGCATGGTTAAGCGCAAGGTGTGCTCAAGTATAGCTGTTTGAATCAGAGCCATGGGGGCCAGTTCTCGTTGGGTGAGAAACTGTCCACCTTCAGTTACTACCATCCATTCGCGGTCGTATTTGAAGCCACGATTTTCTAGTTTGGCGCTGCGCAATGATATGCCAGCCAGACTTTTGACTGGGTAAATTGTCAGAGATGTAACTGACAGGGATGGGCTATTCATAAAAGTGCCGCTCATGGAAGTGCTGTTCATGATTGCGTTTCCTCTGCAATGGCTTGTTCTAAATAGTCTCTTTCGCTGGTATATATCACTGTGGCGGCATCAATTGTAGGGCTAATCGCTTGATTCTGGGCCATCTTTTCGCGCTCGGTTAGTTTCTCTTTTAAGGCTTGGTCTGGTTTTATCAGCTTCTCGGCCAGCTTGTCTCGTTCGGCGTTGCGCATAGCTATACTAGTATTGACCCAGTGTAGGTAAACCCAACGCAAGAGCGGAATGAGAACAAAAAGCGTGCCATAAACAACTAGTATGTCGGCTTGCCAGCGGTAGGTGTGTACTAAGCGATGCGCTGTGAAAGCGAGCCACCAGGTACCAGCTAAGTTGAGCGTGGCGATGGCCAGTACAGGTCTGATTTGCTCTTTTGATAGTTCAGAGAATGGTATTTCGTATTCTATTAGGGCCGGAGGAAGAAAGTTTTGTAGCACAATTTTGGGCGCTTCAGTTGGCCCGGCGCTAACTTGCAGTGAAGGAAATAGATAAATGATTGAGCCAGTTTCGCTTACTTCAGGTCTGCCATCAAAGCGGCAGAGTACTGGCAAGACAAAATCTTCGTTGTCTTCTTTTGTTGAAATTTCGCTGAGCATAAGTGGGGCTAGTTGCTCGGCTGTGACTACGCCTTTATTGTTGTGAATCAGTTGGGCAATTAAGCGCCATTGTTTTTCTTCAATTTCAGCATTGGGGTTTTTGTCACCAAAGAGAAAAGAGAAGCAATTGATCAAGAAGTTGTCGTTTTTGATTTGTTCTACGGTGGCGCTCAGAGGCTGACCGGGTAGTTGTTTGGCTCTGTTTGGCTGCCAGAAAATTAGGTCGCGCAGAATGAGCAAATCTAGAAACGGCTGTTGTTTGTTTTTCTTTTCTGTGCCAAAGGTAGTGACGAAAATAGTGAGCATAACAGCGAGGATTACCACTGCCAGCGAGGCTAGCAGTATTACACCAAAAGAGATTTTGACTATGAAAAAGCAGATATTGAAGAACATCCGCCCTGCCTTTTCGGCGAATGCTCTTATGCCGGTGGCGAGATAGTTGTTTTGAAAGCCAGGGTTAAAGCTATAGGCAACAAAGCCAAGCTTTGATACTTCGAGGTGGCCGCCCACGTCTGAGGCCACTTCATTGAGCAAGCGATTGCTGTCATTGAGTGAAAGTCCGGTCTTGGTTGCTACGTCAGCAGCGCTTACTCGGCGACCAAGTTGGTTGATGGCTCGAATAACTATTTGCTTGTCGTCAGCAGGTTTGCTCAAGTTTAGGCTCTTAGTGACTAGCTGTTAGGGCTCCCAAGGCTTGAATGATGGCGATAACGGCGCACATGAGTGATTCACCGGCCACAGCGCCAGAGGCCACTGGTACTACATATAAATCAGCGCTTTTTTTAGAAGCCCAGCGCCAGATCATGGCTATCAAAGCGCCTAAGAAGAAAGCAAAGGCATTGCTAAATGGCATTACCCAAGACAAGCCAAGGCCCATGGCCGATGGTACGTATGGTTTCAATTTTTTGCTGGCAAATTTATCGAGCAGCGCCAAAGCTATACCAATTAAACCAGCAATGAGCATGCCCCAGCGAGCAGTCACCGGAACGGTCTCTATTCCTTGGCTAAGTGCTAAAGCTACTGATTTCCAGATGTTTACTGAGGGTGGTTCAAAGGCTTCGAGGGCGGCTTTGTTGGGCACCATTAAGTACCAGGCTGGTACCACAGCTGCTACTCCAAAGAAGACTCCGGCCAGCTGTGCTTGAAATTGTTTTCTGGCGTTGGCGCCAAGCAGATATCCACTTTTGAGGTCGGTGAGCAAATCGGCTGAGCTTGAGGCGATATTGGCTGTGACTGATGCTGCCATGAGGTTGGTGACAATATTTTTTGGTGCCATTACTGCCACAGCGAGCTGGGTAATTTTGCACATGGCACTCATTGGTGTCACATCTGTTTCGCCCGTGGCGCGGCAGGCCACCAAGCCCAAGAAGAAGCTCATGACGATGGTCATTATGCCGACCAATGGTGAAATAGAGAAGGCTAAATATTGCAGGGCAATACTGGCAATAGCTAGAGGTACGATGCCCCAAACAAGCCATTTTAGTGGTACTTCAATGTCGGCTAGTGGATCGATATTTTCTGTGTCAGCACCTTTCTTTACTTGCACTATATTTAGTGAGCGCAAAATAGTTTTCCATTCAAGGGCAAAAGCGGTGAGGCCGCTTGTGACCATGATGGCTGTGCCGCTCCATAGAGCCCATTCTTTGATGATGGCTTTGGGGGCGCTGATTTCGTGCGCGTTAAGTGCTTGGGGTCCGAAGAATAAATAGAGTGCGAGCGAACCAACCAGCATTGAAAGTGATACACGCATGCCAACCAGCATGCCAGCCCCAAGTAAGAGTAAGCTGGGCTCCCAGCCAAAGCCGGGGGTATCTTTTAGGTTGACCCCTAGGCTGCGACCGCCAAATGGAATTAATTCAGGTATTTTTAGTTTGGCTGCAATTTGCCAAGCAAATTCGCCTTTGCCAAGAAAGCCAACGGCGGCTCCTGCTACTAAGGCAGCTACTAGTGAATAGGCCTGGGTGACTGCTTCTTTGCACTGGCCATGCAGACTCTTTAGGGTTTCAGCCGCGGCAATGCCTGACGGAAAAGGCAGTTGCTCGATATTAATCATCTGCCGTTTCATTGGCACGGCCAGAAACACACCCATCATCGCTGAGACAAATGTCCAAGGTAAAAGGGTTGTCCAGGGTTGGTGTTCTCCAGTAATTAGAAGCAGAGCACCAAAGGCAATGCCAACGGTAGCACCAGTTGAATAGCCCGCCGCTGAAGCGGTTGACTGCATGCAATTATTTTCTAGTATCGACATGTCAGATACCTTAGGAAAGGCCACTCTGATGCCGCGCCAAATGACAAAAGAGAGCACGCAGGCTGTGATTGCTACACCAAATGCCCAACCGACTTTGAGCATGGTGTACAGGTTGGAAATCGACATCAGCATGCCCAGCGCGCCGCCCATGAGTACAGCGCGCAAGGTAAATTGCGGCACTGTATCGCCTTGATAAACAGTTCTAAGCCAGAGCTGGTCGGTAGTTTCGCCTTCGATTTCAGGCTCTAGAGTGATACTACCGTGGTCTAAGGGAGACGATTTTTCTTCCATCTTCTTTGTTTTCTACTTTTTTAGTTTCGACTCTTAGCGTCCTAATTTTAGCTTTCTGTTTTTTTGTGCCAGTTTAACTATGAGGGCTGCTGAGCATGCAGAAGCCTTCATTGTCCAAACCTCTTAGTGAGGTGGCTCTAGCTACTCGGGTTATACCAAGCTGAAAAGCGGCGGTGCGCAGGTCGCATTCGTTTGATTTTGCTAGATGCTTTATTTCTTTGTAGGCATCGAGAATCAAGAGCTTCAATTCTTGATTGACCCGCTCTAAGCGCCAGCGGAACTGTTGCACGTTTTGCACCCATTCAAAATAGCTGACCATGACGCCGCCAGAATTGGCAAAAATATCAGGCACAATTACTTTGTCGTGTTTGATCAAATATTCATCGGCTTCAGGAGTAGTGGGGCCATTAGCGCCTTCGATGATAAATTTGGCCTTTATATCTTTCATGTTCTCTTTGGTAATGACATTACCAAGGGCAGCGGGAATGAGCACATCACAATCACAGCTAAAGATAGCGTCTGGTGATATTTCTTTGGTATCAGGGAAGCCTTTGACACCGTTGTTTTCGCGCACATAGCGCATCAAGTGTTCGACGTCTATGCCTTTAGTGTTGTAGATGCCGCCGGTTAAGTCGGCCACTGCCACCACTATTCCACCCATTTGATGAATAAATTGAGCGGCCCATGAGCCAACATTGCCAAAGCCTTGAATGGCAAATTTTGTTTTAGCAAAGTCCATAGTGTAGTCGGCTAAAATAGCCTCGCAGACAAAGGCAATACCTTGACCAGTGGCTTGTTCTCGCCCTTCGCTGCCACCTAGTTCGATAGGCTTGCCGGTCACCACTGCTGGTGTCCAGCCGTGATATTTAGAGTATTGGTCGACTATCCAGGCCATGGTCTGAGAGTTTGTGCCCATGTCTGGGGCAGGTATGTCGAGGCCGGGGCCGATGATATCGTGAATTTGGTCTATGAATGAGCGGGTGATACGCTGCAATTCAGCGTGTGAAAGCTTGGAAGGGTCGCAGTTGATACCACCTTTGGCGCCGCCATAGGGAATATTGGCTACTGCTGTTTTCCAGGTCATTAGTGAAGCTAACGAATTGACCTCATCGGGGTCAACTTCGGGGTGATAGCGCAGTCCGCCTTTCATGGGGCCGCGGCTATTGTCGTGCTGCACGCGAAAACCGTTGAATACTCCGAGTTCGCCGTTGTCTAGTTCGACTACTACTTCGACTTTGACTTCGCGTCGTGGTGCCATTAAAACAGTTTCTAGCATTGAGCCAACATGTAAATGCTTTGCTGCTCGCTTGAAATAATAGTTGGTCGCTTCTGATGCCCGCATCGCTGCCTCCCATTAGGTTTCTAATAGGTTAGCACCTTGGTTTCTCGCTCAGCTCAAGACTTAATGCAAGAAAGGCTGTTTTCGATTTTTATGCTGGCCTAGAAGCTGCCCATGGCTACCGGCGCATAGCCTCTGAACATATAGGCGGCTTGGTGGGCCGCTTGTTCGACAGTTGTGGCTTTGCCTTTTTTGAGAGTATCGACGTGGCCTTTGACAAATTCAATTCGTTCTATTGCTGGCATAGCCGGCACTCTAACCACTTTGACATTTCTTGAGGCATAGCAATGCTCAAGAATGACGCTAATTTCTTTGGTGAACTTGAGGTTCTCATTCTGGCGAATTTCATTGGCTTCGAAGAATGACAAGGGCTCAATTAAAAAGGCCACGTCGTATTGTGATGAGTCTAAATTGCTGAAAGCTGAGGGCACTGGCAGTTTGTCGTGTAGATAGTAGGCTTCGCCATCAAACAAACCGCGGTCTAGAATTACGGCTTGGTCAAAATCGAGAATTGAGGCCTCGGCTGATTGCTGCCGTTTTAAGACTTCTGCCTGAAACTTTTGTCTATCAACCCAGGGTAAGATGCGCCCTTCTTTGATGATTTGCGTGGCAATTTCGTTGACGATTCGATATCCCAGTTGACCAAGGCCATTGACGATTGTGGTTTTACCGACCGACGGTCCGCCTGTGATCACTGCTTTCATGTTGCCAACACTCACTGTAGGGGTTTTCAGGTGCTATCAGGACTGTATGTTTTTTTTAGACACTATACAAGGTGAGATTTCTCATAATTATGGGAAGGCTCCCCCTTACCTCTAATATTCTTTGGTTTGCGGTTTTTGATAGAGCAAAGCTTTCACTGACGGCATGGCTAATTCTGCTGCTGTTTCGCCAGCTTTGACGGCAAGTTTGACGTCACTGGTTTTGGTTGAAAGTAAGGCGATGCCGTTTGTCCGTGGCTGGATGATTAATTGGGCAAAGTCTGTTTGTGATCTATCGATGCTGGCCAGCATAATATTGATTACGCGCTTGCTGACACTACCAATTTTGCGAAAAGTTTTGCCGCCCTCGGTCTCGAAAGGTTCATCTATATTGATGGCAATCACGGCCACTTCGTTTTCGGCTCCTAGCTCGCGAGCCAAAACCCTGGCCTGTTCGACAGGTAAATTGGCTTGAATGCCGCCGTCTACTAACAGTGCCATTGCGGGCTCGCCATCTTTTATGGCGATATTGTCGGGGTTAGCCGTATCGAAAGGCACAGGCTGACGGAGAGCCGGAATAGCGGAGCTGGCTTGAATTGCTCGACCTAAATCGCCCGCTCTGATGACGTAGGGCTTGGCCGTCAGTAGGTCAGAGCAGACCGCGCCGTATTTGATTGGTAGGGCTTCAATGGCTTTATTTTCTAGCTGCACCTGGGCATTGACATAGTTTCTAAAGCGATTGCCGCGGTAGAGGCCATCATAGGGATGGTAGCCAAATAGGTGCGGAATGAAGAAGATGGGCACGGCCATGATGCGAACAGGAATGGGCACGGTTAGGTAAGAGCGTAAGAAAGACTTTTTCAGCAGTATTTGTTCTATTTCGTCGGCGCTAAGGCCAGAGCAGTAAAGGCCGCCGACGATAGCACCAATGCTGGTGCCCACGATGGCGTCGATTTTTACGCCATTCTTTGCCAGTACCCTCAGTACGCCGACATGAGCGGCACCGCGGGTGCCACCACCACCTAGGGCGAGTACCAGTTTCTTCTGTTGCTGGTTGGCTACATGAGACTCGTGTGTCTCGTGTGCATCTAGTGCTAGAGACGGTGATGCTAATGAGAGGCAAGTTGCACAGGCCATCAGGCTGCTCAAAATAAGTCGGGGTGTCATGGTCTCCTAGTTTCCGAAGTTGACAGAATTTGCGAAGGAAGGCAAAAGTTTTTACTTTTGTAACCGGTTTTATTACGCGATTGTCTGTTCTCCTAATATTAACGAACTTCAAGAATTGGGCGTCTAGTGGCCTTGAGCCGCAATCTCGGGTAGAATCAACCTTAAGTATGAGAGATTGACAACTGCTTATCATGCTATAAATAGAGGACTTTGCAAGTTCATTAAAGGCAAAGAATATTAGGGGGCTCGCAACTTGGATTTTTCAGCCTGGAACACTCCAACTACATGGGTGACATTCGCTGCCTGGTTTTGCGTTTCATACGTTTACCTGGCCATAGGCATCACTGGTGGCTACCATAGGCTACTCACCCATAAGTCATACAAAGTGCCAAATTGGTTGAGATATTTCATCGTTTCAGGTGGATATTTCGCCTTAATGGGAGCTCCGATTTCGTGGGTAGCTGTACATAGACTGCACCACCAGAAGTCTGACCAGCCTGGAGATCCCCATTCACCTCGTGACGGTTTCGAACATGCTCTATATAAATGGATGTTCGACATGGAGAAACGTCAGTCGGTTGAAGAAATCAGAAAGCAAGTGCCCGACTTGCTTGAAGACAAAGTTCTCTGCTTGCTTGGCACTGATCACTCAGCCAAACAAGCTCAACTTTGCCTCTGGGTCAATATTGTTGCCCGCGTAATCATCCTATTGGCCTTCGGCCCTGTAGCCTTCACTGCTAACTTGATTGCTTCTGTTCTCGTATTCTGGAGCCCTCAATTCGTCAATACTTTCTGCCATCTACCAAGCTGGGGCTATCGCAACTATGAAGTACGCGACGATAGCCGCAACGTTCCATGGGTGGGGCTAATGGCCATGGGCGAAGGCTGGCACAACAACCACCATGCTTTCCCTAAATCGGCTCAGCATGGCATTAGATGGTTTGAGTTCGACGCTACCTGGATGATGATTTCATTCTTTGAAAAAATTGGCTTGGCTACTGACGTAATCAGACCTACTCCAGCTCTTTCACCAGCGGAAATTGCTGCAGCTAAAGCGGCAAAAGCAGCCCGTGATGCTAAGCAAGCTGTTGCCGCTCCAGTGTCTGTCTCCACTTCATCTGACAGCGCTGACCTTGTAACCGCTCCGGCTGAAGTGGTTGAAGTGGTAAAAGAGAAAGAGCTAGTCGAAATCTAAAAATTACGAGTCAGCTCTGAAAAATCTGAGAAGCGCTTCATCTATTTGGAGCGCTTCTGATTTTTATAGACTAAACTAGACTAGAATTGTAGTTCTGGATTGAAGAGGTTCTGGTTTAAATGAGATTCTTATCGGTTGTCTGTGGCCTTGCTCTAGTGATGAGCACTTTGTTTAGTATGTTTTTGCCAGTTGAGGCAAAAGAATGGTCTATTGATGATCGCCAACAAGCACTGATGCAGCAAATTAATGAAGGGCAGAAAGCAAAAGAATTGACCGTCAAAGAGGCAAAGAGCCTGCGCAAAGATTTGGCCAATCTCGCTAAGAAAAAAGCCAAGATGAAAGCTAAGGCGGACAAAGACAATACTTTGACTAAGGAAAATCAGACTGAGTTAGAAGGCGATCTTAATAAAATTAGCGTCGAAATACAGAAGCTCAAATTAGAGAAGCGCGTGCAAAAGTAAGGTTGGCGCAAGTCGCATCAATTTGCCGCTTCGATATATAAGGTTTAGTATGAAGTTTTAGGGGCACCGTAAGTGGTGCCCCTTGCCTGTTTTGGTTTGTATAGAGCTTTGCTGGTCGCTAGTCTCTAGTTCTCTGGTTTAGTCGTACTGATGGCTTTTGGGGCTGGTGATTACACCAATGAATAACATCATCAATCCGCCCCATAGGGCTGGCACCCAACCGTGAATGGTGAGATAACCGGGCATCAGGTCAGCGAGTACCTTGAGGGTTATGGCGGGAATGAGCCAGAATCCTAAAATCCAGGCTGGTATGAGAACCAGCAGCGCCAGGCCAAATGTTGTGATTGTGAGAACTGTAGTGAGCAAAATGGCTAGGGCCTCAACTACCCAACCGATAAAGGCAAAGACGAAGCCAGCCGCCAGCGCGCTCATAAAGCTGCCGTGGGTATCTATGCCTTTAATCATGGGGAATACCCAGTGAAAGGCAGCTGCAATTAAGACTAGTCGAATTAGGTAGGCTTTCATGCCTCCATCATAACTCTAATCTAGTTTTTTGGCTTCCATATTGGATCTTGAAACTTACTAGATTTCGGTTCAAACCAACGGGTCATGGTCATTTTCTGTTGGGTATAGAACTGAATTCCTTCAGATCCTTGAATGTGCAAGTCACCATAGAATGAAGAGTTCCAACCAGTGAAGGGGAACCAAGCCATAGGTGCTGGCACACCAACGTTAATACCAATCATACCGGCGTTAAAGTGATGTTTGAACTCACGGGCTGAGCGGCCAGAATTTGTATACATGACAGCACCGTTGCCATAAGGGCAATCGCGACCAATGGCTAGAGCCTCATCTAGGGAATCGACACGCACCACCGATAATACTGGCCCAAATATTTCTTCTTTGACAATAGACATTTCTGGTTTGGCGTGGTCAAGAATAGTTGGCCCTAAGAAGAATCCGCTAGATTTTGCTGCTTCTATATTGCGACCGTCCAGAGCCACTTTAGCCCCTTCTTTTTCGCCTTTGTTGATCATGCTGCGCACTTTGTCCAAATGCTCTTTTGATACCAGTGGCCCCATGTCTGGATGAGCTGAGCCCATGCCATCAGTTGGACCAACTTTCATCTTGGCAGAAGCTTCCACTAAATGCGGTATCAAGGCTTCAGCAGCGTCACCCACAGGAAGGGCTAAGCTACCGGCCATGCATCTTTCACCGGCACAGCCAAAGGCTGATGCTTGCAGAGCTTGAACTGTCTGCTCCATATCGGCGTCAGGCATGATGATGATGTGATTTTTTGCACCACCGGCCGCTTGTACTCGTTTGCCGTTGGCTGTGCCAGTGGTGTAAATGTATTTGGCAATATGGGTTGAACCCACAAACGAGATGGCCTTGATTAGTGGATGAGTGAGTAAGGCGTCAACGCAATCTTTGCCACCATGAACAATATTGAATACGCCATTGGGCAGGCCGGCTTCAGACAATAGATTGGCAATCATCATGCTGGTCAACGGCACTTTTTCAGATGGCTTCAATACGAATGAATTGCCGCAGGTTAAGGCAATGGGATACATCCAGAGTGGAACCATGGCCGGGAAATTGAAAGGGGCAATGCCAGCACAGACGCCAATTGGGTGGCGGATTGTCTCGCAATCGACGTTGCGAGCAATATTTTCCATGCTCTCGCCCATCATCAAGCTGGGGATGCCGCAGGCAAACTCGACTACTTCTATAGCTCTTTGTACTGAAGCTCTTGACTCAGGAAGGGTCTTGCCGTGCTCACGGGTAACACACTGGGCAATCTCTTCATAGTGCTGTTCCATCAGGTTCTTGAAGCGGAACATCACCCGTGCCCGTTCGATAATCGGCACTTCCTTCCATTCAAGAAAGGCTTTCTGGGCTGCTTGCACAGCTCTGTCTACATCAGCGTTGCCGCCTAGCGGCGTACGGCCGATGATTTCACCTGTGGAGGGGTTGTAGATGTCTTGAAATTCGGTGGCCGTTGAATCTACCCAGTCACCATTGACTAAGAGTTTGCACACTGTTGCAGTGCCGGTTTTTGTTGCAACCATTCCACCCTCCGATTTTTTGCAAAAGCTGGTGAAGCTTCAAATAATTTGCGCGCTCAGTAATCTGCGCGCTCAGTAATCTGCGCGCTAAATAATCTGCGCCCTAAACAATCTGCAAAGAATATCGGTTTGACCTACTTTAAGCAATATGAAGAGGGCTCTAAACCCTCAAACAAGGGCTCTTTGAGAATCTTCTAATAGGTTTTGTCTTATTGGCCGCTCTTCTTTTAGTAGCTGGCTGAGGCTTTAGCCATTGCCTGGTCGGCGTAGTTCATGGCCTGGGCTGCTTGCTCACGGGCTTGGTTAGCCAATGTCTTGGCCATAGGTGAGCTGGTCGTGCTGGCTAGCGAGCTGGCACTTTCGGCGGCCGCTTGAGCGGCATTGGCGTGCGAACGTGCTTCGCTTGCTGCTTGTTGGATGGCGCTGCTGTTGGTTGAGCTCATGGCCTGGTTTAGTGAGTTGCGAGCAGAGTTGGCGTAGTTTTGAGTTTGGGTCAACTGGCCTTGCACTTGCGAGTTGATGCCAGCAAAGTTGGCTTGGACCGATTTGGGATCATATGTAGACTGGGTGGCAGGGGAGGTCGTTCTTTGTGCGCTAGAGCCCTGATTTCCACCATTTTCGAATATCTGGTTGAAGTTGGTCTGGCCCATGTTCTGACCGCTATTCATATTGTTATTGGAGCCGCCAGTTAAGCCGCTAGAGCCGCCGCTAAAATTAGCTCCCGTTCCATTTCCATTTCCATTTCCAGTTACAGCGACGCCGCCTGATCGCGTTCCAGTTCCAGGGCCAATGACGCCCCCGGAGGTGAAATTGCCATCGCCGTTAGCTGAAGTCGCCCTGACATTGCCCCACTGCTGACCGGTGGAGAAATTGGTGGCTTTACTACTGGCCCGATTTTGATTTTGCGACTCCATTAAACTTTGTTTGTAAGTCTTATCGTTCGCCACTCCACCATTTGTATTACTGGCCCTGTTTGTGGTGTCGGTTTGACCACCAGCACCCTTAGCGAGTGGTACGTCTTTGGGGAAAACGATAAATTCACCAGGGCTTTTACTTTTGCCCATCAGTTTCTCAAGTATGGTGTCCCACATGCTTGGGGTGTTTACGGGAGTATAGTTAGGGTTGGCGCCGGTGCTACCAGTATTACCAGTATTGCCGTAATTAGTGCCGTAGCCGCCAGTATTGCCGGTATTCCCTCCTGTCCCGTAGTTGCCGAAATCTGATTCGGGTGGAGTGCCGTAGCCGCCGTTGTAGCTGCCACCGGTATAGTTGCCCCCAGGATTACTGGGGTAATTGTTTGAGCTAGAACCACCAGGTTCGAAAATTGAGTTAAAGTTCTGAGCCTGAGCTGGGCTACCGAGGCCTTGCAGGGTGAACAGAGAAATTAGTGATATAGCTGCAGTAATTTCTTTGATGCTAGATTTTGCTCTGTATTGCTGACTCATTTTTGGTCCTGTTGTACAAGATCAGCAGCTCAAGCTTTCGATTGCCTGAGTTTTCTAAGCTGATCATCGTGGGTGAGAGCCGGAACTTCTCCACCTTTCAGTGTAACACCGACTTTGTCGGCCACAAGACCCAGCTTTCGTAGAAACCACATGTCTACGCGCTTTTTCTGCAAAGTATCTCGTAAATGTTTGATATTTGAGAGGAATTCGCCGTCTTCGAATGTTCTCATGCGCTCAAAACCGCCCATGAGACGTTTGGAGCCATGATTGCAGTGAAGTACTTCTACTATATTGTTAACTTGAACTGGACCGAGTACCGCGGCCGTGAATGCTAGGGGGACGCCGTCGCGCCCGTCGCCTTCGTTTTGCAAGAAATCTACTTGTAGCCAAGTTCTGGCGGTGAAACGCACACGCAGAACCACCGGCTCACAAATTAACGAATTGATGGTGTCTGGTTTAATGTCGCGGATGCATGCCGCTCTAGCGTAGGCGTAGGCGTCTTGCGCTCTGGTTGTGAAAAAACTATAGCTGTTGCGGCCGGGCTCGAGAAAACCGGTCTTGTTTATTTCCCAGCGACGATAGCAATTGGTGCCGTGGTAGAGGAAGATCTCGTTTTCGGGCTGATTATAGTCCAAATGTCCATGGCTAGCGGCAAACTCCGCAAGCGGTGGGGGAACTTCATGGTAACGTAGGCTGTCCACCCGCTTCCTCTCATATTCTAGCCATAGCTTTACTAGCCCCATCGGGGAAAGCACCTTTCATAGTGTTATTCCCTTGATAAGGAGGTGTCTAACCTTGCTATTGTTTAGCTTCTGAGGAACGCTTGGAAAAGTTGAGACTTACTCCATGTGTTTTTCTCTAGCCGCTTGTATGGCGGAAGTGGCTGCAGCTAGCGCTTGGCGCACCCGGTCTAGATTTACTTCAGCACTGTCACGAATTGTTGTGGTTAGCTCTGAGCGTTTGTTAGTCAATTCACTAAAGAGCTTCTCGCTCTGCTCTTCCATGCTGTCGATGTTGTGTTCAATGGCGCTAGCAAGGTCTTTGTTAGCTTGTTGCTTCAGGCTTCCGAGCTTGTTAAGGGCGTGGTTGCGCTCTTCATTCAATTCGGGCTCAGCATCTACAGTAGATGATTCCACTAGGCTTTTGAGAGTGAGGTCACTTTCAAGCATGCGCCTCTCGGTATCTTTGAGATAACCATTCACTTCTTGAGTGCGCTGAACAAGATCTTGACTGGAGCGTTTGAATGTCTCTTCTAATCCACTCTTCAGACCACGTCCGGAACTTTCTAAATCAGTTAGGCAGTCTTCTACGGTGCGTTTTAGCTTTTCCGAAGAAATGTTGATGCTCTCTTCAAGTTTGGCCAGTTGCGAGAGCATAGCAGTGTTGGATTCAGAGGCAACTTGCTTGCCCATATCGTGAATCATGGTACGCAGAATTTCTTTCTGCTCGTTCAGTTTGGGCAAGATTGACTCTGCTAGAAGCTCTTTTGTCTTCTGAGCTACAGCCATCTCACATACTGCCACGGTGTGCGAAATAGTTTGTTCTAGATCAAGTTTGGTTGAGCGTAGTTTTTCGCAAGCTCTTTCGAGGGAGCTGTCTATTTCTTCAATCATTGAACGCATGTTGCGCTCTAGTGACTGGGTGATAGAGGCATTTTCTTCGCCCATGCGCTCGCGGAAGCGCTCAAAGCGTTGGGTTACTTTTTCGGTGTAGCTGTCGTGGCTTTCTTTTAGTTGTTCGAGGATAGACTCGCTCAGTCTAGCAAGCTCATCGTTGCGGCTGGCAATCAAGCTGTTGAGCCGACCTTGAACCGAGCTAGTCAGTTTTTCTAACTCGCCTTTGAATTGCTCACACTGATCGACGATAGTGGTCGAAAGTTCATTTTGTTCTGAATCAAGACGCTGCAAACCGCTTGCATCTAGGTCGCTGAGGAGGCTTCTGGCGCCTTCAGATTCTTTCGAAAGATTATTTTGCACATCGACTGCAAGATTTTCTAGGCGGCTTCTCAATTCACTAGAAAGATTGGTGAGATTGACTTCTGCGTGTTTTTCAAGGTCTTGGCCTTCACGTAGCAATTCTTCAACCTGTCTGTTCAAGCGAATTTTTAACTCTTCGGCACGCGAACTCATCTTGTTGGCAGCTTTAGCAACTTGTTGCTCAAGCTTGCTCATCAAGGTTGCCATTTCGTTCATCATTAAACGAGCATCTTGAGCTGGTGCAGGTCTTACGCCTGAGTCGAACTCGCCCATTGCGGGTGCGCTTCTGTAAGGAGCTGGTGTTGAAGCCGGTGCAACAAAAGGCGCTGGTTCTGGGGCTACTTGTTGAACAGGTTCTTGAACTGGAGCTGGAGGCACTGGGGCGACTTCTCGAACTAGGTCTTGAACTGGGGCTGGAGGCACTGGGGCGACTTCTCGAACTAGTTCTTGAACTGGAGCTGGAGGCACTGGAGCTACTTCTTGAACTAGTTCTTGAACTGGAGCTGGAGGCACTGGGGCTACTTCTTGAACTAGGTCTTGAACTGGGGCTGGTACTTCAGAAGGAGCTGGCACTTCGAGAGCTGGCGCTGGAATCTCTTGTACTGGAGCTTCTTGTACTGGGAGTCGGGTGGCTGGCGCTGGAACCTGGATTTGCGGTCTCAGTGGTGCCGAAGTAGGCTGTGGCACAGGGATCTGTATGGGAGCGCTGGCTGCTTCTGAACCGATGTTGGTGCCGATGCTGCTACCGCCACCAAGTTCACTGCTGCGGCGCAGAGGACTGCTGTAGTCGCGGGGTCTGACTCGAGTCTGCATTATTTGCGAGTCGGTCATCGATTCTGGCAGTGAATCTGCCGACATAACTTCTGACGGCGTAGCTTGCGCTGGCATAGCTTCTGGTGCTGTCTCGGCCGGCGCTGGTGCTTCTGCTACTGGCTCGACAATAGCTTCTGGCGCTGGCTCAAAGGCTGCGGGAGCTGGCGTCTCTGGTGCTGGTTCTTGAGCTGGTTCTTGGGCTAGGGCTGCCGGTGTTTGAGGAAGGTCACTAACGCTTTCTTCGGGGGGCGAGAACAACGAAGTTGTCGGGTCCATGGTCGACCAGAAACCACCGCTATCGGTTGCACTGTTGAGGGTGCCGACATCTTGGGTCAATGGCGTGGCACTGACAGTTGATTCGGCAGGCGCTTCTGTGGCTTGAGTATTGCTTACAGGTGTACCTTGGTGCCAGACTTGTTGCTGGCTGGATAGTTCTTCATCAACTGGTGGCGCACCCAGTTGCAATTCAGGTGTTGGGCTATCTTTTGAAAGTTGTTGAGTCAATCTCTCGAAGAGGCTGTTTGAATCATCAGCTGTAGCAGCATCTGCAGGCTGAGCGAAAGAAGACTCAACTGCAGTTGACCACTCAGCTTCACTTGTGGCAGGGCTTTCTGTCGATAGTGAGTCTGATGGCATCAAGCTTGGCTCTATCAAATTAGGCAGCTCAGGCAGCGGAGGTTTCTCTCCATGCCAGTCGCTTGGTGAGCTGGCGCCCCAACCTTGCGAGTGTTCAGCCAATGCTTCTGGCAAAGGCAGTTCAACTGCAGTTGGTACAAACGTTTCTTGAACAAACGTGTCTGGCACAAAAGTCTCTGGCGCAGCGGGCTCGCTAGCAAAGTGAGCGACTAGCTGGTCGAGGCCTGGTGCCGCTGGTGGTGCGCTGATTGCGGCATCTTCTGCTGGAGCTATTGCTTCTGGTTCTGTCGCTAATTCTGTGAGTGATTCGGCGACTGGCTCAGTATCTGGTTTGTAGTCCATCCACGAGTCTGGATCTGATACAACTGGCTCCTCTTCAACAATAGGCATTATGGCATCGGGGTTAGTTTCGATTGTGCCGCGGGCAGCGTTCGCAAATATATCTGAATCAAAATGAGATTCTTGGATAGCTGGCTCTGGGCTGATGGCAAAGTCTTTAGGATCAAGGTCCCAACTATCTAGTTTGCTCTCAGTTTTGGCTGGAGGCGGAGCGTCGTTGACGAATTTGTCATAGTGCTCGTCACCGAAGTATTCTTTTAGCCGCTTTTGTTTTCCTGCTTCGAATTCTGCTTTTATGCGCTTTTCTTTTTCAAATTCGTTTTCAGCGTAATTAATAGCTGCTTCACCAGCCAAACCTTGCTGGTAATCATTGAAGAACTGGGCAGAAAAATCTTCTTTGGGTAGATTGCTCTCTAGTACTGCTGTGCTAGAAGACACAGAGCTATCGTGGGTGTCGTGAGACATTTCATACCATGCCGTCGCCATCCTGACTGTGGTCAATTGCTGGTCGATACGAACATGATCGCCCGTCATGAGGATGGCAGTGAGGGCGTCTGCCGATGCTGTAGCCCAAGGCGGAGTGTCGTCGTAGCGGCTCGTCGTCCGCGTTGGAGTTGTCGGCGGCTCAGGAGCTGGCTCGGGGCTTGACGGTACAAAGGCAGTGTTGGCTTCAAAAGCAAACTCTGAGGCTTCGCTACCTAAAGAAGATGGCTGTTGTTGAAATTCGGGCACCAGCATTTCTGACTGTGGTGGCAGTTGCAGGTTGGGGTAAGAAGGCTGCTGTAGGGCCGGCGGAATATCGAATGTCGGCTGAGTGGGGCTGGCTGGTGGCGCCACCGTCTGCGGTGCGTACTCGGCAATCTGCGGTTCGACTACCGGAGTGGGAGCGCTTTCGTTGGCTGGGCTTGGCTTGAATGGATTATTCTCAAAAGCCGCTGGCGAAGCTGCCTGTTCAGCGTTGATCGCTTGTTGAGTCATAATGCCATGTTGCACTGCTAACTCGCCGAGGGCAAGCTCTTCGGCATTAAGAGCAGCAAAGCAAGACTTTAGTATGGTTTTGTTGCGGTCGTCTTGACGGCCTTCAGGAGTAAAGATCATGTGGCAAACGGAGCCAATATCGATTACAGGCTTGCCTACTTGGGGGGTGATCTTGGCACCCAATTGACCAAGCAATGCAATTACTGGCTCTTCTAGTGCTGCACCTTCCACAGTCAAGCTGCGTCTGCTGCCGCCTTGGGCATAGTTCGACCCAACTTGATAGAGGGCCTTGACTTGGCTTGCCCCGAGTCTAGTAATGGGGCGACAAGCTAAATAATTGAAGTCTTTGCCGTCGAGAATGGCTTTGGTTGCTTTTTCTTGCATCAGGGCATCGAGTACTCTGAATTCATAGGCCGATGCTGTGACGTTGACTACCATGCACTGGCCTTCGTCTTTGCTGATCACGACGCAAAGGTCTTTTACTCTGAAAGTCTCTCCTTGCTCTTCAGCTTTCTTTGAAAATGTGGAAAGGCCAGCTGGTGCTGCTACTTGCTCAAGACAAAATATTAGATAGCCCGGTTCATACAGCATGCTCTCTTGAGCGGCCCAATCGCTTGGTGAGCTCGGCTTATTTTTGTCAAAAACCCTTAGATAGGCTTTGACATCGGGTATTCGCAAGTGGTGTTGGCGGAGCATTGAGTTCATGGCGTTATCTTGTGACGAGTCCTGGTTGGGAGTGGGATTGTCTATCAGTACTGCTTGAGTAAATTGCTATTCGGGAGCTCCTGCTGCATGTGCTATTTCTTTCAGTGCCGCAGTTTTTTGATCGTTTATAAGTTTTACCAACTTAGTGGTTGACTCTTCTATTTCACTTTTAGCACTCTGACTGTCGGCTACAATTTTGGACAGCGAGCGTTCATATGCGCCTTTCATTTCACCGTCAACCTCGGCGCCAACATTTGTCAGCGAGGCCACTGCGTCTTTCATTAGTTCGCTAAGTTTCGTCTCGAAGCCATTGCGAATGGCAATTAGCTCTGAACGAATTTCATTTATCACCCGTGATTTTGCTTCTTCTAGCTGAGCCCTGACTAGCTCTGTTTCGCTCACTTTGCCATTCATGCGAGAGACAAAGGCTTGCATATCCATTTGTACGCGCTCTTTAACGTCGTCGCATTTTTTCTTGAGATTTTCGTTGCTTGTCTGAGAAGCTTGCGTTAACAGTCTGGTGGCGGTAGTGGTATCATCACGTAGCTTATTTGATGTGTCTAGTGAGAGGTCTTCTATTTGCTCGCAGACGCCTTCGAATTTTGCTTTTAGGGCGCTGACATTTGAGTCACTGGCTGCGCTAAAGACATTGTTTACGTCTTGCTCGATCGCCCTTAAGATGTCGTCAATTTTAAGGTGAAGAGCTTCCGAGTCACCCTCTAAGCCACTTTCGGATGCCTTCGAATGTGATTCGAGATTGTTGAATTCAGCTTGAAAATCAGCGTTAAAGCGTTGCATCAAAGTTGAAAAATGGCTCTCGATACTGTTTGCCTTTTGCATGTAGTTGCGAAATAGAGCGCTGTTTGATTGCTTCTCACTACCGCGCGATTCCCACAAACTATGGTCTAATTTTTGCTGTAGAGAATTGGAGAAGAAGCTAGATTGTGATCTCAGCCGTTGGCCACTTAAATAGTGCTGAGTTTCAAGCTCGACAGCGGCACCCTCGACGACACTAGAATAGTGGTCGGCTGCACGCATAAAGTTGTCGTCTAAAGTGCTCTCATGGCTAATCTTTAGGTCGGCTATAGCTCGGCGCAGGTCATCATTGAAGAGGGCTAAGCGCTCAGTTAGCTGTTGCAGGTGGCTTTCTGTGTTGAGACGCTCTCTCTCGGCAGCACTACGTAAGCGCTCAACTGCTTCTTTCGCCTGTCTTTTGATTTCTTCTTCAACGGCAGCAGCCTTGGCTGCAACTTCCATTTTTGATTGCTGTTCTGATTCTTGGCGCTCGTTGACGTGGGCTGATGCTTTGTTCGCCAACTTCGCTGTTGATGCTTCTTCTAACTCGTTCAGCCGTGCTGAACCAGTGTCGTAAATGTCTTGAAGCTTCTTACCTGCAAAAGTCATTAAGGTCTTCCTCGATAGGTTAATCGTTTTCTAGAGACAACATGGCACTCTTGTATGCCATCACCGCTAGTGCTGCTGCTCGCCCTGATTCTTCTATTACTGGAGTTTTTAGGTTCAGTTCTGAAAGTTCATTGTGGAAGTTTCTAGTGATTCTCTCAAGGTCTGAACGCATTATGCGGACTTGTTTTTCCAGCGATTCTACTGATGAGAGTCTGATACTTTCTATGCGTTCGTTGCTCCCCGCTGATGAGCGAGCGAACTCAGCTTCTGTTTGCTCTACTTGGCGGCGGAAGGTTTTGATCACCTCTGCACCATGGGCACGTAGTCTGCTATTGAGCTTTTCTATCACCTCAGGGTTGGCTGATAGGCGATTGCCCGAGACCATGAGATTGATTTTTGACTCTTGAGCCAGGGCTGCTTCGAACTTAATAAACAGCCTATCGATTTCGTCTGAAAGTTTGCCTTCAACTCGCCTTAGTGAATTATGCACAAGCTTTTGGTTGACTGCCATTCTTGATTTGGCTGAAAAAGCTATTCTATTAATATCGTCTTGCGCTGCTAGTAGTTTCTTCTCTACTTCGTTACTGTAGTCTTTTATAAAACGAGACTGTGATTCAAAACTGCCTTGTTTGAAGCGGTCTTTCATGGCCAGTAATTGTGTCTGCCAGTGGCTGATATGCTCATCTAAGACTTGGCTATTGGTCTGTCTTGTTTCGTCGATAGTTTTGATACCACGTGTGGTCAATGTTCGAATATCTTTGCTAGCAGCATCGACAATTTCGCCAAGCTGTTTTTGCACGCCATCAATTTTTTCGTCAAATTGACTGCTATATAGAGCTAGATGCCCGTCGACTTCAGCTTTTGATGACTCAATGACCGATTGGGCCGAATCGTCAATAGTTTTTGCTTTATCAGACATTCCGTTTTCATAGCTCAGACTCACTGTCTCCACTCTCTCTTTTCCCGAGCTGGAGAGTTCAGTGACGCGGGCAATACGTTCGCGACTGACTTCATATAGGTTGGCATTGGGGGCATCGATGATGCCTGCCAAATCGTGCAACTGCTCTTCCATAATTTCGGTAAGAATGTCAGTTGCTTCTAAAACTTTGTCGGCAAAGCGTCTGCGGATACTCGCAGCACCTTGCATCAGGCGATCGACCTCAGCGGTTTCTAGGGCGCTTATGGTATCTAGCGTTTCATCGCGCTTAGCTTCTAGGTCGTTGCCGTGAGAATCGACAAGGTGTTCACTTTGTTGAATCACCTTGTCAAGCTGAAGTGCTAGGCTACTGTCGATACCCTCGCTGAAGGCGTGCAGTTGGTCTAGACACACAGTAACGGTGCGCTCTAGTTCGGCGCTAGCCTTTTCTAGGGCTTCAATCATCAAATTGGCAGCTGATCCAAAACTTTCAGACCGATTCGCTTGAGAACTCTCCTCAGCCATCTATTCCCCTACTTCCTGTATTCAGTGCTAATCCATGTCAGTCTAAGACAGTCTAGCCAATTATGCCCCCTTTTTCAGGGCACTAAGCAACACTCTGATTTAAGTTGAGCTGATTTGTTTTTCGCTGTCCTTTTTCGCCTGGCGATCCAGTCTAGACAAGGCAGACATGGCAGCTTCATTAAGTGTTTCAGAAAGTGTCGGATGTGGGTGAATGGCGACAGCCAAGTCTTCAAGTACTGCGCCCATCTCAATGGCCACCACGGCCTCTGAGATCAGATCGCCAGCTCTTGGCCCGACAATGCCAACACCCAAGACCAGGCTGGTATTAGGGTCGAAGAGCACTTTTGTCGTGCCGTTGGTGTCGGCGATGGTCATGGCTCGACCAGACGCTGACCATGGGAATTTGGCAGTGGAGAAACTGATATTTTTAGCTTTAGCTTCAGTTTCGGTCAGTCCGCACCAGGCTACTTCAGGTTCAGTGAAGACAACGGCCGGCACACAGCGGTTGTCGTAGGCTGAAGGTTTGCCAGCTAAGACTTCTGCCGCCACATAAGCTTGTCTAATAGCCCTATGGGCGAGCATTGGCTGGCCAGAGATATCACCGATTGAGAAGATGCGTTTATCTCTAGTGCGGCAGGTTTCGTCTGATAACACAAAGCCAAATTGATCAATTTCAACTTGAGTGGCTTCTAAGCCTATGCCGTCTGAGTTTGGCCTTCTACCGACCGAAATTAAAACTTTATCGGCCGTTAGTTTGTCAGGAACGTCTTTGCCAGTCACTTCTACTTCGACACCACTTTTGGTGACTGTAATATTGTTTACTTTTGTATTCAAATGGATAGCTTTGAAGCTCTCGCCAAGTTTATTGGCCAGTGGTCTAACGAGGTCGCGGTCGGCACCGGGCAAGAGACCTTCGGTCATTTCCACTACGGTCACTTCACTGCCGAGGGCAGCGTAGACTGTGCCAAGCTCTAAGCCAATATAGCCACCACCAATAACAATTAGTTTCTTGGGAATATCGGCTAGATTCAGTGCCGTAGTGCTATCTAGTACTCTGTCGCTGTTGATGTCTTCTTCGTTTTTAAAGAGCTTGGGCAATTTAACTGGTCTCGAGCCTGTTGCCAGAATGCAGTGCTTAAACTTGATGCGCATGGCACTCTCGCCAGGGCAATCTACTCTTACACTGCGTGAATCTTGGAAGGTGGCCTTGCCATGCAAAATTTCTACACCAGCGCTCTTGCACATACCAACTATGCCTTGCGAGAGCTTGTCGATAACCCCTGTTTTCCAGGTGCGCAGAGCATCGACATCTATTTTAGGGGCGCCGAAACTGATGCCAATTTTGGCTGCGTGTTTGGAAGAATCAATAACTTCAGCGGCATGGAGCAGAGCTTTTGAAGGAATGCAACCCATATGCAAACAAACACCACCGGGTTTTGGTGCAGCATCGATCAAAAGAGTTTTGATACCAAGTTCTGCTGCTCTTAATGCTGCCGTGTAACCACCTGGGCCACCACCAATGACAGCAAGTTCAACTTCCTGAACCATCTCTCCTACGACCATATTGCCTCCTAGGCTTCTAAAACGAATTTGAAGGGGTCTTCCAATAATTTCACTACGTGCTGCACAAAGTAGGCAGCTTCAGCACCATCGGCTAAGCGATGGTCAAACGACATTGCTAAAGGCAGTATTGTTCCTATTGCTATCTGGCCGTCTTTGACGATTGGTTTTTGGCTGGCACGAGCCATTCCTAAAATTGCAGCTTCAGGGAAGTTGACCATAGGCGACATGCTGGTGCCACCAATGGCACCAATGTTTGTCAGTGTGAATGTTCCGCCTTGGAGGCGTTCTAGTTCAATTTTTCCTGATCTCGTTTTGGCTGCTATGTCAGCTAGTTCTGCGGCAATATCGTAGAAGCTCTTTTGGTCAACGTTTTTGATAACCGGCACGATTAGACCACGGTCGGTAGCCACTGCTACACCAATGTTGTAGTAGTGCTTAATAACTATTTCGCCGGTGTTTTCATCCAGGCTTGAATTGAACTGTGGATAGAGCTTAAGGGCACTAGCCAGAGCTTTGATGGTGAAGACAGTGAGAGTAGGACGCACTTTGTTGTCGCCCGAGCGAGCAGCAAATTCTTTCTCGTATTTAGTGACCAAGCTAGATAGCTCAGTAACGTTAGCTTCGTCGAAGTGGGTGACGTGCGGGATGTGAGTCCAGGCTTGGGTCATATTCATGGCAATTTTGCGACGAATAGACTTAAGTGGCAAACGCTCAACATCGCCAAATTTTGCAAAATCAGGATATTCGACTGGCCCAGCATTCATGCCGCCCATCCCTGTTAGAGGAGTAGCATCGGCACTGGAGCCGCCGTACTTGTCTTTCATAGTGGTTGGCGCAGCTTGTTTGCTAGCATTACTGCTAGGTGTTGATGCTGTAGACGGAGTTTGAATTCTTGATTCAAGTGAGCCGGCGGCGTAGGCCATGACGTCTTCTTTTAAGACTCTTCCTGCTGGTCCCGAGGCGTTCACTTGATGTAGATCAACGCCTAGCTCACGAGCAAGTCTGCGTGTCGCTGGTGTGGCTGGAACTGGGCCAGTTAAGACTTTTGTCGCTGCTTGAGCAGCAGGCTGAGCTGGCACTTGAGCTGCGGCCCCGTTGTTACCGGCGGCTACTGCTTGCTTCATGGGAGCCACGGCTTGAGCGGTAGCAGCTGCAGCTACAGGGGCAGCCTGACCTTTGCCAGCGATGTCATAACCAATCATGACGCAGCCTACTTTTACCGTCTGGCCTTGAGCAACGTGAATTTTTGCCACGGCACCGGCATAAGGTGATGGAATTTCCACCACGGCTTTATCGGTTTCGACTTCAAAGATGATCTGGTCTTCTTTGACCATTTCTCCTTCTTTGACTTTGACTGCGATTATTTCTGCTTCGTGAATGCCTTCGCCAAGGTCAGGCAATTTAAATTCAACCGTCATTTTCCACCTTCAGATATCAAAACTAGAATTTAGAATGAGAGTGTTTCGCGACTGGCTGCCAGTACGCGCTCTGGATCTGGCAAGAAGAAGCGTTCTTTCGAGAAGTAGGGAATCGGCACATCGAAGCCGGTTACTCGTTTGATTGGTGCTTCTAAGTAGAGCAGCGCTGCTTCGTTGATGCGAGCAACAACTTCTGCACCAAGACCACAAGTTCTAGGGCCTTCATGCACAACCACAGCGCGACCAGTTTTCTTCACCGATTCGATAATGAGAGTGGCATCCATTGGTGAAATTGTCAGCAAGTCGATTACTTCAGCTTGCACTCCATCTTCTTCTTCTAGCAGTTCGGCTGCTTCAAGTGTTGGTCGTAGGCTGGCACCGTATGAAATTAGAGTGATGTCTTTGCCTTTGCGTACAACTTGAGCTTGGCCAATAGGAAGAGTTTCCATGGCTTCTGGTACATCTTCTTTGAACAATCTATAGATGGCTTTAGGTTCGTAGTAGATCACTGGGTCTGGATCTTGAATAGCACTATGAAGAAGGGCGCGAGCATTTCTTGGTCCTGAAGGAATTACTACTTTCAAACCAGGAGTATGGGCATAGATTGCTTCGCGACTTTCAGAGTGGTGCTCAAGGGCCCGAATGCCACCACCATACGGTGCGCGCATCACTACCGGCACAGTGACGCGGCCTCTGGTGCGGTTGCGGAAGCGCGAGGCATGACATTCAAGTTGGTGGAAAGCGTAGTAGTCGAAGCCAGAAAATTGCATTTCGCAAACTGGTCGAAGGCCGTAGATGGCCATACCAATTGCTGTACCCATGATGCCAGATTCAGCTAATGGGGTATCGAGTACACGCTTGTCGCCAAACTTGTGGTACAAACCTTCGGTAATGCGAAATACGCCTTCATCGGGGCCTACGTCTTCGCCCATAACGATTACTTTTTCGTCTCTTTCCATTGCTTCGAAAAGGGCTAGGTTAATCGCCTTTGCCATATTCATTTGCGCCATTGGTCATTCTCCTGAAAATTGTAAGCAAAATAAGCAAATCAGCTTTCCAATATAGATTGCTTTAGTGAGCGCTTGCTTTTTGCGGACTGACACCAGAATTGGTGGAATTTTTTACTTGCTCTAAATGCTTCTTCAGTTCTTCTCTTTGTTCGTTCAAGTAAGGCGGAATATCGCTATAGAGATAGTCGAACATGCTGAGAGGGTTGGCTAGTTCTTCGCTTTGTGCCATCTCTTCAACTTTGACGATAGAGGCTTTGATCATGGTGTCGAGCTCTTGCTCTAGCTCTTCTAGTTGCTTTTCAGTGTAGACACCTTTTGCTACCAGGTATTTTTTGAAGCGAGCTAATGGTTCGCGCTTTGTCCAGAGGGCACATTCCTCATCACTGCGATAGCGTTTGGGATCATCGGCAGTGGTGTGTGGTGTGAAGCGATAGGTTAGTCCTTCAATCAAGGTTGGGCCTTCGCCGCGCTTAGCTCTTTCAACAGCTTCCATGGTGGCAACGTAAACTGCCAGTACATCATTGCCGTCTACTCTAATACCAGGCATGCCGTAAGCAATCGCTCTTTGGGCAATAGTTTCATTGCGCATTTGCTTGGCAATTGGCACTGAGATGGCATATTGATTGTTGAGGCAGACAAAAACCACAGGGGCTTGGTAGACCGAAGCAAAGTTCATGGCTTCGTGAGTATCGCCTTCCGATGAGGCACCGTCGCCAAAGTAAGTCATGACTACGCTGTTGTCGTTGCGCAACTTCATGGCCATTCCTAGACCTGCAGCATGCAGCAATTGGCTGGCAATCGGCACGCATACGGGCAAATCGTTGACGCCTTCTGGTGGCATGGCGCCTTCTTCAAAACCGTTCCAGTAGAGCAAAGTTGTTTCAATCGACCAGCCGCGATAGAGCAAGCCAGCTAGTTCGCGGTAGGCTGGCACATGCCAATCGGTTTTGCCAAGGTGAATGGCTGAACCCATCGAGATTGCTTCGTGACCAGAAGACTGTGGGAAGGTACCCATGCGTCCTTGTCTTTGCATCAAGAGCATGCGCTCATCGGTGCGCCGAGCAAGCAACATGTACTTGTACATGGTCTTCAATGTTTCAGGAGCAATTTTGGGCTCGAGAGCTTTATCGAGTTTGGCATCTTCATCCAGAATGGAGAGATACTCAATATTTGGAAGCTCGATTTTTGTTCTTGGCATAGAATCCACTCTATTGTGTAAAACTGGGGTGAAACTGGGAAATCAGCTGTGCGGTCGTCTTTTGTAGTGTCAATTGGCATAGCGATTGGCTCTGCGTGTTAACTTCTTCTACTTGACGATCCGTTACAGACCAGGCAAAGTATGTCATATATAGACCGCAGGGGTCTATAAAGGTTTGTGGAAAATTCGCTTAATGGCGCAGTCTTACAGAAAAATTCGTTGAAGCAAATATGAATCATAAAGTCTTTGTTGAGAAAGAAGAATCGCTACCCAAGCCGCCCTGGCTCAAAGTTCGCCTACCCACAGGAGAGCCTTACTGGCGCGTGAAGGAGCTGCTTGACCAGCATGATTTGCATACCGTTTGCGAGTCGGCAGCTTGCCCAAACCGTGGTGAGTGCTGGGCTCGTGGCACTGCTACTTTTATGATTTTGGGTAATGTTTGCACGCGAAGCTGTGGATTTTGTAATGTCATAACCGGCAAGCCAACCGAACTAGATTTAGAGGAACCAGCGCGTGTAGCCGAAGCCGTACGCAAGCTTGCGCTCAAATATGCTGTTATTACCTCAGTCAATCGCGACGAATTGAAAGACGGTGGTGCCGCCGTTTGGGCTGAGACCATTAGGGCTGTACGTGCGCTCAACCCTGGTACTGCGATTGAAGTTCTCATTCCTGACTTCTGTTCTAATTGGCAAGCGCTAGATGTTGTGCTCGATGCTCGCCCGGATGTGCTCAATCATAATATTGAAACCGTTCCTCGCCTCTATTTAGAAGTGCGGCCACAGGGGCGCTACGACCGTTCTCTAGAAGTATTGGCGCGCTCTAAAAAAACTGGTTTGACAACCAAAAGTGGTTTGATGATGGGCCTAGGAGAGCGCGACGAAGAAGTCTTAGAGGTAATGAAAGACTGGCGCAAAGCTGGTGTCGATTTGATTACTTTGGGCCAATACATGCAACCCACAGAAAATCATCTTGCAGTCAAGCGCTACGTTGAGCCTGAGACCTTTGCTTTCTTGCAAGAGCAAGGTATGGCTATGGGCTTCACCAACGTTTTCGCTGGCCCGCTTGTGCGCAGTTCATACCACGCAGACGAGCAGGCCAGCATGGCCTTGGTCTAAGTCTTCCAGCATGGCTTGCATGCCGCCGCCATTGCGGAGCACCAGCAAGAATTGACTGATCAGGCTAGCAGAATGCAATTTGCTCTAAATTTAGGAATCTAACTTAAGTAGATTCTTGATGCCGTACACAGCCATGTTTGGATTTTCTTTCAGTCGTCTGCGGCAATAAGCTCCAGCTACTTTGCCTTCACCGAAAGGCAGATACATGCGTACCAATATTCCTTCAGCAGCGAGCTTTTCGAATATTGCTTCGCCTTTCGCTTTGGCTTCAAGATTTTGGAAGATTTCACCTGAAACTAGTGTCTTCTGGAAGCGTTTGCGGGGAACGCCATGTAGGTATTGTGTTTCAAAACGATTGGTAGGCACCTTATCTGGTATCACTACGGTGTTAAAGAAATTCTCGATGCATTTTGTGTCGTGAGTGGCCACTTCAACATATGTACCGCGAGCTAGCAGTTCACGGGCATATTTCACTAGCAAGTCTTTCATCACTGGTTTCTGTGTGTGGGCAACGGTGGCTGGTTCGTTGTAAATACCAACAACAAGCCTGGTGCGCATACGGCTATCAAAGCGCTTGATGTCTTGAGCTGTTCTAAACAATCTGGTCTGCAAAACAGTACCGAGATTGCGGTAGCCTGACTCAATCAAAGAGAAATAGGTCTCTAGTTGAAAATCAGTCCAGCGGTGATCTTCGGCCTCAAGAGTGACATTGACGTTGCGAACACTGGCATATTCTACGACTGCTTCGATGCGGTTATAGGCTCTGTCTAGCTCAATTGAGCGGGTCTGGCCAACCTTGGGCGCAGCGGTAGAGAACATAGAGGGCTTGAAGGAAGCGGTGGGTTGCTGCCGTTGTTCACCGGGTAACTTGTGTGCGGCGATTTGATCAATCAATTGTTTGTAGTGCTCAACCGATTGGTCACAATCAGCGTCAGATACGGCATCTTCGCCGAGAATATCGAGGGTCGAGCTAAATTTGTTCTCTTTATACAGTTGTTCCGCTAGCTCAAGAGCTTCTTTGGCTGTCTCTCCAGCGAGATAAGGTTTGGCCAACATCAAAACCAGTGACACTGGTATCTTGTCGAAAATTGATGGGGGAGCAGCGACAACTGTTGGTGCTGCTTTAGATTGGTCGCCCTGAAGCATCTTATTCTTAACCGGAGTTTGTATCGGCATATAAGTCCTGTTGGTCTTACCAAAACTGTGAAAGAGTTTTCAAGCCGAATTATAGATCCCAACTATATATTTATCGCACAATTTAGGCTCTCTAAAATGTTTATCATTCGTTAGGGCAATTCTGGGGCCTCGCCCAGGCCGCTGAGGACAAAGCGTAAGAGGTCTGAGCGTTGTCCTTCTTCTTTCAGTAGCTCACTGACTGAACCAGGCAAGCGGCTGACAGCAATCACTGCCACCTTTTGCCCCGAGTCAGTGCTGGTGAAGTAGACCGAGCGAAGGCTTTGGCTGGTGAGGTTTACTAATTCGATGCGACCACCGCCGGTGTAGCGCACCGAATGTTCTGTGGCCGAGGCTTTTTCTGCTTTGAATTTACCAGCCAAGGCCTTGGCAAAATTTACAAATTGAGTGTCGCTTAAACCTGTGTCTTGGCTTATGGCGCAAACGACCACGTCAGCCTTACCTGTGCGACCTTTTGAACCAGCGATTATTTGCACCTGCGGATGCTTTTTATAGTTGGCCCAAATCCAATTTTTGTCTTTTGTATCAGTGGCTGTAGGCATGCCCATGGCTTTTTCAAAGTGATAGAAGTCATCGCCAAGACCAGGCAAATTGCTTTTCGTCAAAAATTGCTCAACGTTGTTGCTGCCAACATAGAAGCTGCCGCCAAGAGTATTTGCTACTGCTGTCAAAGGTTTAATAGGTTGCACTGGTTGAGCCGGTTGCATTGACTGTGTCTCGCGATTGGCTTGGCCGAATTGGCCGAATTGACTAGACTGGCCCGATTGCGGAGGGTTGGCTGCCCCCGATGTTCCTTTGTTGGAGCCAGCGCTGGGCGTGAGGCTTCTAGCTACTGGCGGCTTCAGTGGCTTATGCGGGTTAGCCGGCGCCGACGAGTCACTATGCTTGTGGGCGGCAGCATGCTCGGCCTCAAATTTCTTCTTGTCTCGCTCCATTTTCGCTTTGGCAAATCGATTGCGGCCAAGTTGCGAATTGAGCTCGGTATGAGCATCTTCATCGCTCATTGTCACGGCTGTGATGTTTGCCACAACTAAATTTTGAGCTGCCTCATTGCTGGCATCGCCGATTTTGCAAATTACCTTGCACTCAATCTTTGGCCAGTCTGCTGGATCAATTGATAATTCAAACGGTTTTTTGCCGTGGACCAATACGTTCACTTGCTGTTTGCCGCTGATGGTATCAAGCCGAGTCTGACGACGATCGATTGTCAAAATTCCTTCGGCCAAAGAGCGAAAATGGGCTTGTAATAGTATTGATTCTCCAAGCAAGCTAACATCACTGACATTTTCAATTGTCAGGGCCATTGATGGATAGTAGCCTAGGGCATTGTGAGACCAGTAGGTGACATAGGCCGGCACCGACAACTTTGGTGGTGCCTTGACTGGCCTTCTTGGCGCGTCGTCATCTTCATCATCTGGGTCAGAGTTGTAGTCACGAGCTTGACGGTTTTGGGCCTGGGCCGGTGGGGCCAAAGCGACAGACATCGCTGCCGCTGTTAGGGTCGAGAAAATTGCTGCAAATGATGTCAGCAATGCAAGACTAGCTGCCAGAGCCTTTTTGCTTTTAGTTCCGGCTTTAGCTTTAGCCGCTGGATTCGTTGCTTTTTTTTCGGTTTTTACTGCTTTAGTCGTTTTTACAACAGTGACTTTATCAATTTCTAGAGAGCGCCAAAGATACCAACTGGCTGCCGATCTATACGGCCGCCACAGTTCTGCTCGTGCGGCAATTTCAGCTGGCTTGGGTAAGTCTTCTGATTGCGCCCGGTTTTTACCGTAGTAGGTCAGTGCATAGCCTTTGCGCACACCATAATCAGTTGATGGCAGTACATCTAGCCGGCCGAGGCGAAACATCAATAACATGTGCACTGTCCATGGGCCAATGCCGCGCACTGCCGTTAGACGCTTAAGCAATTCTTCATCTGAAAGAGTGTGCATCTCATCAATTTCTGGCACCACTCCCTCTAGAGTTTTAAGAGCCAAATCTTGCAGTGCCATAGCCTTACCGCGGGATAGGCCGCAGGCTCGCAGTGCCTCAATATCGACGGCCAAAATTTGCTTCGGGCTAGGAAAACCGCTGCTTTCAAAATTGCTCATGATCTTGTTGCAAATTGATTGGGCCGCTTTGCCTGTGATTTGCTGATAGACAATCGATTCAGCCAGCGCGCTGTAGCTTGACTGCATCTCATCGATGGTGAGAGTAAAGGGGCCGACTTGCTCGATTACTTTTGCCAACTTACGGTCAGCTTGGCATAGATGATCTCGTATGGCTTTAGCCTGATTTTTGTCAGGCGCTTTGCCGGCTGTGCGAGTGCTTCTTTTGCCGGAGCTGACTTTTGTCTTGCTATCAGCCATGAAGTGAGGGCCAACCTTTTTGGTTAGAACACGAATCGAACGAATATTTGGTTTTGTAGTTGAAAGTCTCGCCGGTCTTTCGGCAGTAAGCACTTGGTGCAAGCGTGGTTAATGCAGCAAAGCCGAGGTCTTTAGGAATACTTGAGGCATCAAGTAAGACATCGTTGTAGAAAAGCTGGCCATTGGCAACGGCACAGCAGCGTACAGCTAAGAACCAATCTCTTGAAAATTGCTTGATATTACCTTTGAAGCAATCGCGGCCTATTTCGCGTGCATACTTCTCGCCATCAAGCATGAAGAGCTTCTGGCTCAATATTTCCTGGAAGGCCAAAATTTCTTCTTTAGACAGTTGCGAAAGTTGTTGCACCGCCGGTGCTATCACCGCATCATCGTTGCCTTCTTCATCCCAGTTAAGCAGGTCGATAATATCCCAAAAATCTTCTTGGCTCAGCACTGTTTCTGGCTTTGCAACAGACTCTTGCTTCGCTTTGCCTGCTGGTTTACCGTCTGCAGCTTGTCCGCTATTTGAGCCTGCACTTAGGCCTGCGCCTGAACCGGTATTTGAGCCTGTGTCTGAGCCTGTATCTGTGTCTAAATTAGCTCCAACACTAGATCCTTCTGCTGGCGCTGCCTTAATCGAAAGGTCAACCAAATCAGCCAAAGTATATTCTGGTCTTGTTGGCGCTGCCCGCTTCCATTTAACTCTGAGTTGCGGCATCTTGGCGCGCAACTTGGCAATTCCTTCTTCACTCACACTAGTGTTAAAGAGATAGAGCCTGACCAAGTCTTTTAAGTCGCTTAGCCCAGCCAGCCCAGCGTCGGTAAAAGCGGTGCCGGAGAGCCCGAGCAAGCGCAGCTCACTGAGTTGGCTAATATGCTCCACCGCTGAGTCGTCAACTTGGGTGCCATTGAGCCACAGCTCTTTCAAATGGTCCAAGCCTGTGAGGTGAATCAAACCGTCAGAAGTGACACTGGTGGCCGTCAAGCCCAAAGATTCCAAATTTTCGAGCCGGGCGACAAAGGTTAAGCCCGCATCACCGATTGGCGTGTAAGCTAGCTCTAGCACTCGCAAAGAGCTTAAATGCGAAAAATGAGTAAGGCTAAGGTCATTAATCTGGCTTCTGCTCATGTCTAGCACATGCAAAGATTGCGAAGGCAAGTTTTCGAGCGGTGAAAGTAGGTTGGCAGCGCTGGCCGAAACTTTTAACTGAATTTTGCACGACTCTGGATTGGGCACAATGACGTCGCCCCGGGCTTCATCCAGCCACTGCCAGTTGATAGGTTGGTTCTCCGGATTAACAATGAGGCCAAGCGGGGTCGAAAAAAGATCCCACGTCTCCGGTTGGGAGAGTGGCGCAGTGTAGAGCCCGCCCATTGAAAAGCGTTGGGGGAATCGCAGTAGTCTTTCAGTCATGCCGTTCATAACTCTCAAACATTATCCGATTAAGGTCAATCTGTCTTCAGGTGTTATTCTTTTCCTCTGTATTGAATGGAGTAATTTAAATGGAAGAGATCGACGCCCAGGGGCGCCAACTCCTTATTGATAGGCCCTTGTTGACCAGAGGACGGCTCTCTGTCTATCGCGAGTCTGATGGCAGCGACGACTGGTTTCCAAGGCTCAATGTCAGCCTGAAAAAATCAGGGTCAGACCACACCCTCTGGCAGTGGACCACCCATTCTTTGCCTGTCGATTTTGAAGAGCCGCCACCCTACGGTGAAGACTTGATGCTCGAAAAATATTTTGAGCTGGCCGAACCGGTGAGAACACCCCGTGGCCTTGAAGTTGTCTTTGAGCTAGCTGCTGGTGCCACCGCTCGTGGCAAAGTAGAGCAGTTCTCAGTTTCGCTCTATCTTTATCCTGAGTCGTTTGACGATAGAGGTGTGCAGATTGGCGTTCTCGACTTCCGCCAAGGTCTGACAGCTGGCAGCGTGCCCATGTTTGCCCGCTTCAACTTCCCCTGGTAAGAGCAAAAAAAAGCCCCGGTGTGAGCCGGGGCAGTTCTTATTTTTCGTCCCAAGAATATCTGTTGAGATATTTCTAATCGGAAAATTTGGGTCCGGTGCGACTCGAACGCACGACCAATCAGTTAAAAGCCGAGTGCTCTACCAACTGAGCTACGGACCCATGCAACTGGTACCAAAACTTAGTACCTTGCAACAAGGACTCATCCTATCAGCGCTCTTATGCCTCCGTCAAGAACAAGTGACGATATTCCTAAGTTTATGAATCGCTTTACTAACGCTCTCACCGCACTTTTCAAAATAACAGGCTGGCAGCCTCTTCTTGTGCTGTTACTCGCCTTAACTATCAGAGTTGTTTACAACCTCTTCTTCTTTCAGCATCGCATCTGTGATATCGGTGACTCTTCCTATTACTTGACCGCAGGAAAAGCGCTTGCTGACTTGATTAGAGCGAGTTGGAGTGAAACTCACCTGAGCGATTTTCTGGTGCGTCTCTGTCAGCCCACTAGTGTCGTTCCGGGAAGCTTTCAATCCTTCTCATCTACCAATTTAAGTGATCGGCTGCTTTTGGACGGGCCAATCTTTCCTTCATATTTGGCTGGATTATTTTTGTTAATTGGTGCTCAGACTGGTGCCACAGCAAATTTGGCTCTCAATGCCCATTGCCAGTTCTATGCCATTGCCAATAGTGTGGTCGATTCATTTAGCTGTTTATTGGTCTGCGCCTTTACTAGTTTGGCCTTCGGCCGCAAAACTGGCTTGTTGGCTGGAATTGGCATGGCCCTTTACGCGCCTTCGATAATCAATACGCAGCAGTGCTACGGAGAACCCTTTGCTTATTTTTTGCTTTGTTGCTGGACTTTGCTGCTTGTTTTGCTCAGTGGCAGTGGCAGCAGTGGAAAGCTCAGGCTTCTCAATTATTTCTTACTGGCTCTGTTCAGTGGTTTGCTTATGCTGGCCAAACCAGCCTTCGTCTTTCTGCCTTGGTTGGGTATTGCTGTTTATCTCGTGGCTTCGGTTGTATTTAAAGGTGGAAGCAATCCGGTTCATGGATCGATTGATGGACAGGTTGTCGCTGCTGTCAGCAAGGGTGGATCACCGTTATCGACTTTTGCTCTGCCGCTTTTGACTTTCGCTCTGGGCTTGGCGGTCGCTCTTGCACCTTGGCTAGGCTTCACTCGCAGTGTCAGCGGCCAGACAATGTTGGTTGTAAATCGCGCCCCACAATACAACCTATATATAGGTAATTATTTGGCCACCGATGGGTGGAAGACTTGGCCGACTCAGCCTAATATTCCAAACACCATGGCTGATGCCAAAGCCTTTGTTATGGACGAATTTAAAAGCTCGCCATTGGCGCTGATTGGTTTGTTCTTGCGCAAGATAGCGAGGCTGACAGTCGGTGTCTGGAATGAATTTCAATATCCCGTAGGAATATTCACTATCGTCGAGCAGAACATCTGGCAAGGGGTGCTGCTGCTGCTTTCGTGCTTGGGACTGGCTGCAGCACTCAACAAAGAAGATCGCATTGCTAAGGCTTTAGCCCTAGCGTTTGCCGCGATTATTCTCTTCCATCTTATGTATGCATGTTTTGAACCGGTGCCGCGCTATGCCATCACCGCCATGCCACTGGTTATGGCATTTGCTGCTCAGGGGGTGTTGACCTTTTATAGCGCTTGTCTTCAAGCAAAAAACGGCAGTCAGCGCGGTTTGCTCTTCAGTCTCGTTTTCTGGGGGCTGTCAGGATTGAATTGGCTATACCGATTCGCGAGTCCTGTTGCGCCTTTTGCTTTGGTCTTTTCTACATGTTCTTTTGAGCAAATTCGTATATTAGTGGCTTTTTGCTGGTGCGCATATTTTGTTTGGTTATTTGTCTTGTTAGCTCAAATTCTCGATCTGTCAAATGGGTATGCAAAACTTTCACGGCTAGCGATTGTCTCACTAGTTGCCTCAGCTGCCCTTTCAGTTTTATGCACTGCGGCGTTCTTCTTGCAGGATCCCGCGCTGTCTGAGTCTTCGATTTTGCTTGCTCCCGGCGGCCCGGGCTTTCCTGCCAAGGTCAGATTTCCTCTAGCTGAATTAGAGCAAGAATTGCCGACGCAATTACCAGGTCCACTTCCAAGCTATTTTCGGCAGTTCGATAGTTTGCTCTTGGTAGATTGTGAAACGACTGCACCACCACCGGTGCTAGTCGTTTCAGTCAACGGTAGATCTTTTCCAGCGCGAACGGCATTGATGTGGAACGAGCTTCTCCCTGCTGAGAAAGATGTACCGGTAATTATTGACTTGCAGAGCCGTGCAATGTCGGTTGACAAAAGAAAGTTTCGTCAATGGTGGGCCGTACCTTTCTCCACTGGAGCTTTAAGAAAGAGTCTAGAAAATGAATTGACTTTGTCTGTACCGACTGGTTCGCAACCAGTAAGAGTTTTTGCTGACTGGGTAAATAATTCTACTAAGTCTGATGTCTTGATACCTTCATTGACAAAGTTTTCTTGGACTAAAGGCTTCCTCACTTTCGATCACCGTGACTCTCGTCCTTATGAGTTAAGACCGGCTTCACCATTGACCATGAGCGAGCTTAAGTCTTCTTACTTTGCAAAACTCTTACCACAGTTGCGCCTTCATTTAGCTATTCCTCGTTTGCCTCAAGCCGTTACTCTTATTACTGGTGCTGTGCCTAACCCACCTCTAGGCCACGGTAGCAAGTCAATCTTGACCCATGCTGCAGAGCACGTGGTTACTGGTGGTGACCCGCGTACGTTTAGGTTGCAGGTCCCGGTTTCTGAGAACGAGCTAACAGCAAATATGCGGGTCGATTTTTCTTTTGAAGTCGGCATGAGCAAGGGGCCACGGCCCGTGGAGGTTGAACTCGCCTTTTCGGGCACTAAGGCCGGTCAACCAATTACTTGGCGCTCTCAGTGGCAGCCAGCAAGTATTAAGGCTGACTCGGAGTGGCAACGATATACATATTCAAATTTGTTGCCAGCTGATTTTGATCAGTGGCGGAACATCACTTGTACTGTTTCGATGGCGCCCTTTGCTGCGGACCAATTGTATCTGCATCCCAAAGAAGCACAGCGTTCACAAATGACTGTGCGGAATTTGCTTGTGGAGGTAAGCCCTAGTGGTCTTCTTTCAGGCGAGATTCGGTGGTCAATGCATTAGCTCTGTTGTTTGGAGGCCGAGGAACAGCTGTTTTGCTATCCGATTTTTGTTAAAGGAGAACCTCTAAGGTGATTGATGGCGGTTGGATTTTTGTAGATAGTAAAGATGATTTGAGTCGACTCAATAGCAACTACTATTGGGGCGATGGGGCTGAAACAAGAGAGTTTTACGGCTGTCAGAAATTTGAATCTTACTTTCCGTCTGATGTTTCTCTCGATGGAGGGTCCCTAAATGTGCATCTACTGGTTGAACTCACTGAGCGAGAACAGGAAGGTCCAAGATTTTTAGAGCTTGTATTGATTGGTTGCAATCGGATGGAGCTAGGCTTTTTGCAGCACCCTCACTTTGTCGGTCGCGTTGACTCACTCAAGAGGGTTTACTTGGACGATGATGGTCGCGAAACGCGCTGTTGCCGGATGATTTATCGTCTTATCAGTCGAGACCTATGTCTATATGAGCAGGCCTATTTTAAGACTGCAGACAGCATTTCTTAGAGACTTTGGCTCTACCTACGTCAATTACTCAGCGCATAAGCACAACTTCAAAGGTAGTTTGAAAATTGAGTAAGGAGCAGGGATATAAGCTGGCAAATCAATTCTGAGTGGTGCCTTTTCGCAAAGGAAGAGAATTATTGATAAAGATCAGTCTCGGTTCTCAGGTTGCACCGAATGTCTTGGCTTTGCCCTGTTGTGATAAGAAGTTCGTCCTTCCAATGGTTTCGCGCCAGAGAAACAAGAAACTGGGATATGTTCTTGGTGGTCGATGACCCTATGTAGCGCCAGTTGTCCTTCATTGTAGGACTTGGAGAAGAGGGACCCTTTGGGTCTCCTTGCCAGGCAATTTGATCTATTTCTAGGCCCCGTCGGTTATAAGAGTTGAGCAGCGCGAGACCTATGTCTTTGACCACATCATAAGGGTCCGCCTGCCCGATCAGTGAGCGAGAAACGCCGATAACATAGTGCGCTCGCCGCTTGTTGTAGAGAGGATGATTTTCAAATATATCGAAGCGTCCGCAGAAAAAGTCATCGTAAATATCAGAGATTGGTTCAAAATGTATTTCAAAGAGCCGCCCAGAGAGGGACTTAATCACGCCAGGGGCGTACCCAGACTCCAGTAAATGTCGATTTACCATGCCGACCAGAAGGCCGTTAAGTGTTAAACCTTGGCGCGATGCCTGGGCTACCAATTGCCTATGAAATTCGTCCGGCAACCTTAGCGTAAGGTTCTTGCTCTTCTCGTCAACTCGCCCATCGATATTTTTTGAAGGCATTTTGCTACCACTTTTCTGCATGAGTTATAGTATTATTTATTTTACACTACTTTGATGAACTCATCGCGATTGAATTAATACAGGCACCGAAAGTAAGACAGTCAATAGTAAGAGAAGCAATTATTTGCGGCGTAAATAGTTGCTTTCGCCGCAAAGCTCCTAATGGAAACTCTTGCGACCGTAGTGAAGGCATTTTACCATCAAAAAAAATACTGGAAATGGTGTGGATTGTGTTTCGCTAAATTGATGCATTAGGCCGTATGATATGGTTGTAGCGCATAAATACAGGGTGTGCTGTAGTAGGAGAAGTTGTTTTTTGCGGCGAAAGTTGTTTAATTCGCCGCAAAATTTGCCTAATAATTTGAAGAATTGTAATGTACATCCATGATCTGACTGAGTGGCCGAGCTTTTATTGGGACGAAAATCGTCTCAAACCACTCCTAGCGGAAGTAAATCGACTTCAAAGACAACTGTTTGATGATCTAAGCCATTCTTTCTTCGATGAGATTGGGAGTTCTTTACGAGATGAAGCCGCCCTTGAGATGCTCACTCAGGAAGTGGTCAAAACAAGCGACATTGAGGGAGAAAAGCTTAACAGCGATCAAGTGAGATCTTCGATTGCTATTAAACTTGGTACGAACATTGGCGGGCTGCGGTTCGCGCAAGGTCAACCTAATAGAAATATTGATGGAATCGTCAATGTTGTTCTAGATGCAACGCACAGATGGAAAGAGCCACGAACACCAGAGCGGCTTTATGCCTGGCACGCCTCGTTATTTCCCTCAGGCTTAAATGACTTTGGCAAGATTACTATTGGCCAATGGAGAGACGGGCCTATGCAGGTCGTTTCTAGCCCCTTCAACAAGCATAGAGTTCATTTCGAAGCACCTGAATCAAATCGATTACACGAAGAGATGGAAAAATTCATAACTTGGTTTGAAGCATCAGACTCCTTGCACCCGGTATTAAAAGCAGGGATTGCCCATCTTTATTTCGTTACCATTCACCCTTTTGACGATGGTAATGGCCGAATCGCTAGAGCTATCGCTGATCTTGCAATGGCGCGAGCGGACGGCGTTGATCAGCGCTTCTACAGCATGTCCGCTCAGATTAAGTCTGACCAAAAACAATATTACATAATTCTTGAAAAGTCTCAGAAAGGAACACTCGATATTAGCGAATGGCTTGAATGGTTTCTTGACTGCTTATGCCGTTCTTTCCAGTGGGCTCAATCAGCCTTACAGGCTGTTATTAGGAAAGCCAGGGTACTTCGACGAATGGAAAAGCTGCAGCTCAACGAGAGGCAGCAAAAGATCATTCTGAAGTTCCTGAATGGTGAATTTGGCGAACGCCTCAACGCAACCAAGTATAAGAATTCGGCAAGTTGCTCGGCTGATACAGCCAATCGAGACCTTAAGCAGTTAGAAAAATTCGAGCTTTTAGAGCGAATGGGCCAGACAAAGAGCACTGCCTATAGTATCAAAGACATATTGAGAGAGTAGCAATTTCCAGGGCACATATAGCGAATCCACGTCTCTTTCCCTGAGCCTGGTGGTCCGAAGTAAACCAGGTCGATACCAATCTCTTTATTCTGGAAGTTAATAGTAACCATTGCTCATACCTAGGCCAGTTATTTAAAAGACCATCACTTAACTTCACTGACAAAGATTGGCTCTGCTGGCTGAAACGTGCTGGCGAAAGCTTCTCCTAGGGTAATAGCGCCCGGTTTAACCTTCTCGTATGGAATAAAGAAGTACAAGCAAGAACCCTTGCGGTGTTCAAATGATATGCGAATGGCGTCGGTCTTCTGCGCTGTTGAAGGAAGAGTTATGGCGATATCAGTGCAGATAGCAGCTGCTCTGTATTCACCCTTTTGGGCCTGAGCATGGAGAGCCGCTGTAACAAATTCAATCATTTCAGCTGACTTCGGATTTTCTTTGCCTATGTCCGCAGCCAGGTAGGCGGCCTCACCATCTTTTGATATCGTTGCGGCGAATGGATAAAACTCTCCATGCTGTTCCAGCATTTTTTGCGCGAACGGAAGCTCCGCGTTGACAAGCGCTTCTAAATCTTTTGAGACTTGTTCGTCATTCAAGCTTTGCATGAATTCCCGCGGTAGAGAAATTGGCTTTGTACTTTTAGAATGGCTTGGTGCTGAATCATTTGTAGTGCATGATGTCAGGCCGAGTATTGCCATCACTATGTTCAAAATTTTAAATGATTTCAATATCGTTTACCTTGGGCTAGCCAGACACAAATTATACAGTCGAATCAAGGTAGCTTTGAACCCAGCGTACTATCAACTTCTTTGATTTGTCAGCTGGCAGATAGCCGGCGGCATATTGTTCACCTGGCGTTACTACCTCTTCAAAGGTTGCAATGTAAGGTTCTTCCCATGGCGTTTCAGCTATGTCTAGGCTAGCGCATTCCCCGCGTGCCCGGAAGTAAAACCACTGGCCGTTAGTAAGGATGCCCTCGCCTTGTACTGGCGTCCAGCCCGCAAACATCCATATCTCTTTAAAGAGACCTGTCTCCATTAACTCGACTTTGGCTTCCTGATACTTAATTGTCTGTTCTTGAAGATACGGGTTTGGCGCTCGCGCAGGGCCGGAGCCGAAGAAAAGGGCAAGGGTTTTCTTGAGACGTCGTTTGGTCTTGCGAAGGAAGTTCACGAGATGGAAGCGTTGACTCAATTTGTTTGCTCCGACTGCTCGTTTCTCTTCTTCCTGGATCTTACTTTAGCCTATTTAGACTTTCTGCGAATCAAGCTAGGTTCATGATTTTTCTTTTGACTAGATTATATATTGCGTCGCGGGTGGGGCAATCACGAACAGATTGTAGTTAAATGGGCCTTGGACAGGGCATTATGGCTATAGGTTCAAAGCTCTTTCTGGTGCCTCAATGACTCTAATTCTAACTAAAAGTAGACTCCTTGTGCGCTCGGTTTCGTTGGCAAGCTTGCTCATACTGTCATTTATTCACGCGCGCAGTGCTGTCGCTGGCGACAAAGTCGCATCAGACAGGCTCATTCAAAAATTGCTGAAAATTTCTCCGTCCGCAAATCTCAATTATTTTCGAATACTTTCCGCTCGTTCCCTTGGTCTGCCAGACACAGCAACTTCAGATCAGATTCAAACTGCATACACTCACGCTGAGTTTCAGGCTGAGGCAAGGACGTGTGGATGGCCATTAAATTTGTCAGACACTGAATACGGTGCGCTTAGCGAAAGCCGAAGAAAGTTGGAGCTTGCCCAATACGGTTATCCAGAAGTGGCAACAGATAAGATTTCACAATCGTTGCTGTCTGTTAAGGAAGGCATGATGTTCGCGCCGAGAAATCTCTTCGATTCGGTACAAGTCAAAACTCCAGAGTCTTGGCGCGCTCCTATCAGCGAGGGCGTGATTGAGTACGAAGGGGCTTGCCGACTCTTTGCCGCTAAGCAAGCAGCTGGGCTGCCGCCGTGGGCTAGCAACAAAGAACTTGAGACTATGCAGCATGAAAAACTTCGCACCATGCTGGTTAAATGGTTACATCTAAAATCGACAGCCTCTTTTGAAGAAATCAACAGTGCCCAAGGCAAGATTTGGAAAAAGGAGCACAGCCAGCTCCTTCATCGCATTTTTAAGGCATCTGCCGACGTACCCGATGCAGATTTGGAGAATCAGTTGAAGCCGCTGGCCCTTGCCCTTGGTTATCCAATTCTGCACGGCACAAACTGTGCTGGAAGTCGTGTTGCGACTGCTGACGACCTGCTTAACGCTGCAGTCAGGCCACCGCTTGCACCGACGACCAGCGGGCTAGCTGGTGCACCAGCATGGTAGCTTTGAATGTATTGAAAGATTGGCCCGTATATTTGTATTGGAGCTTGCCTACTATCTACTTATACCTTGCTGTGTCCAAGGTGAATTTTGGTTGGGATGGCAACGAATTGCTTTGGCGCCTTGGTGTGGCGCTATCTATTTTCTTTGCAAGTTTGTTGGGTAAGCGAATTTTAGACTCAACGCCGCAGGGAGCTAAGAAGAAGTACTGGAAAGCTCTTGCAGCTTTAATTGGACTGCCATTGATGATTCACTTGCTAGGCATAACAATCATCAATAGCGCGCCTGGAATCGGAGCGTCGTTTTAGGCTGAGCTAATTACTGCCACCCGGTGGTGCATTCGACCCCAAGTTGAGCGTCTGTATGAAGGGTTTGGTTTTTTAGTTCGTATTGTGGCTAGGGAAAGGGCCACCTCTTCGACGCTCTTCTTCTAGGCGCTTGCCTTCGGCTATTTCCTCTTCAGCAATGCGAAGTAGTTCTGCTGGTGGTATGTCGCTGCCTATTTCTCCATACTCGGTGGTGAATATGCAGTGTTTAAAGTTCAGATGATATGGAATTTGATTCTCTAGCTCAATTTCTAAAGACCACGCTTCTTCATCGGTTGGGTAAACATCGTTGCCTTCAGCGTGCCCGTCGACAATAATTTCTATACCGTCCTCTAGTTCTATGGTGAGCATTCCTTTTGCATTAACGTGAGCCTCTTGCACATGGGCAGCTCCTAACAGTAAATATAACTTTGAGAATTCAATGGTGCTTGCGGTCATTTCCGTTGAAACTTGAGTGTTTCTCAAATAGTTTTCTAGACTCTCGATGCATTTCGATAAGGTGGTTGATTTACGCTTGTCGCTTACTGACCAGTTTTCTTTAACCACTAGTCTGATATCAGAGTAGCTTTGGACTTCGTCGTCAACCGGCCGAAACGTGAGAGTAACTGGATGGCAAAACGGAGATGCATTTAGCTCCATAAACCCTTTGCCCTTAAGCCAATACGCGATGACGGCATTGAAGTCGGCGAGCTGGTTCTTATTGTCGTTCATTTCTACCATGGTTCATCCGTCATTCTTTCAGTTTCCGCTGGGTGATGAACTCTTTTCAGTGAAGTCCGATTTTCTGATGTCATCATAATTTGTCGCTGCTTGCACTAACCCTGGTGGCAGACCGCAAATGTCGGCGACTTGTTTGGTTGAGGCATCAACTCCGTGGTTGCCTTTATATAGTCTTTCGATGTGTCTAATCAGGCCGAGTGTGGCTCTATCTACTTCGTCCATCTGTACCTTATCTTTCGTCTTGATTTCTGCTTCTAGGTCTTTCCAGTGCTTAAGCAGTTCGAGCTTTCCGGCCGACTCTCTTTCTGGAGTAGATGCATCAATATCATTGATTTGCTCGATGGTGCCTTTGGTAACAACCATTATGCTAAAGCCGCCCTTAGCCGTGCTGCCATCATCTATCTGCCAATCGTTGATCTGCTCTGCCATTACTGTAGTTGTTTGGCCCTCTTTGATTTTAGGAAAATCGATTCCATCGGAGTCGAAGGTGCCTGAAATTTTGTCGCCGTCGATGCCGGTAACTCTGAGCCAGAAAAACTCTGTAATACCATTTCCGCTGACTGGAAACTTAATCAGAAAAGTGCCTGGTGCTATTACCTTGCGTGCTTTGACTGCACCTTTGAAGACTTTGAAACTTTTGCGAGCTTCGTTAGTACTTTTAGCAAGTGCCGGATCGTTCTTGGGTCTGAAAATTGTTGTTGTTTCGGGTGATTTTACCTGCTCCAGGATTTCTGTAAGCCGTGTGCATCCGCTTAGAATAGTAATAGAAAGGAGACACAGCGCGCTCGCTCTAGCAATTGTACTCAATCTACTCACGCACAAATTCTCCTAGCCGATAAACATCAGAAAATCCAATTTTTCGATAGACAGATAGCCCCATCTCTGAAGAGTAGAGTGCAATTGGATAAGCAGAGCGCTGCCAGGCATGTTGGATGGCTGCTTCGACTAAACTGCGGCCATAACCACGGTTGCGGAAGTCAGTTAGCGTCGCGACATTGTAGATCACTGTTATCTCACAGGTCGTCAGGTAGTAAGCGCAGCAGGCCGGCTGGTTGTCAACGTAACCTACAAACCATGCTTCTGTTTGCGATGATCCAATGCGGCCTTTTATGAATTGTTCAAAGTGGCTTCTTATGGTTTCGTTGAGGTCAAAGCCTGTGCAGTACGGCTCTAGCCAGTCGCTAACCAGGGCGGGGGTGCTCACTACTTTGACCGTCATTTCTACAGGCTGTGGAGAGCTAACGAGCTGCCCTGGCATAAGTGCCAACGCTGGAACTGTACCGGCATCTCTTAAGCCGCGAGCGAGCAGTGCTTCGCCGACTCGCTCAGGCTCGCTGGTGAGCACTCCCACGCGCCACAGCATAGGCACTGCTGGGTTCTTTCTCAGAGTGCGAGCGACAATTTCTTCCAAATTCTTGGCGCTGCCATTGGTCCTAAATACACCATTGATCCAAGCGGCGCTGTAGCCCGACCAGAATTCTGCAGTGTCTTCGTCTTCACTGAATATGGTGCCATTGATGCCGCTAATTAAGCGAAAGCCATTGATATAGTTGCGCTCCATCCGGCGCGCTATATCAAGATTGCTGATGTCGTGTTGCTGCAACACTTTTACTTCGACTGACGAATTATCTCTGCCAGCGGCACATCTAACTGGTCGGCCACATATTTCTGACCGCTAGGCGTTAAATGGGCAGTGTAGAAGAGTGAGTTTAGCTTATCGTCACTATAGGTGGTGGCTACTTGTTGTGAGTCAATGAAAGGAATATCGTTCTCTTGGCATTGCTTTTTCACAATCACTACTTCCGAGCCGTGATTCACACCCAACATTGGTTGGTCCATACCGGCTATGGGCGCCAGTGTTGCTCTCGATGGCAGCGCATAAACAACAAATTTGCAGTTGTGATTGGCTGTTTCTCTTTTGAATTCTTGCAGCAGTGCTTCCATGGTATTGGTAATGACACCAATGAAAGTCTTGTTGCTAGCTTCAACTTTGGCTTGTTCTTCCAGTGTTGCTTTGCGCTTGTCAAATACTGCTTGCTTGCCTACTAGATCGGCTTGCTTCTGGGCTTCCTCTGCTTCTTTTGAAAGGTCTTGCTTTACGGCCACTTTCACAGCGGCAACTGGCTTGGTATATTGCCAGTTTGGCATTTGAATTGAACCGATTGTGGTTTTGTAGATTTGGGCGCCGACATTGGGCCAATAGTCTTTCTTTGCAGCATCTTCGCGGAATTGTTTTGTCACTTTGACCGGTGATATGAAGAAACCAATTATGGCCTTATACACTTCGTTGTGGCTACTTGCCTCAACTTCGTATGCCGAGATTAGCCCCCAGATTCGCGAATTGGCTCTGAGCCAGGCGATGCTGTTGAGGAATTTGCCGCGAGGCGATTTCATAAAGGCTTTGACTGGTCCAGAGTCTACAAGCACTGGTTGCTTGGGCAATTTGAGAGCGTAGGGGCGCAGATTAGAGATTGCCGTATCTGGGGCTGACCAGTTCTCAAACATGTCTCGGCTGTCATAGCCCATCAGCACCATATCCGGTGAATATTTAAACACTTCGCGCTTCATCAGCAGAAATTCTTGTACTGTTGAATAGCCCGACACGCCAAAGTTGAGCACCTGTACGGGGCGACTGAGTATCTTGGTCAAGCGCTTCTCTAAAAGTTGTCCTGCTGTGTCTTCGAGGGCTACTTGAATGCCTTCAACCTGCGAATCGCCCAACAAAACTATGCGATATACCCCAGCTGGTTTAGCCTCGGTTATGCCACTTTCACGCAAGCCATTGCCGTGCAAATACGAGCGGGCATAACCTTCTTTGCGCCAGGTAATGCTTTTATTGGTCATGTGTACTGTGCCAATTTCGGGGTCGAGTTTGAATAACTCTTCTTCACCCAGACCGGCAAAAGCTAAGGTGGCTTCAACAGCTAAGAGTGCCACCAATTGCCAAGCAATGTAGGGTAGCAGGCGCTTAAACAGTGGCTGCTTGAATTCGCGTGGAACTTTCAGTTCTACTTCTTTGTCCGTTTCTACGGTTGTTGCTGCTAGATTGGTGGTCATTGGCTACTCGAGAATTGGAAGTACGGATAGAACTGGAAGTAGATTTAGAACTGGAAGTAAACAAAAGGAACGGCTTCAAGAGGCTTCGATGCCACCATTAGTATGGCTGCTGCTGTGTATGTCGCCAGCCGCAATGGGTTCAAAAATACGACTTGACCAGGGGCTTGATTGGCATTTTGAGCAGGAGTTTTGATGAATTTATCAATGGCAGTTTGATGGTGGCGCAAATATTCAGTTAGTTGCCAGAAGATAAAGTAGGCCGCACCAATCACGAGAATGCCTGATTTGCAGAGAGGTTCAATTAGAGTGGCTGCTCCCTGGAAGCTGAAAGCTCCGGCCCAGAGGTTTAGCCCGTGAGGAATATCTGGTGATCTAAAAATCGAGTAGGTCAATACCACAAATACTGTATTGAACAAAATTGCTAGTACTGTTCCTATTTGGCTAGCGCAGGCTTGCTTCAGTTTAGGAGCGCCTTCTAAGATCCTGCACCATTCGCGGTGCACAATCAGACCGATACCTTGGGTGGCGCCAAATAAGATGTAGTGCCAAGTGGCGCCGTGCCAGATGCCGCAGACGACCATGGTGATAAAGAGGTTGCGGTGCTGGTTCCAAATACCTGCGCGGGAACCACCTAGCGGAATATAGACATAGTCTCTTAGCCAACTGCCCAAAGACATGTGCCACTTGCGCCAGAATACTGAAATATCAGTGGAGAGCAAAGGCAAGTCGAAGTTGATTGGCAGTCTGATTCCAAGTAATAGTGCCGAGCCCCGGCCCATGTCGGTGTAGCCAGAGAAATCGCAGTAGACCTGAATGACAAAGCCGAAGGCTGCTATCCAAGCGTCTGGACATGATAGTGGGTCTAAGGTGGCGTAGGGTCTGGCAATGATGGCGGCAATGGGGTCGGCCAGGGCGGCTTTTTTAAAGAGCCCCTGCATGAACAAGCTGGTGCCTTCAATCATAAGTGGATTGGTTAGGGGCAGAGGGTTGCGCAGTTTAGGAATGAAATCTTGATAGCGCTTAATTGGTCCAGCAATTTGCGAAGGGAAGAAGACTGCGAAGGCGGCAAATTCAAAGAACGATCGAACAGCTTTGTCGCCTTTGTAGACATCGCTTAAATAGTGCACGAATTCAAAGACAAAGAAGCTGATGCCCAGCGGCAAGAGAGCTTCAACTAGCGGTAGCTGTAAGCCCGAGAGCTGGGCTTTGTATTGAGGAATAAGGGGAGCCACAGCGTGAACGGCTGCGCTGACATTTTCAATGACGAAGTTGACGTACTTGTAGTGGCAAAGGGCGCCGACGTTGAGCATTAGGCCGACAAGCAGCATTGCTTTAGCGAGAGCGGGATGGTCGTATTTGGCGACCAACTTAGGTTTTGACTTGGGCTTGGCTGGAGTCTCTGATTTTGAGTCTGATCTGCTTTCAGCAGTCGCCGGGCCAGGTTCTCCCAGTTGCTCGATTGACGCTGCTTCGGGCGTGCGGCAGTTTTCAATGCCTATAGATAAGGCCCAGTTGATGGCGGTCATCAAGGCCAGCAAAACGCCATAGATAGGCAGCCAGCTCATATAGAAGACGTAGCTTGCCACCACGGTCAAAATCAGACGGGGTAGCCCACTGAGCCGCCAATAGAGAAAGACCACTATTGGTAGGAAGACCAGATATTGAACGCTGCTGAAGATCATTCGGTTCCTATTTGCCAGCGAAAGCCATAAGTAACGGCAAGAACTTGTGAGTATACAAGAGGATGGCCTAGGCTTACAGGTGCTGTAAATAATCTCTTTTCAATGGCCTTCCATTAACTAGCATTAATTACGAGATGTTGACTATACAAAAGATACATTAGTACCATTTGATATATTCAGTAATTGAGTTATGGCATCCCTGTTCAGCAAGGGCTTCCCGCGGACTGGCGGTTAGCTCAGTTTATTTGTTGCTGGTTATATTCCAAATTGTTGTCGGCCTGGTTTTTTTCCAAGGAGAAATAAATGTCAGTTCCCTTGAATCGCGAAGAGCTTAAGAAGAAGCGTGAGAAATTCATCATCCCTGGTGTTAAGCAAATGTACGCTGACCCACCGCACTTCGTTAAAGGGAAGGGCCAATACCTCTTTGATGAAACCGGTCGCGAATATCTAGATATGTTCGCCGGCATCGTCACCGTATCAGTCGGGCACTGTCATCCGAAGGTTGTGCAGGCAACTGTTAATCAGGTCAATACCCTGCAGCACACCTCTACTATATTTATGACCCAACCCATGGTCGACCTAGGCGAGAAGCTGGCCGAAATTACACCCGGCGATATGGGCAAGTCGTTCATCACCAATTCTGGTACTGAAGCTAACGAAGCGGCTATTCGCTTTGCCCGCTTGGCCACTGGCCGTCATGAAGTGATTGCCCTTGAGCACTCATATCATGGTGAATCGCACCTGGCCTCAACTCTTACTGCTAACCACAACTGGCGCCCCGATACCATGCCAGCTGCTGGCGTGGCTTATGCCGCAAATGCTTACTGCTACCGCTGCCCCTTCAAAAAGTCGCCTGATAGCTGTGGTCTTGAATGTGCCCAAGATGTAGAGCGCGTCATTCAATCGCAAACTAGCGGTAAACCAGCGGTGATGATTGCCGAGCCCATTCAAGGTGTGGGCGGCGCCATTACGCCACCAGACGATTATTTCATTGAAGTGAAGAAGATTCTAGAAAAATATGGTGCTTTATTCATTGCTGATGAAGTGCAAACTGGTGTTGGCCGAACCGGCAAACATTGGTTTGGTATCAGCAGCTACGGCGTGCAGCCAGACATTATCACCATGGCTAAAGGTCTAGCTAATGGCTTGCCGATTGGCGCTGTTGTCACAACAGAAGCTGTCGCCAAGGCTTTGCAGAAGCAAACTATCAATACTTTTGGTGGCAACCCAGTATCAGCTGCAACAGCTCTTGCTGTTCTTGAAACAATTGAAGAAGAGAAGCTGATGGAAAATGCCAGAGTTGTCGGCGAATACCTGATGGCTGGCCTGAAAGATTTGCAGAAGCAATTCCCCGAAGTGATCGGTGATGTGCGCGGTAAGGGCCTAATGGTAGGCATGGAATTAGCCGACAAGAACAAAGTGCCATTGACTCAAGAAACTATGCGCGTCGTTGAAATGTCTAAGGACGAAGGCGTGGTAATTGGTAAAGGTGGAATGTGGGGCAACGTTATTCGCATCAAGCCACCACTAACAATCACTAAAGACAACGTTGACACCATGCTCAAAGTACTGAAGAAGTGCATTGAGTCTGTGGTTAAAGTTCACGCTAAAGCCTAACTAAGCCGAACTAATTACTGAGGAGTGTAAAAGAATGTCCAGCAATAACGGCAACTCACGGGTAGTGCGCTGCGGCTTGATTCAAACTAAAAACGAAGTGATTTCACCAGCTGGTGGCACTGACAAGAAATTGCTTGAAGAAATCAAAGACAATATGTTGAAGAAGCATATTGAATACACCAAGCAAGCCCATGACAAAGGCGTGCAAATTCTTTGCTATCAAGAAATTTTCAACGGACCATATTTCTGTGCTGAGCAAGAAACTTGCTGGTATGACACCGCTGAAGAAATTCCCAACGGTCCAACTATCAAGAAAATGCAAGAGTTGGCCAAGAAATACAAAATGGTATTGGTCGTTCCGATTTACGAGAAAGAACAAGCCGGTGTCTATTACAACACTGCTGCTGTAATTGATGCCAACGGTGAATATCTGGGCAAGTATCGCAAAAATCATATTCCTCACGTGGCTCCTGGTTTCTGGGAGAAGTTCTACTTCAAGCCAGGTAACCTTGGCTATCCAGTATTCAAAACAGCCTATGCCACCATCGGAGTTTATATCTGCTACGACAGACATTTCCCCGAAGGTGCTCGTGCCCTTGGTTTGAATGGTGCTGAGATAGTCTTCAATCCATCGGCTACTGTGGCTGGCTTGTCTGAATATCTGTGGAAGCTTGAGCAACCAGCCCATGCTGCTGCTAATGGTTACTTCTTAGGTGCCATTAACCGCGTTGGCACAGAAGCCCCATGGAATATTGGTGAGTTCTATGGCTCTAGCTACTTCTGTGATCCTCGAGGCCAAATTATTGCTTGTGCCAGTCGCGATCAAGAAGAGCTTTTGGTCACTGATCTAGATCTCGATCAGATTAGACAAGTGCGCAATACCTGGCAGTTCTTCCGCGATAGAAGACCTGAGACTTATGACACTTTAGTCAAGCTCTAATTCTCTAGGTTGTCTCGATTTTGAAAATAGTTGTATATGCAACTATTTTCGAAACCGGTGCTTCCCCACACTAAATACAAAAATCTTGACTAATTAGGCGAGGAACCATGGCAGAGCACTACAAGCCAAATAAATATAAGGCCTGGGAACTAACACTGGAAGAGCGCTTTCAGGAAGTTTACCCAGCGTTTTCTGCAAGAGAAGCCGTGCTGGAGGCAAATCGCTGCCTTTATTGTCACGATGCACCGTGCATGGTGGCCTGCCCCACTGGTATTGATATTCCGACTTTTATACGCAAGATCGCCACGGGTAACACCAAGGGTTCTGCTCGCACTATCTTAGAATCAAATTTGATGGGTGCAACCTGTGCTCGGGTCTGTCCTGTTGACGTTCTTTGCGAAGGCGACTGTGTTCTCACTGCTGATCACAAACCGATAGCCATTGGCCGATTGCAGCGTTATGCTACTGACTATGCCAACGAGAAAGGTATCCGCTTCTTTAAGGCCGGCGAGCCAAACGGTAAAAGAGTTGCTGTAGTTGGTGCTGGACCTGCTGGCCTATCTTGCGCTGGTGAGCTAGCCAAAGCTGGCTTTGAAGTCACTGTCTATGAAAAGAAAAAGTGGTCTGGTGGTCTTTCTACTTATGGCATTGTAGTTTTTCGCGAGCCAGTTGAAGTTAGTTTGGCTGAAGTGAAGATGATCGAAGAGCTTGGTGTGACGTTCAAGAACGACACTGAAATTGGTAAAGACCTAAGCTTTGATCAGCTAATTAACGACCATGATGCTGTATTTCTTGCCATCGGTTTAGGCAGTGTGCCTGAAATGGAAGTGCCTGGCGAACACCTCACTGGCGTCCTCGATGGCCTCGAATTCGTTGCAGAAACTAAGACTGAAAGTCTTGATTCAATTAAGCACGGTCAGCGCATTTGTGTTATTGGCGCTGGCAATACCGCCATAGACTGTGCCACCATTGCGCGAAGATTAGGGGCTGAGCGGGTGACGATGATTTATCGCCGCTCAGAGGCAGAAATGCCAGCCTATCATTTTGAGTATGAGTTTGCCCTGAAAGAGGGTGTTAGCTTCATGTTCTTGACTCAGCCAGTTGAAATTTTGAGCAATGACAAGGGCGAAGTTGATGGGCTCAAGTGCATAAGAATGGATTTGGGTAAACCTGACGCTTCTGGTCGCCGCAGCCCAGTTCCTGTTCCTGATTCAGAGTTTGTTGTGCCTTGCGACATGGTGATTAAGGCTATTGGTCAGAATAAACCATCAGGAGTTCTAGCTATGTTGGCACCATTCGGTGTGGAGCAAGTTAAGGGCTATCTCAAAGTTGATAAAGGGAACCGCACTTCTCACGAGAAGATATTTGCTGGTGGCGACTGCGTCAGAAGCCATGGCGAGGCCTCAACTGTGATGGCTGTGCAAGACGGCAAAATTGCTGCTGCCAGCATTGCCAAGCAATTGCTTGGTGCTGCTAAACCATTGGCTGAGGCTGTTTCTAAACGCTAGAAATATCCCAGCCTTATTTCATCTTTATTCCTGCCAATACCTACGTTTATATCTCGGGAAAAATTTAAATGCCAGATCTATCGATTGATTTTTGCGGTATCAAGTCACCTAATCCATTTTGGTTAGCGTCGGCTCCACCAGCTAATTCTGCCTATCAGATTCAAAAAGCATTTGAACAGGGCTGGGGCGGTGCTGTATGGAAAACAATCGGCGCACCAGTGCTGAACGTTTGCAATCGGTATGGCACCATTGACTATAAGGGCAGCAAAATTATCGGTCTCAATAACGTTGAGTTGATTAGCGATCGACCAATAGAACTCAATCTCCGAGAAATGGCCGAGGTTAAGCGCAATTTCCCTCATCATGCTGTGATTGCTTCAATCATGGTTGAGTCGAAAAAAGAAGCTTGGCAGGAAATCATCAAGCGTACTGAAGAAACAGGAATTGATGGTTTTGAGCTTAACTTCGGCTGCCCTCACGGTATGTCTGAGCGCGGCATGGGTTCGGCCATGGGTCAGGTCCCTGAATATACTGCCATGGTCACAGAGTGGGTCATGGCTGTTGCTACTAAGCCAGTGATAGTGAAGTTGACACCGAACGTCACCGATATTGTTTTGCCAGCAAGAGCAGCTTTGAAGGGTGGCGCGTCTGCTCTTTCATTGATTAACACCATCAACAGTGTGATGGGTGTTGACCTTGATACTTTCGAATTACAACCTAATGTTGGCGGCAAGGGCGGCCATGGCGGCTATGCTGGTCCGGCTGTAAAACCGATTGCTCTGCATTTACTTAGTGCCGTGGCGGCCGATCCTGAAATTCTTAAATCGCGGCTGCCGATATCGGGCATGGGTGGTGTTGAGACTTGGCGCGATGCTGTTGAATTTATGCTGCTGGGTGCGACTTCTGTGCAGGTTTGTACAGCTGTTATGCATTGGGGCTTTAGAATTGTTGAAGACATGATTGAAGGCATGTCTAACTGGATGGAAGAGAAAGGTTTTGAGACTTGCGATGATTTTATCGGCAAGTCGCTGCCCCGAGTATCAAGCTTTGGCGATTTTGATCTTGGCTTCCAGTCTGTTGCCCGTATCAATCATGATAAGTGTATTCAGTGCAATCTTTGCTACATTGCCTGCAATGACGCCGCTCACCAATGTATTGATTTGAAAGAGTTGAAAATCACCGACGAAGCCAAAGAACGTCTGTGGCCTGTCGTTCGCGAAGAAGACTGTGTAGGTTGTGACCTTTGTTCGCGAGTTTGCCCAGTTGATGATTGCATCACCATGGTCGAAATTGACACTGGTCGGCCTCATACTACCTGGAACGAACTGGTTAAGGCCAAGCCAGAAGTTCTTGAGTGGGACAAGATGGAAGCCTACCGCAAGACCGCCAATATCCACATACACTAGAATATTGCAATTTGTCAGCATTAGCATTTGGGCATGCACTTAAATACGCTCGTGCATTAGTATGTAGCTATGTCTTCGCCTAAATATTCAATCAGTTTTGCAAGTGTGTCTGCTACCCCGATCTTTGGGGCGAGCCACGCCATACTGAAACGATGCAGTATATTCCAGTTGTTCTTAGTCTTATTAGCTATTTCGTTTGTCTTTGGCGACCCCAGTATTGTCGCCTTTGCCGCACACTCTTCTGTTTCACAAAACGAGGTTTCAGTAAAAGGCTCTTTGGAAAAAGGTTCAATTATGGATAATCTCGCTAATGAGAGCGCTGTTAGGAGCAAGGCCGGCAAGAGCAATCCGGGATTATATTTTGCTTGTGAGCGCAAGCTTGCACTCAAAGGAAAGCGCATCAAGGCTTCTGACTGGCTAGGAAAAACCAGTAAAGAGCTCTCTTACGGTGACCGTGCTGCTGATCGCGATTCGCTTTATTCTGAAGAGCAACTATTTGAGAGGCTTGCTGATGAAGTCAAAAGCAGTGGTCAGCCACTGACTGTATTTATTCACGGTTGTTGTGTCAGTTTCTCTGAAGATTTGATTCAGGCCAATGATATCCATCAAGCTTTGCAAACTGCTGGTTTGAATGGTCCGCTCTTGGCCTACGACTGGGCAACTCCTTGTTATAACTATCCAGGATCATTAGCTAAATTGCCAAGATGTCGCTCGAGCTTTACTGCTTTTCTTGAGCGCCTGGTTGCTAAGTTAGGGCGCGACAAGATTGTTATTGTTGCTCATAGTCTTGGCATTCATGCTCTGCAGAATTATTGCCAGCATGCCTTAGAGACAGAACCACGAGCGACTCAAGTTTTCGCTGCTGTGATTCTGAGCCGTCCTGATGTTGACTTCAGTTCTTTCAAAAATTCGGAAGAGGCTCTGAAGAAATTTTCAGGCAAGCTAATGTTGCTTTGCGCCAGAAATGATATCAATCTCAAGCTCTCTTCGTTCATTCGTCGGGCTGGCTACAGCTTTGTCCAAGATCCTCGGCCGGTGCGCGACAATCACTTGCGCCTTGGTCAAGCCAGCGTGGCTAGTGGTGTGGCCGACCATCTGGCTGTTTACGATATCAGCCAACTGCGTCTGAAGCACCTAATTCCATATAAACTGATAGCAGGTCTGCTTACTGGTGAAACTTCATCGTACTTAATCGAACGGGCCGATGGCGGCGTGATGGAAGTCAAGAACAGGCTGTAGACTGCTATAATTTCTTGACTACTCGGGCTCGCTAAATCATGGATGCCAAGCTACAAAAACCAATAATTCCAGCTAAGCCGCCTGCTTTGCCTAAGAGCAAGAACCGTAAGCAATTGATTGTCGGGTTGGTGTTGGTTCTTGGTTTGGCCGCATATGTTTTGAAAGATAAGTTGCCCCTCAACCCCGGTACTCGCGAGGCTGTTACTAAGGTTGAACGGGCTAACAGTCAGGCAGTGTTGACTGTTGAGTTAACCAATGTTGAAGAACGTGATTTCGAGCGCAAGTTGCTGGTCAGTGGCACTGTCTGGGCCTGGGATCCCGTTCAAGTCGGCTCTGAGGTCAATGGCCTCAAGGTGCAGTCGGTTTTGGTTGATGACGGCGCTCATGTGAAGCGTGGCCAGCTTTTAGCCAAGCTCAATAGCAGCATTATTGAGGCTCAATTGGCTAAGAAAAAAGCCAATTTACTCGGGGCTCAAGCTTCTTTAGTAAAGGCCATTCAGCCTTACCGGGCCGAAGACCTGACCTCTTTGCGCTACGGCTATCATCAAGCTCAGGCCAATATTGCTCAAGAAGAAGCTAACTTAGCTAGGGCTCAGGCCAATTACGCCGAAGCTGCTGAGAACGCCAAGCGCTATGCCGGGCTCGTGAGCCAAGGTGCCGTCAGTGCTGAAGACGCTGATAACCGCTCTACTCAGGCAAAAGTCTTTCTTGCCGAGGTGCATAACTGTGAGCAGAAAGTGAAGGCGATTAAGTTCGCCGCTCAGCAAGCAAATGATCGCCTCACCATGGGTGTGTCTGGCGGGAGGCATGAAGATATTGAAATTTCTAAGTCGCAGTTGGCAGAAATTGCGGCCAATATTGCCGAGCTTCAATCACTGTTGGCTCAAACCGCTATTGAAGCCCCTTGCGACGGCCTTGTGCTCAAGCGCAGTGTTCATATCGGTGATATTTCTAGTACGAGTAAAGTGATGTTTGACTTGGTGCGCGATGGGCGCCTTGAGCTTAGAGCTAATCTTCCTGAGGCTGATATTGGTTTGGTCAAGCCTGGTCAGATAGTGCGAATTGGCAATGTCGATGCCCGTGTGCGCGAAATTAGCCCGATGATCGATCAAGATACTCGCCTAGGTATGGTCCGCATTGATTTGCCACTGAACACTCATTTGCGGCCTGGTAACTTTGTCAAAGGCGAAATTGGCCTAGGTAGAGTCAAAGTCAATTCAGTTGGTTCATCTTCTGTGGTTTACAAAGACAACCGCGCCATTGCTTACACCCTTGATAGCGCTAGCAAGAAAGTTCAGATGCATTTTATTGAGGTTGGTGGCCGTGATGGCGACTACATTGAAGTATTGAGTGGCCTCAAAGCCGGAGAGCAAGTTGTAGCAAAGGGCGCTGGTTTCATTAAGGATGGCGACGTCGTTAACGTGCTAGATTCGCTCCCTGCGAAAGTGCAGGCTAACTAGGCTGCTATGAACTTTAATCTCTCTACCTGGTCGATTAAAAATCCGGTGCCGGTGGTGGTGCTGTTTCTGGTTTTGACTTTGATGGGCATTACTTCGTTTATCAAGCTTGGTATTGATGAGAGTCCAAATATCGATGTGCCTGTAGTAACTGTGGCTGTCAGTCAGCTCGGAGCTGCCCCAGCTGAGCTAGAGACTCAAGTAACGAGAAAAATTGAAGACGCCATTGCTGGAATCGGTAACATAAAACATATTGCCTCTAGTGTTACAGATGGTGCCTCTTCTACTTCAATCGAATTCAATTTAGGCACTAATACAGATCGAGCTGTTAATGATGTGCGCGATGCCATTTCTAAAATTCGCCAAGACATGCCTCAGGGCATTGAAGAGCCGATAATTCAGCGCCTCGATTTTGTCGGCGGTCCTTTTGTCACTTACACGATTGATTCAAAAGTCTTGCCCCCAGCCGAGCTTTCCTGGGTGGTTGACAATGATGTTGCTCGTGCTCTTCTGTCAGTGCCTGGGGTTGGTCAAATTCAACGGGCTGGCGGTGTTGACCGAGAGATTCGTGTCAATCTTGACCCTACTCGCTTAGAGGCCCTCGGTATCACTGCTGATATGGTCAGCACTCAGATTCGACAACTGAATATCAACTTGCCTGGTGGTCGTGGTCAGGTGGGAGAAGGTGAGCAATCTATCCGCCTGCTGGGTAGTGCCCTAACTGTGCCGCAGTTGGCTAAGACCGATATTGTTCTACCTAGCGGCAAGAGAGCCAGGCTAGACACCCTGGGTAAAGTCGAAGATAGCACCTCTGAAGTGCGCCAAATTGCCCTTTTGAACAATCAGCCTGTGGTGGCATTTTCAGTAGTGCGCAGTACTGGTTCTAATTTGGTTGATGTTGAAAAAGGTGTTGATGCCAAAATTAAAGAGCTGGCTGAGAATCTGCCAGGCTCGCTCCAAATAGTTAAGCTGCGCAGCAACGGCCGCTATATCAAAGAGTCGTATGATGCTTCTCTTGAATCACTAGTACTAGGTGCTCTCCTTGCTGTCTTTGTGGTTTGGGTCTTCTTAAAAGATTGGCGCGCTACAGCCATCACTGCCATTGCCATTCCCCTATCTGTGATTCCTACTTTTGCTGTTATGCAATGGGCTGGCTTTACTCTAAATAGTATGTCGCTGCTTGGTTTAGCTTTAGTAATTGGCATTTTGGTTGATGATGCCATTGTTGAAATCGAGAATATCGTCCGCCACATTCATATGGGAAAACCAGCCTACCAGGCTTCTATTGAAGCCGCTGAAGAAATTGGTTTAGCAGTTATCGCCACTACTTTGACTATTGTTGTTGTCTTTGTGCCGGTAGCAAGTATGGGTGGAATTCCCGGGCAATTCTTCAAACAGTTTGGCCTGACAGTAACTGTAGCTGTGCTATTTTCTCTCTTGGTTGCCCGTATGATTACACCGATGATTGCTGCTTACGGCATGCACTCTGCTTTAAGTAAGGCTGGTGTTGCTGGGCAGGAAGAAGAACAGGCTGTCAATCAAAGGTTTATGAAAGTCTATGCACCAGTGCTGGGCCTGGCCATGAAGCACCGGTTGATTACGGTGATTTGTGCTTGCTTGCTTTTTGGCGCTTCGATTGTTTTGTTCAAGTCTATGCCTACATCGCTGATGGCAAACGTTGACAGGGGCGAAGTTTTGCTCAATGTCGAGATGCCGCCCGGTTCTGACCTAGAAGATACAAAAGCTGTTTCGCAAAAGTGCACAGGCATAATCGCTAAGCACAAAGAAGCCGTCAACGTAGTGGCTTTCATCGGTACACCCACCTCAGCCAAGCGTACTTCTGGTGGCAATCAGGGAGATGTCACTAAGGCCACCATCTATATTTCACTTAAGCCCCGCACTGAACGTTCAGTCAATCAACAGCAGTTTGAAGAAATGGTTAGAGCTGAACTTGATAGCGTCGCTGGTGCGCGCTTGAGCTTCTCGCGCTCGGGCGGCATGGGGGGCAAGCCCATGCGTCTTGTCCTTACTTCTTCTGATGCCAATCAGCTAGAGCGTGTGGCCGAAGAAATCAAAGACCAAATGCGCTCAGTCAAAGGTCTTTATGATGTCAGCTCTTCTGCTGGTATTTTGCGCCCTGAAATTTTAGTTACTCCTGACTTTGACAAAGCCGCTAGGCAAGGGGTGTCGGTACAGTCTATTGCTCGCACTGCTTTGATTGGCACCCTTGGTGACAGCGAGGCCAATCTGGCTAAGTTCAATCTTGATGATCGTCAAGTCAATATTAGAGTAGAGCTAGACCCTCAATATCGCAATGATTTGCGCATCATTGAAGACATGAAAGTATCAGCCAATGGCGGACGTTTGGTGCCGTTAAGTAGCGTCGCTTCAGTTAAGTTTGGCAGTGGACCATTTCAAATTGACCGTTTCGATCGTCAGCGTCAGGTCACATTAGAATCAGGGTTAGATAGTAGTACTACTCTTGGCGAAGCAATCAAAAGTGTTCATGCCTTGCCGGCTTTCAAGACCATGCCCAAGTCAATTAATGAACTACCCTTGGGTGACGCTGAAATTCAGAGGGATATTTTTGGTGGTTTCGCCACTGCCATTGGCTCAGCTGTACTGCTCATATACGCAGTTCTGGTTGTGCTCTTTGGTGGCTTCCTTCATCCTCTGACGATCATGGTATCTCTTCCTCTTTCTCTTTGTGGCGCTCTGCTGGGCCTAGTTTTCTTCCATCAATCGATTGGTCTGTATGCGTTGATTGGTATCACTATGTTGATGGGCCTGGTCACTAAGAACGCCATTCTTCTTGTTGAGTATGGTCTGATGTCGATGAAGCACGGCATTGAACAACGTCAAGCGATTATGTTGGCTGGTGAAACTCGAATGCAGCCAATTTTGATGACCACTATTGCTATGATTGCCGGGATGATGCCAATTGCTCTTGGAATCGGTGCTGGCTCTGAAGCCCGGGCACCCATGGCTATAGCTGTGATTGGTGGACTTGTAACCTCGACTGTGTTTACATTGATAGTGATTCCTGTTGTCTTCACTTATGTAGATGATTTTCAAAAATGGCTTAAGCGTCTGGTCTCCCGTTTTGGTGTTGCTAGTTCAGAAAATTCTGATAGCTTGCGAACTCAAATTGAGAGTCAATTTGTTGCATCAAAGAATGATTAGTATTAACAAGCACAAGTACAAGTTTGCCACCATAATTCTTGCTATATTTTTGGACCTGTGTTTTAACATGATTCCTGTCACCGCTCTTGCTGCAGGAACAGAGGGTAATAAGCAAACTAGTCCGGAATCTAGTCCCGAGACTATTCTGGCGCCGATAAAAAATCCAGAGGGCAGCCGCAGTGGCTGGGTTGTTCGCCAAAAGGGCTACCAATGGGGCGGTTGTGTTTGGTACATCACCGATCAACAGATCAAGATGAGTGGGTCTTTTCTGTCTATGATTATCAATCGCAAGACCAAAAAAATTACCCTTTTTTCGCTTAAGAGTAACCGCTACCGCACTTATCCATTGGCTGAGTGTGCCAAGCGAGTGGGTATCTACCGTGCTAAGCAGCACTATGTATTTGGTGCTGTCAAAGCCGTTGGTAAAACTCAGTATCTCGGTCAGCCAGCGCTTGAGCTGGTGCGCATTGGTCAGCGTGTTACTGATGAGAGAACTCGCCGTGATGTGGAATTTCGAGATGACGTTGTGGCCAGCTCCAAAATTCAGTTTGAGCCTGAGATCAATAAAGTGCTTGAGTCAGTTCTTTATTCTGTTTATAGTCACGGCTTGCCTTTTAAAATGGTCCGCTCTGGTTATATCAAAGGCCGCGAGAGACGATCGACTCAGACTCTAACTCTCACTGAAGTTTATTTTGTTAAGGCGAGACCAATACCCGATAGCGAATTTGCTTTGCCAAAAGGCCTTAAGCCTTCACGATCTGAAATGGATTTACTTTCAAGTGATATGGACGCAGATCACATATAGATTTTTCACATATAAATTGAGTTCGCTGCTATTTGTATTCGTGAAAATATTTGCTGATACCAGCTTGTAGAGATGAGCCAATAGAGGCAAGCAACCGGTCTGACTGTTTCTGCAACATAGCAGTTTGTTGATACATTGTCACAACTGATTGATGGAAGAGTTTGTCTGACGGTCTTTGCTTCAACTCGGCTATGGCCGCCTCAAAATCGTTATTGGCATTAATGTAATCTTGCATGGCGAATTCGGCTAGTGACTTCTTGTAGCTAGTTAAACCGAGATTGTAGAGGCGCTGTCGTTCATCGGCTGAACCTTTCCAGGCCTCCTTCCCTTGGTCATAATATTTCACTGCTGCTTCGTTCATTTTTAATTGCATAAATACATCGCCGAAGCGGCTTAAACTTAGGGCGCGCAGCTCTTCTACTGATTGATCGCGATTGCTATTGCGGTTCGATTTGAGCTCACGCCACAACTCAACTGCTTCATAGAGTGAACCCCGTGCCTTGTCGTAGTCTCCAGTGCGGTAGTAACAATCGCCTATGGCGCTTAAGAGGGCTGCTTTCATGCGCTTGCCAGTGCTAGCATCCATCTGGCTCTTGAAAGCTATTAATGTGTGATCGGCTTGGGTGATAGCGTGGTGGTAGTCGCCAGCATAGTAGTAGCTGCGAAAGAGCGACAAGGCTATTTCTTGAGTTGTAAACGCATCTGGGCCATTCTCGTAAGCGCTAATTTCTTGGCAATATTGGTAGATTTCGGCGGCATCACGGAAGCGACATGCGCGGTAGGCGGCATCAGCAGCACGGAGAATTTGCTGCAAATCTGAGTTCGGGTCGTCTAATTCGTCACGGGGTGAAATTGCTGATCCTGTTTGTTTATGTTGAATCTTGCGAACTCGAGCCCGGGCTTTGTCGATTAGATTGTCAGCACCAACCGTGCTCGTGTCGAACACAGTCGGTGTTTCTTTCTTGTCGGCAAATTGAATGTACCAATCTAGGGGTTGATTTTCTTTGCTTTGTTCTTGGCCGTAGGCATAGAGAAAAATGAGACTGGATGAGCAAAGTACAACTAAACCTAGGGCCAGCAGGCTAATCACTGCAGCGATTTTGTCTCTTGTATTTAGGCGTTTTCGTTTGAGACGATAGAGATTCCAGCCTGAAGAAATGAAGCTGAGTGGGCCTCCTTGGCTAGAGGAAAAATCTTCTAGTTCACTTTTTAGCAGGCGCATACTGGCTTGGCGATCGCTGGGATCTTTTGCGAGAGCCTTAAAAATGATTGCCTCTAGGGCCTGTGGTACTTTGTTTTCAGGACATGCCAGTTTCATGCTGATGGGCATTTCATTCATATGGCGATAAAGAATTTCCAGCATGTTGGCGCCGTTGATCGGTGGTTTTCCGGTCAGGGTTTCATACATCAAACAACCCATCGAGTAAATGTCTGAGCGGCCATCGAGTTTCTCACCCTTGCATTGCTCTGGACTCATATAGAGAGGGCTGCCGAAGACGTCGCCTGTTTGAGTCAAGGCGGCTGCATCAGTGCCCTCATGGGGCAAGAGTTTGGCAATGCCAAAGTCAACTATTTTTGCTTGCTCTGCTTTTAAGTGTAGTTGTTCATCAATATCGTCTTCAGTGTCGCCAAAGTCTCTATTGGCTCTCTTGATCTGTTTCTTTTCTCGCTCGGTTTCTAAAATTATGATGTTGCTTGGTTTTAGATCGCGATGGATTACGCCTTTGTTGTGGGCGTAGGACAGGGCGTCGCATATTTGAATAAAGAGCTTGAGTGCCCGCCCTAGCTCTAGTGGACCGGAGGCTTTAATTATGTCTCCCAGCGAAACCCCGTCGAGAAAATCCATGACAATGTATGGTCGATTGTCCTCGCTAATACCAAAGTCAAAGATTCGCACCACATTGGGATGGTCTATTTGACTAACCGCCTGGGCTTCCTGGCGAAAACGCTCCCGTGATTGTTCGCGACCAATCATGTGGGGATGCAGCATTTTTAGGGCTACTTCTTTATTCATCAGCATGTGGCGCGCCTTGTAGACGATGCTCATGCCACCTTCACCAATCTTAGACAAAATTTGAAAATGGCCGGCTACGACTTTGCCAGTGAGATTTACATCTAGTGCACTAATAGGCATTTCTGCATTACTGGCTTGTTCGGGCGCGGTTTTTCGGGGCGTGTTCAGCCCACCCTCGGGAGGGGCAAAGCTAAGAGTTTTCAAGTCTGGCTTTTTGACGCTATCGTCTTTGTCCGTGGGGGGCATTTCGAACCTGTCAGCTTATCTTTATCTCTGATCTGGGGGTGTTCTGATTTTAGGAAATGATCGTGGCATACTTGTGTAAGTCGTGAACAATTAATCTTATATGGCAGTTTGATGCTGGCAACTTGGTTCTATCGCAATGCTATCCGCCCTGGCCTCTTTCTCTTCGACCCCGAGGATGCTCATGACTTGGTTGCCAACTTATTGCCAGCCTCAGCCCCGCTGCTCAATATTGGCAAAGAGGCCATTTGGGGGGAGAAAGTCCAAGCTGCTTTGCCGCGACTGGCAACTACCTTGGCTAAGAATTCTCTTGCCAACCCGGTTGGGCTGGCCGCGGGTTTAGATAAAAATGCTAAGTTCGTGTCGCTCTGGCCGCAGTTTGGTTTTGGCTTTGTTGAAATTGGTTCGGTCACAGCCGCTCCCTCGCTGGGCAATGAAAAGCCGCGTCTGTTTCGTCTACCTCAAGATCAGGCAATTATTAATCGCATGGGCTTAAACGGCGATGGAGCGCCAGCTATTGCTAAGCGTTTGGCCGAAGCTGGCCGCAGTCGGAGCCTTGGCCCGATTGCTCTTAATATTGCCAAGAGTAATTTGCCCGATTTGAATGGGGATGCAGCTGTTGCCGATTTGCTTTCTACGTTTAGGTGCTTTCAAGATAGCAGGCTGGCTTATGTAACCATCAATACCAGTTGCCCTAATACTCACGATGGTGCTCTTTCTGAAATATCTCAATTTCGAGAAATTCTCAAAGCCATAAATGCTTCTAATCAGCAAGAATTTCCGCTATTCCTCAAGCTCTCGCCAGATAGTACAGACGAATTTATCTCTATGATCTTGGCTTCAGTTAGGGAGCTAAATATTCCGATAGCTGGTTTTGTTTGTGGCAACACGACAGTTGCCAGAGATAATCTTTCTACGTCCGCTGAACGCCTGGCTAGTATTGGCAGAGGAGGGCTTAGTGGGCGCCCGCTTAATTTGCTTATGTTGGCTCAGGTGAAAAAACTAAACGAACTAAAAGATGCTGAGCAGCAAATCATTGCCTGTGGTGGCATCGCTTCTGCCGCTGAGGTCGTTGCCGCCCTTGCTGCTGGCGCTTCGGCTGTGCAGCTCTACACTGCTTTGGTTTATCATGGACCCTTTATTGTTATGGAAATTTTGGCAGACTTGGCTCTGGCTCTTGCTAAAGTAAATACAACTGTGAGCGAGCTGGTTGGTAACCAGAAGCTAGGTGACCTTGTCGCTGCTAATCTGGTTTAGCTTCTGGCTTAGATTCTGATTTTGGCTCATCCAATTTTTTCTTATAGAATTCTTCTGCCAGAAACAGTGACACAGTTGCTACCGGCACCGCTATTAGTGCGCCGCTGATGCCTAGCAGGCTGCCTCCAATGATCACTGCGAGCATGACAATAAGTGGATGAAGGTCGACTTGCTTGCCCAAGAGGTTGGGCACAATGAAGTTGCTTTCGCACCATTGTTCGATGACAAATAAAATTATTGTTGCCGCTCCCATCCACGGTGCTTGAACGAAGCTGATGATGATGGCAAATACCGATGTAATCATCGAGCCGACAAAGGGCACAAGATTGAGCAAACCTGCTAATACCCCTAAAATCAAAGCTTTTTCATTACCAATTAGAGCCAGGCCAATACCAATGAAACTACCAACAGCAAGGCTAACGAGTAGTTGTCCGCGCACATAGCCGCCCAGTCTGTTCTCAATTGGTTTGATTAGGCTGGCCCAACGCTCACGCTGTGGGGCTGGTAGCCAGCTTAGTAGTGAGTTGTTGATGTCTTTGGCGGCAACGACGAAGTAGAAAGTAAGAAAGAGAATAAAGAGGCCGTTGACTAGCACTCCGAATACTGAACCACTAACTTTCAAAAGTTTAGTTAAAGTCGACATGCTCAACTGTTTAACGTCGTCGGCAGCAATTTGGGCATGGGTGAGGTCAGGGCCGCCCATGTCATATAGAGTTTGGGCCTTTTCCATGAGCCAAGAACCGTAGCCTGGTACGTTGTCGAACAAACTGGCGGCCTGCTCTTTCAATATGGGTACTATGCCAGAACCCAAGCCTGCGTAGAGTGCGGCCACTAGTAAGTAGACGGCCGTCACTGTCAGCGCTCGAGGTATCTTGTGCTTCTTGCGCTCTTCTAGTCGTTCGGCCAATGGGGCAAGGGCCGCTGCCAAAGTGAGAGAGGCAATCAGGCAAATGATAAGGCCTTCAAGCTGAATAGCTATATAAACAGCTGCAACCGTTAAAAATATGTATAGTGTTAGCCGAGCGCTGCGGTCTTTAATCATTGATTGCCTACCGATTTTAAACTGACAAACTCTACGCTAGAAATTGAAACGATTTCGCCTGCTGCCACAACTATACCAATCTGCTGGCCTTCACCGTTGAATAGATAGTCATCCAGTTCTCTTAGGTCAAAGAATACATCGGCCCCTACTCTTTTGCCGGCAAGCTTGGTTATCTTCGATTCTGCTGAACAATTGCGCACTGCCAGCTCAATTGACGAGGCGCTGCCATCGCTCAATTTGACTTTTAGAATCCAGCGATCTGGTTGCAGAATTGGTTGCTCAATTTTGTCTGTGAGCCATACTATGGCCTGCTTATCGCCAGCCCAGAGTCGTGTGGTGCTGTGCAGTAAACTTACTAAGGGGGCGCTTCTGTTAACTAGCTGTTCTATTTCGCTAGTACTGTCAATCAATTGCCATTCGCTGCCTTTGAGTAGAGTGACAAAGTAGTCTTTGCTGCTAGCCGACCAGGTAATAGTGCTCACTGAAAATGGTGGGGCTGCAACTGGCTGTGGCAATTCAGCCAGCAGTCCATGCGCCTGTTGCCACTGATAAATTTTGTTGTTCTCTTTAATTGGCTGAATCTCTTTCATTACCTTTAGGCCAGCAGATAAATCGCGGTCGATAAATGGTGGTGCGACAAAAAGTTTTAGATTTTCCGCTGCATGAATTAAGGGCACTCCCTGGTGGCTCTTGGGCCAATTCGTTAGAGTAAAATTTTGATTTGCTGTTGCTGTATTGATTAGTTGTCTGCGGAAATTTTCGACAATCAGGCTACCGTCAACTGTAGGTTTTAAATTTATTGCTAGCAGATAACTCCAAGAAAGATAAAGCAAGCTCATGGCCACAAGACCGCAGGTGGTGAGAAGTTTCGCGTCTTTGTCTTTGGTGTTGCCGCTCTCTAGAGACAGTATGGCAATCAATATTGAAAATGGTGCTGCCGCTAAGAACAGGTGACTGTCATGGGCGGTTAAGGGCAATATAGCTAAGCCGAGCCATGCCGCTAAAATCAGGGCCGTTATCGTAGAGCTGGGTGGGGTAGGGTGGTGCGCTCCTCGGGCTGCTTGAGCCGTCTGATTGAGTCTTAGTTTAGCTATCTGTGACTTTAGTAGTAGCACTAGTAAGGCGCAGATTAGTGGTATTAAAGCCAGTGGCACTATCTTTGCCACGCTTACTACGGTTTCATTTACTGGGAAAAACAGCAAGAGTAATGTCTTCTTATCGACGGGCCCTAGATAAAATGGATGGAAAAAGAAACTGAATGCGGCCATGAGCCAGTAGATGCCACTGCACGTGGTGACATCGGATAGTGCATTTTTCGGTCGAGCGAAACGATTGCGACCGGGGTGGAAGGCCAACAGCGTAATCACAAGGGGCAGCGATAGCGACTGAGCGCTGATCAAAAGAGCCAGGGCGGCAGCAATTAGAGAGAGTGGGAGATATTGTTTCTCTTCTATTAATCGGTAGCGCAGAAACAAGAAGACACTGAGCAGATAGAACAAGCTAGCAATTAATTCGATTCGTCCTGACACTATCGCTACTGATTGAGCGTGTAGGGGATAGACTGAGAAAAGCAGGCCGGCCCAGACGGCGCTGAGCGCGCCATTGCGATTGCCGAGGCGGCCAGTTAGTTCTAGTGTAATCAAGCTTACGACGATAGCGCAGCTGGCAGTCAATAGAATATTACTTACGTGAAATCCAAGAGTATTGGTGTGATAGAGCAGATAATCAAGCAGCAAGATGCTGGTGGGATTGGCCAGAACTTGGTCAAACGAGCCGTGTAGAGTGTCGGCAATGGCTTGAATATAAGTGAGATCTTGACCAAGAAAAGTCACTAAAACTGTCTGGGCGTATGCTACCAGGCACGAGACACCGATGATCAGGGCACCCACCAGCATTTGAGTTTTGGTCGATGAGAAGTCAACTCTGGCACGCTCTAACTGGCGCTTGGAGCTTTGCTCTTGCTTAGCATTACTGGTGTTTGGGGAGGTAGACAAATGTTATTCCTGTTCCTGTTCTTATTCCTATTTCTATTTCGGCATCAAAGTTGGAAGTTCAAAGGGTCGCTGAAATAACCAATTATTTTGTCCTCTTGATCTAGAGCTGCTAGTCGCATCTGAAAGAAGCCTGGCCCTTTGACACCAGTAAAAGTAATTGGTACGCCATTACCTTTTAGCTTGCCGAGGGTGTGGGAGAACTGTGCTTCAGGGCTTTTGCTCTTCGCTCTAAAGCTACCGCTATAGTGTTCGAACCAACTATTGGGCTTGGAGACTTCGACATATACTGATACTGCACCCGGTACCATGGTGGCGTCGTAATTGAACGACGGCATTTTGCCGTGCGGACGACAAATGCCGTCTCCATCTTCAACTAGTGTCTTTTCGTCGCACTCTATCGTTGGTCTTTGGCCGTGCAGGTCGCCACTATCTATTCCTAGTACATGCAGATTATCACCACCATTTAATCCTTGAGCAGTTAAGCTGATCTGGTTGATTTGACCAAGAGCCAGCCATTGCTTGTGCTCTGATACCTCAAAGCGCAGGCGACTGCCTAGAGCTACTGACTCTGCTAAGGTCAGGGCCTGACTAAATTGACATTTCTGGTTACTGGGAGCTAAGGCGGTTAGAGTAATAACTGCTTCTGGGTATTGCTTGATTTGACTAGGCTTAAGTAAGACGTCGATGTAGTCTGGGTTCTGGGCGTTGAGTGCTAGCTCTTTAGAGATAGACTTTGTCTGATTGTCGAGATCTACTTTTGATAGCTTTATGCTTGCGCTTTGTTCTGGCGCAAAGACAATGGGCTCGAGAGTCATACTATTGCGGTCCCATCGAAACAGTTTTGTGCCTGGCTTGGCTTTGCTGCGCCAGCGCGAAATGTTGATTAAATCAGGATCGCCAAAGGTCGCTGGTTCAAAGCTGATAACCCGATTGTAGATGGCTTCTGGGGTTAGTGGCTTGCTTAAGAGAACCGACATGGTGGCGGCATTGTATAGCATATGTGCGCCACGATATGTATGGGGGACGTTCAATAGGCAGAGCTTTTGCTCGGGCTTCAAGGCTAGTGCTTGTTCTGCTACAGCCTCTCTAAATCTGCTTACTTCTCTCATGGCATGGTTCCAGGGCTGATTGTTGCCGCTGGTGATAATTAGCAGAACCACACTAAACCAACCAGCTGCAGCCAGTCGCAAGCTGCTTAATACTGGCCAGTTGCGGGCTTCTACGGGAAATAGCAGCCAAGCAAAAATTAGAGCAATGGGAGCTGTTCCGTAATAGATAAAGCGGCTTCCTTGCAGTGCTGGCGTGAGATTCCACACTTGGTAGGTGGGTAGAAGTGCTAAAACTAGCCAGCCGCAGGCAAAAATCAAACCACGCAGTGCGGTTCTTCGTGATTTTGCCATGAGCAATGCTGCCGAAAAATTGATTAGCATGGCTAGATAAACAGCCTTGAGTTGCACGGAGAGACTGTGTTTGCTGCCAAAGACGTCAATATTGAAAGGGAAAAGAATACGCAAGAGTGAGCCGTCCAGCCAGCGTTTAGCCAGGCTGTTAGAAAGCCCCTGACCGACTGAACCGTCGTAGCCTCCAGATATGGTGCCAAGCACAGCCAGGCGAAATAGCAGGTAGACAATGAGAATAATCCAAAAATGCTTTGTCTCTTTTAGGGCCGAGAGCAAACGCCCTTTGGCACCTTTAATATCGGTACTGACGTTGCTGGTTAGATGCAAGAGCAGCAACGTCGGTGGCAGTGTTACAGCCATTTCTTTTGACATTAGGCCAAAGACAAAGGCAAGCAGACTAAGTTTGTAGGTAACAGACTCTTTTTTTTCTGCGCTTTTCAAGTAGAGCCAAAAAGACATTAGGCAAAAGACCAGAGCAATACTGTCAACGCGAGCAATTACCCAGTTGACTACCTCGCAGTGCAGCGGATAGACGCTAAAAATGATGCCGCAGGCTAAGGCTAAAGAGCGGTTGAGGGTTTTCTCTGCCGGCCTAAATTGCTCCCCAATTTGGCCAGCGACCAGGAACATAAGGCAACTAGCCATAGTCTGATAGAGCCAGTTGGATATGTGAAAAGCCAGCGGATTGGGGCCACCAATGAGGTAGTCTAGGGCGAGAGAAAGTGAAATTAAGGGGCGATAGAAGGTTGTGCCTTGCGCCTGCATCCAATTGCCCCAGAAATTGGCTAGCAGGGGCATGAAGTTTTGATCGATGGCATGATAGAGATAATCGACGTGAACGAAGTCGTCAGCCAGGAAATATCCGCCAAAGCTATGTCTAAAAGTAAATAGATTGACCAGAATAATTGCCCCCAGAGCTAGGGCAGTAAAGAGCCTAGAGCTGCTCTCGATGGGCTCAGCGCTGAATGGAGGTCTATTGATTTGGGGTGTGACGTTCATGGTCAGAGCTATTATAGTGTTCACAGCAGGTATTGGAGGATGACATAGTTGAGTGACGGTTCTCTTAAATTCCCAGATGGATTTTTATGGGGTGCTGCCACGTCACATTTTCAGGTGGAGGGTCATCCTAAGGAAATTGCGTCTAGGCTATCTGACTGGGCTCTCTGGACCAATGAAGCGGGAAGAATCTCTGACAGTACTTCGGCTGACCAAGCCTGCCAGTTCTATCATCGCTATGAAGATGACATCGTCCTTATTCGCGACATGAATCTCAATGCCTTTCGCCTCTCTTTTAATTGGCCGGCGTTGCTGCAGGATCCGCCGGGTACAAGTGTGGCACCCAGTGTTCTTGACCAAAAGCAGGTGGACTATTATCGCCGCATATTGACTAGTTTAAAAGAAAGTGGCGTGACCACTTTCGCTACTCTTTTTCACTTTACTTTGCCTGATTGGTTGGCTGCCGCCGGGGGCTGGACTACTGCCTATGCTGTCAGTGAATTCAAGCGATTCTCTGAACTGATTGTGGCTGAATTTAGTGACCTTGTTGACTACTGGATTACAATAAATGAACCCTTGGCCTATGTTTATCAGAGTTATGTTGCCGGTCTTTGGCCCCCCGGTATAAAGTCTGACTACCTCTCGGCCTTCAAGGCCGTGCGGCGCTTGTTAGAGGGTCATACTGCTGCTTACGATGCCATAAAAGCTGTCAAACCTGATGCCCAAGTAAGTTACACGCTCCATTGGCGGCCATTCATGCCGAAGAATCCGCTTAACCCGCTTGATCACATGGTGCGTTTTTATCGCGATTTTACTTTCAACCAGTTGTTCTCAAGCTCTCTTGAGAGTGGCGAAGTAAGGTTTCCTTTTCCTATTAATCTCAACAAAGAAATTATTTCAATTTCTGGGCCGGTGGAAGGCTTAAAGGGAAAGTGCGATTATTTGGCGATCAATTACTATACCCGTGAGCTTTCGCGCTTTCGTAGTTCTTGGCCAATAGACATATTCGGTGAGAGTTCTCCTGATCGTGAGTTGGCCGTTAATGATATTGGCTGGGAGGTTTATCCACAGGGTCTTTTCGATCTGCTGACACGCGATACCCTTGCTTATCAGTTTAATTTAGACGGTAGCAGGCGACCGGTTATCATTACCGAGAATGGCTATGCTAGTTCGTTTGCTGCTGACCTTGATCAGGGCGATTGGTCGCTAGCCGACCAAAAGAGAGTTGATTATTTAGTTACTCACCTGCAAGAGATTCACCGTGCCATTGCTGCAGGAGTTGATGTAAGGGGCTATTTGCACTGGTCACTGCTCGATAATTTTGAATGGGCGGAAGGTCTGAAAGCTAGATTTGGCTTGATTCGTGTCAGCTATCCAACGCAAGAGCGGATACTCAGAGCAAGTGCTAAAGTGTATGCTGAAATTGCTAAGAACAATGCTATTTAATCGGTCGTATCTAAGAGAGGTAGTTTTGAGAAATTCTTACAAGTCAAAGATGATGACGCTATTTCTGGCAATGGCTGCTATGCTCTTTAGCTTTTTCACGCCGGCTTGGGCCGAGGACGCTGTTTATGTCACACCGCATTTGATATCAGATACCAGTGCTGTGGTGGCCGGTCAGTCGTTCAAGCTTGGTGTCCATCTCGACATGGCTCAAGGCTGGCACACCTATTACAAAGAGCCCGGCGATGCCGGCATGAAAACCAGTATTGATTGGCAATTGCCTCCTGGTTTTAAGGTGTCAGAGCTAATTTGGCAAAAACCTGAGAAATTTATTGAAGCTGGTATAACTACTTATGGTTACCACGACAAAGTATTGTTGGCGGCGGTGGTTACAGCCCCAGCGAAATTGACAGTTGGTGACAAACTTGATTTTAAAGCTAAAGTTAAGTGGCTTTCTTGCAAAGAGATTTGCTTGCCTGGCAAGGGTGAGGTAGAGCTTCATTTGCCCGTTGCTACTAATTCTAATTTTAATTCGTCTCCTGAAGCTCAAGAGTTTAAAGAGCTTGGTGCTGGCTTTACCGGTTCGGTTAAAGAAATAGGCAGTACTGACTCAGCAAAGACAGAATCAAAAGAAGTATCAGTATTAGATTCTAACTACAAAATTGACGGTGGAAGTGCCGCTGGTGATGGTGCCTCACTTTTTACGTTCCTTGGTTTTGCCCTGGTCGGTGGTCTGATTCTCAACATCATGCCTTGTGTCTTACCTGTTATTGCTATTAAGGTCATGAGTTTTCTTGAGCAAGCGCAAGACTCGCCTGCTCGCGTGCGTCTTCTCGGGCTAACTTTTTCAGCTGGTATTATTTCCTCCTTTCTCGCTTTAGCGCTTGTTGTAATCGCCCTGAAGGCCGGCGGACAGTCAATTGGCTGGGGCTTCCAATTTCAGTATCCAGGTTTCTTGATCATCATGTGTGCGGTTGTGCTCTTGATGTCACTTTCGTTTTTTGGACTTTTTTATGTCAACATCACTGTTGGTCAAGGCGAAATAGATAAGCTTTCGCAAGGTGAAGGTTTTGTCGGTACTTTTTTTAAAGGTGTCTTGGCGACAGTTTTGTCTACGCCTTGTACGGCACCGTTATTGGCTCCAGCGTTAGGCTTTGCTTTTGCTGAGCCTTCCTATATTGTTCTATCTATTTTTTTTGCTGCTGGTCTCGGTATGTCTCTTCCTTACTTGTTGCTGACGCTCAATCCGGCCTGGCTACAAAAGTTGCCTAAGCCTGGTGCGTGGATGGAAAAATTCAAGCAATCAATGGGCTTTATTCTTCTTGCTACCATGGTTTGGCTTGACTATGTCTTAACCAGGCAGATTGGTGCTGAGCCTGCTTCCTTTATCAACTATTGGTTGGTGACTCTTGCTTTTTCTGCTTGGATCGTTGCCACCTTTACTGATTTAACCAGTACCAATCAAAGAAAAATGAAAGTATATGCTATCGCCGCACTTGTTCTTGGTGCTGTTAGTTGGCTTTGTATTTTTGCCCAGCCTCAGGTTATGGCAGCATTAAACCCAAGTGGCAGCGGTGAAAGAATCACCACCAGTGGTGACACCTCAGGCTGGCAACCTTTTAGTGTTTCAGAGCTGAACGCTCAACTATCGGCAAACAAGACAGTGTTGCTTGATTTCACCGCTGATTGGTGTCAAACCTGTCAGGTCAATGAGAAAACAGTGCTAAGCAATAGCGCTGTCCAGGATAAACTGAAAGAACTCAATGTGGTGAAAATGAGGGCTGACTGGACGCGGCAAGATCCAGATATAACAAAACTCCTGAGCAAGTTTGGTCGCGCAGGAGTTCCGTTGTATGTGATTTTTCCAGCAGGAAAAGCCGATTCGCCTATCGTTCTGCCTGAAGTGATAACTGTTCAACTAGTTGTAGATGAGCTGAACAAGGCTGGCAAGAGCAAATAGAGCTTGTTATTTTATAGCCTGTACTACTTCTAGCAACTGGGCATTAGTTGGCATGCCTTCAACCACATGGCGAATTACGCCCTGCTTGTCTATGACAAACAGTACGCGGCTAGCAGTGGCTTTGCCTTCAGTAACTGTACCGTAGAGCTTGCCTAGTGAACCATTGAGGTCAGCTAAAAGAGGCTGCTTCAGGGTAAACTTGGCAGCAAATTTTTCATGCGCTTCGACACTGTCGGTGGAAATGCCAAGTAACTGTGTGTCGTGTTTGGCAAAGCTCTCAAGGTCTTCGGAAAAGGCGCACATTTCTTTGGTGCAACCTGGGGTGTCATCTTTGGGGTAGAACGCCAAAATGACGTTTTTAGCGCCTTTGTAGTCAGCCAATTTTATATTGCCAACTTTTTGTCCATGGACGAATGCAGGTAAATCGAAAGCTGGTGCTACTGCGCCTTCTTTCAATAGTTCGGTGGTTGCTTGTGGTGATGTCATGTGATTATCTCCTAACTAGAGCATGTTAGGAGCATTCTTGCAGAACAAGCGCATTGGTAATTGATCTAAAAAGATAAAGGTTCTGATAAAGCTAGAGATTAAGTGCCGTGGATGGTGGAGTGAATGGTGGTTAGTAAACCATCGATTTTAGTTAGATCTGTTTGCTCTAGAAATACTGCCAAAATGCCCACTTCAACATCGGTTAGTACCGTGGTTTTCATGACGTCGCCTTGATCAGTTGTCAGTTTTGTCAAAAGAACCATTTGTTTGAGCTTGCCGATTTCAAGTTTTTTGGTGGCTAAATTTGAAGTCGAAAGCAAGGCTGTTGATAGGGCTCCGAGCATGTCTTTGTCCCAACCAGTGCCAACAGTGGAGGCAATTACGAGGCCGTCGTGGCCAACAATCAAACTACCGGCCACACCTTCATAGCCGTCAATGGCGACTAGAATATTTCTAATTCCTTCACCGCGAGCCGCGCTGATAACTTTGGCGGTTGATAAGCCACTACCTATCTTTTTCGTTTCGCCGCTCTTGATGATGTTCTCAACAGCTTTCACATCTAGCAAAAGTTTGCCAATGGTTTTCATCGTGCCAACAGTCTCTGGCCCTGACTTGAGAGAGCCTGACCTAGTGGACAGACGGCCGAATTCTTTTACTTCTTTGTAGTCGGGCGAGTTCTTGTCGCTGCTAGATAATTTTGGTTCTGCTTTTATTTCTGGTTTAGTTTCTGGTTTAGTTTCTGTTTTAGTTTCTAGCTCTGCCTGAGCCTTAATCTCTTCTGCTTTCTCTGCACTGAGAGCAGGCATGTCACCGGTGGCGCGAGGAGATGGGGCTGGTGTTGGTTCCTCGATCTGAGAGCCTTCTGGCAAAGCCTGTTTTACTTTTGCTAGTGTTTCCGGGCTGACTTCTAACTGTTGGCCATCAGTTAGTCCCGAGAATATGTTGTCTAGATCTTCACCAAGAGTTTCGCCAAATAGGCTCTCCTCTTCATCTTCACTTTCATCTTCATCTTCAGCTTTGCTAACGGGCGTGGTTTCTACTGTTGGCTCAGCTTTAATTTCTGGTTTAGTCGCTACTTTAGTTTCTGCTGGCTTGAGAACATCCTTAACTTCTTTGAGAGCCTCAGCCGGAGCTAGATTAGAGAAGATATCGTCAATTTCTGAATCAACTCCACCATCAAATAGCGTAGTCTCTGATTCTTCGCTATCTTCTTCAGCAGCTTGTCTTAGCGTTGCTTTTGGCGTTTCTACCGCTCGTACTACTTCTTGCTGTGCTTCTGGTGGCGCTAGTTCAGAGAATATGTTATCGATGTCCGAGTCGAGGCCGCCATCAAAGATGCTGCCTGAAATTTCTTCTTCTGCTTCTTCAGCTGTTTGAATCGGTTCAGCTAAACTTTGCTCTGTGTCTTGTGCCGAATCTAGTGCAGTTTCTTGGGCAGATTCTAGAGGCTCGCTTAACAGTGGGCTGAGATCGACTTCGACAGTCTTAGCAAATTCTAGGGCTGCTATTGGGTCGTAGTCTAAGTCTTTAGAAGGTTTGACTTCTCTTTGTGCTTCTGCAGGAGTGAGGTCGGCGAAGAGATTGTCTAAGTCTTGATCGACGCCGCCGGCAAAAAGTGTCTCTGCTACTTGTTCTTCTACTAGTACTTGTTCTTGTGCTAGTACTTGTTCTTGCGCTAGTACTTCATCTTGCGCTAGTACTTGTTCTGGCTCGATATTTGCTTCGGCGGAGTCAAGTAAATTGGCGAGGAATGGAACCTCCGCGGCAACATCGGCAGATGGTTCTGCTGCCGTAGATAAGCGCTCGCTGATACTCGTATGCCCAGCTGTAGCCGATTCAGCAGCAGGTTCAAGTGTTTCTGTTTTGGTTTCTGCTACTAAAGCAACACTTTCCGTTTCGACTGCTACAGCTTTTTCAGACTCTGGCGCAGCTATTTCTAGGTGACCATCTTCTTTGAAAACAGTGTCTAAAACTAACTCGACTGGTGGTGTCAGAGGTTGAGCTGGTTCTTGAACATGATCATCGTCAAGCCTGTCAAGCAAGCTCTTTAGGCTGTCTGGCTCGTTCTGGGGAGTAGTGTCTAAGGGCTGCTGTTTCAGTGAAGTGCTGGAAGAAAGCGACTGTAGCTTGGTGAAGGTGCTGGTGTTGCGCCGCTTCATGGCTTGCAGGCGAGTGCTTGATGCGCTCGGAGATTGCGAATCTACCGGTGCCAGTGTGTTTGCTGGCTGTGTCGTAACCGCGCTGGGTTGCGAAGCGGCTTGAGCTGCAGCTTGTGGGCTGGCATTGGAAGTAGCAGTGGCGACAGGGTTTGCTGGCGTTGGGTCTTTAGTCGATTGGCTAGTGGACTTGAAGGCGCCCATCATACCGCTGCCTTGAGTTGGCTCTTTTATAGGCGCTGCCGATTCTGCCGCTTCGGATAATTCGCCGAGCTTTGCTGCCATTCCAAGTTCAGAGCCACCATCTAGCGGCGCAAACTGAGGTTCTACTGTGTCCGCTTTGGCTGCAACGGCTTCGACGGCCGGAGTCGGTTCGAACTCATTGATTTCTAAGACGTCTTCACCGGCCACAGCGGCAGGCTCGTCGCCGATGCGGTCGAGCAGGCTGGCTAAACTGCCTGCTTCTCCGGCTGGCTCTGCTGGCCTCTTTGGCATCTCTTTGGGCATAGATGACGAGGCCGCAAGAGTTTGCGACGGATCTTGCAAGCTGATCGCTTTGAGATTAGTCATGGTCGAGCGAAGACTGCGACCATCTGCTTGAGCTTGGGCGTGGGATGCTGCTTTTTCCCATTTGACCTGGGCATCAGGGTCAACTTTGGCAGCTTTCAAGCGGCCAAGCTGAGCTTCTGCCACTTTGGCGTCGGCGAAGCTGGACATTTCCTCTGCCTGCAATAAATTGATAGTAGCCATCAATGCTGCCAGGTTCATGACACCAAGCTGTACGGCGTTGAAATGCACAAGCGCTTTCTGAAGGAATGCCATGGGGCCGTCGGATAAACTACCAATAATTGCCATGGGGTCGCCGAACAAATTGCCAAGCGTTCCCAGAAAGAGGATCATTGAGCAGAGCCATAGATAACCAGCTACCTGTTGAATGCTCGGGCAGGCTCGGAGGTGATACATTGCGACAAATAAAGGTATAAAAACTTGAGCCGGTATTATCAGATACCACGGCAAGTCAAAGGTCGTTCCTGTGCTGAACGGATTCAGACGAATCGCGGCCATGATGATTGCTCCACCGACCAAAGCCAGTAAGCCTATCCAACTGTTCCGGAATCTGAGCCTGTGCATGAATCTTTGCTAGTCTACCTTTGCTAGTCTACCTGTTCCCGTCTACTAATCTTGAGTACTTAGTCTTGCGTACTTATTTTGTGTACTAATAGTTGTCCCAAACTTTTTATACCCGGCGAAGCAATTACTAACAGCTCGCTATTCAAAAGCTTTCTAAAGCTTATAGTCTAAACGACGCAGCCAAATCGCGGCTCAAACTTTCGCGAATGGTCGTAAGAACTTTGTCGATTTCTTCGCTCGTAAGAGTTTCGCTTGGGTGTTGGAAGGTCAAGCGGCAGGTCATAGAAAACTTCTTTGATTCGGCTTCGGCCCTGTAAACACTGACCAATTCGCTGCTTCGCAAATTTCCGCCAGCGACTTTCCAAATCAGCTTTGAAACTTGCTCATACGAAACATCTTTATCGGTCGCATCAAAATCTGCCGTGATGTCACGAACTATTTCAGGGCTGGTGGCAATGCCGGCAAATTTTTTCTGCTTGCGTTCCTTCTTTAGGCGATCAATGTCAAGTTCAAAAACGAAGGCTTTCTCTCTCAGGTTTTTACTGTCAGCAAAACGAGGGTGTAGCTCACCCACGTAGCCAAGAGTGATATTGCTTTCGAACAAGCTTGTAGCAGCTTCTTTATTGGCGTTGGGCTTGGCTGGGCGATTGAGGGTGAGGACAGCCGTTCTATAAGGATGTAGCCATGGTAGGACCGCACTTTCACTTTCGCTGATCGATCGCCAGGCCAGCTTGCGCTCATCAATATTTAGAGCACTCAATAAATTTTCCACCATACCTTTGGCAAGGCTGTAGTCGACAGCTTGAGTTGTCTGATTGACAGCCTTAAAGCGCTGGCCTGATATTAAAGCGGCCAGGTGATTGTCTTCACGCACGCCGGTGCTCTTGGCGTCTTTTTGTTGTTCCTTGTAGTAGACCCGGCCGTGCTCAAACAACCAAACGTCTTTGCGGCCCCGATCTTGATTGTAACTACAAGCATTGATTAAGCCTGGCACAAGACTCTGTCTCATAAGTTGGTGGTCTTTCGAAAGTGGATTAAGCACTTCCACCGCTAGCTGTTTATCAATTCCGGCTTGGTCTTCTGCTACCAAGCTGGAGAGCCAAGCTTCTGATAAACCCATACCGATTAAGGCATTTTTTGCCAAGTCTAAACTGTCGTCTGGCCTTGCCACAGCCATGGTTGCTGCTGGCATACACGGAACAATGGCATCATAGCCATTGAGGCGACAAACCTCTTCTATTAAATCGATTTCGCGCTTTACGTCTTCTTTGCGGAAGCTCGGCACGCTTACTTCAATACTTTCACCGCTGCCCTTGACAGTAAAGCCTAGTGGCGTCAGTAGTTCTTTGATGCGCTCGGGGCTAATTTCTAGGCCGAGAATTCGTTTTATCTGCGAAGAGCGCAGAGTTACCTGACCTGGTTCGATTAGGTTTGACCCAGCTTCAATCAATGGTCCGATAACTGCTTGGCCTTCGGGCGAGCAATACTTAGCAATTAAGTAGGCAGCGCGCTCGGCGGCATGACGCACACTGGCTGGGTCTATTCCGCGTTCAAAGCGGAGGCTGGCATCGCTTGATAAACCCAAGAGGCGCGAGCCACGTCTCACTACCGCTGGTGCAAAGCAGGCTGCTTCGAGCACCAAACTAGTCGATTGATCTGATATTTCGCTGTCTTTGCTACCCATTACGCCGGCTACTCCGACAATAATATCGTCGTCGGCAATGGTGAGCATCTCACTATTGAGTTTGCGTTCTTTGCCATCAATGGTGGTGAGTGTTTCGCTGTCTGTGCCGCGACGCACGGCTAAATTATCACCCTTCAAAAGTTTGGCATCGTAAGCGTGTAGAGGCTGTCCTAGTTCGTGCATGACATAGTTAGTAATATCAACTACGTTATTGACTGTACGCATACCGATTGCTTCGATGCGGGCGGCAATAGATGGATGTGATGGAGCGATTGTAATTCCTTCAATCACTCGTAAAGTGATGTAAGGGCAATCGCTGCTATTTTCTACAAGTGCTTGGCTAAATTTGCTGCTTAGCTTTTTGTCGCCGAGGGTCTTGGTCAGCTCGTTAAGTGACCAATCTGGTTTTTTTAGTGGGCGACCAAAAAGGGCTGCTACTTCGCGGGCTAGGCCCATGACTGAAAGAGCATCGCCTCTGTTTGAGCGGGGCTCCACATGCAAAATGTAGTCAGCCTTCGTCGGCAATAGTGCCAAAACATCGCTGCCTAAACTTGGTTTGTTGCCATTTTTGTTTAAGATCCAGATGCCTTCGTCTTGGCCTGGGTCTTGCAGATTTTTGGCAATGCCTAGTTCTGGGGGTGAGCAAAGCATGCCATTAGATTTGACACCACGAATGGCTGAAGCCTTAATCAAGAGAGCCGAGCCATCATGGCGGTTTACTACTTTTGCTCCTGGTAGGGCCACTGGTATCAACTGCCCTACTTCAATATTGCCAGCACCACAGACGATATCGAGGGGCTCTTCGCCGTCTTTGATGCGTGTTTTGGTCAGTCTAATTTTGTCGGCATTGGGATGCTGATGAATTTCAAGTATTTCGCCAACGACTATCGGTCCTTCTAAATCGGGGCCGATTATAGTTACTTCTTCTACTTCAAAAGCGCCCATGGTGAGCTTCTCTGCTACTTGATGAGCAGTTAGCCCGCTCAAGTCGACAAACTCAGATAGCCAGTCGAACGAAAGTTTCATTTAAAACTGCTCCAGAAAACGCATGTCATTTGTATAAAAATTGCGAATGTCATTGATGTCGTATTTCAGCATGGCCAGGCGTTCTAGCCCCATACCAAAGGCAAAGCCGCTCCATTCTTCAGGATCGATTCCGACACCTTTGAGAACGTTAGGGTCAACCATGCCGCAACCGAGTAGTTCTAACCAACCCCTGCCACCACAAGTCTTGCAACCTTTGCCGCTGCAAAACGGACATTCACTGTCAAGTTCGGCGCTTGGTTCTGTAAATGGAAAGAAATCGGGACGAAAACGAATTTTTACCGGCTTTTTGAAAAGGGCTTGAATAAAGGCTGAAAGTGTTCCTTTGAGTTGACCAAAATTGACGTCTTTGTCAATCAAAAGACCTTCTACCTGATGAAAGAGTGGATATTTGCGAGCATTGACTTCTTCGTTGCGATAAACCCGACCCGGGGCAATGATGCGCAATGGGGGCTTGGTATTTTCCATCACGCGAATTTGCACTGTAGAAGTTTGGCTGCGCAACAGGCTTGAGGGGCCGATATTTGTATAGAAAGTATCCTGCTCATCGCGGGCTGGGTGAGAGGCTGGAGTATTAAGTGCATCAAAATTGTAGTAGTCGGTTTCGACTTCAGGGCCATCGGCTACTGTGAAGCCCATGCTGTAAAAGATGCTGATAATTTCGTTGCTGATTTGGCTGAGCGGGTGGCTGTGACCGGTCAGGCATCTGCTGCCAGGAATGGTGACATCGATTGATTCTTGGGCCAAGCGCTGATTGAGATTGCTGTCGTATAGCTGGCCGCGTTTGCCGTCGTGGGCTTGTTCAATTTGTATCTTGGCTTGATTACCTAGTTGACCAGCTTTAGGGCGAATAGCTTTATCAAGGCTGGATAAACCGCGCAGCATTATTGTCAGCTCGCCTTCTCGGCCTAGGTATTGCACCCTAAGACTTTCTAGGCTGTCTAAGTCTGGGGCATTATCTATAGCTGCTAGGGCGCTCTTAACTAGAGCGCTGATCTTGGTTTCGAATTCTTGAGCTTCCATCTTGCTAACCTGAGTAATGTTGAGCTTTTGTTTAGATTAGCAGATGAGTCTGGCAGACTACCTTGGAAAGCTCACAGTCGTTGCGATTTGCAATTTTTCTAGACAGAAATTGTCATAATATATGTGTGTCTTTACTTGAGGCGCTTTTTGGGAGTCACTTTGCCAAGACCTAGATTCAAAAATACCAAGCGAGCAGCCCAGAATATTCCGACCACGCGTATATCGGTGATTGTGGTTGATGGTGAACAGATTTTGCTGGTTAAGCACCGAAAAGGCAATCGTCAATATTGGGTGCTTCCTGGCGGTCGGCTCGAATACGGTGAAACTTTTGAAGAATGCGCAGTGCGTGAGATGAAGGAAGAAACAGGCTTAGACGTAAAGGTCGATGAATTTGTATTTCTTTCTGAGGCAATTGCTCCTGACCGCTCCAGACATATTGTCAACGTCTACCTTACAGCTCATGTTGTCGGCGGCATTTTGAAGTTAGGTGACGAGCCTGTTCTTGCGGCTGTTGACTACCTGCCAATCAAAGATCTGCCCTCACTTACGCTCTTTCCACCGGTGGGAAAAACTGTGATCGATTCGTTACCTAGCTCAACCAAAGGGTGCATCAGGTATCTTGGCAATCTTTGGGTGTAGTATCATGCTCAACTCAATATAAAAGTTAGGGAGATCCAGAGATGGCTCAGCAAAAAGGCATGAAAAGAGCAGTCAAGGTAGCTGAAAGAGCTCGCAAGAAAGTTGTGGCTAAGAAAGCTGCTGTTGTTCGCCAAGTGAAAAAACTTGTGAAAGAAGCTAGCCAGGTTGAAAGTAAGCCTGCTAAAGCTCAAAAGGCTGCCAAGTAAGACTTTAAGTCCAAAAAAATGTTACTTCCTCCAGAGTTTGCATCTGGAGGAAGTTTTCTCTTGCTATGGGTTATAGCTCTTTAACTACTGCATGCCTTCGCCGAAGGTAAATATGACGCCGCCGACAGTGACATCTGTACCAGGCTCTGCCCCTGCTTCAATCAATGCGTCAATCACGCCCATCGCCCTAAGACGTTGCCAGAGGCTGAAAAGAGACTCTGGTTCTTTTAGGTTGGTGACTTGAATAATGCGATCGACCCGATCGCTTTCGACCAGCAATCCGCCACCCTTGATTTTAATTACTTCAAAGCCAGTGCTACCGTGATCTACGGCTGCTTCGTCTTCTTCGATACTGGCAGGCTCTTCGGCTGCTGCTAGTTCTTTAAGGCGGGTTACCAATTTGCCGGTTAATTCAAGCAATTCTGGTACACCTACCCGAGAGTAAGCCGACATCAAAAAGACGCTCTCTTTGAGCTTTAGATCGTCCTCATACACCGTTTTTTGCTTCTGCTTAGAGAGGGCAGCAGCAACTTCCTCCTTGATGGCCAAGGCTTCATCTTCAAGCATCATCTCAGACTTGTTTAGAACAACTAACTGGGGCAGTGTACTTAGGTCTTTGTCGTAAAGAGCAAGTTCATTGTTGATGGTCTGCAAATCAGATAAGGGGTTTTCTGAAGTGATGTCAACCATGTGAATTAGCAGTCTGGTGCGCTCAACATGTCGAAGAAAGCTATGACCAAGGCCGATACCTTGAGATGCACCCTCAATTAGGCCAGGAATGTCGGCCATGACAAAGCCTGGACCGCGTTCAGGTTTGACCACGCCGAGGTTGGGTTCGAGGGTAGTGAAGGGATAATCGGCAATCTTGGGTTTTGCCCTTGTAGCGGCCGCCAGGAGGGTGGATTTGCCCGCATTTGGCATGCCGATGATGCCGACGTCAGCTAGCAATTTGAGGGTCAGTTGTAGGCGTCTAGCAATGCCTGGTTGTCCTGGTTCGCAATAGTGCGGTGCGCGCTTAGTTGGTGTTGCTAGCTCGCAATTGCCTTTGCCGCCGTAGCCGCCTTCGGCCACCATCACTCTTTGCTTGTCGGTTATTAAATCGGCAATTACCCGGTCGGTATTCAAATCTCTAACAACAGTTCCTACCGGAACTCTTATGGTTATGTCGTTTCCGGCTTTGCCGTGGCAATTCTTGTTGGCACCTTTTGCTCCAGGCTGTGCTTCAAACTTTTGCTTGAAGCGAAAATCAACCAGGGTGCTCAAGTCGTTGGTAGCCTCTAGATAAACGCTTCCGCCCCGACCACCGTTGCCGCCGTAAGGCCCACCCATGGGCTCATACTTCTCTTTGCGCCACATGACAGCACCGTTGCCACCATCACCCGACAGCACTTCTATTTCTACTTGGTCTATCAATTGGCTCATTTTTGGCTCATTTTCAGAAGTGCTCTCAGATCTGTCTGATAACTAGATAGATCTTATACAGATCCTTTAACTAGAAAATAATTTATATATACTTAACTCTAGATCTGTTTGGTTTTGATTGTCTGCGTGGCAGATAGAAGAGCTATCAAGAATAGCTGGGACCCTTGAGTTTTTCATAGCACTAAAGAATGGCCGCAAGAATACTTATTAAGACCAGGAGGATAGGACTTGGAAGAGAGAATCACAATCCACGAGAAAGCACGTGGTGAGACTATTAACGTGTACATCGGTGAATATCGCGGTACTAAATATCTCCATATTCGCGAATGGTATGTGGATAAAGACCAAGAAGAGAAGCCCACTAAAAAGGGCATTGCTTTGCCTATCGATAAAATACCTGCTTTGAAAGAAGCAATTGATCGCCTGGTACCTGCAGCCGCTGAAGAGTAGAGCTTAAATATCTAGAAAAACCTGTATGCTTAGCTAGTATCTTGATTGGGTGCGCACCTTAAGCTGAAGGAATATCTAAAAATCTTGCTGCAAAAATCTAAAACTGCTTTGTTCGGTATTCTTCCGTTAGTTCTGTCAGTGCTAAGTTTGACCTCCGCAGGGGCTGCCCCGAGCGGAGGTCATTCTCTTAAGAAGACTGAAGAGCTTTCTTCCATTGATGAGGCTGCGGCGATTTCGCCGATAAAACTTTCTACTTTTCGCCCTAAGCAGGGTGAGGTAGTCGAGCTCAGCGTCTTAGCAAAAGATTTGGCTCTTGAGCCTGGTGCCGAGCCTCCAGCTGTCGAATTTCTGGGCAACAAGTATAGGCTCTTTGCCATTGATACTGAAGATGGGGTCGCCTATCGCGCACTATTGACGGTGCCGGTGGTGCAGAAAGTGGGGTCGACTGCAGTTACTGTCGGGCCATTGTCAACACGCGTAATTGTTATGGATGCTCACTATCCAGTGCAAAGACTAACTCTTCCTCCGTCCAAGAACAATTTCAATATGGCCAAAGGCGAAGAAGAAGCAGTCGACAAGGCAAAAGCTACTGTTTCATCAATACGTCACTGGAATAAGAATTTTAATGCTCCTTCAAAAGCACGGTTGTCGGCTGGCTTTGGTTTGCGCCGCATCGTCAACGGCAAGCTCTTGCCCGACTATTTTCATAGTGGCTTAGATTATGCTGGTTTCCAGGGCAGCCCCATTGTTGCTTGTGCACCAGGAGTGGTGGTTTTGGCCAGTACAGGTGTTTTTAAGCTGCATGGCAATACTGTGGCCATAGACCACGGGCAGGGTGTAGTTTCGTTCTATATTCACATGCAGAAGATCAATGTTAAATTGGGCCAGAAAGTGGATGCAGGGCAGTTAATTGGTGCTGTCGGCCAAACGGGAAGGGCCAACGGACCGCACTTGCATTTTAGTATCTACTGCAACAAAGTCGCCTCTAATCCACGCCAGTGGTATCTCAAAGCTTTCTAGTTGAGTATTAGCCAACAAAAAAAAGGAGCAATTGCTTGCTCCTTTTTCTGTTACCAAAGTGCTGTGTTACCTGCGCCTTGAACTAATTGCTTCCTGAATGGTTTCCGAGATTATGTGATTCCGGGATTACTTGATTCCTGGCTTCCGGGATTCCTGGGACTCCTGGGATTCCTGAACTTTGTAGTTTAGAACTACATGGGTTGAGCTTTGTTCCAGAAGGCTTCTTTGATAGCCTTTGAGGAGGTTGACTCAGAGCTGATTGTCACGCTGGCTGGAGCGAAGAGGAATACACCATCACCAATGCGCTGTTGGTGGCCATCAATGGCCCAGCAAGCACCGGATAGAAAATCTACTACTCTTTGAGAGCCTTCGTTGTCGAGCATATGAAGATTGAGTAGGACCGACTTGCGACCGCGAAGATGTTCAACAATATCCAATGACTCTTCGAACTGTCTAGGTTCAATTACCAGAACTTCGCTGACGGCTTGGGCATTGGGGTGATCCAATATCTTGGCGCCGGTGCCAGGAAGCATTTGGTGAACTCTTGCTGGCTTCACAGGCTCTTGGGCATGTGCAACCGGGTCGAGTGCTAGTTGTCCATTGGTAGCGTAAACGTCGTCGGAAGTCTCAAAAAGATCTTCGAAATCCTCGCGCTCGTAGTTATCTGCAGGCCCAAACCAGAAGCTTTTGAACTTTTGAACGATGCTCACTACTTTCCTCCTTACCCTATTGGTCTAATAAAATTGTCTATACCGCTGACTCTGTCTATCTTTACGTATTTACTTTTACGTCTCAATTTCCCGCTGTGAAAACTTGTATGTGGCTAATTGCCAAAAATTGCTCTACCGAGCCTAATCATAGTTGAACCACATATGATGGCTTCTCGCCAGTCATCTGACATTCCCATTGACAGTTCTTTGAGGGAAATACTAAACTCGCGATTGAGTTGATCGCGCAGTGAGCTGAGACCGCTAAAGCTGTCATGCCATAGCTTTACGTCATTTGTTAGAGGAGTGATTGTCATCAAGCCCTCTACCTTTATAGAAGGTAGAGCCAGGATGGTTGAAAGATTTTTTCGAAGTTCTTCTTTTGTGAATCCTGATTTGGAATCGTCAGCCAGAATTTTGACCTGTAGGAGAATCGACTGAGTGGTGCCTTTTTGGCAAGCTATTCGAGAAACCTCTTCAGCCAGGCTAAGAGAGTCAACTGAGTGAATCAAAGCAAAGTTGCCAACAGCTTGCTTGACTTTGTTTGACTGCAAGTGTCCGATAAAATGCCAATTCGAATTTAGTGCTACGTGTGGTGGCAGCTCGTCGCGCTTTTTTAGGGCGTCTTGTATGCGACTTTCACCAAACTCACTAACTCCAAGTGAAAATGCTTCCTCGATTTGAGCGTTGGTGGCATGTTTGGTTACGGCGATCAACCTCACGGCTTGATCGTCGATAGCTTCTCTCACTTTTGCGAGATTGGCGGCCACTGCGGAGTTTCCTCGAGGTGTTTGGTGACTACTGGGTTGGTCAGGCATTTTGCTAGCGAGCTACTTTCGGTTTCTTTGAGCAAACCGTGCGACCAGAAGTTTTAGGTCTGTGGCGGTTGAAAAAAAAGCATCACCACCGATGCCACCACCGACGCCTACTATTAACGCTCGGATAAGATCCCTTTGTCAAGTCTCCACAGAAAATTTATCTTTGCCGTGGTGGCCCAGTGGCGCTTTGTCAGTGGGTGGATTCTATATCTGTTTTAGCTACCAGGGTTGTGCTGCTTACATTTAATTGGTGCTGAATATATGCCTTATGCAAAGACTGCTGTGATATCTCCAATGGTGCACTAAATTTCTTTAGTCTAAGGTTGAGGCTATTGCGTAAGCAATTCCGGCGGCCAAAATGGCAGCCGTCTCACCTCGCAAAATATTGCTGCCGAGTGAAACTTTTTGGAAAGCACTTTTCAAAATCAGAGTTTTTTCTTCCTCAGTGAAGCCACCTTCTGGGCCACCAAGAATAGAGATACTAAGGCTACTGCGGCTGTCAAGTGCGACTCTGTTAGCGATAATAGGTTCGAGATATTGAACCAAATTTGGTGCTTGGTCGCGCTCGCTCAAAAGTAGCTTCAGCGTTGTTTTTGATGAATCGGTGTCTTCTAATTCGAGCAGATCGGCGAGGGCAACTGGCTGGTCGAGTATGGGCAAAAGCAGCCTTTCTGATTGCTCGGCAGCTTCTTTAATGATGTTGTGCCAGCGCTTTTGTCGGCCTTCGCTCTCCTCTTGCCCTTTTACTTTTACGACAGTGCGTGTGGTGGAAAAAGGAATAATGCGATCGACGTTTAGCTCTGTCAGTTTTTCGAGGGCCAATTCAAATCGAGGACCTTTGAGCAGCGGTAGCATGCTGACGACTTGGCATTTCGATTGACTTGTTGCCCGAGCGTCAGCTAATAACTCACTTAGCTCAAAAGTGACAAGGCTACGGGCTATGCGGCAAATTTTCGCCTGCCACATATTGCCCAGGCCATCTAAAAGCTTGACTGAATCACCTTGCTCGAAGCGCAACACATGTATCAACTGGTGGGCTGTTGCCGCATCATCGAGCTCCACTAGGCTAGCTATCTGCCCACCACCTTTGCTAAATGCTTGCTCCGGCAGAAAGAAGTGAGACAAGTTTTTGTGATTATTGCTGCTGCTTGTGTTCGGGTGTCGTTTTGACATTGTCTTTTCTGTTCTTAGGGGCCGATTTGATTAAGTTCGCATCATTCTACGGGCATTCTACCTGCAATATTGTTTAAAGACAGCCACAGTGCTGATGTTGGGCAAATTGGCCAGGTGTCGTAGTGCTATAATCACCCTTTGCGTATATTACTGTCAGTATTGCTGGTAGCAGTAATCTGTGTCACTGCCCATCATATGGAAGAGTTGGAAGAGATGGACTTAAAAGACTGGTTCGCTAGCCGGCAAAAGCGTAAAGAGATTCAGGAAGTGATCAAGCAGCCCCTGACAACCGACGAGTATTGCGCTCTCTGGAAGCAGTGCTTCCAATGTCGGGAATTGCTTTATACCCGCGACTTGCGCACTAACTTAGATGTCTGCCCGAAGTGTGATTATCATTTTCGAGTTGGTGCCCTAGATCGCATTGAACAATTGGCCGATGAAGGTTCTTTTGATGAGCTAGATGCTGACATGCGCTCGTCAGATCCTTTGACATTCTTTGACACTGAGGCATACGTAAAAAGACAAGACGAAGCCACTCGCAAATCTGGCCTGCGCGAAGCTGTCTTGACTGGTCTTTGCCGCATTGACGGGCATGAAGCAGCACTAGGCTGCATGGACTTTGGCCACTTTGGTGGCTCTATGGGGTCCGTGGTGGGTGAGAAAGTCACACGCCTGACCGAAGCCGCCATGGAGCGCAATTCGCCCTTAATTGTGGTCAGTAGCTCTGGTGGTGCCAGAATGCAAGAAGGTATTTTGAGCTTGATGCAAATGGCTAAGACTAGCTCAGCGCTCAAGTCATTTGCCGATTCTGGCAACCTTTATATATCAATTTTGACTGAGCCTACTTTTGGCGGAGTGACTGCCAGTTTTGCCATGCTTGGCGACTTTATTATCGCTGAGCCAGGTGCCAGAATTGGCTTTGCCGGTAGGCGAGTAATCGAACAAACAATCAGGCAAAAATTGCCCGCTGATTTCCAAACCGCTGAGTACTTGCTCAAGCATGGTCAAGTAGATATGGTTGTCAGCCGCAATAAGCTTAAAGAGACCTTGGCCCGCTTGATTGCTTTTCACAAACCAGCTCCTCAAGTTGTTTCTGGCAAGTCTGACAAGTCTGACAAGAAGATTAGCGGTGAGCCTTCAACCGCCGGGCGAACTTAGAACTCAACCCTTCGCTTTCTCACCCCTCAACATCATTAAGTCAATCAATAAGCTGGAGTGCAATGGCTACTGTCGAAAAAAAACCGATACCACTAGAGTTTGAGCAACCACTGGCTATTCTCGCTCAAAATATGGAAGCGTTAGAAAAACAGCTATCAGACAATCCAGAGCTGGAAGGCGATCTGGAGCGCATGCAAGATCAGTACAATTCGCTTAAACGTTCCTTGTATTCAAATCTTAGACCAATCGATCACCTGGCCATTGCTCGTCACCCGCAGCGGCCCTACACGCGTGACTACTTCTCGACCTGGGATCCAGGTTGGGTAGAGCTGCACGGCGATCGTAAAGGTGTAGACGATGGCGCTATGGTTGGTGCCCTTCTAGAAATTGATGGTATCAAAATGGTGGCTGTCGGTACGCAAAAAGGACGCACTCTGCGCGATAAGCAGCATTGCAATTTTGGTATGCCTCAGCCAGAAGGGTATCGCAAAGCACTGCGCCTTTTCCACCATGCTAACAAGTTCCATTTGCCAATTCTCTGCTTAATTGATACACCTGGTGCTTACCCAGGGCTGTCAGCAGAAGAGCATAATCAATCGCAGGCCATAGCCGAAAATTTGATGGAGTTGGCCGGAGTGACAGTGCCGGTGGTGGCAGCTGTTACTGGTGAGGGTGGCTCTGGGGGAGCACTGGCAATTGGTGTAGCTAACCGTATCTTAATGCTTGAGCATTCTGTTTACTCTGTAATCACCCCAGAAGGTTGTGCCTCTATTCTCTGGCGCTCTAATGACAAAGTATCTGAAGCTTGTCAGGCCATGAAAATGACAGCCAAAGAGATTCTCCAGCTAGGAGTTATTGATCAGGTGATCAGCGAGCCGCTAGGTGGAGCACATCACGATTATCAAACCGCGGCTGAAAATCTCAAGAAAGCCATCGTTAGCCAAATGACCGAGTTGATGAAGCTCTCGCCCGAGCAGGTGAGAAAAGATCGTCAAGATAAGTTCAGACGCTTTGGTAGCTTCCGCTAAAGCAAACTAAGTCTAGTTGCAAAAATCTAGTTTAGTGAGCTTGCTTCTTAGCTTTGGCCAATAGATTCTTAGCGGTTTGACCTTGGTTCGACTTTGAAGGCACTTGCTGTAGCACAGCTATGGCTTCAGTGTACTTCTTGTCTTTCATATAGAGCTTGCCCAGGCTGACGCAAGTTGTGTAGTACTTGTCAAATAGTTCAGGTGGTAGTTTGCCTTGAGTTTTTTGAGCCTTCATCAAACTAACAGCTTGCGCTAATTTACCAGCCTTAATTAGGGCCTCTGGGTCATCTTCAATGCCAGCTTTTACTTCGGAGCCTTTGTTCCACGGCATCATGGCCTGGAACTGGGCAGAAGTCAGTGCAAATACCACAGCTGCACCAATCAACAAGACTGTCACTAAAATCGGCACAAGGCGAAGAATTTGTGATGCACCAGAGGCGCCACCGCGACCTGCCGAAAAATTTGTAGAATTGCGGTTTTGACTGTTGGATACATCGGCATGTCGCTGAGCGTCTCTATAAGCAGCCACTTGATCAGCATAATTACTGCTCATCGAACGACTTTCTTCACCAGCTTGACCAGCACCTGCACCAGTTCCTAAAGCGGCAGGGTTGGTGGCATTCTGCTGCTGCAGCATTTCGCGAGTAAGCGGACGCTGTTGTAGCATTTCGCGCGATTCTTTGCGATGCTGCAGAGTTTCGTCTTGGGCCAAGGGGCCAGGGGCAATGTCTTTGTGTACAGTCTGGGTTGTGGCAACAGAGGGTTTCTCTGGTTCTTTCATGGCGTCTTCTAGAGCTTGAGAGAGCTCGTCCATTGTTTGATAACGATCGTTTGGATTTTTTAGAAGAGTTTTGTGCACCACTTGCATCAGTGCTTCAGGGAAATTGAGATCTGGTCTCATTTCATTTAGTGGTAGTGGTGTGTCTGAAAGATGCATGGCCATAACTCGCACCAACTCATCATGTTGGAACGGCACTTCACCAGTCAGTGATTCGTAAAAAACAATTCCTAAAGAGTAGATGTCACTTCTGTGATCTACTTTGCTTGAGGTGCACTGTTCTGGGCTCATGTATGTAGGGCTGCCACAGACAGTTCCTGTGCGTGTAATCTTGGCCTGGTCTGACTCTTCTTGCACCAGCCTAGCGATACCAAAGTCGACCACAATAGGAAAGTTCTTTTGTCCGCCCCGTTCAACCAATACAATATTTTCTGGTTTGATGTCGCGGTGCACCACTCCTTGTCTATGTGCTTCAGCTAAGGCGGCACAAACTTGAGTGAAAATTGGTACGGCTTCAACTGGCGGGATATGGTTTACGTCAGCGATGAAGTCGGAGAGCGGAGTGCCGTTGAGCAGATCCATGGCGATATAAGGTCTACCACCACCCTGCGGAATTACACCAAAGTCGTAAATGGTAATGATGTTTGGATGATTGAGGCGACTGGATGCCTTAGCCTCTTGTTTAAAGCGTTTGATGAATTCGTCATCGGATACTAAGTAGTCATGTAGAACTTTGACTGCTACTTCGCGACCAATCAACTCCTGAACGGCTCGATATACTGTCCCGGCAGAGCCTTGGCCAATAACCGATTGAATCTTGTAGCGACCCTCCACCACCATGCCAAGCAGGGGATCATCACCAACGGTGACCATTGACGAACCATCTCGTGGGCAGATGTCTTGTTCGCCAGCAGTCTGAAAATTACAAATCAGACAAAGTTTCATACAAATTCGCTAGCGCTGCCAGTTCTTTCTAGTAAGTAGTAAATGACCTGCCAACAGGCTAATTCCCCCATGCCATCCTTACTTTAATTACCCAGAGCGGGAATCTGCAAACTCATTTGTGTCAAAAACCTTATTTAAGACCAGAATATCGTATATTCGCCTAATTTAATATCTCAAAAGAAGAAAAGCAAATATTAACTGGCTGGGTAAAGCAAAGCAGAGCTGGCCTTTACATCTCTCATCGGCCTTTAAATTGCTTCAGATAGGTTTGCCAAGGTAGCAAAGTGACCGCCAAGCGGACAGAATTAACAGATAAATCCTTGGTGTAAAAACCGGGGTTCAAGAAAACCGCCAGTTCTCAGGAGACCTAAATTTTGTCGTCCGCAAAAAGTAAAACCCCGCTCTTGCTCATTTTCATGACCGTCTTCATTGACCTTATGGGCTTTGGGCTGGTCATTCCCATCCTGCCAACCTACGCTCAACAACTGCAGGCTTCTGACTTTATGGTTGGTCTTTTGATTGCCAGCTATTCGATCATGCAATTCTTGTTCACGCCTTTCTGGGGGCGTTTGTCAGATCGAATTGGTCGAAGACCAGTGCTCTTGATAAGTTTGGCAGCCTCTTTGGTCGGTTACTTAATCTGGGGTTTCTCCACTTCGCTGATTTGGCTATTTGCTTCCCGTATCGTAGCTGGCTTTGGTAACGCCAACATTGCTGTGGCGCAGGCCTATATCGCCGACATCACCACCAAAGAGAACCGTGCCCGGGGCATGGGCATGGTAGGAGCTGCCTTTGGTCTGGGATTCGTCCTCGGACCAGCTTTGGGCTGCCTATTAGTGGACCATGGACTAGGCTTTGTCGGTTTTGTTGCCGCTGGCTTTAGCTTTGTCGACTTGGTTTTGACTTTCTTCCTTTTGCCCGAGCCAAAAGAGCGCGGTTCGTTTGGCAACGATCGCTTTGGTCTAGGTATAGATTTCTATATCAAGAATGTCACTAGTGCCAAGTTGCGTATATCCTTCTTGATTTTCTTTGTCTCTACTTTCGCCTTCGCCAACATGGAAGCAACTCTCGTTCTGCTGACCAGTAAGCTTTACAACTGGGGTCCTAAAGAAAATGGTTTGCTCTTTGTCTATATAGGTATTCTCATTGTCATTGTCCAAGGTGGAATGATTCGCCAACTAACAAAGAAGTACAGTGAGAAGAAACTGATTACCGTTGGCTCGTTCTTGATAGCCGCTGGGTTGTTCCTCACACCGGTGACGAACAGTTGGATAGTTCTGGCACTGGCAATGACTTTGCTTTCTATCGGTTCTGGTATAAACAACCCCTGCAACCAAAGTATCATTTCAAAACTGGCTCCAGAAGAGACTGTTGGTGGTGTTCTAGGTTTGGGTCAATCGGTTTCAACCTTGGGCCGAATATTTGGACCAATTGTTGGCTGTGCTCTCTTTGAGAGATTTGGATATTTCAGTCCTTACCTCGCGGGTGGGCTATGCATGATAATTGTTGTAGCAATGAGCTTTAAGCTTCCTGAAACAGAGCCGGGAGCCGCTACGGCCGCTTAAGTAAGCACTTGGCATGATGTTAAATCTGCTTTAAATCCCGCTTTTCATCCTGGTCAGCGCTTGAAAAGTGTGGCCTGGTGCGTATATTCGTGATATATTATTTTTGGCTCAAGTTTTTGGCAGGTTCTTAGTGATTGCTTAACTTCGTCTGCGGTATTTATATCCAGTGCAGTCACAAAATAAGAACGAGAACACAGAACTCACATATTGAAACTGTTTCGGCCAATTTACGTCACTAAGAGCATTACCTAGGCATCACTTATAAATTTAGAACGCACACTATTCAGAACGTAGAGAACATTGATATGGCAGTAAATAAGAAAGAAAATAAATCGTATTCGCTTGGAGCAAATCTCCCAAACGCCCAGCCTGAGCAGAAAGATGATGTTCAGTCGCGCTATCAGCAAGACTTTAGTCGCTACCAAGCACAAATTGAGAAAACACGTCGAGTGTTCGAGGGCTCTGAAGCTGCTTAGCTGTTTCAGTTAGGCAAACCAGACATTAGGCAATCTTCACCTGGGGCTAAGGCCCATGGGCTCTGCACATTAGATAGATCAGCTAGGTAGATTGTCAATTGTGTGGTCTTATCTAAGCTTCAGGTCTAATTTAGAGATTGTTGGAGGCCCTACACAATGAAGGCGATGGTATTAGCGGCAGGAGTCGGCTCAAGGCTCGACCCGCTCACCGCATGTTTGCCCAAACCGCTTGTTCCGGTCGCTAATTTTCCAGTGATGGAACATCTGCTAAACCTTCTCAAGGCTCATGGTTTCACCGATGTTATAGCTAACTTGCACTATCTGCCTGAATGCTTGATTGAGTATTTTGGTGATGGTAAGAAATTTGGTACCAACATACAGTTTCGGGTCGAAGAAAAGCTTAGTGGCGATGCCGGTGGTGTTCGTTATTGTCGAGATTTTCTAGAAGACGGAACGTTCATTGTCTTGATGGGTGATCTGCTTACTGACGCCGATCTCTCCCATATTGTCGCCGAGCACAAGCGCAAAAAGGCCATAGCTTCAATTGGTTTGAAGCGAGTGCAAGATGTCAGTCGATTTGGCGTTGCAGTGCTCGACGAAAATGATTTCATAGTTGGTTTTCAGGAAAAACCGAGTAAAGAAGAAGCGCTTTCAAACCTGGCTTCTACTGGGATTTACATTCTTGAACCAGAAGTGTTTAAGCATATGCCCGAAAGTGGCGACTACGGTTTTGGTCGCCAGCTCTTTCCTGCTTTGGTTAAGGCTGGTTTGCCTGTTCTCGGTGTGCCAATTGAGTCTTATTGGTCTGATGTCGGTACGATCGAACAGTATCAAAGCTCTAATTTTGACGTTTTATCTGGTCAATTTAAAACCAATCTTCCTGGCTATCGTCATGAGAAACGAGGACCGTATTCTCTCTATCTAGCTGATGGTGCTGTAGTAGACAGCTCCGTTGAAATTGTTGGCAACGTAATTGTCGGTAAGAACGCTGAGGTCAAAGCTGGTGTCATCCTGCGCGGCAATGTTGTGATTGGTGAAGGCAGTGTAGTTGAGGCTGATTGTAGGCTAGTTGATACAATTTTGTGGCACGCTAGCACAATCACTAGTGCAACCACCCTTGATGGCGCCATAGTATCGCCAGCTGGTCTGGTACAAGTTGAAAAAAATGATGAAGGCAGAGTGACCGCCGACCCAAAGAAGTTGGGACCTGCTAATCAAACGCAGGTCCAAATCCGAATACTTGAGTCGGTTGGGGCCTGCGTTTAATCAGCTATATAACAACGCCAGCACAAATATATAAGATCAGGAAGGGCACTTGGCTGCACTTGGGCCTGCTATTGCTTTTTTTGCAGTAACGGCAATTGCTGGCTCATAGTCAGCATTATCTTTCTCAGCTAGCTGTGCGGCTTTCCAGATTTCCATCCAAAGCCAATAGTGAAAAGGATTGAGTTTTTCAATGTCAAGCGTTTCAACGGGCTCTAGCAAAGAGAGCCAGGTATGGGGATTAGGAAATCGTTTGGCGAGGCTGTAGCAGTCTGCCATCCAGAGAACTTGATCTGTTGTTTCTTTGGTGACCATGGCCTTCATCCCCGTCGTGCTAGTAGTTCTTTTGAACTTTTGCCTTTCCCCTACAAAGTAGTAATACCCAAATCAGCGGGCTGCGAAACCGACAGTTTTGGTTGGCGCTATACAAATTTTCATTGAGCCGCTGGCCGTGATTTGAAACTCAGATACCTAGCTAGTCTTCAACATGACTGGTTAGCCTGGGGGCCAGAGCATGCTGCGCCCACCGAGAATGTGTATATGCAGATGGCCCACTGATTGACCGCCATCAGCTCCGGTGTTCACTACTAAGCGAAAGCCATTTTCTAGTTTTTCTTTTGCCGCGATTAGTGCGGCCTGCTGAAACAATTCACCTATCAACAATTTGTCGTCTACCATGGCGATATTTCGATAGTGCGCTTTGGGGATAACCAATAGATGGTTGGGTGCTTGAGGAGTTATGTCTTTGATGGCAAAGCAATTTTTGTCTTCATGGATAAAAGTAGAGCTAATTTTGCCGCTGCCAATCTTGCAAAATAGACAATTACTTGTCTCTTCGTTCTCTTCTAGTTTGTCTTTCAAGTTTGTGTCCTTGTTTAAGTCGGTAAAAAAAGAAAGTACTATTTCTTCAGAGAGTTTATCCTTTTAAGTGACAAAATCTCAGATAGTGAAGTGAGGGTGAATTTCTTGGTGATCTGTGGAAGAAAGCCAAGAGAAACTATATAAGGTTTGGAGTGAATTAGATGACAAGTGATGGGAATATCCTGCCCCGCTTCGTGCAATTGCAGAAAACGCTGACCTCATCTCTTCGCCTAAAGGACGTATTAGACTCAGTTGTTGCTATGTTCACCGATTTGGCTGGTGGCGCAAAAGTAGCCATTTTTCTGGCCGACAATGAAAGCATGTCTTTCAAGCTTATGGCGGCAAAGGGTTATACCGAGGGGTCTTTGGACCAGCTCAAGATCGTTCCTTTTAACCTCGAGAGCTTGCTCAAGTATGTCTATCAGAAACGCACTGGTTTTGCTGCTGTAGATGCCGCTTCGGCCCCTGATTTTAGCGCTACCATTATGAAGCGCGAGTCTTCTAACGGCCAACTAGCTCTACCGATGAGTACTGCCAACATGCTCGTGGGCGCAGTTCTCATGGAAGTAAATAATAGTCAGGTGCTCGGGCTGAAAGAGTTTCTCCAAGAATTAGCCGATCTCTGCGCTATCGCCATAGCTAACGCCGTTATGTTTGGCCGCAGCGAATATGAGCGCGAGCGATTGGCCACACTGTACACCGCTACCTGTGCCCTGAACGACAGTGCTCTTGAGATTACACAGGTGTTGCAAGTGGCAGCCGATACTTCCCTTGTCTTGGCTAATACGCCAAGCTGTGCCATTGTTCTGCTGGACGAGGCCAATGACTCTTTTCAACTAGCTGCTTTCAAAGGTCTGGATGGTCAGAGTTTGGGCGAGTTTGATATGAGTGTTCGCAAGTCAATTGCTGGCAGTTGTTTGCGTTCAGGCAAAACAGAGGTTCTCGGCGACGGCTCTAGAGAGCCATTTGGCTTGCCTCGGGCTATGGGTGGGCGACCTTTTGCCAGTGCGGTGGCCCTACCTCTTGTATTTGATCAGCGCAAAATTGGTGTACTTGAAGTGTTTTCAACTGATTCTCGTGCTTTTCAGCGTGAGCAAATTGAGCTACTTGAGTCGCTCACCAAACAAGTCTCGACATCTCTCAACATTGCCCTCTCTCATGAGTCGAATAGCTCTGCTGCTTTTCTTGATGCCCATACGGGCCTTTCCAATCGGGTGCATTTTGAACAAGCTTTGTCTAAAGAAATAGATCGCTCTCAGCGCCATAGCCGTGAGATGGCGCTGCTTTTGGTTGACATCGATCACCTCAGCCAGATTAATGACATGCTTGGTCAAAATCGTGGTGATGAGGCAATCAAGCATGTCGCTAATACGATTCAGCTTACCTTGCGTGACATTGATTTACCTGCCCGCTATGGCGGTGAAGAGTTTGCCATTATGTTGCCTGAAACCAGCCACGCCAGTGCTCTTGAAGTGGCTGAGAGGCTGCGTCAGAAAGTGCGCAAATCACCAGCTCCTGGCATTGGCTTAATCACTGTCTCAATCGGCGTGGCAACCTTTCCGGGCAATGCCGATGGTGCCGCCGCAATATTGAGAGATGCTGAGCAAGCACTTAATGTAGCCAAGTTTGAAGGGCGAGACCGCATTAAGGGTGCTCAAACTGGAAGCCATAGTGAAAGTGGCTCACTGTCCTGGAATGATCTGGCTAGCCAAGCGAAGATGGCCGTAATATCTGAAAGGCAAGCGCGCTTGCAGAGCCGCCTCACTGCCACTCCAGAATATGCTACTTGGCTAGCAAAGCCCGGTAGTCTGGTTGGTAAGAAGAAAGGCATTTAAAAAGTGTTCTGGGGCTTTGTATTTTTAGGTAATGGCTAATTCTTAAGAAATATAGCCAAACAAGCGCTGGTCTTGGTTTTCATCTATACACTTCATGTTGTGAGCAATCTCCCTGTTCCTCTATTAAGGCGAACGAGTAGATTGGCTCCACTACACATTTAAATTGCGAGTGACTCTTCGTAATAGGAGGATAGAACCTTGGCTACTGCATCTGCGAACAAGCTTCAACTGAAACCATTGGCTGACCGCGTTGTTTTGAAAAAACTAGACGCTGAAGACAAAACTTCAGGCGGCATTGTCCTTCCTGATACTGCCAAAGAGAAGCCGCAGCAAGGCGAAATCTTGGCCGTAGGACCTGGCCGTGTTGATGATAAAGGCAACCGTACACCGATGGAAGTAAAAGTAGGCGACAAAGTGTTGTTCGCTAAATACTCTGGTACTGAAGTCAAAATCGAAGGCGTTGAATACCTAATCATGACTGAGCGTGACATTCTCGCTGTAGTCGGTTAATTCAAGTCTTAAAGCTCAATCAAATAATCAAACCCTATAAAGATTAGGAAGGAAAAACGAAAATATGGCTAAGCAAATTGTTTATGGCGAACATGCACGTCGCGCTCTTGAGCGTGGTCTTGACCATGTTGCCAACACAGTTAAGTTGACATTGGGACCAGCCGGTCGCAACGTCGTTCTAGAGAAGAAATTTGGCGCTCCACAAATCATCAATGATGGCGTCTCAATCGCTAAAGAAATCGAACTTGAAGATCGTCTAGAGAACGCTGGCGCACAGTTGATTCGTGAAGTTTGCTCCAGAACCAATGACAATGCTGGCGACGGTACAACCACCGCTGCTGTGCTTGCTCAAGCTATGGTCAAAGAGGGCCTACGCAACGTCGCTGCTGGTGCTAATCCGATGGTTCTCCGTCGTGGTATTCACAAAGCTGCTGAAATGGCTGTTGCTGAAATCAAACGCATTGCTAAGCCAGTTGAAGGCAAAATTGAGATCACTCAAGTTGCCACCATCTCTGCTGGCAACGATGAAGAAACAGGCAAGATTATTGCTGATGCAATGGAAAAAGTGGGCAAAGACGGCGTAATCACCGTTGAAGAATCCAAATCACTTTCAACAGAACTCGAAGTTGTTGAAGGCATGCAGTTCGACAAAGGCTTCGTTTCTGCTTACTTCGTCACCGACGGTGAAAAAATGGAAGCAGTTTTGGATGATCCTTATATCCTCTGCATCGACAAAAAAGTAAACTTGCTTGCCGACCTAGTTCCAGTTCTAGAAAAAGTTGCTCGCGCTGGCCGTCCATTCATGCTTATTGCAGAAGATGTAGAAGGCGAAGCTCTTGCTACTTTGGTTGTTAACCACCTCCGCAAAGTACTTCCTTGCTGCGCAGTCAAAGCCCCAGGATTTGGCGATCGTAGAAAAGAAATGTTGAAAGACATTGCTATTCTTACCGGCGGTCAAGTTGTATCTGAAGAAGCTGGCATCAAGCTCGAAAACGTCACTGTTGAAATGCTTGGTAAAGCTCGCCAAATTCGCGTCAACAAAGACAAGACCACAATCGTTGCTGGCAACGAAACCAAGGCTGAAGTTGAGAAGCGCATCAGCGTAATCAAACGCCAAATCGAAGATTCAGATAGTGAATTCGACAAAGAAAAACTACAAGAGCGCTTGGCCAAATTGGCTGGTGGCGTTGCAGTTATCAAAGTTGGTGCTGCTACTGAAACTGAACTCAAAGATCGCAAACTTCGCTTTGAAGATGCTTTGAATGCTACTCGCGCTGCTGTTGAAGAAGGTTATGTCCCTGGTGGCGGTACCTCACTTCTAAACATCTCCAAAAAGCTTGAAAAAGAAAAAGAGAAGTTGCACGGTGACGAGCGCACTGGTTTCGAAATCGTAGTCAAATCTTTCGAAGCTCCTGTCCGTCAAATCGCTGATAACGCTGGTCTTCCTGGCGAAGTCGTGGTTGAGCGTGTCAAAGAGCAGAAAGAAGGCTTCGGCTTCAATGCTATGACTTTCGAATATGTTGATATGGCTAAAGCCGGTATCATCGATCCAGCTAAAGTTGAGCGTTGTGCCATTCAAAATGCTTCTTCTATCGCTGCTATGTTCCTCACCACTGAAGCTTTAGTGGTTGATGTTCAAGACGAGAAGAAACACATGGGAATGCCAGCCGGCGCTGGAATGGGCGACTTCTAAATCACTGTGAAAACAGTCTTCTAGAGAGAGCTCAAAGCTAAAGCTGAAAGCAAATCAAAAGCCAAAAGGCGAGGACATTGTCCTCGCCTTTTGCATGGGAGCCAATAAAGCAAATTGACTCCAAAGGGGCAGTGAATCTCACTGAGCTTTTTTCAAAAAGAAAAACATGTAGCCACATGTGGGTTCTCTTTGAGATTCGCTGCACTGCTCGGTTGATCAGGACTCAGGACTCAGGACTCAGGACTCAGGATTGATCCATCGCTAAAGCAAGTAAGTGAAGACTGCATTTCAATTGCTTGCTTACTATCTGATCATAGCTTTGCTGCAAGTCTTGGCCATCTACCCAAACCAGTATTTTTTGTATGGTCAGCCTATGTTATTGCTCTAGCCAAGGCTCTACAATATTTAGCTCTATCATCGGCATTGCAATCTTTATATAGTGAGGCCCCATGTCTATAGACCGCTCGCGACAATCAGATGGCACGCTGCGCCGTGGCCTCTATCCTGAAATAGAACCATATAAAACAGGCATGCTTGATACCGGTGATGGTCATGAAGTTTATTACGAGTTATGCGGTAACCCATCTGGTCAGCCTGCTGTGTTTTTACATGGTGGTCCTGGTGGCGGTTGCTCAGCTTCTCATCGACGGCTATTTGACCCGGCTAAGTACAATATTTTGCTTTTTGATCAAAGAGGATGTGGTCGCTCTCTGCCCCATGCTTCTTTAGAAAACAATACGACCTGGCACCTTGTTGCTGATATTGAAAAATTGCGTCAGCTTTGCGGTTTTGACAAGTGGGTTGTCTTTGGTGGCTCTTGGGGCTCCACTTTGGCCTTGGCCTATGCTGAAAAGCATGCTTCGCAAGTAAAAGCTTTGATATTGCGTGGTGTTTTTACTCTTAGACGCTTTGAGCTTGAGTGGTATTACCAGTGGGGCGCATCTCTATTCTTCCCTGAAAAATGGCAACGCTTCGTTGAACCAACTTCGGGCTTGCAGAGCGATATGATTGCGGCTTACAACAAGCTTCTCACCAGCAGCGATGAACCTGTACGCTTAGCTGCCGCTCGAGTCTGGAGCGTGTGGGAAGGCGAGACCACAACTCTTTTGCCTAATGAAGACAATAGTGCCCATTTTGCCGATGATCATTTCGCTTTGGCTTTTGCTCGCATCGAGAATCACTATTTCTCCAACGCTGGTTGGATGGAAGATGGTCAGCTTATTAAAGAGGCCAGCAAATTGCAGGGCATACCTGGAGTAATTGTTCAGGGACGTTATGACATGGCCTGTCCACCAATTTCAGCCTACGATTTGCACAAGGCTTGGCCCACCAGTGAATTGAAAATGGTTGAAGATGCCGGTCACGCTTACAACGAACCAGGTATTTTGCATCATCTAATAGAAGCGACAGACAAGTTTGCCTAGGCTCTGTTTTCGATTGGCGAATCAACAAGCTGTTTTTGCAGCCTACTTTATGCTGGCAGTTGTTCTCACTCTTGCTTTGTGCCCAAGTGCGCATGCTGAGGAAGTCTTACCGCTTCCCAATCATTTGCATAGGGTTTCGACGTTTCCGTCCAATGAATTTGGACATCTTTACGACGAATGTATTATGTGGCGCTCGGATGACGAGATATTCGTGGCTACACAACGACCTGTTAAAAGTGTTCGAGAACTGACTAAGGAAGAACTACCAGCGTATCTGAAAGGCAATTCTGAGAAATCCCCTTTGCTCATCTTGTATACTGCCAAAAAGGCCAGCAAATACCCAATTCCTATTGTAGAAGTTTTTCTGCAACTTGAGCCCATTGCGAGCTACTTTTGCGCTCTTGGCTACAAAAAGGTAGTCGTAGCTGGACACTTTGGCCCGCTTGGGACTTTCGGGCCATACTATGCTTACGATTCAGACGGCGATGATACTAAAGCCAATCCAAAAGCCAGACTGTACTAGCATGCAAATCCGCTGCCATTCCTTAAGGCAATGTATACTGGCCTTACTCGGTTTGTGGACAGAATTTTGGTTAATCGCGGCAACTGTATGAAGCAATCTCGATTTAACAAACTATGTAAGCCTTTCTGGCCACTAGTGGTCATCCTTAGTCTGCTCACTTCTGCACTTCAATTTTGCCCTGCTACATACGCCGATGATTTATTCTCGAAGAAAAGTCTTTTTGATAATGACGATCTTTTCAATGACAATGAAGTCAAGAAAACAGAAGCAGCGCAAGCTTCTAGTGCAAAACTAGAAGCTGTCAACAAGGCTGTGCGTCAGAGCGAGTTGAGGAATTCGATGGCTGTCAATGACGGTCAAATGTTTAGTCAGATGCGACAGGTGGCTAACTGGGTTGATAATTGGGTGGTTTGGAACCATCGCTTTCCTGAAATTGGCGATGAAACTACTTATGCTCTGCAGCAATTAAATGAGCTCGTTCCTAATAATCCTTATATCGCCGGCAGTGCTTATATGGTCTCTGGTCAAACAGTAGACAATGCTTATTTGAATGCGGAAGGTGAGCAAGCGACTCCTCCGATGGCTGATTCCAAAATAGATAGCGATCGCATTGTTTTTGTGCGCGATTTTGGTTTGACGGTGCTTGAGGTTGACCAATATAGTGCTGATCCTCCAGTTGATTGGCGCGCCAAGCCAGGCACCATTACAGTGATAACAAACGACCAGTACCTATTCATAATTTGGGGAGCTGGGGCTGACGGTAAGCCTTTACGCGATTTTGGTTCTAAGCGTGTGCGCTTTGCTGTAGGCAACTATCAACGGTGGGATGCCCCTGTGATGGATGCCCAGGTTGATTAGTTTGCGGAAATTGAATTAGACAGAAATTGATAGTATGCAATGAAGATAGTAAGTGAAGGTGATAGTAAGTGAAGGTGATAGTAAGTGAAGGTGATAGTAAGTGAAGGTGATAGTAAGTGATTGATTTGTCTGCCAGCGCGCCATTGATGATTGTTTCATTTTCTGTCGAAGCTTCTAAGCAAGCCGATTTCGATCGCTTCTATCATCATCAGTTTTTGCCTAAGTTGCTTTCGATCTCACCCGAGATCAAAAATATTGCCCGTTATCAAGCTGACAACGTTGCCACGGCAAATACAGTTGCTGGGCAGTATTTGACTATATATGAACTTGCTAACAGTGATGCCCTCAAGCAAACCGAACAAATTTTTGAGCGCACTGGCTTTGCCGAAGAGTTGGCTCAATTTAGGCAATGGAAAGAGTCTGCTCTGAAGAACTTCTCTCGCACCAGTTACCAACCTATCTACGAGCATGAGCGTCGCGCCTACAATGGTCATTTTGGCCGCTGCCCTATGCTTTTCTTTAGTTCTGAAATCAAAGTGCAAGATTCCGATGCTTTTCGCCAGTGGTATCAACTCTCTTATTTGCCTAGGCTAATGGCAGACGTGCCCACACTTAGTGGCTGTCGCCGTTATGCTGCTTGGACCAATGCCAGTGTCGACAACAGTGCGAAGGCAGGCGCTGAAAAATCTAGTAGCGATAAATCTAGTAGCGATAAATCTAGTGGTGATAAAGCTGCTAGTGATAAATCCGCAAATAGAGAAAAAGCTGTGCAGTACATAACAGTGATGGAAAGTGTCGACGAGCTTACTCTATCGCATTCGATTGAACGCATGTCTGTGCCTCATCGTTCTGTTGAAAATGAAGGAATGCAAAAATGGCTAGACTCTGCTGTTTCATTTACCGCTACCAATACATTTAGACCAATATTCTGCTTGCCTGAGTAGTTCAGGTGCTGCTCAAATTTGCGCTTGCCGTATTGCACGTTTTCGTAAATAGGGAAGATTTTTTCGAAAAAATCTTCCCTATTTGAATTTTGCTTTTGTCGTTGTATAAGTGTGTCTGCGTGCGTGAAAAATGTCCGATTTTCTCAAGAAAATCTGACTGTTTTATAAAACATAAACTGAGGCTAGGCTCGTTTTAATTATGTCGATTATCTACTCTTGATAAAGCAACGCTTCACTCTTGATAGAGCAAAGCTATCGCCTGGCATGCCAGAGCGTTGCCCAGACCGATAGCATCTAGGCCTTCATGGGTCTTGGCTTTGACGCTTATACGCGATAGCTCAATATTCAAGACTTCAGCTAGCAAGGTTCTAATTGACTCTAAATGTGGTGCCATCTTGGGCTGTTCTACAATAATTGTTGAATCAATATTGCCAATGACAAAGCCTTGATTCGTGACTAGGCCTTTAACCTGGGCAAGCATATCCAGTGAGTTTGCGCCTTTGTAGCGCTCATCCGATGGCGGAAAATGCTGGCCGATGTCTCCTAATGAAAGCGCTCCAAGCAAAGAGTCGATAATGGCATGGATGAGAACATCTCCATCTGAATGGCCAAGCGGGCCTTTCTCAAAGGGGATGGTGAGGCCGCCCAGTATTAGTGGGCGACCCTCAACCAATTGGTGAATGTCATAGCCTTGGCCGATGCGAATTGTTGAAGACAAATTGATACCTCTAATAGTTTTAGTCGCCGACGCCCTAGTCGCCGATGACCATCAAAAGTGAATGGGCGTCAACTGTTTGGCCAGATTTTACTTTGATTTCTTTGACCACGCCATCGCGGTCTGCAACGATATCTGATTCCATTTTCATGGCTTCGAAGATCATCACTTTCTCGCCGGATTTAACAGCAGCTCCCTCTTTCACCATAATTTCTTTAATCAGACCGTGCATCGTCGATTGTACTTTGCCGCTGCCAGCTGCATTGGCTGTGGCCGTTAGAGTCTTAGCGGCGCGCTCTTTTTGTGAGGTGCTGCCAGAACTAGAACCAGAATTAGAGCCAGAACTATTACTTCTCATACTGCTAGTGCTCGAACTCAGTTTGACCTGGGGGCGAGGTTTGCTTGGGTCAAACATTTCAGTCACGGCCACTTTAAAGACCTTTTGATTGACATCAACTTCAAAACTGCGAGTCTCAGATCTTTCGATGATATTGTCAGCCGCTGCTCCGCTAGTTGCCGCTCCGTTGGCTGGATGGCCATTGCCATTTGCACTGCTGCTTGCTGCTCCTGTTGAACCGGCTACAGGCTTTGTTGCTGGAGCTAAATTCAATTCAGCAGCAATGGCAGCGAAGCGTTTCATAAAGTCTTGTTCTACATAAGTGGTGAAGACATCACCGCTTTTGAAGGCGGAGTCTTCCAGCATGGCTATGTGCCACGGAATAGTGGTTGACACACCTTCAATGATGAAATGTTTGAGAGCCACTTTCGTGCGGGCAATGGCTTCTTCTCTGGTTCTTCCCCAGACCACTAATTTAGCCAAGAGTGAGTCATAAAAGGGCAAAATTGTGTATCCAGGATAGCAGGCGGTATCAACTCTTACCCAGGGATGGTGGGGCAGTTCGAAGCGGTTGAGTGTGCCTGGGCTAGGCATGAAGTTTTTGAATGGATCTTCAGCGTTAATGCGACATTCAATGGCGTGTCCGCGAGGAATAATTTGCTCTTGTGTGAATGACAGTTTGTTTCCAGCGGCAACCAGCAATTGTTCTTTGACAATGTCGATACCAGTGATTAATTCGCTGATTGGGTGTTCGACTTGAATTCTGGTGTTGACTTCTAAGAAGTAGAATTCGTTACCAGAGACCATACATTCTACGGTGCCCGCCGATGAATAGCCGAGAGCGGCGGCGGCTTTAACTGCTGCGGCAGTGAGTTTAGCGCGCAAATCTTTGTCTAGTTTTGCTGCGGGTGCTTCTTCTAGCAGCTTTTGGTGGCGTCTTTGGCTAGAGCAATCACGTTCAAATAAATGAACGATATTGCCGTGTTCATCGGCAATTATTTGTACTTCAATGTGACGGGGTTGATCAAGATATTTTTCTACATATACTTCATCGCTGCCAAAATATGAGGCTCCTTCTCGTTGAGCTCCTGCTAGTGCTTGTTCTACATCTTCTTCTTTGCGTACTACGCGAAGGCCTCGACCGCCACCACCGGCGCTGGCTTTAATGGCAATGGGATAGCCATATTTTTTGCCTAGTTCGATTATTTCTGATGCTGTTTTTACTGGGTCAGTGGTACCGGGGACAACTGGTACACCAGCTTTGTCCATTACTCTTCTCGATTCGATTTTTGAACCCATCCTGTGGATGACATCAGGTGACGGGCCGATGAATTTCACTCCGGCTTCTGCGCATTGACGAGCAAAATCGGCATTTTCTGCTAGAAATCCGTAGCCAGGGTGAATGGCGTCGGCGCCGGCGCGTTTGGCGATATCGAGAATTTGCGTTCCATCTAAATAAACTTTTGCTGGCTGGCCTTCAAGACGCCATTTCTCAGTGGCCATCTGCACATGTTTGCCATCCTTATCAGGTTCAGAGAATATGGCGACAGTTTCTAAGCCCAATTCGCGGCAGGCTTGAATAACTCTAACGGCGATTTCGCCGCGATTGGCAATAAGAACCTTTTTGAACATTTGCCTCTCCAATTAGACGGTGAACGTTTTACGCTGCTCTTGACTACACTGGTTGGCTTGTAATGTAGTACTCGATAGCATTGGTATATTCTTTCATTGACTATGACCTGGATTTAAACTCATTTATATAAAATGAGCAGATCTTATGATTTCCTCCTGATTACCTGGTTTCGGCTCTGCGATGCCAGCGCCATGACAGTTGTCATAGTGTTGCTTGCGGCATAATGGCCCATATGTAGATGGTACGATCTGAAGGTCACTTTGGGAGTTCATGATGGCAGGAGCCAGTACATTTGGGACCGTCTTTGTCGCTGGTAGCGGTTTCATGGGGTCAGCCATAGCCTTTTTGGTTGCTTCTAAGACCTCAGCAAGCGTCCAAATCTACGATATATCTGATGCTCAGCTGGCTAAGGCTGAAGCAACTATAGAAAAGTTTGGGAAGTCTTCGGTAGAGAAAGGGTTTCTCACCGTTGATCAGTTTATTGATGTGAAGAAGCGTATTCATGCCACTAAGTCTGAAAAAATAGCTGCCCATAGCGATATTGTCATTGAGGCCATTGCTGAAGACCTAGAACTGAAGAAAGACCTCTTTAAGCGCCTTGACCATATTTGCAAGAAAGAGGCAATTTTTGCTTCTAATACGTCTTCGCTTTCGATTACCAGCCTTGCGGCTGCGACAAAGCGATCTAGTCAGTTTATTGGCATGCATTTCTTCTCACCGGCTCACATTATGAAGTTGGTCGAGTTAATTCCTGGCTACGATACTTCTGATGAGACTTTGGATAAAGTCAAAAAGTTTGGCGAAGAGCTGGGCAAGACTTTGATTTGCTCTAAAGATTTTCCCGGCTTTATCACTACCAGGCTTGGTCTAGTGTTGATAAACGAAGCTGCTTTTGCTTTGATGGAAGGGCTCTCTACTCCTAAAGAGATTGATACAGGCATGGTGCTTGGTTACAATCACCCGATGGGGCCTTTAGCTTTAGCCGATTTCATTGGTTTAGATATTTGTTTGCATATTCTTGAAACGCTGCAAGAGGGGTTTGGAGATCCGAAGTACAGGCCCTGCCCTATAATCAAGCAGTTGGTGTCGGCTGGGCACTTGGGCAAAAAAACCGGCAAGGGATTCTATGATTACGGTGGTTAATTAGACATGTTACTTAGTGTCTTCCTGATCAGCACATTGTTTATTGTGGCTCTGTATGGCCTTACTTTGGCCTATTACATGCTGTTGAAGCCAGTTGAAAGTAGTAAGAAGGCCGAGCGCGACTTGCCTTTTGTCTCAGTGTTGGTTCCGGCTCGCAACGAAGAAACGAAGATTGCCCGTTGCGTCGAGTCGCTACTTGCCCAAGATTATCCAAATTTTGAACTAGTAGTAATTGATGACCGTTCTACCGATTCGACTGGCGATATTATTCAGGCAATTGCCGAGCGGGACAATCGGCTCAAATTTGTACGTGGCAAGGATGCCCCGGCTGGCTGGATTGGCAAGTGCAATGCTTTGGCCCATGCGGTTGGCTACGCCTCTGGTGAATTTTTCATTTTTACTGATGCTGATACCTATCACCATCCCAACTCTTTGCGTGATTCTGTTAGCCATGCTATCGACAATAAAATCGACTTGATGTCATTTGTGCCCATGCAAGAGCTGGGTAGCTTCTCTGAACGCCTAGTAATGCCCGTTCTACTTAGCTCCTTTTTGATTGGCGACCCTTTCCACACTGTTAACGATGCCACTGCCGCTCGTGCTTACGCTTACGGTCAATATATACTTTGTCGCCGCAGCTCATATTTAGCGGTGGGTGGCCACCAGAGTGTGCGCGACGAGATTGTAGAAGATCACGCCATTGCCCGGGTTTTCAAAGAAAAAGGCTTCAAAATTGAAGTTGCCGATGGCAAGACTCTTTATTCTGTGCGGATGTACACCGATCTTGAATCGATGTGGATGGGGTGGACAAAGAATCTCTATTCATTCATAGAGAGTAAAGTATCTAATTTGGTGATGATGATTATTCTCACCAACAGTGTTGTTGTACTGCCTTGGCTTTTCCTCGCCTACGTTGTATCTCTTTGGGTTAGAGGAGATATCGATCAGTCTCTCTATAGTTTGACCGCTCTTGTAGTGGCACAAATCGGTGTGCTTGCTCTATGGAATCGACTGACCGCTTGCCATCATGCTGGTTTGAAGTGGTATCACTTCTTGCTTACTCCCTTCGGTTGTATGACCATGAGCCTGCTTTATATACATTCCGCATATTTGGTGCATACGGGTGGCCAGGTCAATTGGAAGGGGCGTCGTTATGTGGTCAACATGCATAAAACTATTGAGAATGAAGACGGTCAGATCTCTGATCAAAAATCTAGAGCCGGTAAATTGGTCAGTCGAGATGTCACGGACTAAGCCCTAAATGTCGCTCACTCAAGATAACAAAACGCCTACGACTGCTGAGCTACAGAAGTTTATTCGAGAGCTTACAGTGCTTGAATTTTTCTCGCTTGACGGCAAGGGTAGTAAATATATTGGTGCTCTTCGCTGGTTCGATGAAGAAGCCTTTCATATCAAGCAAGATGACGGCTCTGAGATGACTTTACTGCGCTCAGCCATACTAGGTTATAGAGCCAAGAAGGCCAAATAGTGTTAAACTAAGGCTCTGCTTAGTAGGCTTTCGTTACACACACTCTCACCCTTGTTATTCTGGAGTATCAGTGGTCTGGTTCAAGAGTTTTTTCGGCACGGCTTTAGGTATTGACCTCGGCACAGCCAACACGCTCATTTATGTGCACGACAAAGGTGTTGTTCTGCGCGAGCCTTCTGTGGTTGCCGTAGACGAAAACACTAATCTCGTGCGCTGGGTAGGCGAAGAAGCGCGGGCTATGATTGGCCGCACACCTCAAGGTATACGCGCCATTAGACCGCTCAAAGACGGTGTTGTAGCTGATCTTGAATACGCCAAAATCATGCTGAAGAAGTTTGTTGAGCGTGTCACCGGAGCCGGCGGCATTAAAAACCCTGATATGGCGATTGGCGTACCTTCTGGTGTGACATCGGTTGAGCGTATCGCTATAAAATCAGTGGCAGAAAATGCTCGGGCTAATCTCATTTATTTACCAGAAGAACCAATGGCTGCGGCTATTGGCGCATCTTTGCCTGTCGTTGAGCCCACCGGTTCAATGATTGTCGATATTGGTGGCGGTACCACTGAAGTTGCAGTTATTAGTTTGTCAGGAATTGTTGTCAACGAATCTATTCGCATCGCTGGCGATGAGCTCAATGACAGTATTATTTTCTATTTGAAAAAAGTGCATAGCTTGGCTATCGGTGATCGCACAGCCGAAGAAATCAAGTTTCGTTTGGGTTCGGCCTTTAAAACAAAGGACAACGACAAAATTGATGTTCGCGGTCTCAGTCTGCTAAATGGTATGCCACGCACTATTACTATTAGTCGTGGTGAAGTACGAGAGGCCATGCAAGAGCCCCTTTGGTCAATTGTAGAGGCTGTTAAGCGCACACTAGAGCGCACTCCGCCAGAGCTGGCCGCTGATATCTTTAATCGCGGTATTGTCCTCACCGGCGGTGGTGCCCTATTGCAGGGCCTTGATGAGTTAATTTCGAGCGAGACTGAAGTTCCTGTTTTTGTGGCTGACGATCCACTTTCTTCTGTTGCTATCGGTACTGGCAAAATGCTTACAGATCCAACTTATCGGCGCGTTCTCGAACAATGCATGTGCCACAAATAGATTAGATTTAGATTTGATTTAGAGGAGAGAACGTGGCTGTTAGAAATGAGTCTGATCTAGAGGCTCAATCTCAGTCGGTTGCTGAGTATCTCTTCTTGATCATGTTAGTGCTAATGGTGGCTGTGCCGGTGAGCGGCATGGCTTTGTCGGTCTCTAGCTGGTTCTCTTCGATTTATGCTAAGGGCGAATATCAATTTGTCTCTACTAAAAATCTGGCAGAGCAGCTGCTCAATGCCTCGACTCGCATTCGCACACTAGAGAGCAAGTTGGCTCACAATGAACTTGAATTGGCGCGTCTCAAGCAAGAGTCGCGCGATACTAATCGATTGAGAAGTCTACTTGGTCTGAAATCAAAAGCAGGCCGCGTAACGGTTTCAGCTGAAGTGGTGGCACGCAATCCGGATAATTGGTTTGAGCAAGTCGTAATAGACAAAGGCTCTGCTGACAAAATCACTGTTGGTTCTGCTGTAATTTCAATTGCCGGAGTAGTCGGTCAGGTTGTTCGTGTCTCTGAGCACGACAGTGTAGTGCGCTTGGCGACAGACCCTGAGCAGAAAGAAGGGGTTTTAATTACTAAGCTAGGATTGACGGGAACGCTGGTGGGCAATTATCAAAATCTAGCCCGCATAGATTATGTACCAATCGGTACTAACGTTGATGTGGGCGATAAAGTTGTCACTTTGGGAAAGGCTGGTATTTTTCCTGACAATCATCCAGTTGGCACTGTGGCAGCGGTAAGACGTGATGCCAATGGCGCTTCAATGCAAATTGACGTGAAGCTCTCCGAGAACTGCTATGACATTAGTCAGGTGCTAGTTCTTCCTCCCTTAGAGAATTAAAGAAAGGAAGGGGCTATGATTTTAGGTTCAGCGCGCAGCCGCAAGCGCTTGGGTGAAATAAGCATAGCAGCCGTTCTTGTGCTGGTGGTTTGGTTGATTCAGTTGGCGTTGCTCAGCAAGTTTCGCTTTGGCGATGTTTTATGTAATTTGCCGTTGACCATGATTATTGTTTGGGGAGTAACTTTTGGCTCACCCATGCCTAAGCCTACCAATGATGAATTGAGAGTCTCAACTTTGGCCGCAATTCTTGTCAGGCAGCTGCTTTCTGGATCTCCATCAGGAGCAATAATTGGTGCATTCTTTGCAGCACTTGCCTCGTCGGTGATTCCAGCTTATCCTTTTGCTTATCCTATTATTGGCTGGACAGCGGGTTATTTTTCACTGAAGAACTTCAATCAGGCGGCTTTTCTTTGCATTCCTTTGGTTTTTCTCCTAAGTTTTCTAGGCGAAATAATTATGGCTGTGCAATTATCATTAATGGGGAGGCATGAGGTATTCAGCCATCTTGCTATCGTCAGCTTTCCGGAAGCACTATTAAACGCCCTGATTGCTCCTGTTTTGTTCTTCCCTATGCGCGGTTGGTTCGAATTCTCCCGCTGGCGTCATATGTCCACCGAGTAGAATTTATATAAGTGATGAGGACAGTTTCTTAGTGGTAATGAGCGGAGACCGCACTTTTATCAATACTGATAGTGGCAATGCCGCTGCCAGTCGTGACATGCGACCGAAGATGTTTGTCTTGTCGCTCATTATTGTCTTAGCTATGGGTGCGCTGGTTGCTAGGCTCGTTTGGCTGCAGATTTTGCAAAATGGATATTATAAAAATCAGGCCGTCGAGAATTCTACTCGGGTTACTTTCTTGAGAGCCCCAAGGGGCAACATCTATGACCGCCATGGCAATTTGCTAGCTACTAATAAACAGTCTCTTTCGATGATAGCTATTCCGGCTCAGCTTGATAATGTCAAAGATTTATCCACTCGCTTGGCGAAAGTAATAGACATGCCAGAGGCCAAAATATTAGAAGAGCTATTGAAGGCTAAAGTCTCTGGTTCGGTCTTGCCTGTTGTCATTGACCATGACGTTGATATGACCACTGTTGCTCGTTTCTTTGAGAATAAGCTGTTTTTACCTGGTATTGATATTCTGCCAGACATTAGCCGCAGCTATCCTAATGCTGAAGTAACAGCGCATGTTCTCGGCTATTGCGGTTCTATTTCTCAGGCCCAGTTGGCCCGCCGGCCGGCTCGAAAAATGGGTGATGTTGTCGGTCAAGATGGCATAGAGCGCCTTTATGACGATCAGCTCCGGGGTGTGGACGGCGAGCAACGTGTGCGCGTTAATGCTATGGGTAATTCTCTTTCTGCCGCCACATCCAAGCCACAGATTACCAAAGAGTCGATACCGGGTAAGCCCCTAGTGGTCTCAATCGATCTTGATCTACAACGGGCTGCCTATGAAGCACTTGGGGCTCGCTCGGGCGCGATTGTAGCCATTGACCCTCAAAATGGCGAGGTATTGGCCATGGTATCACGGCCAAGTTATGATCCCAATGTTTTTACTAAACGCATCACTCCGGCTGTATGGAAGCGCATTAACGCACCAGACCATCCCCTCTTCAATCGTGCCCTGTCTGGTTATCCCCCAGGTTCAATATGGAAAGCCTTAACCCTTCTAGCAGCACTGCAATGTGGTGCTGTTAAGCCTGATACTAAACTCCATGTTTCTGGTGGCATATCTCTAGGTGGATTTTTCTTCGGCGATTGGACTGGTACCACTGGCCTTTTTGACCTAGTTAAGTGTCTAGCCTGGTCACGAGATTCGGCCTTCTATCAGATGGCATTGAAAATGAAGCCCGAGCAAATCAAGGAATGGGCCGTAAAATTTGGGGCTGGTCGTCCCACTGGTCTTGAGTTGCGTCATGAAGGCAAAGGTCTTGTGCCTGATTCTGAGTGGAAAGAGCGGGTCTATCACGAGAAATGGTATCCGGGTAATACGCTTCACATGTCTATTGGTCAGACTTATGTGCAGGTCACCCCAGCTCAGGCTGCACGGATATTTGGCGGCCTGGGAATGAAAGGCAAAGTGCCAAATTTACATCTGGTGATGAAAATAGCCGATAGGCAAATTCCCGCACCCAAGTGTGAGACTGTCAAGACAAACCCGGTCTATCTGAAAGTTGTGCTTGATGGCCTAAAGGCCGTGGTTGCTAGCGGCACCGGCGGTGCTACCAAGTTGGGTGATGTCGAAGTGGCGGGCAAGACCGGCTCCGCTGAAGCTCCACCAGCTGGAAGTAAGACCCATGCTTGGTTTGCTTGTTATGCCCCGGCCGATAAGCCTCGTATTGCTATTGCCTGCTTTGTTGAGCATGGCGGCCACGGTGGTAGTACATGCGCACCACTGGCTAAAGTTGTTCTAGAGAAGTTTTTCTCTATTAGTAAGCCATTGCCTACAGATAAAGAAGTCGTGGCCAAGCCTGCTACGGTAGCAAAACCCAAACGTAGGCACTAAAGACTGTTTTGGCGCAAGTGTTTATATGCACCATATATAGAGGCGTTTTCTCTGTATAAAAAACTAGACAAGAACGCTGATTATGGTGATAATAGGCCATAGTTTTATGGAATGTGGGGCAAATTATGACCAGTCAAGCTCAAGCAATGTCGGCCGAATCTCTAGCTGCATCTACTGGTTTGCCTCATGATTTGCAAGAGTCAACTGCAGAGCGTGTATCAGTCGATGGTGTTGATCTAGAAAATTTTGCTGTCGAAAATAGAGAAGTTCAAGATTCTGCCACAGAGAATACAAGCATCACTGCCGTAAAGGAACTTGTTAGCGGTGATGATCGTGTTTCCAAGAAAGATCTGGTACAGCTACTCGAAGGCTTTGTCAGCATCCTCAAGACAGATACGCCAAATTTGCCGGCTCCATTGAGCTCTGGCTCTTCTACCTCTATAGCCATTGCTCAAGACGTACAGGTCAATGATCGCACTGCCGAAATTGAATCGCTGCGTAATCTCGTGATTGAAGCTCAAGACACAATTATCAAACTACTTACCGATCGAGTTGAAGACCGCGCTCGTATTGCCGGTTTAGAAACACAACTCAATATCCTTCCCGACCTCCAAGCTCAAGCTGATCGCGCCATGATGGTGGCAGTAAAAACGGAAGACTATCGCTCTGAGTTAACCAAAATCAAATTTGAACTGGACCGCTTCCGTCTTCATCGCGTCCGCAGTGAGGTAGAGAAGAAGAAAGGCACAATCTGGAAGAAAATCCAGCGCTGGTTGTTTGCTCAACGACGCACAACTACCGATGATGCTGTCAAGCCAACCACCGAAGTCTAGATTTAAGTCTAATCTTTATGGTCCGAAGATGGCGCAGTCTTTCAATTTGCTGCGCAGTCGAGCAATGCCGATTTCGGTGACTTTGGTATCGCGCAGTTCTAGGTGCTCTAACTGAGTTGCTTCAGCCAGTTGCTCCAGGCATTTGTCTGTAACCTTAGTGCCGTTTAAGAAAAGTACTTTCAATCCTTTTATGTTTTTGACTTCGGCCATGCTGTCGTCGCTTAAGGTCGTGTCATTTACATATAAGGTACTGAGACTCTTGAGATTGCTGAGGGATGCTAGGGCCTTGGCGGTAATCGTTGTATAAGATAGATCGAGGTCTTCAAGGCTGTTTGAAGTGCTCAGATCAACTACGCCGCTGTCGCCAATCGTAGCTGGCAGGTGTAGGTTTTTTAAATTGGGCAGAGCTGCTAGAGCTTTCATGCTGGCGTCAGTGATTTTTGTACTTTTAACCGTGAGGCTGGTCAAAGTCTTAACACCCTGAACCAATGGCAAGATTTGGTCATTAATAGAGCTACCGGTGAGCCAGAGTGTCTCAAGAGCAGTGGCTTCATTGAGATTAACGAAGTCTTGGCTTACTAAGTTGAGAAAGTCGAGACGTAACTCTGCAAGAACTGACAGTTTTAATATTGTCGCCAGAAATGCTGGTGAATATTGGGCAGTAGACAAGTCCATTGAGGCTATTTGGCCCAAAGCCACGGCATTGGCTTCTGCCGTGCGGCTATCGACGTCATGAGCCATAGCCAGACCGACCATTGATTGGTCTGGCACACTTAAGCTGACCTCTCCGGATGCCTGGCCCACCCAAGAACGGTTATGGGGAAATGTTTTTTTTGAGAGATAGAGGTTTCCCAGGGTGGTTTTGCTGGGAAAAGTAAGACAAAGTTCTTTTGTTGACGCTACCAAGATAAATTCTCCAGTCGTTTTATGGGAGAAACCGGGGGAGCCATATTGTAAGGCTTAATCGGTCTGACCTATAGTAGTTGTGTGGTCAAGTATTACGCTCCCTCAAGCAAACAGGTTTTTTCAAAGGGTCTATGTCGAACTGGAATTCATTAGAAGACAATTCAAATCGGCGCTCATATGGGCAAGATCGTTACGGACAAGAACGTTACGCCCAAGATGCTGCCTATCAGAATGGCGCTTTCCAAGACTATGCACTGCCCGTTCAATATAGGGGTGATAATCGCAATAACTTGGCAATGTCGGTATCTCTAGGGCCCGTTGACATGTTTCTTGGCGGAAACCGCCAAGATTTCGATTATAGGGGCCAAAATCATCATCGCTATCAACAAGAGAGATATCAGCAAGATCGCTGGCAGAATAACAATCTACGATTTGACGGAGCCTTTGTAAGTCGTCCCTATCTCACGCCAGACTACAACTTCAGAAAAGGCTACGAAGATTTCGGTGAGTCATCTTATATACAGCAACGAGGTTGGTTGCCCCAAGGCCGTCGCCAACAGTATTTGCCAGAGCCTCAAGATTGGCGCATGCAGCAACGTCGAGCCCAATCGTATTGGGATACAGGCGTCGCTGATTGCGACCGGACTTGTCCGCCAGAAAGAGAGATTGAGGTTGAACCACGCTATCGACGCGATAGGGTGGAACGCCAGCCCGAAGTAGAGCAGCGGGAACCCACTCGCACCCTACCTACCAATGCCATGAGTGAATATGATTGGGCTGTTTATCAAAAGCTCTGCAAAACGGCCGAGAGCCTTGTCGGTAAACACACCACTGCTTACGACAATCGCCTTCCCAACGATCGTCTAGGTTGCGTTAAGGCTGCTAGTCTGCTGCTTGACCAAGGTTATGGTCTCAATACCAATGAGATCAATACTCGACAATTTGAAAAGGAACTGCGTGAAGAGAATGGTTTTACCGAGGTTGCAATTGCTGATCTCAAGCCGGGTGACGTGATTTTAGGATATAGGGCTGGTGGTGACTATTCCCATGCCGCAGTCTATATGGGCAATGGCAAAATATTCAACAATGACAGCGATCTAGGAACCATGGCCATTCAATCAGTTGATAAATTCAATTCAACTGAATATAAACGCATAACTGTTCTGCGTCGGCCAGCTAAAGTGCCATCAGTGCCAGTTGCCTAAGGCATAGTTGAGAAATTAAGCACCGTATTTAGTGTGCGTTTATTTAGGTTCGAATCTTCTTTAGGTTCGAATCTTCTTTAGGTTCGAATCTTCTTT
>Ga0172380_10000176_pt1 | contig 139002 bp, 103 predicted proteins | sample Leawe162metaG_FD_119747 | JGI IMG/M metagenome (GOLD analysis project Ga0172380, IMG submission 119747) | Leachate microbial communities from a municipal landfill in Southern Ontario, Canada - Leachate well 162 metaG | ecosystem: Engineered > Solid waste > Landfill > Unclassified | place... | reverse complement strand
TCTTCCTCGCTCAACACAATCTCCGCAGCAACTCGCACTCGCCCTCTCCTCGCTGTGATGAATTACAGCATTGGAGACACCTGATTTGTATAAGTTCCATCAAGAATAGAACGCTACACTAGCGCAACAAACTCGCCGTCATATGCTGAACATTCACTCTCTCGCAGCAGTTCCAAGACGCTGACAATGTTGCGCGCTCGAAACGGCCTGTCGTTCAGCTTGCCAATCTGCGGGCTAACACCGCGGTCAGGGGCACTGCGCGAAAGCCGCGCAGGCCGCCCACTTCTACATACACGGGTTTCCCCGCGAAGGTCGTTAGACCGCCTCCGGCGCTCCGCGTCTTAAGCCAACAGCATTACGTGGCCGTAATCTACCGGGATGATCGCGCCGTTCATGTAGGAAGATGCATCGCTGGCGAGGAGCAGCAGAACCCCATCCAGTTCCTCCACGCTGCCGACGCGTTTTGCCGGCAGCTTTTGCGTTTCGGCCTTGCCCTGTTCCGTCTCGAAATACCCACTCACCATGTCGGTCATGAAATATCCGGGGGCGATGGAATTGCAGCGGATCTTCTTGTCGAGAAGATCGGCGGCGATCTGCTTCGTCATCTGGATTACCGCGGCCTTGGCGCTGCCGTAGCAGGGCACATTACGCAAAACCTGCTGCCCGGTAATCGAGGTCACGTTGATGATGGCGCCCGGTCTATCGGCGGCGATCAGCCGCTTGGAAAACTCCCGCGCCATACGCATCGGCCCCGCCACATTGACGTTGAACAGATTGGCCCATGCCGCATCGTCGACATCCGGGAACGGCGCGAAATCGAGTTGCGCCGCGTTATTGACCAGCACATCGATCAGGCCGTACTTCTGCTGTGCCTGGTCGAATACGCGTCCCACGCTGGCGGTATCGCCGATATCCAAAGCAAGAGCGATGGCGTCGCCTCCCGCCGCGACAATACCGTCTGCCACGCTCTGCACCTTGTCCAGGCGACGCGCGGCGCAGATGACCTTGGCTCCCGCATCGGCCAGGGTCTGTGCGAAGCGCGCGCCCATGCCCGTGCCGGCGCCGGTTACCAGCGCCACCTTGCCTTTGAGTGAAAACAGTTTTTCGATGTTGGACATGCTTTTTCCTCCTATGTTTTTTTCGTCAATTGCTTGCTAAAACCCGCCGATTGCGTCAGTCGCAATCGCGCCGGGCCACAGACCAGGATCGTGCCCGCAGGCTCTCCTGGCGTGTTTCGTTGCTGACGGCGGGAGTCGATGACGGCAGGGACGCGCGCAGCTGCGACAGCTTCACACGACGCACGGTCGGCACCGGCAGCGAATCGGCCTTGTAGTAGCGAATCGCCAGCAAACCGCGCTGGTGGCCGCCGGCATCGAGCCAGTTGGGTACGCCCGGGTCGGTATGGGCAATGACGGCACGAAGTACGCCATCGTCGTCCAGTGCCGCCTGGTGGCCGTTGAGCGAAGTCTGGCGCAGGTTCCAGTCGCGCGCTTCCCAGAAATGGCTGCACAGCTGGATGCTCCAGTAGTAGGCGGCGGGCGGCCGTACCTCGACGATCAGCGCCTCGTCCTCGGCGCAGTTGTAGGTGGTCTTGCCGTAACGCAAGTCCTTCCAGCCGAAATCGATGGGATCGAAGATCATCGAATCTTCGGGCGCGGTGTAGTAACTGCGCACCACCTGGGCGAAGGTGGCGGGCAGATTGTGTAGCCAGTCGATGAACAACTGGGCGCAGTCGGTCATCGCCTGTGTCGTCATCGGCGGCGGCGGATATTTGGCGCCGTCACGCACGATCTGTACCTTGGCCGACTTTTCGTTGATCCAGTCGTAGAAGTACTGGCGGAAAATGATGTTGCCTGGACCTTCGGGCAGCTTGATCCAGTTGCCCGGTTGTTCGTTGCGGCTGAGCACGATTTCGATCTGGTTGTCCGGGCCGATCTTGAACTCGTTGCTGCGGTCGAACAGCTTCCATTCGCTGACGTGGGCAAAGTGGCCGACGCGGGTCTCGACGTCGAACAGGTGCGCTGTGCCCCGGTCGCCGATGATGCGATAGACGTGATCGCCATGCACCGGCGCCCACTGGTAGAGGCAGTCGGTGGCCGGCAGGCCCCAGTGGACGCGGGTGGACAGGAACTTGAGCAGCAGCGGGTAGTCCGCTCTGAAACCCTCGAAGGTCATCTGTGCGGCCGAGACGATGAGGCGTGTCAGGTAGCGCACGCCTTCCGCCCGGGTCAGGTCGTCCTTGATCAGCGGGTCGTTCCAGACGAGGCTTTCCAGTTCGCCGATGGCGCGGGTCATCGCGCGCCAGATGGCTGGATCGCCGATCGCCAGCCCGTTCACATCCTGCCCGTGTACCGGGTGATTGCCGTTAGTGCTCATGCATGTCTCCTTTATTTTCCGGCGGTGATGAAACGCTTGCGATATTCCTCGAAGCGCTCGTCAATGATGGCGTCGTTGAGGCCGTATTGCTCCGCCGTGTATTCGTATTGCCCCCAATGTTTGTCGGGCCGACGCGCGTCGTAGTCCTTGAACGCAGCGATGGCCTCCGGTGTCAGGGTGCGGCCGGCACGCTGGTAAATCCGACGGATTACGCCAACGTCGTCTTTCATGATTTCCTCGAACTGGACGTCCATGATGCGCGAGGCCGGCAGACTCTCGCGGGCCTTCAGGTTGCGGTCGATCTGATCGCCCCAATGGTTGAGCATGTCGCGTCCGATCTCCAGCGGATCGACGGAATCGCTGCCCATCTTGCGTCCTTCTTCGATCAGCGATGCGAAGGATGGGATGACCTTGCGCGGATCGCGATGGCAATGCACGATCGTCGCATCGGGGAAAGTCTCGATCAGCGTCGGCAAGGCGCCGATATGCACCGGCGACTTCATGATCCACGGTCGCCCGCGCCCGCCGCCATCCTGCCATTGCAGGTATTGCAGCATGGCGTGGAGGATGTTGTAGGTCGGATGCGGATCGCACTGGTTGATGTAGGTGTAGAACGACGGCACGCGCGAGAACAGCCAGGAGATCACGCATTCGAACGACATGTCCATGATGTGCAGTTCTTCGTCCGGTTCCAGCGCTTCCATGGGGTGGCGCGCCATCCAGCCGGGGAACATCGTCGACAATGTGTTTTCAACCAGCAAGCCGGCTTCGATGCGCGCCTTGGGGTTGCCGGGCTCTTCGCCGGGGAACGGGGCGGGGTTGATGGTGCGCCAGAATTCCAGGCGTTGCACGGTCGGGTCGGCCGACATCACCCGCTGTAGCTTCGAGGTACCGGTGCGCGGCAGCCCGAGAATGATGATCGGCGCCGCGATCTTCTCGTCGCGGATCTCCGGGTGCTGCGTCACGTCGCGCTGGTAGCGCAGCCGGTTGCTCAGTAGCCGGATAAGGCCCCCGGATACCATCAGGTGCCCCATCGCATTGAGTCTGGCTTCGCTGCGCAGAGCGTCCGTAAGCGTGGTCAAACCCTTGACGAACTGCCGGTCACCGAAATCCGTCAGACCGGTTGCGCCGCTCGCTGCGGCCAGCAAATCGTCAACGAACAAGGGTACGGGAGTTGGCGCTGCAGTAGCGGTGGCTTCGTCTGTTGAATTTCCCATTGAGTCCTCCTTTTGTTTTGACTGCGTACGTAAAAACTTTTCCATTTCACAACGGCCTCTTGCCGGATAGGGTTGAGCAATCCTTGGCTGGCAAGCCTTTTTGTTGTCGGCACGATGGCCCCAGTTAGTCTGCGCTCCCAAGGAAGCCCCGTTGCTGAAGCATCCCGATCACTACGTCTGTCGCACCTTCTATGGTGAGTCTGGTGGTGTCGATACGGATCTCCGGGTTTTCCGGTGCCTCATACGGAGAGCTGATACCGGTAAAGTTCTTCAGCTCGCCGCGCCGCGCCTTTTTGTATAAGCCCTTCGGATCGCGCTGCTCCGCAACTTCCAGCGGCGTATCGACGTGGACTTCAATGAACTCGCCCTCCGCCAGGAGGCTGCGCGCCATATCGCGCTCCGCGGTGAACGGGGAGATGAAAGCGGTGATCACAATCAGGCCGGCGTCAGCCATGAGCTTGCATACCTCGCCGACGCGGCGAATGTTTTCCACTCGGTCGGCATCGGTAAAGCCCAAGTCCTTGTTCAGGCCATGGCGCACATTGTCACCATCAAGAATGTAGGTATGACGGCCCATGGCATGAAGCCGTTTCTCGACGCTGTTGGCAATCGCCGACTTGCCTGCGCCGGAGAGGCCGGTGAACCAGAGTACACAAGCGCTCTGCTGCTTGAGCGAGGAACGCGCCGCCTTGTTCACATCGACATGCTGCATGTGGATGTTTTGCGAACGGCGCAGGGCGAAATGCAGCATGCCGGCACCAACCGTATTGTTGGTGAGCCGGTCGATCAGGATGTAGCCGCCGGTATCGCGATTTTCGCTATAGGGATCGAACGCGATCTGTCGATCGATGCTGATATTGCAGACACCGATGGCGTTGAGCACCAACTGCTTGGCAGCAAGATGCTTCATGGTATTCACGTCGACCTGATACTTGATATCGGTAATCTGGGCGTTGACGGTGCGGCTGCCGATCTTGAGCAGATAGCTGCGTCCCGGCAGAAGCGCATCGTCGTGCATCCAGACGATGGTGCTTTCGAACTGGTCGGCGCATTCGGGCGGTGCATCGGTGCCGGAGAGTACATCGCCGCGCGAGATATCGACTTCGTCGGCGAGCGTCAGGGTGACCGATTGGCCCGCCACCGCATGCTCCAGATCGCCATCCGCGGTGACGATGCGCGCAACGGTGCTGGTGCGGCCCGAAGGCTGAATCCGGATCGGATCGCCGGCCTTGATGACACCGCTGGAAATCGTACCGGCGAAGCCGCGAAAATCCAGATTGGGCCGATTCACCCACTGTACGGGCAGACGGAACGGATTTTTCTGTAACCGCTCCTCGTCAATCTGCACCGTTTCGAGATACCCCATCAGCGTCGTGTCGTGGTACCACGGGGTGTTTTCGCTCGGTTCAGTGATGTTGTCGCCCTTGAACGCCGACATCGGTATATAGGTGATGTTGCCAAAGCCGAGTTCTTTAGCAAAAACAGCATAGTCATCGCAAATGGAGCGGAAGGTTTTCTCCGAGTAGTCCACCAGATCCATCTTGTTGATGGCAACCACGACATTGCGGATGCCGATCAACGAAACCAGGTAGCTGTGCCGCCGGGTCTGGGTAAGGATTCCCTTGCGCGCATCGACCATCAGGATCGCAACATCGGCCGTCGACGCGCCAGTAACCATATTGCGCGTGTATTGCTCGTGCCCCGGGGTGTCGGCGACGATGAACTTGCGCACGTCGGTGGAAAAGAAACGGTAGGCAACATCAATGGTGATGCCCTGTTCGCGCTCGGCAGCGAGTCCGTCCACCAGCAACGCGAAGTCGAGCTGTTCACCCTGCGTGCCCATTTTCTTCGAATCGGTTTCCAGCGCCTCCAGCTGGTCTTCGAACAGCATCTTCGATTCATAGAGCAGGCGACCGATCAGCGTGCTTTTGCCGTCGTCAACGCTGCCACAGGTGATGAAACGCAGCAGGCTCTTGTGTTCGTGCGATTTCAGGTAAGCACTGATGTCGCTCGCAATCAGGTCGGAAACGTGTGCCATCAGAAATACCCTTCCTGTTTCTTCTTTTCCATCGAACCGGCTGAATCGTGGTCGATCACGCGCCCCTGGCGTTCAGACGTTTTGGTCAACAACATTTCCTGAATCACTTCCTCAAGTGTTTCGGCGTCGGACTCGACGGCACCGGTCAGCGGATAGCAGCCGAGTGTGCGGAAACGCACCTTGCGCATCATCGGCACTTCGCCTTCACGCAGCGGCATGCGTTCGTCATCGACCATGATCAGCGCGCCGTCGCGTTCAACCACCGGCCGGGTCTTGGCGAAATACAGCGGTACGATGGGAATGTTCTGCAGATGAATGTATTGCCAGATATCGAGTTCGGTCCAATTCGAGATGGGAAAGACGCGAATGCTCTCGCCCTTGTGCTTGCGCGCGTTGTAGAGCTTCCATAATTCCGGGCGCTGCGCCTTGGGATCCCAGCGATGGGCGCTGGAGCGGAAAGAGAAGATGCGTTCCTTGGCGCGCGACTTTTCCTCGTCGCGACGGGCGCCGCCGAACGCCGCGTCGAAGCCATATTTTTCCAGTGCCTGCTTCAACCCTTCGGTTTTCATGATGTCGGTGTGAATCGCCGAACCGTGGGTGAACGGGTTGATGTTTTTGGCGGTGCCCTCAGGATTGACGTGTACCAGCAAGTCCATGCCGAGTTCGCGCGCCATGCGGTCGCGGTGCTCGTACATAGCCCTGAACTTCCACGTGGTATCGACGTGTAACAGCGGAAAGGGTGGCTTGGCGGGGAAAAACGCCTTCATCGCCAGATGCAGCATCACTGCGCTGTCTTTGCCGATGGAATAGAGCATGACCGGATTTTCGGTCTCAGCCACTACTTCGCGCATGATGTGGATGCTCTCGGCTTCAAGCCGTTGCAAATGGGTAAGCGTCATGGAATGTTTAACTCCTCCGGATTTTTTTGCAGCATAAGGAGTTCGTTCTGTCGGTGAATGCGCAATTAAATGTTTAATTTGATCCGAGAATGAGCCTGTATATATGTATGGCGCGGGCGGGATTTCGGGCGTGCGGTTAATCGTGGATGGAGCCGGTCCGGTAGCCAGGTCGGCGGTTCCGTTCGGGTCGGGCAGGTGGAACGAAAGCAATCTGTCGCGCCGTTCCGACAGCCATGCGCTTACTGCTGCGGCGCGGCCCCATTGCATTCCGTCCAGGATGACAAAAGCCTTGCCTCCCGACGAATTGAGCAGGCGATCGAAGAAATCGATCAGGATCGGCGCCCGCAGCACCCCCTCGTATGCCAGCCACAACTGCTTGCCGCGGTTGGTGACCGCGCGCACCGCGCTGTTGCGGGCAATGTCTTGCCCATCGACATTGCGTAGCGGAATCTCGTCCACCCAGTAAATGTCGGCGCGCTCTGCCTGCGCTCGGGCGGCGATGCTCGGATAGACGTTGGCATGCCATTGCTTCAGGGGTTCGGTTCCGGCGCTCAGTCGGGCAGCGGGTTTGACGACCGACAAACCCCAACGTTTGAGATAGTTGGAGATGCTGCGATCGGGCAACTCAATTCCAAACTGGCGACGAATGAGCATCTGGATCGAGCCCAGTTGCCACAGGGCATGGGGTAGGTCGATACGGTCCGGAACCTGTTCCACCATGCAGCGGAATAGTGCATTCTCTTGCTTGGGCGAAAGCAGCCGTCCGTCGCCGGGGCTGCGCCCCCGGGCGCTGACCGCAACCGAATCCCAGCCGCCGGCAAGGAAGGCCTTGTGCGCAGCGATGATGGTCGGCGCGCTGAGTCCGGTAAGTTTGGCGATGTCGGTGAGGCGGGTGCCGGCCAGGCGCAAGCGTACCGCTTCGCGTCGCTTGTCGTTGAGAGCGGCGATGGGCAGATTTCGTGAATCGAGGCTGGTCATATCGGCAATTAAAAGTTTTAGTTGCCTGATTTTAGACCCCGCGTATCCGTTAAGGTGAGCGAACAATACAAACCCGACGGAGGATGCGGTATGTCCCACTCATATAGCCAAATGCTGGATCAGATCATCGCAGCCGCACGTTCGGCAGGTGCCGCCATTCTTGAGATTTATGCGACCGACTTTGATGTCTCCAGTAAAGTCGATGCCTCGCCGGTCACGGCGGCTGACGAAAGGGCGGAGGCCATCATTCTGGACGCGTTGGCCGCGATCACGCCGGAGATTCCGGTGATATCCGAAGAGGCGGCGTCTGCGGGGCGCATTCCCCATGTCGATCACCGCTTCTGGCTGGTCGATCCGCTCGATGGCACCAAGGAGTTCATCAGTCGGAACGGCGAGTTCACGGTCAATATCGCGTTGATCGAAAATAATCAGCCGGTACTGGGTGTGGTGCTTGCACCGGCGCTGAACCGTTTGTTCGCCGGGGTCGTTGGCGAAGGTGCGTTCATTGAGGATGCGACGGGCCGCCGCGCGATCCATTGCCGCGCCGCGCCGCCGGAAGGGCTGACCGTAGTGTCGAGTCGATCCCACGGCGACGCTGAGGCGCTGGATGCATTTCTTGCCGGTCGCAAAGTGGCGGCGTCGGTGAATGCCGGATCTTCGCTGAAGCTTTGTCTGATTGCGGCCGGCGAAGCCGATATGTATCCACGCCTTGGCCGCACCATGGAGTGGGATATCGCGGCCGGACATGCCGTTCTGAGCGCCGCCGGCGGGCGAGTGAAAACGCTGGCGGGGAATGAACTCAGCTACGGCAAAGACGGATTGGACAATCCGCACTTTGTTGCAACCGGCAAATAGGATCGTTACGGCCTCAGCCGCTTGCTGCGCGATTCAGCGCTGAATGAATCGGGGCGTGTCGCGGCGCAATTTTCAGTAGCGTCACCGCCGGCCGACTTGATGTCGCACGCTTCCAATTCCCCCCTCCGCAGGTCCGCAGCGACGGCGTGCCTGCCGTTCTTCCCGCCAGCGGCCGCTAAGCCGATTTTTTTCTTTTGGCCGGAGTCGCCGCCGTTCGATTGACCGTGCGCGGTTTGCGCGACGAAGCGGCTGGCATTTCTTTATCCGCAGCGGCGCTCGCCGCATTGTCGCTCACGGGTTGCTTACGCTTTGCCGAAGCCGACGGTTTCAGCATGCCGCGATAAATCACTTCCGCAATGCCGTTTGCAGCGGCTTCCGCATCGAAGTTGCCTTCGCCGCGGAGGAAGGCCCAGGTCTCGTGTTCCATGGCGCCGTAGATGATATTCATCAGCAGGCGGACTGGAACGTCCCCGCGAAATTTCCCGGAAGCGATTGCCTCTTTGAGCAACCGGAGAATTCTGCTGTTGTATTGGCGATTCAACTGGTAAATGTACATGGACTTGTACGCCGGATCGGCCCTCAACTCCATCAGCACGAAGCGCGAAAGTGCCGGCTCCCGACGGATCGTGGCGAAATTCTCCCAGATCAGCTGCTTCAATTGCTGCCGCACCGATTGCTTCGCGGGTGCCGTCTTTTCCGTGTTGAGCTCTTCGAACCACTGTTCGACCACTCGGGTGAGCAACTCCCGCTTGGTCTGGAAATATTTGAAGATCGTCGCTTCGGAAATACCGCAGCGCTCGGCAATTTCGGCGGTGAACAAATGCTCGTACCCTTTTTCCGAAAGCATTATCCGGGTCGTGGCGAGAATCTTGGAAATACGCTCGTCGGGGCTCAGTCGCGATCTGATTCGTTGTGGGCGTGCACTGGCTGACATAAGAAAGAAACCTTTAGATGTTGGGGGCAAATCTGGATGACGCTGAAAGCAGGATGCACTCTGCATTGGATCGAAAAAAATCGCAAGCAGGCCACAGGGTCGATGTCGGATGCCCCTCCTCTTTTCCGCGAGGTGGATCGCCCTTTCCGCGGAGGGGTGGCCGGGGAACGGCTTCGACCGCGGCGCTAAATTTTCAAAGCAGTGTTGACTAAGTAAGTTCTACTCACTAGTATTCGCAACTTCATAAGTGAGTTTAACTTATTAACTGTCCGGCGGTGTACCGCCGCAATACCAAATAACCGTGCGTGCGTTGAATTGAAAACTAGGAGCAACCAACAGATGAACGCAATACTGGAGAGACTGGCCGGGGTCGCACAAAACCCCTACGAGTATGTAAAGGCATGGAAGCAGGAACATGGCGGAAGGGCCGTGGGTACGCTGCCGATGCATTGCCCCGCGGAAGTGATTCACGCCGCCGGCGTGTTGCCGGTTGTTTTGCAGGAACTCGCCGATCCGATTACCAGCGGCGGCGGTGCATTCTTCCCGTTTTTCTGCGGCTATACGCGCAGCTTGGTCGATCAGGCAACGGAAGGGAAGCTGGATTTCCTCGACGCCATTAGCTTCACCGATCACTGCGTGCAGTTGCTCAGCGCCGCCGACGTGATGCGAATTGCCCGGCCGCAAATCAGGATTCACTTTCACCAGTTGATCGCCGCGCTCGACGAAGCGTGCTCGCTGGAAAACTCCGTCGGCATTCTTCACTCCATGGCGACGGATCTGGAAGAAACCCTGGGCGTCACCATCACCGAGGACGACTTGCGCGCCAGCATCCGTCTCTTCAATGAAAACCGCCAGTTGATCCGCTCGATCTACGATATGCGCCGCAGCGGGTCGATCCGCCTGCGTGCAACGCAGATGCAGCATATCGTCAAGTCGAGCATGATCATGGACAAGCAGGAGCACAACGCCCTGCTGCGCGAGCTCCTTCCGCAATTGCAGCAGGCAGGCAAACCCCCTCGCGATGCGCTGCCGATGTACGCCTCCGGCCATCTCTGCCACGCGCCGCGGCCCGAGATTCTCGACCTGATCGAAGACTGCGGCATCGCCATCATCGACGACGATCTTTATCACGGCTACCGCTATGTTTCGACCGACGTTGACGAAAGCATCGGCGATCCGATACTCGGCATCGCCACCGCCTATCTGAACAAAAACGACAACGCGCCGTGTCCGACGCGACTGGCACCGCACACCGACTGGAATATCTGGCTGCGCGACAAGGTCACGGAATGCGGGGCAAAGGGGTTGATCGTCCTTCTCGCCAAGTATTGCGAACCGCACTACTTCCACTACCCCCGCATCAAGGCAACTTTCGAGTCGAACAACATCCCTCACCTGCTGATCGAAACCGAGCACGAAGGCATTGCGATGGAAAACCTGCGCACCAAGGTTGAATCGTTTGCCGAGATCACCAAGCGGCGTCAGTGAGCCATTGCCGCAGTCAAAAATATTCCCAGCCACCCTTTGGAGCTACCCGACATGAGCGCAGTCACCGAGAAAGAGCCCGTCGTCAAAAAGGCGAACCGGCTGCAAGTCACCAAACTGAACAACAAGATGGTCAACCAGTACTGGGAAGACCTTTTCCATGCCAAGGAGCAGGGAAAGCTGGTGTGCTGGACCGAGGGCATCCAGATCAACCCCATCCTGCAGGCGGCCGATATCGCCTGGTGCCACGGCGAAGCCGCCGCCGCACTGATGGCGGCGCGCAAGGAATCCGCGGTGCCGCAGGCGCACATGGAAACCCTTGGGTACGACCGCGAGCTGTGCTCCTACGCGCGGACGCATATCGGCTGTGGCATCCTCAATCAAAGCTCGACGGTGGAAGCGCAAACCCTGCTTGACGTCGACGGGCGGACGCTGGGTTCGAAAATCCCGCCACCGGACATGATCATCAGCGCCTATCCGTTTTGCAGCACCGGCCAGCAATGGGACAACGAGGTCTATCGCACCTACGGCAAGAAGGTGCCGATCTTCAACATGTCCCTGTCCTGGACCTGGGGCAACAAGCCGTCGGCCAAGTACATGAGCGGCCCGGAATATCGCGAGAACGTGGCTTTCCTGAAAAAGCAGTTGCAGGACTGCATCCGCTTCATCGAAGGCATCACCGGCAAGCCCTACGACTGGGACCGCCTGACCGAGATCATGACCTACACCAAGAAGGCGGCCGAACTTCGCCTCGAAGCGATGCAGCTGTGCAAGGCACGCCCCTCGCCGGCGAGCTTTTTCGAATGGACCAACAGCATCGCGCCGGTGAACTTCCTCCCCGGCGGCCCGGAAATCGTCGACTATTTCGCGCAGAAAAAAGCTGAAATCGAGGCGCGCATCGCGCAGGGCGTGGGCTCCGTGCCGGTGGAGAAATACCGCCTGTGGTGGGACGGCATCATGAACTGGAACAAGATCGGCTGGCTCTCGGACAAATTCGCCGGCTACGATGCCTGCATGGTCGCTGGACGCTACACCCACATGGGCTTCTGGCAGGAACCGCAGGTGATCGATGTGCGCGACCCGCTCGACGGTATGGCGCAAAACTATCTGACCTGTCCGATCAGCATTTCCGCGCCGCAGGTGATCGAGAAAATCATCGAGCACTGCGAGTTCTACGAGATCGACGGCCTGATTCTGCATGCCGCACGCACCTGCCGCGCCTTCTCCTACCCGCAATTCATGATCGCCGACGCCGTCGGCAAGCGTCTCGGCCTGCCGGTGGCGATGTTCGAAGGCGACATGGTGGACGAAACCTTCTACAAGGACGAGATTGTCAACAGCCGGGTCGAGGCCATGCTGGAAGCCATCGACGCCAGCCGCGCCAGAATGCGCTGATCGGTTTAGATAAATGCAAAACGCATTATGACGGCCTACGCGATGGGAATCGACTTTGGCTCCACCACGGCCAAAGTCGTCATTCTCGATGAGTCTGGCGAAATGGCTGCGTCGGCCATTTCGCAGAAGGGTGCGGTAAGCGACGAGGGCGTCAGAATGGCGCTCGCCGACGCCCTGCAACAGGCGGGAATCGAACAGTCGGCGATTCGCAAGGTGGTCAGCACCGGTTACGGTCGGCGCATGCTCGACATCGCCGATCGCAGCATTACCGAAATCACCTGCCACGCACGCGGGGCGGTCGCCCTCGTGCCGCAAGCCCGCGTGGTACTCGACATCGGCGGCCAGGACAGCAAGGTGATCGCCATCGATGCCAACGGGCTCGTCGCCCGCTACGCCATGAACGACCGCTGCGCCGCCGGCACGGGGAAGTTTCTTGAAGTGCTGGCGCGGGCCGTCAATATCGAACTGGAACGCATGGGCAGCGTCGCCCTGGAGGCCACCGAGACGGTCGGCATCACCAGCATGTGTGCCACGTTCGCAGAAACCGAAGTGATTTCCCTGCTCGCCGAAGGGCACTCCAGGCCGGTGGTTCTCGCCGCGGTACACCAGGCGATTGCCAATCGCACCGTCGGCCTGGTCGGGCGCGTCGGTAAACGCGATCCGATGGTCATGACGGGCGGCGTCTCGCACAATATCGCCGCCGTACATTACCTGGAAAAAGCGCTGGCAACCTCGTTGATTGTCCCGCCGGGCGCGCAGACCGCCGGCGCGCTCGGTGCCGCCCTGTTTGCGCTCGACGATCTGCGCGCCGAAGCGGCAGAACCGGGGAAAAGGATTGCCGACGAAGACGACGGCGTACTCGCCGAGCCGCTGGAGTGCAAACCGGCGTGCGAGAAAAAAGGGCTGTTCGCCAAACTATTTAGGTCGTAACCGGGGCCATTACCGGCCCGCCTTCCTCCCTCATAAAACCGCTACGAATTGGACCAAAGCCATGGGAACTCTCGACGGAGTCCGCGTAATCGAAATGGCCGGCATCGGACCGGCGCCGTTCTGCTGCATGTTGCTGGCGGATATGGGTGCGGAGGTGCTGCGTATCGACCGCCTGGTGGCAAGCGATCTCGGCGTTGCGGTTCCCAGCCGCTTCGACCTGCTGAATCGCAACAAGCGCTCGGCGGCGCTTGATCTCAAATCCGCGCAGGGCATCGAAACGGCGAAAACACTGATCGCCGAGGCCGACATCCTGATCGAGGGTTTTCGTCCGGGCGTAATGGAAAAAATGGGCCTCGGGCCCGATGTCTGCCTCGACCTGAACCCGCGCCTGGTCTATGGCCGCATGACCGGATGGGGCCAGGACGGACCGCTGAGCCAGGCGGCCGCGCACGACCTGAACTTCATCGCGCTCAGCGGCATGCTGAGCACGATTGGACACAAGGGGCAGGCGCCGGCGATCCCGCTCAACGTGATCGGCGATTTCGGCGGCGGAGCGCTGTATCTGGCGATGGGCGTCCTCGCCGCAGTCATCCAGGCGCGCGTTTCCGGGAAGGGGCAGGTCGTCGACGCAGCGATCGTGGATGGCGTGAGCAACCTGCTGGCCATGCAATACGGCTTCAAGCAAATGAACATCTGGTCCGACGCGCGCGGAAGCGGACTGCTCAACGGCGGCGCCCCGTTCTACAACGTGTACCTGACGAAAGACGGCGGCTACGTCTCCATCGCCAGCGTCGAGGAAAAATTCTATGCAGAGTTGATCGAACGCATCGGCCTGAATGCGGACGATCTGCCGAACGAAGAGGGGCGTTACGCGGCCGAGCTCCCGGAGCAGAACGACCAGGCCAGCTGGGCGCACATGCAGGAGCGTTTTGCGGAGATTTTCAAGACGCGCACGCGCGCCGAGTGGTGCGAAATCCTCGAAGGCACCGACGCCTGCTTTGCGCCGGTCCTCGATATGGATGAGGCGCCCATGCATCCGCACTTCGTTGCACGCAAGATGTTCGCTGATGTTGACGGCGTACTCAATCCGCAACCCGCACCGCGTTTCAGTCGCACACCGTCGGAGCTGAAACGGCCGCCGCCGAAGGTGGGTGCCGACACCGCGCAGGCCTTGTCCGACTGGGGCATGTCCGCGGCGCAGATCGCCGAATTGAAAGAGGCGAAAGTCATTGCCTAAAAGCCGCAACGGGCCGCTGCACGCGCCGCCCGTCAATAAGAAGAAAATCGAGGAGATTTGATGATAGACGAACACACACTGGAAGAATTTCGCCAACAGGTTCGCCGCATGGCGGAAGAAAAAATCAAGCCGCATGCCGCGGCGGTCGATGACGATGCCCGGTTCCCGACGGAAGCGGTGGAGGCCTTCAGGTCAATGGGCCTCAACGGGCTTCCCTTTCCGGAATCGCTCGGCGGCGGCGATGGCGATTTGCTTTCGCAGGTGATTGCCGTCGAAGAGATTGCCCGCGTCTGCGGGTCGTCGGCGCTGGTGATGCTGATTCCGTGGGCCGCGCTGACGCCGCTGGTCTGGTTTGGCAGCGACGAACTCAAGCGCGAAATCGTTCCGCCAGTTGCCGCCGGTGAGGTCGGCGCCAGTTTCTGCCTGACCGAGCCGGGCGGTGGCTCGGATCTGCCCGGCCTCAAGACCCGCGCCACGCGTGTCGCCGACGGCTGGTTGCTGAAAGGGCAGAAGCGCTTCATTTCGAATGTCGGCTGGTCGGCCTGGTACGCCATCCTGGCCAAGGTCACCGAAAAGGCCTACGGCGTGTTCATGGTGCATCGCGACGATCCCGGTTTTTCCATCGGCCGTCACGAGCGCAAGATGGGCGTGCGCGGCAGCCCGATGGCCGACATCTTCCTCGACGACTGCTTCGTCCCCGACAGCCGCGTGGTCGGCGATCCGGAAAAGGGTTACCACTACATGATGGAAACCCTCACCTACACGCGTCCTCTGGTCTCGGCCCAGGCGCTGGGCTTGGCACAGGGGGCCCTCGACGAAGCGGTGAACTACACTTCGACGCGCACCCAGTTCAACAGCAAGGTGTCGCGTTTCCAGATGGTGCGCGGCATGGTCGCCGACATGACCATCGCCGTCGAAGCCGCCCGCGCGCTGCTGTATCGTGCCGTGAGCGTTGCCGGCGCCAACGACTCGCGCTCGCGCTCCTTCGCTTCGATGGCAAAGACTTTCTGTTCCGATACCGCGATGTCGGTGACTACCGATGCAGTACAGTTGCACGGCGGTTATGGTTACACCAAGGATTACCCTGTCGAGCGCATGATGCGCGATGCCAAGGTCTCGCAGATCTGGGAAGGCACCAATCAGATTCAGCGCCTGCTGGTGGCGAAGCACGCCTTCCAGGACTGAATGTTTTTCAATTTTCGGACATCAAACATGACTACAGCGAATTCAGCTATGCACGTTCCCCGCCTCGACCAATGCACCGTGCTGATTGCCGGCGGCACTGCTGGCGTCGGATTGGCCACGGCGTTGTGTTTTGCCGCGGCTGGAACCCGACGCATTGCCCTGATGGGGCGCAGTGTCGAGCGTGGCGAGGCTGCACGCCGGCAAGTGCTGGCGGCGTGTCCCGACGCGCACGTGGTTTTCATCGCCGCCGATGCGAACAAGGCCGACCAGGCGCTACGCGCGGTTGCCGAGGCCACGGCTGCCTTGGGCGCCGTCGATGTATTGGTAAACACCACCGTCGGCCCCTTCGTGCCGCGGCTGTTTCATGAGATTCCAATCGAGGATATCGAGCCCATGCTGGTGCAGCAGGCGCTGGCGCCGTTGCTGATGTGCCGCGCAGTAATGCCCGGTATGCGCGAGCGACGCGGCGGTGCCATCATCAATATCGCTTCGGATGCCGGCAAGGTCGCGACTCCCGGCGAGTCGGTGATCGGCGGCGCCATGGCTGGCATCATCATGTTCTCGCGTGGACTGGCGATCGAAGCCAAGCGCAACGGTATCCGCGTCAACACGCTGACGCCGTCGCTGATCGAGGGCACCCTGACCTACGATCGCGTCCTCGCCGATCCGTTCAGCGCCAAGCTGTTCGGCAGCGCCATAAAACTGGCGCACCTCGGCGTGGCGCAGCCCGATGACCTGGCCGGGCTGATCGTGTTTCTCGCCAGCCCGCAGGGGGCGCGCATTACCGGCCAAGCCATCAGCGTCAATGGCGGTATCTCGGCCGCATGAATGCGGACCGGAAAATAAATCAAGGGGGATGAGGAATGTCTGAGCAGGTTGAAAAGGATGAGCTGGGCCATTGGCTGAATATGCTTGAAGGCCAGGGACCGTGGCTGAAGGACGCCGCGCCGTCACCCGGAAAGCTGGCACGCGCATGGCTGCGCTCCGAGGCGGACGTACGGGAAATCGAGAAGTTCTCGCCGGACGATCTGCTGCCGGGCGCCACTATCTACGAGTGCGTCAAGGCCGCCGCTGCCGTTGAGCCGGAGAAGTCGGCGATTACCCAGCTGCTGTCCGCCGACCTCGCCGTGCCGCCGCGCATCATCCGCTATGCGGAACTGGTTGCGCTGATCGAGCGCACCGCCAATCTGTTCAAGGCGCTTTCCGGCGACGAGCGTCCCGCGGTCGCCCTCATCCTGCCGATGCTGCCGGAAGGCCTGTTCGCGGCGTGGGGGGCGGCGACGGCGGGCATCGCCTGCCCGATCAATCCCTATCTGGAGACGCGGGTTGTTGCCTCCATCATGAACGCGGCGAAAGCCACCGTTCTGGTAACCGCCAACGCCAAATACGGTCCCGGTGTATGGGACCGGCTCGACGAAATTTGCCGCCAGGTACCCACCCTGCGTCGCGTGCTGGTGGTGGACTCGGACGATCCGGAAAACGATTTTCAGCGACAGCTGGCTGCCCAGCCGGCGGGGCGACTGACGTTCATTCCGGAGTCCGATCCCCATGGGGAAGCGATCTACCTGCCGACCGGCGGCACTACGGCTGCGCCGAAGCTGGTGCGCATGACCCATCGCGGCCTGCTGCTGAATGCCTGGCTCGTGGGCGCCTTTGCCGGCTCGGCGCGCGACGGCGTGGTCGGGCACGCGATGCCCAATTTCCATATCGGCGGCCTCGGCGTCATCGCCTTGCGCACCATCCTTTTCGGCCAGACGCTGCTGACATTGACCACCGATGGTTTCCGCAATCCCCAGGTGATCAAGAACTTCTGGGACATCGTGCGCCACTACCACATGACCTGCGTGCTGGCCGTGCCCACCACGGCCGCCGCAATATTGGCGGTCCCCGACACTACTGCGGCGGGCCATACCCTGCGCACCTTCAACTGCGGCGCGAGCACGGTGCCGGTGGAGCTGATGAAAGGCTTCCATGAACGCTTCGGCATCTGGCTGCGCGAGATCTGGGGACAGTCGGAGATTCACGGCGTGGTCACCGCGAACTTCAGCAACGGCGAAGAGCCCCGCGTCGGCTCGGTGGGGCAGCGGCTGCCGTTCCAGCCGGTCAAGGCGATCGAGGTCGATGCCGAGAACAATTTTGTCCGCGAGTGCGCACCCTCCGAGCGCGGTGTGATCGCGGTGTGCGGCCCCGGCGTGATTGGCGGCTACGTCGATCCGCAGCTGGACGACGAGTTTTTCGTCAAGGGCATGCCCGACGGAAAGCGCTGGGCCAACACCGGCGATCTGGGCACGGTCGATAGCGACGGTTTCGTCTGGCTGTTCGGTCGCGCCAAGGATCTGATCATTCGCGGCGGCCACAATATCGATCCCAAGCTGATCGAGGAAGTGCTGGTCGGCCACCCCGCCGTGCAGATGGCTGCCGCCATCGGCCGCCCGGACGCGGCCAAGGGCGAGATGCCGATCGCCTACGTGGTATTGAACCCAGGCGCTAACGCCGACGCTGCGGAACTTCTTGCCTATTGCCGGCAACATGTTCAGGAGCGGGCCGCGGCGCCGGTGGAAATCATTGTCGTTCCGCAGTTGCCGATGACGGCGGTCGGCAAGATTTCAAAGCCGGCGCTGCGCATGGATACGATGGCGCGCCTTTCCATCGATTTGGCAAGGGATATCGTCGGAGAGCAGGGCGCCGTCAGCGTTTCCGTCGACGACAAGGGATTGCGGCCGCGTGCCGTGATCGACGTCACCCTGACCTCCGGTGACCGGGCGTTGGTTCTTGAACGGCTCCAGCAATGTTTCCGCAACTACGAGTTTCTCAGTGAGGTGACCGTCAGCGGCGGCTGAGGCCGGCGGGGAACCGGCCCGGATCGTTGACCGTGGCTGGCTGAGTCAGCATCGGAGGATTCCATGACTGCGCGCATTGTTCCGAGTATTTGCCGCAATTGCCTTGCCTACTGCCCCATCCTGGTGACCGTCGAAGAGGGGCGTGCGGTCAAGGTGGTCGGCGATCCGGAGGCTCCGGCCTTCGACGGCTATACCTGCCCCAAGGGACGTGCGCTGCCGGCGCAGCACAACGATCCGGAGCGGTTGCTGAAGTGCCTGCGTCGGCGTGCGGACGGCAGTCATGCCGTCATCGACTCATCCGCGGCGATGGACGAGATCGCCGCCAGGGCAGAGGAAATCCTCGCCCGCCACGGCGCGCGCGCGATAGCCCTCTATAGCGGCACCGGCCAGGTCTCGCACCCGGCCGGCGGGCCGATTGTGCGGGCGTGGTCGCGCGCGATCGGCACGCGCATGAATTTCTCCGCCTCCACTATCGACAAGCCGGCCGAGTACACCTCGGTGGCGATGCATGGTAACTGGCACGCCGGTTTGCAGACTTTCGAGACGTCGGATACCTGGATGATTGTCGGTGCCAATCCGATCATCGCCAAATCGAATGGTGCCCCGTTCAACAATCCGGGCATGCGCCTGAAGGAGGCGGTGCAACGCGGCATGAAGATGATCGTGATCGATCCCCGCCGTAGCGAGACGGCGAAGCGTGCCCATGTTCATCTGCAACCGCGGCCGGGGCAGGACCCCGTGCTGCTGGCCGGCATCCTCCATATCCTGATTGCAGAAAAGCTTTACGACGCAGATTTTGTCGCCGCGAACGCGCAGGGCTTTGAAGCCCTGAAGGCCCATGTGGCAGATTTTTCACCGGAGGTCGTCGCGCGCCGGGCCGATGTTCCCGTCGCCCACCTGCTGGAGGCGGCGCGTACGTTCGGTCGCGGCAAGCGCGGCGGCGTTGTCTGTTCCACCGGACCGAGCTTCTCGACGCAGAGCAATCTCACCTATTACCTGGCTTTGTGCCTGAACACCCTTTGCGGCCGCTGGGCGCGCGCGGGCGATCGGGCACCCCATCCCAACGTTCTGCTGCCGGCGTATACCCCTAGAGCCCAGCCCTATGCGCCTTATCCGGCGGTCAGCGACCGGCCGATGCGCGTTCATGGCTTGTGGGAGAACGCCAGCGGCGTGCCAACCGCGGCACTGGCCGACGAAATCCTGCTCGACGGCGAGGGGCAGATCAAGGCGCTGTTCTGTCTCGGCGGCAATCCGGTGCTGTCGTGGCCGGATCAGGCGAAGACCGAGGCGGCGCTGCAAAAACTCGACCTGCTGGTCGTGCTCGACTACCAGATGTCGGCCACCGCAAGGTTTGCACACTACGTGATCCCGCCGCCGCTGTCGCTCGAATTGCCGGGCAGCACGCAGATGGTCGAGTCGCTGAAATACTATGGCGTGTCCCGCGGCTACCCGATGCCATGGGCGCAGTATTCGCCGGCGGTCGCCCAGATACCGACGCAATCCGATCTGCTCGACGACGGTGCGTTTTTCTTCGGGCTGGCGCAGCGCATGGGCCTACAGCTGGAGTGGCTCAACGTGCGCGGGCAGGGTCCCAATCTGGAAGGGCCGACGCAGGTAATCCCGCTTGACATGGCCCGGACGCCGAGCGTGGATGAAATGATCGCGTTCGCCTGCGACAACTCCCGTGTTCCGCTGGACGAAGTGAAGGCGCATCCGCACGGCCGCCTCTATCCGATCGAAGTGGCTGTGGAACCACGTGAGCCTTCGTGCCTCGCGCGGCTGCAACTCGGCAACGAAACGATGATGAATGAATTGCGCACCCTGCGCCTGAACGGTGCGCATTCTGTAGCCGACCCGGAGCTTCCTTTCCGCCTGATCTGCCGACGCACAAACAATTTCATGAATTCGATGGGGCAGTCTTTGCCGGCCCTCAACGGTGGCGATCGATTCACGCCGGCCGGCATGCATCCTGCCGATCTGGCGAAGCTCGGCATTGCAAGCGGCGCACCGATATCCATTCGCTCGCGCCACGGATGCATGCTGGCTCGGGTCAAGGCTGACGATAGCCTCCGCGAAGGCTTGGTTTCGGTCGTTCACGGATTTGGTGCGTTCACCGCACATGCCGACGCCGATCTAGCCCTGGGTTCGGTTTCAAGACTTCTCAATATGGACGAACGCGATCCCATCAGCGGCATTCCGCGGATGAGCGCGGTCTCGGTTTCGGTGCACCCCTGGGCGTCGCACTCCGAAGAAATTTCGCGCTGAACGTTTGCGGCCGATAACGCGTTGCAAAGGCCCGCAGACCTCTGGGCGACCGTCGCACCCCCCTTGCCATCATTCGATGCACGCTCGAAATAGCAACGAATGCGCCGCGAAGTCAGCGAGTTGCGATGAGCACACAAAAAACAAGGCCAAACGGGTTGACTTAGTAAGTTTAGCTCACTAAACTTCTTGGCGTTAGTGAGTTGTACTTACTACGATCTGTTTTCGGCGGGCGGCGATAGCTGAATCGTTTTGATCGCTCAGCGAAAGCAACACATAAAACAATCGCTCTGAGTCAGAGGAGATGCCAATCATGCAAGTTAAGACGGGTTCGACCCCGAAGTTCGCGCTGTTGCCGGTTTTCGTGGGCGCGGCACTGGGGATGATAGGAAACGCAGGCGCATTTGAAATCGAAAATGGCAATCCGGACATACAAATGCGTTGGGACAACACGGTGCGCTACAACCTGGCGGTGCGCGGTCAGAATCCCAGCAACATCGGCAACAACTTCCAGTTCGACGACAGCGACTACAAGTTTGCCAAGCGCGGCGACACCGTCACCAACCGCCTCGACCTGCTTTCCGAATTTGATTTCGTCTATCAGAAGCGCCACGGCTTCCGGGTCAGCGGCGCGGCCTGGTATGACTTTGCCTATCGCAACCTGAGCGTCGAACGCAACCCGCTGTTGACCGGCGGCACCACAACCGTCGCCTACGCCGGAAGCACCTACAGCGACTACACCAAGCGCTACTACAAAGGGCCGTCCGGAGAAATTCTCGATGCCTTTGTTTTCACCGGCATCGACATCGGCGAAATGCCGCTTTCGGTGAAAGCCGGCCGGCACACCGTCGTCTGGGGCGAATCGCTGTTCACCACGATCCACGGCATCGCCTTCGGGCAAAGCCCGGTCGATCTCGCAAAAGCCTTTGCCACTCCGGGAGTCGAAGCCAAGGAAGTGTATCGGCCGCTGACTCAACTCTCCGCCCAGCTGGGGGTTACCGAGAACCTTAGCGTCGCTGCCCAGTATTACTTTGACTGGAGTGCCACACGGTTGCCCGAAGGCGGCACCTACCTCGGCATCATCGACATGGGCTTTATGGGCCCGACCAACTTCAATGCCGCCGGCTTCGGCGCCAACAGCGGCAACAACGAGCCCGACAAGCGCGGCGACTGGGGCGTCAGCGCCCGCTGGAGTCCGGCCTGGCTGGACGGCACCCTCGGCTTCTACTACCGCAACTTCACCGACAAGACGCCGACGCTGTTTCGTTTCGTTCCTGCCGCCGGCACCCCGTACTACAAGACCTTCTTTGGTGAAGACATCGACCTGTACGGCATCAGCCTGTCCAAGCAGATTGCCGGCGTGAGCGTCGGCGCGGAAGTAAGCTACCGCCGCAACATGCCGCTGTATTCGCCGCTGCTACAGAACATGGCTGGCACGGCGGCCTTCAACTCCGCCGTTTTCCCGCACGGCGTGCCGACCCTGAACGGCAACACCTACCAGGCCCGGGGCAACACCGTGCATGCGGTCCTGAATGGCGTCGCCGTGCTGCCTGCCGCTTCGCTCGGCGACTTCACTCTGTTCGATACCGCCGTCGTCCTCGGCGAACTGACCTATTCCTACCTGGACAAGATCACCGACAACCAGGACATGTTTCAAGGTGTGGGTCACGGCATCTGCGACGCCAGCCGCAGAGCCACCCTGGGGGCCAACTACCGTGACAAATGGGACGGCTGCTCGACCAAGGAAGCCCTGGGCATGACGCTCTCCTTCACCCCGAGCTGGCTGCAAGTTTTCCCCGGCGTCGACCTGCTGGCCCCGATGTCCTTCTCCAAGGGTCTCTATGGCAACTCGCCGGTGGCGCTGGGCGGCAACGAAGACAACGGCAGCTACAGCATCGGTCTGGCGGCGGACGTCTATGCGCAGTACCGCTTCGACCTCAAATGGGTGGACTACTTCGGTGCCGCCAAATACGGAGCCCAGGCCCAGACCGGATCCCGGGTGACCACCGTAAACGGCCTGTCGACGCTGCTGCGCGACCGTGGTTTCCTGGCCTTCACCTTCAAGACGACGTTCTGATTTCCTGAGGAGCACGAGATGAAATTGCAAAATTCACTGACGGCCGTGGCCGTGGCGATGGTCTGTATGGCCTCGGCGAGCGCCGCCGTTTCGCCGGATGAAGCCAAAAAGCTGGGTACCACCCTGACCTATGCCGGTGCCGAAAAGGGCGGCAATGCCGCTGGAACGATCCCCCCTTATACCGGCGGCCTGACGACGCTGCCACCTGGATACAAAAAGGGTGACCCGATCCGCCCCGACCCGTTCGCCGGCGAGAAGCCGCTGTTCTCGATCGACGCGAAGAACCTGGACAAGTACGCCGACAAGCTGACCGAAGGGACCAAGGGGCTGATGAGGAAATACCCGACGTTCCGTGTCGACGTCTATCCGACCCATCGCACGGTATCTCACCCGAAACAGGTGGCAGACAACACGCTGAAATGTGCGGTGACGGCCAAGACCTCGGCCGATGGGCGATCGATGGAGGGCTGCCATGCCGGCATCCCGTTCCCGATTCCGCAGAACGGCTATGAGGCGATGTGGAACCACCTTACCCGGTACGAGGGAAACGCCTTTACCATGAATTACAAGGCGCTCTATGTGGACAGCTTGGGCAAGCCTACGCTGACCACGGCAGGCAACGCGATTGCGGATTATCCCTACTGGTTCTCCTCCGATCCCGCCGCGCCGCATGTATATCGCGTCAAGGTCGCTTACAAGGAACCGGCCCGGCGTGCCGGCGAGGGCATTATGTTGCAGGATCCGATGGACTACGCGACGTCGGGCCGCCGCGCCTGGTCTTATCTGCCCGGGCAGCGCCGCGTGCGGGTTTCGCCATCGGTCAATTTCGACACGCCAAACCCGTCGACGGGTGGCGCAACGACCTACGACGACTCCTTCATCTTCCTGGGCTCGATGGAGCGGTTCAATTTCAAGTTGCTGGGCAAGAAGGAGATTTACATACCCTACAACGTGTACAAGATGGCCTACCACTCGACGACGGCAGACCTGTTCAAGCCGAATCACCTGAATCCCGATTTTGTGCGTTGGGAGTTGCACCGGGTCTGGGTGATCGAGGCGACCCTGGCTGAAGGCAAGCGGCACATCTACAGCAAGCGAGTGTTCTACCTGGATGAGGACTCGTGGGCGGCGATGAGCAGCGACCAGTACGATATGCGCGGCCAGTTGTATCGTGCAGCGTATACCTTTCCGACGGTGAGCTACGACGTGCCGGCGTTGATGGCGCAGACGAACGGCCAATACGATCTGGTTTCGGGAATCTATGCCGTCAATTTCTATTTTGCAGATACCGGTGGCGTAAAGTACATCGCTCCTCCTCCGGAGCGTGATTGGTCGCCCGACTCCCTGGCGGGTGGCGGCCTGAGATAAAGCAAGGCGCAGTAGCGATCCGGGGGGTGCCAAGAGGTTCCCCCCCGGCATGCCTGTAGAAGAACCGACAGCATGATCGGTCCTTATCGAGGAGCAAACGAATGAAGATCGGCGCAAGCGTTCTGGCACTGTTGAGTTCTGTCGTCCTGGCGGCCCTTCCGCTAACGTCGAACGCCTTTCAGGATCTGCTGGAGACGCCGGCCAGGGCCAGCGCGCTGGCGCCGAGCAGTCTGCTGAACGGTTTGGCGCAGGCCGGGATGCGACTGGTTGCCGTGGGTCAGCGCGGCCACATCCTCTATTCGGACGACCAGGGCACAAGCTGGACCCAGGCGACGGTGCCGGTGAGTTCGGATCTTACGGCCGTCGCGTTCCCCTCGCCCACTACAGGCTGGGCCGTCGGCCAGGATGGCATCGTCCTGGCCACCCGCGACAGCGGAGTCACGTGGGTTAAACAGCTCGACGGGCACGCCGTAGCTTCGCTCCTGAAGGAGCACTATGCTGCCCATCCGCCCAACGATCTGCCCGGCGGAGCAGACGCACTGGCCGCCCTTCAGTCTGATGTCGCTCGCATCGCCGAGGAAGGGGCGGACAAACCGTTCCTCGATGTCTGGTTCGAGAACGAATCGACCGGCTACGTGGTCGGCCCGTTCAACCTGATTTTTCGCACCAGCGATGGCGGCAAGAACTGGGTTCCCTTGTTCGACCGCACCGAGAATCCCAAGCGCCTGCATTTCTACGCCCTCCATGCCATGGGCGACGACCTCTACCTGGCTGGCGAACAGGGCATGGTGCTGAAGTTCGAGCGCAAGACCCAGCGCTTCCGGGCCGTCCCGATCGATTACAAGGGCACCTTCTTCGGCCTGGCCCACCGCGGCAACACGCTGTTGGTGTTCGGCCTGCGCGGCAACGTCTTCCGCAGCGACGATCGCGGAGCGACGTGGCAGAAGGTGGAGACCGGCGTCTCGGTGGCGCTCACCGCCGCTACTTCTCTGCCCGACGGCCGCCTGGTGCTGGTCAGCCAGGCCGGGCATGCTCTGGTCTTGGCCGATGATGGAAAGTCCTTGATGCCACTGCCCGTCGATCGCGTTCCGGCCAGCGCCGTTGTCGCGGGCGGCCCTGAAGCGCTAGTGATTGCCGGCGCACGCGGCGTGCACGTCAAGCCGATCAAGCAATCGCCCACACCTTAGCAACGGAGACAAACAGCCATGGCTGTCAGTATGGACGACCTCGACGACGCAATGCCCGTGGTGCCGAGGCTGGAGGATTTCGATTCCCGCTCCGGCAACGGGCTGGAACGCCTGATCTTCAACCACCGCCTGCCGGTGATCCTGATCTGCGCACTTGCCTCGCTGGTGCTCGGTTATTTCGTGGCGACGAAGCTGGCGTTCAACGCCAGCTTCGAAAAAATGATTCCGCAGAGCCAGCCCTATATCAAGAACTATCTGGAAAACAAGGCCGAATTGCGCGGGCTGGGCAACGCGATCCGCGTGGTGGTCGAGAACCCCGCGGGGGACATCTTCGAGCCGCAGTACCTGGACGTGCTCCAGCGCATCAACGACGAGCTGACCCTGACCCCCGGCGTGGACCGGGCCTGGGTGAAGTCGCTGTGGACGCCGGCCGTGCGATGGCTGGAAGTCACCGAAGAAGGGTTTGTCGGCGGCCCGGTGATGCCCGATACCTACGACGGCTCGGCGGAGAGCCTGGAGCAGCTGCGCACCAACATCGCCCGTTCCAGTTCAGCACAGAACCTGCTCGCTACCAACCAGAAGTCGAGCATGATCTTCGTCCCCTTGCTCGACATCAATCCGGAAACAGCGCAGCGCCTCGACTACCGCGAATTCTCGCGCCAGCTCGAAGAAAAGATTCGCGCCAAGTACGAAACCTCCGGCGAAAACGGCAGCGTCCGCATCCACATCATCGGCTTTGCCAAGCTGGTCGGCGAGTTGATCGACGGTCTGGTGCAAGTGGCCATGTACTTTGCCGCCGCGGCGCTGATCGCCGCGGCCATCATCTACTTCTATACCCATTGCGTGCGCAGCACCCTGCTGGTGATCGCCTGCTCGATCATCGCCGTGCTCTGGCAGGTGGGCTTGGTCTCCGCGCTGGGGTTCGCGATCGATCCGTTCTCGGTGCTGGTGCCGTTCCTGGTGTTCGCTATCGGCGTCTCGCACGGCGCGCAGAAGATGAACGGCATCATGCAGGACGTCGGCCGCGGCACGCACCGGCTGGTCGCTGCCCGCTATACCTTCCGCCGCCTGTTCGTCGCCGGCCTGACTGCGCTGCTGGCCGACGCGGTGGGCTTCGCGGTGTTGATGGCGATCGACATCCCGGTGATCCGGGAATTGGCTCTGGCGGCCAGCATCGGCGTGGCAGTGCTGATCTTTACCAATCTGGTTCTGCTGCCGATCCTGCTCTCCTACATCGGCGTCAGTCCGCGGGCGGCAGCCCGCAGCTTGCGCGCGGAGCGCGAGGAGAGCCAGGGCAGGGGCCTGGGCGCCATCTGGAGTTTTCTCGACCGCTTTACCGAGCGGCGCTGGGCACTCGGCTTGGTGGTTGCCGCGTTTATCCTGGCCGCGGCCGGTTTTGCGGTGAGCCTGAACCTGAAGATTGGCGATCTGGATCCGGGGGCGCCGGAGCTTCGCGCGGAATCCCGCTACAACCAGGACAACACCTTCATTACGCAGAATTTTGCGCTGTCCAGCGACCAGTTTGCGGTGATCGTGAAGACGCCGCTCGACGGCTGTCTGGATTACCGGACCTTGGTCGAGGCCGACCGGCTGGGCTGGGAGTTGCGCCAGTTGCCTGGGGTGCAGACGATCGTTTCGCTGGCCGAGGCTACCCGCGCAGTGACGGCCGGAACCTATGAGGGCAGCACCAAGTGGCTGACGCTGGCGCGCAATCAGGAGACGACAAATTTCGCCGGCAACCAGGCAATGACCAGCAATTCTGACCTGACCAACAAGGAGTGCTCGGTGTCGCCGGTTATTGCTTACCTGACCGACCACAAGGCGGAAACCCTGGACCGCGTGGTGCGGACGGTGGCGCAGTTCGCCGAAAAGCATAACACCCCGGAGAGGCAGTTCCTGCTTGCCGCGGGCAGTTCGGGGATCGAGGCGGCAACCAATATCGTGGTGAAGGAGGCCAACCGGTCGATGCTGCTTTATGTCTATGCGGCGGTGATTGCGCTGTGCTTTATTGCTTTCCGCAGCTGGCGGGCGGTGCTGGTGGCGGTCATTCCGTTGTTGATCACGTCGATTCTGTGCGAGGCGCTGATGGTGATGCTGGGGATCGGGGTGAAGGTGGCGACGCTGCCGGTGATCGCACTGGGGGTAGGTATCGGCGTGGACTACGCGTTGTATCTGCTGTCGGTGCAGCTGGCCTATCAGCGCCGAGGGCTCGGCCTGGCTGACGCCTACCGCAAGGCAGTGCAGTTCACCGGCCGCATCGTGGCCCTGGTCGGCTTCACGCTGGGTGCCGGCGTCGTTACCTGGGCCTGGTCGCCGATCAAGTTCCAGGCCGACATGGGCATCCTGCTTACCTTCATGTTCGTCTTGAACATGCTCGGCGCGCTGGTGCTGATCCCGGCGCTGTCGCATTTCCTGTTGAACCCGCAAGCAGACGCGGCGCGGAAGAAAGCCGGCATTGTGCCGGCAGCGCCATAGATTTGCTTTGGAATCGAGTTCAAGCTGCATGACAAGGCGAAGCGATTTACCGCGTTCATCTCGACAGTCAACCCAAGCTGCTCACTGAAGGCCTGAAAAAAAGCAGTGGCCGCGGGTAACCCGATTTTTCCCTCGTATCAGTTATTCCGCTGCCGATAACCCTGAAGTGAGGAGAGCCCGGATGCATGTTGAACTTGCGCGCCATGAACGCTCGCGGCGCAGCGGATGGAGATGGGCATGGTTGGCGGCGGCCGTTCTGCTTGCCTCGTTAGCGAATGCAACTCAGCCGACCGCTGCCCGCGTCGATCGACAACGCCTGCTCGCCGCCGACAAGGAACCCGGCAACTGGATGGCGCACGGCCGGACCTATTCCGAACAGCGCTTCAGTCCCCTCGAACGGATCAACGACGGTAACGTCGCGCAGCTCGGTCTGGCCTGGCATGCGCGCCTGGACATCGACCACGGCACGGAAGCCACCCCGCTGGTGATCGACGGGGTCATGTACACCACGGGGGCGCGCAGCATCGTCTACGCCTTCGATGCGCGGAGCGGCACTTTGTTGTGGAAATACGATCCGAAGGTGCCGGGGGATCGGCTGGGCAAGGGCTGCTGCGACATCGTCAATCGCGGTGTGGCAGCCTGGAACGGGCGCATCTACTTCGCCTCCTTCGACGGCCGGCTGATCGCGCTCGATGCGCGCCGCGGACGCAAGGTGTGGGAAGTGCAGACGGTCGACCTGAAGCGTTCCTATACCGTCACCGGCGCACCGCGGATCGTGAACGGCAAGGTGATCATCGGCAACGGCGGCGCCGAGTTCGGCGTGCGCGGCTACGTCACCGCCTACGACGCCCGCAACGGCCGGCAGGCCTGGCGCTTCTACACGGTGCCGGCGGGTCCGGCGAAACCCGGCGACGACGCGGTGACGAAAATGATGGCGGCGAGCTGGCCGGCGGGCGCCGTGTGGGCGTTCGGCGGCGGGGGCACGGTGTGGGATTCGATGGCCTACGATCCCCAGCTCAACCTCCTCTACCTCGGCGTCGGTAATGCCTCGCCGTGGAACCGTTACGTGCGCAACCCGGGGCGCGGCGACAATCTGTTTCTCAGCTCGATCGTCGCGCTGAATGCGGATAACGGCCGCTATGTCTGGCACTACCAGACCACACCCAACGAGGGCTGGGATTACACCGCGACACAGCATCTGATTCTTGCCGACCTGCCGCTTGGCGAGCAGATGGTCCCGGTCATCATGCAGGCGCCGAAGAACGGATTCTTTTACGTCCTCGACCGACGCAATGGCAAGCTTGTTTCGGCGCAGCCGTTCTCCAAGGTCACCTGGGCGACGCATGTCGACCTCGCCACGGGGCGTCCCGTGGAAAACCCGGACGTCTCTGACTATTCGCAGCAAGCCAAGCTCACCTGGCCCGGCCCGCTCGGTGCGCACAACTGGAATCCGATGGCCTACAGTCCGCGCACCGGGCTGGTATACATTCCCGAACAAGAAGCGCCGTTCCCCTACATCAACGATCCCAACGCCCGTTTCAATCGGCGCGGCTGGAATACCGGCGTCACCTTGCCGCCGGCACCGGAAGACGCCGCCAGCGTCGCGCAGATGCTTCAGCTCTTCAAGGGCAGCCTGCTGGCATGGGACCCGGTGCAGCAAAAGCCGGCCTGGAAGGTGCCGTACAAGTCGCCGGGCAACGGCGGCCTGCTGGCGACGGCCGGCAACCTGGTGTTCCAGGGCACCGCCGACGGCCGCTTCGTCGCCTACTCCGCCGACAAGGGCGAAACGCTATGGCAGACGGACGCCCAGAGCGGGATCGTCGCGGCGCCGATTTCCTACGCGGTGGATGGCGAGCAATACATCGCGGTGATGGTCGGCTGGGGTGGCGGCTTCCCGCGCTACGCTGGGCAGATCGCGGCGCAAAACCAGGTGCGTACCGTCAGCCGGGTGCTGGTCTACAAGCTGGGCGGCAGCCAAGTGCTGCCCGCGCTGGCGGCGCTGGCCCCGGCCGATCCGCCGCCGCCCTCGACGGCAGACGCGGCCACGATCGATCGCGGTCGTCAGCTGTTTTCCGCGCACTGCTCGTTTTGCCACGGCGCCGCCGCCGTGTCCGGCGGATCGGTGCCCGACCTGCGCCGCATGTCCGTCGCGACGCGCCAGTCGTTCGCCGGCATCGTCCTCGGCGGGCTGCGGCTTCAAGCCGGCATGCCGGCGTTTGCGGAGCTGTTGTCCTTGCCCGATGTGGAGGCCATCAACGCCTATCTGGTGAAACGCGCGCACGACGAGATCGCCGAACGGGTGCAGCAATCGTCGGCGACGCCGTGAGCGACATCGATACAACCATGCGCACTACACACTTCCGCGGCCGCGGCGGGCAGACGCGCCATTCCTGGGACGACACGCGCCGGCGCATCGATGCGAGGAAACCGGCATCGCTTCATGCGGAAGTCATTACAACAATCTTGTCATTAAAGGAGGCACCATGAACGGCTCGACTGCAATTCCATTGAAATGCCCGGAGCTTTTATTTATCGGCGGCGAGTGGGTGCAGCCCTCGTCGACCGCTTATTTCGAGATCATCGCGCCGGCGACCGAGGAACCGGCATTCAGGGTCGCCGAAGCACGCGAAGCGGATATGCATCGCGCCGTGGCGGCGGCGCGCACAGCGTTCGACGACGGTCCCTGGCCGCGCATGCCGCATGCCGAGCGTGCCCGCTATCTGCGCGCGATCGGCAAGGAGCTGGCGGCGCGCGCCGGCGACGTGAGCCTGATCTGGCCGAACGAGATGGGGATCCTGCAATCGACCGCCAGCGCGTATGCCAGCGCGATGGGCGGCGTGTTCGAGTACTACGCTGGGCTGGCGGAGAGCTTCGCCTTCGAGGAGCGCCATCATCCGGCGGGCGGCGGCGCAGTCGGCCTGCTGGTGCGGGAGCCGGTCGGGGTGGTGGCCGCGATCATCCCGTGGAACGGCCCGATCATCCTGATCGCCTACAAGCTGGCCCCGGCGCTGCTGGCCGGCTGCACGGTGATTATCAAAGCCTCGCCGGAAGCGCCGGGAGCCGCCTACATCATGGCGGAGATCGCCGAAGCCGTGGGCCTTCCCCCCGGAGTGGTCAACGTGGTGACCGCCGATCGCGAGGTGTCGGAACGGCTGGTTCGCCACCCCGACGTCGACAAGGTCAGCTTTACCGGATCGACCGCTGCAGGGAAACGCATTGCCTCGTTGTGCGGCGAGCGGATCGCGCGCTATACGCTTGAACTCGGCGGCAAGTCAGCGGCTGTGATTCTCGACGATTACGATATCGAAACTGCCGCACAATCCATAACCACCTCGGCCTGCGATCTGACCGGGCAGGTGTGCGCGTCGTTGACCCGAATCATCGTAAACCGGCAACGTCATGACCAGATGGTCGAGGCCTTGAGTGCACGCTTCGCCTCCGTCAGGGTCGGCGATCCGTTCGATCCCGCCATGCAGATGGGGCCGATCGCCATGCGTCGCCAGCTCGACCGCATCGAAGGGCTGGTCGCCCGCGGCGTCGCGGAGGGCGCGACGCTGGCGGTGGGCGGACGGCGGCCGCCGCACTTGCCGCGCGGCTTCTATTTCGAGCCGACCGTATTCGGCAACGTCGACAATGGCTCGACCATCGCCCGCGAGGAGATCTTCGGCCCGGTGCTGAGCATCATCCCGGCGGACGATGAAGCGCATGCGGTGGCGATTGCCAACGATACGGTCTATGGGCTCAACAATTCGGTGTTCACCAACGATCCCGATCGTGCCTATGCCATCGCCCGCCGGCTCCGTTCCGGTACCGTCGGCCATAACGTTTTCCGTGCCGACTTCAGTATTGCCTTCGGCGGATTCAAACAGTCCGGCATCGGCCGGGAGGGCGGTGTCGAAGGCTTGTTACCCTATCTGGAAACGAAGACGGTCATCCTCGACGATATTCCAAAACACCTCAAAGCTTGAATGCGTGCGTGCGTCGGCCATACTTTTGAACCGTGCCGACGCCGCCCGGACGCGCGATTTTCGCGCTCAGGCATGGAAATACGAGCGCACCAGCTGGTCGATGGTGCGGGCGATGCGCAGTTTGGTTTCGCCGGCGAATTTCATGTGCGCAATCATGTGGCCGACGCCGACCAGGACCCACGCCGCGTCTTTTTCATTAACGCTCTTCGGCACTTCTCCCGCGGCCTTGCCGCGTCGGATTGTGGTTTCGAACACCTTGAGCACCTTGATGTGGTGCTCAAGGTAGAGCGGCCAGGTGTTTTCGCGGATTGCGGTGCTCCAGTCGAACCAGACCCTGGCGTAGTTCCGATGCTGCGGGTGGTCGATCATGTCGGCGAAGCCGATCAGCGTATTTTCTATCGACGCCTGGGCGCTCCCTGTTCCCTGCTGGGTCGCCTCGACCAGTTCCTTGAGCATGAAGCGCGAGACCTCCTGTAGCACGGCCCGGGTCAGGTCTTCATGGGTGGGGAAATAGGCGAATACCGAGGGCAGTGAAACCCCTGCCCGGCTGGCAATTTGGGAGTGGTTCGAATGACCGATTCCCTCCTCGGCGAAAACGCGAATCGCCGTTTCCAGAAGCTGGGCTTTGCGTGCTTCGGGCGTCAGGCGCGAAGCACGCGATCTCCCCGTCGCAGGCCGTGGGGACGGCGTTTTCTTGTCGCGCGCTGCGGGTGCTGTCTTCATCTGCAACTCCACTGGTAAAACAGAATTAAGTAAATAGCGGAAAATTCCCGATCGCTTCGGCTGCCGGTGCCGAAATTTATCTCGGACGGCTTGATTATCCCTGGTTTAAAGCCTTCTTTCCTGGCCACAGAGGTGTTGCTGTGCGGCATTTCTCCCATGCCATGAAAATTTCCAATCGGTTTAGTGAGTCGAACTTGACAGCGCCCCTCATTTAAATGAAGATATCTTCAGTAATACTTCCTCGGGGCCCTCTATCGGGTTCCGGGCATACAAAACGGGTGCCGTCCATGTGTGAGAGGCGGGCCGCAAAAGAGGAGAAGCTGCATGATCAGCGCCGCTGACGTCGAGTATCACCATTCGCCCGACGTCGACCACACTTACGCAGAAACCAACTGGTTCTGCTTCAACATTCCCGAAGAAAAACTGCTCGGGATCATCTACACGGTTTCGCGCAAGGGCGTGCCGGCCATCTCCTGCGACGTCGCCATCTACGGCGCATTGGTGGATAACAGGGCCGAGAGCCTGTACTTCGATTCGCAGCAGATGCTGCCGGCGCCGGCCAAATTGTCCAAGTACACCCTGCCGTCGGGGCTCAGCGTCGAGGCGGTCAATCCGCCGCGGGATTATCGGGTGGACTACGTCGGCTACGACGGTTGCGAAATCCACTTCGACTTCAAGGGCCTGATGGAGCCGTTCGACATCCACGACCCGAACCACAGTCCCAAGGCGGCGAAGACCGTTGCCGAGCAGCATGCGGGTGCGGGTATGGGATCGGGCTACGGCGGCCATTTCGACCTGACCGGCCACATTTCGGGAACCCTGAAGCTGCGCGGCCAGGAATACCGCCTCGACTGCGTGGAAACCATGGACCACAGCTGGGGCCGCCGGGCGGAAATCCATGTTCCGTCGATGGGCTGGTCGCACGCGCACTGGAGCAAGGACTTCGCCATCAAATGGATCAACCACTGGGATCCGGACAAACCGCTCGACATCGCCCAGACGCTGGCCCACGGCTACGTCATGGAGAACGGCCAGACCTACGGACTGGTGGATGCCAAGTACCGCACCAACCGTCTCGGCGCGACGATTCTTTCGATGGAAGTGGAAGTCACCGACAAGCGCGGCAAGACGTTCCGCTTTGTCGGCACGGCGCAGGCCGGCGGTCCGTGGATCTGCTACATGAGCGCTCTGGTCGGTGCCTCGCTGATGCGCTGGCAGCTCGACGACGGTCGCGTCGGTTATGGCCTGGCGTCGGAAATTACTTCGATGCAGCAGCTCACCCGCAAGCACGGCCGCCGCTGGAATCAGGCGTCCGCCCATATCACTGCCTGACGACCCCATGGGTCGGGAAAGGAAGTTTATGTCTGTGATCGACAAGGACCGGCCGTCGCCGGAGTGGATTGCGGCGATGCGCGCCAAGTTCGTCACCGAGCGCGAAATAGACCGCTCGATGACCAACAAATTGCAACGCCGCGCCAGCCCTCCGTATACGCCGCTGACGCTGGAACAGATCGTCGACGGCCTCAGAAAACTGGTCGCCGCCCATGTGCCGGGGGCCTTCAATGTGAAGGAGGCGCGTTGGCTTTCAGGCGGGGCATCGAAGCTGCAAGTGGCCTTTACCCTCGACTGGATACGCCCTGACGGCAGCCCGGAACAGGCGCGCATGGTGCTGCGTCTGGAACCGGCCGAATCCCTGCACGAAACCAGCCGCCTGCGCGAATTCCAGGTGGTCAAGGCGCTACAGGGGGCGATGCCGATGCCGGCCGTGTATTGGGTGGATGCCGAAGCGAAGTACCTGCCCTATCCGGGCCTGGTCTACGGATTCGCCAGCGGCGTTGCCAAGCCGTCGAATGCGCCATCCAACGTGTCCGGGCTGGGCACCCGCATGCCGCCGGAACTGCGGCGCACCCTCGGACCCCAGTTCGTGCGCGACATGGTGAAGCTGCACACTTTCGATTTCCGTGGCGCCGATCTTTCGGCCTTCGATATCCCGCAGCCCGGCAAACAGAATGCCGAGTGGGCGGTGGGCTGGTGGGACCGGGTCTGGGAAGAGGATTCCGACGAGCAGGTGCCGCTGGTGTCGTTGGCCTCGGCTTGGTTGCGCAAGAACGCCCCGGCCGTCGAGCATCTCTCGATCGTCCATGGCGACTTCCGTGTCGGCAATTTCCTCTTCGACGAAAAGACCGAACAGATCACCGCGTGGCTCGACTGGGAACTCTCCCGCATTGGTGATCGCCATCAGGATCTTGCCTGGAGCACCAGTCGCGCCTTCGGCAGTTTCGCCGAGGACGGCAAGACCTTCCTGGTCTCCGGTCTCGTGCCGGAAGAGGCGTTCTTCGAGAGCTATGAAAAACTCTCGGGACTCAAGGTCGACATGAAGTCCCTGCGCTATTACCAGGTCTTCAACGCCTATTCGATGGTCGCCATGACCCTCGCCACCAGCTATCGCGTCGCCAAGAACGGCAAGTCCCACCAGGATGTGTTGCTCACCTGGCTGCTGGGCGTCGGCTACATGGTGATGGACGATCTGCGCGCACTGATTGAAAAGGAACTCTGACATGCAGCTAAGACCTGAAATCCAGATCCAGAGCATGATCAAGGCGATGATGGAAGTTGTCCTTCCCGCCGTCGATCCGAGCAACGAGCTTGCCGTGCAGCAGGCGCAACTGGTGGTGGGGCATCTCTCGATCTTCGCTCAGCGTCTGCCCTTGCAGTACCGTTACGACCGCGATGCGCTGGATCGCCTGATCGCACTGGCGGCAGACCTCAAGGCGGCCGGAGCCGGCGGCGACAGCTCCTTGGAGCAGGCGGCGGGCATCGGCGCCAAGGTGCTTGAGCGGGCCAAGGCCGATCCGGCCGAACTGGTCCAGGCGGCGCGGGCGCTGACCGCGGCCATGGACACATCGATCCGCAAGGTATTCGCCGAAGGTGACGAAGCGACCCAGTCGAGGGTCGAAAAGGTCACGCTCGCGATGGGCAGGGAGCAGCTGTTGCGCGACCGCGCCTGGCTCATCATGCAAGGCTGGGAGCCCGATCCGGCAAGCGTTCCCGCCATCGACACACTGCTCGCGCCGACGCCCGCGCAAGGCTGACAAATCGCACCATCCATTCCGTAGGTAGGAGAAAGCAATGACCGATTCGAACAAACTGTTTTCGATGGCAGGGCGCGTCGCCCTGGTGACGGGTGCCGGTACCGGCATGGGTGCGCGCTTCGCTAGGACGCTGGCGGGCGCCGGCGCCAAGGTGGTCTGCGCCGCACGGCGCGCGGACAAGATCGAAGCCACGGCGGAGGCCATCCGCACCGCCGGCGGTCAGGCCGTGGCGGTTTCGCTCGACATCGCCAGCTCGGACAGCGTGCGCAGCGCCTTCGACGCGGCGGAGAAGGCTTTCGGCCGTGTCGACACGCTGATCAACAACGCCGGCCAGATTGTTTTTTCGCCGTTTCCGCAGGTGGACGACAACGACTGGAACAATCTGATCAACGTCAATTTCACCGGCAACATGCGCATGTCGCGGGAGTTCACCAACCGTCTGCTCGCCGCCAAACAGGGCGGGGCCATTGTCAACGTCACCTCGGTGACCGGCATCCAGGTATTGCGCAACGTTCCGGCCTACGGCAGCATCAAGGCGGCGCTGAACCAGTTCACCCGCCAGGTGGCGGCGGACCTGTTCGGCACCGGCATCCGCTGCAACGCCATTGCCCCCGGCTATTTCTCCACCGACATGGTGGACTGGTATTTCGAGACCGAGCAGGGCAAAGCCGAAGTCGATCGCCTGCCGTCCAAGCGGGTCGGCCGGGTGGAGGAACTCGACGGCGCCGTGTTGTTGCTGGCCAGCGACGCCGGATCGTTTATCAACGGCGTCGTGCTCCCGGTTGATGCCGGACACTCCGTTCTTCTGGCCTGAAGCGCCGCCGTATTCGCGAAACTGGGGAACGTCATGAGCGAAATTGTGCAGTCAGGCCGCGCCGCAAAGGCGGCCGTTGTCCGCGAGAAGGGCGGCGCCTTTCTCATCGAACAGGTCCACGTCGAAGCGCCGCGGGCCGACGAGGTGCTGGTGCGGATGGTGGCCGTCGGCATCTGCCATACCGATGCGATCATGCGCGACCAGTACTTTCCCTACCCGTTGCCCGGCGTCTTCGGTCACGAAGGGGCGGGGGTCGTCGAGGCCGTGGGCGCCAACGTCGCCACCGTGGTGCCCGGCGACCATGTGGTGCTCAGCTTCATGTCCTGCGGCAACTGCCCGCGTTGCGCCGGCGGCGAGCCGGCGTATTGCGAAAGCTTCGTCGGCCTCAATCTCGCCGGCCAACGCAGCGACGGCAGCACCGGCTGCTGCGATGCCCATGGCCATAAGGTCCACGACCATTTCTTCGGTCAATCGGCGTTTTCCAGTCTGACGCTCGCCCACAGCCGCAACACGGTCAAGGTGGACAAGGAAGTCCCGCTGGAATTGCTCGGACCCTTGGGCTGTGGCATTCAGACAGGCGCCGGCGCCGTGCTCAATGCCCTGGCGGTGCGTGCCGGGGACAGCATCGCGGTGTTCGGCGTCGGCGGCGTCGGCCTGAGCGCCATCATGGCGGCCCGGGTTGCCGGCGCGACCACTATCATCGCGGTCGACGTTCAGCCGAGCCGGCTGAATCTCGCCAAGGAGTTGGGCGCGACGCATGTGGTCAATGCAGCGCAGGCGGATCCGGTGACGACGATTCAGGCACTCACCGGCCGTGGCACAAAATTCACCCTGGAGACCAGCGGCCGCCCTGACGTCTTGCGTCAGGCCATCGATGCGTTGGCGATTCGCGGTACCTGCGGAATTCTTGGTGCGCCGCCGCTGGGCACCGAAGCGCGGTTCGACGTCAACATGCTGATGATTCCCGGGCGCACGATACGCGGCATCTGCGAAGGCGACAGCGTACCTGCCGTATTCATTCCGCAATTGATCCAGCTCTATCGCCAGGGCCGCTTTCCGTTCGACCGGCTGCTGCGTTTTTATCCCTTTGAACAAATCAACGAAGCCATCGCCGACTCGTTGCGCGGTGAAGTGATCAAGCCCGTGCTGCGGTTCCAAGGGCATGACTGCGAAAAGCCGAGACCTGTTGGAACGGCCCTCGGCTGACAAGGCCGAGTACCCTGACGGGCGGTTTGGGGGAGAGCCGGACTGTTCGCTGGCAGCGCGCTGGCGGCATTCCGCCCGGGGTTATCAACCACGGCTGACGTCAGCACCTGCGGGCCGTCTTGTCATGCGCCGCATGCGGCGTATCGATCGGCAAAGTTTTGCCACGCGCGGGGAACCGGATCGTACTCCGGAGCCGCTGTCAGCAGGGCGAAACAAGTGTGTCAGTGTTGCCTCGAATCAATTACAGTAGAGGCACTTTTGACACATTTACGCGCCGATTGAATTTATGCATGCGACACAATTTTCCGTACGCGATGGATTGAAGCTGGCCGCCGATGTCGGCGGAAACCCGGACAACCCGGCGGTGATTTTGCTTCACGGCGGCGGCCAGACACGCTATTCCTGGGGCGAGACGGCCGAGGCGCTGGCCGACAACGGGTTCTACGCCGTCGCACTGGATCTGCGTGGGCATGGCGAGAGCGGTTGGTCGCCGGACGGCGTTTACACCATTGATCAGTATGTCGAGGATCTGCGCGCCGTCTGCGCGGCGATCGGTAAGCCGGCGGCGCTGATCGGGGCTTCGCTGGGCGGGGTGACGGCTTTGCTGGCGGCCGGCGAGGATTCTTCGCAGATTGCATCGGCACTGGTTCTGGTGGACATCGCGCCGCGCGTCAACCATGCCGGTGCGGAAAACATCTTGCGTTTTATGCGCAGCTCGCCGAACGGTTTTGCCTCGCTCGACGAGGCCGCGGATGCGGTCGCCGCCTACCTGCCGCACAGGCCGCGACCGACCGACACGACGGGACTGATGAAAAACCTGCGTTCGCGCGAGGACGGTCGTCTGCTTTGGCACTGGGACCCAAAATTTGTGGAACGCGCGTCGACCCTGCAAATCGATGCGTACAAACGCCTGTCGGATGCCGCACGGCAGATCACCGCGCCCGCACTGCTGATTCGCGGGGGCAAGAGCGAACTGGTGACTGACGAAAGCGTGAGCGATTTTCTCGAACTGGTGCCCAGCGCCGAATATGCGTTGATTGACGGTGCGCACCATATGGTCGCCGGCGATCGCAACACCGCCTTCAGCGCGGCGGTCATAGAGTTCATGCAGCGTCGCGTTAACCACGGCAGCTCGGGGCATTACGACTGACTTTGTCCCCCAACGATTGAACTGATCGCGTTCTTCCACCGCCCATTTCCGCCTGCCCGACCATGGCCGCGACTCCACTTTCAATTCTCGATCTCGCGCCCGTCGTAGCCGGCGGCACGCCGGCCGAGGCCCTGCGCAATTCCATCGACCTCGCGCGCCATGCCGAACGCCTGGGTTACCGGCGCTACTGGCTGGCCGAGCATCACAACATGACCGGCGTTGCCAGCGCCGCCACTGCGGTGGTGATCGGCCAAATTGCCGCAGCGACATCCACCCTGCGCGTCGGCGCCGGCGGCATCATGCTGCCGAATCATGCGCCGCTGGTGATTGCGGAACAATTCGGTACCCTCGAAGCGTTGTTTCCGGGGCGTATCGATCTCGGCCTGGGGCGCGCGCCGGGCACCGATCCGACCACGGCCCGCGCGCTGCGCCGGCATTTGGTTGGCGGCGAGGACAGCTTTCCGCAGGACGTGTTGGAACTGCAATCGTATTTCAAGCCGGTGCGACCGGGGCAAGCAGTGCAGGCGGTGCCCGGAGCCGGGCTTGCCGTTCCACTTTGGCTGCTGGGGTCGAGCATGTACGGCGCCACGCTTGCGGCGCAACTCGGCTTGCCGTTTGCGTTCGCTTCACACTTCGCGCCGCGTTTCCTGATGCAGGCCGTCGCCGCCTATCGCAGCGGGTTCCAGCCCTCCGCTGCGCTGGAGCGACCCTACCTCATCGTGGCCGCCAACGCGGTGGCGGCGGATAGCGAGGATGAAGCGCACTTTCTCTTCAGTTCCCTGCGCAGCCGTTTCGCCAAACTTGCGCGCGGCGCGGTTGGCCCGCTCGAACCGCCCGCGGCCGAGGGCGACCAGGATTGGAGCGCTGGCGAGCGGGCATTTGCCGATGAGGCGACCGCCTGCTCGGTTGTCGGGACAGCCGAATCCGTGCGTAGCGGATTGGAGCGGCTGATCGCCGAAACGGGGGCCGACGAGATCATGCTCACCGCACAGATTTTCGACCACGCCGCACGCCTGCACTCCTTCGAGGTTGTCGCTGGGGCGTGGGAAATGACATCCCGCGCCCGCTGAGCCGCGCGTTGGCTGGCCACGAAACATGAGGGAAGAAAGCCGGCGGCCGACCGTTGCGGGCGGCCCAATGTTTTCCAACCGGATTTCCTTCCCCGCCCGCGGCATACTGTGAGGGTGGGCCGCATAGCCAACCGGCGGCGGAAAGTAGGCGGGTGTGCGATGCGACGTTTTACATCGAAGGCTGACGGACAGGTACAGTCGTGACAGGTGCGGTCGTTTCGGGTATCCGGCGGTTGCCGCTTGGGTTCTTCAAAGCCGATCGTGCGCGGCTTGCGTGATCAATTTCGAACGGAGAGTTTCAGAATGAAAGAGTCCTCTGCGGGTGACCAGATTGCCGCTTTGGAAATCGCTCAGCCGTGGCTTTTGATTGTGGACGACATGCCCGAGAATCTGGCGCTGCTGGGCGAGATTCTGTGCGCCGCGAACTATCGCGTGCGGGCGGCGAATTCGGGGTTGGCGGCGCTACGTTATGCGGCACAGGAGCCGATGCCTGCGCTGATTCTGCTTGACGTCATGATGCCGGAGATGGACGGTTACGAGGTCTTGCGGCGTCTCCGCGAGGACCCGGCCACGCGCGATATCCCGGTGATTTTTCTTACCGCCCTTGACGATGCCAGCGACCTCGTCAAAGGTTTGCGCCTCGGCGCCGCCGATTACGTCACCAAGCCGATACAGCCCGAGGTGGTTCTCGCGCGGGTGCGGACCCAACTGGACGCCTATAGCGCCCGCGAATGGCTCAAGGACAAGAATGCCTTCCTGGAGGCAGAGGTGGTTCGCCGCGTGGCGGAAAACCTGCGCCTCCGCGAAGAAGGCGAACGAGCTCGGGAAACCCTCAACCGCCAGCGCGAGTTGATCCTGACCTCGACGGTGGAAGGCATCTTCGGTGTCGATAGCGGGGGCATCATCAATTTCATCAACCCGGCGGCGGCTGCCATGCTGGGCTATGGGCGCGAAGAGCTGATCGGCTGCAATGCCCACGAGATTTTTTTTCGAACCCAACCCACGCCAGCCGATGCCTGCGAAGCCTGCCCGTTGAAGGTGGTTTACCGCAACAGTATTGCCATCCGCGGCAGGGAGGAGCTTTTCCGGTGCAAGGACGGGACTGCGCTGACGCTGGAATTTTCTTGTACGCCGATTGTCGAAAACGGCCAGCCCAACGGGGCCGTCGTCGTCCTTCAGGACATCAGCGAACGCAAGCGCTATCTGGAGCAATTGGAGCGCAAGTCCAATTTCGACGACCTGACCGGTCTGCCGAACCGCAATCTGCTGAATGACCGTCTGGCCCACGCCATCGCACGTTGCCGCAAGGAGGGTGCGACGGTGCTGGTGATGACGATCAATCTCGATCGCTTCAAGAGCATCAACGACAGTCTGGGCCATGCGGTGGGCGACAAGGTATTGCAGGAAGTGGCGCACCGGCTCGTCAAGCGCGCGCGCAAGATGGACACGTTGGCCCGCCTCGACGGCGACGATTTCGTGCTGGTGACCGAGGCAAGCGAAAAAAGAACGGCGCCGCATTTGGCGCAAATCATGCTCGAACTGTTGACGCCGCCATTCGAGATCGAAGGGCGCGAACTTTTTCTCACCGGCAGCCTGGGTATTGCGCTGTTCCCCAAGGACGGCGAAGACGGCGACACCTTGTTGAGAAATTCCGCGGCGGCGATGTATCGTGCCAAGGCCGTGGGCGGTAACCGCTTCCATTTCTATGCGGCGGAAATGAACGCACGCTCGCTGGAGCGGCTGGAGATGGAAAACGGATTGCGTCGCGCCATCGATCGCGGCGAACTGGTTCTCCATTACCAACCCCAGTTGAGCCTGCGAACCGGCGAGATCATCGGCGCCGAAGCGCTGGTGCGCTGGCAGCATCCCGAGCGCGGGCTGGTGATGCCCGGCGAATTCATTGCGTTGGCCGAAGAGTGCGGCCTGATCGTTCCGCTGGGAGACTGGGTGTTGCGCGACGCCTGCACGCAGAACAAGGCCTGGCAGGATGCCGGGCTGCCGCCGGTGACCGTCGCGGTGAACATGTCCGCACGCCAGTTTGTGGCCCAGGACGTGGTCAAGCTTGCCGGCGCCATCCTGGCGGAGACCGGCCTCGACGCGCACTATCTGGAACTGGAACTGACCGAGAGCGTCGTCATGGCCGACGCCGAGGCATTCATCCAGGCGACCGAGGATCTCAAGGGTCTTTCCATCACGCTGTCGATCGACGATTTCGGCACCGGATTTTCTTCCCTCAACTATCTCAAACGTTTCGCCATCGATCGACTGAAGATCGACCAGTCCTTCGTCCGGGACATCACCCACGATCCGAACAGCGCATCGATCGCTCTTGCGGTGATTTCGCTGGCACACAGCCTCAAGCTTTCGGCGATTGCCGAAGGCGTCGAAACCGAAGCGCAGTTGAGCTTTTTGCGCCGCCGCGACTGCGACGAAATGCAGGGCTACTATTTCAGCCGGCCGGTGCCGGCGGAGGCGTTCGAACAACTGCTGCGCGAACGGCGGAAGCTGGAGTTCGCCGTCGATGCGCCGTTGCCCAACCGCACGCTGCTGCTGGTCGATGACGAGGCCAGCATCCTTTCGGCGCTGAAACGGCTGTTCCGGCGCGAGGGCTATACGATTTTGACCGCGGCGGGCGGCGAGGAGGGATTGGAACTGCTCGCCAGCAACGAAATCGGCGCCGTTATTTCAGACGCGCGGATGCCCCAGATGAGCGGCGGCGAGTTTCTCGGCAAGGTGCGCGAAATGTACCCGGACGTCGTGCGCATGATGCTTTCCGGCTACACCGATCTGAAGTCGGTGACCAACGCGGTCAACCGCGGCGAGCTGTTCTGCTTCCTGACCAAGCCGTGGGACGACAATGAATTGCTGGAAACGGTGCGCGATGCCTTCCGCCATTATGAACAGCGACGTGTGGGACGGAATTGATGCCATGACGCAGAACACGAAAAACCCCGATGCGGAGTTCGGCATGCCGGATCTGTGCGACCGCACCGATCGCGTCGAAGTGGTGCTGGCCGTCAACGAACTGGGCGGCAAGCCGAACGAGCGCGATTTCCTTACCTTCGGCCTTGAGGAGATCGAACGGCTGACGCACAGTCGAAGCGGTTTCCTGCATTTCGTGAACGAGGATCAGGAAACCCTGGAGCTCATCACCTGGACGTCCGGTGCGCTGAAGCACTGTAGTGCGATATACGATCGGCACTACCCGATCAGCCAGGCCGGCATCTGGGCCGACTGTTTCCGCACGCGGCAACCGGTGGTCTACAACAACTACCCGAACGCGACCGGCAAGAAAGGCCTGCCCGAGGGCCACGTTGCGATGGCGCGGCTGGTCAGCGTACCCATCATCGAGAGCGGCAAAGTCCGCATGATCCTCGGCGTCGGCAACAAGGACCTCGACTACACGCCTTACGACGTGGAGACCCTGCAACTGATCGGCAACGACCTGTGGCGCATCGTCCACTCCGTTCGGATTGAAAACGAACTGGCGGCAAGCCTGGAGCGGTTCCACACCATCTTCAATACCATTGCCGAGGCGATCTTCCTGTATGAAGACGAGGCTGGTTATATGGTTGACGTCAACGAGGCGGCGTTGCAGATGTTCGGCTACAACCGCGAGGAATTCATCCAGCTCAGCCTGGGGCAGCTTTGTAGCGGAGACCCCCCCTATACTCAGGGCGCCGCCGATGTGCTGGTGAGAAAGACGCAGCAAGAGGGACGGCAGAATTTCGAATGGCACTCCAAGCGACGCAACGGCGAACTGTTCTGGATCGACGCCACCCTCATGCACACGACCATTGGCGGCAGGGGGTATATGCTGACGGTGCTTACCGACATCACCGAGCGCAAGCGCACGCAGCAGGCGATCGCCGATCACGTGCGCGATCTCGTCGCCCTCAACACCAAGCTCGAAGACGCCCATCTCCAGTTGCTGCAATCGGAGAAGATGGCTTCGATCGGCCAGCTTGCCGCCGGCGTCGCGCACGAAATCAACAATCCGATCGGCTATGTTTTTTCCAACCTTGGCTCGATGGAAAAATACCTGGGCGACTTCTTCGCCCTGCTTGACGCCTACGAGCGCTCCGAACCGGCGATGGACGAGGCGGCCCGGGCGACGGTGCAGCGGCTGCGCGACGAGCTCGACATCGCTTTCCTCCGCGAAGACGTTGCGGCGCTGTTGCGCGAGACGCGCGAAGGCATCGACCGGGTGCGCAAGATCGTTCAGGATCTCAAGGAGTTTTCCCACGTCGGCTCGGACAACTGGCAGTGGGTGGACGTGCACGCGGGGCTCGACAGCACCTTGAACATCGTCTGGAACGAGCTCAAGTACAAGACCACGGTAGAGAAACAGTACGGCGATCTACCGAAAATTTACTGCCTGCCGTCGCAACTCAACCAGGTATTCATGAATCTGCTGGTGAATGCCGCCCACTCCATCGAAGCTCGTGGGACGGTCTGCATTCGCACAGGACGGCAGGGCGATGAAATCTGGGTCGAGGTGGAAGATTCCGGTTGCGGTATTCCCGCCGAAAATCTGAAGCGGATTTTCGACCCGTTTTTCACCACCAAGCCGGTCGGCAAGGGCACCGGCCTCGGCCTTTCGGTGTCCTACAGTATCGTGCAGCGGCACCAGGGGCGCATCGAGGTCAGCAGCGAGGTGGGCAAAGGTTCGGTGTTCCGCGTCTGCCTGCCGATCGAGCCGGTCATTCCGCAAGAAGCGGTCGGCGCCTGATCAGGCGTTTGGCTTCGCCCCGGCGATCGGCAGCGTGATGCGGAACGTGGTACCCCGGCCGGGCGCGCTGTCGACGTCGATCCGGCCGGCGTGGCGTTTGACCACGATGTCGTAGGAAAGCGAAAGGCCGAGGCCGGTGCCCTTGCCGACCGGCTTGGTGGTGAAGAAGGGTTCGAACAGGTGCTGCTGCACCTCCGCTGTCATGCCGGCACCGCTGTCGCTGATCTCGATCCACACCTGATCGTCCTGGCGTCCGCTGCGCACGGTGATGGTGCCGCGTTTCTCGATGGCCTGGGCGGCGTTCACCAGCAGATTCATGAACACCTGGTTGAGCTGGCCCGGAATCGAGCGCACCAGCGGCAGGTCGCCGTAGTCGCGGATCACTTCGGCCTTGTATTTAAGTTCGTTCCAGACCATGTTAAGCGTGCTTTCCAGTCCGGCGTTGAGGTCGGCGTCCTGCCATTCGGCTTTGTCGATGTGGGAAAAGTCCTTCAGGTCCTGGACGATTTTCTTTATCCGCGTCAGTCCGTCCTGGGACTCGGCGAGCAGCGCCTGAACGTCGCTGCGCAGATAGTCGAGTTCGATCTCTGCGCCGATCGTCGCGGCCTGTTCCGGAGCCGCGACGGTGAGCCGGTCGATGACCTGGAGAAACTGCCCGACGTATTTCCTTAGCGTACCGAGGTTGGAATTGACGAAGCCGATCGGGTTGTTGATCTCGTGGGCCACCCCGGCGGCGAGCTGGCCGATGGCCGCCATCTTCTCCGATTGCAGCATTTGGCTCTGCGTTGCCTCGAGTTTCTGCAACAGCGATTTGAGCTTTTCCTGTTCTGCCGTCAGTTGGACGTTGGCCTCGGACAGCTCCCGTGTGCGCTGCAATACGCGTTCCTCAAGCGTGCGGTTGGCGTTCGCCAGATCGCGATTCTGTACCGACAGCAGATGGTAGAGCTTGTTCAACGCCGTCAGCAGTACGCCGACGCTGTGGTCGGCGCCGATCATCTCGCCCGCGTAGGCCTGCTTGGCGGTTTTGCCGCTGCCGATGGCCGCGATCTGACGCGCCATGGCCTGGTCTTCGTCAAGAATATGGAAGGCCAGCCAGGCGGAGAGAAAGCCGTGCAGCGTTTCTGCCGGCGCCGCCATCGATCCCCGTGCCTGCCACATGTGGGTCACCTGCTCGATGAACTCGCGGTGTCGGTGCTTGTGCGCAGCGACGTATGCAGCGTCGATCTGCGCTGCGGCCATCAATCGCTCTTCCTCGCCAAAATGATAGCGTGCGTAGTCCGCGAGTTGCTGGAATATCTCCTGCAAGGCGGACTCCGTCGCGTCGCCCGCAAGCAGCACATCGCCGACGCGGTTGATGATGTCCACCAGTCGGCGATGCTGTGCGTCGACGGTTTCCAGGCCGGTGACGAAGCACTCGTTCCAGACGAAAGTTTCCATGGGGGCTCCTCTATGGCGTCGGATCGGTGTCCGGTGGCATCGACTCGGCGCGGACGCGCAGGATCAGTTGTTTTTGCTCGCGCTCCTCCAGGTCGGCGAGAAGTTCGATCTGATGTCGGTCGAGCATATGGTTGCGGGCCAGCAGCAGATAGCCGTCGTGGTGGGTCAGATCCTCGGCCAGCACCATGCCGGGGGCCAGCGCTATCGGCCGCAGGGGAACGCCGGTCGCCTGGGTTGCAGTGGTCGCATCGCTGGCGCGGCCTGGAATCGCCTCGGGCAGTCCGGCGGCGACGAATGCGTCGACGATACGCGCGTCGTAACGCTTGCCGCGTTGCTCAAGCAACCAGTCCAGCGCCTGCGCCGCATTGAGGACGCACGGGCCCACGGTACCGAGCTGTAGCGCATCGTAGTCGTTCGCCACGGCGAGGATGCGGGCACCGAGCGGGATGGCGTTGCCGGCGAGACCGTCCGGATAGCCGGAGCCGTCGTAACACTCGTGGTGATGGCGGATCAGCGGTTTTGCACCCTTCAGTTCCTCGATCGCCATCAGTACGTTTTCGCCGATCGTCGGATGCTTTTTCACTTGCGCGCGCTGTTCCGGCGACAAGGCATGCATCGACGTGTTCAGCAGTTCGTCAGGCAGCGCGATTTTGCCGATGTCGTGCAGCAGACCGGCCAGCATCACATCCTGCACCGCATCCGGTTCGAGCTTCAGGTGCTGTGCCAGTCCTTGCGCGGCGTTGGCTACGCGGCGGCCGTGGCCCGCCAGCCGGGCGTCGAATTGCCCGCCGCGCAGTTCGATCAGGCTGGAAAACACCGTCACCGAGTTGAGGAACTCGTCCTTCAGAACCCGGTGCGCATGCTCCAGAGTCAACAGCGCACGCCGCAATTGCTCGGTACGCTCGGCTACCTTGTGTTCGAGGCTGGCGTTGAGCGCCTTCAACGCTTCGTTCTGCTTCCGCGTCAGCGCATTGAGGCGCGTATTCTCCGCTTCCAACCGCTTGTGTCGCAGCGCATCGCGTACCGTCAGCAACAGCTCGTCGTCGTTCCACGGCTTGGAAACATAGCGGTAGATCTCGCCGCGGTTGATGGCGGCGATGGTGCCGGCCATGTCGGCATGGCCGGTGAGCAGAATGCGGATCGCCTGCGGAGTGTAGGCTCTGACCCGCTCCAGAAACTGGGCGCCATCCATTTCCGGCATGCGCATGTCCGAAATCACCAGATCCACGGCTTCCCGCTCGACCAACGCCAGGCCTTCCTGGCCGCTGCCGGCGGTCAGGATGCGATGGTTCTGCGTGCGAAAAAGGCGCTTCAGCGCCGCCAGAATGTTGGCTTCGTCATCGACGAACAGCAATGTGGCCGGCGGGGTAGGATCTGTCATGCGGAGGGAGCGTGCGTCGAGCGTGTCGGCGATGCAGTGTATGCTACTCTCCTAAAGAATTCACTGAACATTCTTCCCGATTGCATACCTCCCCATGTGGTGCCGGATTCTTCTCGTGGACGACGAACCGCAGGTGATTGCCGCACTGCGGCGCGAACTGCTGAGGAAGCCGGATGTCGGTCATGACGGTCTTGAAATCGAAGCCTTCACCGCGCCCGCCCTGGCGCTGGCGCGCGCCAGCGAGGACGACGCGGCGTTCGACATCGTGATTGCCGACTACCGCATGCCGGAAATGGACGGAATTGCCTTTTTACGCGCCCTGCATGCGATCCAGCCTGGCATGGCGCGCATCCTGCTGACCGGCAGTACCGACACCGAGGGTGCGATCAAGGCCATCAACGACGCGCAGATCGACTTCCTGATCCTCAAGCCGTGGTCCGAATACGATCTGAAAGGGCGCATCGCGCTCGCGCTGCACCGGCGGAAAACCGACCTGCTGCACAGGTCGGCGCCTGCATCCGGGCAGCCGCTGCGGCACGCCCCCTACCGGCTGATGCTGGTCGACGACGACGAGGGCGTACTCAAAGCTCTGGAGCGGGAGATATCGCTGAGCGGCGCGGCCACCTCGGGACGCTCGCCACTGTTCCGCATCAGCCGCCACACCGACCCGGCCGAGGCGCTGATGGCTGCCGCCGAAGAGTGCCCCGACCTGGTCATCTCCGACTACGCCATGCCGCAGATCGACGGGGTGACCTTCTTCCACCAACTGCGCGAGATCTGTCCGGATGCCGTGCGCATCATGCTGTCCGGACGTACCGATCTCGCTGTGCTGATCGACGCCATCAACGTCGCCGGGGTCTATCATTTTCTCGGTAAGCCATGGCAGTCTGCCGAGCTGAAATCGATGCTGACCCAGGCCCTGGTATATCGGGATATATTGACCGGCAGCCGTTGATCGGAACGACGATCTGCATATTGCGAGGGCATCAACATGAATGAGAAAGAGCACCGCCGGATACTGGTTCTGGACGACGAACCGAATATCGTCGCTGCGGTTCAGCGCGAACTGAATTCGCCGCCCTTCGTCCGTTATCGCTACGAGGTGGAAGGCTTTACCGATCCGGCGGCGGCGCTGGCGCGTGCCGGCGAGCAGGCTTTCGACGCGGTGATCAGCGACTACCGCATGCCGGGGATGAGCGGCCTCGAATTTCTCACCGCGCTCGGCCAGCTCCAGCCGGACTGCGCAAGGCTCGTCCTGAGCGGCCAGACCGATATGGAAACGCTGGTGCGGATGATCAACGAAACGCATATCTATCGTTTCATTCCCAAGCCCTGGCACGACTATTACCTCAAGGGATCGGTCGCCCAGGCGCTGACCTACGGTGCCACGCTGGCCGAAAACCGGCGGCTTGCCGACCTGGTGCGTCAGCACAACATTCCGGTGCCGCCGGTCGAAGAGAACAACATCGATCAGCTGATCATCGTCGACGACGATCCGGGCGTGCTGAGCAGCTTGTCGCGTGTGCTCACCCGCCGTTCCCGGGTGGACGATCTGTTCTCGGCGATCCGCTCCGAGGTGGCCAACCGCGACGGACCGGTGCTCAACGAAGGCAACCTGAGCGTCCAGGTCACGCCGTCGCCGCGCCATGCGCTGCAGATGGCGCAGAGCATCAATTTTTCCTGCATCGTGGCCGACTACCGGATGCCGGAAATGAGCGGCATCGAACTGTTGCAGCAGTTCTCCGATCTGCAGCCGACCTGCGCACGCATCCTGATCAGCGGACAAATCGACGAAAACGATCTGATCTATGCGGTCGACTCGGCGCATATCTTCGCCTTCATCGACAAACCCTGGGCGGATTTCGAATTGAAGGCGTGCATCGCCCTTGCCCTCTCGCACCGGCGGATGCTGCTGGAAAACAGCCTGCTCGCCGAGATGGTGCGGAAGAGCGCGGCCGCCCCGTAGCCGTAGCCATCGGCCGGCGTACGGAACCGCCTCGTCCGACGCAAGTACGCCGCACAGGCCCGAAGGAAAGGAAATGCTTCCAGACTCCCAGCCCCCCGTTGCCGCCGCTGCCACGCCCACGGCGGCGGGCGTGCTGACGGTCGTCCTCAGCTATGCGGCCTTTGCCGCACTCTGGATACTGCTGTCGGACCGGGCGTTGGGCCTGTTGTTCGACGATCCGCGGCAGATCGAGTTGGCCAGCACGGTGAAGGGGTGGTTATTCGTTGCGGTGACCTCGCTGCTGCTCTACGGCCTGATGCGGCGCCTGCTGGGCGGTGCGCCTGAGCCCGCGGCCGTTGTGCCGCGGCTGCGTTCGATACTGCTGCCGCTGGCGCTGTCCGCGACGGCCATCGGCGCAATGACCGTCGTCGCCATCGGCCACAACGTCGCGCATCAGAAGGAACGGGAGTTTGCCCGGCTGCAAGCCATCGCCGATCTCAAGGCCGGCCAGATCGCTACCTGGCTGCTGGAGCGGCGCGCCGATGCGCAGGTGATGCAAAGCAGCCGTTTTCTCGCAACGCGGTATGCGGCCTGGCGTCGGCACCGGGATACGGCGGCGCACGCGCAGCTGCTGGCGCGCTTGGAGGCGTTCCGCCGGAGCAACGGCTATGAGAACGTGTTGCTGCTCGATAGCGACGGCGAATTGATCGAGAGCGGCGACGGTCGCCCCGTCACGCTGGAGCCGGTGCTGCGGGAGGCGGCCCGGCAGGCCGATGCCAAAGGCAGCGTGGCAATCGTCGGCCCGTATCGGGACGGCGACGGGCGCCTGCATGTCGACGTTGTCGTGCCGCTCGGCGAAGCCGGCGAACGCACCGGGGCGGTATTGGCCCTGCGTGCCGATCCTGCGACGTTCCTTTTTCCGATGCTGCAAACCTGGCCGGCTGCCAGCGCCAGCGGGGAGACGGTATTGATTCGCCGCGACGGCGGGGATGTCGAGTTTCTCAACGAGATGCGCGTGCGTCCGAATACGGTGGCAAGGCAGCGTATCTCCCTGGCCGAAGGCGATGTGCTCGCCATCCGGGTGGTGCGGGGCGAAGTGGAAACCGGCCGCATGGTCGAAGGCGTTGACTATGGCGGCACGGCCGTGATGGGGGTCGCCTACGCCATTGCCGGCACCGACTGGTTTCTCATCGCCAAGATGGACCGCGCCGAGTTCTACGACGAAGCCATCCGCGATGCGCTGTGGATCGTGCTGGTCGGCGTACTGGCATTTTTTGCCGCCGCCATCGGCGTCTTCGGTCTCCGCCAGCGCCAGCAACTCCTCGCCTCGCTGGTGGAGCAGTCGGCTCAGGCCGACAAGCTGCGCGCCCTACAGATGCTCGACGCGATCGCGTCGAGCTCCGCCGATGCGATCTTCGCCAAGGATCTGGAAGGCCGCTACCTGCTGTTCAATCGGGAGGCGGCGCGCCTGGCCGGAAGGAGCATCGAGGAGGTGCTGGGCCGCGACGATACCGCGCTCCTTCCCGCCGCGCAGGCGGCGCTGTTGATGGCCAACGACAGACAGGTTTTGGCGGCAGGGCACACGATCAGCTTCGACGAAGAGCTGGAGACCACCGACGGTAAGGCCATCTTCCTTTCCACCAAGGGGCCGTTGCGCGATAGCGGAGGACGGATCATCGGCCTCTTCGGCATTGCGCGCAATATCAGCGGCCGCATACGCATAGAGCAGGCATTGCGGCGGGCCAACCGCGCCCTGCGCACGATCAGCGGCTGCAATGAGATTCTGGTGCATGCGAAGGACGAGGCGCAGTTGTTGAGCGACATCTGCAAGCAGCTGGTGGAGTCCGGCGGTTATCGCATGGCCTGGGTGGGCTTCGCCGAAGACGATGCGCAGCGCTCGGTTCGCCCGGTGGCGGAGTTCGGCTTCGACGCGGGCTACCTGGCCTCCGCCCAAATCTGCTGGGCCGACGACGAACGCGGTCGCGGCCCGACGGGGACCGCCATCCGCGAACGCCGGCCGGTGGCCAATATGAACTTCCTCACCGATCCGCAGTTGCTGCCCTGGCGGGAGGCCGCGTTGCAACACGGTTATGCCTCGTCGATCGCGCTGCCGCTGATCGGCGAGGCCGATCGCTGCTTCGGCGCGCTGACCCTCTACGCCAGCGCCGCCGACGCCTTCGACGCGGAAGAGATCGCACTGCTGAGCGAACTGGCGAACGATCTGGCCTACGGCATCGACAGCCTGCGGCATCGCAGCGCCCATGCGCGGGCCGAACAGGCCTTGCGCGAACGCGACGAGTTGATGCAGGAAATGAGCGCGATGGCACACATCGGCGGCTGGGGTTTCGATCCCGCCACCGGAACGGGAGGCTGGACCGAAGAAGTGGCCCGCATCCAGGATCTCGATCCGACCCAGGAATCCACGATGAACCTCGGTCTGACCCTGTTCCAGGGCGAGCAGCGGGAGAAGATCGAGGCGGCGCTGCGCGCGGCGGCCGAGCAGGGCACGCCCTACGATCTGGAACTCGAGATGGTGACGCCGCGCGGGGCACATAAATGGGTGCGCACCCTAGGCCGCCCGGTGATCAGCGACGGCCGGGTGGTGAAGGTGCGCGGGGCGATGCAGGACATCACCGAACGCAAGGAGGCCGAGCTGCTTCTCCGCGCAAGCGAGGCGCGCTATCGCGGCCTGTTCGAGCATATGGTGGAGGGGCTGTCCCTCTGTCGCATGCTCTATGAGAACGGCCGGCCGTCAGACTTCATTTATCTTGAAGTCAATCCGGCCTTCGAAGAACTGACCGGGCTCAGAAACGTCATCGGCCGACGGGTCAGCGAAGTCGTCCCCGGTATCCGCGAGACCACGCCGGTGCTGTTCGAGACTTACGCGCGCGTTGCCCAGGGCGGCCCGGCCCAGCGCTTCGAGCTTTATGTGGAAGCGATGCAGATGTGGTTCTGGATTGCGGCGTACAGCCCGGCGCCCGACCACTTCGTCGCCGTCTTCGACGTCATCACCGAACGCAAACGGGCCGAAATCGCGCTGCGCGAAAGTGAGGCGCAGTACCGCTCGCTGTTTGAAAACAATATGGACGGCGTTCTGCTGACCACACCCGATGGCGACATTCTCGCCGCCAACCAGGTGGCCCAGGACATTCTCGGTTATAGCGAAGAGGAACTTGGCCGCCTCGGCCGTACCGGCGTGGTCGATGTTACAGACCCGCGCTTGGCCGTGGCGTTGGCCGAGCGCCGCGAAACCGGACGGTTCCGTGGCGAATTGACCCTGGTCCGCAAGAGCGGCGAGAAATTTCCCGGCGAAATCTCGTCGCTGATCTTCACCGACAGCCGTGGCCGGGCGCTGACGTCGATGATCATCCGCGATATCGGCGAGCGTAAGCGCGCCGAGGAGCAGCTGAGACAGCTTTCGCTGGCTGTCGAGCAGAGTCCCGAAAGTATCGTCATCACCGATATCGGCGCGCGGATCGAGTACGTGAACGACGCCTTCCTGCGCGTCAGCGGCTATACCCGCGACGAGGTGCTCGGACAGAACCCGCGCATTTTGCAGTCCGGCAAGACGCCGCCGCAGGCCTATGTTGCGCTGTGGGAGGCGCTCGTCCATGGGCGGGGATGGAAAGGCGAGTTCCGCAACAAGCGCAAGGACGGCAGCGAATACATCGAGTTCGCGATCATTACGCCGATCCGCCAGTTGGATGGCCGCATTACCCACTACGTTGCGGTCAAGGAGGACATCACCGAAAAGAAGCGCGTCGGCGAGGAGCTGGATCGCCACCGCCATCATCTCGAAGAGCTGGTGGCCAGCCGCACCGCCGAGCTGAACGAGGCGCGCGAACAGGCAGAAGTGGCGAGCCAGGCGAAGAGCGTCTTTCTCGCCAACATGAGCCACGAAATCCGCACGCCGATGAACGCCATCGTCGGTCTCACCCATCTGCTGCATCGTTCCAACCCGACGCCGAAGCAGGCCGAGCGCCTCGCCAAGATCGATGCCGCGGCCCATCATCTGCTGTCGATCATCAACGACATCCTCGATCTTTCCAAGATCGAGGCCGGTCGCATGGAACTGGAACAGAGCGATTTCGCCCTCGAATCGGTGCTCGACCACGTGCGCTCGTTGATCGGCGCCCAGGCGGCGGACAAGGGGTTGGCGGTGACGGTCGCCGAGGACGGCGTGCCCCATTGGCTGCGCGGCGATCCGACCCGGCTGCGCCAGGCGCTGCTCAACTATGCCGGCAATGCGGTGAAATTTACCGAGCAGGGCTCGATCGCCTTGCGCGCCCGCCTGCTGGCCGAGACGGACGACGAAATCCTGGCGCGCTTTGAGGTCGCGGACACCGGTATCGGCATCCCGCCAGAGGTCATTCCCCGGCTGTTCGAGGCCTTCGAGCAGGCCGATCCGTCGACCACGCGCAAGCATGGGGGGACCGGGCTGGGCTTGGCGATTACCCGGCGCTTGGCGCGCATGATGGGGGGCGAGAGCGGGGTCGAGAGCGAGCCCGGGAAAGGCAGCACCTTCTGGTTCACCGCGCGGCTGCGGCGCAGCCAGGGCATCCTGAATCCGCGTCTGGAAACGCCGCGGATTCAGGATGCCGAGACGGAGCTGCGCCGCCGTTACCGCGGTGCCCGCCTGCTGCTCGCCGAGGACAATGCGATCAACCGCGAAGTGGCGCTGGAATTGCTGCGCGCGGTGGGATTGCAGGTCGACGTGGCGAACGACGGCCGCACGGCGGTCGCCAAGGCCGGCGAGACGCCTTACGACCTGGTGCTGATGGACGTGCAGATGCCGGAGCTCGACGGCATCGAGGCGACCCGGGCGATTCGCGCCATTCCCGCGTGTGCTGCCCTTCCCATTTTGGCGATGACGGCGAACGTCTTCGATGAAGATCGACGTGCCTGCATCGAGGCCGGGATGAACGATTTCGTTGCCAAACCGGTCGACCCCTGGCGGCTCTACGAAATGCTGCTGAAGTGGTTGCCGGTTGGCGCCGGAGCGGGTGCGGCGGCGGGTGTCGAGGCGGCGTCTGCGGCGCCAGGCGCCGACATGGCGCGGAAGCCGCCGCTGGACGCGCTGCCCGGCATCGATGCGGCCCATGGTTTGGCGCTGGTGAACAATGATGCGGAGAAATATCTGCACTTGCTGACGCTGTTCGCGAACACCCACGAGGATGACCCGGAGCGTCTGCAACGGCTGTTCGACGCCGGCGATTTTCCCGCGTTGCAGAGTGTGGCGCATGGTTTGAAGGGGGCCGCCGGCAACCTCGGTGCCGGCGAGATCGGCGCGCTCGCCGACGCCTTGCAGGCGGCCATCCGCCGATCGACGCCGGCCGTCGACCCGGCGTCGATCGAACCCGGCGTGGTCCGTCTGGCGGCGGCGTTGTCCTCCCTCATTGCGGATATCCGCAAGGCGCTGGCAGCGCCCGCCGGCGATCCGCCCGCGGGCGATATGACGCATGCCGCGCAGCTGCTGCAGCAGCTGCGCGCGATGCTGGCCAGCGGCGATTTCGCGGTGAACGATCTGGTGCGAAGGGAGGAAAGCCTGCTGCGTGCGGTGCTCGGCGATGCGGCGGACGAGATCCTGCGCAGTATCGCCAGTTTCCACTACCAGGCGGCGCTCGACGGACTCGATCGATCCGGGAAGTAGCCGGCAGCGCCCAGCGTCCTTCCCGTCGTTGTCCGGCGTCGCGCCCGCCATGGCCGAAATCCGTTCCCCAGGTCTAAGATGGGACAGCGTCAGCGCGCGGGAGAGGATCATGAGCACATTCGAGACGGAAGTTCGCACGGTCGGCCGATGTCTGTACGAACGCGCCGCCGGCCGGCGCCCTGACCTGTATCGCGGATTCGCCGGTAGTCTGCTCAAGGCCACCCTGGCCGATACGCACCTGCGCGACGGCCTTTTCCAGCTGGTCGATGTGCTGCCGCAGTTAAGCGGCTCGACGCAGGTGGCGCAGCATCTGGCTGCCTATCTCCGCGGCGTGCGGCATACGGGATGGCAGGGCCGGTTGTTGGCTCTGGCGGCGCGGCCGGCGCTGGCCTGGGGCGTGCGTCTGGCCGTGCGCCGTCTGGCGCGCCGCTTCCTCGCCGAGGAAACCGAGGCCGGCGTGCTCGCCGTGCTGGATCGGCTGGCGCGGCTGCCGGCGCAGGCCACGCTCGATGCCGTGGGCGAGGCGGTGCTCTCCGACGCCGAGGCCGACGCCTATCTGGCGCGCACCCTGCAACTCCTGGAATGGCAGGGGCAGCGCGGCGTGCCCCATCTTTCGCTGAAGCTCACGGCGCTGACGGCGCGGTTCGATCCGCTCGACACCGCCGGCACCCGCCGCCGTGTTTTCGCCCGCCTTGAGCCGCTGCTGGCGGCCGCTGCGCGCCACACGGCGACGGTCACCGTGGACATGGAGCATTACGAACTGAAGCCGTTGATTCTCGACCTGTTCCTCGACATGGCTGCCGCCTTCCCCGGCGACTGGCGCCCGGCGCTGGCGCTGCAGGCCTATCTGCCGGACAGCGCAACGGATGTACAGCGGGTGTACGCCGCGGCGCAGACGCTCGGCCGCTGCCTCGGCGTGCGCCTGGTGAAGGGCGCCTACTGGGATCAGGAAGCGGCCTGGGCGGCGCAACGCGGCTGGCCGCAGCCGACCTTCGCCGACAAGGCGACCACCGATGCGGCGTTCGAGAACCTGACCGGCTGGTTGCTGGAGCGCAGCGATACGCTGCATCCGGCGATCGCCTCGCACAACCTGAGGAGCCAAGCCGTCGCCCTGGCCCACGCACGTCGCCGCGGCCTCGCCGCCGAGCGCTGGGAGGCGCAGATGCTGTTCGGCATGGCCGAGCCGCTGCGTGATGCGCTGGTCGCGGAAGGCGTGTCGTTGCGGGTGTATGTGCCGACCGGCGATCTGGTCGGCGGTATCGCCTATCTGATTCGCCGGCTGATCGAAAACACCGCCTCGACGTCGGTGCTGCGCCAGGCCTATGTCGAGGGTGCGGATGTCGCTGCGCTGCTGGCACCGCCGTTGGCGCAAACGTCCGCCGCGTCCGCTGTCGCGCCCGGCCTCAATCTGCCGCTGTTGGATTTTTCGCAGGCGCCCGCCCGCGACGGACTGGCGCAGGCGTTGCGGGCGCTACGGGCGGAGCGGCCGCGCCGGCATGTGCTGGCGATCCGCGGCTGCGCTGCCGCGCCCGCCGCCCTCCACGAAGCGCGCAATCCGGCACGGCCCGACGAGTGTCTCGGCGAGGTCGAGATTGCTGGCATCGCGCACGCCCAGGCGGCCGTCGCCAACGCCCGCACCGCTTTTGCCGGCTGGCGCGACACGCCGGTAGCCGAACGTTGCCGCATCCTGCGTCGCGCCGCGGAGCGCATCGAGCGGCGCCGCGGCGAGTTCGCCGCGCTCGAAGTGCTGGAGAGCGCCAAGCCGTGGCGCGAAGCCGACGCCGACGTCGCCGAGGCGGTGGACTTCTTGCGCTACTACGCCGGCGAAATGGAAAAGCTCGCCGGCTGGCAGACGACGCGCGACTTCCCCGGCGAGACCAACGCCGTCGCCTATCGGCCGCGCGGCGTCGCGGTGGTGATCGCACCGTGGAACTTTCCCCTCGCCATCCTCGCCGGGATGAGTGCCGCCGCGCTGGTTGCCGGCAATGCGGTGATCATGAAGCCGGCGTTGCCGGCGCTGCTGGTCGCTCACGCACTGCGCGACCTGCTGCATGCCGCCGGGGTGCCGGCGGATGCGCTGCAACTGGTGCCCGGCGAACGGGAAATCGGCAGCGCGCTGGTCGCCCATGCCGACGTGCAGCTGATTGCCTTCACCGGCTCGCGCAGCGTCGGCCTGGAAATCCTTCAGGCCGCGCATACGCTGGCGCCCGGCCAGCGGCACGTCAAGCAGGTGGTGTGCGAGATGGGCGGCAAAAACGCCATCGTCGTCGATGCCGATGCCGACCTCGACGAGGCGGTGACGGGCATTCTGGCCTCGGCTTTCGGCTATTCCGGGCAGAAATGCTCGGCCTGCTCGCGCGTGATCGCCGTCGCGGCGATACACGACCGGCTGCTCGACCGGCTCGTCGCCGCGGCGGCGAGTCTGGCCTGGGGCCCGCCGGAAGACCCGGCCTGCGACCACGGGCCGCTGATCAGCGCGGCGGCGCGCGACAAGGCGCAGCGCTATGTCGAGATCGGCCGCCGCGAAGGCCGCCTGGTCTGGCAGGGCCGTGTGCCGCAGGACGGCGGCTGGTACGTGGCGCCGGCGATCTTCGCCGACATCCGGCCGGAACACCGGCTGGCCCGCGAGGAGGTTTTCGGCCCGCTGCTGGCGGTGCTGCGCGCCGCCGATTTCGCCACTGCGCTACAGATGGCGATGGATTCCGACTATGCGCTCAGCGGCGGCGTCTATAGCCGGCTGCCGGAGCATCTGGCGCAGGCGCGCGAGTGCTTTTGCGTCGGCAACCTGTATCTCAACCGCCGCATCACCGGCGCCCGCGTCGGCATCCAGCCCTTCGGCGGCGTCGCCTTGTCGGGCACCGGGGTGCAGGCCGGCGGAGCGGATTACCTGAAGCAGTTCCTCTGGAGCCGCTGCGTTTCGACCAATACGCAGCGCCGCGCCTTCCTGCCGGCGGCGAACGAAGTGGACTAAGCTGGACTCAAAAGGAGGGCGGTTGCGTTCGTCAGCCGAGCGAGGGCCCGGATGCGCAACCGCCGCATGCCGGGAGAGCGCACATGAAGCCGCGACGCATCGACCTGATCGCCGTACCCAGCGCCCTCGGGGCGCCTCACCCGGGCGTGGCGGAGGGACCGCAGGCGCTGCGACAGGCAGGCCTGTTCAGCGCTGCGCCACCGCAGCCGCATGTCGAATGGGACGGCTGGCTGGCGCCGGCGGCAGGCGACGGCCGCTGGGAGCGGCTGACCGCGTTGTGCGACGGGCTGGCGGCGACGGTGCGGCAGCGCATCGATGGCGGCGCGATGCCGCTGATCGTCGGCGGCGACCACGCGGTCGCCGTGGGTACCTGGCGCGGCGTCGCCGCGGCGTTGCGCGGACCGCTGGGACTGCTCTGGATCGACGCCCACCTCGACGCCCATACGCCGCAGGACAGCCCTTCCGGCAACCCGCACGGCATGCCGCTGGCGCTGTTGCTCGGCGAGGGCGACGCCCGCCTTGCCGGGCAGGTGCTACAGCCGGCGCATGTCTGCGTGGTCGGCGCGCGCGACTGGGAGGCGGCGGAAAAGCAGCGCCTGGACCGTCTCGGCGTGCGCATCTTCAGCGACGACGAGATCGTCCGCCGCGGTCTGCCGGCGGTGCTCGCCGAGGCGTTCGCGCGGGTCAGCGCCGGCACGGCGGGCTTCGGCCTCTCGCTCGACCTCGATGTCCTCGATCCGCGCGAAGCGCCGGGCGTCACGGTTCCGGCGCACGGCGGCCGGCCGGCGGCGGCCTGGCGCGCTGCCTTGCGCGGACTGGCCGCGCATCCCGACTGCGTGGCGCTTGAAATCGTCGAATGCGACCCGGCGCACGACCGCGACGGCATCACGGCGCAGCTCGCCGTCGGCCTGGTCGAGGCGCTGTTCGCGCCCGGCGCCGGCGAACTGATGGCACTGGAGGCGCGTCACGGCGCGCACAACTACGCGCCGCTGCCGGCGGTGCTCGCCCGCGCCGAGGGCTGCTACGTCTGGGATGTGGATGGGCGGCGCTATCTCGACATGATGTCGGCCTATTCCGCGGTGTCCTTCGGTCATGCCCATCCGCGCCTGCTACAGGCGCTCGGTGCGCAGGCGGCGCGCCTCGCGGTGACCTCGCGCGCGTTCTACAACGACCGCCTGCCGCTGTTGCTGCGCCGGCTCACCGAACTCACCGGCTACGCCAAGGCGCTGCCGGTGAACACCGGGCTGGAGGCGGTCGAGACCGCGCTCAAGGCGGCGCGCAAATGGGGCTACACGGTCAAGGGCATCGCCGCCGGGTGCGCCGAGATCGTCGCCTGCGCGGGCAATTTCCACGGCCGTTCGATCGCCATCGTCGGGCTGTCCTCGGAGGAGCAGTACCGCGATGGCTTCGGCCCGTTTCCGCCGGGCCTGCTGCGCATCCCTTACGGCGATGCCGCGGCGCTGGAAGCGGCGATCACGCCGCATACTGCGGCTTTCCTGGTCGAGCCGATCCAGTGCGAGGGCGGCATTGTGCTGCCGCCGGACGGCTACCTTGCCGCCTGCGCGGAAATCTGCCGGCGGCACAATGTGCTGCTGATCTGCGACGAGGTGCAGACCGGGCTCGGCCGTACCGGCCGGCTGCTCGCCAGTGAACATGAGGGTGTCCGTCCCGATGGCGTGATCCTCGGCAAGGCGCTCGGCGGCGGCCTCTATCCGGTGTCGGCGTTCCTCGCCGATGCGGCGGTGATGGATGTCTTCCATCCCGGCGACCATGGCTCCACCTTCGGCGGCAATGCGCTCGGTGCGGCGGTGGCGCTGGCGGCGCTCGACCTGCTGGTGGAACTGGACCTGCCGCAGCGTTCGGCCGCTCTCGGCGAATGGTTTCTCGCCCGCTTGCGGACGATCCGCAGTCCGGCGATCCGCGAGGTGCGCGGCCGCGGCCTGTTGATCGGCATCGAGGTCGATGCGCGCATCGCCGATGCGCGACGGATGGCCGAAGCGCTGCTGGCCCGCGGCATCCTGACCAAGGATACCCACGGCACGGTGATCCGCCTCGCTCCGCCGCTGACCGTCGAGCGCGAACAACTGGCCTGGGCGGCCGAGCGTATCGCCGAGACCTGCGTGGAGATGGAGCGCAGCCGTGCGACGGCATGACGCCATGAGCGCCGACCTGCTCGCCCGTCTCGGCATCGCGGCGGTCAATCCGGCGGCGGCGACCGGCGATGGCGCCTGGCGCGCCGGCACCGGCAGGTTCGATTCGGTGAATCCGGCCAGCGGCGTGGCCCTGGCCGCCATCGGCCGTGCCGGCGATGACGACTACGCTGCCGTGCTGGAAGCCGCGATGGCCGCGCAGAAGCGCTGGCAGCAGGTGCCGGCGCCGCGCCGCGGCCTTTTCGTGCGCGAACTGGCCGACGCATTGCGCGCCGTGCAGGACGATCTGGCCACGCTGGTGACGCTGGAGACCGGCAAGATCAGGGCCGAGGGCCTCGGCGAAGTGCGCGAAATGATCGACATCGCCGATTTCGCCGTCGGCCTGTCGCGCCAGCTCTACGGCCTGACCCTGGCTTCCGAACGGCCGCAGCACCGGATGATGGAGCAGTGGCATCCGCTCGGCGTGGTCGGTTGCATCACGGCCTTCAACTTTCCGCTCGCGGTCTGGTCGTGGAATGCCTTCATCGCCGCGGTCTGCGGCGATACCGTGGTCTGGAAACCGAGCCCGAAGGCGCCGCTTTGCGCGATTGCCGTGCAGCGCATCGTGGACCGGATAGCGGCGCGTCACGGCGCCGATGGCGTGTTCACTTTGCTGCTTGCCGACGACCCCGCACTCGGGCGGCGTCTGGCGGAAGACCGGCGCATCGCCCTGCTGTCGTTCACCGGCGCATCGTCGGTCGGGCGCGACGTCGCTGCGCGGGTTGCCGCGCGCCTCGGCCGCTGCCTGCTCGAATGCTCGGGCAACAATGCGGTCATCGTCGATACCGCGGCGGATTTCCAGCTCGCCGTTCCCGCCATCGTCTTCGGCGCCATCGGCACCGCCGGCCAGCGCTGTACCAGCACCCGCCGTCTGATCGTCGCCGCGGCGCGGCGCGAGGAACTTGTCGCGCGGTTGGCGCATGCCTACGGCCAGTTGCGGATCGGCGATCCGCTACAGCCGGCGACGCTGATGGGGCCGCTGATCGATGCGGAGGCGGTCGCCGCCTACAGCGCCGCGCTGGACGAGGCTGTGGCGGCCGGCGGACGGGTGCTGGCCGGCGGACGGCGGCTGCCAGGGCCGGGCTATTTCGTCGAGCCGGCGCTGGTTGCCGCCGAAAACGCCTGGCCGGTGGTGCAGCGCGAGACCTTTGCGCCGATTCTCTATGTGATCGAGTACAGCGATTTCGAGCAGGCGATCGCGCTCAACAACGCGGTGCCGCAGGGCCTGTCGTCCGCGCTGTTCACGCTCGACCTGCGCCGCGCCGAGCGTTTTGTTTCTGCGACGGGCAGCGATTGCGGGATCGCCAATGTGAATCTGGGCACCTCCGGCGCCGAAATCGGCGGCGCCTTCGGTGGCGAAAAAGATACCGGCGGCGGACGCGAGGCCGGCTCCGATGCGTGGAAGAGCTATATGCGGCGGCAGACCAACACGATCAACTGGGGCGACGCATTGCCGCTGGCGCAAGGCATTCGCTTCGAGCTCGGCGGCGATTGAATCCGGCCTGTATCTCTGCCAGACACCGGCCATCCGCGCGCAGCCCGCTGCGGCGGCGGGCCGGATCAGACGCCCCAGGTCACCGGTTTTTTTTTCTTCTGCGCCCACTCCAGCAATTCCAGCAGCGGTGCGGCGCGCTGCGCCAGTGAGACGTAGGGCCGCTTGCCGCTCTCGCCGGTTTCGTTCTGCGGCAGATCCTCGTCCTGTAGGCCCGCGTGGCGCGCCTTGTCGGCGGCGGCGGCGGCGCGCAGGCGGGCGATGGCATCGGGAAGTTGCTCGACGGTGACGATGCCCTGGGCGTCGGGCCGCTTGCCCATCAGTTCCATCATGCGCCGGGCAACGTCGCCGAACATGATGACGTCGCCGGCGGCGGCGGATTTAAAGGTCACGATCATGCGTCTTCCTCCAGTTGCTCCAGCCACGCCACGAGGTGCACGGCGACCTCGCGCCAGTCGCGTTCGAGCATCAGGCCGTGGCCCATGCCGGGGAACACGTGGGCTTCGACGCCATAGGTGCGGGCGGTCATCTCTGCCGCCGAGGTCGGCATCAGGTGGTCGAATTCGGCGCCGATCACATGCAGCGCCGGCGCGCCACGCCGGGTCGGCAGATGGTCGCGGATGCGCCGCGTGTCGGGTAGGCTGAACAGCATCATGTCCCAGATCGCGCGATGCGACTCCGGCTGCGACAGGCGCAGGAAGCGCATCAGGTCGTCGGTACTCACTTCCTGTGCAAACAGCGCTTCGCGCAGATTGTCGAGCGAGGCGCGGCCGCCCGCCATCAGCGTATTCAAGTCGCTGAGCAGGCGCGGCCGGTTGAGCATCACGCTGAAGGCCGACATCAACATGCCCTGCGGCGGCACCGAACACATCAGCACAGCCCCGGCCGCCGAGTAGCGTTCGAGGTATTTCTGCACCACGAAGCCGCCCATCGAGTGGCCGATCAGCAGCGGCGCTTCCGGCAGCGTCTTGATGGCGCGGCGCACGTCCTCGACGTAGTCGGCTATCGACAGGCTGTCGAGATGGTCATGGCCCGCGCTGTGGCCGTGGCCGGAGAGCGAGAGCGCATGGCTGGCATAGCCGGCGGCGGCGAAGAAGGGGAGGAAGTGTTCGTCCCAACACCAGGCGCCGCAGAAGGCGCCGTGAATGAACAGCAGGGGCGGTTTGGAAGTCGGTTGCGCGGGGAGGCGGCTGACGATTTCCAGATCGGTTGAAGCGCGGGGCATCGGGATTGTCGGTTGAAGGGGCGTGGCCCGATTCTACCGATCCGCCGCGGTCATTACGGCCGCTACCGCGGCTACGCGTGCGGCATGCACCTGCTCGGCGATTTGCTGCGCATCGCTGCCGCAGCGGCGGGCGATGGCGCCGGCATCGACGCTGCGCGCGGCGCGCACGGCCTGGCGAACCCGTTCGGCCTGGACGTATGGCTTGTCGTTCCAGCCGAGCCGGCCGCGATGGTCGGCCTCGCAGGCGAGCAGGATCAGCTCGAAGCGCTCCGGGCGGCGCAGGCCGTCGCAGCGCTCAATCAGGGTCACCAGCGTCGCCGGCCGCAGTTGTGCGGCGCGGTGCAGGTCGCCGTGGTAGCGCGCCACAAGCAGCGCCAGATCGCGGCAGTCGGCGGGCACGCGCAGTCTTTCGCAGAGCGGCTTGAGCATGTCTACGCTGCGTTGTTCGTGGCCGATGTGGCGCGGCAGCACCTCGGCCGGCGTGGTGCCCTTGCCTAGATCGTGAGTGAGTGCGGCAAAACGCGCCGGCAGCGGTGCTTTCAGGTCGGCGGCGACATCCACCACCATCATCACATGCACCCCGGTGTCCACTTCCGGATGGTAGTCGGCGCGCTGCGGTACACCCCAGAGGCGGTCGACTTCGGGAAGTATCCTGCGCAGCGCGCCGCATTCGCGCAGCCGTTCGAACATCCGCGAGGGGCGCGCCTCCATCAGGCCGCGTGCCAGTTCCTGCCAGGTGCGCTCGGCCACCAGATGGTCGATCTCGCCGCCGTCGACCATCGCCCGCATCAGTTCCAGGGTCTCCGCCGCGACGGAAAAATCCTCGAAGCGCGCGGCGAAGCGCGCTACGCGCAGGATGCGCAGCGGATCTTCGGCGAAGGCGGGGGATACATGGCGCAGCACCTTCGCTTCCAGGTCGCGGCGGCCGCCGTAGGGATCGATCAGCCTGCCCGCTGCATCCTTGGCGATGGCGTTGATGGTCAGGTCGCGGCGCAACAGATCCTCTTCCAGCGTGACTTCGGCGGCGGCATGGAAGGCGAAGCCGGTGTAGCCGGGCGCGGTCTTGCGCTCGGTCCGGGCGAGAGCGTATTCCTCGCCGCTCTGCGGATGGATGAAGACCGGGAAGTCCTTGCCCACCGGGCGAAAGCCACGTGCCAGCATCGCCTCCGGCGTCGTTCCGACCACCACCCAGTCGCGGTCCTGTACCGGCAGGCCGAGCAGTTCGTCGCGTACGGCGCCGCCGACCGAATAAATCTTCATGCGTCCGCGCTTATCCGCCGCGCTTCAGATAGCCCGGCGCCACCGTTTCCAGTGCCATGGGCTGACGGCCGAAGGGCAGCGCTGGGCCGCCGCTGCTAATGTTGGCGAGTTGCATCGAGCGCAGGTTGTCGCGGCTGAGCGGTGCGCCGGGAACGAACTCCATGGCCCAGGCCTGGAGATAGGCAACGGCATGGGGCAGGCCGACGATCGGGCGGCGGTGGCCGCTCAGAACGCCGGCCTGGGCCACCAACTGGCGCAAGGTGTAAACCTCGGGGCCGCACAGCTCGTAGCTTTTGCCGAACGTCTCGTCGCGTTGCAGGCTGTCGGCCATCGACGCGGCGACGTCGCCTACCCATACCGGTTGGAACTGCGCTTCGGCGCAGGCCAGCGGCACGATGGGCAGGCAGCGCTGCAGGCGGGCGAACAGGGTCAGGAAGGCGTCGCCTGCGCCGAAAATCACCGAGGGGCGAAAGACGGTGACGTCGAGTCCGCGCACGGCGGCGATGGCGGCTTCGCCTGCGGCCTTGGAGCGCAGATAGCCGGAAGGTGCGGTGGCCGCGGCGCGCAGCGCCGAAATATGCAGCAGGCGGCGCAGGCCGGTGGTCTGCATGGCCAGCGCAATCTTGCGCGGCAGCTCGACATGGGCGCGGCTGAAGCCGGCGCCGTAGGGCGTGCCGTTGCCGCCGCGCAGGATGCCGACCAGATTGATCACTGCCTGCTGATCCGCCATCAGCTTTTGCAGGCGTCGCGGATCGTGCACGTCGTCCTCGACCACGCTGACCGTAGGCAGCACCAGCAGATGGCGGGCGCGTTCGCGGCGCCGGGTCGGCACGGTGACGCTGTGGCCGCGCTCGGCGAGCGTTTGCGCCAGATGCCGGCCGATGAAGCCCGACCCTCCGATCATCAGTATGTTCATGGCAGCGTGTCCGTGGTTGTGTCGCCGACGCGGCGCGGCTGCACTACGCCCAGCCGCGCCTTGAGGGATTGCGGTTTGTCCTGGAACAGCGCGTTGTAATAGACGCTGTTGCTCATTACTTTCTTTACGTAGTCGCGAGTCTCCGCAAACGGAATCGTCTCGGCGTAGATGGCGCCTTCGAGCGGTTTGTCGCCGCGCCAGCGCTGCGCCCGGCCGGGGCCGGCGTTGTAGGCGGCACAGGCCAGCACCGGCTGGTTGTCGAGTCCGTTGAGGACCATCTTGAGATAGTGGGTGCCGAGCGTGACGTTGGTGCCCATATCGGTCATCTTTGCCGGATGGTAGCCGGCGAGGCCGATCTTCTTCGCCACCCAGCGCGCCGTCGCCGGCATCACCTGCATCAGGCCCTTGGCACCGGCGCCGGATTTGGCATTCATAACGAAGCGACTTTCCTGGCGGATCAGGCCGTAAATCCAGCCGTCGTCGAGCGCCAGCTGGCGCGCGCGCGGCTCGACTTCGTCGCGGAACGGGGCCGGAAAACGCAGATGGAAATCGTGTTCGCTCTGCGTGCGGTCGGCGGCGCTGATGGCGCGGTCGAACACGTCGTTGCGCCGTGCCACTTCGGCGGCGGCGAGCAACTGCCGGTCGCCCATGCCGCGCAGGGCCCAATTCCATTCGCGCACCCCCTCGGTGCGCAGATCCAGCCGCAGCAGCGCCAGCGCCCGGCGCAGAGCAGGGTTTTCCGCCGCCTGCGCCAGTTCTTCGCTGCTTGCGGGTGCGGCGCGCGGAGGCAGGCTGAGCGGCCGGCCCAGCTCATCGTCGGCGAGATTGCCATAGAAATTGGTCTGGCCGGCGATGCGGCGATAGCTGCCGAGTGCTTCCTCGTGCCGGCCGAGGGCGGCGTCGGCGCGGCCGAGCCAGTAGATCCAGTCCGGTGCTGCGGTCAGGCGCGGCGGCATGCGTCCGATCACGCGGCGCAATTCGCCCCAGTCCTGCACTCGTAGCGCGGCGCGGGCATACCAGGCGAGCTGTTCGTCGGACAGGGGGCTGTCGCCTGCCAGCGCGTACCAGTGCAAGGCTTCCGGCAGGTGGCGCTTGGCGCCCTGATAGCCGAGCTGTCCCCAGATGTAGGCGCGGTCGGCTTCGTCGAAGTCGCTTTCCAGTGTCCGCCAGCGCGACTCGGCGTCCGCCGGATCCTTCTGCGCCGCGCGTTGCAGCGCATACAGCGCCAGCTCGCGGCCACCGCGGGTCTGCGCGAAATGTGCCGGCAGGCGGTCGAGATAGCGCCCCGGCTTGTCGACGATGCCTTCGACGATTTTCGTCGCCGGCGGATCGTTCAAGTAGCGCCCCGCCGCCTGCATTTCGCGCAGCCGTCCGGCCTCGAACAGGCGCCGCAGGCGCTGCCATATGTCGTCGGCCTTGAGCCGGCCGTCGCGGACCAGCGTGTCGGTCAGCGGCGTGCAGGCGTCGGGCAGGTCGGTGGCGGTGAACCAGATCGGCCGTGCTTCGTCGAGCACCGCCGTATCGCCCATCAGCTGGCGATCCTGCCAGGCGTAGCAGACGATTTCCTGATCCGGTTGCTGGAGTTGCGGATATTCGCGGCGGAAGAGTTCCCAGCGCCCTCGCAGTCCGAGAACCTTGAGCCATTCGCCGCGCAGCTTCTCGGCCAGATAGCTGCCGGCGTGGCGACCGAGGAAGTCGCCGATTGCCGCCTCGCTTGCCGTATCGTCGAGCTGCATGCGCAGCAGATAGTATTCGGCCCAGGGTTCGAATGCGCTGCCGCGCAGCGCTTCGAGCGCGCGGGCTACGCGCGCCGGTTCGCCGACGCGGAAGGCTTCGCGTGCGGCAAGGAATTGCGCGTCGCCGACATCGGCGACCGCTGCGGCGCACAGCGCGGACAGCCCGAACGCGGCGCAAGCGCGGCGGGCCGTGCGTATCGATGGAGGCGTTAATAGGGTGTGCAGATTCATGGATTCAATCTAGCATAGGCCCCCATGATGCTCCGTTCCGAACACCCCGACCAAACAGGCGCAAATCCCGAAGCTGTGCGCAGCGCGTTGCGCCGGCGCTGCCTCGCCGCGCGCGAAGGCATGCCCGAAAACGAACGCGCGCTGGCCGCCGTGCGCCTCGCCGGACACCTGTCCGCGCTGCTGCGCGCCCGTCCGCCGGGCACCTTGGGCTTCTGCTGGCCGATCCGCGGCGAGTTCGATGCGCGGCCGTTGGTGGCGGAATTGTTGCGCGCCGGCTGGCGCGCCTGTCTGCCGAGCCTGCCGGCGCCCGCTGCGGCGATGGTTTTCCACCGCTGGACGCCCGGCGCGGCGATGCAGCCGGGCCGCTACGACATTCCTGTGCCCGCCGAGGCCGCCGCCTGTGTTCCCGACACGCTGCTGCTACCGCTGGTGGCCTTCGATGCGGCGGGCTATCGCCTCGGCTACGGCGGCGGCTACTTCGATCGCACGCTGGCGGCGCTGGTGCCCCGCCCGCTGACCATCGGCGTCGGCTTTGAACTGGCGCGCGTCGATTCGACCCTGCCCCAGGCCCATGATATTCCCGCCGACGTCATCGTCACGGAAATCGGCGTTTTTTACAGCCCGCCCCTGGCCGGCGGGTTGCCCCCGGCGTAGGGTGTCGACCGCGAAAACGAACTCAGGCAAAGCGCGTAGCGGTACAATGCGCGCCGCCACCCTGTTGTCTGTGGCTCATTGCGCCCGTAGCTCAGCTGGATAGAGTACTGCCCTCCGAAGGCAGGGGTCGCCCGTTCGAATCGGGCCGGGCGCGCCAGTTTAAAAACGGCAGCCATTCGGCTCGCCGTTCTTCCTTTTTCTCTGTCACTAATTCAGATGCGGCGATGATCATCATCGGGCCCTCGCCGATGATGTGCGCCAGTCGAATGCAGGCAAATCCGGGCAATCCTGCGCGCCCTGCTTTGACGTGCGGTATTACCTTGGCATGAAGTTTCTGGGGTTAACCTCACACACAGGGCAAGCCTGTTTTTCGGGTTCGGCGTGCTTACGCACGCGTTACGTCACTTTGCGCGGCACTTGATCATGCGCAGCGGCGTGTACTCGATGACAACGGAACCATCCTGATTGACGATACGGTTGCGGGTGCGTATCAGCCCCCGCCCCTCCCGGCTCTTTGATGGTCGCGCCTCAATGACTTCGCACTCGACGTGGATGGTGTCTCCGGCGAAGACAGGGCCCTTGACATTCAACTCCATGTTTAAAAATGCTGCTCCCGTGGTCTGTAGGGTGGCTTGCACGAGCAGTCCTTCGGCGAAGCAATAGACCAGAGAGCCGGGCGCCAGGCGGCCTTTGATATCCGATTCGTGCTTGAGATACTCGATGTTCGTGAACAGCACTTCGGTCATGCCGATTGTATTGACGAAGTTGACGATGTCCGTCTCGGTGACGGTACGGCCAACCGTCCTAAATTTTCTTCCGATGGGCATTTCTTCAAAATAAAAGCCGAGTCCGACAGTTTCCATGATTGCCCCCAAGGTTGTTCGGCCCGGTGCTATCAGGCACCGCGCCGCGATCAGTTGCTGAGAAATCCGAGTTTGTCCTTTATCAGAAGCCAAGCGTCGGCATCCTCCGGTGGTTCCTTGCGCTCTGAAAGTTTCGGCCAGATTTTTGCCAGTTCAGCGTTCAACGCGATGAAATGCTTTTGATTCTCCTCAACGTCAATGACATCGAAGATAGCTTCGGCAGGACACTCGGCCACGCAAAGGGTGCAATCGATGCACCATTTTGGATCGATCACCAGGAAGTTCGGGCCCTCGCGGAACGCATCGGTCGGGCAGACAGTGACGCAGTCGGTGTATTTGCATTTGATGCAGGGTTCGGTCACAACGTAGGGCATTACAGGATCTCCTCTCGTCGGCCATCAGTCGATTATTTGGCCCGCGTGTTGCCTGCATCGGTAGCGCGCCCGCCGACCCGACAGCACCCGGGCATTGTATTCAAATATATGCTCATCGTTCAAATATAGTAGTTATCCTTGCGGCGCGATCGGGAGGGCTGTTCAGGCAGCTTTGCCGTCGAGGTTTTCTGGATTTGCTTCGCAGCGGCCTGGCGGCGACGGCGCAGATGAATGTCGACGAGCGCCGATTTCACCCGATAAAAATTGACAGCTCTGTTGGTGCGTAGTATACCTTGAACAACATTCTTCGAACATTGTTCACATAGTTGTTTTTTTGCGGTAGCATTCAAATCGGAGCTGTACGCGATTGCGGCGGTCGATCGAGATCGGAAAGATGTACCGTCCGTGATCAACCCACGGTACATCGTGCGCCAGAGCAGTTAACGTGACTTAAAAAGTGTGGAGGAGTTATGGGTTCAAAACAAACGACGCTGAGGAAATCCCTAAAAGGCGAGAACATCGGGCTGAAGGCGCGGATCGATCACGCAGACCAGCAATACAAGGACACGGGGCACATCTTCGGTCTCAAGTACCTCGAGGTGCTTGAGGAAGACCCGATCAAGTTCGACAAATTCCAGACCCGGCTGATCGCCGCCGTCAGTGCCGCGCGCGAGACGTCAAAGCATGTGTCGGGTTCGCCGGCTGGCGTGGGGATGGGTGAGCTGCTGCATCTTCTGGCCCTGCCCGAGGGTGAGGTAGTCGCCTCTTCGTTCGGCCTGACCGGCCATGTGATGAGCTTCCCGCTGATTGTCAGGCACATGGCCGAGACCGGACTGGAAGAGAACCCGGGCTTCCGCGATGGCGATATCTGGGGCACCAACGATCCGCTGGCGGGCGGGCCGCACCAGTCAGACTGCTATACCTACGTGCCGATCTTCTACGACGGCGAGCTGATTGCGTGGGCCGCAGGCGTTAACCACATCGCCGACACCGGGCACTCGATCTGTCCGGGCGGCGTTCCGGCACACTCGCCGACGACGTATTGCGACGGTTTTACCTACGGCCCGATGAAGATCGGCGAAGACCTGATCGAGTACAAGTGGTTCGAGCGCATGTGGATGCGGCGCACCCGTACCGGCACCCTGAACGTTCTCGACGAAAAAATGCGCCTGACCGGGGCGATCATGCTGCGCGGCCGGGTGATGGAACTGGTCAACGAGTTTGGCCTGGAGTACTTCAAGCGCGCAACGCGAGAGATTCTCGAGCGCGAACGTCGTGCCATCGAGCGTCGTGTGAGGACGCAGATGGTTCCGGGTGAGTTCCGCCAGTCGCTGTTCCGCCCGATCCGGCAGAAGGGCATGATGGGTCACCTCTACCGCGAGGCGGACAAGGACTGGATCGTTCATATGAACGAAACGATCACCATCGAGCCCTCCTCCTTCATCAACATCGATTGCGACGGTAGTACCACTCAGGATTACTTCTGGGCCAACGGGCACCGCGGCGGCATTCTTCTCGGCATGGGCTGGCACACGATGGCTGTTTTGGTGCAAAGCCCGCTCGTGAATACTTCCTTGCTGCGGATGCTCGACGTGAAAGGCCCTCCGGGCTCGATCATCAACCCGACGCGTACCGACGTTAGCACCTGCGCGCCGAACGTCGTCGGCACGATGCTGTCGCTGCTGCCGAACCACGTCTTCGGCTGGTCGTATTTCATGCGTGGTTTCCTCGAAGAATCCTATCTGTGCGAATACGTCTATTCCGTGATCGGCTCCGGCGGCGTATTGAAGAACGGAATTCCGTGGGGCATGACCGACTTCGGCTACGTCGGCAGCAGTCCCCGTGGGCCTTCGCCGTGGCGCGACGGCGAAGCCGCGATGGTCGGCTCGGGCAATCCGGAAGCCGACTTCGGCGAAGCCGAGGAATGGGAATTCGTCGAGCCGCCGCTGACGTCGCTGAGCCGCAAGCTGATTCCCGACATGTGTTCACACGGCAAGCATCGCGGCAGCATCGGCACGTCGGCCGCGCACCTGATCAGCGACCCGGGTCAGTTCCTCACCATGAACACCATGGGGATCAGCGGCACCGACATGCTGGGCTGCTCGGTCGGCGTATGCGGCGGCTACCCGATGCTGAACGGCTACGTGCTGTACCTGCATGACACGAACGCATTCGAACTGCTGGAGCAGGGCGAAACCCTGCCGACCGATTTTGTCGAAGCCTGGCGCATGATCGATTCGGGCAAGCTCAAGGTCGGTTCGATGGAAGTGTATGGCAACGAATCCCCGGTGACCCAACTCAAGCACGGCGACCTGGTATTCCAGGGGCTACAGGCCAGCAGCGCTTGGGGCGAGCCGCTGGATCGAGAGTTTGACTTGATCAAGTCCGATATCGAGCGCGGCTGGATGACGCCGGAAACTGCCAGGAAGGTTTATGGCGCCGTGGTGGAGGTGGCGGCCAACGGTGCATGCAAGGTAGATGCGGACGCTAGCGCCAAAGCCCGACTGGAGTTGCGTAACCGGCGCAAGACGAGAGCGGTCCCGGCCAAGGAATTTTGGGCGCGCGAGCGTGCCAAGGTGGTGGCAAAGGACTTCTCCCACGTCGACGTCGCCAACATGTATCAGGACACCCTGAGGTACGAGAAGTGGCACCGGGAGTTCTATGAGTTCTGGCAACTGAGCGAGGACTACAAAATTTAGAGGTCTTCGGGTGGCGCGGCGCGCATGTTGAGAAGCGTGCAGCCGCGACCCGACTGGCCAAGTAGTTACAGGCGCACCCGAGAAATCCGAGTACGGACTTTCCGAAACGGGACGCCGCGGTCAGCGGATTTTTGAATTAAGCGACTCAAACCGGATGACCAAAATTTAGATAGGAGGTAGGACATGTCTGAACAGACTAATGAAGGTATTTCCAAGAACAAGTTGAAGCTCCTGGTCGAGGGCAAGCTTCCGCTGGACGACATCCATGCGCTGCTGCGCATGCCCGTCAAGGACGCCGACCGGTTCTGGAAGTATCTGGAGGTACTTCAGGAGCGCGTTACCTGGAAGGAAAAGATTCTGGTGCGAATTTCGGAGCACCTTTATGTCGTCGAAAAGGGCCAGGAGCGCATCGTCAAGTGCGATTGCGGCCACGAATTCGGCGACTACCGGATCAACTGGAAGTTGAGCAGCTTGGTCTACGCACGAACGTCGACCGAGGAGTTCGACGAGATTTTCACCACCCAGAACAAGCCCAATCCCGAGATTGTGGAAGTCAGGGAGTTCTATTGCCCGACCTGCCTCGCCCAGCTGGGCGTGGAAGCGGTGCCTGCCGGATACCCGTTCCTCTTCGAAGTCCTTCCCGATATCGACACGCTCTATGAGTGGGAGGGCAAGCCGCTGAAGAGCGCAAACAAGGACTGGTTCCAGAACAAGACGGCAACGCTGACCGCCAAGTGGGCGAAGGAGGCAGGCAAATGACGACGAAGGACAACAAGAAGTATCTGGTCGCTCTGGATGCCGGCGGCACCATGACGGATACCTTTCTGGTGGATGAGGAAGGCAATTTCAGCCTCGGCAAGTACCTCACCAACTACGGCAATGAAGCCATCAGCTACATGGGTTCGGTTGGCGACGCGGCGCACCAGCTCGGTTTGACATCGGGTGACATCCACTCCAATGCGGATACCTCGATCTATACCGGCACGATCATGCTGAACATCCTGATCACCGGTGATGGCAAGAAGGCTGGCCTGCTGGTCACCCGCGGCCAGGCCGACACGCCCTTCCTGGAGCGTGCGTTGACCTGGCTCGGCCGCCCGCCGGCCGAGAAATGGAAGCTCCAGCTGCACGAACACACGCGGCCGATGATCGACCGGCTCAACATCGTCGAAGTGACAGAACGCATCTCCGGCGGCAACTACTTCCCGCGCGGCAGCCACTACGACGCCGGCCACGTGATCATCCCGATGCACGAGGAAGACGTGCGCAAGGGTGTCGAGCGATTGATCGATAACGGGGTCGAAGTCATCGGCATCTGTTTCCTTTGCTCCTACGCCAATCCGGCACATGAAAAGCGCGCGGCCGAAATCGCCCGTGAGGTCATCAAGAAGCGTGGCAAGAACATCAATCTGATTCTTTCCAGCGATATCTGCCCGATGATCAAGGAAAGTGCGCGGATGAAGACCGTCCTCGTCGAATGCTTCGCCTGCGAAGGCGCGAGAAGCCGGCTCAAGACGGTCGAGGATTCGGCCAAGGCCGATGGCTACAAATTCGACCTGCAAACCCTGCTCGCCTTCGGTGGGGTGGCGAATATTCGCTACCCGCGGCTGTACGAAAGCATCGTCTCCGGTCCGACTGGCGGCATGCTCGGCGGCAAGGTAATGGCCGACCTGAAGGGCATCAAGAATCTGTTGTGCGCTGACCTCGGCGGCACCAGCTTCGAAGCCGGCGTCATCGTCGGCGGCCAACAGAGTTTGAACCGCGAGCCGAATTTCGCCGGCCATCGCCTCAACATGACCATGCTCGCTACCGACTCCATAGGCAACGGCACCGGTACCGCGATCCATGTCGATCCGGAAGCCAAGCGGGTGATCCTGGGGCCCGAGTGCGCGGGCTCGCGCGTGGGTATCTGCTTCGACTATCCCGAGATCACGCTCAGCGATATCAACGTTGCGCTGGGCTACCTGTCGCCGGACAACTTCCTCGGCGGCAAGGTCAAGCTGAATCGCGAAAAAGCCATTCACGAATTGACCGAGCGACTGGCCAAGCCACTGGGCATGGATGTCTTCGAGGCCTGTGCCGGCGTTTTCGAACTGATGCACTCGGGGCTACAGGATCACGTCAACGACACCCTGCTCTCGCGCGGCATGGACCCCGGCGAGTTCACCATGGTCTGTTACGGCGGCAGCGGCCCGCTGCACATGTGGGGCATCGAGAAGGGCCTCAAGCTCGGCGGCATGTTCACTGTGCCCTGGGCCGCAGCTTTCTCCGCCTTCGGCATCGCCGCGGCAGAGTACTACCACCGCTATGAGAAGAGCCTGACCTGCTCCATCCTTCCGTCCTTGTCCAACGAAGAGAAGCTGGACATCTGCAAGCCGATGGCGGCCGCCTGGCGGGTACTGGAGGAACAGGCCTACAAGGAGCTCGAACAGGAAGGCTTCTCGCGCGACAAGGTCACCTTCCGCTACGGCATCGCCGCACGCTATGTCGGTCAGCTGTTCTCAAGCTGGGAAGCACCGGTCGAGTTCGGCAAGGTCGACACCATCGATGACGTGCAAATGATCTGCGACTCGTTCGAAAAGACCTACACGCGCATCTATCCGACGGCGTCGCGCTTCCCCGAAGCCGGCTACCTGATTACCAGTGTGTATCTGGAAGCCGTGGTGCCGAAGATCCAGCCCAAGCTGATTGCGCACCCGTTGAAGGGTCTGGCGCCAGTGAAGGAGGCGAAGAAAGGCGAGCGCGAGGCATATTGGGACGGACGCTGGCACAAGTGCGACGTTTGGAACATGGAACTGATGCAGCCGGGCAATCGCATCGACGGGCCCGCCCTGATCGAGCACCCGATGACGACCCTGCCGGTTCCGCCGGGCCGCTACGTGGAGATGGACGAACACATGGCGATCTGGTTCAAGCGCGAGAACGAGGAGTAGGGCGCAGCGTATCCGGTGCTTCCTTCTACTTGGGAAGACAGCAAGGGGCCGCAAGGCCCCTCGCTGTCTTTTTGGGGAACATAAGGCGAGGCAAGCTGCTTTAGCGAGGGGAAAACAAAATGGCTTTTTTTACCAATGTCACGGCGCAGCGCGCGCACGCGGCGGTTGATATCACCAAGACGGTCCCGGCCGAGGCCGATGCACAGAAAAACACCGGCGGCGACACTAGTCAATCCGGTAGCGCAGAGTCGCCGGAGGCGTCAGGCGCGGAAGGAGCGGTGCCACCGGCGCCAGCACAGCCGCAAGACTGAATTGTGGCCGCCCCGGCGGTGCCGGGGCGATGCATCGCTAGCTCGGGAGTCCGAGGACTTCCTTTGCGATGATATTGCGCTGGATCTCGTTGGTACCTCCGTAGATCGGTGCCGGCCGCGCATAGTAGAAGCTGCTCAGGACGTCGACCGGTTCACCGCCAAAGTCGACCTTGCCGACGATGGCACCCGCCGCGCCGGCGGTTTCCACCATCAGGCTGGAAATCCTCGAATAGGTTTCGGTTGCCCAGATCTTCAGCAGGGACACATCCGGTCCCAGTGTTTCGCCGCGTTTGACGATGTCCACGAAGCGTGCGTAGACCGACACCAGGTCGGCGACATCGAGTTGCAGCGCGGTGAATTTGTCCAAAAATACCGGATCGTCGAAACAGCCGCGCTGGCGCGCTAATATTTCGAGGCGCCCGAGGGCGTACTGTGACTGCTTGGGGCTGCCGAGCGTGATGCGTTCGAACCCGAGCATTGCCTTGGCGATCGTCCAGCCCTTGTTGAGCTCGCCGACGATGTTGGCGCGCGGTGCGCGGACGTTATCGAAAAATACTTCGCAGAATTCTTCGTTGCCCGCGATGTTGGGTATGGGGCGCACCGTGATGCCTGGCGACTTGCAATCGACGAGAAGAAAGCTGATGCCCTCCTGCTTCTTCTTGGCCTGCGGATCGGTGCGCACGAGCATGAAAATGTGCGTCGCATCCTGCGCCAGCGTGGTCCAGGTTTTCTGCCCGTTGATGACGAATTCGTCGCGGTCGATGATGGCCGAGGTTTTCAGGCTGGCCAGATCGGAGCCGGCGTTCGGCTCGGAATAGCCCTGGCACCAGAGGTGTTCGCCGCGGAGAATCTTCGGCAGGTAATAGGATTTCTGCTCCTCCGTCCCGTGCTTTATCAGCAGGGGGCCGACCATGGTCATGCCCATGTCCGGCGTGCGTGCGACGCCCCAGCGCTCCTGCTCCTCGATGAAGATCAGGAACTTGGTCGGGTTCAGTCCCATGCCGCCATAAAGGGTCGGCCAGGTCGGCGCCAGCCAGCCTTTGGCCGCGAGTGTCATGTACCAGCCCTTGATTTCGGCCCAGCGCAGGCGATGCGGGGGATAGCGCAGCTCGCTCGGGTAATTCTGTTCGAAAAAAGTACGGACTTCCTGGCGGAATTCTTCGTCGCCCATTGCATTCCAGTCGATCATGCCGAGGCCTCCTGTGTCGAAGCGTTTCCAATGGCGGCGTAACGCCGGCGATGCTGGGCCGAATTGCCCAGCCAGGCGGCGAGCACCAGCGCGCGATTCAGGTAGAGCCCGAGATCGTACTCGTCGGTGAAGCCGATTGCGCCGTGCATCTGCACCGCTTCGCGGCAGATCAGCAACGCAACGTCGGAACAGCGCGCCTTGGCCCGGCTGGTGGCGGCTTGCGCCGCCTTCGAGCGCGGGGCCTCGGTATGCGCGGCCAGTGCATCGCCCAGCGCGCCCTGCGCCAGTTCGCACTGGATGTAGAGGTCGACCGCGCGATGCTGGATTGCCTGGAAGCTACCAATTGGCTTGCCGAACTGGGTACGCACCTTTATATAGTCGAGCGTCATGTTGAGCGCCTTGCCGATCAGCCCGACCAGTGCAGCACTCGCCATCACGGTCGCTTCGTCGATCGCCAGGTGCAGCGCGTCGGCGGCGTGCCTGCCCGCGGCAATCCGCTGCGTGGGTGCTACTTCCACCTGCTTCATGCTCACGCAACCGACCATCGCGCCGGTTGCCAGCGGCCTGAGGACGATCTCCACGCCGGGCGCATCGGCCGGGATCCAGTAGAGGGCAAGTCCCTGTTCGTCCCTTGCTGTGACGATGAAGCCGTCCGCCGCATCGGCGTGGGGTACAAAAGCCTTGCTGCCATTGAGCCGGATTCCACCGGTGGTATCGGCCGTCGCTGTCGCAGCAACATGCGCCGGGTCGAAATTTCCGTCGCTTTCCTGCCATGCGAGGGTGGGGATGATTTCGCCAGCGGCGATTGGCGGCAGCAACTCGTCGGCCACCGATCCGCCGGCGTGGCGCAGTACCCCTGCGGCAAGCGTAATCGCTTCGATTACCGGCTCCGGCGCTAACGCGCCGCCCAGCTCCTCGGCGATCACCGCCATTTCCGTCAGCGACAGGCCGAGTCCGCCGTATTGTTCGGGCAGCGTGACGGCGAGCCAGCCCAGATCCGCAAACTCCCTCCATACGGCGCGATCGAAACCGGGCGATCGACCGCGCATGGCGCGTGCGCGCGTTGCGCCACCGCAGCGTTCGACGAACGCAGCGACACTTTCCTTGAGCAGCCGTCTCTCGTCTGCCCGATCGGCCGCCGCGGCCGCCATAGCGTTTGCATTCATAGTGAGCTCACTCGCTGATTGGAATTTGCGCTATTGCTGAGCGCGCTCGAAAATCGCCGCAATTCCCTGCCCACCTCCGACGCACATGGTTTCAAGTCCGTAACGCGCATTGCGTCTCCGCATCTCGTGCATCAGCGTTGCCAGTACGCGCACGCCCGTGGCTCCTATCGGGTGGCCGAGGGAGATGCCGGAGCCATTTACGTTCAGCCGGTCGGCGTCGTTCCACCCCCAGCCCTTCAGCACCGATAGCACCTGGCAGGCGAAGGCTTCGTTGAGTTCGATCAGGTCCATCTGGTCGAAGGACAAACCGGTCTTCGCAAACAATTTGGCCACTGCCGGGACCGGGCCGATACCCATCGTCGCCGGATGGCATCCTGCCGCCGCCCATCCCACCAGATACCCCATCGCGTCGAGTTGCAGCTCGGCCAGCCTGTCCTCTGCAACGACAAGGCAGGCTGCGGCAGCGTCGTTTTGCTGGCTCGAATTTCCAGCGGTGACTGTGCCGTCCTTCATCAACGGCTTGAGTTTACCGAGCGTTTCCAGCGTCGTTTCCGGCCGAATTCCTTCGTCCCTCGCAACGACCAGCGGATCGCCTTTGCGTTGCGGCACGCTGACCGGAACCAGCTCGTCGTCGAATCGCCCGGCCGCCCAAGCCTCGGTGGCTCGCTGATGGCTGCGCATGGCGTAGGCATCAGCCTCGCTGCGCGAAATATCGTATTCCTTGGCAAGGTTCTCGGCGGTTTCGATCATCCCCGAAATCCGGCCAAAGCGCTCCTCAGGCTGGGAGCGTTCGCGGCCGCGCTCTAGCCGGTCATGCAGCTTGACGGTACCGGCGCGCGCGCCCCAGCGCATATCGGTCGAGTAATACTCGATGTTGCTCATGCTTTCGACGCCGCCCACCAGCACCACGTCGGCCGCACCGCTTTGCACCATCATGCCGGCGGTGACGACGGCCTGTAGGCCGCCGCCACAGCGCCGATCCAGCTGCATGCCGGGTACTTCGATCGGTAGCCCGGCCTTCAATGCTGCCCAACGTCCAACGCACGGCGTCTCGCCATTGGCATAGGACTGGGCGAACACCACGTCCTCAATTCGCGCGGGGTCGATTCCCGTCCGCTGCAAAACGGCCTGAATGACGATTGAACTCAGGTCGCCCGCCGAAAGAGAGCGCAAGCTTCCGCCGAAAGTGCCTACCGCAGTTCGCACCGGAGATACGATGGCTGCCCGTCTCATGTGATGCCTCCCCTCACTGAAATTGCCCGACCCGGTCGGTTTGGGCCCATGCCCAATTGTGCCGCGTCAATTATATAGTTGAACGATGTTCATTATATAGACCTTTTCTCCGCAAGTGCGATGCGGCGCCAGCGCGGAGCTTCTTTCGCTGCCGCGAACGTCAAAATAACAATAAACGGAACGGTGTAGTACTATGTGAACGAAATTACGGTCTTTACATCCATTCTTGATCGACAAAGGAAGCGCTATGGATTACCAGGAAGTTCTCTATACAAAAGCAGACGGCATTGCGACCATCACCATCAACCGGCCGAAGGTTTACAACGCGTTTACTGCCAACACTTGCGAGGAGTTGATCGACGCCTTTCAGGACGCAGATTTCGACAAGAGCATTGGCGTAGTTGTACTCACTGGCGCTGGCGACAAGGCCTTCTGCACCGGCGGCGACCAGGGAACGCACGAGGGCGGCTATGGTGGTCGCGGCCCCATCGGTCTGCCGATAGAAGAACTGCAAAGCGTGATTCGCGACATCTCCAAGCCTGTGATCGCGCGGGTCAATGGATTTGCCATCGGTGGCGGCAATGTGCTGGTGACGCTATGCGATCTTGCAATTGCCTCCGACCGGGCGCAATTCGGACAGGCCGGGCCGAAGGTTGGCTCGGTTGACGCGGGTTTCGGCACGGCGCTGCTGGCGCGGGTCGTCGGCGAGAAGAAGGCGCGCGAAATCTGGTATCTGTGCCGCCGCTATACCGCGGACCAGGCGTTGCAGATGGGTTTGGTCAACGCTGTTGTCCCGCACGACGAGCTCGACGCGGAAGTGCGCAAGTGGTGCGACGAGATTGTCGAAAAAAGTCCAACGGCGATTGCGCTGGCAAAGAAGTCATTCAACATCGATACCGAGATGATTCGCGGCATCGGCGGGCTGGCCATGCACTCGCTGAAGCTGTACTACGAGACGGCGGAGTCGGCGGAAGGCGGGAATGCCTACCGCGAGAAACGCAAGCCAAATTTCCGCAAGCACGCCAAGTAATTACGCAGTCGGCGCCACCGACCACCGGCGAGGTGGTCGGTGGCCGAGATTACTCAAGGCCGGACATTGTCCAACGGACTTTGGCCGGCGGAGTGCTTGGGGCCCATCCGGGCAGTTCTTGCGTGCCCGCCCCGAAAAAATGCTCGGTGACCTGTTCCGCGAGATACTTTCTGGCATCGGGTTCGGAAAGTTTCAGGCGGTTCTCATTGATGATCATCGTCTGGCGGGTGAGCCACTGTTGCCACGCTTCCTTCGAGACATTTTCATAGATGCGCTGCCCCAACCCTCCGGGCAGGGGTGGAAAATCAAGGCCGGCTGCGTTGTATCCAAGTTTCACGCAATTCACTGTTCGCGGCATTTTTAGTGCTCCGTCGGTGTATTTCAGTCTCGTCTACGGGACTACTCAAATCGGATCCCACGGCGTCTGGGTCAGAGAAGGCACATTGGGGAAAAAATTGGCCTCGAAGGCGGGAATTGCGTGTTCGGCGATTGACTCCGGGGTCCACCCCTCGCTGCGGTGAACCGAGCGGATCATTCGAATCTGATTGAAGAAATAGATTTCGTTGGCCCGCACCCCGAAGATCTGGCCGGAAACATTCGCTGCCTGATCGCTCGCCAGATACACGGCGAGCGGCGCTATCTTGCAGGCTTCCATCTTCTTGAATTTTTCGATCCGGGCGATGTTTTCCGGCGTGTCCGCGGGGATGGTTGCCGTCATCGCGGTCCACGCCCAGGGAGCAATGCAGTTGGAGCGCACGTTGTAGCGGGCCATGTCCAGCGCGATTGATTTGGACAGTCCGACGATGCCCATCTTTGCCGCGGCGTAGTTGGCCTGACCGACGTTTCCTATCAAGCCTGACGTAGATGTCATGTGGATGAAGCTTCCGGAGTTCTGGCTCTTGAAGTGGGTGGACGCAGCCTTCGCAACGTAGAAAGAACCGTTGAGATGGACATCGACCACCGACTTCCACTCTTCCACGCTCATATTGAAAAAGATGCGGTCGCGGGCAATGCCGGCGTTGTTGACCACGCAATCAACGCGGCCGAAAGTATCCATCGCCGCCTGCACGATCCGGCTGGCCGAATCCCATTCGGCAACACTATCGGTATTGGCAACGACTTCGCCTCCGGCTGCACGAAGCTCATCGGCTAACACGTCTGCCGCATAGGCCCCGGAATCTTTGTCACGCGCCAGATCGTTGATGACGACGCGCGCCCCGCTGTGCGCAAAGCCACGCACCAACTCGCGACCGATACCGGTGCCGCCACCGGTGACGATGACCACCTTGCCTTGAACCATATTCCCCATTGAAGTCTCCTGTTGCCCCCGCTTTTTTTTGGCGGAAGGTGCGGGCAGCGAACCCATGTAATGAACGTCGTTCTATATTGTGAACATCGCTCACGGAGAAAGTCAAGCCCCTGGAGCGATCATCCAAGGTTGACCTGAAATTCCCAAGTATTTAAACTGAACAATATTCACATATAGGAATATTGGCATGGCGATGATCGAACTGGATAGGCGCGGGCAGGTGTTTGTGGCGACCATGAATCGCCCGCCGGTAAATGCCATCGACGATGCGATGATCAGTGCGTTCCATCGCGTCCTTGACGGGCTGGAGACTGAGCGCGACTGGACTGTCCTGCACATCCGCAGCGCACACAAGGTGTTTGCCGCCGGGGCCGACCTCGAATTGATCCGCTCATGGACCAAAGCCGCGGAGCCGCGGCGGGCTTTTTCAGCGTATATCGACCGCCTCCAGGGCCTGCTTCAACGGCTGGGCCGCCTGCCCCAAGTCACCTGCTGCGAGATCGGCGGAGCGGCTATGGGTGGGGGCTTCGAGCTGACGCTGTGGTGCGACCTGCGCATGACCGCCGATGAGGCAAAGATCGGTTTGCCGGAAGTAGCCATCGGCCTTTTCCCCGCCGCCGGAGGTACCCAGCGCCTGACCCAACTGTGTGGCCACGGGGTGGCGTCGAGGGTAATCCTGAGCGGCGAGCCGGTCGACGGACGGACGGCCGCGGCGCTGGGGATGGTGCAGTGGTCATTCCCGCGCAACGAACTGGAGAAGCAGGCCGGCGCGATTGTCGACCGCATCGCACGCATGCCGGCAGCGGCGCTTCAGGCAGCTAAGCAGTGTCTGGCGGCGGCGGCTGACGAGAGGGCCCACGGCTATCGCCTGGAGCGGGACATGGCTGCCGCGCTTCTGGATAACCATGAAACCCAAGCACTGATCGCTGCGTTCCTGGACAAGAGCAACGCGCCTGCCAAACCCACCTGAGGATGTTGCCGTGCTCGACTACGATGCGATCAAGAACTGGAATTTCGGCGACATCACCCAGACCTATACAGCGCGGGACACGATGCTGTATGCACTGGGGATCGGCTTGGGCGCAGATCCCCTCGACCAGCAGCAACTGGCGTACACCTACGAAAAAACTCTCCGGGCAGTCCCCACCATGGCGGCCGTTCTTGGCTCGCCCGGCTTCTGGTGGAGCCACCCCGGCACGGGCGCCGACTGGGTAAGGCTGGTGCAGGGAGAGCAGCACATCGAGCTGTTCAGGCCGCTGCCCGCCGAGGCCACCATCGTCGCGAGAAATCGCGTCCTGTCGATCACCGACAAAGGCCCCGGAAAGGGTGCCATCGCGGTCACCCAACGGGAAATATTCGACAAGGCGCGCGGCGAACTCCTGGCGCGCAACCGGAATGTTTCGTTTCTGCGGGGAGATGGCGGCTTCAGCGAAAGCAGCGGGATCAGCGATCCGCCGCCGCCAGCATTACCCCCGGTCCCTGACAGCGAACCGGATATCGAGGTGGAACTCGCCTCATTGGAACAGGCAGCGCTGATCTATCGGCTGAGCGGCGACTACAACACATTGCACGCTGACCCTGACGTGGCAAAGGCGGCCGGTTTTCCCCGGCCGATCCTCCACGGCCTGTGTACCTATGGCATGGCGACGCATGCGGTGCTGAAAACCTGCTGCGATTACGATGCCGGGCGCTTTCGTAGTTTCGCTACACGATTCACGTCGCCCGTGTATCCCGGAGAAACCATCCGGTTCCAGCTCTGGCGCGAAAGCCAAACCCGAGTGCGCTTGCGCGCGCTGTCGGACGCGCGCGACGTGGTCGTGCTGAATAACGGCGTAATCGAACTCAACTGAGTCACTTTCTAACTGAGCATTCGTGCCCCGCGGGGCCCCATTTGTAGAGGAGCGAGAACAACGTGAAAGTCCTGGTCGCAGTAAAGCGCGTGGTGGATTACAACGTAAAGATTCGGGTGCTTCCCGATAAAAGTGGCGTTGATATCGCGGGCGCAAAGATGTCGATGAACCCCTTCGATGAGATCGCCGTCGAGGAGGCTGTGAAATTGAAGGAGGCGAATCTGGTTAGCGAGGTGGTTGCGGTCTCGATCGGATCCGCCGCCGCACAGGAGGTGCTGCGCGGTGCGTTGGCCCTGGGCGCGGACCGCGCCGTGCTGGTCGAAACCGAGGCAGACCTGCCATCGCTTAACGTTGCCAAATTGCTGAAGGCAGTGGTGCATAAAGAGTCGCCGCAGTTGGTGCTTCTTGGAAAACAGGCGATCGACAACGATGCAGGACAAACCGGACAAATGTTGGCCGCGCTGCTCAACTGGGGGCAAGCCACCAATGCTTCGGCAATCAAGCTGGAGGGCGCCGCAGTAGAGGTAACCCGGGAAATAGACGGCGGACTGGAGACCGTGGCGCTGTCCCTGCCGGCAGTCATAACCGCCGACCTGCGGCTCAATACCCCGCGCTACGCAACACTGCCAAACATCATGAAGGCAAAGAAAAAACCGTTGGACGTAATTGCGGCGGATTCGCTGGAAGTTGATCTCCGTCCGCGCATCAAGACAATCAGCGTCAACGAGCCTTCACCGCGCAAGGCGGGAGTTCTCGTGCCGGACGTGAAGAGTCTCGTCGAGAGGCTGCGCAACGAAGCAAAGGTGATCTGACCATGGGCATTCTCGTAATCGCTGAACACGACAACCGGGCCTTGAAGAGCGCCACGCTCAACGCGGTATCGGCCGCCGTCATGATGGGTCCGGACGTTCATATCCTTGTCGCCGGGAAGAACTGCGCCGATGTCGCCGCCACAGCTTCGCGGGTGGGTGGTGTGACCCGTGTGCTGTGCGTCGACGCCGACACCTACGCCAGCGTCTCCCCCGAAGACCTTGCTATCCTGGTCGCCTCCATCGCTCCGGGCTATAGCCATATCGTGACCGCGGCGACAGCATATGGTCGTAACTTTTTGCCTCGGGTTGCCGTCGCGCTGGACGTCGCGCAGATTTCCGACATCGTCGGAGTGCTTGCACCGGACACGTTTGTGCGACCGATATACGCCGGCGCGGCGCTGGCGACGGTTCAGGCCCTTGATGACGTGAAAGTGGTCAGCGTGCGCAGCACGGGCTTCGACGCGGCCCCGTGTGGTGGCAACGCTCCGATCGAAACGCTTGCCGCCCCCCGGGGATGCGGCCTGTCACGCGTGCTGGGCCAGAAACTCACGTCATCGAGCCGGCCGGAACTCACCGCCGCGCGCGTGGTGGTCGCGGGCGGTCGAGCGTTGGGCAGCAGCGAGAACTTCAAGATTATCGATGCCCTTGCCGACAAACTGGATGCGGCGGTCGGCGCGTCACGCGCGGCTGTTGATGCGGGGTTTGTATCGAACGCCTATCAGGTAGGCCAGACAGGAAAGATCGTGGCGCCCGAGCTTTACATCGCGGTGGGCATATCCGGGGCGATACAGCATCTCGCTGGAATGAAGGACAGCAAATTGATTGTCGCGATCAACAAGGACCCGGAAGCGCCGATATTCCAGGTTGCCGATTACGGGCTGGTGGCGGACTTGTTCCAGGCAGTACCCGAACTCACTGCGGAGTTGGGGTAGCTGGCCCGGCCCTGAGGGGCGCAACCCGGATGCGGCAGGGGGGGGGGCACAAGCCTTAACTACTCTCCGATCGCCTCGCTGGTAATGCCTGACGCCTTGTTGGCGACGTCCTTGACGATGGCTTTCAGTGACTCGATGTCGCGCCGGAACCGCTCGGTCGGGCCCGCGATATTGAGCGCGGCAAGGCAGCGGCCATCCGCGCCGAACACCGGCGCTGAAACGCCCGAGAGGCCTTTCAGCGCGATGTCGAGGGAGCAGGAAAGGCCGTCCTGCCGGATCTGGGCGACTTCCTGTTTAAGATATTTCCGGGTGATCGGCACCGCCGTCTTGACTTTGAATGCCACCGACGAGATGTATTCGTCCTGCCATTTCTTGTCAGTGTAGGCGAGCAGCAAACGGCCCGCCGTCGTGGCGTAGAGGGGACGACTGGTACCAACGGGGATCTGGTAGCGGACCGGGTGCGGACTGTTGAGTATTTCTACGTAAGTGACGCACTCGGCCTCCCGATCCAGCACCCCCAGCAGGACCGTTTCTTCAGTGCGGAGCGACAGTTCCTCCAGAAAAGGCCTGATCAGCTTGGGAAAGCTCCAAGCCGCAAGGACGCTTGCCGACAGACGGAATATCGAAGGTCCAAGCCGATAGTTGCCGTTGCCATGAAGCAGAAATCCCTCTGCTACCAACGGGCGCAGCAGATTCAACAGGCTGCTTTTCGGTGTATCCAGGATGACGTTCAGTTCCGCCAGCGACTTGCCTTCCGGCGCACGGGACAGCACGCCGAAAAGGGCAAGCAATCGCGTCAGCGAACGCGGGCCGGAGACGTCCTTTTCAACCTCGCCAGCTGCATCTTCACCTTTCTTGACCATGGCTCTCATTCTCCAGTTATCAGCCCGTCGCGCCACCGTGGGCGCCGTAGCTTTGCATCAAATCATACCAGAGCCACTTACGCTCTGCGGCGCGACCATTCCCGCGAATGGTCGGCCAAGGCCGATGGCAGCGGGCTTCAGGCTATTCGCATACGGCGGCCACGCTACGAACTTGATCGTGTCGCCGCGGCGTGCGCCAACTGCGCCCGAGAGAGTCGCCTGTCACCCAGCCCAAGCGAGGCATTGCCGCACCCAAACCCCGGCGCAGACGAAGAGCGGGGCATGAATATGGCCGGCGCACTGAATCTTTGACATCCCCATACATCTGCTATATATTTTCGAACATCGTTCAGATTTTGTGACGTTGCATATGCAGACTATTGAATCCACGTTGGACCGCAACAGCGATAGCTACCGACAAAATCGTGCGGGAATGCTTGAACTTGTCGACTCTCTACACGCACTTGAGGAGCGCGCGGTGAGGGCATCGGAGAAATCTGCGGCGAGGTTTGCCAAGCGCGGACAAATCCTCCCCCGCGAGCGGCTGGCGCGATTGCTCGATCCGGGCACGCCATTTTTGGAACTGGCGAGCCTGGCGGGTTACTGCGGGATCGAAGACCCGAATCCCGATACCAGCATTCCCGGAAGTGCGGTGATCGGCGGCATCGGATTCATCAGCGGCACGCGCGTGATGGTGGTGGCCAACGACTCGGGCATCAACGCCGGTGCAATGCAGAATTATTCTGGCCGCAAGATCATGCGTTGCCAGGAAATCGCGCTGGAGAACAAGCTGCCCTTCATCCAGCTCGTCGAGAGCGCGGGCGGCAACCTTCGTGCAAGCTACCGGGTCGAGCGCTTCGTCGTCGGTGGCGGGATGTTCCGCAATCTGGCGCGCCTATCGGCGGCCGGGCTGCCCGTGCTGGCGGTCGTTCATGGCTCCTCCACGGCCGGCGGGGCCTATCTGCCGGGCCTTTCGGATTACGTCGTGATGGTGCGCGGCCGGGCGCGGGCGTTTCTCGCTGGGCCGCCCCTACTAAAGGCCGCCACAGGCGAAATAGCGACTGAGGAGGAGTTGGGTGGAGCCGACATGCATGCCTGTGTGTCGGGCCTCGGCGATTTCGTTGCCGAAAGCGATGCCGACGCCCTCTCGATTGCGCGCGAAGTGGTCGCAGGTCTCGACTGGAACCGCTCCGCCGTTACGGCAGCCCGTGAATACCAGCCCCCCTTGCTCGATGCCGACGATATTGCTGGAATCGTTCCACTGGATTACCGCAAGCCGGTGGATATGCGCCAAGTGATCGGACGCATCACCGACGCGTCGAAGTTCAAGGAATTTCGGCCTACATATGGCGCGGCGACCGTGTGCGGTACCGGCTTCATTGAAGGTCACGCCGTCGGATTCATAACCAACAACGGGCCACTTGACCCTCAGGGCGCAACCAAAGCCGCACAGTTCATTCAGTTGTGCGATCAGGCGGGGACGCCGATTGTGTACCTGCAAAACATCACCGGATTCATTGTCGGCAGAGCGTCGGAAGAGGCGGGAATGATCAAGCACGGCGCAAAATTGATCCAGGCCCTGACCAATTCGCGGGTCCCTCAGATAACCATCATGTGTGGAGCCTCTTTCGGTGCCGGGAACTATGGCATGTGCGGGCGGGCCTTCGAGCCCCGCTTCGCCTTTTCCTGGCCAAACGCCAAGACCGCAGTGATGGGCGGCGAGCAGGCGGCGACGACCATGGCCATCGTCGCAGAGGAAAGTGCTAAGCGCACCGGGCGCACGCTCGACCGAGCAGCCCTGGAGGAAGAGCGCATCGGGATCATCGACACCTTCGACCGACAAATGGGGGCGATGCATACCAGCAGCATGCTGCTTGACGACGGTGTGATTGATCCGCGCGACACGCGCCGCGTATTGTCAATTGTTCTGGCTACCTGCCGGGAGGCGGAGGCGCGCCTGACGAGGCCGATCCAGTATGGCGTCGCGCGGCTGTAGCTGAGGATACGCGCGCCCGGAGCGAGGTTCAGGAGCAGCCACGGTAGCCAGAGTAATGAAACCATCAAGCGAAATGTTTAGTCCGGGTGAACCCGACCGAACAACAAGAGGAGGACAGGATGCAATTCACTAGTGAACACGTCGCGTTGCAGGACAGCGTGAGGCAGTTTGTCGCCAACGAAATAAATCCGAACATCGATGAATGGGAGAAAGCGGGAATATTCCCCGCCCACGAACTGTTCCGCAAGGCGGGCGACCTCGGGTTCCTGGGAATCAGCAAGCCCGAGGCCTATGGCGGGCTGGATCTCGACTTTTCCTACACCATCGCCTACTGCGAAGCCATCGGCAGCATCGCCGCGCAGGGGGTGGCAACGGCGATCAATGTGCAGACCGATATGGCAACGCCCGCCCTCGCCCGCTTCGGCTCCGATGAGTTGCGCAAGGAGTTTCTCGTACCCTCGATTACCGGCGAGTACGTCGCCTGCATTGGCGTGTCGGAAACCGGGGCCGGGTCCGATGTCGCCTCGCTGAAGACGCGTGCGCGCAAGGATGGCGACGATTACCTGATCAGCGGTACCAAGATGTGGATTACCAACGGCACCCAGGCCGACTGGATCTGCCTGCTGGCGAATACCAGCGAAGGTGCGCCGCACAAGAACAAGTCGCTGATTTGCGTCCCGCTGCGCCAGAACGGAAAGCTCACCCCCGGTGTGAGCATGCAGAAGATCGAAAAGATCGGCATGTGGTCGTCCGATACCGCGCAGATTTTCTTCGACGATGTGCGCGTTCCCCAACGTTATGTCATCGGGGAGGAGGGCAAGGGGTTCGGCTATCAGATGCTGCAATTCCAGGAAGAGCGATTGACTGCCTCGACGCGCCGCTTGACGGTGCTCATGCGAGTGATCGAGGAGACTATCGAGTACACGCGCAACCGGATCGCCTTCGGAAAGTCGATTCTCGACAACCAGGTGGTGCACTTCCGCCTCGCCGAGTTGAAGACCGAAATCGAGCTGTTGCGCTCACTGATCTACCGTGCCGCCGACGTGCACATGGCGGGCGGTGACATGACCGAGCTTGCGTCCATGGCGAAGCTGAAGGCGGGACGGCTGTGTCGCGAGGTTACCGACTCCTGTTTGCAGTATTGGGGCGGGATGGGTTTCACACTGGAAAACCCGGTGTCGCGCGCCTACCGCGACCTGCGCATTGTTTCCATCGGTGGTGGCGCAGACGAAATCATGCTCCAGATCATCTGCAAGCATATGGGCATATTGCCTGCACCGTCGAAGTGCGGTAACTCGAGCGGCGAGATACAACGGTGACTGCCCGGCATTTCGATACGCTGCTCGTCGCCAATCGCGGCGAAATCGCGCTGCGCATCATGCGCACCGCCCGGCGCATGGGCATCCGCACCGTGGCGGTGTATTCCACAGCGGATCGGGACAGCCCCCACGTTGCGTACGCCGACCGCGCGTTCCTTCTCGGCGAAGCGCCGCCGCGCGAATCGTATCTATGCATCGAGCGGATTGTCGCTGCGGCGAAGGAGTGCGGCGCGCAGGCGGTGCATCCGGGGTACGGGTTCCTTGCCGAGAATGCCGACTTTGCCGCTGCGGTCGAAGCGGCGGGCCTGATTTTCGTCGGCCCCACGGCCGAAGCGATCAATCTGATGGGCAACAAGGCGGCGGCGAAAGAGCAAATGATTTCCGCCGGCGTGCCGTGCATTCCGGGCTATCAGGGTAGCGATCAGGACGATACAGTCTTCGTCAGCGCCGCCAAGACTCTGGGCTATCCGCTGATGATCAAGTCCGCGGCCGGCGGCGGCGGTCGCGGCATGCGCCTGGTCACTGAAGCCGGCCAGATCGAGGCGGCGCTCGCCTCCGCACGTTCGGAAGCGCGTACCGCTTTCGGTTCGGACGAACTCATCCTCGAACGCGCGATCAGCGAGGCGCGGCACATCGAAGTGCAGGTGTTCGCCGATACCCAAGGCAATGTCGTGCACCTCGGCGAGCGCGATTGCTCGGTGCAGCGCCGACACCAGAAGCTGATCGAGGAGTCGCCCTCGCCGGCGGTCTCGCCGGAACTCCGCGAAAAGTTCGGTGCGGCCGCCGTTCAGGCAGCCCGCAGCATCGGCTACCGCGGTGCCGGAACCATCGAGTTCCTGCTCGATGCATCGGGCGAGTTCTACTTCATGGAAATGAACACCCGGCTTCAGGTCGAGCACGGCGTAACCGAACTGGTCACTGGACTCGACCTGGTGGAGTGGCAGCTGCGCGTCGCCATGGGCGAGTCCCTGCCGCTGACACAGGCCGGGATTCGGCTCGAAGGCCACGCGATCGAGGTCCGCCTCTGCGCCGAAGATACGCAGAAGGATTTCCTCCCGCAGACCGGCGACGTGCTGCTGTGGGAACCGGCGGCCGCAGCGCGGACTGATACGGCCCTGGCGAACGGTCTCAGCATCTCGCCCTATTACGATTCGATGGCGGCGAAAGTGATGACCCATGGCGGCACCCGTGCCGAAGCGGTGAGCCGCCTGGCCACCGCCTGCGAGCAGACGGTGTTGTTGGGGGTGCGCCACAATCTCGGCTTCTTGCGCGACTGTTTGAAACATCCGGAGTTTGCCGCCGGCGGTGCCAATACCGGCTTCATCGCGCAGTATTTCCCGTCCGACGACCGCGCCCAGCGCGAACTGCCGACGGCTGTGGTGACGGCGGCGGCGCTGATCTATAGCAAGACTGCGCTAGGGCAAACGTGGACCAACGCCCAGGGACTGTACAGCCTCGTCGAGCTGGCACCGCAGGATGGGGCGCCGGTGCGCCTGCTGCGTGTGCGTGTGCGTCGCGACGGTGCGATTGAAGTCTCGCCCTATCCGGGGCCGGCCGCGGCCGACGTGCAGGTCGTTTTGCGGGCATCGCAAACGGCAGATTCGATCAGCTTCGAAGCGGGCTCGGTGCACTACAGACTGCGCTATGCGCGCGCCGCCGACGATGCGCTTTGGCTGCATTACGAAGGTCGGCAGTACCTGTTCTACGACATCCTTCACGCCCGCGCGGACGCGGGCGAGGCGGCTGGCGCTGGCGGCGGGTCCTTGCGCGCAGCGCTCGCCGGCCGCTTGGTGGCGGTACAGGCCCGTGCCGGGGAGACCGTCGCCAAGGGGCAGACGCTGGTGGTGCTGGAGTCGATGAAGATGGAGCACTCGGTGTGCGCGCCCTTCGATGGCACCATCGAGGAAGTTCTCTGTACACAGGGCGAGCAGGTGATGGCGGGCAAGGTGCTGGTTCGCGTGGCCCCTGCCGCCACATCCGAGAGTACGGAGTCGCCATGAGCAAAGACAGCATCCGTATCGGCGGTGCAGCGGGCTTCTGGGGCGACTCGGCGCTGGCCACGCCACAGTTGCTTGCCTATCCCGAATTGGATTACCTGGTTTTCGACTATCTGGCAGAAACCACGATGGCGATACTCCAGCGTGCCCGGATGAAAGATGCGAAGCTCGGCTACGCGACCGATTTTGTCACTGCTGTAATCAAGCCCCATCTGGCCGAATGCATGCGGCGCGGCATCCGTCTGATCGCCAATGCCGGCGGACTCAATCCGCTTGGCTGCCGTGACGCGATACTCGCCGCGGCACACGAACTCGGCTGCGATCCGAAAGTTGCGGTGGTATTGGGCGATGATCTGTTGCCGTCGGTCGAGACGTTTCGCGCCAATGACGTGCGCGAGATGCAACAGGGTACGCCGCTGCCGGCGCGCGTCCTTTCGGCCAATGCTTACCTCGGCGCGCAACCTATCGCGGCGGCGCTGGGTGCCGGCGCCGACATCGTCATTACCGGGCGCTGCGTCGACAGCGCCGTCACCCTCGCGGCGGCGGCGCACAGCTTCGGTTGGGACTGGCAGGACTGGGACAAGTTGGCGCAGGGTTCGCTCGCAGGACATCTTCTGGAGTGCGGGCCGCAGGCTACGGGCGGCCTGTATACAGATTGGGAGCTGGTTCCCGACTGGGCCAACATCGGCTATCCGGTGGTCGAGATGCGCGCCGACGGCAGTTTCGACCTGACCAAGCCCGCGGGGACGGGTGGCCTGGTCTGCGTTGGTTCCGTCGCGGAGCAGATGCTCTACGAAATCGGCGATCCGGCGAACTATCTGCTGCCCGACGTAGTTTGCGATTTCCGCAGCGTGCGCATGGAGAGCGTCGGCCCCGAGCGAGTGTGCGTCAGCGGCGCGGCCGGACGCCCGCCAACGGCGCACTACAAGGTCAGCGCCACCTGGCAGGACGGCTATCAAATCAACATCGTCGGTGCAATCCGCGGCATTCGCGCGCGCGAGAAGGCGCAGAAAACCGCCGATGCGCTGATCGAGCGCACGCGCAAGCAGATGAGCGCGGCGGGCTTCGGCGACTACAGCGGTCTGCGCGTGGAAATGCTCGGCTGCGAGTCCCATTACGGGCCACATGCCCGACCGAGCGAAACGCGCGAAATTGTCCTGCGCATCTCGGCGCGCCATGCGGAGACGAAGGCGCTCGGCTTTCTACAGAAGGAAGTGGCCTCGGCCGGGACATCGATGGGGCCGGGAACCCGCGGACATTTCGGCGGCCGGGCTGATATTCAGTCGGTGCTGAAGCTGTATTCCTTCCTTGTCGCCAAGTCGGCGGTGCCGGTGGATGTGATCTGCGCCGACACGGCGCAACGGCTGGCGATTGCCGCCGAGTGCGGGACGACGACCGAACCTCCCGAAGTGGCCGTAGTGCCTGCTGCACAAAGCGAGGCGGGCGACGATCTGCTGGAGATACCGCTGGTGAGGATTGCGCTTGCTCGCAGCGGCGACAAGGGCGACGACGCGAACATCGGCGTCATCGCCCGCGATCCGCGCTACCTGCCGTGGTTGCGCGCCGAACTCAGCGCCGAGCGCGTCGGCGCCTATTTTGCGCATCTGGTGGATGGGCCGGTGGAGCGTTTCGATCTGCCGGGCGTGAACGCCCTCAATTTTTTGCTGCATGCGGCGCTCGGTGGCGGCGGCACGGCGAGTCTGAGGTCGGACCCGTTGGGCAAAGCCTACGCGCAGATTCTGCTCGAAATGCCGGTTCGCATTCCGCGGAGATTGCTGGACTGAGCGGGCTGGAAAGCGAATCGAGGTTGACACTGCCTTGCGCGGCTGTTTATATTATTGAACGATGTTCATTTAAATAAAGCCGGATCGGTCGTGGCTTTCGCGCGGGACTGATTTGGCAATTGGCTGTAATCGAACTTGACTGAAAAGGATTGGGCAATGGAAATGGAGCCGATGGAGTACGAGCACATTTTTTACGAAGTGAAGGATCTGGTTGCACGGATCACCATCAACCGTCCGCGCACGTTGAATGCGGTAAATGCGCAAACCGTGAAAGAGCTGGATCACGCCATCCGCTGCGCCAGCCTCGACCCCAAGGTCGGCGTCCTGGTGTTGACGGGGGTCGGCGAACGTTCCTTCTGTTCCGGCGGAGACGTCAAATGGGAAGCGGACGGTGGCCTCGTCGACCTTAACTTCCGTCTGAATCGGCTCGTCCTGCTTTGCCCGAAGCCGGTCATCGCGCGGGTCAACGGCTACGCCATCGGCAGCGGCAACCACCTGGCCTATTTCTGCGACTTCACCATCGCCGCGGATCACGCAATTTTCGGCCAGACCGGTCCGCGCGTGGGCTCGCCCGCAGCCGGCCATTTCGTCACGCATTCAATCAACATCATCGGCCACAAGCGCGCCCGTGAAATGTGGATGCTGACGCGCCAGTATTCGGCGGCGAACATGCTGGAATGGGGGCTGATCAACGCCGTCGTGCCCTATGCCGAACTCGACGCTGAAGTCGACAAGTGGTGCCAAGAGCTGCTGGAGAAGAGTCCCACCTGCCTGAAGATTCTCAAGCACTCGTTCAATTCGCAGGTCGATCTGAGCCAGATGGACGACATCATCGCGCAGGTTGCTCCCGACTATTACCTGACCGGCGAGCAGCTCGAAGGTGCCAACGCTTTCCTGGAAAAAAGGAAGCCGGACTTCAGTCGCTGGCGGAAGTAAGCGCGGGAGGTGCCGTTGTCGTTTGGCACCCTTTCCCGGCAGTACGCATGGACTGGTTGCAAAAATTCGGAACATGCCGAACAGCTGGCAAGCTTCGATGAAGAGTGCCGGGCATGGATAACAGTGAAGATAATGAAATCGAGGAGAACCGGAAAGTGAACGCTCGCCAAGTGTTGCCGCAGTCGAAGCTGCCCCTGTATTGCAAGTCGATCGACTGGGATGCTTTCTTTGCGGAAAACCCGCCGCCCGACGTATGGTATGAGCATGTTTTTCTGAAATGGTCGAAGGACCAGATTCGCGCCCATCAGGAACGTCGCTTCCTCGAAATCATGAAGCTGGGCTGGAAGAATAGGTTCTATCAGCGTCTGTGGGGTGATGCCGGAATAGAACCCGGCGACATCCGCGACCTTGACGATCTGGAGAAGCTGCCGATCTTCACCTCGGAAGACGTGAAGAAGAGCATCGAGGATCATCCGCCCTTTGGCGAAGTCTGCGGCATCAATCCGCTCGAGTATCTGAAAAGTGCGCCGCTGAAAATGCAGACCAGCGGCGGCACGACCGGTATGCCCCGGCCGACGCTGTTCGGCACTGCCGACTGGGAACTCAACGGCCTCACCACTGCACGCCATCTCTACGTGCAAGGCGGTCGCCCCGGCGACATCATCCAGGCCCCCGCCACACTGTCGTTTGCCAACTTCGGCTGGGCCTATTACCAGGCGGCGCATCATTATCTCGGCATGCTGCCGCTGACCACCGGCAGCGGCGTGGTGACGCCGACGCGCAAGCAGCTCGAATATGCGTTCGCCCTCGGCACCAACATCTGGGCTTCGTTTCCCGAATACTTCACCCAGATGGCCAAAGTCTCGGAAACGGAGCTTGGCCGCAACGTGCGCGAGCTGAAGACGAAAATGCTGGTTTCGTATCTCGGCCCCGACCTCGACAATTCGCTGCGTACCCATCTCGAAGAGTTGTGGGGCTGCCCGGTCTACGACAACTACGGCACGCACGAGACGCATGTTTGCGCCTTTGAGGGCACAGAGAAGGACGGTCTCTACATCATGGAGGATCTCTGCTACATGGAGTTCCTCGATCCCGAATCGATGAAGCCCGTTCCCACTGGCGAGGCCGGCGACATCATTTTCACCCACCTACAACGCGAGATTCCGCCGCTGATCCGCTACAACCTGCGCGATCTCGGCCGCATCAAGCACGACAACCAGAGCCCTTCGGGCAGCAATTTCCGCCGCATGGACAAGTTCCTCGGTCGCAGCGATCAGATGGTGAAGATTCGCGGCGTGAATATTTACCCGATGGCCTGCCTCGGCGCCGTCCGCAGCGACGCCCGCACCACCGGCGAGTGGATCTGCATTCCGCAACGCATCGAACAGAACGGCGTGTTGCGGGAGGAGATGATCGTCAAGGTCGAGGTGAAGGCCAACGCCGGTTCTCTGGACGGATTGCAGGACCATCTCGAACGCCGCCTGAAAGAGGATCTCGGCATCAAGACGCCGGTGGTTCTGGTTCCCGAGGGACAACTTCCCGAAACCAACGTCGGCATGGAAGGCAAGCCGCGGCGACTGCTCGATCAGCGCGGGACCGTGATCCGGCGCTGACTTGCCCCCGTTAGGGCATCGATAAGCCATGCTTCCCATCCGCCCAATGCGCCACTGGCTGGTGCATTGGGCGGGCGGTCACGCAGACAGCGCTGTGCCGCTCGTGACCCTATGTGCCAATCAACCGGCCGGCGCACTATGAAGCCGACCAGTGCAAGAGAAAGGTGTTCACATGTCGAACGCAGATGGAAACTTTCAGGACATCCGGGACGCGGTGCGCGATCTCTGTTCGCAGTTCCCCGCCGAATACTTCCGCAAGGTTGATGAGGCGCGCGCTTACCCCGCCGAATTCGTCACCGCCCTGACCAAGGCCGGCTGGCTTGCCGCGCTGATACCGCACGAATATGGTGGCTCGGGGCTGGGGCTGACCGAAGCGTCCGTCATCATGGAGGAAATAAATCGTGCTGGCGGAAATTCCGGTGCTTGCCACGGGCAGATGTACAACATGGGTACGCTGCTGCGGCACGGCTCGGAGCGGCACAAGAGCGAGTACCTGCCGAAGATTGCCAGCGGCGAGTTGCGGTTGCAGTCGATGGGTGTTACCGAGCCGTCGACGGGAACGGATACCACCAAGATCAAGACAACGGCGGTGAAGAAGGGCGACCGCTACGTGGTGAATGGTCAGAAGGTATGGATATCCCGCGTGCAGCACTCGGACCTGATGATTCTGCTGGCGCGGACGACGCCGTTGAGCGAGGTGAAGAAAAAGTCGGAGGGCATGTCGATCTTTTTGGTGGACCTCAGGGAGGCCGTCAACAAGGGATTGATGATTCGTCCCATTCCCAACATGGTCAACCACGAGACCAACGAACTGTTCTTCGACAATCTTGAGATTCCCGCCGAAAACCTCATTGGTGAGGAGGGACAGGGCTTCAAGTACATCCTCGACGGACTCAACGCCGAACGCACGCTGATCGCGGCCGAATGCATCGGCGACGGTTACTGGTTCATCGACAAGGTCGTGAAGTATGCCGGCGAGCGCGTTGTCTTCGGCAGGCCGATCGGTCAGAACCAGGGCGTGCAGTTCCCGATCGCCGAGGCGCACATCGAAATCGAGGCGGCGAATCTGATGCGATTCGACGCCTGTCGGCGCTTCGATGCCCATCAAGCCTGCGGCGCTCAAGCCAACATGGCGAAATACCTCGCCGCCAAGGCATCCTGGGAAGCCGCCAACGCCTGCCTTCAATTCCACGGCGGATTCGGTTTTGCGTGCGAGTACGACATCGAGCGCAAATTCCGCGAGACACGCTTGTACCAGGTCGCACCGATCTCCACCAACCTGATTCTTTCCTACGTCGCAGAACACGTACTCGGCCTGCCGCGCTCGTTCTAACGGGATATCGAGCGGAAATTCCGCGGGACGAAGCGCCTGGCTTCGTCCCTCTGCAAACACGCCCCGACTCCACCTTATTTCGCCGCGGCGACCGCTTGATCCGTCATTTCCGGCGGCGACCGCGGGCGAAAACGAGGTGGCCTAAATAAGAAACGCAGGCCCGTTGTTGCATGGCACGTGGGATTAATCAGACCAATATGAAAACACCGTTCAAAAGTTGTTGACAGCGAAATTGCCGCGTAGTATCAATCGTACACAATTATCGAACACCGTTCATATAGTTGTTTTAGTTAGTCTGAAATCTGCGGTATTTGGGTTTTTTAAAAAGTGGGACTACCTTGGAGGAGACAAAGCAATGACAAAACTGCACATCAGGTGGCGTTCAATTAAAGTGGCCACCCTGGTCGTATCGGCGTGCTGTACGGCCGCTACCGCCCACGCTTTCAAGTTTGAGACAGCACCGGACTGGGAAGTCAATCTGGACAACTCGATCGCATACTCGATGGGTTGGCGGATGCAGGAACAGGACAGCCGGATTCTGAATCACACGATATTTTCAGCGGGTGACGCGAAGTTCAGCAAAGGCGACATGGTCACCAACCGGATTTCGGACCTGATCGAATTCCAGGCGGTCTATCAAGGCAAGATGGGCTTCCGCACTTCGGCATCGATCTGGAAAGATTTCGCCTATAACGACAACGTAAAGCTGAGTCCTGCGGTATCGACTGCGTTAGGTGGGGCGACGTCGTATACGAATAACAAGTACTCCAACACCACCAAGCGGTATTTCATGGAAGGTGGCGAGTTTCTGGATGCCTTCGTATTCCTCAATGCCGAGGTTGGTGGCACGCCCGTGTACGCCAAGGCTGGTCGGCTGACGCAGTACTGGGGAAACTCCTTCTTCTTCGGCTTTTCCAATATCGCTTACTCCCAGTCGCCAATCGACTACATCAAGGGTTTTTCGCAACCGGGTTCGGAGATCAAGGAACTCTTCATGCCCCGCAAGCAGATTCTGCTGGCGGCGGACATCAGCCCCGAACTTTCGGTTGCAGCTCAGTACTTCTTTGAATACCGCCCCAATCGCTATCCGGAAGCCGGCACCTATCTCGGCTTCTTCGACATTCTCTTCAATGGCCCGCAAATGGCCATTCCCGTCGGCCTCATCCATAACAACGGCATCAAGAATCCAAAAAACAACAATGGCAATTGGGGCCTGAAGGTCAGCTGGGCACCGGATTGGGTCGGTGGAGACCTGGGCTTCTACTACCGCCAGTTCGATGAAGTCCACCCCTGGCTGGCAGGAATCGACCCTAGCACGACGGCAGGCGGTGCGGCCACGATGGCGCTTTTCAATCCGGTTGCACAAAAGGCAAAGCTTTTCGGTATCAGCTTTGAGAAGAGCTTCGGCCTGTTGAGTTTGGGTCTCGAACTGAATCAGCGACGCCATACCGCGCTGTACAGTTTTCCCCTGTTGGCGGCCGACGAGGGGGCGCGTGGAACGATCACCAATTTCATCGCCAATACTCTGGTTCAAGTGGGCACCACCCCGTTGTGGGATTCGGGCATCTTTATCGCGGAACTCAGTTATACACATCTGAACTCGGTTACCAGCAATGCGGGGGCTTATTTTGGTCTCGGCACAGCGAACTGCCTGAAGAATTTCGCGGGCCCCGGCGGAACCTGGCGTGACGGTTGTGCGACCAATAATTCCTTGGCGATCGCCATGCTCTTTGATCCGCAGTGGTTGCAGGTGTACCCGGGAATCGATATCGACATGCCTATGTCTTATACATGGGGTGCGCACGGCAATCCGGCCTATGCCGCAAGTCCCTTCTATGCCCAGGGCACCAACATTTATTCGATCGGTGTCAAGGCCACCTACCAGCAGAAGCACTCGTTGTCGCTCACCTACAGCGGCTACAACTGGCGCACCAACGGTACGGGAGATACGCCTGCATTTCAGGGCGTTGGAACCCAGGCCTATAGCGGATTCGGAGGCGCTGGCGCACCGAGTCTGAACGACCGTGGCTGGCTACAGCTGCAATACAAGACTTCGTTCTGAAGACGAGCGACAAGAGGAGATTTGACAATGACAAAGCAAAAGTTTTCTGTAGTAATAGCGAGCGCTTTAGCGCTGGTTGCCCAGTTCGCAGCGGCTGCCGTAACGTCTGAGGAAGCCAAGCAGTTGGGTGCATCCCTGACCGAATTTGGTGCCGAGAAAGCCGGCAACAAGGACGGCTCCATCCCGGCGTATACGGGGGGGGTCGAAAAGGTCGCCGGTTACGACCCGAAGACATCCGCCACCTACGTGGATCCGTTCGCCAGCGACAAACCGCTCTACGCCATCGATGCGAAAAACATGACGCAATATGATTCCGTACTGACGGAGGGAACCAAGGCGTTGATGAAGCGTCATGCCGACTTCCGCATCGACGTCTACCCGAGCCGCCGCAGCTTCCGCTACGCGCCATGGGTTCTACAGAACTCGGTGAAGAACGCCACTACGGCGAAGCTTAGCGGGGCAGTGGAAGGCGACGCTATCGAAGGCGTCGACAAGGGAAACTTACCCTTTGCCGGCATTCCGTTCCCGATCCCCAAGAACGGCTACGAGGTAATGTGGAACAACAATCTACGCTTCTCCGCGCCGGTTGCACACAATGTCGGCGCGGGCTGGCTGATCGATTCGGCGGGCAATGTGAGCGACCTGCCTGCAGTCAATGAGTTCTTTCTCCACCCCTGGTATGAAAAGACCGGCAAGTTGCGCAGCATGACCTTCAACGCCGTGTTCGGGCTGACGTCGACGATGACATCTCCTCCGTCGTCGGCCGGCGGTCACTTCCTCAACTACTACGGCGCCAACGCAGCGGAAGACGGTCAGCGGGTGTGGTTCTACACCCCCGGTCAGCGCCGTGTCCGTCTCGCCCCGGAATTTGCCTACGACGTACCGCTCGCCGCCTATGGCGGCGTGATTTTCTGGGACGAAATCTACGGCTTTGTCGGGCGCATGGATCGCTTCGATTTCAAGCTGGTCGGCAAGAAGGAAATGCTCGTCCCCTATAACGTGTTTGGCATAACGAACACCTTTTTAGCCAAGGACTTCATCGGCAAGAAATTCGTCAATCCGGCCGCCGTGCGTTGGGAAAAGCATCGGGTCTGGGTGGTGGATTCGATACGCAAGCCCAACGCCCGTCACGCCTATAGCCGTCGCACCTTCTACATCGACGAGGATTGCTGGTGCATCACCACCTCCGAGGCCTATGACAACGCCGGCAATATGTGGCGTGTGCACCATATCAACAATTTCCCGTCCTACGACACCGGCGGTATCAACGTTGATGCCTGGAGCACCTACGACCTGATCAAGGGCAACTACTTCACTGTGAACACTGGCCACAGGGAGCCGGGCAACTTGATCCGCCATTACGAGTCGGCGGACGGATTGCCGATCAAACTCACGCCGCAGTCGGTTGCGGCGGGCGGGGTGCGATAAGCAGACCCGGTTGGCGACCCGCGTGCATGCGGGTCGCCGCTTGACTGCTACAGGGCGCAGGCATGTTTGCTGGCGCCATCGATATCACAAAGCGTGCAGCGGAGCGTTCCGCTCGGCGAAGGCCTAAGCGCCATGGCAGGTGTTCTGTCTATGACCAGATTCAATAACGTTGGGATTGCCGGCGGGTATCTCGCCGTGGGATTTTTTTATCTGCTGCTTTCGTTTCCGGCGCTTTCCCAAACGAAGTTTCGCGATCCGCTGGATACGCCGGCCGAGATGCGCAGTGCCGTCACACAGCGTTCGCTAATGGCAGTAACTAGCGTCGGCGCACGCCTGGTGGCGGTCGGTTCGCGCGGCGTCATCCTCGGTTCGGACGATCAAGGCAAGACATGGGCTCAGGCCAAGGCTCCGGTGCAAAACGACCTGCTGGCCGTGCAATTCCCGAACGCCAACGAAGGCTGGGTCGTCGGCCACGGCGGCGTGGTGCTGCACAGTATCGACAGCGGCAAGACCTGGTCGAAACAACTCGACGGCCGCAGCGCGGGACCCGCATTCAAGGCCTTCTACAGTCAGGCCGGGGCAGGTGCAGAAGCTGCCGCCGCACTGGCGCAACTGGAGCAGAACTACCAGGCTGGACCGGTGCTGCCTTTTCTCGACGTCTGGTTCGAGGATGCCAAAACGGGTTATGCCGTCGGCTCGTTCGGTATGATCGCCGCCACCACCGACGGCGGCAAGACCTGGGAACCCTGGCTGCACCGTATCGACAATCCGCAGTACCTGAACCTGAATGCCATCCGCGCCATCGGCAGCGAACTCTACATCGTCGGCGAACGCGGCCAGATCTACCGCCTCGACCGCACGCGCGGCCACTTCACGGCAACGGATACCGGTTATTTGGGCAGCTTCTTTGGCCTTGCAGGAAATGGCGAGGCCCTGATCGCCTACGGCCTGCGCGGCACGACCTATCGCAGCAGTACGGGCGGCAAAGCCGGCAATGTCCGCTGGGAGCCCGTTGCCATGCCCAACGAACATACCATCACCGCTGGCATTGCGCTGGCGGATGGCAGCGGTTTTGTCCTGGTCAACGCCGCGGGCCAACTGCTGCTCGGCGACAAAGCCGGCAAGCACTTCCATCTGTTGCCGGCGACAAAACCGATGCGCATGACCGGGATTGCCTCCGTCGCTGCGCGGACCGTCGTCGTCACCGGGCTGGATGGCGTGCGTACGGAAGTTCTGCCCGATGCTGCGCCAACGCAGCCCTGACCGACCTTTAGCGAACCGAAGACTCCATGGCCGTCACCACCGACAACTCGCTCGATGCAATGCCCGTCGTACCGCGCCGGGAAGACTTCGACCCGCGCTCGGGCAATGTGCTCGAACGCAGCATCTTCAACCATCGCCTGATCCTGGTGATCGTCTGCGCCCTGCTCACCGTCATCCTCGGCTACCAGGCCTTGCGGCTGGACATCAACGCCAGCTTCGACAAGATGATGCCGCAGTCGCACCCCTTCATCCAGAACTACCGCGCCAATGCCGACAACCTGCGCGGCCTGGGCAACTCGGTGCGCATCGTGGTCGAGAACACCCAGGGCGACATCTACGATCCAAAATACCTGGAAGTCCTGCGCGACATCAACGACAAGGTCTTTCTCGTTCCCGGGGTCGACCGCTCGTTCATGAAGTCGCTGTGGATGCCGGTGGTGCGCTGGACCGAAATCACCGCCGAAGGCTACAAGGGCGGGGCGGTCATGCCCGACACCTACAACGGCTCGGCGCAAAGTATCGAAGCGCTGCGCAACAATGTGCACCGTTCCGGCATCATCGGCTCCCTCGTCGCCAACGATCAACGCTCCAGCATGCTCTTCGTGCCCCTGCTTGACCGTGACGCTGCTACGGGGAAGGCGCTGGATTACCGTGCTTTCCGGGATGCGATCGATGTCATCCGCAGCGAGTACGAGCAACAGGGTGTCAGGATCCACGTCATCGGCTTTGCCCAGCTGGTCGGCGACCTGATCCACGGCCTGATCGAAGTGTTCACCTACTTCCTCTACGCCGCCCTGATCTGCGCCGTGCTGATCTTTCTCTATACCCGCTGTGTGCGCAGCACCGTGCTGGTGGTCTGTTGTTCGCTGATTGCCGTGTCCTGGCAACTCGGCCTGATGCAATTGTTCGGCTTCGTCCTCGACCCCTACTCGATCCTCGTCCCCTTCCTCATCTTCGCCATCGGCGTCTCCCACGGCGCGCAGAAGATGAACGGCATCATGCAGGACATCGGTCGCGGTACCCATCGCTACGTCGCCGCGCGCTACACCTTCCGCCGCCTGTTCCTCGCCGGCCTCACCGCACTGCTTGCCGATGCCGTCGGCTTCGGCGTGCTGGCGGTGATCGACATCCCGGTCATCCGCGGCCTGGCCATCGCCTCCAGTATCGGCGTCGCGGTGCTGATTTTCACCAACCTGATCCTGCTGCCCATCCTGCTCTCCTACACCAGCGTCAGCGCCAAGGCGGCGGCACGCACCCTCAAGGCCAGCGAAGGCGACCATCCGCTGTCGCGCTGGCTGGGGCGCTTCACCACCCGGCCGTGGGCCATCGGCGTCATCGTCGTTTCCCTGGGCTTGACGATCTTTGCCGTGATCGTCGGCGAAAACCTCAAGATCGGCGACCTCGACCCCGGGGCGCCCGAACTGCGCCCCGATTCCGTCTACAACCGCGACAACGCCTACATCACCGAGCATTACCAACTCTCCAGCGATCAATTTGCCGTCATCGTCACGACGCCCAAGGCCGGTCTGGTGAGTTACGAGACCCTGCTGGAAATGGATCGGCTGGAAGAAGTGCTGCGCGACCTGCCCGGCGTGCAGACCACCGTCTCGGCCGCAACCCTAGCGCGCACTTACACCGCGGCCAGCTTCGAGGGTTCACCCAAGTGGATCACCCTCAGCCCCGATACTTATGTCGTCGCCGATGCGCTGAACTACGTCTACGACTCGAATCCGGAGATGTTCAACGATAGCCGTTCAGTAGCACCAGTAATTGCCTTCCTTGCCGACCACAAAGCGGAGACGCTGGACCGGGTGGTGAAGGCGGTGGAGGCGTTTGCCGCCGAACACAACACGGCGGAGCGCAAGTTCCTCCTCGCCGCCGGTTCGTCGGGGATCGAGGCGGCGACCAATATCGCGGTGGCCAAGGCCAACCGGACCATGCTGTTCTATGTCTATGCCGCGGTGATCGTGCTCTGCTTCATCACCTTCCGCAGCTGGCGCGCGGTGATTGTGGCCGTGCTGCCGCTGGTGGTGACCTCGCTGCTCTGTGAGGCGCTGATGGTCGCGCTCGGCATCGGCGTCAAGGTCGCCACTCTGCCGGTGACGGCGCTTGGCGTCGGTATCGGTGTCGACTACTCGCTCTATCTGCTCACCGTGCATCTGGTCGAGCAGCGCATGGGGCTCTCGGTGACCAATGCCTATTGCGCGGCGCTCGCCTTCACCGGCAAGGTGGTCGCCCTCATCGGCGTCACCCTGGCCGCCGCGGTGATTACCTGGATCTGGTCGCCGATCAAGTTCCAGGCCGATATGGGCATCCTTCTCGCCTTCATGTTCCTCTGGAACATGCTCGGTGCGCTGATTCTGGTACCCAGCCTAGCGACCTTCCTGTTGCGATCAGATGAGCGTCCTCGCTGATCCGAAATGAAAGCCCGAGGCGGCGGGCGGCTCACCTAAAGCGCAGTCGAACCGCCGTCCACGACGAAATCGCCGCCGGTGACGAAGCGGGCCTCATCCGAGCATAGGTACAGCGAGCAGTAGGCAATATCCTCGGGGATGCCGCGCCGCCCCATCGGGATTCCTTCTTCAAGCACCTTCAGCGCATCTTCCGGTACGTCGCCGAGCATCGGCGTCTTGATAACCCCGGGATATACGGTGTTCGCCCGCACGCCCCGGCGTGCGTATTCCAGCGCGACTGATTTGGTCATGACGCGGACCGCGCCCTTGGTAGCGTGATAGGCGATCGCTCCGGGACTGCCGACGATGCCGTAGATGGAAGCGATGTTGACGATGGCGGCATTGCCGCTTGCCAGCAGCGCAGGCATCGCCGCCTTAATGCCATGCCAGACGCTGGTCTGGTTGATGGCGATGAGGCGGTTCCATCCTGCGTTGGTTTCCGCCTCCACACCGCTGGGGGCAAAGGCGCCGGCGTTGTTGACCAGGGTGGTCAGTGCGCCGAAACGGCCCACTGCGTCGGCGACGGCCTCCGCCCAGGCGCCTTCATTGGTGACGTCGAGGCTGAAGAATGCGGCAGTGCCGGCGTTACGGTTGATTTCATCTGCAACGGTACGCCCCACCTCTTCCTGCACGTCGCAGACAAGCACTTTCGCTCCCGCTTCTGCAAAGAGGCGAGCGTGGGCAGCGCCAATGCCGCTTGCTCCCCCGGTCACCAGTGCCACCTTGCCCTGCAAGCGCTTTGCCATCGTTCTTTTCTCCCATTCCGTCCGTGGATGTAGACGGCCTTCGGGAACCGCCTATCAAGGCCGGTTCCCGAAGGCCGTGAAGTCTTATGCCTGCGGCGGAAGTCGGCGCAAAAGTTCCTGCGCCCGTGCGACAACCGGCGGATCGATCATCTTGCCGTGATACTCCGCCGCGCCGCGGCCCTCGCGCAACGCCTGTTCGTACGCGGCGATGACGCCGCGGGCGTATTCGATCTCCTGCGGCGACGGGGTGAATTCCTCATTGAGGACGGCAACCTGGGTCGGGTGAATGCAGAACGCGCCGACAAAGCCGAGTTGGCGCGCGAGCTTGATGGTGGCGCGGAATGCGACGAGATCGGAATAGTCGGCAATCGAGGCCGGAAAACCGAAAGGCAGGATGCCGGCGCGACGACAGGCGAACAGCACTTGCTGGTTCGGCGCGAACAGCGCAGCGGGTATCGGTTCCATACCGGCGGTCGCGGAAAAATCTTCCGAGCCCAGAATCATGCCCATCAGCCGTGGCGAGCTGGCGGCGATTTCGTCCAGCCGGGGTAGCGCGGCAACGTCCTCGATCTGCGCGATCAGTCGCGTGTGTCCCGCAGCGATTCCGCGCTGCGCTTCGAGGGCATCGATTTTTGCTGTAGCGGCGCGGACGTACTCGCCATCGTTCACCTTGGGCAAAACGATCGCCGCCACACCGCCGCCGATCGCCGCCTCCAGGTCCAGCGCAGTCATCGCCCAGGGCTGATTGACGCGAACGATGGCCGCCGCACCGGATTGCGCGACCCGCGCGGCGCCGGCGGCAATCATGCCGCGCGCCGCTTGCTTGGCAATCGCAGGAACGCTGTCCTCCAGGTCGAGAATGTAGGCGTCGGCGCCGCGTGTGTGCGCCTTGGCGACGAACTTGTCGACATGCGCCGGAATGAACAACATCGAGCGCCAGACGGGAATCGACTCGGCCATGTGATTTCCCCTCACTTTCATGCCGAGGACTTGTCGGCACCCCTGATGATGAATAGCGGCAAAGGCGAATTGAATGCCTGCCTCCGCAGCACGATGTATTTCACGTTCTAAACCAGTTCGACGCTGGCCGTCGTGCACACGAAGCCGTCGGCATCGACTGTCCAAAGACGCACGGCATCGCCCTCGCGCTTGCCGCACACCTTGAACGGGGCGTGATCGAAAATCGGCCGCAGCGCGCGGAAGCTGAACTTGCCGACGCGCTTGTCGGCAACATTGGCCGCAACGAGATCGAGCAGCAGCGTCGCCAGCAGGGGGCCATGCACCACCAGGGCCGGATAGAACTCGACCTGCGTCGCATAGTCGCGGTCGTAGTGGATGCGGTGGCCGTTGTAGGTCAGCGCCGAGAAGCGGAACAGCAGTACCGGATCGGGCACCACGGTTTCCACCCAGTCCGCTTCAGCGCGATCAGGCTCGCCGGGCGCCAAGGGTGCGGGAGCAGCGGGCATGTCGCGGTAGACAACGTTCTGCTGTTCGAGAATACAGCGCCGCTCGTTCTGGTACAGCGCATGTTCGATATTGACGAAAACCAGTGCGCCGGATTTACCTTCCTTGAGCTCGACCGAACGGATCGTGGACTGCTTGCGTGCCGGCGTGCCGAGCAGCAGCGGCTGTTCGACCTCCAGCGTTCCCGCCGCCCACATGCGCCGCGGCAGCGTAACCGGCGGCAGGAAACTGCCCTTCAGTGGATGACCATCGCTGCCAGTGCGGCTGGCCGTCGGCGTATCGAGAAAATACAGCCAGTGCCACGCAGGCGGCAGGGCCGCGCCCTTCTCGGGCAGGGCGGCATGGTCGAGCGCCGCCGCCAGTGCGCGCGCCGGGAACAGAGAGAGATCGTCGGCGACGACATTTTCCTTGCCGACCCAACTGCGTAGATGTTCGATGTCGATCGTGTTCATGACGGTCACCGCGATCAGATGTTTTCCAGCCCGACGATGGAAACGGAACACACGTTCTGCGACGGCTGGCCGCCGAGATTATGCGTCAGGCCGAGCTTCGGGTTGGCCAGCTGGCGCGACTCCGCGCGGCCCTGCAGCTGGAGATAAATCTCGTAAAGCATGCGGATGCCGCTGGCGCCGATCGGATGGCCGAAGCATTTGAGGCCGCCGTCGATCTGACACGGGATTTTGCCGTCGGCATCGAAGAAGCCGTCCATCACGTCCTTCACCGCATTGCCTTCGGCCGAAAGGAACAGGTCCTCCATCGTCACCAGCTCGGTGATGGAAAAACAGTCATGCACTTCGAGCAGGCTGAGTTCCTCGCGCGGATTGCAAATACCGGCTTCCGCGTAGGCACGCCGGGCGGCGATGCGTGCGGTGTGGCAATAGCTGCCGTCCCACTGGTTGGAATGCATCTCCCAGCCGTTGGACACGGAGACCTGTAGCGCCTTGAACGTGACCAGGTCGCGCTTCCCCAGCGCCCGCGCGATCTCCGGTGTGGTCACCACCACCGCCGCGGCGCCGTCGGATACGCCGCAGCAATCGTAGAGGCCGAGCGGTTCGGCGATGATTGGCGCCTTCAGTGCCTGCTCCTCGGTAATAACGTTGCGCAGGTGCGCCTTCGGATTCTTCGCCCCGTTGGCGTGGCTTTTCACCGAAACATGGGCCATCGCGCGCTTCAGCAGATCGGCGTCGACGCCGAATTTTCTGCGATAGGCGGTGGCCAGCTGGGCGAAGTTTGCCGGCCCAACCGCATTCGGATACCACTGCGGCACGTAGGTGCCCACGGTCGCCGCCGGCAGGCCGCCGTAGCCGGTGTCCTTGAGCTTCTCGACGCCCAGCGCCAGCGCGATATCGCAGGCGCCCGCGGCCACCGCATAAACGGCGGCGCGCACGGCTTCCGAACCGCCAGCGCAGAAATTTTCGACCCGGGTCACACCGATATTCGGCAGACGCAGCGCGATGCCCATCGGCATGCCGCCGCGCCCGGTGCCGATGTCTTCCATGTGTGTCGAGAACCACGCCGCATCGAGCTGCTCGGCGCCGATGCCGGCGTCGGCCATGGCCTCTTTGTAGGCTTCCACCATCAAATCCTCGGGGCTGGCGTTCCAGCGTTCGCCGAACTTGCTGCAGCCCATGCCGAGAATCGCGACCTTGTCCTTGATGCCTTTTGCCATGACTTACTCCGAACCCTTTGCATCACTGGCTGCCGGCTGCGGGCGCAGCGGGGTTGCCTTCCAGAAATAGCGGTTGAAGCCGCGAACCTCGTCGACGTCCTTGATGCGGAACACCATCTCCATTTTTGTGCCGGATTCGACATCGCCGCGCGCGATATCGGTGAATTCCATCAGGATGCGACCGCCGCCTTCGAAATCGATCTGTCCGTAGTAATGCGGCGGCGCCATGCTGAAGGAGAGGTATTCGGCCGACCAGCTCAGCACCTCACCGCGGCGCTCGGCCAGCTTGTACGGCTTTTGCGTATCGAGTGCCGGCTGACCGGGCGTATAGGACAGGCGCGAGGGCGGGAAATGCACCTCGCCGGTTTTTTCGCAGCGCCCGGCCACCAGGCCGAGAATCGCTTCGCGATGGCGATACAGCGTGGTCAATGCGGTTTTCTTGTCCTGCTCGCCGCGCATGCCGCGTTCCAGTCGGAGTTGCTCCTTGAACGAGAGGAACTTGGTGTAACTGGTTTCCTCGACCCCGCGCAACAGCCAGCCGGAGACGCCGGTCCGCGGACGGAAGGAACGGATGGCGGCGGTGACGCGGAAAACGAAGGCCTGGGCGCCGCTGCCGAATTGCGCAAGCAGAATGGTCTGCCCCGCTTGCGCGCCTTCAAGGATGCCCGCCAGCAACAACAGAGCATGCGGCACGCCGGTGTCGCCAACCTGGGTGAGCAGGCCGTCGACCACCGCCGCTTCGCGAATACCGCACTTCTTCGCCAGCTGCACGTCCATTTTCTGTAGGCTGGTGGGGAAAATGAAATGGTCGATCTGCTCCGCCGTGATGCCCGCATCCTTCAGCGCGCCGGCAATGGCTTCGGGCACCAGCTTGCCGACGCCCTCGTCGCGAATCCAGCGCTCTTCCCAAACGTAGTCGATGTCCTCGCCGGCGCGGCGGAAGTGATCGACGAAATCCACCGAGACCGTCGCGGAGCCGAGGTATTCGGCCAGCACCTTGTCGCGTCCGATCAGCAGCGCGGCGGCGCCGTCGCCGCAATCGAGTTCCGCCGCGCTGGCGGCGCGCGTCTCGCGATTGTCGGCGGCGAGCACCAGGGTTTCGCCAGCGTCGGCCTTGGCGCGCAGCAGGGCTTCGCCGAGTGCGGACAGCGCGCTGCGCTGCGATCCGGTGATGTCCATCACCTCGACATTCCGCCCCAGAGTCAGCGCTTCACGCACGATGCCGGCATTCTGCCGCTCGGCGAAAGGCAGTGTGCTCGACGCCAGGAGCACGGCGGCAACGTGGCTCCGGTCTTCGTCGGCACCAAGACAGTCGCGCGCGGCAGCCACCGCCATGGTGATGCTGTCTTCATCCCAGTTGGCCATGGACCGCGTGCCGCGGGCTTTGCCGGCGAACTGCGGGGCGAACCAGGCGTTGGCCTCGACCACCGCCTTGCGGCTCAGGCGCAGGCGCGGCACATAGCCGCCGTATCCAACAATTCCAATCATGATGCGGGACGTCTCCAGATGCTCTGTTATTCAATAGCCGCCATCGGTGACGGCACGGACGACCCGCTACCAGTCGGCGAGCGCGCTGCGGTCGAAGGTGACGCGCCACGACGGATCGTGCTTTTCGCGCGCCGCACGCACACCTTCACCGCCCTCGCCGCGAAGCTGTGCGGCGAAGTCACAGGAGGCATCGTCGAGCAAATGCGTCAGCGCTTCTTCGCTCGCCGCCCCTTCGGTGGCGCAGCGCAGCGCCAGGCGCTTGGTGCGGGCTAGGGCTTCCGGCGCGCAGCGGCCGATGCGGTCGAGCACCTCTGACAGCTTCTCACGCAGTGACTGCATGTCCTCGGCCACCGCGTCCACAACACCCAAACGCAGTGCTTCGGTAGCATCGAAGCGCTGCGCCGTGAGCATCAAGCGGCGTGCACGTTGCGAGCCGATGCGGCCGACCACGAAGGGCAGGATTTGCGCCGGCACCAGGCCGATGCTGGTTTCGGTGAACGAGAAGCGCGTGTCGGCGCAGGCCAGGGCGATGTCAGCCGCACACACCAGGCCGGCACCGCCGCCCATCGCTGCACCGTGCGCGGCAACCACGACGGGCTTGGGAAAACGTGCCAGGCGTTGCAGGAATGTGCCGAAGCGCAGATTGCTCACCGCGATCGGATCGCTGCCGTCGGCATTGAGCGGCATGGCGATGCGCTCCTCGAAATTTCCTAAACTGCCGCCGGCGCTGAAGGTGGTACCGGCGCCGCGGATGGCGATGGCGCGGATGCCCGCATCGGCTTCAGCCGCGGTGAGCGCCGCGGTCAGGGCATCCACCACCTCGGGCCCAAGCGGGTTGCGTATCTCCGGCTGGTTGAAGGTAATCAGCTGAAAGGCGCCGACCCGTTCGACGCGAACGATCGGCAGGTTGTTTTTGGTCGTCATGAATGAAATCGCGCCGAGTCGATCAGCGCTTGCTTTTTGCGCGACCAAGCACGCAGTCGGCGATGATGTTGCGCTGGATCTGGTTGGTACCCTCGATGATCTGCACCACCTTCGCATCGCGGAAGTAGCGATTGATCGGGTATTCCGAAGAAATGCCGGCGGCGCCGAACATCTGCACCGCATCGGTGGCGACCTGCATCGCCACGTCCGAGGCGTAGCACTTCGCCATCGCCGCCATCTTCGCCAGCTCCTTGCCACTGGCTCCGGCATCCACCATTGATGCCGTGCGGTAGACAAGCTGACGCGCCGCTTCCGTCTTCATCACCATGTCGGCGAGCATCCAGCGCATGCCCTGGAACTCGCTCACGTTCTGGCCGAACGCCACGCGGTTCTGGATGAATTCGACCGCATGGTCGATGGCGCCCTGCGCCAGACCGACGGCACGCGCAGCGACGATCGGGCGGCTGGAGTTGAGCGCCTCCATGGTGATCTTGAAGCCCTCGCCGGACTCCGGGCCGAGGCGTGCGTCGAGCGGTATAACCGCATCGTCGAAAAACAGCGGGCAGGACGGCACGCCACGCGCGCCGAGCTTGTCCTCCTCTCGGCCGATTGTCAGCCCCTTGGTGGTGCGCTCGACGATGAACAGGTTGATGCCGGTGTGGTTGCCGGCTTCGTCGACGGTGCGTGCGGCGACAAGAATGAAATCGGCGATATGCGAATTGGTGCACCAGATCTTCGCGCCATTGAGAAGGTAGCCGTCACCGCTCCGCCGCGCCGTGGTCTTGATGCCCGACACGTCGGAACCACTTTGCGCCTCGGTCAGCGACAGCGCACCGCGCAGATCGCCGCTGGCGAGTCCCGGAAGCCAGCGCTCCTTTTGCGCTGCCGTACCACCGGCGAGGATGGCGCCAAACGGTATCCACTGCACGACCAGCAGGTAACCGGTGTTGTAACAGACGCGGCCAAATTCCTCGACCGCGATGCAGGCTGAAAGCAGGCTGCCGGTTCCGCCATATTCGGCCGGGAACGGCAGGGTGAACAGGCCGAGTTCCTTCAGCAGCGCATACATGTCGTGCGGATATTCGGCGGTGCGATCGATTTCGTCGGCGCGCGGCGCCACTTTTTCCCGTGCGACGCGGCGCACGAGGTCCTGAATCTGCAGCTGGTCTTCGTTGAGTTCGTAGCTCATCTGGATGATCCCGCAGCCGAAGGCCAAAGGACGAATAAGTGAACAATGTTCATATTACGATCGACACCCATCGGTGTCAAGCCAGGGCAAGGCTTTACCTCCGCCAGCCGTCCGCCGTTGGCTGCGCCCGCAGCTTGACAGTGGTTTGCTTCGATGTTTATATTCACGAACAGTGTTCGTATTATAGATTTTAAGCGCCGAGCGTTCGATGTCGATCGGCGTCGGAATTGTCCTTTTGACAAATTCTTTTAACGGGGAGACTAGCAATGGATTTAGATTTGAAGGCCAAGTCGGTCGTAGTGACCGGGGGCGGTTCCAATATCGGCAGGGCCATCGTTCTTGCCTACGCGGAGGAAGGTGCCAACATCACCATCGCCGATATCGATGCCGAGCAGGCTGGAAAAGTGGCGGAACTGGCACGCAAGCGCGGCGCCGCTGACGTTCAGGTGGTCAAAACCGACGTGACCAATCTTGAGCAGGTGACGGCGATGTTTGCCGCCGCAAAAAGCAAATTTGGCGCGGTCGATGTGCTGGTGAATAACGTCGGCTGGGACAAGCTCATGTACTTCACCCAGACAACGCCCGACCTCTGGCAAAAGATCATCCAGATCAACTATGTCGGCGTCCTGAATTGCACCAAGGCGGCGCTCGACGTCATGATCGAGCAGAACTCCGGCGCCATCGTCTCGATCAGCTCCGACGCAAGCCGTCAGGGTGAACCGCGCGAAGCGGTGTACGGCGGCGTGAAGGCGGCGATCAACAGCTTCATGAAAACCATCGCCAAGGAAAACGGCCGTTACGGCATTCGCTGTAACATCGTCTGTCCCGGTGTTACGGTACCCGAGAATGGCGATGAAGTTGGAGGCACCAGCATGTGGTCGAACCCGGATTCGATGTTCACCCGCGAGCAACTGGATAAAGTTGCCAAGACACTGCCGCTGAAGAAAATCGGCCGGCCCGAGGATATCGCCGGCGCCGTTGTGTTTCTGTCGTCGGGCGCGGCCCGATACATCACTGGGCAGGTGCTCTCCGTCTCCGGCGGCTACAGCATGATCGGCTGAATACATCCCTGCCCGAGACAGATCGGGCACCAAAAGGAAATGGGCAGCTTGGCTGCCCATTTCCTTTTGCACGACCCAAACCACACTTCGCCAGCCCTTGTCTTTCGCACCCTCACTACCCCGGAATTGGACTCATGAGGGTGCGGCTGAAAGTGCCCTCCGCGCTTACAGAGACAGGGTCTCGGACTTGCCGTTGCGGAAGCGGTCGAGCTCCTTCAGCTTCGGATTCAGGCAACCCTTCTTTTCATCCTTCAGTTTGCCGAGGGGACCGTGCGGTACCGGATATGCTGTGTCGATGCCCTGACGCAGACGATGTACGTCGTGGTGCGTGCTGATGGTGATGCACGACGGGCAGCCGTACTGGTCGTAGTAAGCCTGTTTGCCGCCAACCTCCGGCAGGTACTGTTCGTAGATTTCTAGCGCCTTGTGCTGCACTTCCACGTGCCAACCGGCTTCTGGCGAACGATGCCCCTGGAGTTCGGATGCGACCATCGGCACCCACGGGATCATCAGCATCGCCGTGCCGCGCTCGGCCATGATCTTGCATCCTTCGAGCAGACTTGCCTTGTCTTCGAGACCCGCAACCATCGCCGCCCAGGAATTGCCGCGACCCCAGAGTTGTGCGGCGCGGTCGCATGCGCTCTTGAAATGTTCCTGGCCGAAATTCCGATCCTTCCCGGGACACATGTATTTGAACAGGTCCGGATTCCACACTTCGATGTTGGTAAACAAACACTGGATGCCGGTATTCCGCAGCCGCTCCAGCTGACCCAGATCTTCCGGCGGCGAAATATTGTCGGTGCCGGGAATCTTCTCCAGTCCGGTCATGCGTTTGATGCCTTCGAGAATCTCGATGTGATCGTCGACGGTCGTCTTGCCCCTGGGGGGCTGGCCGGCGCTGATCACCAAGTGGAAGTCGATTCCTTCCGCCAGCATGGCGGCGGCGACTTCGCCAACCTCGTCGCCCTGCTTCTTGGTGATTGCCTTGTTTTCGTACTGATCCATGCCCGGATTCATGTTGCAGTACTTGCAGGGGCCGCCCTCGACCCAGTTGGAGCAGAACAGCGGGGAGCAGACCATCAGGCCGTGTTTTCCGCGCATGGTGCCGACGGTTTTCATCGGCGTGCCGGAACTCGTATTTTTGCTGTAGTACTCGGGGCGTTCGACGAACTCGATCGGGCAGACAAACTTTCCGTTCTTCTCGAGATAGATGATGCCGTCGTTCTTCCGGATCCAGTAGGGCGAGTCGGGATTCCAGCGGAAGTCGACGATGGTTCCCTTGGGAAACACGATGTAATCCGGGATGTTCTTCAGTCCACTCTGCTTTTGCAGATCGTAGACGAACAGCCACCATACCTTTTCCATGATCGTTTCGCCGACGCCCTCGCAAGCGGCCGGTTCGATATTGGCGCCGTCAACGAGCAGCCCTGCCTTGTGATAAATCTCCTGATCAAGAGTAAGCCATGCCATTTAAGAATCTCCTCTTCAAATTATTGGGGTCGAAAATGATTACGGATGCAACGAGGCCTTCGGGGCGTGTCTTCGCCAGAATCCATTGGCCAAAAAACCGAACACAGTTCATATAGTACAACACCGTGCAGAAAATGCAACGCCATTCTGATTTTGAATTTTCGCGTAATTCCTGGGTGCCATCACGGTCATCCGTGCCCAGGTCGCAGCGATGTCCGGCGTTTGAATTCGTGCCGCAATCACAGCGGGTTAAGAGGCCAAACGGGCGTCCGGACCTGGACGCGCAGCCACTTGTCGTGCCAAGCCGGAAGCCGCCTCGAAATGCCGCGCCTCGACAGCGAACGGCGCGAACTCCTTGCCGGGGTGTTGTTCAATGGAATCGCGAATGGCGAGCATGGCGGCACGACGGCAGAGGGCCTCGATCTCCGCCCCGCTCATCCCCGCGGTGGCTTCGGCCATCGCATCAAGGGAAACCTCCGCCCCGAGCTTTCGCCCACGGCAATGAATCTGCAGAATCGCCCGCCGGGTGGGCCGGTCGGGTTCAGGCAGCTCGACCACGCTATCGAAACGCCCCGGCCGCAGCAGCGCCGGATCGATCAGATCCGGCCGGTTGGTTGCCCCCAGTACCACCACCCCGTTGAGCTCGTCGATACTGTCCAGCTCCAGCAGGAACTGCCCCACCATGCGCTCGCTGACATTGCCGCCGCCACTGTTCTGGCCTCGCCGGGGCACGATGGCATCGATCTCGTCGAAGAAGAGGATCGACGGCGCCGCCTGGCGTGCCTTCTTGAAAATCTCGCGAATCCCCCGCTCCGATTCCCCCACCCACTTCGAGAGCAGCTCCGGACCCTTGACGGTAATGAAATTCACCCCGCTCTCCGCTGCCAAGGCCTTGGCCACCAGCGTCTTGCCCGTTCCCGGTGCGCCGGTGAGCAAGACCCCCTTGGCCGGCCGTGCCCGCGCGTGGGTAAAACGCTCGGCGTATTTCAGCGGCCATTCCACCGCCTCGCGCAAGGTCTGCTTGACCTCGTCGAGCCCACCGACCTCGTCCCAGTGCACATTCGGCACTTCGGTGAACACCTGGCGCGTGGTGGACAGCTCGATCTCGTTCATCGCCTGCTCGAAATGCTTCATCTCCACCCGGATCGAGGCCAATGCGTCCTCGGGCAGGCCGGTATGGGCGAAATCCACTTTCGGCAGCAGGTCGCGGGCACAAAGCATGGCCGCCTCGCGGCACAGCGCCGCCAGATCGGCACCAAGGAAGCCGTGGGTGGCGGCGGCGATGCGTTCCAGATCCACATCCTCCGCCCGCGGCATGCCGCGGGTGTGCACCTGGAGGATTTCCAGACGGCCGACCTTGTCCGGCGGATTGAGGCCGATCTCGCGGTCGAAGCGGCCGGGGCGGCGCAGCGCCGGGTCGATGTTGTTGGGCAGGTTGGTGGCGGCGATGATGATGACCTTGCCGCGCGAATTGATGCCGTCCATCAGCGCCAGCAACTGGGCGACGACGCGCTTCTCGACGTCGCCGAGCACCGTGTCGCGGTTGGGGGCGAGGGCGTCGATCTCGTCGAAGAAGATGATGGTGGCCGGTGATTCCTGGGCTTCCTGGAAGATCTTGCGCAGCAGGGCTTCGGATTCGCCGTAACCCTGCTGGATGATTTCCGGGCCGTTGATGTTGACGAAGCGCACCCCGGCTTCGTAGGCGACGGCGCGGGCGATCAGGGTCTTGCCGCAGCCGGGGGGGCCGTAGAGCAGGACGCCCTTGGGGGCATCGACGCCCAAACGCTCGAAGACTTCGGGGTAGCGCAGGGGGAGTTCGATCATTTCCCGCACGCGGGCGATCTCCTTGGCGAGGCCGCCGATGTCCTCGTAGGAGACGGCCGGGCCGCGGCTGGGCTCGGCGCCGCGCGCGTCGATGCGGATGTCGGTGGCGGCGTCGAAGACCACGGCGCCTGGCGGCACGGTGCTGGCGACCGTGAAGTCCAGCGGACGGCCGAACAGGCTGGCGCGCAGGCGGTCGCCGCCGAGCACGGCGCGGCCGTCGAGGACGCGGCGCAGGGCGAGGGTGTCCTGACGGGTATCGGCAACTGGATGGCCGCGCAGGCGGGCTTTGAGCCGGGTGAAGAGGCTACCTTCGTCGCGATGGAACACGGCACGGGCATTACCGGCCGGGATCAGGGTGATGCGGCGGGCGGGGGACGAGGCGGCTTTGGCCACCGTGATGCGTTCGCCGATGCCAGCGCCGGCGTTGTCGCGCAGGAGGCCGTCAATGTGCAGCGTGCCTTCATCGACGGCGCCAGGTGCCGCGGCCTGAAGACGGGCGACGGTGTGGCGGATGCCGCGGAGGGTGAGGACGTCGTTCTCCGCCAGGCCGAGACGGGCCATGTCGGCCGCCGCCACGCGCGCGATGCCGTTGCCGGCATCGCTCTGTGCGGCTTCAAGGATGCGCAGCGTGGCTGCTAAGGACTCATCGACTGACACGTCGCCCCTCCGGATCTCTCAGCTGGTCAGTTGCTGATCGCCTGACCAACGCCGGCCATCGGCGATATGCGGATGCGCTTCAGGTCCTGGAACATGTAGTAGGTGTAGCTGGTGAACCAGACACCCCAGATACCGAACACGACGTGGAAGCTCCACCACCCATTCAGGGCAAAGGGGCCGTCGTCGAAATAGGGCAGGAAGGTGAGCGGAATGAACGTGGCGGCGGTTGCAATTGCCAGCCAACCGACCCATGCCGGGAATATGGCCGGCTGTTTCTTGTCGAGGATTGCAAATGCACCGCAGGCCACGCACTGGATTGCAGTGACTGTCCACGTCATGTCGTAGATGTACCAGGAGAACGTATGCACTGCCTTGATCAGCTCGGGGTCGATGTTGGGGGTGCCGGCATAACGCGCACACCACACCCAAAGTGCCGCACACATGCCTAGCAGCCAGCCCGTCAGAATTCCGCCGGCGAGTTGCATCAGCGACAGAACCGGCACCTTCTCCCGGCGCCACATCTGACAGGTCAATTGGACGCTCCAGCAGACGTAGAGCAATCCAAGCCATGCTGAAAAACACATCCCCAGAAGGATGTTGTCGCGATGGGGAACGTAATAATTGGCCACCAGTTCGGCGCCACTGTATCCAGGTGAAGGCGGCGGAAAATTATGTCCGAGGATTACCCAGAAAAAAAGATAGGTCACCACCATCACCGGCCCGGTCCACGCCGTCCAGCGTTGAATTTGATACGTCGTTTTGTCGTCCATGGCGTTCTCCTCGCTATCGATTATTTGAAGTGCCCGAGAGAGGGCGTTGTTGCAGCGCTAAAAAGCAGGAAAGTTTTTCACTGCGGTCGCACGCCAGTGCGTGCCCTCTGCACCGCTGCTTTCGGCAAATCCGCATCCGGGAACCGCACTCATTGCGCGGTCCAACCGCCATCTACTGCAAACACCTGGCCGGTGATGAAGCTCCCGCCGGCGCCCGCGAGATGGACGATCATCGAGGCGATTTCTTCCGGCCGCCCCATGCGGCCGAGCGGCGTCGCCGACTTCAGCGTGACCCGCATGTCGTCCGGGATGTCGCCCAGAATCGGGGTCTCGATAATTCCCGGGGCAATGACATTGACGAGTACATTTTTTGCGGCGTACTGAATTGCCGTCTGGCGCGACAGGCTGATGACTCCGCCTTTTGCCGCCGAATACGCCGCGAGATTCGGCAGCCCGATCAGCCCGGCCATCGAGGCGACATTGACGATCCGCCCGCCGCCTGCGGTGAGCATTCCGGGAATGACGGCACGCATGCCAAGCCAGACACCCTTGAGGTCAACGTCGATGATGCGTTGCCAGCCGTCTTCGTCCTGATCGACCGCCGTGTCGGTCGCCGGTGCCACGACGCCCGCCACGCTCGCGAGGACGTCGATGCCGCCATATTCGCCAGTCGCTTGCTCGACGAGCTGCGCCCAGTCGGACTGGCGTCGCACGTCGAGCACGATCGACGATGCGATGCCACCCACAACCCGTATCGCTTCCGCCGTTGCCTCGGCGCCGGAAATGTCGGCGCAAACAACGTTGGCGCCGGCGGTGGCAAAAAGCAGGGCGGTCGCCCGCCCGATGCCCGACCCGGCGCCCGTAACCACGGCGGTTGTCTTCCGAAGCCCCATATGCCCTCCAAGGTTGCGACGCATTAATTTAACTAAGTTATATTAAAGCTCGCGGCACTTGTCAACAATGTGAATGGCGTTCCAAATGCATTGGATTACTTCCCGAGCTCAGGATCAACAGGTCACAACCGTGCTGGCAGCCCTCTGGACGGCCGCATCCTGAGCCGGGATAATCCGGCTTTGACAACCTGCGTTCGGGTCCCGATCCGGCGCGGGTTAATTTTTTCCGGAGACGGGTTCTGCCATGACGCTTGGCAAACAGATGAAAAGCGGTCGTCCGACGGAGTCGATCGGTCAGGTCAAGAAGGACCTGCTGGCGGTCACCATCCACCTACTCAACACGCGCGGCCGCAAGGGCGCCACTGCCCGCGCAATCTGCACCGAAGCGGGTGTCGGGGCGCCGGTCATCTACCACCACTACGGCGATCTCGAAGGACTGTATCGGGCGGCAATTGACGAATCCTTCAGCCAGGTCGCCAAATGCTACAAGCGGAGTGCAAAAGCGAAGGGGCCGGTGCAGGGCATCCGCGACAGCTGGGCCTTGTTCATGCATTTCGCCTATGAACAACCCCGCATGTGCCGTATCGTGGTCGAGCAGATCATTGCCGGCCAACCACCACGATCGATTGCAAGCACCTTGCAGAATATCGCCCGGGACATTGCCAGCCTGGATGCCGAAGGCCGCTTGAACTACAGTCCGGAAGCGGTTTCCCAGATGCTTTGGGTAGGAGCCCTCGGCTCCGTCGGCTTCATATCGACTGAACGGGAAGAGAACACCGTAGCTGATCCGGCAATTCAGGAGTCCGTCCTGAATGCGATTTTGAATGCCTTGTTCACAGATCCTAAGCCCGAAAAAACGGAACGGGTCCAGACCCGTCGAACGGGCGCCTGACTCCGCAGTAACGGCGAAACGCACGCAGTTTTACAAGGTTGCCCGGTCTTATCTATGGCTAAGCGCTGACGGAACCCGTACATTCGGTGGCGCGGGAGGGGGAGGCCGTGAGGCTTTCTCCGGTTCCGGTTCCGCCCCAAGGATATCGGCGGGGTTGACGTGAATCGAAGATCCCGCAGGCAGAATTCACCGTTCGTGTTTGATAGGGCTTGCACATGAATGCATTCGCCGCAATGAGTGCAGCACCCAGGCGTGCGCAGTCGCACGGGGAGGAGCTCGCGAACAGCGTCAGCCATGGCATCGGGTTGGTTGCTGCGCTCATCGGAACCCCGTTTCTGGTCGTGCACGCGGTTCGGCATGGAGATGTCGGGTTTACGGTTGGCACCAGCGTCTTCGCCGCAACCATGGTTATTCTTTACCTTGCGTCCACCCTTTACCATGCGCTACCGATGGGCAAGACCAAACGCGTTTTCTGGGTCATCGAACATTCTGCGATCTTTCTGCTTATCGCCGGCACGTACACGCCATTCACGCTTGGGGTGTTGCGCGGCGCCTGGGGTTGGACGCTGTTCGGGATTGTCTGGGGCCTTGCGGCGGTCGGTGTGGCGCTGAAGACCTGGATCAAGGGCTCGCATCCGATACTCTCTACCAGCCTATATTTGCTGATGGGGTGGGTTATCGTGATCGCCGCCGATCCGTTGCTTGCCCGGGTTCCGACCGCGGGTTTGCTCTGGTTGTTGGCGGGAGGCTTGTCCTACACCATTGGAGTGGCCTTTTTCGCAGCCGATTCGAGGCTTCGGTATGGTCATCTGGTCTGGCATCTGTTCGTTATCGCCGGGACCGCATGCCATTATTTCGCAGTTCTTTTCTATGCGGCGTAGCGTGCCATCAGCACGGCTGTGCGCCCGCTTCTAACAAGTGGAACACGCGGCGCCGATTCTATTCAACCCGTTCAGGAGGTCCGATGCATTACGCAATTTCCACAACCTGGGGTCCGACCGATGTCACCCGCGCAGCGATTCCGTTCGTTTTTGCCGCCTCGGCCCTACAGGCCGGCGATACCGTGTTCATCATGCTGTTTCACGATGCGGTGACCATCGCGCTGGAAGGCGCGCACCCGAAAATGATTCCCTTCGGCCCGCCTTCACGCTTCGAGGAAGTTTTTTCCAATCCCAACGCCAAGGTCATCGTCTGCAAGCCGTGCGCGGAAGTCCGCAGCATTACGGAAGCCATGCTGGTCAAGAATGCAGCCTTCGGCGGCATGAACGATCTGCATGCGCAGGCATCGCGGTCCGATGCGAAGCTGGTCAATTTCTGATGGCTGTTACCGTGTCGCTTCTGGAAGCACTGAACACGTCCGCTCGTCTCAGAGGGATGTGTGTCCTTCGGGGTATTCCTTCGGTCATGCGGAGCTCTGCGGTGCAGGAGAGGACGGGCTTCGACAGGCTCCGCACGAACGGTGTGATATTTATCCGATGGTTTCCTTAGCCGACCATGCCGGACGCCATGTCCCCGATTCCGCTGCGTAAAGACATTTACGGCCTGCTCTGCTGGCTTGCGCTAACGTTTGCCGCGGCGGCGGTCGGCGGCGTCGCGTCTGCCAGCGCCGGTACGTTCTACCAACAGTTGGTGCGCCCCGTTTGGGCACCGCCCGGATGGCTGTTCGCTCCCGTGTGGACTACCCTCTATGTCTTGATGGGGGTTGCCGCATGGCTCGTCTGGCGGGCGCACGACGCCCGTCGGGCCCGTGCCGCGCTCGGCCTGTTCGTCGTGCAGCTCGCGGCGAATGCGCTGTGGACCTGGCTGTTCTTCGTCTGGCAGCAAGGTGCCGCGGCGTTTGCCGAGGTACTTTTTCTCTGGGGCCTGATTATCGCCATGGTGATCGAATTTCGCCGGTTGCGGCCATTGGCGGCGCTGTTGCTGTTGCCCTATCTGGCGTGGGTAAGCTTCGCCTGCCTGCTGACTTTTGCCGTCTGGAGGCTCAATCCCGCGCGGCTGACTTGAGTGCGCCTCAGGCTTTGCCGAGCTCGGCCGCGTTCCACAGCCGTCGCAGGTCGGCTTCCTCCAGCCACTGCCATTCGCCGGGTTGCAGCGTTTCGGGCAGCGTCAGGCCGCCGACGGCGACGCGGCACAGCGCCTCGATGCGGTTGCCGGCGGCGGCGACCATGCGCTTGACCTGGTGATAGCGGCCTTCGCTGATGGTCAGGTGGAAGCGGCATTCGTCGATGGTTTCGGCGGCGATGGCGGCCACCGGTTCGGGGGCGTCGTTGAGCACCACGCCGTCGGTGAGTTGCTTGAGCATGTCGGCGGTGACCGGGTGCTTGGCGGTGACGCGATAGATTTTGTGTACCTTGCGTTTGGGTGAGGTCACGGCGTGGATGAAGGCGCCGTCGTCGGTCAGCAGCAGCAGGCCGGTCGTGTCCACGTCGAGTCGGCCGACGCTCTGCATGCCGCGCGCGTAGAGCGGCGGCGGCAGCAGAGCGAGCACGCCGGGGTAGCCGCGCGGGGAGCGCGAGCACTCGGTGTCGGCCGGCTTGTACAGCAATACATAGGCCTTCTCGCGATAGCGCCAGGGAACGCCGTCGACGGCGAATTCCAGGCCCGCGGCGACGATTTCGGCGAACGGGTCCTCGACCGCTTCACCGGCCACCGTGCAGCGGCCGTGGCGGATCAGGGCGCGGCATTCCTTGCGGGTGCCGAAGCCCTGGCTCTGTAGCAGGCGTTCGAGCTGCATCAGAGAAGCGGCGCCAGCCAGCGTTCCGCCGTCGCCACATCCATGCCGTTGCGCTGCGCCCAGTCTTCGAGCTGGTCGCGGCCGATTTTGCCGATGGCGAAGTAGTGCGCCTCGGGGTGAGCCAGGTAGAAGCCGGAAACGGCGGCAGCGGGCGACATGGCGTAGCTTTCGGTGAGGGTGATGCCGGCGCGCGCCGGGGCGTCGAGCAGCTTGAACAGTATCGCCTTGGCGGTGTGGTCGGGGCAGGCCGGGTAGCCCGGTGCCGGACGGATGCCGCGGTATTTTTCGGCGATCAGCGCCGCGCTGGAGAGCTGCTCATCGGCCGCATAGCCCCACCAGAGCTTGCGCACCTGTTCGTGCAGCCATTCGGCGCAGGCTTCGGCGAGGCGGTCGGCGATCGACTTGAGCATGATCGCGCGGTAGTCGTCGTGTTGCGCCTCGAACTCGGCCAGCTTTCGCTCGATGCCGAGGCCGGCGGTACAGGCGAAGGCGCCGGCGTAGTCGGCGGTTCCCGGCGGAGCGACGAAGTCGGCGAGGCATGCGTTGGGCTTGCCGGCGGGCCGCTGGTGCTGCTGGCGCAGGCCGCGCCAGATGCCGATCGGCGCGGCGCGCAAGTCGTCGCCGTAGAACTCGATGTCGTCGCCGCGGCGGTTGGCGGGGAACAGGCCGACCACTGCGTTGGCGACCAGCCATTTCTCGGCAATCACCTGTTCCAGCATCGCCTGTCCGTCCTTGAACACGTTGCGCGCGGCTTCGCCGACCACTGCATCGTCGAGGATTGCCGGATAGGCGCCGGCCAGATCCCAGGTCTGGAAGAACGGTCCCCAGTCGATGTACTTCGCCAGGGTGGCGAGGTCGATGTCGCGGATGTCGATGGTACCGATGCGCCGCGGCGATACCGGCGCGTAGTCGAGGCGCGGTGCGTTGGCGCGAGCCTGCTCGAGGCTGATCAGCGGCACGCCTTGCTTGCCCGCGTGCTGGGTGCGCACCTTCTCGTAGTCGGCGGCGACTTCAGCTTTGAACGCCTCGGCCTGGCCGAGCGAGAGCAGCTTGGTCACCACGCCGACGGCGCGCGAGGCATCGGGCACATAGACCACTGCCTGCGTGTAGTGCGGCGCGATCTTGATCGCGGTGTGGGCGCGCGAGGTGGTGGCGCCGCCGATCAGCAGCGGCACGTCGAAGCCCTGGCGTTGCATTTCCGCGGCGACGTGGCTCATCTCCTCCAGCGAGGGCGTGATCAGGCCGGAAAGGCCGATGGCTTGCGCGCCGTGCTCCTTCGCCGCATGAAGGATTTTTTCCGCCGAGACCATCACCCCGAGGTCGATGATTTCGTAGCCGTTGCAGGAGAGCACGACGCCGACGATGTTCTTGCCGATGTCGTGCACGTCGCCCTTTACCGTCGCCATGATGATGCGGCCCTTGCTGGTGGAGCCGGTGCGCAGCTTTTCGGCTTCGATGTAGGGGATCAGGTGGGCCACCGCCTGCTTCATCACCCGCGCCGACTTGACCACCTGCGGCAGAAACATCTTGCCGGCGCCGAACAGGTCGCCGACCACGCCCATCCCCGCCATCAACGGGCCTTCGATCACCGCCAGCGGCGGCTGACCGGCGGCTTCGAGTGCGGCGCGGCATTCCTCGGTGTCCGCGACGACGAACTCGGTGATGCCCTTGACCATCGCGTGTTCGAGACGCTTGTCCACCGTCCAGCGGCGCCAGGCCAGATCGACGACCTGCTCTTTCGCCTGGCCCTTCACAGTCTGGGCGAATTCGACCAGCGCATCTCCTGCACCCGGCGTGCGGTTGAGCACCACGTCTTCCACCTTTTCGCGCAACACTGCGTCGAGGTCGTCGTACACGCCGAGCTGGCCGGCATTGACGATGCCCATGGTCAGCCCGGCCTTGACCGCGTGGTAGAGGAACACGGTGTGGATCGCCTCGCGCACCGGGTCGTTGCCGCGGAAGGAGAACGAGACGTTGGACACGCCGCCACTGGTCAGCGCGTGCGGCAGGTTGTGCTTGATCCACTTCACCGCCTCGATGAAGTCCACCGCGTAGTTGTCGTGCTCGGGAATGCCGGTGGCGATGGCGAAGATGTTGGCGTCGAAGATGATGTCTTCGGGCGGGAAGCCGTCGGCCGTCAGCAGGTCGTAGGCACGCTTGCAGATCTGCGTCTTGCGCGCAAAGGTGTCGGCCTGGCCTTGCTCGTCGAAGGCCATGACGATCGCCGCTGCGCCGTAGCGCCGCGCCAGCCGCGCCTGTTCGAGGAATTTCGCCTCGCCTTCCTTCATCGAGATCGAGTTGACGATGCCCTTGCCCTGGATGCACTTGAGGCCGGCTTCGATCACTGCCCACTTCGACGAGTCGAGCATGATCGGCACGCGGCTGATGTCCGGCTCCGAGGCGATGAGCTTGCAGAAGCGCTCCATCGCCGCCATCGAGTCGAGCATCGCCTCGTCCATGTTGATGTCGATCACCTGGGCGCCGTTCTCCACCTGCTGGCGGGCCACGGCGAGGGCGTCGTCGAAACGGCCTTCGAGGATCATGCGGGCGAAAGCCTTGGAGCCGGTGACGTTGGTGCGTTCGCCGACGTTCACGAACAGACTGTCGGCGCCGACGTTGAACGGTTCCAGGCCCGACAGGCGCAGCTTGGGCTCCAGCGTCGGCAATGCGCGCGGCTTGAGCCCGGCGACGGCCGCGGCTACCGCGGCGATGTGCGCCGGCGAAGTGCCGCAACAGCCGCCGAGGATGTTCACCAGTCCCGAGCGTGCCCATTCCGCCAGTTCGCCGGCAAGCATTTCCGGCGTTTCGTCGTAGCCGGTGGGCGAGAGCGGATTGGGCAGGCCGGCGTTGGGGTGGGCCGAGACGTAGCAGTTGCAGATGCGGGCCAGTTCTTCGACGTACTGGCGCAGTTCGCCCGCGCCGAGGGCGCAGTTGAGACCGAAGCTGACCGGCCGCGCATGGGCCAACGAGTTCCAGAACGCTTCGGCGGTCTGGCCGGAGAGCGTGCGGCCGGAGGCGTCGGTGATGGTGCCGGAGATCATCACCGGCCAGCGCCGGCCTTGATCGTCGAACAATTTTTCCACCGCGAACACCGCCGCCTTGGCGTTGAGGGTGTCGAAGACGGTCTCGATCAGCAGGATATCGGCGCCGCCTTCGAGCAGACCTCGGGCCGAGGCGTAGTAGTCGTCCACCAGCGCATCGAAGCGGATGTTGCGGAAGCCCGGATCGTTCACGTCGGGCGAGATCGACAGGGTGCGCGAAGTGGGGCCGAGCACGCCGGCGCAGAAGCGCGGCTTGGCCGGGTTTCGCGCGGTGAATTCGTCGCACAGCCGGCGCACCAGCCGTGCGCCTTCGACGTTGAGTTCGTAGGCGATGTCGGCGAGGCCGTATTCAGCCTGCGAGACGCGGGTGGCATTGAAGGTGCAGGTCTCGATCAGGTCGGCGCCGGCTTCGAGATAGGCGCGGTGGATGCCGCCGATCACGTCGGGTCGGGTCAGCACCAGCAGGTCGTTGTTGCCCTTCAGATCCTTGTCGTGATCCGTGAAGCGGGCGCCGCGGTAATCGGCTTCACCGAGCGCGTGCTGCTGGATCATGGTGCCCATGGCACCGTCGAGAATCAGGATGCGCTGGGCGAGCAGGGTGCGCAGTTCGTCGCGGCGGTCGGGCTGGGCGTTCGGGATGGCGGTCATAGCAATTCTCCACTCCATGACCGGGGCGGCGGCGCTGTGCGGCTCGCGGTCCCCGGCGGAGTCGGACTCCAGGTTAGGCGAGCGCCGTTGAAATCAGTCTCCGAGCCTAGGGTGGGACCGTCTGTCCCGAACCTTGCAGCGCTCCTCGGAAGGCCGCGAATTATAGCCTGCCCGTCCGTCCGACGGCAGGGTGTTGCCGCCGGACGCGCTTTCCGGCGCCTCCGGATGCGTCAATTTGACATGATGATCGTCATACGAGTAGGCTGCGCCGATGAGCTCCCCAACCGATCGCACAACCACCGCTCGCGCCGCGGCGAAGCAGGCGTCGCTGGCGCGGATTCTTGATGCCGGCGCCGCGCGGATGCGTAGCGAGGGTTTGTCCGGGGCGGCCATCGGGCCGCTGATGCAGGAGGCCGGGCTGACCCACGGCGCCTTCTATGCGCATTTCCCGAGCAAGAACGAACTGGCTCTGGCCGCGTTTTCCCACGGTTTCAGTAGCGGCCGGCCGCGCTGGCTCGGCCGCATCCGCGACGTCTCGTGGGCCGCACGGCTGAAGCGTCTGGCGCAGCGCTATCTGAACCAGGCACACCGCGACAATCTTCCCGAAAGCTGCGGCTTCGCCGCGCTGGCCTCGGATGCCGCCCGCGCCGGCCCGCAATTTCGCGAGCGTTATGAGGAGGAGTTGCGCCGCACCCTCGAAGCCATCCGCCGGCCCTTCGCCGATGGCGACGATGCGGCGACGGACGACACCATCGCACTGATGGCGCTCTGCGTAGGCGGCCTCTCGCTGTCGCGGGCGGTCGCCAGCGAGGCGTTGTCGATGCGCATCCTCCGCGTCTGCCAGACGGCCGCGGCCACCCTCGCCGACGCCGCCGATACACAAGATTCCACACCGGGGAAAAGCAAATGAGCGTCGAACCGTTTGCGGAAAAGAAGTTCATCGAGATCAAGGGCCGCCGCATGGCTTATCTCGACGAGGGCGAAGGCGATGCCATCGTCTTCCAGCATGGCAATCCGACGTCGTCCTACCTCTGGCGCAACGTCATGCCGCATTGCCGGGGGCTCGGTCGGCTGATCGCCTGCGACCTGATCGGCATGGGCGACTCCGACAAGCTCGTGCCGTCGGGGCCGGAGCGTTACACCTATGCCGAGCAGCGCGAATTCCTCCATGCCCTCTGGGATGCGCTTGATCTCGGCGACCGCGTTGTCCTCGTGTTGCACGACTGGGGTTCGGCTCTCGGCTTCGACTGGGCGAACCGGCATCGTGAGCGCGTGCAGGGAATCGCCTACATGGAGGGCATCGTCATGCCCATCGGCTGGGAGGATTTCCCCGAGCAGGTACGCGACGTCTTCCGTGCCTTCCGCTCGCCGCTCGGCGAGCAGCTGGTGCTGAAGGACAACATCTTTGTCGAGCAGGTGCTCCCCGGCTCGATCCTGCGGTCGTTGAGCGAAGAGGAGATGGCCCATTACCGCGAGCCCTTCGCCGCCACGGGCGAGGATCGCCGGCCAACGCTGTCGTGGCCGCGGCAGATTCCGCTCGACGGCGAACCGGCGGAGGTGGTTGCCACGGTGATCGAGTACGCGGCCTGGCTGGCGCAAAGCCCGGTGCCCAAGCTCTTCGTCAATGCCGAACCCGGTGCGCTGCTCAAGGGGCGCCCGCGCGAGTTCTGCCGCAGTTGGCCGAACCAGAGCGAGGTCACGGTCAAGGGCGCGCATTTCATTCAGGAAGACAGTCCGCACGAGATCGGTATCGCGTTGGCCGATTTCATCGGCGGATTGCGTGGCAAGTCGCCGCCGCAGTTGACGTCCGCCGCGCCAACCGGAAAGCAAGGAGAGACGGGATGACGGCCGTACAGATCGACCGCAATGCGCTGCTCGAGGCAATCAAGGACATTCCTGCGAACAGCCCGATTGTGATGGTGAACCTGCTGCGCTACCGCGATCAGGCCGACTACGGCAACCGCAGCATGCCCCCCTGTTCGGGACGCGTAGCGTATTACCAGCGCTATGCCGTGCCCACGTTCGAGGCCATCCGCAATCTCGGCGGGCGAGTGCTATGGTTCGGCCACGTGCAGGTGCCGTTGTTCGCGCCGCAGGATGAGCGCTGGGACGACGTGCTGCTGGTCGAGTATCCGTCGTTCGCCTGCGTGCTGAGCCTAGTCAACAATCCGCTGTATCAGGTCAGCGAGGTCCACCGCACTGCCGCGCTGCTCGACACGCGGGTGATGGCGACCACGACGGCCCATGAAATCGCCTGAATCCTTCGCCAATCCGCGCTGCCGGACTGTAGCGCGTCGGACACCCTGTGACGGGTCTCGGCCGAGCGTTCGCGGAGCCGGTCTTTTCGGAAGAGAAACCCGATGATCGAACTCTTCACCGCCGCCACCCCCAACGGACACAAGATCTCCGTTGCCTTGGAGGAGCTCGGGCTGCCTTACACGCTGCGGGTGCTCGACCTGAAAAAGCTCGATCAGAAGCAGCCGGCCTTTTTGGCGATCAACCCGAACGGCCGCATTCCGGCGATCGTGGATCGCGATGCCGGCGACTTTGCGGTCTTCGAGTCGGGCGCGATTCTGGTTTATCTGGCCGAGAAGAGCGGAAAGTTGATGCCGCTCGACCCCAAGGGGCGTTCGCGGGTTATGCAATGGCTGATGTTCCAGATGGGCGGCGTCGGCCCGATGATGGGGCAGGCCAATGTGTTCTTCCGCTATTTTCCGGAAAAGATCCAGCCGGCGATCGACCGTTACCAGAGCGAGTGCACGCGACTGTTCGGCGTGCTCGACGGGCAGTTGAAAGATCATGAATATCTCGCCGGCGAGTATTCGATTGCCGACATTGCCAACTGGGCCTGGGTGCGCACACACCGCTGGTCGGGCGTGTCCGTCGATGCATTTCCCCATCTCCGCCGCTGGCTAACGGCGATCCGCGCGCGGCCGGCGGTGCAGCGCGGCATCGAAATGCCGCCCGCCGAACTGAATCTCGATTTGCCGGCCGATGAGGAAACGGCGAAAGCCTTCGCGACCGACATCCGCAACATGGTCGAGATGGGGAAACCTGCGCACGATAAATGATGTCCCACCGAACCGAGGAAATGCGATGAAAACATACTCAGGCCACTGCCATTGCGGCGCCGTGCACTTCGAGGTGGATACCGACCTGGCGGCCCCGTTCCGCTGCAATTGTTCGCTGTGCGCCCGACGCGGCACGACGATCCAGATCGTGCCGGCGACCCACTTCAGGCTGCTAAGCGGCGAGGAGTCGCTGACCCGATACGGTAGCCGCGAGTTTTCCAAACACTTTTTCTGCCGCACCTGCGGCATCCAGTGCTTCACGCGGCTGACCGTAAACCTCAAACTGGAAAACGAACCGTCGGTCGGGGTGAATCTGGGGTGCCTGGAGGGCGTCGATGTCGGCGCGCTGAAGCCGGCGACGTTCGACGGGGCGCATCTGCTGTGAAACAGCACGGCCGCCAAGCGCTGAAACGCAGGGCGGCCGACAGAGGTCCCTCCGATCAATCGGGAAGAACGGTGATGACTTCGGAGCCGGTGTCGTACTTGGTCAAGTACTCGCCTATCTTTTCAAACGTCGCCGTAACTGGCGGGCCTGACTGATCTGCTGTCGAAACTTCTGCCGAAAACATCGAACCAAGCATCAACTTGAAAGGATTGACGTTAACAGGCTGGGCGACGAAGAAAGCCTTCTCGTTTGCTTTGATGACTTTGATGTCGCTGGTTTGGTAAATAGCCGCATTCACTACGTCGAGAACGAATTCCGTGCAATTCTGCCGGCCAAGCGTGAACGGATTGGCAATGACGGAATAGCTTGGTTCGTGGAGAGCCTTATATGAGGGCGATGCGATGACATCCAAAAGACGTTTCTGCAATTCCTCCGAAGGCACAATGATTCCCGCCTCAAGCTGCGCCACTCCGGCGAAGAAATCAACCGGATAATCCTGGACGAGGTCGCTTACATCCGGATGTTTGTCCCGTTGATACAGATTGAAAATGGCATACCCGGGAACCTTGCGCCCGTCGTTGGTCGTGATTTCCGAATAGACCGCGAAGGCGACGTGAGTGAAATGCATGCCTTCCGGCAATTCCGAGGCGGGCCTTCCCATACGAGCCAGAATGGCGACCTGGGCTGCCTTCTCTGCCATGGTCTTCTCAACCCTCTTCGCGAAAGCGATGACCTGCTCGGGCGTGAAATGGGCTGGTTCCCCTGCTTGGCTGCTGCTGGAACTGAATCCGGTGGCATTGGCACCTAGCGCAACGCTGAATAGCAGGATGAACGCAGCAAGAGACGATCTCAATAAATTCATCAACATTTCCTTTTTTAGAGTTCGGTGTTCGGTTTGCCTGTACCGGTTTTCTTGAGCGCCTGATCTGGCGGAGTCACCGTTATCGTTTCATCCGTGATTTTCAAGGGCCCTTTTCTAGGCGCCGACGCAGCGCGCACAGACCCTTGGGCAGCACTAACGCTGGCTGCGCCGCCGGATATAAGCACTGCGCCGCCTATTGAAAGGGGCACTGCCGCCGCCGCCGAAGTGACCTAGCCTGACGCCATAATCCCGTTGGCTGCGCTGGCGCTTCCGTGTGCACTCGCGGCGCCGGATTCCTTAACAGCCTGCCCCGAATAAGAACCGTCACCGGCAATCGATACATTTCCCCACGACCCAACAACCAGCACTGCTGCAAAAAATGGCTTAAACATGGTGTGCATTTTTTTCTCCTAGGCTAGGAATTCCGGAAATGGCCGCCTGGGAGGCTAATGGATTTGCATACTCCATGCAACCGTCGTGTCCTCAAGGGATGTACCGCGGAAATCATTGAATACGCCCTCGTCCTGTGGGGACGTGTGCCCTTCAGGGTATTTCCGTCGGTCATGGGAATCTGTTGAATCGCGGGCGGACTTACCCAGTGAGGGTGTCCCAAGCCCTGCGACAAGCTCAGGATGAATGGGAGGCCTTCCCTAGAAGACGCCGAGCGCAAGTCCGGCCGCCATTGCGGCACCGAGTTCGCTGCACCGCTGTAGTTCCTCCGCAGAAATGATCTTCGGCGCGAGAATCGCTTCCGGCGTCTGTGCATGGGTGCACACGATCAATGGCGGGGCGATGGCTTTCAGTCGCCAGCCGGTGGCGATGCGCTCGATCTGCCGCGCCGCATTCTGGCCATCGCTGCCGGCGCAGATCAATGTCGCGTAGGGCCGGCCGTTGAGGCGGTCGAGCGCGGCGTAATAGGTGCGGTCGAAAAAATCCTTGAGCTGACCGGAGATTGCGGCCAGGTTTTCCGGGGTGGCGAAGATATAGCCGTCCGCAGCGAGCACGTCCCAGGCCCCGGCCGTCGAGGCATGCCGCAGGCGCACCGCCACCGCGGCTTCCGTGGCTGCGCCGTCGGCCGCGGCCTGCACCATCTGGCGCGTGCCATCGGTCATCGAGTGGTAGACGATGAGCAGGGTCTTCATGGCGCGAAGAGTACTGCACTTCGGCGCGTCATGGCGGTGGTTCGGCGGGCGTTCAGGGCAGGCTTCGACAAGCTCAGCCCGAACGGCATGACTCTCCCTCAGCCGCCCAGCTTCTTCAGCGCATCAAGGCCGGAAAGCAGGTGGTCGTGCATGCGCTGTGCCGCACCGGCGGCATCCTTCGCGCGCAGCGCCGCCATGATGTCGCGGTGCTCCAGCAGCGACTGGTCGATGCGGCCGTCGGAGAGCAGCGAGAAGCGCCGCGTCAGCTTGATGACCTTGCGCGTCTCGTCGATCAGGTGCTTGAGCCAGCCGTTGCCGGCGATGTCCTGCAACGCACCGTGAAAGGCGTCGTTGGCGCCGAAAAAGCCGTTGACGTCATCTTTCTTCGCACACGCTTCGAGATCGGCGTGGATTGCCAACAGCCGTTCGATGTCGGCCGCACTGGCGCGCAGCGAGGCTTCGTAGGCGCAGCGCCCTTCGAGCAGGGCCATGACCGGGAACACTTCATCGAGGTCGCGCTCGGAGAGTTCGGCCACGTAACAGCCGCGCCGCGGCTTGAGCACTACCAGGCCCTCCGAAGCCAGCACCTTGAGCGCTTCGCGCAGCGGCGTGCGCGAGATGCCGAGGCTGATGGCGACGGCCTGTTCGTCGATCCATTCGCCGGGCGCCAGTTCGTGGGCGAAGATGCGGTTGCGCAGCAGTTCGGCCACCTCCTGATAAAGGGCGGCGCGGGCGAAAGGCTTTGCGGAAGTGTCTCTTGCATTCATAATTATGGATAAAGTATTATTTATGGCCTGACGTGTCAAGATCGCATTTAAGTTTCTAACGAAGGGCTGATTAAGTCTCCCGTTCGCCCTGAGCCTGTCGAAGGGTGTGGGACAAGCACTTGAAATGTTTGTGATTAAGTCCATCCATGGTTCGACAGGCTCACCACGAACGGACTTAATCAGTTATTCCCTAATGGCGGCGGACACGGACGCAGTGGAGAAAACGATGAGCAAGGTTCCTGAAGTGAATGTTCCCGGCCTCGATGCCTGGGCCAAGGCCGCGGCCAAATCGGCGCCCGGCGGCGACGTCAAGGCGCTGGACTGGATTACGCCCGAGGGGCTGACGGTCAAGCCGCTATACACGGCCGCCGATGTTGCCGGCCTGCCCTACGCCGACACCCTGCCCGGTTTCGCGCCCTTCGTGCGCGGGCCGCAGGCCACCATGTACGCGGTGCGGCCGTGGACCATCCGCCAGTACGCCGGCTTCTCCACCGCCGAGGAATCCAATGCCTTCTACCGCAAGGCGCTCGCGGCCGGCGGCCAGGGCGTGTCGGTGGCCTTCGACCTGGCAACGCACCGCGGCTACGATTCCGACCATCCGCGCGTGGTTGGCGATGTCGGCAAGGCCGGCGTGGCGATCGATTCGGTCGAGGATATGAAGATCCTCTTCGACCAGATACCGCTCGACAAGGTTTCCGTCTCGATGACCATGAACGGCGCCGTGCTGCCGGTGCTGGCCGGTTACGTGGTCGCCGCCGAGGAACAGGGCATCAGCGAGGACAAGCTCGCCGGCACCATCCAGAACGACATCCTCAAGGAGTTCATGGTCCGCAACACCTACATCTATCCACCCGAGCCCTCGATGCGCATCGTCGCCGACATCATCGAGTACACAGCGCAGAAGATGCCGAAGTTCAACTCGATCTCCATCTCCGGCTACCACATGCAGGAAGCCGGCGCGACGCAGGCGCTGGAACTGGCGTTCACCCTCGCCGACGGTCGCGAGTATGTGAAGACCGCGCTGAACAAGGGCCTCGACGTGGACGATTTTGCCGGGCGCCTGAGTTTCTTCTGGGCCATCGGCATGAACTTCTATCTTGAGATCGCCAAGATGCGCGCCGCGCGCCAGCTCTGGTGGCGGATCATGAGCGCGTTCGGGCCGAAGAACCCGAAGTCGACCATGCTGCGCACCCATTGCCAGACTTCGGGCTGGTCGCTGACCGAGCAGGACCCGTACAACAACATCGTCCGTACCACCGTCGAGGCCATGGCCGCGGTGTTCGGCGGCACCCAGTCGCTGCACACCAATGCGCTCGACGAAGCCATCGCGCTGCCGACCGAGTTCTCTTCGCGCATCGCGCGCAATACGCAGCTCATCATCCAGGAAGAGACCCACATCACCAACGTGGTCGATCCCTGGGCCGGCTCCTACATGATGGAAAAGCTCACCCAGGACATCGCCGACAAGGCCTGGAGCATCATCGAGGAAATCGAAGGCATGGGCGGCATGACCCATGCCGTGGATTCGGGCTGGGCGAAACTCCAGATCGAGAAGTGCGCCGCCGAGAAGCAGGCGCGTATCGACTCGGGCCAGGATGTCATCGTCGGCGTGAACAAGTACAAGCTGGCCAAGGAAGACGCGATCGAATTCCTCGACGTGGACAACCACGCCGTGCGCGAAGGCCAGATCGCCCGTCTCGCCAAAATTCGCGCCAGTCGCGACACGGCCGCGGTGCAGGCGGCGCTCGATGCGCTGACCGCGGCGGCGAAAGATGGCGGCGGCAACCTGCTCGACCTGGCGATCAAGGCGGTGCGCTTACGCGCCACGGTGGGCGAGGTGTCCGACGCGCTGGAAAAAATTTACGGCCGCCATCGCGCCGTCAATCAGACAGTTTCCGGCGTCTATGGCGCCGCCTTTGGTGAGAACGAGAACATGAACGGCATCCGCCAGGACGTGGAGAAATTTGCTGCCGCAGAGGGGCGCCGGCCACGCATCATGATCGTCAAGCTCGGCCAGGACGGCCACGACCGCGGCGCCAAGGTGGTAGCCACGGCCTTTGCCGACCTCGGCTTCGACGTGGACGTCGGCCCGCTGTTCCAGACGCCGGAAGAAGCTGCCCGCCAGGCGATTGAAAACGACGTGCACGCCATCGGCGTATCGACCCTCGCCGCGGGCCACAAGACGCTGGTGCCGGCGCTGGTGAATGCGCTCAAGGCACAGGGTGCCGACGACATCGTGGTCTTCGTCGGCGGCGTGATTCCGGCGCAGGATTACGACGCCCTGTTCAAGGCCGGCGCCGCCGGCATCTTCGGGCCGGGCACGCCGATCCCGGAGTCGGCGGCGGAAGTGCTGAAGCAGATCAAAAAGGTACGCCGCTGAAACCCGTCACCGTTCGCCCTGAGCTTGTCGAAGGGCCTGGCCCATTCAGATGAAGCCATTTCACGTATACCTGCTGAGGTGTGGCGATGGCTCCTATTACTGTGGTCATACGGACAATCTCGAGGCCCGCCTTTATCAACATGAGGCCGGCGAGATCGGCTACACCGCGACGCGCAAACCGGTAGCGCTGGTATGGCAGGCAGAACTGGAAAGGCGCGAGGACGCGCTTGCCCTGGAGCAGCAGATCAAAGGTTGGTCGAGGGCAAAGAAGGAAGCGTTGATTGCGGGCGATTGGAAGCAAATCAGTTTGCTGGCGCGTTCGCGAAATGTCGAAGGGCAGCAGAGGCCCTTCGACGGCGCTCAGGACAGGCTTCGACAGGCTCAGCCCGAACGGTTGGAGGGAGGTTTAGGCGGAGGGTTGGGGGGAGGTTCGGGCGAAGGGTTGGGAAGCGTTCCGCTCGCGCCGAAACAATTAAGTTCCGTTCGCCCTGAGCTTGTCGAAGGGCAGCCGGAGAAGAAGGGCAAGCATTCAGAAGAAGACTGCACATTGATCGATGGCTTGAAGCAGGGTCAGCGCCGCGCGCTGGCCAAGGCCATCACCCTGGTGGAGAGCGCCCGCACCGATCACCAGCAGCGCGCGCGCGGACTATTGCAGGCCCTGCTGCCGGATACGGGCAAGTCGATCCGGGTCGGCATTTCCGGTGTGCCCGGCGTCGGCAAGTCCACCTTCATCGAGGCCCTCGGCCTGCATCTGATCGGCAAGGGACATCGCGTCGCGGTGCTGGCGGTCGATCCCTCGTCCACCGTCACTGGCGGCTCCATCCTCGGCGACAAGACGCGCATGGAACACCTTGCCCAGCGCGAAGAAGCCTTCATCCGCCCTTCGCCGTCGTCGGGTGCGCTCGGTGGCGTCGCCGACCGCACGCGGGAGACCATGCTGCTTTGCGAAGCCGCTGGCTTCGACATTGTCATCGTCGAGACGGTGGGCGTCGGCCAGTCCGAGACCGCCGTAGCCGGCATGACCGACAGCTTCGTCCTGCTGCAATTGCCCAATGCCGGCGACGACCTGCAGGCGATCAAGAAGGGCATCGTCGAGCTGGCCGACATCGTGGTCTACAACAAGGCCGATATCGATCTGCGCGCCGTGGAAATGGCCGCGAGCCAGATGCGCTCCGCCCTCGCCCTGCTGCATCCGGCCTCGCCGCACTGGCGGCCGCCGGTGCTGATGACCAGTGCTGCACGCAAGGAAGGTGTCGCCGAATTCTGGGAAACTGTGCTCGCGCATCGTGCAGCGCTTGAAGGCGCCGGGGAACTGGCCCGGAAGCGGCGTCACCAATCCCTGGCCTGGATGTGGGCGCTGATCGATTCCGAATTGCGCCATCGTTTTCGCGAAGATGCCGGCGTGCGCAGTGCATTGGATGCGCGCGTGCGCGAAGTCGAAGCGGGAATGCTTGCCCCCGCTGCGGCTGCGGACCATCTACTGAGTTTGTTTTCCGGGAAGGCGGGGGCTGAATGAGGGTTTGATCCCTCCCTCCTCGCCCCTAACCCCTCACGCATTTAACAGGAGACACCATGCACGACATCATTCATCAGCTCGACGAAAAGCGCGAAAGGGCGCGGCTCGGCGGTGGGCCTAAGCGCATCGAGGCGCAGCACAGCAAGGGCAAGCTGACCGCGCGCGAACGCCTCGAACTGCTGCTCGACCCCGGCACTTTCGAGGAATGGGACATGTTCAAGGAACACCGCTGCGTGGACTTCGGCATGGATGCGCAGCGCGTCCCCGGCGACGGCGTGGTGACCGGCTACGGCACCATCAACGGGCGCATGGTGTTCGTCTTCTCGCAGGACTTCACCGTGTTCGGCGGCGCGCTGTCGGAGGCACATGCAGAGAAGATCTGCAAGGTGATGGACAAGGCGATGCAGGTCGGCGCGCCGGTGATCGGCCTCAACGATTCCGGCGGCGCGCGCATCCAGGAAGGCGTCGCCGCGCTCGGCGGCTATGCCGATGTGTTCCAGAAGAACGTGCTCGCCTCCGGCGTGGTGCCGCAGATCTCGATGATCATGGGCCCCTGCGCCGGCGGTGCGGTGTACAGCCCGGCAATGACCGACTTCATCTTCATGGTCAAGGATTCGTCCTACATGTTCGTCACCGGCCCCGATGTGGTGAAGACGGTGACCCACGAGGAAGTCACGGCCGAGGAACTCGGCGGCGCCGTCACCCACACCAGCAAGTCCGGCGTCGCCGACCTGGCTTTCGACAACGATGTGGAAGCGCTGCTGATGCTGCGCCGCTTCGTGAACTACCTGCCGCTGAACAACCGCGAAAAGCCGCCGCTGCGGCCCACCAGCGACCCGGCCGAGCGACTCGATTTCTCGCTCGACACGCTGGTGCCGGACAACGCCAACAAGCCCTACGATATCAAGGAGCTGATCATCAAGATGGTCGACGATGCCGACTTCTTCGAGATCCAGCCGGATCACGCCAAGAACATCGTCGTCGGCTTCGCGCGCATGGAAGGCGAGACGGTGGGCATCGTCGCCAACCAGCCGATGGTGCTGGCGGGCTGCCTCGACATCAAATCATCGATCAAGGCCGGGCGCTTCGTGCGCTTCTGCGACGCCTTCAATATCCCGATCATCACTCTGGTCGATGTGCCCGGCTTCATGCCCGGCACATCGCAGGAATACGGCGGCATCATCAAGCACGGCGCCAAGCTGCTCTACGCCTACGCCGAATGCACCGTGCCGAAGATCACCCTGATCACGCGCAAGGCCTACGGCGGTGCCTACGACGTGATGGCCTCGAAGCACCTGCGCGGCGACGTGAATTTCGCCTGGCCTTCGGCCGAGATCGCGGTGATGGGGCCGAAGGGCGCGGTGGAAATCATCTTCCGCGAAGACAAGGGCGATCCGGCAAAACTTGCGGCAAAGGAAGCCGAGTACAAGGCCAAGTTCGCCAACCCGTTCGTGGCGGGCGCCCGTGGTTTCATCGACGACGTGATCCAGCCGCACGAGACGCGCAAGCGCATCTGCCGCTCGCTGGTGATGTTGCGCAACAAGAAACTGGAAAACCCGTGGCGCAAGCACGGCAACATTCCGCTGTGATCCGCCGGGAGGACTGAGAAAAATGTTCAAGAAAATTCTGATTGCGAACCGGGGAGAAATCGCCTGCCGCGTCATCAAGACCGCCCGCAAGATGGGCATTAAGACCGTGGCCGTGTATTCCGAGGTGGACAAGGATGCGATGCACGTCGAGCTGGCCGACGAGGCCGTCTGCATCGGTCCCGCCGCCTCCAAGGAAAGCTACCTGGTCGCTGACAAGATCATCGCCGCCTGCAAGCAGACGGGCGCCGAGGCGGTGCATCCGGGCTACGGCTTCCTCTCCGAAAACGAGGCCTTCTCGCGGCGCCTGGAAGAGGAAGGCATCATTTTCATCGGGCCGAAGCATCACGCCATTGCGGCCATGGGCGACAAGATCGCCTCGAAGAAGCTGGCACTGGCCGCCAAGGTCAACACCATTCCCGGCTACAACGAAGCCATCGACACGCCAGACCAGGCGGTCGGGATCGCCAAGGGCATCGGCTATCCGGTGATGATCAAGGCCTCGGCCGGCGGCGGCGGCAAGGGCCTGCGTGTGGCCTACAACGACAAGGAGGCGCATGAAGGTTTTGCTTCCTGCAAGAACGAGGCGAAAAACGCCTTCGGCGACGACCGCGTATTCATCGAGAAGTTCGTCGAGGAGCCCCGCCACATTGAGATCCAGCTGATCGGCGATGGCCACGGCAACGTGGTCTACCTGTGGGAGCGCGAATGTTCGATCCAGCGCCGTCACCAGAAGGTGATCGAGGAGGCGCCCTCGCCCTTCCTCGACGACAAGACCCGTCGCGCCATGGGCGAGCAAGCCGTGGCACTGGCCAAGGCGGTCAAGTATCAGTCCGCCGGTACCGTCGAGTTCGTCGTCGGCGGCAAGGACAAGGCCTTCTATTTCCTCGAAATGAACACCCGCTTGCAGGTGGAGCATCCGGTCACCGAATGCATCACCGGGCTCGACCTGGTCGAGCTGATGATCCGCGTCGCCGCCGGCGAAAAGCTGCCCTTCACGCAGGATCAGGTCAAGCGCGACGGCTGGGCGATGGAGTGCCGCATCAATGCCGAAGACCCGTTCCGCAACTTCCTGCCGTCCACCGGCCGGCTGGTGAAGTACCTGCCGCCAACCACCAACATGGAAGCCGCGGGTAGCGTGCCGGCCGGCGGCGGCGTGCGCGTGGACACCGGCGTGTACGAGGGCGGCGAGATCTCGATGTTCTACGATTCGATGATCGCCAAGCTGATCGTTCACGCGCCGACCCGCGACCAGGCCATCGCCCGCATGCGCGAGGCGCTGAACGCCTTCGTCATTCGCGGCGTTGGCTCCAACATCGCCTTCCAGGCGGCGCTGATGCAGAACCCGCGCTTCATCAATGGCAATTTCAACACCGGCCTGATCGGCGAGGAATATCCGAAGGGCTTCAACGCCGCCGACGTGGTGCACGACGATCCGGCGATGCTGGTTTGCGTCGCGGCGGCGGTGCATCGCCAGTACTTGGAGCGCAACACCCAGATCAGCGGGCAGATGCCCGGCCACGGCTTCAAACCCTGCGCCGATCTCGTCGTCGTCATGGGCGACGCGCATCATCCGGTCACCCTGACGGCGGCGGCTGGCGGCTGGGACGTGGCCTTCTCCGGCGAAATCTGTACGGTGCGTTCCGACTGGCAGTTCGGCCAGACGCTCTACCGCGGCAGCTTCAACGGCGAGCCGTTCTGCATGCAGGTGGAGCGCCGCGGCTTGAAGTATCGCCTGTTCCACTGGGGCACCCAGGCCGACGTGCTGGTGATGAATCGCGCCGCCGCCGCATTGCAGAAGCTGATGCCGCACAAGGCGCCGCCCGACATGTCGCGCTTCCTGCTCTCGCCGATGCCCGGTCTGCTCAGCGAAATCGCGGTGACAGAAGGTCAGGAAGTGAAGGCGGGAGAAACGCTGGCCAAGATCGAGGCGATGAAGATGGAAAACGTCCTCAAGGCCGAACGCGACTGCGTGGTGGACAAACTGCTGGCGAAACCCGGCGAAAGCCTGGCGGTGGATCAGCCGATCATCGGCTTTCGCTAGAGCGGCATAGATGAGTCGTTCCTGACTGTTCCTCGTTGCGCTGTGCAACGGCTTGGCCTGCCATCTTGGGCGGGCCGGGCAGAGGAGCGTAGTTTTAAACAAGAAGCCCCGCAACTGCGGGGCTTCTTGTTTGCTGTCTGCGATCTTCGCCTGTGCGTGATTTCGAAGCCCGTTGCACGGCCATCGGCGTGCGCAAACAGAGCTGCAAATTGCCGGTTAACGCCCTGTTTATAAGTAAGTTGTTAACCCTCCGAGATCAAAGGGTATGCTTGGAAAAATTTAATATAAAACCTGGGAGGCAAAAGTTGAGGAATGAGCAAACCAAGTTCTAGTGCAGTGTTTCATTCTGTTTGGAACTTAAGCGGCTATTGGCGCGGATGACCTTCTGCAGGATGTCGCGAGCGCTCTTGGTCCAGATGAACGGCTTGGGTTTGGTGTTGTGGTGCTCGAT
>Ga0172380_10000175_pt1 | contig 139209 bp, 165 predicted proteins | sample Leawe162metaG_FD_119747 | JGI IMG/M metagenome (GOLD analysis project Ga0172380, IMG submission 119747) | Leachate microbial communities from a municipal landfill in Southern Ontario, Canada - Leachate well 162 metaG | ecosystem: Engineered > Solid waste > Landfill > Unclassified | place... | reverse complement strand
CTGCTCCTGTAGTAGCTCCTGTTCATGCAGTAGCTCTTGCTCCTGTAGTAGCTCTTGCTCCTGTAGTAGCTCCTGCTCATGTAGTAGCTCCTGCTCCTGTAGTAGCTCCTGTTCATGCAGTAGTTCCTGTTCATGCAGTAGTTCTTGCTCCTCCAGCTGTTCTTGTTCCTGTAGTAGTTCCTGTTCATCAAGCTGCTCATGCAGTTCCAGTAGCTCTAGTAGCATTCCGCTGTTATTTGTAACTGATACTTATCAATGGCAGGCATTGACGGTGAAATGGGATGACTCATCTACGGTGGAATTGATTTATCTAATCACAGACTATGAGAGTTTGTTTCGTGATCCTCTCAACTATGGTGTTTATAAGGCCGTAGGTACAGATATGCTAATGCAGGCTTGGATAGACCAACAGGATTTAACTTTTACATGGGAAAAACAAATATATAGTGACGGATCGTTTACTGAACGTCCTATTATGGGTTCTAATAAGCAGGTACATGGAGCGCTGAAGGATGTTGTACAGTTTTTACGAGATAATGCCCCAGCAGTTTCTTCGCTGCCTTCTATGTTGCCTTACGATGTGCAGGCCTTCCAGCGGAAGTGGGAGCGGCAGGATTTTGGTGGCCGCCTGGCCATACCTCAGATACCTGGCACTACAAGAAATGTATTTGGTGTCAATGACCCTGTACCCGACGTTTCTGAAAGCGCCACCTCACTTATTCAGTATTTGGATTCCTACACTTGGCGTGCAGTGGTCGTGGATTGGAATGCCACAAGTCCGTTGGAACTTATTTTTATTATTAACAACTATGAGGATTTTTATCGAAATCCATTGGCTAATGGTGTCTACAAGTATGTTGACCGAGAATTGCTACTGCGTAATTGGATAGACAGGCAAGACGTAATATTCTCTTGGGAGAAGAGATGGTATGATGACAGTACCACCACCGAAGCGCCGGTCATTGGTTCACATAAAGAAGTTTATGGGGCACTGGTGGATATTGTAAAGATGCTGCGCGAAAACGCACCTTAAGGATAATCATGGAAAAATGGATTATAATAGGCCTGATATTATATCTTGTCAATAGTTGCTGGTGGGTATTGTTTAGCATTCGATTATCCCGCCGTATTGACAAAGCCTTAACGGATTTAAGTTATTTATCTAAAATAGGACAGCTTAACTCAAGCGAGGACGCAGTTAGTACACCAACAATGCAGGCCAAGGCTATGAGGGTGCAGGCGGACGTGCAAGCTGCTATTAAGTCCGCAAGTAGGGTGGAGAATATTGAAGTACATAATGCAGATAACCTGGGTGATGATATTATCATGGATGAATGACAGACCCATAAATAGAAAAGTAGGAGGATGAGCATGAAAGCAATAGGAGTAGATATTGGAACAGCCTTTATAGCTAGTGCCAGGTACAATAAAGATAATGTAGCTGCCAAGATGGTTCGTGATGGATTTTTTGTGATGCCTTATCTGGACCAGCGAAAGCATATGCTTACAGAATCGAAGGTGCCGTTCATTGTAAAAGACCGCCCCAATGTGGAGGGTAAGCGAGACATTTTTGTTATAGGTAACGAGGCATTTGATATGGCAGTGTTATTTGGTCAGGAGCTGCGTCGTCCTCTGGCGTCTGGTGTCATCAGTGCCCGAGAGAAAGATACTGAATTTATCCTGAAGGAGATTATCCGTCGAGTTTCAGGGCAGGGTGATCCGGGGGATGTAGCTTACTTCTCTATACCCGCTAATCCAGTGGATGCGGATTTCAATAACATATACCACCGTGAGATGTTTAGGCGCTTTTTAAGTGATTTAGGCTACAAGGCTGAGCCTATCAATGAGGCTTTGGCTGTTGCTTGGTGTGAACTTGAGGATAAGGAGTTGACAGGAGTATCCATTTCTTGGGGCGCGGGAATGGCAAACTGTTGTCTGGCTTATCGTGGATTAGAGGTGTTCAGTTTCAGTGTTGCCCGATGCTTGGAGGCTTCAACGTTAGTGTGCACAGATAAGGGATTTGTTCCTATAAAAAATATAATTCCAGGTTACCATAGGGTGTCTGATTCTCACGGTATACTTTGTGAGGTAGATGAGACAGTAAATAACGGCGTTCGGTCCGATTTGTTTGGTATAACTGTTTCAGGATTGGGTATGCAGAGAGTTGCGACATCTGACCATCCCATACTTGTTCAGAGTGGGATAAATTGGTCGTATGTTGCTACCAAAGACCTTAAAGCAGGCATGACTGTAGGTGAGCCTGTTATACATTGTACAGAACCTATTAAGCAAGTCTATTTCGGTAATACACCAAATGGGGATGGCACATATCGATGCATAAAGCCGCAGGCATGTCGAAATGTCGGCAGGTTTATAGGTGCTTTTCTTGGTGATGGACATGCAATATTTAACACAGAGACAAGTCAGTATCATGTAAGTATCGCATTTAACAAAAAGGATGTTGAGGGCTTTCGTAAGTACACCAAAATAGTGGAATCTATATTTCCGGCAGGAACCAGTATTAGGCTGGCGTCCCATGGTAAGGAATCTTCCGTAGTAAATCTGAAGATAACTGATAAAATAATAGCTAAGAAGATGTTGGAATTTTATGATGATGATGGGGTGAAAACACTCCCAATTTCTCTTAATACCATACCGGATAACATGGCTTTGGGAATTTTAGAAGGGCTATTAGATTCAGATGGCTACATTAGCCCAGATAAGAGCACAATATCCTTCTGCAATACTTCAAGTCAGCTTGTATGGGTGTTTCGTCAACTTCTTGGCCGAGTTGGGATTCAAGGGGCACTTCAGATTCGGAAACCTCGGACTAGCGGTCATAAAAATAAAAGAGGGGTTCCTATTGTGGGAACTAAGATTGTATATGAGTATAAAATTGGAACCAAACATGACGTGGTAAAATTACTTTGCATGTTTTCTGACTATGATGGCCACAGTGTTTATGGACTGCCAGTGCCTATGCTTTCCTCAGTTATAAAAGAAGTTGTTCCTATACAAGGCCGAGCCGTCGAGGTTTACGACCTACGTATTAGAAGTGAAAATCACTCGTTCACCCTACCATACATGACTGTTCACAATTGTGGGGATTGGATTGACCAACAAGTGGCGCAGAGTCGGGGTATTGCTGTTTCTGATGCGACGGCGGAGAAGGAGGCCGAGGATTTGGATTTGTTGGCTCCTAAGAATGATATTCAAGAGGCAATCACAATTTTTTATAAGGCGATGCTTGAATATGTCATTGGACATTTATCAGCGGCCATGGAAAAGCATCGGCGGGATATCAAAGTCAAGGAGCCTCTTAATTTTGTAGTGGCCGGTGGTACCACGATGCCTAAAGGGTTTCTGAGACTGCTTGCCGAGGCTCTCAAAGAGAATCCCCTACCTATTCCGGTGGGAAAGGTTTGGCAGGCTAAAAACCCTGTCCTGGCTGTTTGCAAGGGCTGCTTAAAGGCTGCTCATAAGTTGGTACAGGATGATACTTATGATGGGGTTAAAGACATATCAGAAGGTAAGAATGAAAAGCATGCTTATCCAACCAAACCAAAAGAAGCTCCTAAAGCAGAGAAGATGGAGATGTCACCTAAAGATAAGCGGGAGCAGGAAGAACGGGCAAAAGTTGTGTCAAACGTTGTTGGCGGTTATGCCGAGGCAATCGATTTGACCCTGGAAAGCTAATAAGGTCATTATGCCACCCATACCAGAAACTAACGATATTTACAGCTATTCTCGGTTTATACAAGAAGTGTATTCCGGCAACGCAATTCTAGTTGCGTTAGTAGATACTACAGTACCCGTATCTTTTTCTATTGGCTACAACTATGTGCAGCTCACTTCAACCAATTCGACGTATGATTTGGGATACCTATTTTACCCCACAGATATTATTAACTCAGTGCAGTTGAATACCCTGGTACGTACCAATATCCTGTCTACTGCTAGAGGAGTTGTTCGGCTGGATTCCACAAGTAAACTTAACACATAGCAAGAGCGATAACTAATATTTTAGGAGGTTTTATGGCAAATTACACAATTTCAGAATTCATATCTCATGCTCAAGCAGGAGACCCTATTGCGATCACTAAAAAAGAAGGTAACATTAAGGTGGTTATAAAAATAGGGGCACAAGCAATTGAGTTAGTAGATAGTCAGACAACACGATTGTTGACTGGCAGCGAGGGCACCAATAGCACACTTTTTGGGGGTACATTGGATTTGGGGACGTTGTTTTCAGCTAACCAGGTGTTGGAGAGCCTCCCCTTACGACAAGCTATTATTGAGGGATTAGTGACTGCTGCTGCCGGTAGTGTGGCCTTATCTGTGGTTCCTGTAGCGTAAAAAAATAATTGTTGCATTTACATCTGTTGTTTTATATATTGGGTACATAATGTCAATGATAGACCCTCAAACAAAAACGCGAAAGATTCTTAAAGAGTGTGGAGTATTCCATGATGGAGGTCACTATGTGTACAATAGTGGCTTACATGGTGATTTTTATATTAATAAAGACGCCCTTTACGCACACCCTTTGAAATTGGATGATGTCTGTGTGATGCTTACAGATTGCGCCCTCAATTCTTTTGGTCCTATATTTGATATTGTGGTAGCTCCGGCTACCAGTGGTATCGCGTTAGGGCAAAACATTGCTTATAACTTATCAATGGACCGCCGAGGAGAGGTATTGTTTGCATTCGCGGACAGGAACCCACACAGCCCTACTCACCGAACATTACGCAGAGGCTTTCAGCATCTTGTGAGAAATAAGACGGTTTTGCTGGTAGATGCTGTTGTCACTACAGGTCAGACCTTAGTAGCTTTAGCTCAGGCGGTTAATAGAGCAGGGGGTAGAGTTGGCGGGGCAGTGTCTATATGTGACCGTGGCAGTATACGTGTTCTCAGATACCTGGCATCCGAAGATGCCGCCCCGCCATCTGAGATTACTATTTCGGCACTAGTTGAATTGGATTTACAAACTTTTAAACCAGACCAGTGTCCATTTTGTAAATCTAACCGACCTATTGATATAGATTTTGGAAGTGGGATTCATGAGGATATATTTAGACCTGCAATTGTTGCGACTGTTGAAGACTACTAAAGATTATTGCTGAGGTGATTGGGGATGAGCATGTTAACAATTTTGATACCCGTTCTTAAAACTGGTTATTTGGAGTCTCAATTACACTGGCTTGACCAGCAGACCTACCATGACTTTGTTGTCATAGCCATGGACACTAATCATCACATAAATAAACATCAGTCTTGGATTAAGAAAGCACGCACTTTTCAATTTCACCATGTTCCCCTTGTACACAACATAGATTTTCCCAAGAGGTGTGATTTTTCAATTAAAAATAACCTGGCGCTACTGGCTCCGACTGAACGCTTTATTTTTTTAAGCGATACACACTATCCTATGCCTGGGTTTGTGGAAACGGTAGCTGAGGGGTTAATGAAGAACTGGCAACTGCCGGTCTTTGAAGCACCTACCGTACTATCTACAGCATATGATGGTTTTAGGCACACAGTCGATTTAGGAGGAATTACAACACATACATCAAGACCAGTATTTGTATTTGACCGTAAGACCTTCTTCTATATACTTAATGGTTTTGATGAGGCGTTAACCTATGCTGCCGACTATGAATTACTGGCGCATCGCATGGTGTATACAGGACAGCGATTTACGCAAGCAGCTAACCAACTGTACCACATACACCACGGACCTGACATTAATAGTTTTGGGCGACGTTGGCGTAAACCGTGTGAGAAGTGTGATAGCTTATTTTCTCGCTGGAAGTTTGATAGAGCCTACGACAATGGAGAGTTTCCTGAAGATTCTTGTGATCCTGATTTATTAACACAGATGGTGTCGCGTGACCGAGAGTTAGGTATCGCAATATTTCAATGTCCTAACTGTGGTTTTGGGGGTATGTTGAATCCTACGGAATACGAGAGGGTGATTAAACATCGTCATATTACCGACGCTCCGGTAGCAGGCTTTGATGGCCGCACGGGTCGTAACCTAGTTAAGATTTATGAGATTATGACGAGGCAAGTTAGTAACGATATTAATGCCAAGCTGGCGTATTTGATGACTACATACTGAGGAGGTTTAAATGTCTGCGAAAATATGCTCTATTCCCATCAAGATAAATATGCCTGAATTTTTCAAAGCCAAATGTATAAAGCCTCTTAAGGGAGTGTATACCCGAGGTAAAATATACAACATAAGAGTGACTTGCTTTATAGAGGACTCAATATGGGATGCCAACGCTCCCAAGTTGTTTTGCACACTGAATGACAAAGCAGAAGATTCTGCGATATTACTTGGTGACTTACTTACTCGTTTTAAGATGTATCCTGCGGTTAAGAAAAAGAAGTCGCTGGGTTCGTTTTTTGAATTGGTGACTAGATGATCACACACTAATAGGAGGTTAGGATGAGCAAGAGAGTTAAAATTTCTAAGAAGACCTTTGTGTTTACGCATGAGGGCGTAGGTATTAAAGAAGTTAAATTTGAGCAGCTTCGCGCGGGTGATATTTTTTATTGTGAACTTATGGATGGGGAGCTGGATGTTATGGAGTTGTCTGATCACACCGTAGCGTTTATTTGGGTGGCATTGACAGACCCGGCAGAGGACGCTTCAATACCTGACTGTATGAGCAAATGGTTTGTTGAGGTTAGACCTATAGTGGCGGAAGAAGCATGACTAACCGAGAAGCACACGAAGAGGCGGCAGGAATGAACCTGGATGATTCCTTTTTCAAGTATAATAATATTGACCCAGATGCTGAGTACACGGAGGTGGCAGAGGGGGAATTAATCCTACCACATGATGTGATTGAAACTACAGCAGACAGCTAGAATATGTTAAAAAAGTTATCTGTTGCCACTTTGCAGGTTAATGATTACGTACTATTTGAGTCTATGACTGATTTGTGGGGTATGCCTTATGGACATTCCGTTAAACCAGGTGACCGTGTATATTACCGGGTTAAGCAGGTATATCCTTCAGGTAGATATGTATGGTTGATTAACCCTAATACCAGTATGATGCTAGCAGATTCCGATTTTTCAGATGACAACACGCTGACTGTTCCTGCGCAATTTCCGGCTATACTACACGAGTGGGTGTTGCATATTAAGTTTCCAACAACGCGGGAGTTACCCTGGAGATTGAGGCTGCGCCGGGCATTAACAGGTCTGTTTATTCGAAAGGGTAAATCATAATGGTAGATACATCGCCAAGGGTGGGCAACAATACCTTTATCACTTTCAATACTATAAGAGGTACCGCCTACGATACTACCAGTGGCTACCCTGTATCTGATGCGGGGCTATTTGGCTGCTACACGGGTACTGCGGATTACAGCAACAGCACAATTGGTTCTGGGTTTGAAGGATATGATGCTGTCTTTGGAGATGCTGTTTCGACTTCTGGACCGCCCATGTTAGAACTCAATCCACCAAAACGTCGCAGAGTGCCCGTGCCGCCGCGTTTGCATAAGCATAAAGCACAGACATTAGTCAGTAACTTACCTAAATTTAAAGCCCGTCCTGCGCCTTGTCGCAGCCTGCGGACGAGCATCTTTAATACCCGGGTCTGCCGTAGGCGAGATCCCTCAAGAGGAAGACGATGAGCACAACCACAAATTCTGAAGCAGATAATGTAGTGAGGATGACGTTTGGTATGCACAAGGGTATACCGTTGGATGATATACCAGCATCTTACCTGCTATGGTTAATTGAAGAAGATGTAAATGTCATTCCAGCTATTCGAGATTACCTGGTGCATAATGAAAAGGGTATACGGAAGCAGGTAGAGGATGGGCTGGGTGACCAATGAGGGTGGATAAAGACCATCCGCCAACAGGCGGGACATATGGTAAATGGGAGCGCGGATTAGACCCGTGGCATAAAGATGCCTTTCCAAAGGAATTAGTAGCCACGGCACCTAACCAGACATCTACTCGAGAAGAAGGATGGTTTGAGGTGGATGCGTGGGGTAATCAAGTTGGATTTGTTCCTGACGGGGCGGAGATACTATGATTTGTTGGGTATCCGCTGCTTGGATAATATCATTTATCTTCTTCTTTGCATTGATTTGCATTATGGTTTCTGCTGCTCGTACACACAATCGGCGTAAGATAGCCTGGAGAACTACACGGGGTTGCTGCAACCATTGGTGTACAATCAATCATGAGTGCGGCCGCTACTTGTTCAGTGACATCTGTCTGCGTTCCTCCGTGTGGTTTGCGGGGAAGCATCGGCAGGCATGTGTTAGATATTTACATTACAAAAGTAAGGATTAAGCTGTAGCATGACGATAGTAAAATCAGATGATTTATTTGCAAGTCGAGTTAAGAATTCTACTTCTGAACGGCGTATTCAAGAGCAGCTCTATCGATACTTATTACGCAAGAGCCACCATGAGATGGCACCCAATATATCTTTGTATGAGTGGGAGTCTGACATGGTGAGCCTTACCAAAGCGGGCTACGTGCATGAATATGAGATTAAGATAAGCAGATCTGATTTTAAGGCTGACGCTCAAAAATACACCAAGCACATTGTGTTGGAACAGGGTTCTCGTAGTTTGCGTGATCAGGAGCTTAAATTACAAAAACATGACTTACTCTGTAACACTAATTGGATGTCTAAAAGTAAATTAACGGCGGATAACAGGATGGCCATGTCTCGGCCTAATTATTTTTGGTACGTATGTCCTACTGGTATGTTAAAAGATACGGAAGTACCCGCATATGCAGGGTTAATCCACATGGGTAACAGTGATTGGTATGCGGCCACGGTTATTAAGCAGGCACCTAAGCTGCACAGAGAGCCGATAACCTCCGCTCAGACCATGTCTATCCTTATGACATTACAATATCGCTACTGGCGGCTGCGTATGAATCGCCCAGACGGAGATGTATCACTCATCCCTCCTGAAAGCACTTTATCTGAGCCATTGGATGCAGATTTAGATTAAATTCACGTTTTTATTTATCTTACTAGTAATTATTATCATTTTGATAAAAAGTATTTGACTTTTGTTATTTTAAGTGCTATATTGTTATTATCGAAGTAATAATAATCAAAAATAAGGAGTTAAAATGAGAATGGTAAGGAGAGAAAAGAAATGATTATTATAGCTGATTCACTCGGTGAGTTAATTCATAAGTTTAGGAATACTCCTAATCCAATCACAGGACGTAAGCCTCTATTTAAGGATTTAACAGATGATATTATTTGGACTTCTGCTTTCTATGCGGGGCAAAGAGCGGCTCAATCTAAAGACACCCCAATCCACAAAGTTGAGGATGGAATTTGCCCGACTTGTTTAGGTTCTGGAGATATCGCTCCGTCTAATGAAGATGGGTTAACTTTGGGTGCTTCTTGCTTGGCTTGCGGTGGGTCGGGCAAATGAGGGGCTGTTAAATGAATGCTATTACGAAATCAATGGTTGCTACAGAGCAAGAGTTATTGGCGGAGGCCACAGATATCTTTGATACAATAGAGAAGCATAACCTATCAATACGCCGTATTCCTAATGAAGCCATCTCAATATTTTCTGATCGGCATTATAAAGCAGGAGATGAATATATAATGAGGCATGGGCACCGTTTTGTTCGTCGAGTGGCAATACCTGAGCATGCGGGTATGTATATGGTTAAGCAGGTGAACCATACGATGGCGGATGTTCATTGGAATAAGGATAAGGACAATTTAGCTCCTACATTGCAAGAGAGTGTGCAGTTATACTTACGTAAACTGGGATCTTAAAGATTAGAAAGTAATAATATTAAGGAGTTGTTAATGAAACCATCTGAAGCTATTGAGATTCTTAAGGGGTTACCTGGGGACATGGAAGTCAATCTAAACATAAGTGCACCTCAAATTAGAGGTGGGTATACGCCACAATCTAAGAGTAGGTTTAACGAGTACTCATCGAGTGATATCACTTGCCAACCAGGAGGCAGTTGTGCTGGTGAATCTCAATCTGAACGCTTTGGAAGTTAAGGAGTATCTATGCCAATCATAACCAGTATGCTCGATCAAGACCTTTACAAACTGACAATGGCGCAGTGTTACATGCATCGATTTTCGGGTGCGACTGCTAAGTCTGAGTTTAAAGGTAGAAATACAGATGCGGACTTATCTCAGGTATATGACAGGGTGAGGTCAGAGATATACTCATTAGAAGGTCTACGGTTATCTGATGACGAGGCCGCTTATCTGGAGACCATTCCTTTCCTGAAACCGGACTTTATTGATTTTCTATATGGGTTTAGACTACAACCAGAGCGTTACGTGAAGATGACCAAGCGTCCATTTAAGATTGAATTCGGCTCAGACATCTGTCCTATTATTTCAGAGTCTATGTTTGAGATATTTTCGTTGGCTATTGTCAATGAATGTTACTTCGATGCTGTAGACCCCGCGCCTAATTACGCAGGTGCTTTGGCCGCATTGGATGCCAAAATAAAACTTGCGGATGAGAATCCAGGGTTTACTTACTCTGAGTTTGGTACACGTAGACGACGTTCTAAACGCTGGCAGCGAACGGTCCTGGATCGTATCCTCACTAAGCAGCGTACCAAGGCACTGAGAGGTACCAGTAATGTTGCGTTTGCTAAAGAGTTGGGTATTAAGTACGAAGGCACCATGGGGCATGAGCTTTTACAGGCTGCTCAGTCTATGACCTGGTTACCAAATGCACAGAAGTGGGCGCTGGACGCCTGGATGCAAGAGTATCAAGGTAATCTGGGTATTGCGCTCTCTGATGTATGGGGTATTGATGCTTTTTTAGCGGATTTTAATAGCCTGTATGCCAGGATGTTTGATGGCGTACGCCACGATTCCGGCGATCCTTTTGTGTGGTTTGACAAGGTATATGCGCATTATAAAAGATTGGGTATTGACCCTAAGACCAAGACTGTGGTTTTCACTGACGGCCTCAGCTTCCCAAAAGCTATCAAACTATATAACTATGTAGACAATAGGATGAAAACAGCTTTCGGTATTGGTACTGACTTGGATAATGATTTTCCAGGTTCAAAACCTCTGAACATAGTTGTCAAGATGACAGAATGTAATGGCCATCCAGTGGCCAAGATATCGGATAGTCCCGGTAAGGCCATGTGTAGAGACCGTGTTTATACGCAATATCTACACAAGGTTATTGACAAGAAAAATAAGCAGTATAAAATATTAACTAACCATAAGGAGTGATTATGAAGTCAGGATTTAATTGGGAACCCGTTTTAAACAATATGCGCAGTAAGTTGCGGGATTACGTCGTAGGTTGTAATTTGAAATCCCTAGTACTTGGTGTGTCCGGTGGTATCGACTCGGCATTAGTAGCCGCTATTGCAAGTCCGGTGTGTTATGAGCTAAAGATTCCTTTAATTGGGTTCTACCTACCGACATCGTCTAATCAGGCTGACGAGGAAGTACGTTCTGTTGCTATTGGTCATGAGTTTTGTCACTCTTATCATTACTATGATATATCTGACCTAGTCACTCCGCTTATATCAGCGTGTCTGCGGAATTCAAATACGCTAAGTTCGGAGTCTCTAAAGACTCGTGTTGCTTTTGGTAATATCAAGGCGCGTATTCGTATGATTATGCTGTTTGACAAAGCGTTTGATTTTAACGGTATGGTTCTGGGGACTGATGTATTGACAGAATTGTATTTGGGTTTCTGGACGCTGCATGGGGATGTTGGGAATTATGGCCTCATTCAAAATTTGTGGAAGACGGAGGTTTATGACCTAGCACAGTGGATGGTGACCAATGAGAATGCCAACAACAAATGTGCAGCCAAGGCACTTACGGCATGTATCACTGCTACACCAACAGATGGTCTCGGTATCACCGATTCAGATTTGGAACAACTTGGTGCTTCGAGTTACACAGAGGTGGATAAGATCCTTAAGACCTGGCTTACGAATAATTATTTAATGTTTACGGATAGCCTTGATCTGAAATACGAGGGGCGAACAGAGGACTACGATACGTTTAAAGAATATAGAGACACACTCGCTACACACCCAGTTGTGCAGCGTTACGAACGTACTCATTTCAAGCGGCAGGACCCATGTAATCTTAGCCGTGTTGATCTGTTTGCTGGTATTAACTTAGAGGGGAGCTAATTATGATTGCTATTGGATTCATTGATGTTTTGAATGACTTTATGAAAGAAGATGGTGCCTTGTATGTTCAGGGAGCTAAGGAATTAATCACTCCGCTCAGGAAGTTATATTCCTCTGCAATCGATGAGGATATTCCAACATTCTTTGTTAGTGACCTGCACGATGGCACAGAGGTTGAGATGCAAGAGAATGGCGGTCCTTTCCCGAGACATGCTATGATGAATACCGAAGGCGCTAAATCTATCATCACACCAGAGTTAGACGATAATCAGGTAGTGTTTACTAAGAGGTGTTACGATGTTTTTGACCCACAGTTCGGGAACAAAAATTTAGAACCGTGGTTAAAAGAGGAGGGAATTGAGACGGTAATGTTGGTAGGTGTTGCATTTGATTATTGTGTCAAGGCTGCGGCTGTAGGTTTGGCACATCGTGGTATTAATACCTATATAGCTTCTAATTTTACTGCTGCAATTTCTCCAGCCACCACAGTTACCGCATTAGCTGAGATGTATGCAGCCAAAGTATCGGTGGGAGACAGCTTTTTCTTTTTTGGTCATGCAAATGATGACCGGTAAGGCATAACATGAAAAAACACCCTAAATTAAAAGATGACCTCTCAAACTACCGCCCAGAGATATACAAAGATCCGTCCGTAACTGTTGATGTTGCTATCTGCCGTTTGTATGCTAATACTCTCCAGGTGTTACTCATTAAGCGTGGGGAAGCACCCTTTAGAGGTAAATGGGCTTTACCCGGAGGTTTCCTAGATGTAGATAAGGATGAGACGCTATATGACGCTGCTTCTCGTGAACTTTTAGAGGAGACTGCTATTCAAGGCGGTACAGTATACTTAGAACAACTGGGTACTTACGGGGATAAGCGGAGGGACCCGCGTAAACGTGTGGTGACAGTCGCTTACTTTGCGCTACTCTCGCACGCTTCTCTGCAACGAATTAAACCAAAAGCAGGCGATGATGCTGCCGCTGCGGAGTGGTTTAGTATGACATTGGTAAAGATGGACCTGGCGTTTGACCATTCCAAGATTGTCTCTGACCTTCTTGCTAGACTACGCGGTAAGGCCTGGTATTCATCTGTTATATTCAGATTGCTTCCTGAGTGGTTTACCTGGACACAGTTGCAGGATGCTTACACGACGATTACAGGTGTTGAATATACCGCTACTAACTTTCGTCGTAAAATCATGCGGAGGTTCCAAATAGCTGTATTATCACACCCCGCACACCCAACGAGGGGGCGTCCCGGGCAGCTGTTGAAGTTTGTAGATGAGAAAGAGTTTTAAACTTTCATTAGCACACTGAAGGTGGTTTATTTATTTTTTTGTTGTTTTTTAATATTTAATTTTATTAGGTTACAGTGGTTAAAGATAGTGTTAAATAAAGAAAGAGAGCATTTATATGGCCAAGAGTCCTCCAAACACGCCTGCTCGGTCTTGTCTTACTTGTCAAAAGCATGCAAATATAGACACCAGAATTGCTGATATACAGCGCATATGTGACCGGAGGCAGGAACCCTTGCAGGTAGATACTAAAGTTGATATTATAGTGGATGAATGTAAAGATTGCTCATCTACCAGCCTTCTTAGGTGGGAACCTCTTGGGAGTATTGCAGACTTAGACACTGTGGATGACAGTACAATAAAATCATCTTTAAAAACAGATAATGTGTTGTGTAAACTATGTAAGACAGCGGCACCTCCAATGGGCTTACCCTACTGTGTTTCTTGTAAAGGCCTGATTAAAAAAATAAATCAGAATCCTACATTTGATGTGTTATCAAAATCTGTGCCGGCACTACTCTTAAGAGAGCCTATGCAATATCCCATAACTACAGATATGTGGCATGAACGAGGTTGTGAGAATGTTTTTTGCTTGCAGCACACTAATGAATTTAATGGTTGTCGTGGTTCTTTTTGTGCACATGAACATAAGGGATGGTCTTCATTATGTCAACCGAGGCAGTTATTTTTAAGGGCGACAGGGGATGCCGAGGTTTCTGTTTTAGGTGATAGCACATATAAAGAAAGAATATCTGCCTCTTCTCGATGGAGTGGCGAAGATGCTTGAAATATCAAGGGCTTAGAGGTGGGATAATAGGTATCATAGCCTTTATCACAAATCGAATATATTAAACTGTCCTCGCATTAACTGAGGATATTACTAAAGGATGAACAATGAAACTACCGATTTTATATGCCAGGGCTGAGACTGGCAAAGTTCTTGAATGGGAAATTGAAATTGAGGGTGCTAATTACCGCACTATTACAGGGCAGCAGGGAGGTCAGAAGACTACCAGCGCCTGGACTACCTGCAAACCAAAAAGTATAGGTAAAGCCAACGCCACTACTGCTGAAGAGCAGGCGCTTAAGGATGCCGAAGCGCAGTGGAAGAAGAAGAAGAAGAGTAAGGGTTACTGGGAGAACCAGACAGATATTGATATAGTTTTGTTTAATGAGCCTATGTTGGCTAACAAATTCAAGGAGCATAAGCATAAAGTGGTGTATCCTGTAATGGTGGACCGGAAATATAACGGTATGCGACAGATCACTATTGAAGAAGGGCCACGGACGCGCACCGGCGAGGACATTCTTTCCGCTCCGCATATTTTTGAAGGAATGAATAAAAAATTACTTAAAGTATTTCCTTTACTCTATGTGGATGGTGAACTCTATAACCATGACCTGAGATACGAGCTTAATGAACTGGTTAGTATCGTTAGGACATATGTTAACATCACACCGGAACTGTTACGACGTAGTGCTGAGATTGTAAAATATTACGTATATGATGGTTACGGATTCACTCATCCTGTAACAGGACAGGAGATTACAGAAGATATGCCTTGTGCGGAACGCCGTGAAGCTCTTAAGATACTGTTTAAAGATGCTCCTCCTATGTACCAGGTAGCAGACTATCGGTGGGCTAATAATGAGGCTGAGATCGAAGCCATATATAAGGAATATCTGGAGGATGGGTACGAGGGTGCTATTGTCAGGATGAATGTGGGGTACAAACACAAGCGGACAAATGCGCTGTTGAAAATGAAGCCTGAAGATGATGATGAATTCTTTATTCTGGATATTAAAGAAGGGGAAGGTAACTGGGCAGGTAAAGCCAAGGTTATTACAGTGCAGATGATTGCAGGTAAACTCTATGATGTGAATGGTAATAAAATGGATGGTGCGGGTAAGGTATTTGATGCTACTTTGAAGGGGCCTATGGCTACAGCCGCTGAGATACTAATCAATAAGCAAGATTGGATTGGGAGAGTTGTTTCTTTAACTTACAACGGCTGGACAGGCAAATTAACACCTAACTACGCACAACTTAATCCTAAAAATTGCTTCAAGGGTGACCGATGAAAGAAAAAATTGAAAGAGATGACCGCCGCCGCGTGGCTATGCAGCGGTATCATAACGTTCCTCAGTTGTATGGTCGGGGATGGATTAAGGCAGACAAACTACTACCAGAACATGCCATGGTTATTGGGATTATTCAAGAAGTAGTTACGGCTGAGAATAAACCTAAATTTTTTACACACGACGTAGGTGATATACTGTTTCGGAAGGCGTTTGTTCATTTTAATGATCTGGCCAAGTGTTGGCAAGAGGGGTATAGCGGAGCTTGGGTCGATGTAATATACTGGGTGGCGTTGCCTAAACTTCCCATCAAGTGTCGATTCAAATCTAAAGGATTTCCACTCCCCCCAGATGTTCTCCAGCATGCTCGCGCTGAGCGTAAGAAAAGGAGTCGTAAATGGATACTGCTGTAAAAACACGAGTAGGCATATTAGGAGGTGCCTTTAATCCTCCCACCATAGGCCACCTGGAGCTTGCACAGGCGGCTGTAGCTCGTAAGGCAGTAGATGAGGTATGGATCACCCCTTGCCTTGGTCATGCCTTCGGTAAGCAGCTTGTGGATTACGATCACAGAGTCAAAATGTGTGCGCTTATGTTGCCTATATCCTCTTTAAACTCCCCATCTAAGATGTCCGTGTTTAGTTATGAGGAGACACTTAATCTAACATCAGGGCACACTTATGATTTTATAACGCAGTTGTTGGCTGACCCTCTGTTCGCTGCTTATGAGTTTAGCTACATTATTGGACAAGACAATGCAGACACTATAAATTCTTGGTATAGGTATGAGGATTTGCTGAAGATGATTCCCTTTTTGGTATTTCCCCGAGTGGGAGAGGGAGGTCTACAGGAGTGGTACAGAAATCCTCCTCATCAAGTTTTTCCGCACGCCCATATATCAGATACCTCCTCCACGGCTGTGCGAGATAATCTGGTAAATAAGAATCTTAAACAGGCATGTGCGATGCTACACCCCTCGGTGGCGGGATATATTGAATACTACAATCTTTACTTATCTTGACAAAACATTTACTCGGCGTAACACTGCTTTGGATATTAAGAAGATGGTTTCATCATCCTGTGTATTCGAATTAATCTTGACAGGTATAAGCCCGTCTTCTATAAACCTTTCTCCAATCTCACGGTCAGTCAAGGCGGCTACTTCCTTTTCACCGTACTTTGATATTGCTAAATAGCGAGCATCTTTTGCATGCCCGGTTCGGTCGCCGAAGCTGACCGACTTATATGTTAAAGTATCTACGAACTCCGCGTTATTACTTGGCGGTGTCTCTACTGGTTTACTGATTTTGATTTCTGGTTTACTCATTGAGGACTCCTATTCTAATTTGTATTATTTTTTATTACGCCGCAGGCCGCCTCTGCCTCTTCGAGCGGCAGCTGCCGGGTTTCTACCCACTTAAGCCCACCGAAAATATTACGATAAATATATTTTTTTATGAAGGTGCGACCACACTTAACACAACCGCGTCTAGCCAAGACTCCACGTTTTACTAACCCCAAGGTTAAGGGTATGTGTTTGAATTTATGTATATGCATGTTCCCCCAACAGGTTAAAAGTTATAGTTTTCCCAGCCACTATTGCGAGGATGGTTTATGGCCGCAGCACCATCATCATTTATTATTTTTCTAGGTGAAGGGCAGTCCCATATAATGTGGTCATAGATAAGACCTATAGATTTTAACAGTCTCAGGGTTTCGGTTGTAGAATATATAGAATCAGGTGCAAACCATGCACCACGCAGCGTAGTCAGTATAATAAGATACCCGTCTGCATGTGCTTTGTTAATTTTTTCAACGGCCTGGGATAGTGGCTCACCCGACTCACTACTTATTATAGTGCCGTCAATGTCGATGAACAGAGTGCCTCTGACAGTGTGTACTTTATCAGCCATGTAGTTTCCTTTGTTTTAATTTTAATCGAGTAGCGTTTAGTTCTTTGGGTGTTATATTTCGTTCTGTTAATCCATGTGAAATGAAAGTATCTGTACAACTTTCTTGGTATTTACGGGCATTCGTTCTATCTTGCAGATAAGCCTGCATTTTAGTCGGAGGAGTTTTTGCAGTTATTGCATCCCATTCTAAGCAAGTGGAATATTCCGAAGGGTGTTTAGCATCCGGTGGGAATATTAATACATGGGCTTTAGACCCGAATCTTTGCGACTTTAGTTGAGTGAGTATCATACTTTGTTATGCTAATAACGGTTTTCCTAGAAGTTTATTCTTTCTCTGTACTAATGTATTCTGGACTGGAGGATATACAGCCCCGCACATAGCATATGGACTACCATCGTCTTGTAATACAACTATCTTGTCTCCCACATTTAATTCAAGTTCAGCTAGAGATTTAGCTTTTTGAGGTTGAAATAAATTTAGTTGCGCAAACCATTTTATGTACTGCATGTTGTTCCTTTACATTATTTTTTATTTTTAAGGTGTATACTCCATACAGCATTTTCTGGTGTCTCGAAGCCGCAGATGCAGGTATATGTATGTGGTGACCATCTAGGGTCTTCATGTTTAACATGTCGATGTAGTCCGTCATTAATTAGTGTGACATCATCAGTAGTTATATCCATCCAATACGCAACCTCCGCTGTGTCCCCCGGTCTCTGTGGAATTATCCAGAGTGGTTGGGAGTCCGCCGTTGTGGTGTACCAGCCTTTTTCCCATTCTGGTTGTCCTTTTCGTATAATTAGTAGCGGGTGCGCACCTCCCCACATTTCTGGAGGAGGAGTCACCTTTGTGGCATCATACCAGGTAAATGGTTTTATTTTTCTTACATACTTAGGCGCACACATTGTCCCTCCGATTTTATTTAAGATTTACCAGATTTTGAAGGTATTGCAAATCCCACCAGATGTGCTCGTATAGGTTTTCCTTCATCAGCAGGTGTAATATACGCGGCACCTTCAGGAGTGGTGAATATTACCCGCAATTCAATAGGACTACCTTTCGTAATAGATTCCATTACGGGAAGCTGCATTAAAGGTTTATTGGTCTGCTTATCATTCAGTATCAATAACTCTATATTTACTTTAGTATACATATCATTTTGCATGTATGCTCCTCAATCTGCCTGCCCAAAAAATTTCAATATGCCGGGTGTCTGCTTACTGTTTTTAAAGGGGTAACTGTTACGTTCTCCAGGCTGATAGGCGCCCATCAACTTAGATGCTAGCTGCGACGTGTATAGTTCGATCGGTTTAGCTTCGCAGGGGGTATATGCGTCTTGTTTTAATAATAGGGCATCTCGGCGGCTTCGGGTTACTTGTACATGCGAATGACTGGTCGCAATAAAGATACATAGTGCTCGTTTATCTGGACCTAATTCTTCTAATGGTTTAACAAAGCAAGTTTGGTCTTCATTGACATGCCATCGGTTTAATTCAAGATTGTGTTCCATATTACTCCTCACTGGTTGACTTGATATAGGTTAGGCTTGCTTCTATGGCCTCCATAGCGATAACTGTTCCTGCCAGCCGCGGTGGAAGCAAGCTCTGCAACCAGTCGAAATCCGCAGGCACTAGGCTTTTTTGCATGTTTTTAGGTAGTTGACTTTTATGTACATATACAGTCACATGTTTATCAGCTGCCCCTTCATTACGCACCGTCAATACCATGAATCGATAATCAGTGTCATTAGCACCGAAATCAAATAGACCGGAGGGTGAAGTTTTTATTGTAAGGTTTTCAGCCTCAGCTACCGCCTTGTTAAGCTGCTCGATATATTGTTTTGCTTTAGCTACGGACATTAGCAGCTCTTCTCCCTCACCTAATAGGACATGCACAGCTTCTGCACTATTATTATACCATGCTCTCATACCGCCTCCATTAATCATTTTGATTGTTATACATATAAGGGAAGCAGATCTCCCTTGTTCTCTGTTCACCTACTGCCCGTTTGACATATTCCCAGTTTTCTCTTTTGTGTAGCAGCTCTGTAGCATATGCTCCGCATTTTTTACAACAGACCTCTTTACCTTCGACATATTTAAAAACTTTTTTGTGCTGTGCATCTCGGTGTCCGTACCAGAAGACTTGAGATGACCCTATATTCCCCGTACCAAGCCAGTGATGTATATTTAATTTGCAGGCTATATTTATAAAGGGGAATGGCAGCCCATGATATAACCAGATTAAAAAGAACGCGGATATCACCAGACCACCCCCGAACGTGATGAGTGCAATAGAATTAGGATCTAAATCCAGTTTACCCAGGATAATGAGTAGCACCCCTGGAATAAATAAAGATAAAAATAATTTAATCATACTGTTTTCCTTTTACAATGGTTGACTACAATATGGGCAGGTCACAAAACCGGTAAATTCTTTTCCAAGGCGTAACCACTCATGGTATTGACAGGTTGCTGGTGCGATTGGTAGTTTTTGTGGAATAAGTGTTATAGTTTTAGTATGATCCTTTGTAGCCGCTTCATACCCTGCAACAAATAACGCCCATGTTTCTCCTGCATAGTGTTCTCTTTCAATCCAATACATAATGTTGCGATATTTGTCAGTTTCTTTAAAGGCTGCCCATGCAATCATTAGAGGATCATCCGCAGGAACTTGTTGGAATGCGCTCATTTTATATCTCCTTTTTATCAGGGGTAGATATCTTTTCAAAAGGCGGACAATTCTTAGTAGGTGGTGGCCTATTTTTAAAACTATCAAGATATACATTCCACGCGGCATCATATGCTGCCTGGTCAGTTATAATTTCTTCAGAACAGTAGCTACATCGTTTTTTGTATTGATATGCTTCAGGCGGATGTCCTTTAACAGGAACCCAAGCATGCTCACCGCCATTTTGACAAGGAGCTTCAAATGTTTCATAGTCAAAACTTATACAGGTAGTGAACACAAAAGTTTTACCACATGCGTGACATTCTTGTGTATAGGTTTCATTTTCACTATAACCATATCCATCGTCATGATTGATTTCTACTGCGGCAGAGCAGTAGGGGCATTCGGCGTCAGCCATGCTGCACCTCTCTTCCATGGGCATCACATGCATACATAGCCTTCAACAAGAAGGGTTTTAACCGTTCACACATAATCTGTATGGCCTTTTCTTTAGAGGGTGCTTTAAAGGCTACTCGGTGTCCAGCTTGACCATCCTGTATTCGTTCTAACTCATAAAATAGTTCACCCATTAAATCATCTAAGAAGAATCCAAAATGATTATTACAGGTACCGCAGGCGTCACATACGTCTTTACGGGTGGTCTGTTTATTCATACACTCTGCCCCGACACGAACGTCCATGCAGGGTTGGCGAGGTTGTTTTATAGATTCAGACATCAGCATTCCCCTTGTTGGTTAATACCCTTTGAGTACCGGTTTTTATTATTGCCAGCAGTTCATTTTGTGGTTTGTTAAAGAATTGAAACATACTATCTGCCAGTTTAACCAGTGATAACATGCTTAGATGGAAAAACTTTGCCGCTTCTTCAGAGTATGGTATTTCTTGTTCTGTTTCATCCACCTCAGCCATATGACGACGTAGACCGCACCAGCTTTCTAACTCTTTTCCCCAATGGCCAAGTAACGTGTCCTCGGCAGAGGTGTAAGTATAGTAAGAAGTACCATTTGCCCGATACACGGTGACACGTGTCAGGATATATGCTCCAAGAGATATTGAGTAAGCCTCCCGATTAGAGCCAGCATGGATATCTCCGAAAAAAGGGTGCTTTTCCCACTCCCAATCATTGGGGTTTTGTGGGCTACAGGCATTAGGTCTATAGTCAGCCCCATCCCGAACAAATGACATCTTGGCTTTCACGGTGTATCGTATAACTAACTCTTCTTTACTGGTTGTACAATAAGCCTCTTTATATGTTCTAATAACTAGGGATTTTAAATCTTCTAAATTATGAGAATAAAATACACCCTGTCGGTATGCTGAGATGTCTGGCAGGGACTGGTCTGCATAAGCTATAACCTGGGGATCTTCGGTTTTACATGCAAACCGACCTTTAGTATCCACTTTTATTGGCAGGTCTATCATAGTTGCTATTTTTCGAGAACCACCTACATCATAAATGGTGTGTATTAATCTTGTTAACTTAGCCATACGTTTATATCTGCTCCTGTAGGAATCGACTTGTATTTACGCCACGAGTACTCATGGCGGTGTGATTTACCCAACATTCTTTATCCGGGCAGTATTCCAGCGGGTATATATGCCCGGAGTTTACTGCTGTGGCGGTCTTAGCATTTTTCTCAATACTCTTGACTACTGCATTAACCACTCCGTTGTCCGTCATAATACCTATAGGCATACTAGTTTCAAGATCCTGTTGGGGTATTTTATGTCGATTGAAGAAGTTTACATTTAAAGGTTCGCTTTCACCAATTGCTGCGATTATATCCGAAAGAGCCGCTACTGGCATGCCACTCTTATAAATTTCACCGAAACCCAATAATTGTTTGTACTCTTCGTTTTCCATGCAGACTCCTTATAAAAGATGAGGTACGTTCGATAATTCACCGACACCGCGCCAGAAGGGTTGTCGCCATTTTAGCACTATCTCTGTGCGGCCTACACCAATATGATAATGCATCCAGTGCCCCATAACTAAGGTGCGTTTACTGGTAGAACCACTGGCATAATACTGTCGCTGTTCAGCAGTTAATTTAACATTAGCCCCCAGGCGTATTTTGAGGAAGTGGTGTCGTGCTTTTAGCTTGCTTATGGCCGCTTTTTTAGCTTTCCCACTCAGCTTGCTAATTTTACGATCTACGTCCGCCCAACCTTCGTAGTAGGTCTCTGCGTCTGGTGAGCACACATATAGCAATGTATTGAGGATGAAATTAAATAAGTATGCGGCCTTATCCAGATTATGTACGCCACCTGACAGTACCAGGAGGCTGTCTTTACTGTGATGATCAATTTGGGCCGTGATCTGTGCTTTAAGGTCTTGGTCGCCTGTGATTACAAACCGGAAGTATGCAAAAGTGTCATCATGTTCATCTATTGAGTTTCCATTGGCTGCGCCCACAGCCATTAGCCTCAGTTCGCCATCAAGATAAGACACATATATTTCAGATAGCCGGTGGTACCCAGTATCAGGATTGTACAGTTCTAACAGAGTTTGATTTTCAGGTAATACAAATAGTTGTTCTTGATAAGGAGTTCTTAATTGATTTCCTATCACACCTTTGATGTCAGTGTTGGACAACATCAAGGTAATATCTGGTTCAAGCACAAATATTTTTTCACCGTGCTTACGCATGGAGTATAGGTGAAATAGCAGTTGTAGCGTGGAGTTCATGCTGGCAAACTGCGGGTTATTTTCATCCCCCACCATAATTCGCATAGCTGGAATCTCTACAAATTCTTCAAAGTTTCGGGCATTCGCCTGGTCAAAAATCTGTAGCAGGTTATGGTCCACAATGCTGAGCAGCCGCTCATAATGACTGCGTTTCATCATAGCCCAGGTACCTTTATAAACTTACATTTGAATTCTTCTTTTTCACGGACAAAGAACTCCTTACGGGCGAGTACCCCCAATTGTCGATACGCCACCATTGTTTGGCCATCATGATCATTAGTGGTATTTTTTACTATTCCCACAATCTGATAACTAGCTTTTGTTTTTATATTTCGGAATATTGCGTCTTCTACAAGTTCTTCATCGAGGATATATGGACGAGTATCTGGCGTTGTTATGGGTGATGGTTTGGGAGCATCTTCAGTTGGTGATGTACGTTTAATTCCCGCCTCGTGATCTATTACCTTTATACCGAAATCAAATACCACTTGAGAGAGGTCAGAATAAGTACGGGTAATACAGCCTGGTGCCCGGACGATGAATTGCGTGTCCATCTCCAATACCACTTTGCCGTCTTTTGATGAATTTAATATTGTGGTGGCCATGTTAACTCCCTTCTGTATTAGTAAAGATCAACGAAGCATGGTGTTGCATCACCCATCCAAGCACCGATTTGATTAAACTCAAAAAATTCTTCTGCATCTTCATACGACATTCCATCGCGCTGAAGGTTGGCTAAAACCTTAGCTCTATCGTAGGCTATTATAGGCTCTTGTCCGAAGCGGGTGCATATACCAAGAATACAATCATCATAGCCGGCCATCTTAAGTGCATCTGGGTACTCTTCTGAGATCCTGGCGACACGGCTTATGATTTTTGTGTTTTTTACTTTCCCAGCCTTAGTTTTCTTTACAGCGTTACGAATCATGTGAATCCTTTTTGTTATGTCTCTTATACGCAGCTTTACTTAATTTAGCTTTATGTTCTTGATTAAATATTCGTTTTCCTGCCTTGTACTCGCAGGTATATCCTCTTTTTTCAACTACGATTCTGAGTTGATAACAATTGCAGCATAATCCTTTTCCAACATGCTTTTTATCAGTACCTCCACAATCGATACATGCATCATATTTTCTAGCCCATTTACCCTTTAGTCGAGGCGCTGAAGAAATTTCTGACCTAGTGCGTATACGAATACCTGCGGTCCGTAGTATACCGGTAATTATGGCACCATATGTGCCACATTGTTGTGCAATGTTTGTACACGTTACTCCTTTTTTATACATTGCTAGTATCTTACTTATCGGTATAAATTTGATTGTTTTCTGTTTTTGGCTCATAATTATATTTTACCCGCGCAGCATTTCTTATACTTTTTACCTGAGCCACAAGGACAGGGTTCATTCATACCTATCTTGTCTTGCTTTACAGCGGGGACCCGTGCTTTATCAGTGAATAGTTTACCATCATGGTGGTCTAACTCATGTTGCATGACCACCGCTTCAACACCTGCGAACTCTATCTCACGTGCGGCTTTGAGGGGGTCTGTGGGGTTCTCTAATAGCTTTATAAGGTCGATGAAGCCCACAGTAGCCAGCATATGCCGGTCGGTGTTATGATATACTCCAGGCATACTTAAGCAGCCTTCTCCTTTGTACCTCTTCATGATGGAGCTGCGGAGTAGGGTGGGATTGACCATCCAGAGTAGTTGTCCGGCCTGGAGGGTGCGACTGCCTCTAACTGCTCTAGGTAGCACTGCTACAGATAAGCGTGGAGTGTCTACAGCTTCCTGGGATTTGAGCTGCCGAGCTGCTAGTCCGTATCCTATTATGTTTCCTGCATCAAGTTGTATATTTTTGAAGCAATCAGCGAGTGAGTTTATGTCTGCATAGGAGAGGGTTTTGCCTAGGGTATTCTGCTCTATTTTGTTTATGAGTAAAATTTCAGACATTTCTTCTGCGAGGACTCGGCAGTGCTCTATCTGAGTGGCATCGCCTATATCTACTTCAGTAGATATTTTACGTAGAACCGTAGTGTCTTGGGTAATTTTGGCAAACTTCTCGGGGTAACGATTGTGCATACCAACTCCTATTATTAGTGTGAATATTTGTGTAAAGTTAAAGTAATAAAATAAAACAGTAAAAGTCAACAAAAAAATAAAAGGATATATTATTTTTAACATTATAAAAATACTTGACTTCAGAAGTTTTGAAATTTATACTCATCAGTGAACATTATTTTAATAGGAGGATATATGCCACGTGACCCTGATGATTTTTCAAGTATGGATATTGATGACATCGATCCACAAGATATTGAGGAGGAGATCGATGCTCTGGCTGCTGAAGATGACGCTATGGCATCAGCAGGCAACTACGATGATGATGCAGACCCCGAAGAGCTTTCCATACGGGGTCTAGGAGAATTGCCAATTCCGGTTGACGAGGATGATGCGGATGAGCAATAATCTCCGTCGAGCATTTGACCTGGTATTGGATCGCACCAATAGGGGGCGTATAGTAGCCTGCGGTCGGATAAGTGGTTTTAAAAATCAGCGGTATATCATTATAGAGCTTATGGCTCAGGCTGGCTTTATCACGGAGATCTGGGATGACCGCTCACCTGTTAAAGTGATTGACTCCTTAAAAGTTGGTGAACAAGTAATATTAAAAATAATGAATAATGAGACCGCTATGTGGGTTCCTGATTACCCTGACACCCACATTCAACAGGAGCGCCCGGCCAAATCTACTTATAACAGGAGACAACAACCTCCAAAAGAGAATAGTCAGGGAGTAGGTACTCCACCCTCTGCACCTAAGCCCCAGGCGACACCTGCACCGGTTGTAAATATTAGATCTAAGGAGCAAGCCCATGGCAGCAATGGTTAACTTAGGTGGAATGTTTGTCAATCCACTTAATATAGAAGCAGTCGAGGAGGCGGAGGAAGTTCAGGAAACCAAGCGAGAAGGTATGGTGACCTCATCTACAAAGGTGAAAGTGATCAATATTAGTATGAAGAGTGGAGCTATTCGAACCATTGAGGCCAGTTCTCAAGACCCGGCCATACAGCAGCAGTTACTACATTCAGTCATACATGATATTAACATAGGGCTTAATGCAGATATGAATTCAATAGCAGGCTAAACGCTTATCTAAGTAAGGGGAGTCGATGTTAATTAGAATCAACGGTCAGCAGAGTTTTGACCCTACCGATATATCCACAGTAACCGAGTTAGAGCCGCAGGCAAAGCCAGTGTTGGGTGCTGCATTTGATTTTAAATCAGACCTTGTATTATCATTTAAAAATGGGCATACCTTGAGGCTTGTAGGAGTATCTGAGGAAGAGCTGCATGCACGTATTGCAGATGCACAAGCAAAAGTAGTCGCCCCTAGCACTGTTATGAATGAAGAGGGTTACAACATAGAGGCTGCTGTTAATGATATTATAAAGGAACTACAAGCCATCAGGGAACACGTCCACACTACTGCGGAGATGGTGACGAGGATGGTGATGACTCAATGACCTTGTTAACCCCAGAAGATTTACTACAGTTGCTTCCTATAGCCGCAGTAGCTGATTTTTAATGTCGATTGTGTTTTGGTACAGGCGGTTGTATCGGATGATGATCCTGGCAACTATTGTAGGATTAGTGTGTGCACTTGATTGTTTACTAATTAGTATTTATAAATAAGGAGCTAATATGGCGGATGAACAGAAAAGCGTTAATGACATTCTGGCCGGAGTGGCCGGAGCAGGTGTAAATTGGTCTGAGTTTAAAGTTGAGGGCACAGGTATTCTCAATAATAAGCAGGTGACAATTAGTGTTGAGGTTGAAGAGTTACCAAAAGAAGAGAGTTGACATTATGGCACGCAACAAATTTCAAGAGCTGTTATTGCAAAATACGGGAAGTATGCCTCGCCTGGAGGAGCTGCGGATAGTCAACTTGCTTGATGGGTGTACTGATACTATGCCTTTATCCATATGGGAGGAGTTTCTGCGCAGTACCACTTTCCGATTTTATGAACCCACAGCGCAAACCCACTTCTCGTGTTAATTATGAATGTCATATGGTTCCCATTACCTGGTGGTTGGGTTTTTGAGCTGGCGGGATTTTATTTTATTAGAGACTTTAAGGATGGGGTATCTTTCTTTGAGTTTAATATAAACCTGGATTTGTTTGACATGGAGCCTAACCCTAAATTCTCAATACATTTATTATTTTTAAATATTAACCTGCTGGAAATATCAATCTACAGAGAGAGCACGTGATGAAAAAGTTTAAAGATCGAACGCCAATAGCATACCTAATAAGGATTAACAAAAAGTCAATAAAGCGCAACCCAGATGCAGGCAGAACTAATAAAACAGTACAAGGAAAATCACATGTATATATTACACAGCTTGTGGTTCAGGATATAGAACAGACAATATTAAAAGGGAAAAATACACCCACAACACCTCCTACCTCCAGAGAGTTTGTACTACAAGATTTGGTGGATGGCCGGGTTACTAGCTATAAGATTTTATCAACTGAGAGGGATATAGATATGGCGCTTAAACCATATGGGGGCAGGCATGAATGCTTGCGACAGTTATGGGATGGCAAAATAGATGTGTGGCAGCTTGATAAAAGAGAAGAGAAAGATACTCAGAATATAGCTTGGTTGACGCCTGCACCTGATTTTCTGTGTAAGTACGTGCCTACGAAGGTGGAGTGTTACAAATGTGGGGCTACTTTCACACACACAGATTTGCAAGCTGACGCCTCTTTTGAGGGTTCATGTACGAGTACCAAATGTCCTAAGTGTGGCGTATGGGATTGCTGTGAGCTTGAATATGAGAAGCTAACAAAGGAGACGACTCGTGTACGATAAAACAGTTCATAAGGTCGAGATGGTCCCAGAACCCGGTGAATTTGTGGGTGATATACCTCCCCGGCAGGGCATACTCGTTGGTACTGACATGGGTATTCTAAATTGGACAGTAAAGGAGAGGATTGGTTGTCGAATTGTGCGGTGGGGTTTAGTGGAGGCCGATGCTGCTTTTGAGAATCCGCATGCTGCTTTTACCAATATAAATAGTAAGCTCGGTCGAGAAGACCTGATGTTAGGTATGGAGGTAGGTTGTATAACCTTTCGAGGCATTGTTAAGGCGGTTGTAACCAGTATCGGCCTTAATTCCGGGGATGGGGCGTGCGCCATGTGCGGTAATTATATATTGCCGCTCAGTTATGATCTGGAATACGCTGAATGGGTGAATATAGGCTACGGCAATCCAGCCGCTATTAGTAAAATAAAATTTGATACTCATGCGAGTATTCAGTGACAGAGTTAATTAATACCCAGCCTCCTTTTGATTGGGGCAACAGGCAGGCAGACACCTGCATGTGTCGCTGTGATACCTTCTATCGTAGTCCGTCTAGGCTGGACATGAAGCTGCTTAAGTTGTTTTCAAAATTACCAGGTCCAGGTTGTGGCCGCACAGATAATTTGCGAGGTATATCCTCTGACCCCGAAGAGATGGCTATAAAATAAAAAAGCCTGGAAGCTGCTTATTGTTTACTTAGGCAGCCCAGGCTAATGAGAAAAATGTAGGCGGCGAGAATCGAACTCGCGTCCTGTTAACTTTAACCAAAACTTCTACATGCTTATTCCGATTCTTAGCTTACTCTGAGGTGGTGTTTCGGACAAAACCTGACCCTCAGCAGCACTATTTGATAAGACCTACACGAGCTTAGGCAGCTGCGCGGAATTCTTCATTTGCTTTTACACTGGCAAGAGAAGCCATGAAGCAGGCTTCAATCGCTGCGCTCTGGCGTATAGCCAAAGAAACAACTTTATCGTTGTTAGTTATTACTTAATAGAGTGATTAAAGAGGCCAACTATCATCCTCTGCATGCAAGCCCTGATCTCCCTTACCAGTCGAAACCAATGCGCCCACGTCAATTATTTCAAATAGCAGTCAGATTATAATATAATCAATATGCAGCAAATGTCAACTAGTATATATAGTGTATACTACCACCCCTGGTTTTTTATTTTTCGACGTACATATTTTCTTGTGTTCTATATATTTTCGAGAAAGCTGCCACCTAGATTCCAGCGCCACGCGGGGTTCAGAGTTACCTCCTCCTACGATACAACCTTTTTTAGGGTCCTTACAAGCCTTACAACCTTTGCAGGCAGGAGATGCTAGTTCCTGCTTAACTTGTATATAGATATCTTGTAGTTCCTGTAGAATAATTTTTTGATTTTTAGTTTCTATCTCAATTACCAGTTTCATTTGTGCTCCTTGGTGGAGGTGTTGGTTTTGCTCGCCAGTGTGTGATGCGCCGGGTATCAGTCTGCCAATGTCCATTTCTAAATATTGCCAGTACACAGTTATTAGCCTGGGCGCTGTCGTTGAACGCTGCGAAGGGACTTTTGTCCGACCACTTATAGTGTGCAATATATTCACCATCTGCTTCTGGTAGTCTGTCTGCACAAGGTATCCAGGCATTGGCCGCCGCTAATTGTTCTTTGAGATGATCCACTTCTTGTAGCATGGCTAAGATTAGCCCGTCACCGCATAAGTCTCGCCAAGGTTCCCCATGTCGAAGTGCTTCAAATAAAGCTGTCTCTTCGTCAAATACAACGGTGTATTTTTTATCTGCAAAGTTATGTCTCATCCTATATCTCCTGTATAGTCTCTTATTGCTTTGAATACCGCTTGGTAGCATGCATTATATACTCCCTTTCGGCGAGCATCAAATTCAGTTAAGCCCGCAGCGTTTAGTGCCCTGGTTATGGGAGGCATATAAGCGTTTACACGTTTATCTCCTTGTGCCCATGACTTAGATTTTATACCCTCCTCTTTTTCGTTCGGGGGTGCAGGGGGCATCGTATAATGTGCGCCACAGATGATGCATCGCGCAGCTAACAAGCCATCTTCAATAATCCGCATACCTTGAAATTGCGCGAAGTGTAGTACATTTTTACACTTTCGGCAGGTTGCTGTTTCTTTTTTTAGTTTACCCATGAAATCTCCTTACCATAAGTCTTCACTCATTAACACTGTGCGTACTTTTTTAATTGCTTCACCTTTAAGTTGGCCACATGTGATGGCCAGATCATAGCTATCTTGTCTATTTAAGAATCTATCTTTGCTAGTTAAGAACCCTTGTATACAAGGTAGTTTTTTCATTCCTTCAGGGTCTTTTAATTTAGCTATAACTGAGAATGTCAATATGCAGTTGTGATGACGCCTTCCCGTAATAACGAACCCTTGCTGTATGTTTCTTGGTTGGTGGTCATATTTGAGTCCATCGTCGTAATGGTTTGCAGCACATAGTATATACTCTGGTTTGCCGTGACCCTTACACCAAGGTGGGCAATCATCTTCTAATAATTCACTCATCCTATTAACTCCATACCGGCTCGGCGCATGTGTTCTATCACAGTTTGCATTGTGTTAAATAAGACTTGGTTTATTTTTTGTTGATTACTTAAAATCACCCATAAGAACGATTCTCGAATATCCATTTCATCCAACAGTAACAGGGCATCCTCTGATAGCTCTACTACAGTAATTTTGGCATCCAGAGGAGCTTGTGTGAAAACTGTATATTGATTTAGTAAAGATAGTAGCTGCATGTGTGCATCATAGTAGGCCTGAAGAGACCAGTTAACATCTTTTTTATGTGTTACTTTGTAAGGTTTTACCTTGGTTTGCTCGCCTATTAATTGCGGCTCTATGATTAATAGTTTTTCCAATAGCGCGACCGCCTTATATTCCCACTCTTGACCGCGATTTTTATTTTCCTTGAGTTTTTTATAATTTGCATAGTCGTTAAGATTACACCAGTTAGATTTTGTGTCTGTTATTTCTGCACATACTTGTTTGAATAGTCGGAACCATTCCTGATGTCGTCCAATATGGATATAGTTTAAAAGGTCTCGAGTGCTTGGGAATGTTTTGGGGTCCAGTACTTCTGACCACCAGGCCGCGTCGTCTCTCCAACCGTCACCATCTCGCTCATATGTGCGATAACCACCCACACCAATAAAAGATACCTTCGCTACGCAGACGGGGCAGCTAGCTTCTTGTGGCCACTGGTTGATACCTTCCTGGGCTAGTCTTCCGCAGCAACTGTATGTAAACTTTCCTTGTTGTAGTTGGGGAGTGTGATCTTTAAGTAAATAGTCTAAATAGTCTCCACTATGGTGGGGTTTTATGCCTGTATTTGTTAACATGTGTTCACCTCATAAAGTTAATATTTATTGTGTCTGCGTCTTTCACCAAGGTGGGCAATCATCTTCTAATAATTCGTTCATATTAATTACTCTAGTCCTATCTGACGTAAAAAGTTAATCCGTTCGTTATGCTTACGTTTTAAGCGTAGGCATTCATAATGACACCAGCAGCCATGCCAATCAGCACGCTTACCGTATTTTCGGTGCAAAATACCCATGGTTTTAAGATTATCCATTGTTATCGTTGGCCAGATATCAGACCATACCATGTGGTATCTTTGACATTTGGGAGGTTTATAAGTCAAGGCATCAGCATTGATAAATACTACCCGGGGGTCTGAGTAATGCGGTGCAATTAAGTCTATCAGAGTCTGACTGGACTCAATAACTGTGACTGTTTGTACTTCGGGTTTCAATAATATGTTTTTTAAGACGAGGCCTAAACCCAGTCCATGCAGCATACAGTCCCCTGTAGCTTTTATTATAGGTAGACGATGATCGTTCTGTTCTGCTGGAGTGTCTGACATGAGGAGCTGTCCGTCAAATAATAGTCGAGTAAAGGTTTGTCCTACCGGTACATGCCGCCCAGCTTTCTCGGATGCCCAGCAGATTTTGACGGTGGTAAATTTCTCAACTCGCCATTGCCCCTGCTCCATATCTGGTAAAGACACCTTCTCCATTATCTTTGCCTCTTTTTGGTATCTGCTTTATTTAGTTTTACCGTTTTATTATCCAGCTTATTAAGCGCAGGACTCATGCGTCTTTCCAGTTTTTGGTGGTCTACCGCTCGTCGGGCAATGCGATTGATGTAATCAAATGGCCAGGGAATATCGGTATCCCTGAAGGTGCCTATCTCTAAATCAGTATACACCTCGGCCTCATCAATATTGGTGGTGTAGCCCGCGCTATTGCGGCCCCACCATAGAACATCATTTCCGACATAACTGCGAGAATCTTGTACATAGTACAACCTACCTCTTAATCCATCAGCCATAGCTATTATCCTCTTTAATCAAGTAATGACTTAAAATCTTTTTTTAAGATCTTTTTAAATGCATTCTTTTCAGTCAACTCTAACTCCAATAGATCCGCATACAGATCTGCATCAAAAATACCTTCAAGAGCTTCTTCACATAGTTTTACTATTTTCCTGGGTTCTACAGCATCTAACTCTACTTGCCCTAACCCTGACCAGTTATGGCTTCTAGTATCTTGTGTTTTTGTGGGGGCCGGCGGGAGTTTCCAGGCGACAACCTGTTCTTCCATTAGTGCAATACGTCGCACCTCTACAGGTGTGCCCATTCTGTCGAGGGTATTGGCAATGCTTCGAGGAATATCTTCTCCCGAACAATCATAATCACCAAAGTATAGAATAATAGGAGTTTTTTTCAAATCTATAGCGGTATCAAAACGTTTTTTACAATCATACAAGAAGGTTAAGGATGGGTAACCTTTGCAAGGGTTGAGTGCCACGTCCCAGGACTTACAAGGGGCCGAGAACACGCCTTGTAGTGCCTTTTTTTCGATAAAAACTTCAGGATATATCGGCTGATTTTCCCAGCGATTCTTTCTGTAGCTGGTTGCCCATGCTTGGATCTGCTTTTTGGCGGTATCCGCGGAATCTTTCACATTGGTTTGCTCGTACTCAGTGGTACCTATGGAGCCACGTTCATGGTCTAAGAAGGCATCAAAAGCCACGCGACCTTCCCAGCGGGCGGTTATCATCGCAGAAACAACTTTCTTATAGTGGGATACATCATTAGTCATACCTAAAGCTACAAGCTGGTAGTGTAGGGCGCGTAGTGTGATATTGCCCCCATAGGATTCCACAATAGGGATACCAACTTCCATGATCCATTTAGCTGTAAATTTATCTTTCATACTATTTTCCTTTATCTGTTCTGTTGTTCTTGTCGGGCTTCTTCTGTGGCCAGAGCATCTGCAATAGCCAGTTGAATACGTAATTTAAGTTTAGGGCATCCTCGTTGTGTTTTGGTTAACTTAAGGTGCTTCTGCAAGAAGTCCCGCATAGGCAGCGTAACTACATCTTGGATATACTGTTTTTGTGTGTGATTAAAGAATTCCATGCTTACCTTACTGTGTTTGTCCAGAGCTTATCTGCTAAATAGCTTTTAGGAGATTTTATATATTTAGGAAAGGCTTCATTCCAGGAGATAGACGCATTTTGTTTTGCTAATATAGGTAGGATAGTTTGTAACAGTATAATAGCAGCATCCTTACCCTTATTTTTAATCAGTTTATTCCATTCCCTTAACGCAGGCTCTATATCCTCTTTTTTTGGGTAGCATTCTATAAATGCTTGAAATTCAGGATGCCCACGCACGATCTCAAGTTGCAAGGGGTTTAGAGGTGTATCTTGATTATATGCCTCGCATTTTGTGAGATGCACAACTCGTTTAGTTACAGGATCTAGTTTTGGTGCATACGCAGCTACTACCGTGGTCTCAGCTTCCTTAGCTGGTGTGCTTGTGGTGTTTGTGCTGACTGGTTCGTTATTTTTTATTGTTGTGGGGGGTACATATGGCTTATCCCAACCGTGGTTTTTAGATCTTTCTGGCTCACATTGGGGAGGTGGGGGTATAACAGTTTCTTCTGTAGTTGTAGGGTATGCCTTAGATGGGGGCATTACCGACACTTCGGGTGTGAATACTGTTTTTACTGCCGGTCTTTGTGTCATGACCTCCGTTGACGAGGATACTATTGGCTTAGGTTGTTCTTCTTCTTCTTCTTCTTCTTGGACTATCGAGTCTCTTACTGGGTTTTTTAATACCAATTTAACAACTAACTGGTTTTCAATTTCTTCAGGCACATAACCAGTACCTGGGACTATATGTGATATTAACCCACGTGACGATATAGATATATTATGGACATACTTACGTCTCTTCTCTTTTTTAAGCCATTTGAACCTACCCATTATATTGGGCGCTATTTTTAAAACTTGTTTGTCGTCGGTCAAGTAAACATTAAATCGCCCGTCCGTATTTTTAAAAAATAGGGTGTACAATTTGTGGGTGATGGTGATACTCGTTTCTGATACATGTATAATTGCATATTTGAGAGGTATTTGTTTATTAGCTATGCATCCTTCATTGTTATTGGCTAGCCATTTGATAGACCACTTACGACAGTTTGTGGATATCTTATTTTCTTCTTTATTTTGTTCTTCCTTGTCAACAGTAATGGGTATTGGCGGAGTAGCATCCGCACTAGGTTTTTTGGGGGTGACTATATTTTTTAGTAGATCTCCTGGTTTTATTGCATTGATACTCTTTACCTTATTTATCTGCTCGTCTGGGGAATCTTCAATGAGTGCAATATCTTTATTGTTAACCGCCGCAGCAAATGTATCCCAGGCATTTTTATGAGTTTTTGCTCGTCTTTCTTTTTGGGCGGCTTCTTCGTCATGAGGTTCAAATAAGTTTTGTTGATTTGGGTCTGCTTTCTTTTTTTCCCTTTTTGTTTTAGATTCGCTGGTAGGTCCTTCAGCATTTTGTTGTATTGTGCTTTCCGTCAAGGTTTCTGCGGACGTCGCAGCGTTTCCAGGTGACATTTGCTGTAATTCTTTTATACATTTATCAGCATACTGCGCGTCTTTCAAGGTTACATCAATTTCCGTTTCCGCAGGTTCTATTTGAATTAGCTGTTCAGGTTCTGGTTTAATTAGATCAGCTAATCTCTGTCTTAAGCGAAGAAACCACTTCATACTGCCTCCTTAAAATTCTGATTTACATCAGGAAGTAACATATCAAATATTTTATCCATATACACAGTGTGATAAACTTGACACCCGGGCACACATTGATAACAGGGGTATCTGCCTAATTCCTCATTACCTTTTAAAACGATGGTGCGCATTTCAGGTACTATAAAATTAACTTTATTAAAATCAATATTTGTGAGGTTTAACTCGGAGACCATATCCTTAAATAGATCAAGAGCAACACCTTTTATTTCGGATAAAGGCTTATATAACCCTATAGCGGTAAGCCTTCTTGTAAATTCGTTTTTAAAGGTTACCATCTTATTACTCTCCGAGTTCTTTATTTGCCATATCCACCATTGCTTGACCTATGGCCCTGAATGCCCTGGCAGCAGAGGTTTCTGAGTGATATTGTTCTTCTCGCTCGAGTTCACCTTTAATGTGCCCACGGTCTAAAATAGCCCCTTCAGGAGTGTAATCCAGGCAACCCTCAGATTTCTCCATTATTGCCTCATCACTGTGGATTTCATGCCCTTTATAGCATATGAATTCATAGCTGTCAGTGTTTTCTATATCCATACCAGGATGCTTTTCTTGATGATGTCCGCAATAACAGCAGGGGTTACTATGTTTAATTGCATATATGGCCTGGGCCTTCATATCTGCCATTATGATGGAAGTTAGCACCCGGGCAGCTGCGACAGAGTCTGACAGTAAGCGACTGGCACTCTCGACGATCTCTGCGGGTGCCCCAACCTGTTTTAAGGCAGTCGTTCTACAGGCACGATTTAACGCCTGCTTAAATATGTTATCTATGCTTAGATTAAGTCCCATTGTTATTTCCTCATAGATTCTGTGTGTTTACATTGTGGGTATTGTATGCAGCCGAAGAACTGCTTACCTTGGTTACTAAGTCGCACCGTTAATACAGACCCGCAGTCTGGGCAGAATCGAATATTATTATTAGCCCAGTCGTATGCCTCGGTTACCCGCGCAGTTAGATTTTCTCGCCAATTCTGGGTGCGGTGTACTCGTTTAAAACTTTGAATGCCTTTAAGAATTCCCGCATCCTTGTTAGTAATGGCTGCTACAATACAAACTCTAATAGCATCTGTGCCGCAGCTTCTGGAAGCTCCATGCACGATAGTGCTGTACACTCTAATAGTTATGGCCGTGACCTCTTGCTGAGGTTTTACAGAAGCCTTTAGGTTTTTTATGGGTGGCCTTTGAAGCGCCGCTAATTTTTTGGGTATAAAGTCAAAGTAACATTCAGCGCCGGGCGGCTCCACCAGGACCCAACCTTTCTCTACTTTAAGCAGTTCTTGCATTTCTGGTAAATTAATCGGAGTATATGTTGCCATTACTTACCTCTGGCCACGGCACGGTGTGTGGCCTTAAAAGGAGTCAGATATGCTTTGATTTTATCCACAGTAGCCAGATTAACGTGGATGACATCATACACCTTGTCTAGGAACTGTAATTCATCGTGATTACTGTCATCGTCTAAATATACACAAGACGCATTAACATTGACTTTTTGTGCGCCTTCTAAAGCGACAGTCACAACCCCTCTACTGTATTTTTTTGCGACGCCTCTCATAGCTTTATAACGATCGTTAAATATGACTACAACCGGGGTGTTCGTTGTCTTGTGGCTGAGGGAGTCAATATAGTCTATAGCTGTGTGTAGCTTCTTGAAGCCACCTATCCTCTTACCAGTTTTATCAGAGTACACCTGAAATGACTCAATATGCCGGTTATATTTGATCGTGTGTTTTTTGTGAGGGATTTCTATTTCTGACATTATGAACCTCCTTATAATGCTTTTTTACTTTTTTTAGTTGTTGGCGTGAAAGGTACCAATTTCTTACGCATGCTGGGTATTTCTTGAGCGTTAGCGTTAATAATCGTATATGCCCAATCCAGTAAATTTAGTTGTTCACGGTTAGTTTCATTATCCAGATATACGTTTTCCAGTATTGTAGTGATTTCTCTCTCGGGATTCACCCGCACAGTTACCCATCCATTTCTATGCTCTTGTACGAGGCCTCTAACTACCTTGCTCCCATGATACTCAACAATGGCAACTGGGATGTTAAGTGGCTTGCGTTTTATTTCCTTAATGTAATCAAGTGCCTCTGTTAGGCTGTCAAATCCTCCTGTGCGCGATATGATGTTTGACTTAAGGATATAAAATTTATCCAAACTGCGATCGTGTCTTATGATTTGATTTCTATACGGTATCATTATATCTGCCATTACGAGCCTCCTTTTAAATTGTTTACCTTTATAGTATACTCTATGCAAATATTAAAAGTCAACATAAAAATAACAAAATAAAATAAGTAATAAATTTATTTTACGATTTAATAAAAAAAACTATTGACATTCCATATTTCATGTGCTATATTAAGGGAGCTTGTAGATTTAGAAACATTAAAAAGTTAAAAGAGGAAAAATGTCTTCGTTATTAAAAACCCCATTTATATCCAAAAGTCAAAGACGCACAGGCGTATGGGCGCAGCCCATTTGTTTGTCAGTCTATATGACTGTTGCCACACTAGGCAATAATGATATGGAAGGACACCGAACCTAACGAGGGTTTTTTCTTGCACAGATAAAAGAAGAACCCTCGGCCAAAACCGAGGGTTTTTTGTTTTGGGTTTAGTAGGATAGAGTTAGAAAATTTTCGACAGCCTGGTGGCACGGACGGCCATCCAAACCATCAGGTATAAATTAGAACGCGCATGTTGGTGCCAACACACTAGCCTGCGCGTTCTTTTTTTGTCGATAGCTAATTGATATACTGGGAACTCCGTAAGCCGCGTAAGCCGCGCTGGAGCTACTGGCACACGGGGAACGTCCGGGTGATAAGATCTTTGACATTTCAGGTACGATTATTCAAATATGGGGCCATGGCGCAATAGCAGCGCAGCTGGCTTACATCCAGAAGGTTGAAAGTGCAAGTCTTTCTGGCCCTATTATTTTTCTTTTTAAAATTCATGCGTCGTATTCTCCATGGCGGGGTAACCGGTTGTAACCCGGCGTTCTTAACGGACAGGTGGTTCGATTCCATCACGGCGCACCAAAATCATACTTCGGTAGGCGAATAGCATAGCTACGTGCTTGAGGTGCACGCGAGCGCAAGCTCACCTGTGGGTGCAAGTCCCACCCGAAGTACCATGCATATGTATCAGCGACACCTGCTCATCGCATTCATTCGTGGAATGTCAGTGGTGTGACCACTGCCCCTAGGGAGAGTCCTGGCGGCACCAAATTTGCCGTCGTAATCCAAGAGCAGAGATAGTGGTCTCAAAAGCCACCCAGTGAGGTTGCAACCACCTCCGACGGCACCAAAACTAGCCCTTGCCCCCATGGTGAAATTAGAAAACACGTAGAGTTTAAGCCTCTATGCTTCGGCTTCTGAGTGCAAGTCTCAGTGGGGGTAAATTAAAATTTGTTTCTTGAAGGGGACTTAAAATCAGGCGGCGCATTGCCTGAACCGGGGTGATACCCGGCATCCACAGCGGTGGGTCCCCTTCAGGAAATACTCATATGAAATCATGGTGTCGTTAGTGTAACTAGAAGCACACATCCCTGTGGAGGATGCGGCACGGGGGCAGAACCCGTACGACACCCCATTTTAAAGTATATTGGGATTCGAACATAGTAATATCTTAATATGGTGTATTGTATTAGCTTTTTCGACTCCTTTAAGATATATTATAGGTATGCCTGTTGTTAAATGTTGTGTTTGCCAAGCACCAATAGTTAGAAGTAACTTTCGATTAAAATATCGACCAAAGTCCGTATGTTCTAAAAAATGCCTCATTCAATTAAATCAGGATAAGTGGTTTAAGGTTAGGGAAAAACTTAATTGCATAAACTGCGGAAAAGAACTTACACTAACACAATACAGGGCACGTAGAAAGAAAAGTAAAAATATCTTTTGCAGCAGATCGTGTGCTGCGGTGTATAATAACAGGATGTTTCCTAAAAGAAAATCAAGTATTTCAAAATGTGTAGAATGCCAAAAAGAGATACCAGGTAATCAAAAATATTGTTCGCATAGTTGTCAAGTAAAATATAGGCAACAAAAATATATAACTGAATGGAAAGCCGGTTTAAAAAACGGGCCGATGCCCATACCTCGTATCTTACGAAACTATCTAATAAAAGAAGCAGGTTACAAATGCCAACAATGTGGATTTAATAAGCCAAATCCCTCATCAAATAAAAGTGTACTGCAAGTAAACCACAAAGATGGCAATGCCTTCAATCAAACACCAGGTAATCATGAAGTTTTATGTCCTAATTGTCATGCTATGACACCCACGTGGGGTGGTCTTAATCATGGTAAAGGAAGAAAAACTTTACATAATTTGATTAAGACAAAAACAAATTAACAACTCTAAAGTATTACGGGTAGTAGCTCAGCCAAGTAGAGCGTCTGGTTTGGGACCAGAATGTCGTCGGTGCGATTCCGGCTTACCCGACCAAATCCAGGACATGTCGGACAGTCAGCTCCAATGGGTAGTACCCTCTCTGCGGTTGTCTGCGCCGGTGTGTCCGCTAAAATCATCAGCATGTAGCACAGCCCAGTAGTGCGCTCGGTTCGGGACCGAGAGACCGCAGGTGCAAATCCTGTCATGCTGACCAATTTCATAGGCTGATAGCACAGCGGTTAGTGTGGTGGTCTCCAAAACCATTGACCTCGGTTCGAGTCCGAGTCGGCCTGCCAATATTCTCACGGGAGTGGCTCGACTAGTTAAGGCATCACTCTTATAAGGTGACATATGTACGTGCAAATCGTATCTCCCGTACCAACTTGCTCCGTTAGTTCAGTTAGTTAGAACGTCGCTCTGATAAGGCGAAGGTCAATCGTGCAACTCGATTACGGAGTACCAAATATGGAAGAGTAGTCTAATCAGTAAGGCAGGTGGTTGCTAACCATCCGGCGGTTAAAACCGTCTTGCAGGTGCAAGTCCTGTCTCTTCCGCCAATATTATTCACGAAATATCATGGTTTCACGTAAACGTGAAGACGTGAAGATGGAAGTATCGACCAATGGTAGGTCACCAGCCTCGAAAACTGGCAAACCCGAAAGGGTATGAAAGTTCAAGTCTTTCTACTTCCGCCAAAATGGAGAAGTCGCTCAGTAGTCGAGCACGGTGTTGGAAACGCCGCAACCAGCGATGGTCTGTGAGTGCAAATCTCACCTTCTCCGCCATGCCTTCATAGCTTAGTTAGTAGAGCACGTCCTTGGTAAGGACGAGGTCAGGAGTGCGATTCTCCTTGAAGGCTCCATTTAAAATTCATAGGGCTGTAGCTCAAATAGTTAGAGCGCCCGCCTGTCACGCGGGAGGTTTTTGCGGGTGCAAGTCCCGTCAGCCCTGTATTTTTCTTGCTTTGTTATTTTGTTTTATTTAGTTTATTATGGATATGAACCAAGAACATTATAGTAAAGAAAGACAACTAAAGCGTAATGGAGTGTTCTGGTCTTTAGACCGGGATACTTTTGAGCAGGTTGTTAAAAAATGTTCGTCCTTTTCAGCTATACTGTCTTACTTTGGTAGGGTTAAGAACGGCGCGGCACTTCGTGCGTTAAAAGAACGATTAGATTATGATAAAATAAATATTGAACATTTTAAAGCTAAACAAGGAGCGGATTTAAAGTTCAGAGTTCCTGCTAGACCTCTTAGTGAATTACTTATAAACCACTCTCCGTGTAAAGATAATCGAGGACTTAAACATCGATTATTGAAAGAGGGTATTTTAAAAAATATATGTGCATTATGTGGACAAAGACCAGAATGGTTTGAAAAACCATTAACGTTAATACTTGACCATATAAATGGACATCGAGATGATTATCGTATAGAAAATTTAAGAATAGTATGTCCTAATTGTAATATGCAGCTACCCACCACCAACGGTAAAAATAGACGAAAGATCAAAAATTGCATTGATTGTGGTTCGATAATTTCAAAAGTAAGCACCCGATGTCTCTCGTGTGCTGCCAGACAGCATGCAGTAAAAAAAATTACGAACAGACCTAGTATGGAGCAATTACAATTATTAGTTAAATCCTCGCCCATCACAAAAATAGCGCAGGTTTACGGAGTAACTGGAAATTCCATAAGAAAATGGTGTAAATTGTACGGGATACATACAAAAATAGGGCGCGGATATTGGACTAAGAATAATCTCACACACCGTGTGGCATTTGTAGAACAAGGAAAGCAGGGTCGAATAAAAAGAGCCGCGTATACACAAATATCCTGTGCATATTGTCATAGCTTATTTGCTATAAAAGTTAAGAGAATAAAAGAAAAAGAAAAATGTAATCAATCTCATTTTTTCTGTTCCTTATCCCATTATCAAGCGTACAGAACAAGTTTAAAAAATAATTAGTAACACGCATATAAATATAACAGTAATTCATTGTCCAGTAGCTCAGTAGGCAGAGCAACTCACTGTTAATGAGAAGGTCGCAAGTTCGATCCTTGCCCGGACAGCCAAAATTCATATCGCCATAGTTCAGGTAGAAGAACGCAGCTCTCATAAGGCTGATGTCGCTCGTGCGAATCGAGCTGGCGATACCAAATTGCGCGGAGGTGCCCTGCTGGGCATCCGGGTCTCATAAGCCTGGGGCGGTGAGTTGGATTCTCACCTGCGCTACCAAAAGTAAACAGGTTCGGGCTGCAAACGCGGTAAAACTGGCTTCTACGTGACAACGCGGATGGTCTCCTGTACAATATCTTCGGGAATGATGTAAGGGTAGCAGGGGGCCTTAGCGGGCGCCTGAGTCCGTTCGAGTCGGGCTACCGGAGATTTTAAAATTTGAAGGTGAAGTGGAATCTGGTCGGCCAGGACCTGAGAATCCGGGGCGCCCACCACACCTTTGTTAACATTATGCGTCTGTGGGATAGTACTTGTCCACCAGCCTTCCAAGCTGACTTACGCCGGTGGGAATCCGGCCAGGCGCTCCAAAAAGAGTTCCGGGAGTTGCAATGCTCCGCCACTGCACCGACGTCATCGGTGTGTAACCGGTATCTAAGCCTGTATGACGTGCGGGCATTGCCGGGCGGTCCAGAATAGCCTGGCGGAATCCTCCAATCTTACGGGTATAGCACAATAGATAGTGTGCAGGTTTTCTAAGCCTGGAGATGTGGGTGCAAATCCTACTACCCGTGCCAAAATTATTATGCGGACTTAGCTCAGACAGTAGAGCGCAGCCCTGAAAAGGCTGGCGTCCCCGGTGCGATTCCGGGAGTTCGCACCAAAATACATACTCATATCGTCCAGTAGTTAGGATCGGCGGTTCTCAGCCGTCTGACTGGGGTGCAATTCCCCATATGAGTACCAAAATTCATGCCCCTATAGTTTAATAGTAGAACCGGTGGTTTTCAGCCATCTGACCGCGGAGCATAACCGCGTAGGGGTACCAAATATGGGGTCGTAGCTCAATTGGGAGAGCACTAGCTTTGCAAGCTAGGGGTTGAGGGTTCGATGCCCTTCGATTCCACCAAAATCAATCTGGGGCTGTATTTCAGCAGTAGAATCCGACTATGGCATAGTCGAGACCGGGGTGCGACTCCCCGCAGTTCCATTTTTATATTGTCATTTAAAAGTTTTATGTTGTCATTTCTCGGATTTATAGAGTCATTAAGTCATCTGCTGCCGGGTTGACCCAAGCGGCTACGTGAAATTCGTACGAGGGGCGGGGGAGGACGGTAGTGGGTTTAAACTTGCCTGCGTAGCTCAGTCAGTAGAGCGCCATACTTGTAATGTGGAAGTCATCGGTGCAACTCCGGTCGCAGGCTCCAAATAACAGCCAAGCGCCATCAGGCGTGCCTTCTTAGCTCAGTCAGTAGAGCAGCTGTTTCGTAAGCAGCAGGTCGCCGGCGCGACTCCGGCAGAAGGCTCAAATTTAAAATTATGCCTCCGTAGCTCAGCTAGTTAGAGCACCTCACTTTTAATGAGGGGGTCGTGAGTGCGATACTCACCGGAAGCACCATGCCTCTATAGCACAGTGGTAGTGCAGCGGACTCTTAATCCGTGGACCTTGGTCCGATTCCAAGTAGGGGTACCAAATTTATAATATGCGGCAATAATTCAGTAGTAGAATGTCACCTTGCCAAGGTGAATGTCGCGGGTGCGATGCCCGCTTGCCGCTCCAAAACTTAATCACAGAAAGGAGGTAATTCAATGAGTACAACTTGTTTAGTGTTGAGCCGCAACTATGCGCCTGTGAATATGTATGCTAGTTGGGAAGATGCTATCACGAAAGTGGAAGCTGGTCGCGCTGAAATCATTGCCAGTTACCCCGATAAGCATCTGCGTTCCTGGAAGCAGGCTATGGAAGCCCCAGCTATTATCAGATTGCTTTACTTTGCGGGCAATGTCCAGAAGCGTGGCCGTGTTATGCGGCTGTCCCGTAAGAATCTGTGGATTCGTGACCGGGGGCATTGTCAGTATTGCCGGACGTTTTTACCTATCCAGAAGATGCACTGGGACCACGTGGTTCCTCGTGACCAGGGTGGAACAAGTCATTGGCGTAATCTTGTATGCTGCTGCTTAGCTTGCAACGGCAAGAAGGCTAACCGAACGCCGGCACAAGCTGGAATGCACTTGTGGTGCACACCCCAGGCGCCGAAGTACGACCTCTCTCTTGAGCGTGAAATAACCCTGAAGATTCAGGCTCTTAAGCACCTGCCGCACGAGAGTTGGAAAGACTTTGTTTATTGGGATGTTGAACTTGAAGCATAAGCCGGGGACAACCACCCGGCTCTTTTAAAAATTTTGGGGTGTCGTTCAATAGTAGGACCCAGGCCTTTGGAGCCTGTTATCATCGTGCAAGTCGATGCACCTCAGCCAAAATCGTTGGAGAGTAGTTCAGTTGGTAGAACGCCAGCCTCTGGAGCTGGATGTCGTCGGTTCAACTCCGGCCTCTCCTGCCAAAATATGTTCGTGTAGCTCAATTGGATAGAGCACCTGGCTACGGACCAGGAGGCTGAAGGTTCAAGTCCTTCCATGAACGCCAAACAGGCTTCGATAGCTCAGATGAATAGAGCGCAGCTTTCCGAAGGCTGATGCCGTCGGTTTAAGTCCGACTCGAAGCACCATATCCTCGTAGCTCAGCTGTTCAGAGTTCTTCTTTCCTAAAGAGGATGTCGTTGGTTAGAATCCAACCGAGGATACCAGATTATGCGCTTGTGGCGGAATGCAGACGCAGCAGACTTAGGATCTGCCGAGAAATCGTGGGGGTGCAAGTCCCTCCTAGCGCACCAAAATTTATATGCACTCTTAGCCAAGACAGTAAGGCGGTCGGTCGCAACCCGATTAATACCTCGGTGCAATTCCGGGAGGGTGCTCCAAAATATATGGATGAGTTCCTGCTGGAACGGGAGCTGCTCTTGAAAAGCAGTAGCGCCAGAGACGGCGTTGTGAGTTCGAGTCTCACTTCATCCGCCAAAATTGCCGTGTTGATAGTTATCGGATACTTCTTCTGTCTAAAGAAAGATTCGGGTTCGAATCCCGACGCCGTAAGGTGTAGTTTAATGGTAAAACAAAAAACATCCGAAAACGCACGTTACCGGCATTAAATTAAAAACCCGGCCTCCACCATGGAAGCCGGGCTGTCATCGACCGAGTAACTGGATCTTATAGAGCTTTACCGCAGCCACCACAGAAATAATCATTGAACTTGGCTTTTCGGCCACAGTTAGTGCAGTGTTTATTTTTAGTAGCTTCTACTGTTAGTGGTTTATCTACCTGACCAACCAACTTAAGCCGCAGCACGGTGGGTGCCCCGTCTTTTTCTCCGAAGTATCCGCTGCCAAACTGCTGATTGCTATATGCACCTTCTACAGTAGCCCCCGCAGCCGCTGGAGTAGCCATACTATCACAGCAGGCAGTACCTATAGGAGCTGAATAGAAGCAACTGCTGGAGTTAGGATGGATCACCCCGCTTGATCGAAGAAGAGAGTTACTCCCTATGAAGATAGGTTGAATAACTTTCTCTTTCCAGAACCGCACTTCCACGATACCATTTTCAGCAGAAGAGGGGTCTTGTACCTTAGAGTCCGTAAGTGGTACAAATTTGAAGCGGCGACCACTTCCAAAGTTGCCATCTACCACAAATCTCTCTAGGTCAATACTGGAATGTGCTTCGACGATCAACTCGTGACCACCTAGAACATCCGTTCCGTCAATGCTAACTGTGCAACAGCTTTTTACATTGTTAAGGTTCTTCAGCAGGAGAGAATACTCTGAATTGAATGTGAGGAAAACCTGTCCTCCGATTTCACGAAGGATTTTGTTGTCCGCCGACTTGACAGCTAAGACAAAAGAATTTGAATGCATCATACATGTCCTTTCTTGATATACGGAGTAGATATCAAAATGGTTAAACTCCGTTGGTCGATGATGCTGCTAATATATAGTGTTAAAAATGAGATGTAAAGAATAATCGTACCGAGTGTGATAATTTTTTTTTATTTTTATGTTGACTTTTAATTTTTAATAGTTTATGTTATTTAGGAAATTAAAATGTTCTTTTAAAATCATATGTGGGGCGTCATGGTGAACGCAGTAGCCTCGTAAGCTGCAAATGCTGTTGAAGCACACATTTATTGCGGGTTCAAATCCTGTACGTGTGCGGTCTAAACAACTGGTGCACGGCCTACACTGGAACGGACATGAAAATCCGGTAGGTAAATGTAAGTAGGCAGACTAGGTGGTTCGACTCCATCGATATATGATTTTTGTTCTTTGAAATAAATTATCAACAGGATGGGCGCACCGTAAGGTCGCTACCGTTGTGATGAAGCGTAATTGCTCCAGTAACTTTGTTATATCCTTATGGATATATCTCCTGTTGGTTTATAAATTTGGCATGGCTTGCGGTGAGAGACCGTCGAGAAGGGCGCGACCCTTGGCTGTGTCTTCAAACTTAGGGAAATCCGGGGTCACGATCCGGCTTGCTTGACGCAGTTCGTCTAAAGTTCAGGACACCCTTAAAAAATAAGTGAGGAGCAACGCAGGGTTGCCCGTGGACCACCGAGCGAACTCGGTAAACAACTCGGACACAAGTGCGTGTTAGCCAACCTCACTTGTAAAAGAGTTAAGGATTCTGACAGGGTTGGTGCAGCGTTGAAACACGTTGATGAACTCGGAAGCTCACCCGTTGGTTACGTGGGAAGGGCCGAGAATAAAGAGGCTTGACCAGTCAGAGCAGGAGACACTACCTGCCCAACCTTGTGAGAATCTTTAAACCGTGCGAACACATCCTCTCTAGGCGCTAATGCAGCTCCAACAACCGGATCTAGTAGCACTTATTAAAAGTCCTCTACGCAGCGAAGAGATGCTGCAATGACACTAGAGTAGGTGCCGCACCCGGGGTAACTGCAAGGCATTAGGGCAAGTGTTGTGAATAGTCACTCTATTGTAGGGGCGCCATATTTGCATGGACGGTAGCCAGTCCAAACAGAAGCAGAGACTTAGGGTTTAGGTTAAGTTTTTGACTAAATTCTGACCCATGACTTTGACATGTAGATTGTAGAGGACAAGCATAGTTGGTTGAAGCTGAATTAAATACTCAGCGGTGAGGGGCTTATAAACCTCCGTGCTGACCATGCCCCTCTATGATCGTTAAAAAGAAATCAGCAGAATGGCGAAAATTGGCAGCCGCGCTTTCGAGTAGCTGCGATAACGGCAAGCGAAAAGAGGTTACTTAGAGAGTCTGTTATCTCTCTGGGTTCTGTGGGTTCGACTCCCACTTCTGCTGAGGTTTGTAGATTAGCTTGTTCTTTGATATAAAATTTGCCGTGTTGATAGATACACTTACTTCCCTTTTGGAGGGTGAGGTCACAGGTTCGAATCCTGTCGTTTGGCCCATTCATGCCGAACGTAGCTCAGTGGTAGAGCGCACACGTCAGTGTTTCGCACGTTACCGGCATTATAAATTAAAGGGTATATAGACTCCACCCGAGGGCACTTATCCCTAAAAGATAAGGATATACCCCCTTTAAAATTTCGTTGTAAGGCCGGGGACCAGGCGGGGCCACAAGCCTCTTTATTCTTACGACGAGAAATATTTTCCGTATTTAACAAAATACGGTGGTGGGTGGCGGCTGGTAAAACAGCTCCCGGGATCTCCTCCTGCCTGTAGAGATACGAAGAGAGGTAAAAACTTGCCAGCATACGGGTGATTCCGTAGCAAACCTTCGGTCTAATCAACCGGGGGCGTCTGGCTCCAAATTGATTGTGTGTTCTCGGGAGTTTCTTGTGTTGGGTGCAGTTAGGATTGTCCGGTCAAGTAGAATCGATTCTGCCCGGGTAGCTCTCAATCCTGCACTGATGATGCCTGACACTCCCGTGAACACAGAAACTGGTTCTTTGATAATATTTTGGTAGCAAGAAGGTCTTAAAGGTGATATTGGACTGCTGGCTCATAACCAGTACCTGGTATTCGACGTTCTTTGTGGCCACATTAATGTTAGCTAATATTATCAAGGTAACCTTAAACGTTGAGTAGTGAGAGAACAAGGGCTGAGAACGGGTTTGTTCATATGGACAGATCATTAGTACCGGTACCGACACTCAAGCTACTCTTAAAAATTGCTTGGTTGGAGGGCGGTACTGGCAACAGCCACGGTAGGGGTTATTTTTTACCTCTATTTTTCCTCTAACTGGGTTTATAAATTGGTCTATTTGTTCTTTCACATATTCAAGTCGTGGTGATTATTGCACCTACTTCTAGGTTCAAATCCCAGTGCACCTGGTTAACGCCAGATGCCTCGCCCTATTTGGTAAGGGCTAACGTGCAGTGCCCGTTCCCGACTTATTAATAAGAAAAATGATCCGTGGTGATAGACATCCGTTACTTCATTCTTTTTTGGTATGACCGTGGGGTAACCCACTAACGGCAGTCGAACGTTCCCGGATTTATAATTTGCGGTGTTGGAGAGACGAATACTTCAACCACACAGTAGGTCATGGGTTCGAGTCCCATCAGCGGCTTAGGCTGCTGTAGCTCAGTTGGCAGAGCAACCGTCAAAAAAAGCTCGTTTCATGCGTTACCCGCAATACTTTATAAATCTAGCCACGAACATATTGTCCGTGGCTTTTTTATTTGTACTTAACAGGAGGTATGTAATGGCTATCGAAGGTACAATTCTATTAGTGAATGCAGACAACGAGTTAGAACGTAGATTAGTACATATACCCAAAGATATAACAGAACACGCCCTAGCTAGCACAGTAGACGGATTTGCTGAGTTGTATGACACTGCTTCTGTACATATGTATCATTGTCAATATGTGTGTACAGCTGCGATTAGAGCCGCTAATGAGGATGAGAAACCTCTTGAAAGAATTGTTTCATATAAAAGAAAGGATATCCAATGAAGTCAAATCGTAAAATCGTAACCCCAGCTCCACACACCCACGAGGGTGCGGTAGCTATCAGAAATACTCCAGAGCAGCTACTACAACGGCTAACTGCCTGTTGCTTCCTGGGAGAGGATCAGTTCTATGTAGATGGTAAGACCATAAAGACTGCTATATATGATGCAGTGGCCAAGGTGTCTGGTCAGTTTGCCAGTGATTGGGCTATAGAGGTTCGGTCAAAGTGGCATATGCGGCATGCCCCACTCATGATTGTCGTTGCTATGTGCAAGTTTCATCCTGAGTTTGTGGCCAAGACCGCAGAGGCTGTGATTCAGCGCCCAGATGAGCTGGGCGAGTTGGTAAGCCTTTACTGGTCAGTAAACGGTGACCGCAAGATGCTATCCAAGCAGCTTAAGCGAGGATTGGCTGCCGGTCTCGGTAAGTTTGATCTTGAGCGTCTGTCTAAGTGGGACTTCAACAATGCAGCTGTGAAGTTGCGTGACGTGTTGTTTTTGGCTAGACCAAAGGCAGTTGATAAGGAGCAGGACAGACTGTTCAAGACCCTTAGTGGTAACTTCTGTAAGCATTGTTGGTGTAAGTGTGACGACCATGCCTCTCCAGCAGCTATAAAGAAGGCTGAACAGGCTCGCAAGAAGGCTAAGAAGCCAGTAAAGCGGCGTAAGCCAGGTGAGCCATGCACCAACTATGAGGAGGCTGTATTACCTATCCCAGATACCTGGGAGACCGCTTTAAGTGCAGGTGCAGATAAGAAGAAGACCTTCACTCGCCTGATAAAGGAGGAGCTGCTTGGTGGGATGGCCTTGTTACGCAACTTGCGTAACATGGAGCAGGCAGGTGTTGACCGGGCGTTAATAAAGGAGGCGTTGCTTGCTATGAAGACTAGCAAGATATTGCCATTCAGATTCATCGCCGCAGCCAAGCATGCGCCGGCTTTTGAGCCAGAGTTAGAGGCCGTTATGGAGAAGTCTATATTAAGCCAGGTTAAATTGGCTGGTCGTACAGCGTTGCTGGTAGATACTAGTGGTTCGATGAAAGACCCTCTATCTGATAAGTCAGAACTTATGCGATACGAGGCTGCCTTCGGGTTGGCCATGGTGTTGCGATGGGTTTGTGATGATGTAGATATTTACAGCTTTGGCAATAGGGGTGAGTTACTGCTGTTGCCACCACGCAAAGGATTCGCTTTGCGGGATGCCTTGGCAGGCGCTGTATTCGGTGGTGGCACTGACATCGCCTATGCAGTATCCGCAGCAGAGAAGAAGGATTATGACCGGCTTATAGTGTTCACCGATGAGCAGTCCAGGACATCAGTTCCAAACGCCAGAACGCCGCTGGCTTACATGGTTAACGTGGCTTCAGCAGAGCACGGTGTAGGTCCTAGGGGAACTTGGAACCATATCAGCGGCTTCAGCGAGGGTATCTTGTCTTATATTAGAGAGGTTGAAAATCTCAGATAAGAAGTAACACAACCCCAGCCATACTTGGTTGGGGTTTTTTATTGAATCTAATCAAAGGATACACGCGATGAATGATAAGATATTCGAGGAGTTATTTAATAAAGGGCGTGCTATATTTGGTGATATAGGCGGCAGTCCTCAAGGCATTGTTCAAAATATACACACTGTTACAGATGCTGAATTGCAACAATGTTACGCAGCAGTTCACAGAGCTATAGAAGTTAGAAAGGCTGCCTTTAATAAGTTTGAGGATGCAGCCATTGCTTGGACATATGAAGTGCACAATGCAGTAGCTAAAGGGCTATTACAATAATATTTTATTTTTTTGTTGACTTTCATTATTACAGTATTTATTTTAATAACTGTTTAACGGGAGGTTATTATGTCGGCCACCAAATTACACACAATAGAAGAGAGTAAATTAAAAGCTATGCTGGAGGCTGCGTTTAGTGCAGGGTATGATGCAGGTGGGAGAAATGAACGTGCCTCTTTACATGACACGATATCTTATGACGATGAGAGGGATGCACATATTGTTGACGCATTCACACGGATAGACTAAAATGAGAAAATTAGCAGCCGCTAAAACTAGTGAGTCTCTTGTAAAGGTTTTTGGTACTGAGGGTAATGGCTCATACCCAAGGGGGCGGCTGCTTTAAATACTCCCCAGTGGCCGACGCTGAAAGGCGGACGTCTATAACTGGCTTCACGGGAAATAGGCAGCCCGGCTGGGGTTTTAAAAATAAAATGCTGATTGATATCCAGCGTATGCCTCATAATAAAGGCATTTCTTCGGAGGAGCTTATAACCCTCCCCCGACCTGTACCGTGCTCCAGGTGCAACACGGGTATGCAAGGTGGATTTTATCACTGCCTCGCTGGCACACGCCTCGTAAGAGCGTACAAGTTGTTGGTGGTTTCTTGCGGGGTCCACTTAAAACCCCGCAGATTTTTAACTATTGTTGTGGAGGCATAAATGAAGCAAGTAAATTTGATAACCCCCTCGGGAAGAACTATGACTGCACAATTATCTGACACATCACCTGATTTGGTTCAAATAACAGAAGCACAGTTTGATGCTGCGGTAAAGGGTTTTGGTTTTCTGGGTGCAGTCTCTATGGAAGTAAAAGACACAGATTCTGAAACACAACTAAAAACATGTCCATCGTGCAGAGGAACAGGGGATCAACCGCATGTATCTCACGGCATGCCTTGTGAACGTTGTGAAGGTCTGGGTGTTATTCCTAATCCCACATCTGCCGAAAGATACTTAGTTGACCAGCGAGAGTATGAAAAAATAATACAGCAGGGTACATTAAAAGAAATTGAGCATTTTCATCAGGTTAATTTTCACAAAATTAAACATTCTGCCTCATTTATGCTGTTACTAAAGAGGCTGCGTAGAGCGGAAACAATCATCTCCGAATTGGAGAATGTTTTAGCTTGCAAAACAAAGATACATACCTGATAGGAAAGAGGAGGGGACAATGGCGTTTGGTGATCTACCTCGAATTCACGATCGAGAATCTTTGGTACAGGAAGCAGAGTTTAAAATCAAAGGGGTATTAATAGAGGCTTGTAAAGAGTTGACATATGGTGAGGAATTACGGGTGTTGGCCAACGTATTTGGTGGAACATTAAGTTCAATAGCTAAACATACTATTAGGGAAGAACGACATCCGGGGAAACCTGATAAGCCTGGCGGACTGATGTAATTTATAAGGAGCACAGATGCGTAAGAAGACTCAAAAAGAGTTGCAGGATATATTAGATACGGCCAGGCAATATAGGCAATATTCGCAGTACAATGATTCACGTCTTTGTGCTTATGGTAATTGGCATGAGCCGCTTGAGGAGTGTAATTGTGCTAATAAACCGGAAGAGCCAGGTTATCCGGCTATACTACCTGAGCAAGCCGAGACCCCGGCACCGCACATTGAAACCTATATACTTACTAGGATGCAGCTGTGGGACCGTCTGGAAGCGTTGAAGCTAACGCCAGTCCATGGGGTGGTTAACCCTATCATTGGGTTGATAAAAAATCCCAATCCACATATAACCCCATCTGACCTTCAAGAGGTATCGCAGTGGATATTGAGTAGAATTAAAGAAGAACAGGATGCCCAGCTAGAGCGACATGCAGCACTTATGTCTTTAACAATCCGGCTTATAGATTCATGGAAGGCAGGAGAGTTAGCTAAATGAGAACTATTATTGCAGGTAGTCGAACAGTTATTGAATATGAAAAAGTATGTGCTGTCATTAAGGCGGCTAACTTCAATATTACAGAAGTAGTCAGTGGTTGCGCTAGAGGTGTTGATACGCTGGGTGAACAGTGGGCAGCTGCCTCTGGGATACCCGTTAAAAGATTTCCTGCTGAGTGGAACAAGCATGGAAAACTTGCCGGACCGGTGCGCAATCAGCAGATGGCTGATTACGCCGACGCTCTTATCGCGGTGTGGGATGGGCGTAGTAAAGGTACCAAGGATATGATTGACCGCGCAAGTAAACTTAACAAAACAGTGTTTGTTCGTATGTTGGGCCGTACAGAGCCTGAACCTTCAATTTTTAATTTAGATGCACCACCAACTTTTTATGAGCTGCGGGAGGAGTTATGACACTAGTTGAATGTCAGAAAAAAGCAAAAGAGGGAGATGATAAATTTGAATTTAGGCTGGTGACGATTAGCGGTACGCTGTTGTGCAGATGGTTGGATGCTTGGTATGGTATGTTTGAGATAATAGAAAAAGGCAAGGAATCCAATGGTTTTATAATGACTACTCAACTGCCTAAACCTCCGCATGAATATTCATGTGAGATAGTTAAGAAACGCAAGGATACCAAGTCTAATAAAGTCAATAGTGAGAAGCGGAGAGTAAAATAATGCTTATGCGAGTAGATGACCTAGCCTTGTTGTTAAAGAACAGAGGGGCTGACCTTGTGGATGTTCGTATTGAGCGGCTTTGCCTCGATACTCGCAGTCTGGCGCCGGATTTAAGGAGAGGGGTGACGCACAACCTGCAACCTCATATGATAATGGAGTCCCATACTCCAGAAAAATACTCTGTTACCGTAAATTTTACAGCGACACCTGATAAGGTACACCCACAAATGCAAGATGAAAAGAAAGAATCATAATATATGAACTACTGCGGGTTTGGATTTGAAACTATATGGTGGGATGTCTCTAAGGGTGAGGGATACTTTTACCGCGCAGTTGTAAAGGGGCAGGTTACTAAGTTCTTAGGTGTCCAGGTGCGTTTAGGTTGGTGGCGGCTTAGAATAGCACGCAAACCATAGTTGTATAGATATTATTCTTGGGGGTACTGAATGAAAAAGTTAGTTATTTACGGAGGTATGTTATTTTGCTTGAGTGGCTGCCAGGGTTGTTCGGATATGGAGCAGGACATAGTCAAATTAAATTCTTTAACTCGCCCAATTATTGTTATCGCAAAGCATGCAACTTCTGAGAATCACGTAGAGCATCTTTATGTGCGAGATGCAAATAATGTGTATGCTAATTTATTTGGCTCCGCTATGTTAGATACCTATAATCCCGGAGATACTATTAAATGAACTACGAATTATTTTGTTCTAATAAGGACAGTCCGAGAGAGCACCCCCAGATAAAAATGGCGGTGATTGAGTCTACTAACGAGTATACAGACAAATATGTGCTAGGCAGGATAGTTGACCTACTAACTATGCATGACCTCTCTAACCGAGTATGGGAGGTACGACAGGTGAATAAGGAAGACGGCGCACAATGTACTGCATGCGGACGAGATTTAACCTGTCCTAATCGATGTCATGATACAAATAGCCCTCATGGTATAACTTTAATGTAAAATTTTAGAAAGGGTATTAAAATGCCTAAACCTGTACGGTTAAAGAATTTTAATGTAATGGCTACGAGGCAGCTGTCAGACAAGGTAACAGCGTATCTGGGGCAGGATCTGGCCACAGCCGAGACATTATACTACCCGCATTCAAAGACCGGCAGATCGCCTTATTTGACTGTTGTGCTGCATAAGCCGGATACAGGCGACCTTATTCGATTGAAGTTATCTACTGTTCGCAAGCTATTTAAGCTCCTGGAGAGCAAGAATCTGCTGGTTGCCCGCAGGCTATCTTTGTTAGAGAAATTGGTTAATAAACTATAATTATTTTTTTATTTTTATGTTGACTTTTATTATGCTATATATTAAATTATATAGTGTCGGATGAATACAGGGTTTATCTGGCAAGCATAACTAAGGAGGTAACAGATGAACGCAGCAATTGAAGCAGAAGCCTTACGCGATGTAGAGGCCTTACGCGATGCTCTTAAGTCCGCTAACTGTGCCGAGGATGTTATGCGCGTCGTTAATGCTCAGTATGTAAAAAATAGCACCAGGAAGCCAAACACGCAAAAGGTGATTTGTCGTGCAGTGACTAATGAGATTAGCGGTGAGATCTTGGTACAGGTTAAAATTGAGAATCATTTTAATGTAACTGTTGATGTTCCTAAAAGCTGTAGAGCAGCAGATCTCCCAGATTGGCGAGAGTATTACAATAGCAAGCCACCTTCATCTCGTGCTAGCTTATGTACTCTTATCACCATAGCGTCACTTATTTTTATATTTTTTTGTTGACTTTGAATTTTAGAATCATTATATTATAATTGTCGGACGGATACAGGGTCTGCTCGACAAAAACATTTTAGGAGGTAGTATCATGAACACACCAAGCACAATTCAGACTCAGGTTGTACACGCAGCACTTCAGTCAGCTAAAACGGCAGAGGAGGCAATGTCTATTGCTGGTCTTAATTGGACTGTGGAACAGTCTGAATTAATAACCACTAATGGTTTGCCTGTCCCTCAGCGCAAGGCTCTCTATCGCTCTGATAATCAGGCGGTAATTGGCGTCGTAGGTCTCAAGTATACTCCACTCCAGAACCATGAGGCATTTGCCTTTGCAGATACACTTGTTGAACGCTATGGTGCAACATATGAGCATGCCTACTGTCTCAATGGTGGTGCTAATATCTTACTTCAGATGAAGATTAATGGCGGTTTTGATGTACGCCCAGGCGACCATGTTGATAAATACATCAATCTTTCTAATCACCATGATGGTGGTGGTTCAGTATTGGCATTCAGTGGAACTCTTCGCGCATGGTGTGCTAATCAGTTTCGCTTGATGTGGGCGGGTCGTAAAGATGAGATTCGTATTCAGCATAAAGGCACCACGTTGGCTGAGCGTTTTTCTGAGGCTGTTAAGGTCTTTAATATGTCTCAGGATACTTTTGTAGCTTTTCAAGAAAAATGTCAATACCTCGCTCAGAAGCAGCTTGACCGCGCAATGGTTGAAAGATTCCTGGATACTGTTGTAGGTAAGCCGATTGAGATACAGGAGATAGATGGTGTTTCGAGAAAGGTTCGTCGCCCAAAGGTCGGGGCTAAACGAGTAGATATCACCAATCTGTTTGAGAACGGTAAAGGTAATGGTCAAGGTAGCGCATGGGATTTATTCAATGGCACTACAGAATATATTGATCATTATACGAATCGTAATGACGAAGATCGTCGCTATTCTTCTGTACTGCTTGGACACGGGGCGGATGTTAAACAGTTGGCATTTGAAACTGCAATGGCACTTTAAAAACATGTGGCCGGGTAATACCGGCCTCTTTAGGAGCTTTGATATGCACTACCAGATTATAATAAATGCTTTATTGTTGATTGTGATAATATTAGGGCTAATGCTATCTTTTCAAGATGGTAATAGGGAGGCTTTTATGGCCTGGGGATTTGCACTTCTTTTTTGTTTACAAGTACTCGGTCTATCAATACAGGCAGGACAATTAGATGGTTTATTATTGTGGTTTTCAAATTTTTAACAAATCTGGGTGGACTACCTCCCCTGGGTTACTCGTCCGAGGGTTCCCTGTGAAAACTGACTCTCGGGCGAGTTTATTACATACAATTTAAAAGAAGGGTGATCAAATGAATGGTTTCGCGACAATAAGGTATAAAGCTGTGTTGGTTGGTAAGAGGCATGTCGAAGGTTCCTTCCAGGCCCCGGAAGATATGTTGGGAGTAAAACGAGAAAGCGGCACCGTGCGCATAGACCGAGCCAAGACTATATCGACACTGCGACACTATCTTACTCTGCAAAGTAACGCTAATGACACCAGCGGCCTAATAGATGTAAGTTATAGTGTACTGACAGTTGAGGGATACGAAGATAAGCATACTTTGAAACAGGGTTTTATGGGGTTGCCACCCGCGGAGATGGTTTCTATGGTGGCGCCACCGCCGAAGATTTCACCTGTTCAGGCGCAGACAACCGCACCTGCTCCAGTAACACCTAGTCATTCTAAGCCAAAGAAGGGCAAAGGCGGTGCTTGGTATGACAAGCATGATGATGAGGATGCCATACCGGATGAGCAGCTGACCCCGGCGCAACGTCGCAGAAGGAAGGAACTCGCCGACCGTGCTGAGCAGCAGGCGTTCAATAGCTATAACAGTAAGAGGAGCCGTTAATGGCCTCTACCCTTACGCACACAGCATACACCGAGGGTATGCGTTTTATAGCCCACGGTAAGGCCAAGACCACCTATAAAGTAAAGAAGTTACATGGGCGGTCATTAGTAACTCTGGAGCGGGAAAAAGATGGTAAAGAGGTCATAGTAGAACCGGAGTCTTTTTCTAAATTGGTTAGCGAGGTGTTATGATAGTCATTTATACAAAGAGCGATATTAAATATCTGTTTAAGGTGGCAGATGAATCCAAAGTATTGGCTGCCTGGCGGTCAATGCGTGATGAGGAGAAGTATGCCACAACTAAATTCAATTTTAAAGTAGATGACCCGCATCGCAGACCTCCAATACCCGAAGGTACAACACAGTCTGTTCCAGATGTTTTCAAGAAAACTATCAGCCTACAAATTCAAGAAATCAAGAGTTTAATGGCTGTTAATGAAGGTGCGTTCGAAGACCTTCCAGAAGAGAATACAGTACCTTTAGAAACAGGCGGTACCCTATGAGCACTATTCCCTGCCGCATTTGCGGTGAGCCTACAATTATGTTGGGCACGAAGTTGTGTGACCGCTGCTGGGAGTTAGAGGGAAGAATAAAATCAGACCCGGAGATTGCTTTAAAGATTTTGAACGCTATTGGCAAAAATACGCAATTGGCACCACCAGTTCCCGTTAATAAGACACTGGAGCTGCACTCGAATCCTGATTTTACGCAAGTACATGATCTTTGTAAGGCATATATTGGGAGTATAGAAAATCACGAGCATGTTGAGGAGACTGGTCAGTATATCTTTGAGGCTGCTATGGAGGCTTGTTATGGTAGTGAGGTTTGGCCGTATATAAATAGCAGATTATAAATAACGTTTTAGATTATTTATTTTTATTGGTTTTTGGTTTTGTACGATATATCTTAATTACTGGTTAACAAAGGATGAACTGATGCTAAATTCTAATGCTCTCTCGGGCCTCCCCGTCGCAACGTCTGCTGATGGCTGGGTTTATATTCAAACCACCTCTATCCGCACGGCGTCTAATCAAACTAAATATCTTGCTTGGTCAGGATTTGACATTATGGCAAATCCAGTAATGGGGACTTTATTTGAGAATAATAAAACGCTGCCTGTTTTTAAACCGGGCGATGTCGCACACGCTATAGGCGTTATCGGAGAAAGTAAAGGTAGTATACAGGTATGGGCTACACACATGGGAATAATCACCGATGTTAGTGATTTATCTGAATTTAAAAATAGATGTCTACCTACTGTTCCCGCAGATGAGCTTCAAAAGTATATCATAGAATTAAAACAGTGGTCCACCGCTTTCACTGACCCAAGTATTTTAAAATTATCACAGATGTTGTTTGAATATATGGAGCCGCATTTAACCATTACTCCGGCGGCTAAGAAGAATCATGAAGCTCTACGCGGTGGCTTGGCCAAGCATACGTGGGAGGTACTATCCATCCTTAATAATCAACTATTGTTGTCTAAAGGTATGGATATGAACGTGGTATTCTTTTGCGCCTTGTATCACGATATAGGCAAAGTCAAGGAATACACAGGTGACATGACCTACGCCCCAGAAGCACGTTTGGTTTCACACGCAGTAATGGCGTTGGAATTAATTGCGCATTTTATGGTGTTAGGAAACATTTTAGTGGATACCAAAACCATAAACCACATTCGGCACTGCATTTTAGCCCATCACGGTCAGTTTGGTGATATTAAACCCGCCACCCGGGAGGCCTTAGCAGTGCATCACGCAGATTATATGGTGAGCAGTCTTGGACATATTGAAGAGGCTATTAGGACACAGGCTATTGCGGATGACGGTTGGGGAAACTACTCCCAAGTTTTATCAGGTTATGCGTATGTTCCACAGATGGATAACCGGTAAGATCATGAATAAAACAAAAAATCTGGCTGGCATAAATATGCATAAGCCACCAGTAGAAATACACCACCGCGCATTGGTTCCTTCATCACCAGATTCTGTTTTTAAACGGGAATGCCCTTTTTGTTATACAGGTATGTTGTTGGTCCGACGAGATTCTAAGACCTTCATAATACTTGCTGAGGATCGTTGTGTATTGTGTGGGCAGGAAGTAAAGTATTTGGATTTCGAACTCATAGGAGATCCGATTGCGCCAACGTGATCAAAAAACGGTGTTAACAAAAGCGATTATACAGTTGCTTAAAACTACGACCAGTATACGGAGCCTAGAAGGGGTAACGCCTATAGATAAGCATGCTGTCAAGTATAAATTCATTATTACTCCAGGGTCACCTTCTTTGATTGGGTACTTTACTGTAAATAGGGGTGCAGGGGAGGAACAGTACGCCGACCGTTTGTCTGTTACACGGTTTAGTGATTATATTGTTAGAAACAATCAATTTGAATTTATACTAGCGACTGTTAAGCCGGAGAAAGTGCTTACTTAAATTATATAGGAGAATCTATGCACATACTTGACCTTGATGGCGCGTCTGTAATCAATCCCAATCTCACACTGTTGTCTGAACTGATTATGTCTGATTTTACACGCCCAGCGCATATCATGGACTCCTCGGTTGGTGAATATTATGCTAATAACATGTCATTTTTTATTCAGACTTACCACAAAGTTAAGGAGCACTTAGAGAGCCAGGGACATAAAAATCCGCTTGCTACTTGGGTGGCCCAGTCGCTTCTTCCCATAGGTACTCAACTAAATGCATTAAAAATTGATATGGTTGCAGAGGATGTAGTTCCTAATGCACGAACATTGGAGGTCTTAGCCGGTCCGGTAACAAATCAAATATTGGAACCCCTGGTCCCGGGCAATGTTTGGGATGTGGCAACAGTTAAGAAGCAGATGCAGGCGGTAGAGAAGGTGGGTCAACGTTTGTGCGCCGGATATACACCGCAGCGAGATGTAGGCCGTACAACATTTATACAAAATGATAGTGGTTTTTATACTGAATATTTACTGGCCAATTTGATATATCCCTGGGTAATGCAGCCAATGAATCAGCTGAGGCTGCTTATACCTTCTATTGATAAGGAGGTGTGGGATAATATGCTTAAAGAATATATGAACCCGGCCTCAGAAGATAATATGGCGTTACGCTCAGGGCTTGATTTTGGCCAGGCGCTAACCTATGAATTTGTTTCTGACTTTCAGGCATACATGAGCTTCCGTCAGGCTAATCCACCTTTCCAGGTGAATCTTCAACGGCAAATCTGGACTCCTTTTTTCGGTATAAATAACGCTGAGCAGTATGAAATCTACATCAAAGATGAGGCATTGTTGGATGAGATACTCAAATGTTATACTCAGTCTAAGAAGCTGTATGTCGAGATGTTGAAGACAGGTTTAGCTTACGAGTCACAGTTTGCGGTGCTCATGGGTTTTTCAGGTCGTTTCATGATTAATAGTAGTCTAGGCGGATTATTAGGGCTTACGCATACGGATGTTACACGAACATTCTGCCCTTCAGCGTTGGACCTAGATATGGATATTGTAACTACCGGGTATCTGGGAAAAGATATGATGTTTTCTAATAGGGTTATGGGAGGAGTTGACTAATGGATTTACTAGTAACTATTCCAAAATCTGAAACAGGCAATCAAGTAAAAGAAGATGTAGTCGTTTCTCAATTTAAAGATGCAGTAGTGCAATTTTGGAAGGTACCAAAAAAGCCTACTAAGTTAAATGTGGGCGATAGAGTATACTTTATTGAGCAGGGTTTTATTACTTGTTATCACATTTTTAAAGGATACATCCAAGACCCTGTTTGTGCTGTTACTGGGCGAGTGTGGTTTGGTCTTAATTTACTTTTGGCATGCCCACCTGTATATTTAAAAACACCTATACCTCATAGGGGATTTCAAGGATTTCACTACACAGATCGAATAGAATAATATTTATTTTTTTGTTGGTATTCCATAATACTTTATTTATATTCCTTTGCATAAGGAGGCCTTTACAATGAGTACGGTTATACGCTCCCTTGATACATTATTTCCACCATTTGCAGAGCAGGTTGCAAAAGCTGCCCGCAAGATGACTGAGCTTGATTTATATGTATTTGAGACCTATAGAAGCCTGGAGCGTCAGCTTGATCGCTTTTCACAGGGTCGTACACAGCAAAATGGTATTTGGGTAGTTACTAATTCTAAGGCGGTGGTTACAAACGCCAAACCGGGTATGGGTTTCCACACATATGGATTAGCCTTCGATGCGGTCCCCGATGGTGACCAAACTAAAATAGGTATGCAATGGAGTTGGAAAGACACATACATTGATGCAACAGGCAAAACTCAAAAAGTTAATTGGGCAGCATATGGAAAGATTGTTAAAAGTCTGGGGATGGAGTGGGCAGGTAATTGGACTAACTTTAAAGAGTACCCGCATGCTCAGAATAGATATGGTTTCAAAGCATCCGATTTGTATCAGATATTAATTAACGAGGGGTTAGAGTCGGTATGGAAGCGTATTTACGCTAAATTACCTCCCACCACACGTAGTAGGGTGATCGTGCCTCTTTCACTAGAGATGCGGCCGCCTGTTATTGTAACAGTACCTGTTATGATAGAAAATAAGCCACAGCCGATTGCACCTGTAGTAGCTGCTGAGGATTTTGATGGTCATCTTGCCGCAAGTGACAGACCTTGGATTCTTAATTTATTTCGGAGACAATAAGTGCCAAAGATATCTGTTATAACTTGCACCTGCCGGGATAACCCCAATCTTGATAAGATGGCGCAATGCCTGGTTGATCAAACTTTTACTGATTTTGAATGGGTCATAGTGGATAGGAAATTACGTACCCGTCCGACATATTATAATATTGTACGTCGAATTGTGGGAGGCAAATTCCCTGTTAGAGTTATAGAACCTAAATGGTCCATCTATCATGACTTTAATATGCCTGCCATGTCTAACGCCAGGAACAGCGGTATCATGGAGGCACAAGGGGATATTCTGGTCTGGGTAGATGATAATATTTGGTTTAAGCCCGACTTTTTGTATAGACATTATAAGGGTAACCAGGTTACCTATTCCTACGACGGTAACCCCTGCCACATGGTTGGTCTCGGATGGTCTTTTAAAGATTGGCACAATGTTGCAGACTTGGCTACGCATGAGCCGTTTGATTTAAACAATGCGTTTTGTCGCACAGGTTCTTTTGATGCTAATAATACACAGAACTTAAGAGACACTTCTGCTTCGCTTGCTGACGACCCGAGGGCATACGCCAACTATCCTCAGCCTAGTGGTAAGCCGATTATGATTGGGGATTATGAGTTGGTTTCCGGGGCTTGGTGCTACGGCCGTAATATGTCTATGTCGCTAGAAGCCTCGTTAGCTATCAATGGTAATGATGAGGACTATGATGGCGTTCCTGAACCCCAGGATTGTGATTACGGCCTGCGCCTCAATAATTATGGGGTGCATACTATCTTAGATAGGCAGTGTTGTGTGTATGAATACCTTGGTGATGATAATAAGGTTATGCAATCCGTACACCCATTTTTATGGGGTCATATTGGTGAGGTTAACGGCATCAAAGTTACAAGAGGGGAGTATCGAATATGGGCGATTATGAAGACTCCTACTCGTTGGCGGGCTAATGCTCATTTTGATCTTCGTGCAGACCGTGATGAGTTTCGTGGAACAACCTATAGAGTGGGGATTTAATTAAATGTGCGGTATTGTTGGCACAACTGAAAAAGGCTGGGCATCTGCGGAGATGCTGAAGCGAGTTCGACATCGTGGACCTGATGACATGCGTAGAGCCTTGTATGGGGATTTTGAATTGGGTTTTGCCAGATTAGCTATTACCGGACAAGAGCAGACTGCGGATATTATACACAGAGATGGTGATTGGTTACTATTTAATGGTGAACTTTTTGGTTATCCTAAAGAACAGTATAAGACGGACACAGAGTATCTTTTTCATGTACTTCAACAACATCAATTACTATGGGAAGACCTTAATGTACAGGGGGTAAGATATCTTCCTGAATTGCATGGCCAATATGCTTTTGCTTATTGGAATAATAAAAAGCAATTATTAACCCTATGTCGTGATTTTTTTGGTGAACGACCTTTGTATTTTTATCAAAATGAGAATACTAAACATATCTATTTTTCTTCTGAAAGTAAGGCATTATTGCCTTTTTTAGAAGTTGCGGCTGTAGAATATTCGGATATTGATTTTCTTGAAACTCAGGTTTTTGATGTCGCTGGAATGCCTGCATTAAAGGGAGGTTTACCTCTCTCATCTATGGTGCCAGGTATAGCTACTGTTCCCGCTAATCACTGTGTTGTGTTTAAGAAAACTGATAACGGTTTTTCTTTTAGAGGTGCATTTGAACAGCTTAAAAAATGGAATAACCCACAGACCACTGCCAATGTTGGTGATTTGCTCTATAATGCTATCGTAGAACGTTCTGATCATGGTAATCATGAAATAGGGGCTTATCTTTCTGGCGGATTAGATTCCGCCTTGATTTGCTGCATAGCTAGACCGAAGCACGTATTTACATGTGCTTTCAATACTTCTATTGGGAAGCGAGAGTATGCCTTCGCTGCTAAGGTCGCCAAACGTATAGGTGCTGTACATCACGTGGTTAAACCGGAGATTACTAGAGAAGCCGTTGCCCGAACTGTGTATTATACGGACGGTCCCTTGGCTACGCAATCCCCAATTGCTGATTTTGCGTTGGCTGCTGAAGCCTCTAAATATGTAAAGGCAGTATTGACAGGGCAAGGAGCTGATGAATTATTCTGCGGTTATTTTAGAGACTTGTTGTTTTATGAGGATATGCTATTCCGTTCCAAGTATGCACGCTACCAGCCGCTTATGGACTATTATCATGGTGGTGTTGCTAATATAGAAATGAATTTAGGTGAACGAGTTATGTGGGCATCTGCCTTTCTTCATTTAATTAAACGGGGCGGAGATGTCATTCCTCCTTGGGCGTTGTGTGCTGCTTACGGGTTAGCTAAAAACGCCATTTCTGTTTTACAATTTGTTACCCAGATGGAAATAGCCTTTACTCTACCATCACTGGTGCAGATGAATGACCGTGCCGCTGGTTGTGCGGGTATTGAGGCACGTGCACCTTTTTTAGATGATGAGGTATACCAAGGAGCACTCGGGCTGCCAGATGAACAGAAGATACATTTTGATGGTAAAAATTTTATAACCAAGCGAGCTATTAGAGATATTGCCAGAGGTATCGTTCCAGATGATATCATAGATTGTGAAGAGAAAGTAGGATTACACGTTCCATTACAAGGGCTGTTTCCTGTAGCTACAGATCGTAGGGGTGATTATTCTAGGGCAGGTTATGCCCAATTCTGTCAGGATACCTGGCGGACAATAGTAGAAAATAAAGGAGCGTTACATGTTTGATGCAGCACACCGTGAAGCAGTATATCAAGAACTTAAAACTACTTGTTATAATGCAGATGAAGTTATCGTCCGAGAAGACAAGACCAGAGAATTATTTTTACGACATCCAGAACTGGTGATTCCGTATCCTCCTTCCCACGCAGCCTTATTTACTACTGCATTTGGTGGGGTTATGCCTTCGGGAACCGGTGTGCTTGATTTAGGCACCGGTAATGCAGGCGTGCTTTGCGTGTGGGAGCACGTTAATAATTTTTTACCTCCACGCATTGCCAGTGATATACATATTAGTGACATGAACGTTACTCCCGGCTTTGATGGTATAGAATTGTCGGCTGATAAGGTATTGGAACGATTTGGACAAAATGCATTTGATCATGTGCAGTGTTGCGAAACGCTAGAACACGTTGATGAGGATGTTTCCGCAGCTATTGCTAAACAAATGACACAGGTGACTCGTAAAACTGCTTTTATTACAAGCTGTGGGCTGTCCCATCACATGGGTCCTTTAAATATGGAGAAATGTGCGAACAATGTGTATTTGAATTACAAAGGGCAACCTAATATTGAGACTCTAATGGACTTAGGGTATCAGGTTAGATTGATGGGCAATTATCAAATTCTAGCCTGGTATATTAAAAATGTATAAAGCATCAATTAACTTAGTAACAGTACGTGAAGGTGGATTAGATTGGCAGTTGAAACTCCTAGCTCAGCAAACCTGTTCAGATTTTGAAATAGTTATTGTAGACGGTCTTTATACATTACGTAAAGAAGCTATTGCTAGTTTGGCAAATGCGTTACACCTTAATGTCAAACATCTACCACTTCCACAATTAAGTTATGTAACAGAACTCACACACTCGACAAACCGCAATGAAGCCCTGGCACATTCTGAAGGAGATATTATCATCTTCTTTGATGATTACCAACAACCAGCACCTAATTTTGTGGCAACACATATTAAATATTGTAAACCAAAAACCATGGTCGCGACTAGACAGGTATGTTATTATCATCGGAATACTGTGGATTATTCAATATGGGCTGATCAGCCAGATTGGGGTGCTGAGTCTTTTGAGCATGATGAGTATCGTAATCCACAGAAAAAGCAAGTCATATTTAACATGGACCCTCGAAGTCTATGGACAAACGGGGCTAGTGTACATAGGGCAGACCTCCAGGAAGTTGTGGGGTTTGATGAACGGTACAATGGTGGAACGGGTGGTGAGGACGGTGATTTAGGTATGCGGTTATCGCATACCGGGTGTGTTTTATTTTTCACTACAGAAACATGGATAAACCACATATCACACCATCATATACCCATGATGCGTGTCACCGAGAGCCTACCATTAGCAATAGACCTCTCCAGATGTAATCATGACCGACAACCCTTCACAGTAAATCAATATCATACAGGGGATTATAACCTTACCACACACGCAACCTTATACACTCATCGAGATATGGACGGTATTAAGTATTACATTTGTGAAAACTGTGGTGGTTTAGGTGTTATAGATTCTATTGAGGTCATTAACTTTACCACACAAACTAGAGCATTTAAAGGAAAAGTTTTTCCTACCACCGTTGATGGTCGTAAGACTTTTGCTAAATTTCCTATAAAGAGAGAGATACTAGAGAGATTGACAAATTTATATGCGGGAACTGGTTATACTTATTATGCAGATGCTTTGAAGGAGTAATTATGCGAGTATCTATCTGTACCACCACGGCCAGAAGAGGTTACACCGACATTCAAGCCCGCTTGTTTTCTGCCCAGCAGCTGCAAGGGTGTGAGTTAGAATGGGTACTGGTTGATTTTGCGTATGAAGACCGCGCAGGTACTATGAAAGCACTGACTACTGAGTTAGGGTTATCATTTGTACACGTTCCCAATGTTCGGGATGACCAGAAGTTTTTTAGAGATATAACTCGCAATCGTAATCTAGCACTATCTCGTGCCACTGGGGATGTAATTATTTTTGTAGATGATTATGCTGTGGTAAAGTCTAATTTTGTTGCCAAGCACTTAGAAATTATATCACAAGGTTGCTTAAGTGCCGGCAACATGTTTCGTCTTGAGAAGCAGATTGACGACTTGCCGACTTTAGTTGCCACTCCATTTATTGATATTCTGGAGCAGTATACACCATATATTGGCATGGACCATCGTGCTGTACGTAATAATACTGTCATTTCTCGGCCATATCGGGCAGTCGGTATAACTTACACAGGTAATTTAGGGTTTCCTCGAAAAATATCAGATTGTATTAATGGGTTTGATCCACGAATGGAATCAGGCTTGGAAGATTGTGATTTCGGTATGCGGGCACATATGGCGGGATTTGGCTGCTTCTTTAACCCGGATGCTGCTACTATAAATCTGGCCACAGGACACATACCGTACACATACTCATTTGACCATGTTCATGATGTGGAGCCTTTCATCTCTAACACTCAGAATAAGTTTTGGGGTAATAATAAGCTACCTGAAAATGAATTTTTACGGATAGAATTTAAAGAGCACTATCGTATAGCACACTGTAAAGAATGTGGTGCCCATGGTATGGTTGATCCTTCAGAACTGATGGCGCACACACAACTAACCAGGCAGATGCGCGTACCAGAGGGGCTGCCAGGCGGCTTAGATAGTCTTTTAAAGGGGGCCGCATGATTGCAGGGCTTATAGCAAAATCAGTAACTGTTGTTAACCACATAGCTACAGCTTGGGTTAATGATGTTTGTTACGAGATTGAAACTCCCATGGCAGACCAGGTTATTGAAGATAAGCCATACCAGTTTTATATACACCACCATATGCATGAGCGAGGACAGAGACTATACGGGTTTGACACCCCAGATGCAAAGCAATTATTTATTGACTTCATATCAGTAGATAACATAGGACCTTCTAAGGCTATAAAAGTAATGTCTTCTATGGAGCCGGAGAAGATAATGATGTACTTGGCAGATGGGAGTGCTGAACTACTGGCTGAGGCTCAGGGTATTGGTCGTAAATCTGCTGATAAATTAGTACTTGACCTACAGAAGAAATATGCTCCCAAATACAGCACCACCAGGGATATGGGAACTTTAAATGCTATTCAGATTAGAAACATGTCACATCCCTCCCAAATATCACAAGAGGTAAAGGATAAAATAAATGAGACTGTAAATACTGCTGTATTGGCGCTTATAAAATTAGGGTATACCAAGAAAGATGCCAAAGTGGTGCTTGAGAAGGCGGATCTCAGAGCAATAATTAATCCTACTCAAAATTTGGAGGATAATGTTTGGGATTTTAATGCTGTGTTAGCGCAACTTATAAAATATGGTTTAAAAATACTAAATTCAGGAGATTTTTAATGGAGACATTTTTAGAAACTAAAGACCAAGCCCTAGACAGGGTTATTGCTATCTGTAAGGAAAACCTTGAGAATTTTCAGGCATTACCATTATTCGATCGTATATCTGAAGGATACCTAGGAGTGGTTGTCGGAAGTAAGGTGGGAGAATGTAATACTTACTATTATCCGGGGAATCCTCGCACAGCTGCGAATGGCATCCCTGTTATGGCAATGAGTATGGGTACTGACCGATTAGAGATTGCTCAATTTATTACGGAACATCCTTCTGCATTGATTTTTAAAGATGTTGGTAATCAGCATCTTAATATAGCAGACCTGGATGCTGGAGCATGTATGTATGTCAGTGCATTAGCACTGGAAAAGTCACAGGCATTACAGCACACAATTGCCAACATGCTAGATAATAATAATGATGCAGTTAGGGATATATTTGTGCGGATAGCTAAAGAGGTTTATAATGTGGATGCTTCCGAACCGTTGGCCAAAGCTATAGAGCTGTCACATGAGGTTCCTCAAGTCATATACACGTCCGACCTCGGCTATTATGCTTATGACTGCCTTGATTTTTTAGCCTTTTTTGAAGTGGTTTACCATGTAGATGATGTTCAACTTCTTGAAGTCCGAGATGATAGGGGGATCTTCATGGGAGATTATGTAGTATATTCAGAGATACGTGACGAGAGAGGTTTGCAGGTGCCAGCAGGGTTAATGAAGGCTTCGACTGTTGTACGTAGAGCGATGAATGAACTGTTAACTTTACACCCAATCTCAGGTTGGATATTAGTAGATATAAGGAGGCCATAATGTTTACTACAGCAAATTTATTGGATGCTATCACACAAGATGTTGAGCGTCCGATCAGTGAGATTTTTATCCCCGGATTTTCTTTCTGTGATTACCGTTTGTCATATGGGGTGCATTGTCACGGTCCAGAGACGGTATATTTTATGGCGATCTATCCCGCTTTTTGTCTCAATCCTAAAGCAGTACTGCATTATGCCAATTTAGAGGCATTACATGCCGACCTTAATCATATCCTAGATTTCTTGATTCCTGTACCTCCTACGGATGGTCCTGGGCGCAAGGTGGAGACTCGGGATATCATTGCTGCGGTATTTGCAATACAGCGAGGTAAAGAGTCTATAGAGTTGTTTCAAGAACAGAAAGACTTCATGGATTTTGGTGTGCAGCATGTGCACCTGGATAATTTCTATCAGGATTTTATTAAAAAATTATGTCTTGAGTTTTTTGCAACTGGTACTTTGATGGGTCATAAACTATCCCTAAGTTTCATACCCGAACCAAAGACGGAGGCCTAATGGAACAACAACCAGGATCGTTACCTACCGATCAGAAATATTATGACCGAGATTACTTTGATACCGGTTCTAAACGTATTGTTGACCGCTGCACAGGTAAAGAGAAAGTTTGGGGTTACAAGGGTACCGACTGGTATGGAAATCTTGCTGTAGTCACGGGTTTACTAAAGACTTTTAAAGGTGAACTGGGTTCGGTTTTGGATGTAGGCTGTGGCCAAGGTAGTTTCACTGATTATGCTCTTCGTGCTGGCCTCCGGGCTAAGGGTTATGATTTCTCAGCATACGCGGTTGATACTGTGCACAACTTTGCTAAGGGTCATGTTTTCCAGGCAGATGTTACTGCCGGAATTCCCGAACCTGATGAGTCTTACGACATGATCTTCTGTAGTGATATGGTTGAACATATTCGTAAGTCCAAAATTCATATTGTAGCCAATGAGTTTATGAGGATCAGTCGCAAGTGGGTATTTTTACAATTCCCTATCGTAGACGTTCCAGAGGATGTGTTTGATTTTGAAAAAGAAGAAGCTAAGCCAATAAATGATGTCCATCGATTATACGAACATTTCATGCTGGCTGGCCACCTCAATATGGAGCAGCGTTCTTGGTGGGATCAGCTTTTTATTGGTGCGGGTTTTAAACTCAGAGATGACTTGGTAATAGATTTTCGTACCAATACTCCTAGGGAAGTGTTGGCTAACTGGTTCAACGTCATCATACTCGAAAAATGTTAAGGGCACTAACCACAGTTAAAGACTTTGTTTATGGCATATTATCAATTTTTATAATGATAATAACTGTTATTATTTTGTCTATTGCATGGTTTTTGCTAACTGTTTTTAAGCTATTAGATATCCGCAATTACTCCTGGTGGATGGCTGCTTTATTGTTTTATGGTTCTATTGGGTGCGCAGGGTTGTTATCTTGGCATTTATATCAGACGAGAGAAGATCTGACTTTAGCTAACATTAGGATAGAGACCATGCAGAGAAATGGGCAAGAACATGATGCCGCGGTTCAAACACTGTGTATGGCATATCGACTATCAGAGCCTATGGCGGATTACTATGTGTATTTGTTTCGTAAGCACGCTAAACAATTTGGTTACCCTTGGGAGGCTTTAGCTGCCACCATGTATATCGAATCGCGATTTAGGATAGATGCTAAGTCACATGTGGGTGCTTGTGGATTGATGCAATTAATGCCGGGCACTGCAATTGTACATTGCCGTATGCTGGGGATTCCATACACGCCTAATCATACTTTATGGCAGCCAACACTGAATGTATATATTGGGTCTTCTTATTTTAATGAATGCTACACTAATGGTCGGGATGATATAACGGAAAGACTTATAGAGGCGTTTAAGAGATATATTGGTGGAGCTAAATATCATGAAGGTAAGCAAGTTAAGGATTATGCTTCCGATGTCTTGCGAGAATATAAAAAATTAACTTACATTTATAAGGGTATACTAACGAAGTAGGTACATAATAATGACCCTGGCTAACGCATACCTTTTAGCGAATGATTTGCTAGTTTTAAAAGACTGGACTCTTGATGAGTTCTACTCTGCGGATGCATATACTCACCACAATGAATTCACTTTAGCATCCATTTTCCCTGTCATTGATATCGGCGGCATAAGTATGTCTCCGCGCTTAGAGGGTATTGGGAGGTGGGGGCGGCACATTGTTTTGACGTTTTCAACTTGTACTATGGTGTTCAAGATGGGCCATCGTACCTCTATCATGGTAACAAATAACCAGTACCCTTCCGATCTACGGCATACTGATATAGGCTGTATGCTAACTTTTACAAATCAGGACAGTCAGACATTGTTTTTCATATATGCAGACTTTGCTGAATGTGGGCAGTTTACTGTGTACCCAGTGGGTGAGGTGCCTGCGGAGTTTGCTTATTTGGGAATGGATATTTTGGATGTGGGATTTACCCCACAGTACCTCATAGCCGAGGCTACAAAACTGAGTCATTTAAAAGACTCCAAGTGTATTAAGTCATTCCTCATGTCCCCCAATGTTATAGCCTGGCTTGATAATGAAATTGCTTCTGAAGTGTTATTTTTATCTGGCATCCATCCAATGTTGAGCGTAGAGACTAGTTTATCATTCCATAGCGCAGTTACATTAATAAAATCTTTTAAAATCTTGTACACTCGTATTTTGGAGTGTGTTCGTAATGATTACTGTCTAACATCTCCTATGCCTATAGAGGCTTTGTATTCCATCTTTGGACGAGACGGTTCCGAATGTGTTATGTGTGGCAATACAATTCAAAAAATACTTATCGAGGGCAGAAACACTTATGTGTGTCCCACCTGCCAGGTCTTACACAAGAAGGATGCCGCACATGTCTGACCTTATAAATGGCTTGACGAGCGTTTCATTTGAAGTACCTGCCATGTCTTTCGCTGTGAAGACTAAGAATGTTTTTGGTAAGCAAGTTGTTAAACGAGATAAAGATATGCAGCTCATGTCAGTCAGCAAAATAGTACCTAAAGAACGTCCGCGCTTTGGTCGAGATAACAAAGGAAATAGTAGAGTTTTTACACCCAAAGGTACACATGATTTTGAAGCCTGGATTCGACGACATTTCTTTTTAGCATATCCCAGTTGTGGTGGTGTGTACTGGCAGGATAAAGGCTGGCCAGTGGCGGATAATTTTTTAGGCTGTCGATGGTGGGGTGAAGAACGGCCTTGCCAAAGATATTTTAATAGTAAAAACTTCCTAGATTGTCAGGCATGCACTATGCGTCGAAAGAACCTATCTTTAACCTTAGAGGTGCATTTAAAAGATGAGCGGCACATGGACTTGGATAATGTAATGAAGATTGTGTTGGATGCTATGAATCATGTATGCTATTATGATGATACGCAGTTTGTAGATAAGCATGTAACACTTGTCCCATACTCTGCTGAAGGAGAGCATTTAAAAGTGCGAATGGAAGTACAGCCTGCACAACTCATAAGTGGTAGTGTTGTTGGTGGGTACGCGATTAAAAATATGATAGTAGAGCGTGCCAAAGAGTATATTTTTCATTTAGTAAAGCAGTTGACTGCCGTAGTTGGCCGTGATACTGCTATAGATTTGGTTGTGAAGTACGTGCGGCGCTGTGATAGTCGTAAATATACTGACAATCTGGAGTCGTGGTTATCTCAATCAAAGGATGTGTAATGTCTATATTTAGTAGTAATCGTTCAATTGAAAATTATGACGCTATATTTGGTAAACCACCAATATGTGATCATACAGGGGCTTGTGAAAGTAAGCGACGTAATTACAGTCGGGATGCTCAGGAATGTGTGAAAACAGGCCCATGTGAATTTAAAAACACAGAGGAAAAATAAATGGAGAAGCTGATTGTACTAATCGATTCTGACTCTGTTCTTACAGACCTGGCCAGTCGTTGGTGTGAAGTTTACAATGAAAGATACGATGATAATCTGGAGGTTGCTATCTTTCGGGATTGGCTAGAGATTGAGAAGTATGTTAAGCCGGAATGTGGTGCTAAGGTTTTTGAGCTTATGAAAGAGCCTGGTATGTTTGCCAGCTTAAAGCCCCTGCCAGGAGCGGTAGAGACTCTGGAGCAGATGGTACAGAATCCTAAATTGGATTGTTATATTTTAACCAGCTATAGTGGACACCATGAAATTGCTCATGGTAAGCTACTTTATTTTGCAGAGCATTTTCCATTCCTAGAACCTGATAGGATCATATTATGTAAGCCTAAGCATTTGGTTGTAGGTCACGTGCTTATTGATGACTGCATTGACAATCTTAAGCAGTGGTCGGCTTTTCAATCCTCGAATGATATGCATGACCATCATACCATTATGGTGAGTGTGGCCGAGAGTGCGATAGAACATCAGAATCGGGTTGATGCCATAGTTCCTTCGATCGTGGATGCTGCAACTTATATTGAGAGTATTTTACTGTAATATATACTGGGGGATGGGTGGTTTACAACAGAGGGTTAGCTGATTTATCTGCGGCGTTTGAAAAGGTGCATGGCATATATTTGCCGGCAGATGTGGCTAAGGCTGTAGGTGCTCAACCTTTAGATAGCACTAATGTAGTTTCCGGTAAGTCTGTACACCCGGACTGGGATTATGACCCTGTAAATTTTAAAGTCTTCTGCGAATCTAATGATCATATGAAGATGCTACCGAGTGATTGGAAAGCATCTGACGTTGATGGTGCTCTATCTAAAAAGCAATACCATGACTGTCTTGCTATTCTGGGAGATGACCCTCTTAAGATGTTTGACCCTGAAGTTCGTAAGTTTACATTTGGCGGTTTACTTTGGGCTAAAGGCTCTGGGAAAGATCTCGTCTGTTCTTTATTACAGGCTTACATTGTTCATATTCTTCTCTGCCTCAAAGACCCTCAAGATTTCTTTGGTTTTGCTCCTGGTGAGCCTTGCGATATTTTGAATGTGGGTAAGAAAGGTATGCAGGCTGAACGTGTATACTTTACCAAGTTTCGCGCTCGTCTCCTTAAGTGGGAATGGATGCTCACAAAGTTCAATGTTACAGACGAGGGTCGCCGCTACCGTTATAATGGCCGCACTTTTCCTGCCTGTAAAATTGGTACCCGTGCGGCGGAATGGCCTTATAAAAATATTCGTGCATTTGCTGAAAACTCTGGAGATCCTGGCTCCTTTGAAGGATATAACATTGTGTTCTTTATTTGTGATGAAATATCCGCCTGGGTGTCGGAAAGCGAACGTCGTTTAGCAGAGACTATTTTAAGTACACTTAGAACATCTCAGTCGTCTCGTAATACTAAGAAGTTGGCTGGCCTCGGGCTGGCTATCAGCTTTCCTCGACAAGACGATGATATTATGTTCGACCTGGAAAAAGAGTCTCAGAAACCAAATAGCAAAATATTTTTCTCTCGTGGTTTCCAGTGGGATGTTAAACCGAAACGTTTTTATAGTGGTAAAACATTTAGGTTTAATGCAGGTACCGTCGAGCTTCCAGAGTGGTTTGATGTACCCGCAGAGCTAGACGAAGACTTTTTTAATCAGCACCCGGAAAAGGCTAAATGCTTCTACTTGTTACGACCACCAGCAGTAGGCGGACCGTTCTTCGAGTACACTGACAAGATCGATGCTGTGGCGTTTAAAGACCGTCAGCCACTATTCAAGGTTGAGACAAGCTACATTGATTCGCTGGATGGCAAAGGTAATAAGGTCACCTATGTCCGCAAGAAGATTGTGGGTATAAATAGACCGCCTAGTGCCAATGTAGATTATGTAGCCTGGATGGATGCCGCAGATACCATGTGTGATGCTGCATTAACTATTGGGCATCTGGAGTCTGTCACACTTATTGAAGGTGCGGAGAAGCGAGAAGTGGCAGCAGTTGTCATAGATGACACCATCGTATGGGAACCAGACCCGACTATGCGTCGTATCGTGGATATTGGAAGTATGACCACCTGTTGTACGGATATGCGTCGATATATTACGTTAAAGGTTGCATTCTGGGATCAATGGAACAGTGGTACAGGCTTGTTTGACCTGCGTACCGCAGGTATTGTATGCGATAAGCATAACTTATCCGGCGGAGATTATGAGTTTTTTAAGGGGATTATCTATTCTAACAGATTTATTGCCCCATGGTGTCCGCAAGTTGTTAAAGGTGTGGAACAAGTAAAACACTTAAGCCGCACTAGGACAGGAAACGCTACAACCGGTTCCACCAAACATAAGAAGGATATTGCAGATACCTGGTGTGGTGTTACCGCCTTGTTGTTGGGCAATCTAGCCCCTAACACGTTTTTAAGAGCGGGCAGGGCACCTTCAAGCATATCTATAGGCGGATTGGGTGTCGGAGGTGGTTTAAACGCAGGGTCGGCCGCACACTCAGCAGGTACTAACCCATGGTCACAGCCCGGTATGCAGGGGCAGAAAGCCGCCATAAGAGACCATTCAGACATGTTCCGAGCGTTATCACCTATGTCCAGGGGTGGTGGGCAGTCTAATATGGTTCGACCCCGGACAACTCAGGTGCAACGGCAACCACAAAACGGTGGTGGTTCTAAATTTCCTCGTGGAGTGCGCTTATGACGCGAGCTAAGATAGCTATCATTGGTGATGATACTTTTGACCTTCAGACTGAATTAATTTTGAATCGACTACGCGGTGACTCAGCTATCCTACTGACTGCTGATCAGTTAAAAGATTACGGAATTTCCTTACCGGAGATTCCACAATTTGAGGTTACTCCTGAATTGCACCCATTCATGAACCATGAACAGCGACGGCAGGCACGCAAGCAAAATGAAAAATTTATAAAAAATAGCAAACGCAAACACTAAAAGTTTTCTAAAGCCCGCGAAAGCTGCATCTCATTAGTTGGAAACTCCATAACCCAGTTCAACATCTAATGCATTTAATGAATACAGGTATAATTATATTTAATTGGAGGTCCTGTGAGCGAAAAACAAAAGGATGAGCTGTTTGCAGCTAAAGGTACGGGGACACCTATTGTCCAGTCCGCACCGGATGCTGAGTTTCAAATGCAGAGGTCGGGTAAATCGGTTTATGATATGGGTGAGTCAGTGGTCGCCAAGATGAATCGAGTTCGGGCAATGTTTGATGTGGACGAGTTTTTTCAGGATTTGTATGAGAATTATTTAGTGTCTGTTTTACGACACGAGCCTCGCCAACACCCAGATAGTCGGATTATCACACACTGGGATGAACGCACCACTTTCGAAGATTTCACCGGAGATTCTTTGAAAATAATTAACAAGAAAATCGAAGCAGCCAAGTTTGCAAAAGCTGTGGGCACCACCCGCATGGCGGCCATCGATAAGAGTGTGTTTAATGACCCCACTTTTAAGCAAGATGCAGGTTCAGCGGCAGTGGGTAAGACTTTCGATACCGAGGACTACGAAGCAGTCTATGAATTGCTTTGCATTTCTAAAGAATCCATCGAAGATTATCACGCAGGTCGTTTAACCTTAGTAATTAATGCCAAGACTGGACGTTGTCGTGTTGGCGGTAGTACAGGACTGTAACCAAGGAGTCAATATGTCAGATACAAGTTTTGAGAAATCTCTCACTATGAAACCAGCTCTCACTCAGGCCCGTAAAATTGGTGGCCGTGTGATTATCGAAGAACTCGAAGTACCCACATTCGATGAAGAAGAGGCACTCGACACCCTGCTCGATGGTGTAAACTCTGAAGAAATTGAAGAAGGAAGTGACAGGCTTATGGCTGAGAATCCACGCCTGGCGTCTGAGGGTGTTCGGGCCATGTTTGGCATTGATGCCTCCGATGTTTCCCGTGCTGCTGAATTCACCAATCCTGTCCGCGAGGCCGGCGTTAAACGTGCAGGCAAGATTGCGTTAAGAGAAACAGGCGATACTCTCAATTTCCGTAGAACAAATGCAGGTAAGTTGGTTGAATTATCATCCGACGAAGGAGAGGTCATTGAGACTCTGTCCTCATTGGAGTTTGACAGCTTGCTTGGGGGCAACGAATACATAGTTCTGTAATTTAATTTTGATCGTATTCCATAAGGAGTTTCACATGGCAAAGTCCGTACTTAAAGTCCAGGCCGAAAATATTCGCCGGGCATCCGCTGCATACACTGAACTTTATAACGATAATGGTTTACAGGTGTGGGCTGTTAAATCTGGTAAATTTGAAGTCAAATGTGGATCAACCAGAAAGATAGCACACAACCTCCAAGAAGTTGAAGCAGCTGTTGATGGTCTTAATCTACATCAATTCCCCAGCTCTGGTGCAGAAGTACGAGCAGCTATCCATGAGAAACTCGGTCAGCATTTCAAACTTGAAATAAGGGCTTCCAAGGATAACACGGATAAAGTGGTGCATACTATTACGGGAACCAAGGATGTGGTTGCCGCTGGTTTAGTAGGTGTGGCTTCTATGGATGTTGAAAAAATGGCGGCAGGCGTGCGATATGCTATGCCTCAGAATATGTATGGTGGTGATTACATGATGCTCATCCCCATGAATAATGAGATTATGGAACTCAGTCCATCTTTCGTTGAACCGCAGATGTACGAGCCACAGGAGTTTGCTAAAGGTCAAGTTCTGCATGGTATCTGTCCGCTCTCGCATGAAGTAGTAAGTATCATTGTTGATGAAGCCTACCCAAACGGCACACTTAAAGCAAAAGATGGCACAGTATATTCATCAGATGATGTTGAACGTATGCAATTTGCCATTGATCGTGAATCCATAGCAACTGAAGATGACTTCCATGAACCAGACGAGCTACTTTACCAGCCAACTGATATTCCGAGCTACAACCCGGTTGGCGTCGTTAAAGACCAGGCTCCTGTACTGGGAAACCTTGCAAACTATGACAGTATTTTGAACGCCTCCGCAGGTGTTATCAGTGATTTTATGAAGACAGTGAAAGGTGCTGCTTATTTGGACCGCTCCAGTCTTAACAAGGTTACTGTTAGTGCAATTGATGGCGAGGGACAGGCTACAGCAGGTTCTGTGGAGTGGAATTGTCGAGTTGCTAGCCCAAGCTACAAACGTACAAGCAACATCACTATTCCGTTAACACTCGTTAACGGGTCAATTGATATTGGAAAAGAATTCATCATCAGCACAGGTCAGAAGTTCCCCATGTCCGCCGAAGGCCTTCAGGCACACCTCGGTAGTCTGGCTGAGGATGACATGTTCCGTCACAAAGCCGCTAAGCAGCGCGTCGGCAGTGCCGTTCATGCAGACCGTGATGTAAACAATCTACTGAGAGGTGTTACAGCCTCTGATATGGTTAAAGATGCAGATGCGGAAGTTGATACAGATAAGAAAACCGCCTCGCAGCTGCCCGTTGTTGACACCATCAAGACTATCCTTAATAAGGATTCCTATTACAAAGATCAAGGCACTAGCGGCAATATAGCTGCTGAAATCGGATACGCTCTTGAGGAATGGGATGGGGAACAGGAGCTGACTGATTTAGTTGGGTCTTTATTACAGAATGCTGATGAAGCTACTGTTAATGCTGTTGTTGAGGCCTGCGATAATAATAAGACAGCCGCTGCGAAAACAGCTGAGATTCTCCCGCTTGCTGGACAGACACCCATCGGTGCTGATGCAGACCAGAAAAATGAAGTTAGTGCTTCTAAGAAAACTGCTGCATTATCTGAAGAAGGTACATACGCATCTCTTACAGAACTACCTAACGGTGATCTCTCCATAAAGGTTACAGACCTTGGTCGTGAAGAACTTCCGGCCATGCTTGAAAAAAGCAAGGATGAGAATTATATCATGCCCGATTTACTTGAAGACATTTTTGCTAACAGTTCTTGGGGTATGGTACAACCGGAGGACATTGGTGCCCTGACTTCCGCTCCTATTATTGGATATGATATGCTGCCGGATGATGAAGGAAATATCTCCTCCGAGGGTAAGGTTTGGTGGTATCCGAACTACGCAGTAAGCAACGCCATGGAAGAGTTGCTCGAGAAAGGTGAGACCATCTTTACTTCTGGCAACGATGAAGTCAAGACAGGGTCAAAGGCTGTCAAAGCGGCTGATGATTCTGAAACCGCTGACGATACCGGTGATAGTGATGTTTCTTATGATGCCATCAAGGATATGCTGGATGAGAAACTGCTTGATGCATTCAACACGATCGCGGACGACTATGAACTTACTAACGCTGGTGAGGTCGAGACTAAAGAAATAGAGCACGCAAGTCGTGATGGTTTTATTCCGTTTACAGATGGTGGTGTGCAGGTTGATGGTTTTACTACTGTAGAATATCTTACAGGGTCAGGAACAACTGTTCCTAATGTGGAAGCACAGAAGGATATTGACGCAGCCCAGGAGTCAAACTACACATATGCTAAGGAAGAATTTATTAAAAAATATCCTGAGCTTGTAGAAAAACTAGGGGTAGAGAACATTTACTACAATGAGTTGTATAACGCGGGGTACTCCTCTGAAGCAGAAGAGTTGTCAGAGATGGAGCGCGGCGACGGCGAAGATACTGTTATGTTCATCATAAAAGCTCAGTATTATGCTCCGGGCAATGGTCACAGTGATAATCCAGACACACACTCACTGTACATGCGATACGCCGTGAATACAGACTTTGGATACCACCATGAATCCGGTGAGAATATTATCAAGGAAGAAGAGTTTGCATTTAACGACATGGCAACACTGGAATCTAAGGTTGATGAGTTCCTGGCCAACTTGGATAGTAAATATGTACATAGTTCCAAGAAAGTAAAGGCCGATGGCGAAGACCTTGGAACCTGGGCCGAGCACGTGGAAAGCACATCCCAGATTATGACTCTCAGTGAAGCCGGAATAACCCTTGACCTGGACAACTGGGAAGAGGCTAAAAAAGAGTTTGAGAACATGATTGCCCAGCAAGCGGACTTTAAAGAAGGTTCGGCCAAGGCCAAGAAACTCAATCTGGTGGCCAGTAACGGCTGGCCAGAAATCAGGGGCAAGAGCGAAAACACTTATAACTGGTCGTACCTTGGACCTACTTGTCAATTTGGTGTTTGTCAGGGCAACGATGAACTGTGGTACGGTTATGCGCTGGTTCACCAGGGTGGCGATGTCCGTGGTAACTATGGTCTTACTTATTTCTTTAACCAGGATAACAATGAGTCGGAAGATGCGGCCTTTGATAGATTTGGTCAGTCCTTTATGGAACTTATCAGTGGCAGCATCACGTTTACCGTGAATTTCGATGACGGTAGTAGCTTTGGCTTCTGGGCTGAGCAGGATAGCGATATTCCATACTACAGCAACGAAGGCCGCCTTAACGGCACGGCTGACAGTTTGGCCGGTATTTTTTCTAACCTGGCGTTCATGGTTCCCCAGGGACTTGAGCGCGATAGCTTTATTGAGGACGTAAAGAGCAACGATGGCGCCATCGGTAGTCCAGAAGATGCAGGCGTTGACATGCACCAAGTTCGTGAAGACCAGGGGCAGCTTGATATGTTTCATGCTCCGGGCGAACGTGATCCTAATAAACATGGCTCTAAACTCCGGGCTTTAAAAGCCAAGTTTGACCGTCGCATAATCAAGGCTGGTAAAGATGTGAAAGCCACGGGCGAAGCCGATCAGGATTATGATATTGAGATGTACGACAAAGTTGTTGAACAACTGACCGACGCCGGATTCACCGGCGCGACACACAAGGAATTTGACAAATATCAAGGGGTGTACCTGAATGTCCCTGGTGTTGACAAATTCTGGATTGACGAGGTGTTCACCAGCGGAACCCGAACAGACAAACCGGAGACCAAGAAATATCGCCGAGTTAAGTTAATCTCTCCCGACGGCGATACTCTCTCCGCCACTCCTGGAGATTATTTTCAACTCCCAGCAGATCATGTGTTTGAGGAATGCACTTTGGTGTTGACTTTGGCAGATGGGTCTACAGAAGAGATTCAAAATCCGAAGAAATCTGATTTACCAAAAGATGAGGATGTTGCACCAACTACATTCATATATGAGAAAGGTTCTGAAACCAGTCATTATATACTGATTGGCGAACGTAATCCTGAACTTGGTGGTGAGATCACGGTAAAAGGCGAAGATGTAGATGCTTCCGAACTTATCAACGCCATCAGCTCCGCCGGTTTTAAACCCAAAGGCGGCCAAAGCAAAACCCGCAGCTCTAAGGCTGTGAAAGCTGCTTACGATGTTGATATTTCTAAAATGTACAAACCAGGTTTAGGCGAAGAGACACTCAAGCAGATAAAGTCTTACAACTTATCTGACCTGGAGCGGGAACCGGGTCGTTATGAAATTATAGTTGATACCATATCTAGTGGTGCTAATGGCATTTACCAGCCAGTCCAGGTAGCCAAGTTTTTTGGTATTTTTGATGAGTTGGTTGCCGAACTTAAGGCTGCGGGCAGCACTGCTAAGTCTCCTTCCGCATTAGGAACGGAAGATGAAGACTTGATTATCGGGGACGAACTTTCATGGGATACTATTGATAGTGTTGCGAACAAACTGGCAGACCAGCTGAACCGCAGCGAGAAAGTTGCTGCACCTTATGATAATGGTAGCTTTTATTTTGGACATAATGAAAATGATGGCTCTTATGAATTGTTTTACGGTTGGGATTCTGATGACTCCACCGAAGGAGATGAACCTGATTTTCAGACAGACGCGGGTTTAAAGACGCGCAAAGCGGTGAAAACTGCTGCGGAGGGAACATCTGACCTCAAGTCTGACTTAGTAGCCTTCATCAACTCCTGTGTTGAGGGTTACACAGGCGAGTGGGATACTTCTTCAGATGCAGGTCGAGATGGTTTTTTAGATATGTATACCTTATTAGAAGGCATTGAGAAATTTGCTGAAACTGATGAGACCGCTTTAAGTTTAATCAATGGCCTTAAAAATTCTTGTACCGAGGGTATGGATGGTACGTGGGATACATCTACACCCGAAGGTAGAGAGGGATTCTTGGCTATGCGGGATGACGCTATGGCCGTTGCGCAAATACTTGACGTGGACACCGCAGGGGTGAAAGTTGAGTCCAGTAAGAAGACTGCTGGTATCCTCGCTGATATCATGGGTGGGCAAAATAAGCTACCAACCACGAATGGGAATAAATCAATCATGGGTGTGTCGGCCATCATTCACAGTGATTTGCCAGAAGAAGAGAAAGCAAACATTTTGATGAATGGTAAGCCTCGCATGAATACCTTGCGAGGTGAGAAATCAATCAAGGGCATAGTGGATATGCTGAAAGCAGACCGTGCGGCTAACCCCGATAGCTATGTTCCGATTGTTGGTGTTGAGGCCTCCAAGAAGACTGCTGCTGCACCGTACACTCTTGGCATTATTCTGCTAGAGGCATCCCCTGATATGACAGAGGATGTTGCTGTTAAGACATTTGGTAAATTTGGTACAGTGATTAACTTCAGTAATGAAGAGGGTCTAGCCGAATTTGGTTTACAGGTTGATTCGCGGGAACAAGCATTGAAAGCTGCACGAGCAGTTGATCTTGCTGAAGGTGCCATAGATGCTATCAGTCAGGGCAATTGGGGTACTTTTGCTGAGAATCATGGTGCACCAACCAATTACAACTTTGTCTTAGAGGCTTTTGGTGAGGACACCACAAATAAAGAAGCCGCCAAGACTTCCCGTAAGCAAGCAACCCGGAGGTCACTTCGGCCAACGGTAGCACGTGCGGGTTCCGCCAATAAACGTGCTAATTCAAAAGATGCCTTATATGGTCGGATTTTGAATATCCTAATGCGGGATAGCCGGTACGGTAACGACCCCACGGCCGCTGATTCAGCCGCGGGCCTCTTGGCTATGCTTGCAGGTGATGAGGGAATTGAGCAGGATGTATATGGTACTGTTGAAGCGGAGCTGCAAGGTGCAGATGCCGCGACTATCGATTCAGTTGCTATGATTTTGGGTACCTTCGCGGGTGCGCCAAGCATGGTTGCGTCGAAGAATGGTCATCGCACGGCCGTCAGCACCAAACGCCCGCTAAAAAGTAAGAAGAAACAGGCGGCTGAAGACCAGGGCCAGTTCCTTGCCTCATACAGTGATTCCGACGTATATACGAGCCAAGTCGAATTTTTTCAGGAACTGATAAAAGAAGACCCGGAACAGTATGACATGGAAGCCGGGGCGTCAGACGAGGACATTGAAGCCAAGGCCAAAGAGTTGGCCGAAGATGACATTGATGCATACCAAATAGCTCTTGATGACACGAAGATCGATCTTGATGAGGCTTTTTCTCGCCTTAATGAGCAATTCGAAAATGAAGGTCTTTGGGAAGTTGAAGGACGGGCTATGGGCTGGCAGCAGCGGTCCGGCGATGCCGTCATGAAGATCGAAGGTTCCGATGATTTCTTCAAGATGTTCCCGGGTACTCAGGATTTTTCTTTTGACGCTCGGGAATTCCCTGGTGGTGTTATCGAAGTCAAAATCAGTCACCATGACGCTCCTATGGGTGAATTCAGAACCCTGCGTCCCTACAAAGTCTTAGCCAATGGTACAAAAGTAAAGCCTAATGCGCAATCTGATTTTGGATGGGGAAACCAGGATATTGGTAAAGAAGGTGAGATATCCGACCATAGCTATAACGGCAGTGAACTGATATATATCATTACATTTAAGGACGAAGACGGCGACGAGCGTGATGAGCAATACAGCCCAGAATTCTTTGACGTAGTTTCTGGCGCAGCACAGGCTTCTAAGAAAAAAGGAGCTAGGTAATGCAGACTCGCAAATCAGATCTTGATAAAAATCAAGTGTCATCTGAATTACAAGAACTGGTGGGGACGTTTTTGCGGGAAACACCTTATCTTGCAGAACACCTCCCGATAGGTGCGGCACCGGATGTCATGCTGAAAATAGTCGGCATCTTGTGGAACGCTATGAATGAGAATCTTGAAGCTAAGTCAGCTATTAGGGTAATTAAAGCCGCGCTATGTGTTCAGCCGAAGGCAGTACCGAATCAACACTATTAATTAAATTGAGGAATTGCATGAAAACACATGATAAGATTATATCCAGCCGAGCAGCTTATCTTGCTGCGGCAGCGCCGCTTAGAGAAGGTATGTTCATGAGCCGTACAGCTGCTCTATCTGAAGCAGACATGACTGTTGCTAAAACAGTTATTGACGGTCTAGCGGTTGTTAAGGCGTTGTGGGGTGGAGATTCCGTCGCCGCTATAGATGACCTGGATGGGCATATTGATTTTGAAGATGGTTCTGGTCGTTTCAGTAGCGACTATAAACCGGGTCTAGGGTCATATGAGCCAGATAGTACCAGTGTTGAATTCCGTGCACAAGATGGTGTTGTAGAACCCGCAAGTGTAAGTGCTTACAATTCGTTTGACACCTACAATCTTTTAACACTGTTATGCGGAGAGCCATCATCTCCAGATTGGCTTACACAGCTTAATGCACAACTACGGGAAGAGAATGATGAGTTTTCGCAAGAAGAAACAGAAGCAGCACTTGTGGCGGCTGGTATTGAACTGGGAGATTACTTGGGCACGGGTGGTGTGGGTCCTTACCAGAGTGGCGAATTCCAAGGTAATGATGGTTTAGAATATATTGAGACCAATGAGGGAATGTTGATACGTATTGGCCGTGGTTACGGCGCTATGGACAATAAAGACTGGGTACTTTATTCTTCAGATGCTTTTGATACCTTTTTGCTTACCTTAACAGGCACACCGTCTGAAGACCAAGGGTATATACTTTTGGGGTATGAAGCCACAGGTGATTCAAAAGCTGATACTGCTCAAGCAGCAAAAGAGCTTTCCCTTTTAGTTGAATACGGCATGCTGCTGAACAACTCTGACTCTTTACCTTCTGACGATTTTATGGATAGTATTTATGCAGCTGATCGTCAGTATCGAGAAGAACAAGGTCAAACAAATTTATTTACAACACAAGAGTAATTATAGTGCTGGATAGTTAAATCGTATCAGAAGGAGATTAATCGATGGCTCACATATTGAACACAAAACGCATCCAGACTCGTGGTGGTATCTTTAAGCGCACAGCCGCAGGTACTGGCACTGGTAACTACCGTAGAGGTAAGGTTATGACGAGTATAGACGAAGTCCAGCCAGGGCAGCTGCTTGTCCATGAGAGTATCTTATTTAAAGCCATCAACCTGGTCAAGGTTACCCAAACTTTCCAGGATAAGTTCTATGGTATTTTTGTATCACCTGAAAACCCAAATGAAAAATCTAAGCCCGCAGATGAAGAGTTTGTAGTTTACCCTACTGATTTAGAGAAGGGGGAATATTATATCGCGCTTGAACCCGCACCCGCAGACGTGGGCGCTACTTCTGGTGATGCCAGTGGCACAGGTACTAAACCCGTCACTCCTACACCACAAGCCCCAACCAAACCAGAAGGCACTGAAGGAGTTGCTGATGAAGACGCTGTTCCAGAGGAGGAAGAATCTGCACCTGCCGGTAAAGGAGCATCCAAGAAAACAGCAACTGGAGAGGGTGATCCTGCTGGCGCTGCTGCTCTTTCAGGTGCTCGCATTTATGATAAGGGTTCCGAGGTTGGTGTTCGGCTTACCAGCAATCAAATACGCAATTGGGCACAGCGTTGGCCTGGCCTCCACTGGCCTACCAGTGGTTATTTCGCTTCTTTTAATAAGTCAAATGGTGATCTGGTTGAATTAGAGACGGGTAACCATGGTAGCACTGAACGTTGGGATGATGCAGGGTTGGCTGCTTTACTAAACGATGCTTATGTTTACGGCATGCAGAAACTGGAAAAGAAAGCACCTAAAGCACCAGTAGCGGATGTTCCCGCGGTTAGTGCAGCAAAGAAAACGGCTGGCAAATCTATGGAAGAGCTGGAACAACTTTGGATTGAGCTGGGTGATATTCCTACTGATGAAGATGATAACATTGAAGTGCCGTTTTTAGATTTTGAAGTTGGGACTAATCGGGAAGAAATATGGCATTGGTTTGAGGAGCAGAATTCTGAATTTTCTGTCTACATTGCCATGTATGGAAAAGATGATGTTGGTCTCGATGAGGAATCAACAACTGCCGCTGTCAAAGCTGGCAAATATAACAAAGGCTTTGAGAAACAACATGCTGACCGTTATGAGGGTGCAGTAGCCGTCGAGGGTATTCTTCATAAGTACGATGTTGGTCTTGACGAGGTAGATCCTGCGACAGCCAAGAAACTGAAACATATTGCTAAGAAATTAGTGATGACTGTTGATGATTGGGCAAATTTGGCTGTAGCCGAGGAAGCTATTGCAAAACAATTTAATAACCCCTCTGACACAACAAAGACAGCCAGTCAAGACGACAATACTGTACCAGAAATAACTTACTGGATTGCTGGCCAACTTGTTAACAATGAGGGTGCCGCATCCCGGAGTGACTTGATTAATAAATTGAGCACAGATTCTGAGGTTAAAGGTAAATTTGAAGTATATCAAATGGTAACTGAATGGTTTGACTCCGCAGAAGCTAAATACGCGGAGATAGCGTCTCCAGCTGATGCAGAAAAATTCATTGAAGAATTTGTTCTTCAATTTAAAACCACAACAAAAACAGCTGGACAAGATACTAACTCTTTATACGGAGTTTATAATGAATTGCAGTATGAGATTTGGGAAACTGGTGGCGAGGCACCGCTGTATACAGGGGGTAATAGTCCTGCTGAGTCACAGACTTTTGTTTCCGCAGAAGAAGGTGTTGGTAAAGATCGAATGAGAGAATTTTGCGAAATCACGGGTAAAGAGCTTGCCGCTGAACAAGGAGTTACATGGAGTGGTGCAAGTTACGAAAGCCCTGATGATATGGGTATCTCAGTTGACGCTTCTAAAACAGCTGGACAAGATGAGCCTGCTAATTCCAAAGAAGCACCTGATGCTAATCCAACCACATTTGGTAACCCGACACATGAGACTCCTCTAGGACACTTCATGGATTCTAACGTCGATAATAATGATGCAGATAGAGTAATCGATGAGGTTCTCACCTATATAGAGGCTGAGCATCCGACTGAACTACATGTCGAATATGAGGATGGGTCTTACATAGTAATGACTAAAGAGTATAAACCTCTGGCAGAAATTTGGACAGAAAATGACCGCGTCCAGGTAACGGCATTGGTAGGTACTGCACCAGACCAGACCACAGGTGAAAAAGCCAGTGAGATTGTCGATCTGATACTCAAACTTAAAGACTATAAAGAACCTACAGAGGAATCTGACCCGGTTGAAGATTTTGTGGCTGAAGAAGAACCCGTCGAACAAGAGGTCGAAGGTTTGTTCGGCAGCCGCATCAGTGCTATCAGCTCTCTTCTGGCCAATACAGAAACACTCGCTAGTGCTGTGGGTGGTGAAGGTGATGATGGTAGTGCTTATGACCTGCTTGATGGTGGTCGTAACTTCACGGGCGTTAATGAGACCGTTGCAGGCGTTATAGTGGATGAATATCTAACTGGTAAGGCCACCTCTTTTGCCTCTCTGAAAGACTTTGCGGGTTTTGCTGAAGATGTTTGGGGTATGCCTAAACAGGCAGCACTATCTGGAATGGCAACAGCTTGGCATAATGATGACCGCCGTGCATTGGTCGCATACATTACTCGTCATGCTAAAAAGGATATGCTCAACTAAATGCAAGACCAACTTAACCAGCGCATTTGGCAGGGGATTACGCTGCTGCCTGAAGTGCAGCAGCGACTATTGGCTATCGCCAATAGATTTTGGTTATCGCTGGATATTGCTGAAGAACCAACTGATATTATTCTGACTGGTTCTATGGCGGGCTACAATTGGACGCCTGCTTCCGACATTGACCTGCATGTAGTATTTGATTTCAATGCACTAGGTGCGGATCAACGTATGATTAAGAATTACATGCTGGCCAAGAAGGCATTGTGGAATGACCAGCACCACATATTTGTAAAAGGTCAGCCAGTGGAGTTATATGCACAGGACGCCGCTGAACCACACTATGCTCCGGGCATTTACAGCCTGCTGCATAATGAGTGGGTAAAGTTACCTGTGAAATCTACTCCTGTAATTGATACCGCGACTGTTAACAAAAAAGCAGAACAGCTAATGTTTGATATTGACCAGGCTGTTGCTGGTGCAGATGTAGAGAAATTAGAAGTCATTAGCAATAAGCTGCGGCAGCAACGTTCCGAAGGTTTATCAGTCGGTGGAGAGTACTCTGTTGGTAATCAGGTTTTTAAAGCATTACGTAAAAGTGGACATCTTGAAAAATTAGCAAAAGCTAAGTTGGAAATTACGGACAATAAGTTATCTTTAAGTTGTAAACAATCAAATAATGGAGTTACCATGGCTCAGCCGAATCTCATGACTGACGCAGCCCTTTTGAGGTTCTGCGGAGTTGTTAAAAACGCAGATGGGGAGGCAGCTGCCCCAGTGGCGTCCACACGCATGCAGGTCGTTTATGACGTGCTTGAAAATGGAATCTATAATGATAAAGGCAAGCTCAAAAAACTTGAAGGCTCCGCCCTGGATGCTTATACAGCTTCAGCAATGAAGACAGTATATGAGGCACTCAGCCCCGCTGGACAAGCTAAGTTTGACACCATCCCTCTTGATCGCCTTCTATCTTTTGTATGGAAAGCTATCAGCGCCGGTAAGAAGGTGGCTGATAGAATCCCAGCTAAAGTACCTCTTAACTATACTATGAATAAATTGGCAGACCCAGTCGAGCGTGAAATGGGTATTGGCGCAGATGATGATCTTAAAGGCCGGGAATCAACCACACACGAAGAACAGGAGATAAAAATGAATCAGAATATCAAGTCAGAAGAAGCAGCGGTAATGGCTGCTATCAACAACATTGGTAAAGTGGCTACACGTAAGAGTAGTGAGGAAATGGCTGTAATGGCGGCCATCAACAACCTAGGCAAGACTGCCGCTGAAGGTGATGCGCCTTCTGAAGAAGGTATGCCAGTAGGGTATGATGCGGATACTGTTCAAACTGAAATGGCTTCTGTTTTAGACATCCCTGTTGACGATATTGCTGTTAATGAAGACTCAGATGGTAGTTTTGATGTCTCTGTAGGTAGCAAGACTTGGCGTGTTTTTGAAGACGAAGATGCTGCGGAAGCAGTCGCTCTCGAACGTGTGACAGATATGCTTAACAACGAACCCGAGATGTTTACCCAAAGCTGGCTCCAGAATTATATGACAATGTCGGATACTGACCGCCGCATTCTTGCAGGTGAAGAATCCGACAACCGATACAGTGACATGGGGGACAGTGAGCTTGAAGAAGCATATGCTCGCGAGGTGGATTCCGAGCTACCTGTTGATGACGCAGATGGGGTTTCTGACTTGGAAATGCAGATATCAACTGCTGAAGGTATTCTAGCTAATGAGCAAGATCCTGAAACTATTGAGACACTCACGGCGCAGCTTGAAGAGTTACAGTCTGACCTGGAGACAGCTAAGACAACATATAATTATGATACAATGCGAGAAAAGCTGACAGAGAAGGCTTACGATGAGGTTTATGAAGCGTTGGCCGACCCTGTGCAGTATTTTGTACATGACCAAGGGATTTATACCGAAGCAGACTTTCTTAAGTCAGGCCTTGTCAGTCTTGATGTTAGTGACGCGGCAGACGCAGCTATCAGCGAGGACGGTTGGGTTCATTTTATGAGTTCTTATGATGGAAACTATGACACAACCCCAAGTGGTTTTGTGTATTTTAGAGAGAACTAGATAAAGAAGTAAATAGGATGATCTGATTTAACAACGAGGGTAACACATGGGTCCGATTTTGGATTCTCAAGGAAGACCGGTAAGTGTTCATGCACGTAGTATACGTGAGAGTTTTGATAGCCGTAATACACCCTTAACGGGCGGTACGGCTCCTGGTATGACTATGCTTAGTCGATTCGCGGGCAATCAGCAGGGGGATATAGGTAAGTTTCGTAAATTAGCCGCAGACATTCAGACGGCCAACCCGGCCATCCGGTCGCCGCTGCTTAATCAATCTAATTTCTACATGCCTGAGAGCGATGCCTCCACAGGTGAGCCTAATAGATTGCTTAATCAGTGGATTACTTATTACAAAAAATGGAATGGTTTGGTTGGTAACCTGCTGGATGCCCATGCTGAGATACCTCTTAGCAGATTTGCTCTCCGAGGTGTCGAAGACCCAAAAATCGCACAATTTTATGAAGACATGACGGAGTCTATGGAGTTGCATCTTAAATGTGTAGAGTTGCTACGACAGTTCTTCACATATGGTGAAGTTATTCCATTTGCATTTTGGAATGATAATTATAATTGTTTTACAGACCTCACCTTTCTCGATAACAACTACGTTTACGTTAAGGGACATTATCTACTACACTCCGATGAGGGGGATGATGTAGAATTTTACGAACTTGAACCCGACCCAATGCTGATTAACCTGGTTAAATCAGACGACTATGTGACTAAGCGGCTCCGCACTTATCTCGATGATGACTTCGTGGCAGCAGTGCGACAGAATAAGAGATTGTTGTTATCTAACTTCAGCACATACATGATTCGTAATAAAATTAGATGGGCAGATCTTCGCGGTACGTCTATTGTATTGCGCTGCTTAAAATCGCTGCTGTATCGTGATAAGCTGGCAGAAGCGAACTATGTTATTGCAGACGGGCACATCAATCCTAAATGGTTATGGAAGCTCGGGCAGGCTGGTGATCTAGCAACGGGAGGCTATATGCCAACCGAGGAGGATTTATCGTCATTCCGCGATCTACTCGTCAGCGCTAATAATGATCCCATGTTCACCATCATTACTCACTATGCAGTAGCTGTGGAGGCTGTAGGCCTCAATGGTAAGTTGCTTCCCATAAATCAAGAATATCAGCAGATTGAAAGTGAAATCTTGACAGCACTGTTTTCCAATAAAGCAATGACCACGGGGGACGGCCCCAACTTCGCTTGCTATGATGAGAATACAGAGACTTTGACTGATAATGGGTTTAAGAAAATTGATGATATTACGGATGAAGATAAAATTGCCACATTCAATCCGGTTAACGAGCAGCTTGAATACCATCTCCCCATGAGCAAGCATATATATGACTATGACAGTGCTCGGGATGGAAAAATGGTTCATTTTAAAACCGGCAAAATAGATTGTATGGTTACACCTAATCATCGCATGTATACTCGAACCAGATGGAATAAGGGTAAAGATGGTGCCTGGAAGATTATGCGGGCAGATGAGGTTGGCCCAAGAGCAGAGTTTAGATCTCAGGTTAAGTGGGCGGGAGCACAGCAAGATGTTCCTGCGGAAGTAAAGCGGCTGTTTGGTGCAAATGTTACCTTGGCAGACTGGTGTACTCTCGTAGGTTACTATGTATCCGAAGGTTGGACTGCTGAAAGTGCAGCAGAGCGTACCCAGGTTGTAGGCATTCGTCAAATGCATACCTCAGCACATTATAAGCACATTAAAGATATTTGTGTTAAATTTGGTTTTAATGTGTACAAGGACTCTTTTGGAATTTCAGGCAAAGAGAGAGTTGCTTATTTTAATGCTAATTTTGGCAAGGGTTGTCTCAACAAGAAACTACCTAAGTGGATTAAAAATCTTCCTACTCCGTATCTCAGTATTCTTTTAAGCGCCTTGGTGGATGGGGACGGGAGTCGTCGCGCTGCCACTACGAAAAAACAAACTGACAAACAATATTACACTTACTGCTCCACATCAAAAACACTCATTGATGACGTATTTGAGATCGTGTACAAACTAGGCAATGTACCTCGATTGACCGCAGATAAGAAGGTTCCTGAGAAACATAATCGTAGATATTATGTTCAATGGTCTGATGCAGATTCTGGGAAGTTCCCAACCTTGGAAGCCAAGCGTTTAGGTAAAGGTATAAAAACTATTTATCGCGAAGATTACAAAGGTCGTGTTTATTGCTTCGAGGTTCCTAACCACTTGTTTATAACTCGGCGTAATGGTCTGGTTACCATTCAAGGTAATACCGCCAGTGTAGCCTTCCGCGCCATGATGTCAAGATACATCCCTATCAGGGCAAAAGTTGAGCGGTATCTTTATCAGAAAATATTTGCTCCTGTGGCGTACGCCAATAAGTTTTATAAACGTAAAGCGGCTGATCTAGCCCATGGTGTTCGTACAGGAAATGAGGAGACTAACCGTCTCATTATTCCTACTATTGATTGGCGTTCTAAATCCAATCTGTTAGATGATGGTTCTATTAAATCAATCATCAGTAGCATGGTGGCCACCGGTCGCTTGCCTATGAAAATATTAACAGAGTCTCTGGATCTCGATTATGAAGAGGTGCGTAGCTATCTCTATTCTGAACAAGCCAGTGTATTTGACCCCGTGGCAATCGAAGGGCGTAAGAAAATATCTGGTGCTAATACAGATGAGACTATGATTGGTCAGCCATTCATACCTAAACAGAACCAACCCGTTTCCACAAAAGCTCGCCGTGGTGAAGCCGCCACCCCACAGACTAAGAAGGCCGCCTCTAAGGGTGGTGCATATTCAAAATTATTATCATTAAAACCGCTGGGTGCCGGTATATTGGATGTTGCAAAAGTTCCAGATCTCACCAAGTTACCTGAGGCAAAAGCTGACCCTATTCAGACACAGATTAACAAGGGTAAAGTAGAGAAGGGTGGTGACCCGGCTGCAAGAGACCCAATGGCTGAAAGTTTGAAACTTGAGGCAGGAAAAAAGTCAGAATCCACTGAGAGAGTATTTGATGTTCTCTCAGACACCCAGAATAAACGGATGGTTAATAAGACTCTGGTAGGTAAAAATTACAAGGGTCGTAAAATATCTCAGAAGAACGCACTCATAGACAAACCTGTAGAGCCTCCTAAACAAAAACATGAACGCACATTAGCCGAGGTTGCGGCGGAGGTTGCTAGTGGCAACTAAGCAAGCACCTAAATTCGACCCTACCAAGTCACATGACCCGATTATAGGTCATACATCTAAAGGTGCGGGTAAGCAGGCCGCTAAAGAGCGTAAAGATATGGTTGAAGACTTAGCCATACTTCTTCAGAATACCCTGGAAGACAGGGTATCAGGTATGCAGTTTTTATCTAAGGTTGACTTAGTTGGCAACTATCTGCACACCCTGCGAACTTATGCTGAATCATTAAAGACTGCGGCACAGGGAATCCAGGACGCTCATCCAGAGGGACAGAATGAACCACTGGAGGCATTAGTTTCCTTGTCCGACGTGTTGCTTGAGGGTGCTCGGATGTCGGAACAATATTTAGATGCAGTAAAACAATTCGCAACAGACCTGAATAACATCCGTACAGAAATAAACACACAGGTCTCAAATTTACATTGGGAGTTATAATATGAAACCTTATGAAGAGTATAATCCGGGGCAAGTAGTGGAGGTGGTTGATGGCGATGATTTGCTTGGCAAAGGCACCGTTATTCGCACAGGTTCTCTTCATGCAGCTGTTACCTTAGACAATGGTGAAAGTTACGATGTTCCTTATGATATGTTGAGACGGGCAGGACTTGTTCGCCGTGCTGCGGCAGAGGTGCTTCGGGAAGAGGAGCGTGATGGGCGTAAGTTCTCTCTAGTTAAAGAAGAGGCCAATAAGGATGGCCAGCTGACAATGCAGTTTAAAGTGTTTATGGGTGACAAGGCTATATCTGAATCAGAGGCACTCGTGACCAATGTTTACGATACCGAAAATGGCTGGTCTGCACCGGATGACTTCGATGAAAATAAGGTGGATTTGATTAAATCGCAATATGAGTCAGGATTTGACCTACTTGTGGACAGCTATACTAATATAGAGCAGACCGTGATGGAAGGACAGGCCGAGGCCGCTGCACAAGAAGACGCGACTCCGCCAGAACCAGAAGGTGAGCCTGCATTTGCACCCGGTGCTGAACCCTCTGACGGGGGCGATATTGGTGGTGATATGGGTGGCGGTGCCCTGATGGATGGGGCAGGCGAAGAAGAGATTGTAGACGAAGGTAATCTTGCAGGAGGCCCTGATGCTGCCGCGGCACCCGCAGGTGAAGCAGCCACTCCCGCAGAGGCTCCAGGTGAAGCCACAGCTGCTTCTTTAGAGCGCCGGTCATTCGCTCGCAGCGTCGTATCTGCTAAAAATGAAGATGAATCCATTATGCAGAAGGCATCTGGCTTAACAGCTCGAATTGCTCAACTAGGTGGGGGCACTTATATACCTGCTATTGAAGCCACTGGTATGTCTACCGTGCATAAAGGTTCTCGTTTGATGTGGTCCGGGTCTAAAGAAAAATTAGGTAGCTACCTAAATACCACTCTTAATTCTATTAAAAAATACAGATTAGGTAGTCGTAAGCAGAGCAGTGAGCTGTTGCGCAACCCGCAACATCGTATCAATCCTATTCTCCGGCAAGAGATGGCTAGACGTGGAATTGACAGTGGGGCTACTAATGATTTGGAATTAGCGGATGAATTAAAGAATTTTGACTTTGGAACAACAGATAAGAAGTAACTATTTTTAAACAAATATACTAAGCGAGGGCGGTCATGGAAGTTAAACATAATCAACTTGTCACGATGTGGAACGGTCAACAGGGGCGTGTACTGTCCGTTGTTGGAACCAAGGCTAATATTAAGCTAACAAGCGGTAAACGCCTGTATGCTGATTTTGATCAAATTGTAGCTGCGGTAGACGGCTTCACAGAAAAGCAAGCACGCTTCTTGGCTGCTAAAGATAAGCTCACGGCGCATAATGCCTGGGCATATAAGTCTAAAAAGAAAAAACCAAAAAAGGCAGCATTTGAAACTTATGCCCCGGGTAAAGTTGATGAATCTAAGTGGAAAAAGGCAGAGGAAGCCGTGGCCAAGAGCAGCGGCAAAGCCAAGGCCGACTTTGGAGATAAAGAATGGGCAACCGTGAATACCGTTTACCAGAACATGGGTGGTAAATTTGAATCTAAAAAAGACAGCTCAGTTAAGACTGCCGCTGATACTGGCGATACCGCGTATGATATGGGTCAAATCCTATTTGTAGATGCTGTTGGTTCTGTGCTTGAGAGTGCATATGAGGAGGGTGAAGAGTCTGATTTAGCAGGCGTTAATGAGAAGCTAGGATACAACGCATCACAACAGGAGCTTACAGAGTACATTCCCAGCATGTTAACTGACGCAGGCATCAAGATGCCTGATGAAGAAATAAAAAAAGTAGGGCAGGAGCTTATCGCGGCCATTGATGAAAAGTGGGAAGGCAAGCTCACCGTGGCAGAATTGGTTAAGGAATTTCCGGCTGTCTGGTCTGATCTAGCTTTGGTTTCCCAGGGTCATGGTGTATCTCCAGAAGATGACACCGAAGTTGAGACTTTTATGGAATCTAAGGGTGTCAGCAGTCACGGACTATACCTGGAGAGCTTTGGTGATAGCTTGCGTGACACAGCCTGGAGTTTGTTGAGTGACTTCAATACTCAAGAGCCTGGCGTCGAAGCTGCAAAGAAAACAGCCGGACATCCTAATGATTTTGAAACCAAATATCGCTTAGGCGACATCTTGGTCCCGGTAGATGCCAAGCAGGCTCCTGAATTAGACATGATTACCATTAAAGATGTAGACCTCGAAAAGAAAGTGTACATCTTGGAGAAGCGGCCTACCGCGGATATGGATCTGGACAAGGCCGAACCGACACAGGCTTATGGTGTTCGCTATGAAGAGTCTATCAGTAAAATCGATGGTGACAAGAAACTTACTAAATATACTTCCTTGAATATAGAAGCGGGTTGCCCAAGTGCCTTACTGCGGGTCACTAAGCTCGGATCACTCGTGAGGTTGTCTTTCAAAGAGTTTGACGCCTTGTATACTAGCGCAGGTAAGTTTGTTAAGACAACAAAGAAAACAGCCGCGGAACTTGGCACCCTAGACAATAATACTGTGCCTGTTGATCGCACACCTACTAAGGGCTTGACCAGTGCCCCGAATACTCCAGCGGCTGATGGCAACATCAAGACACTCGAAGACGGTCACCCAGCTGAATCTGAAAAGGCCGGACGCGCCGACAATATTGCCATCTTCAGTTCTAAGTATTCTGCTATTTTTGGTGACCTCATTAAAAGTACGGGTGTCGAGCGTCTCGCTGCCATTGTCACCGCTAAACGTAGACCTGAGAATCAGAAGATGCAGGAGTTTTTATTAAGTAATGGGGTAGACGCCCGGGTGAAATATATTGCGGACGGCAGTATGCGCGGAACCTGGCGGCTTCAAAATCCGGTTATGAGTTGGACACCCGAATTGCAGAATAAACTCACTGAGCTAGGCTTTACTGATTTTGACGGCCGTCCACTTAATAAATATAGTGGTAATGGAGGGAAGTTTAGTGTATTTGTTCGCGGACATAATGAAATGTTAAATACACAACCAGAGGCAGCAGATGTTGGAGAATCTCAAATAACTGAAAGGGAGTTGGATATGAAACTTGGTAATTTGGATACACAGGCTGCACGGCTGGCTAAAAAACTCAGCGGTCTTGATAAACAGGCAGCTACTAACGATGATGTTATCAACCTTTTTGTGACTGATAGTTTTCCGAAAGATAAGCTACCTACCTGGGGTACACCCAATCTAAAGATCTCGAAGCAGCCTGATGGGAGTTGGGCATTGATGCATTATGCCACCATCATGGCATTAAGAGATACTGCCGGAGTTATGCATGTGAATAAACGCAAATATTCGCAATCTACCTCCGCAGTACAGAAAAAAATAACAGAAGCCTTGGCCGCCAATGGTGTTACTGAAGGTGACCCTATTATTGACGACAGTGTCGTTGATATCAAGCGTCGGTCTTCTCGATTAGCTGCTAAGCTCCGGGCATTGGCTGTTGGGACTACCGGACCCTATAAATCTGACGAAGATATCGCTGGCGAGTTTTCAGGTATGACCGTGAATGACATATCAATACAAACAAATAATTGGAAGGATGCGGAGCATATTTCTGGTTATGTGGATTTGACATTCCCAGAGGCTGATGAAAGTGTTGCTGGAGGGCAAGAAGGTCCAGCTGACATATCAGATAGTTGGATATTCTACAATTTCGAAGATTGGAAGATCGGTCTTGGCGATGATGGGGACTCTTCTGTAAATCCTAGAATTGCGTTTGATAACTGGTATCCTGAAAAAACGTATTTAGAAATCCGGGAAAAGATTCTGGAAAAACTTATTGTTGATTTACAAGGAGCACCTAATACAACAGCTTCTCGGCTGGCTCAGAAAATTGCAGCTACCGATCTCACTAACGGCATGATGGTCGAAGGTGAAAAGGAAGATGATACAATCATAGCTACTCGTAGACGTTTAGCTAAGAAAGCCGCTCGACTCGGCAACTACGATTTTGATATTCACGGCGGTCGTAATTGGAAATTGGAAGCATGTGATCAAGGTACTAAAATCAAGAAAGTGCACAAAGGTTAATAATGAACATTCAGTATGCTATAAGCAATATTAAGAGCGTACTGGCCAATGGCAGCCCTGAGCAAATTGGGGCGGACATAGGTGGTTTGGATTTGAATTATGATTTACGGGTGCCGATGAATAATCAACCGGTAGGCGACCAGCACCCAGATTTCTTTGCTGATAGAACTCAAAAGGAAAAATAAAAAAGGAGCGGCTCATGCGTGGTATGCGAACCCCCGGCAGTGAATTTGAAACAGAAAACTTAAGAACTCTGGCAGCAGCATCAGCTCCTACGGCGTTGGCCAGACTTCAACAGGGTTTCTTTGAGAAGAGGTCTGATAAGAACACACCTACTGAAGTAAAAGAATTTACTATGGATGGTGACACTTATTACATCAAACCTATTGACAGTACTCATGTGTATATGTCCTGGAGTAACGACTTCACCAAACCGCAATCCGCACTGCATGTGGCGCAGCTACCCAATAAGCAGCTATCTGATGCTGTTTACCAGTGGCTGGGAACTGGTGACGACCAGTTCTCCGGTAAGGACTTTAAACGCAATGCTGCTAAGATGGCGACTATCTATGATGGTTATGGCTACCGTTTAACCATAGAAACAAAAGCTGGTCAGACTAACGAAAGCTACACCAGCGTACTTGCGGTATTGGCTGAGGCTGATATTCGTTATCGGGAAGTCCGCCGTTATACTATTGACCCTGACCGAGTATGTGTTGATATCCTGGTTCGTCAGGAAGATCTGGAACTTCTTCAAGACCTTGCTAAAGAGGTTGAAGCCGATGGTATCCTTATTACATTTAATGACAATATCAGCGAGGCTATTAAACCAAAGCAGATTGTCACTCCACAGGATGAAGTAACACAGAATATGCCGAAGAGTAAGACAGCTGGTAAGCAGGTGACTGCATTGGTATCAGAATGGGTGCCAGAAGCTGCTGACTTGATGGTGAACACTCGCACGCATTTCAAGATTGAGGAAGATGATGATGCCCCTTGGAACTCTCGTTTTCAAATTAAGAATGACGAGGAAGGACTTATAGGTCATGCCAATACACTGGATGGTGCAATGAGTCTGGCAGATGGTCTCGCACCTGTTAAAAAGTCGGGTAAGTTGACTAAAAAACAAGCAGCTAATACCGAACGCATGATTGACGATATTTTTGATGGTCATGGCGATCTCTTTGCGATGATGGAAGACGAGACGGGTTTACTGCTTGGGGATTATGTTTTATTCCACCATACTAAATTTGAAGATGACCCCGAGGCTTTCTTTGTAACAGACTTGGATGGTGTTGAACTAGAATCATTCAGCACTGCCGACGACATGCGGGAATGGCTTAAAGAGCAACTGCTAGGCACATACGCCAATAAGAAAACAACTTCCGCAAAACCTATATCAATATTTGATTTGATTGCTGACTGGGAAGGTCAGGGCTACGGCCTGGCTCTTGTAGATGCTAAGACAGATAAAGTAATCGAGCCATATGTGGACGGATCTGACTATCCTGATGTAATGTTTAAAGATTCTCGTGATGGCGCAAAATCAACTGATGGTAAATATTATATAAAGTTTCATTCAGGTATCTTGGAAGAAGACCCAGACTACCTTACTGATAAGCAGGGCAGCAAGAAGGCACTTGCCAAAGCCGCTAATTCAGATTGGTTAGAAGAAGATGACGGCACCTTATTAAACTCTCGAACCAACTACCGTATCGATCCTCTTCCAGAGGGGTTTGCGGATAAGTTTGACATAGAAGATGCTGCTTCTGAAGTTGTGGGACACGCTGCTACACTTGAGGAAGCCATGTCCAAGGCAGATAAATTGGCTGCGGGGAAGAATGCAGCAAAAAAGAAACGCGCTGCCGATGAATATGAGGATGACCCTGAGATCGAAGACGACCTCCTAGAAGAACCTGTTGACGGCGACTACATGATATCTGATAGTGGTTCCCTGGGAAGTAAGACTTCCGTATCCGAAGTTGGTGGCAGATTCTTAGGTGAATTTAATTCGATGGATGATGCCGAGGATTTCATCCTTGCCCGCATGGAGTCTCAGCAGTTCTGGCCTGGTGTTTGGCACATGAGTGATCATGGCAATATCGCCCCACATTCTCTTGAGAGTAAATAAGAAAGGATATAATGTATGCTCACTGATATTCAAATAATTAAAAAAGCACTGCTTACCACGATTGCTGTTGACAGTGGAGAATCCATATCTAACACGCCTAAAACTACTGTAACGGAAGACGCTCCTTTACTTCCTTATCAAGAGTATAAGACCAAACCAAAGGATTTACCTCTTGAGCAGTACTCGTTAAAGCCTGCGGGAGACCTACGCAGAATGAAGCCTATTGCGGAGCAATTAGCTACAACCACAGACAAGATTAAAAAATTGGATGAAGACTTCACCCATTTACGCACTGAAACTGATGCAAAGATAAATGCTCTTAAAGCGGAAAAAGGGTACGAAGAATCCAAGACACAGCTAAAGGGTTTGAGCGAGCGAGCTGCTGCCGAGATCCAGCGAGAGCTGCTGGAGGTTTCTGAGTCTTATGGGGAGAGTAAGAAGATACTGTTGGAGTATGAGCAGAGGGTATATGCCATCTACGATGAAGTGAAAGCAACCACCGTTTCCGATAAGGAACGATTGGAAATACTTACCCAGGCAATGAATAAGCTGCTGGCACCTGAGCTGGTGAAGAGTGTTACCGATTTAGTTGACCAGGCTGTAAAACAAACTGAGACTGCCAAGAAAGAAATTAAACGTAAGCTCGTAAGTTGGGAACCTGCTAAAACTATACGTAAGCAGGTTAAGGAAGAGTTACCGAAGAAAGTAGAGTCTAAAAAGATTCAAGCTGATATTGGTAGTTGGTTGTCTGATTTGTGGAAGACAATTAAAGGGCTGTTCAGTCCTCTTAAAGATACCGCAGCAGAGCTTCAGTCTCTTCTTGAAGTATCGGTAATGCCTTTGTTGGCTGATCCCGGTGCAACTAAAAAAGCAGCCATCATGCCTTGGAATGCAGACGACTATCTAATAGATGGTGTTTCTTACCAAGAGCTTATTGATACTGTGATTCATAATGAGCCAGTCAGAGATGAGGCTGCGGTTAAGAAGGTTTTCAAAGAGTTATTACAAACTTCCAGTGAGAATGCAATTGGCGGTTTTGATGCTGCCTTGCCGGAGATTATGAAGATTATTAAAAAACAAATAACAAGTTCTATGGGTAGCACCATGTCTGCGAAGAAAATTGCGGATTTTACAATAGCTAATTCAACTGCATTTGTGACAGACTTTTTTAAGAGCTTTCAAAAAACAAAAGGCAAAATATCTTATGCAGCTGCTAAGTTAAAAAGTGATAATATATTAGCATACGAAATAAGTGATAAACCGATAACAAGTTTTATGGATGGCACCATGGCTACAAAGAAAATTACCGCAAATACTGCACGTGAAAAGGCGGATGAAATTTTAGCAAATGTAAATCAACTTGAAAGCAATATCAGGGAACTTGTCTCTTTACTTCCAAAAGAAAAAGGGCTTTTGGTTTACACATTCATCGGTTCAATCAATGCCTTGCGTGATGAATTGGTGGATGAATTTAAAAATATTAATTCATAAAATGCCAACCATAATCTATACAGGCGATCCTGTGAAGTGTCGCCAAATTGATTTGATTGAGTGCCCGGTCTGTGGTAAACCATTTGAAGTTACCGATGGCCCGTACTTGCATTCTACCTTGTTAGATAGCGATGTTAAGGTATGTACTGACCATGTAGTGTTGTCGATAGAGGATGAGCTTAAGATACAAGAGGCACTTCAGCAGGCCATGGCGCACCCACGCGGCCGTATTCAACAAGACGGTAAGCTGGTGAAGCGATGTGAACTTCTGGAAGCCATAAACTATAAACCTAAAAAGGACTGGTGATTATGGATTGGGAACCTACCGGAGACCTGCTGTCTGACTTGAATCAGTGCATTATAAACGGCAACCCTATTGAATTGAGATATATCGATAAGAAGGGAGATGCCTCAGATCGTAAGGCGTTACCGTTGGAGGTCCGCGGCGATCGGGTTTATATGGCAGACTTGAATAAAATGGCATTGCGCGTGTTCATTCTGGCTCAGATAGATGGTTATCAAGTGCTAGATGAACATATAGATAAAGAATCTTTAAGTCTCACTTAATCAGGAGGATGTTATGAGCTTTGTGAAAACAGGTTGTGGAAAAATCACAGCGGAAATCAAGCAGACGACCAAAGATGGCAAAAAGGTTACGTCCAGTCGGACTATCACCAAAACCGATAAAAAAGGAAAATAAGTATGCGCCAGTTACTCAAAACCGCAGCTTTACGCACTAAGGCACTGGCAGCAACCGCCAATCCTACCCGTGAAGAGGTTAAAGCTCATCTTGAGCTAGGGGTAGCACTGGCTAGACGCGCAGAGGCTGGTCGTGCAGTTACTGGTGGCTTTGGTAGCGGTATATTTGATACCATAGAAAGCATCTTAACTGTGGCCACACCTCTGGCATCTATATTCGGAGACTTTGAGCTATCCAACCTTTTAGGTTCCTTGAAAGTCTGGTTGGCTAAAAAAAGAGCAGAAGAAGCGGCCGAACAAGCCAATATCTATCGTTCAAATGACCAAACTTGGAATAATTTGAGCTATACATACCAGTTTTAACCGGTTTTAAGTGAGTCAGTAGTCAAAAACTCCATAACCCAGTTCAACATCTAATGCATTTAATGAATATATACCTAATTTAAGGTATTGGGTTATTTTTTAAAAAATAAGTGAGTTTATGCTAATAGCTTACGGTTCAGCAAAAATTATTAAGACCTCCTCTACGCTAGCAGGCTTAGTCCGTCCGTGGCAAGGTGGTTTAGTTAAGCAGGCCGCTAATCGTATGGAGTCCTTTGACTTGGACCCTGAAAACCATATTTATTTACGAAACAGAGCTATCAGTGCCTTAGAGATTCACGGGCCAAACCAGAACTGGGACGCCTTTGAATACGATGAACTTGCAAAATCGTATCCTTCTTTTATTGGTAGGCCTATTAGTGTTGATCATATAGGAACGACTCAAATCGGTATTGTGTTGGACAGTGAGTTTATCCCCATCCCAGGTATTCGGGATGATTTGGGGCTGCCCATAATGCCATTTAATCAGCTCCTGGATAATTTAACTGCTACTTGTGCCTCTAATAAAGAAGCCTTTGGCAAAGTGCTCTCTTACGCAAATGACCGCAAACTCGTAAGAGGCAGCGATCAGAGGCAGATAGTTGAGGCGGTTGCTAAGCATATGGCGAATTCTGGTTGGGTTGAGAATGTCTGGGCTATTAACAAAGAACAGGCGGAAGATCATACTCGAGGTTTATGTCGGGCTATTCTAGCTGGTGAAGTGACTGACTCCAGCATGGGTACTATGGTGGAATCTGCGGTTTGTTCTGTTTGTGGTAACGCTGCCAATGGTGAGTTACCAGAGCATGAAGATTTTTGTGATTGCATTAGACTTCACAAAGGTCGCCAAATGCAGATCGGTGGCATGTTCGTCATTCCATTTGAAATTAACCGTGGTTGTGGTTTCTTTGAAGATAGTCTCATATTACCTTTCCGTTTTGGTGGTAAGGCTGGTGGCGAGGGTGCTGATAAAGATGCTAAGTTGTTGGAGGTTTTTTCCAGTAAGAAGAAAACAGCTGCCAAAGTAGCATACATTGAGACAAATCCAAACCCTTCCCAATCTATTCGTAAAACCCCAGATATGTACGTCATGATTGGTGAAATGCCTGGTAATGTAGAGCAGAATCGAGATGAGTTTATTAACGAGAAAAAAGAGGCTATCCAAGAGCACATTGCTGAGCAGAATGCCCCTGGAGATACTCCCGAAGGCACCATCATCCTTATCAAATATGAAGAGGATGAAGTTGATGCTGTGGTTGTTGAAGAGCATGAGGATGGGAGCTTAGTGGTTGCCATTGATGGGCTAGATGAACCTGTCGATATTATGCGGCAGGATATTATTGAAGTTAAGGAATTTGCTGAAGATATGGATTATGAGAATCGGGCAGACAGCAACCAATTTGAAGGCGCTAAAACGGAAGAACGGGCGGCCAGTGTGGCTCGCTAATATATATGTATACAAAAAACCAAATCTTAAGGAGTCAACATGGTTGATAAGAAATTACTTATGTCAGGCCTAGACAAGGTCGGACGCCTTATTGATGCCGCCCGGACGCGCAAAACCCGGTTGTCATCTATGCAGGTTCGTGAAATTAAAAGCACACTTGGTTCAGCCGCTGCTGAGTTGTTTCAACTCAAAGCCGCAAATGTTAAAGCTGGTCAGCAGGTGACTGCTAAACGCGCTGCTTTAAACAAAAGTGCAAGTGAAAACCTCATTACTCGTGCAGATGCGGACAAGGGTGTTCGTCAGGCTGCAATCAGAGGATTTAGCATCCGTAGAGATGCCACGAAGATCCAAGCTGCAATTGACCATGTCAAAAAGCTGGCTACAGAAGTAAGTAGACTTGCTTCTTCTCCTGAACTTGAAAAACTTGAAAAAGGTTATCCATCAACCGATGCTATCAAAGCACCTGAGAAGGCTGCAAGTCTTCGTGCTCGTGAAGCTGCTCGTCGTAGTTTTGCTCTCCGCAGACGTGCTGCTGAGGGTGAAGCCCCAGTGATGGATTCCGGTACAGTGCCTGGTAATCGCCCACCTCAGAAAGGTATGGCTCCAGGAATGCCTCCGCAGTTTCCACAGGCTGGTAACACCGAAGAAAAAGAAAAAGGTGCGCCAATCAACAGTCATGCCCCAGGCATGAATGAAGGTGGGCCTGATGTTTCCGCCAATCGTCGTGCTCGTGCTAAGAAATTATATACTGCTGCCATGAGTCTCACAAAGAAAGCTGCGCTTGAAAAAGATGCAACTAAAAAAGCAGCAAATGTGCGTCAGGCCACTATCCTAGAGCGTATGGCTGATAAGCTCATGCCTACAAAATCGGTTGCCGCAGCAAGCACACCAGTTAAAACTGTTTCAGCTATGCGTAAGCCAATAGGTAAAAATTATCGTACAGCCACAATTGCATCTACTACAGTATATGCTGCTGCTGAGCGCGTACTGCTTGCTGACGGTTCTATTGGGGTCATCAGTTCTGTTGATGGTGCCCGTCTTAAAGTATCTGTCGCCGGAATCGAAAAGACTGTAATGGCTAATTCTGTAAAAAGGATCATATCCGTTAAAAAGTCTGCTGAAAAAGACGTTACAGTTAAGGCTGATGAGAAGAATGTCACTATCAAAATCCCAACTGAAAAAGTTGAGGAAGCTGTCGAGAAGATCGAAGCCAAAGAAGAGAAAACTGAAAAACCTGAAGGTGACAAAGCTGAAAAGGTTGAAAAACCTGAAGCAGGTGAAATGCCTGACCTTAAGGGTGCTTCTATTGAAGACCGCGTTCGCGCAGCTATAAAGATGGTTCGTAGCGGTAAGAAAAAGACTGCTGCTGAAGGTGATGCTCCTGGTCCCGATGCTAAAGCAGATAAAGCTCCCGATGCTATACCAGCTCCAGAAGCACCTGCTTCTGATAATGGTACAGTTGGTAAGAGCTTCACAACCACTTACGCACCTGCTCCTAATGGTAAGTTTAATGTTCAAATTTCAGAAACTGAAATTGTTGAATGTGCGACAGAACCTGAAGCCCAGGCATTGGTTGCTCGTAGTAATAAGCAAGTGAAAGCTACTGCCAAGACTCCAGACAGTCCAACAGACAGTGCGACAACTAAACGTCCTGATGCAAGCGTTGATGTGTCAAAAACACTCAGAGGTCTTGACCAGAACGGTAAGGGATACGGTTCCACTTCTAAGGATGAAAAGGTTGATCCTCAGTTCAGTATGGTGAAGAAGTCCACAGCTAAAACACCGGACAGTCCAACAGACAGTGCAACAACTAAACGCCCTGACGCAAGTGCTGACGTGTCAAAAACACTCAGAGGTCTTGACCAGAACGGTAAAGGGTACAGCACTACTTCTAAAGAGGAGAAGGTTGACCCACAGTTCTCAATGGTAAAAAAAGCAGAATTAAAAGCAACTATATTGGTTGAAAGTAATCGTAAAATGGCTGAGCGCCTGTCGGTTACTGAGGCCACATTATTAACAGACCGTGCCGTTAAAGTAGGTGCAATAACCGAAGAACAGCGTGGTGAACAACAGACGGTATTGGCTGAACTGTACAGGAACGCCCAAGCTGAATTTAAAGCCTTTGGAAGACTGATCGCTAATCTGGAAGCTAATAAGGCGCAGACGCCTACTCTGGCAAACAGAACTGCTAATAAGGTCCAGGCTTCACTTTCAAGAAGGCAGTCTGAGATTATTGATGGTGGCACTCCAGGTGTTGTCTCAGCGTCTCTGGAAAACGGAACATTTTTTGAAGATTGTAATTAACAAACAAACATTTATTTAACGGAGGTTTCTCATGGCTCTCAATCGCGTCAAACAGTTCACAGTAAAGAACGGCGAGTTTCTTGGATCAATCGTTGCACACCAGTCCGGTTACTCCGGTGGTATGCCTTGTGCAATGAACAGCGCAGGCGAAATCGCACGCGCTTACAGTGATACCGGTTATGTAGGTATCTATGCCAATGGATCAGATGTTGATCCAAGTGGTGACCCAGTCACATTCTATGCCGGTAATGGTATCTTCACCCTTGAAAAAGGAAAGAATGAAGCTGCTTACCCATACAATGAAGCACTTACATTCGTACCTGGCGAAGGCGCTGGTATCCTTGCAGGTGAGTGGGTTAACTCTGGTCAGGCAACTGATAAGGCTCGAGTTCTTGCAGTTGGAGCAGTTGCAGGTGGCATCACCAGCAGCCTCACACTCTTGTTCTTGAACTAACAATTCCGTGTGGGCGAGCGGTCTAACCCGCCGCTTGCCTGCACGTTAAATTTTGAAATGGTTGGACAGAAATATTAATCAGAACCTAATAGTCCATTAGCTGAAAAACAGCAGGACATAAATATAGGTTGTACAAACAACATAACAAGGAGTCTCAAATGACCACAGGAACGATGAAAAATTCTTCCTTGCAGCGGGAAGCTACCAAAGCCGCACTGATTCGCCGTGAAGCGGATCTCCAGGCTGCGATGAAAAGTCCTACAGGGCTTTCCAAAATTGCTGCTAACCTTGCGTCCCCAGTACGCAAGTATCTCGATTATATCGGGATTTTTCGTAAATTTGCCGTAACAGAAGGTTGGCCTGATGGTATGCCTATGATTTACGACAACGATATCGAAGAGTTTACCGCCGCCAAGATTGGCGCAAACGGTACAACTCGTATCATCGAAGTACAGGTTGAAAGAACCACACTCGATGAGTTCGAAATCGTGGTAAAGCCAAAAGTTCCATACGCAGAACTTTACAAGCGCCTCTACCAGGTGATGAAGCGTGTTAAAGAACGTCTTGAACAGGGCATGGCTCTGCGTGAAGACCTTTACGGATTCAGTCTTCTTGAGACAGTGTCTCAGCAGCTGAACGTAACAACCGCTGTCACAACATACTTAACAAAAGACGCTCTTGCCAAAGCCTTCACTGAGGTTGAGAAGCATCGTCTTCGCGTTAAATCTGTTCTGATGTCACCGTTTGGTATCCAGGGTGTACGTCGTTGGGATTATCTCATGGTTGACAATGTCGCCCGTGAAGAAATTCGTAAGAGCGGCTACCTGGGATCAATTTGGGACGCTGATATTTATATCAACGATCAGGTTACTTCTGGTACTTTCTACATTATTGCGGAACCTGAGTTCACAGCTTGGATGCCTATCCGTCGTGATGTTGATGTTATCCCAGCAGATGACCCAGACAATCTGCTTCTTGGATTCGTAGGCTATGAGTTGCTCGGCATGACCGTACACAACGCAAAAGCTGTTTCTAAGGGCACATTTAACACAGCAGGTTAATTTAGGGGTGAGGGGTGGCAAACCACCCCTCCACCTTTATTTTGTCTCGTGTTTTATTAAGTTGTTCATTGACATCCCCAATTCGAGGGGTTGCTTGTCGGCTCCTCGGATTCCCTTTTTATAGTAAACACATCTTGTATGGATGTGTTGAATTTTTCACACGAGAGATCCCAATAACGGGGTTTCTTAACTTTAGGAGGTTTCTAATGCAGGGTACGTCGTCCGAATTAAACGCTGGCACAAATGCCGGTGATGTTGACACAAAGGCTGGCATAACTGCCGCCGACAAAGATTTGACCACAGTTAAGACAAAGATACTGAGTCCCGCAGAGGTTGCGGCTCGAAAAGAAGAAGAAAAAGCACACAAAGAATCGCTCGAAGAACGAGCAGTTCCCGCTACTGGTAATCCAAACGCCACTATTGCAGACCCCATGATGCAGCGAGTTGAACCTCGTTACAACCTGGTGCAGAATCAATCCTTGATGGCCCTCATCGTCCCTGACTTGAAAACTAACTCAGAAGATACAGGACTTATGCTGTACCCGGGTGAAGTTATCAGGCTCACAGACTTCTACTCTCCAATGGAAATCAATCGCTCTAAAGGCCTGCGTTATGCAGCTTCTAAGCTGACTGGTTTGAATGGTAATTTTGCTCTGATTCCGCTTGCTAATGAAGAGCAGGCTGATGCGTTCAAATTACCCGAGAAACAGAAGTATCCGAAAGGCACCATCATTGAGGACCAGCAGGTTAATGATTTTGACCGCCGGTTTGATGAATTGGAAATGCGGGATGCCAAGCGGGAAGAAAAACTGCTAAAGAAAACTTTAGCAGGCCGAGTAACACGCATGCATGGCGCAGCGCCAGCTAACGTATAATCCGGTTATCGTTTTGTAATTTGTGTGGCAGTGCAGGTATTCATCTTCACTGCCACTTTTAATATAAGGATGAAACATGATCAGAATATTCGCAGATGTTAAACCAGATGCTGATGTAGCCTATTTGACCGCCGCTATTGTGCGAGATGCCATGGTGGCTAAATTTAGAGAGTTATTTGGTCGTGAACCGGTCACCAGTGAACAAGGTGATCCTATGGTAGTAAAGGATGCTCGGGTTCCTGATATTATCCTGGGTGGTGTAGACCATGACATCATCCCTATCCTTAAAGCATGCGGAATTGAGAATTCAAAAAATGCCGAAGATGTGCTCCCTGAAATAAATGGAGCAACCTTATTATATGTGATACACGACGACGATCCCGCCAGCATTGCTCTGGAAGGTGTAAAAGAATATGCAGAGTTGGCGGCCGATGCCCGTGAAGTAGTTGCTACAGATGCTGCCTCCAGCGCCAATCTCACGATTGAAGATGGCACTGCTTATCTTCCTAAAGCCACATCCACTATTGAAATCGGTATCTATGTTGACAACCAAGGATTAGCGGAGGAGTTTCAATATCGGCTTAAAAATGAAGGTGGGGAAGACCTGCCGCAAGATAAGAAAGTACAAATTTTTGATGAGCTATTTGGAGATTTACCTGGTGGTGAATCCAACAAAGAGCAGGCTGTGCGGGTTACTCTAATGGCTGTAGTGGGTTTGGAGGGTGCTCTGCCCGCCAGTCAAAAACCAATCGCAGATAACATGGTAGCTCCAGGTCCGGGTGGGCAGGCAGAGGAAGTCCCTCAATAAGGGAGGTTAAAATGACGGAACCTATTGAACCCGTAACACCAGAAGAAATTCCAGCATCTGAATTGCCTATACCAGGTACATCCGGTTATCTGGAAGAAGACGTAGGCCAGAAGAGCGCGATGCGTCTCATGTCCCTCATTACCTGTATAGGTGGCGTAATCATTTGTCTCATTGTGGCAGTCTGTAGTTTAGCCGGGGATGTGGATACTGGGACTGCTATGCAGGCGGGGACTACCCTACTTGGCTTTGCGTTTGGCGGCAAATTGCTCCAAAAAGTGACAGAAAAATAATTCGAAAGGAATAGTATATGAAACAAATCAATCAGGCCGTAGCAACACTCATTCGCCAGGCGGCTGTGGCAGGTAATAAAAATCCTTCCATTAATCAGCTTAAGACGTTAGCCGTGGCCCTGGGAGATCAGGCGGCTGCGAGATTCTTTGTCAGTGCGTCCATAGCTGACTTAGTAGCCGTACGCAAGGCGATAGCAGCCATTGTCAATGGTGAAGAACCGAAGACCATTAGTGATGGGGTAGGAGGTGCTTTCGGTATGAGCACTCCTAAAGAAAGTAAGCTACCTTCTGAAGAACAAGATCGCATATACACACCAAAACCGGTATCACGCACCACTGAGGAGCAGAAGGATATTAATGCTCGTAAAAAAATAGAGCAGGAAGACAAGCAGCCACTCACTTCCGACCGTGCGACTCGTAAGCCTGCCGTAGATGCGCCTCTTAAAGAAAAAACCGATCCTAAATTTAAGAAGATTCTCGATAGAGGTGCGGGACATCTGGATGAGATTGCAAAAGAAACTCAGCCTAAAAAAGCTGGCTTAAAAAACCCCTACATCGCTGCTAATTATGAAACTAAAGAAGATCCCACAACAGATACACTTCTGGACGGCTGCACAGCCACAGACTGCGAATTCAATACTGGCGGTACTGAAGGCGGTTGTATGCGACAGCGCATGTCAGTATTTTTTAACAATGGGGTTGCTGAATGTCTGTTTTATGGCGCAGCGGGGACAACTGCTTCGCTGTCTACAAACTTCGCCACATACGCCAACCGTATTAAGAAGGGTGAGTCTGTAGAAAAGGTGTTTGCAGACTTATCAAATAAACTCAGAAAGGCCTCCTTTAGGCCGCTTGCGCGACGCAAGTCTTTTGCAGTGATTAACTCTGGTGATCGCATCTCCATGGATACAGCTACTACAGGCCCAGTTGATGTGACATTTGAAGATGGTAATATGACCGCCGAAGGTGAACAACAGCTGATGGGTAAAGACCCGGCAGGTAATGTTATCATGATACTTCCAAAAGGTACAGACCCCTTACAAATTAAGGATTCAAACGGATGACCACTGAGGATCAAGTAAGAGATTCGAACTACTTTCGCAACGGGCCTGATATGGCTCGTGGCGGCGGTGAAGGTGGGTCTCTAAACGTTCCAGATATGATTGAGCAAATAAAAGCACCTATACGTGATGCGGAAGACGCACGTAGGCGGCAGGAGGTACGACATGGCAATTAACGCCCTTCCAGGCACTGAGCTTGCAGCAGCCCCAGGTGCACAACTCCAGGGCATCAATGTTCAGGGTCTCGATATTAATAAAGACCACTGTAGTATCAATATCGACTGGATTGACCCTAAGACGCAGTTATATTTTGACCCCAGCCCAATATCAACTACAGTCACCAAAGATAGTGTTGCCTATAGTATACCAAAAATTTTAGTTCCACTATCTCGTAAAGATGACTCCGTTGGTGTGTGGATGTTCGAGTTTTTAACTAACGGTATGGAGCCTGGTTCTTACGTGTTGACTTTTACAGGTACAGTTCCTGGTACATCTGACACAGTTATACACCAACTAGGTTTCACGGCTTCACAAGCACCTATTGAACAATATTTCATCGGTGCTCTACGTGCTAAGTTGTGGGATAAACGGGCAAGCAGATATCTCATTGATGACAATCAGCGTACACGCTGGACAAATGGGGAATTGTACTCCTTTCTCGATGACGCCCGTATTAAGATGGGTCAGACGCCTCCTGCGCCTGGACTTATCTCTTGGGAGCAGACTTTTGCTGGTGGTCACGACCTAGTATTGACCGGTGGTTTTATTGCTGCTCTGGAGGCCGCTGGCATATTTGAGACCTGGAATAAATTTAACTACGGGGATGAGTTGACATTAAACGTCGATAGAAGTGCTTTCTTTCAGAATGCTCAATCTTTGAAGCAGCAGTGGTTAGTATCTATTCAAGCGTGGAAGAGAGATGCTGCATTTCATAAGTTGGCAGGTGGTATCGGTATGGCATCGGGAAAATTTCCTTTGTATTACACCAGACAGCTTAGTCTGCTTCCTCATATGTCAAATACTTTCTACGGGTAACTATATGTCAAAAGTAAATATGACAGAGTCTCCAGAATTCAAAGCCTGGTTCGGCGATAGTAAAGTTGTTGACAGCACCGGACAGCCGTTAGTGGTGTACCACGGGACAAAGAATAATTTTAATACCTTTGATGCGTCAAAACAACTAATTGGCTGGGCAGGAAGAGGTTTCTATTTCACTAAAAACAGAGAAGAAGCTGAAAACTACGGAGGAACTTTACTTGAAGCCTATCTATCAATTCAAAACCCATTCATAGTACAAACTGACACAGTAAATCCTGACAGCACAGTTAATTGGTCTGCTGGTATTTTAGAGCAGATGTCTAATGCGTATCCTGAATACGACACAAGAAATCCTGACCCCTCTGAGATTTTAAAGAAGCACGGTCATGACGGTATCTTTTGGGGGGACAACATAATCGCGTTTTATCCCACACAGATTAAGTCCGCCACGGGTAACAGCGGTAAGTTTGACGCGCAGGACCCGAATATTGTTGCCAGTGTCACCGCCAGCACTCAGACTGATAGCCAGGCGTTCAAGGCGTGGTTTGGTGCCTCAAAGGTCGTTGATGCTCAGGGGCAACCGTTAGTGGTATACCATGGTACTAATTCTGATTTTAAGTTATTTAAAGAACACCCTGGCTGGAGTAGATCAGGATTTTATTTCACACCAGACCCTGCAACAGCTTTAGAATATACTGATGAGCGAAATATTAGTGATACCGGAACGCCTCGTATTTTACCCGTATATCTTTCCTTGAAAAATCCTTTGGATGTGCGAGAAGGTTGGCCAAGTAACGTGGCGGAAGAACTCGACCATGTTGTTAATTATGAGTGGTTAACAACTTTACCCCCTTCGCAGTTTTGGGAAGCTATGGATGGGGATGTTGGTGTTGGTTTACGATATGCTCTTAAGGATTTTGGTTATGATGGTTTGATTGGGGTAGAAGCAGGTGTTATAACTTACGTGGCTTTCGATCCCGAACAGATAAAAAGCGCCACGGGTAACAGCGGTAAGTTTGACGCGGATAATCCAGACATTACCGCCAGCCTTACCGCCGGTAGATGCCCTTCGACCACAGCCCCACAGCTACCGAAGTTAATGAGTCTTAAAAAGCAGGCTGCTAATTTTTGGGTGGCGCCTAATGGTAAGGGTACAATGTTGGATGGAGAATCACATGGTGAATATGTAATTAATAAAATTCTTAAAGACAAATCATTAGCTACTGCACCTCAAGAAATGGTATACCAACTTGCTTTTGATAAAGGCTATGCTCGTATGGTGACTGAGGGAGATGATATTTTTATAGAGGCTACTTCAAATATGTCACCGCAAGTAAAGGCATTAATAAAAGATTTACTAAAAGATGCTGCTAAACTTAGGGGGCATGCTGTTTTAACTCTTGATGATGTAGATTATGAATCAGATAACCTAATTCAATTACGAGAGCTTCTTCAGAAATCGGGGTTAGCAACCACAGCTGCTGTTTCGAACACACAGCTGTCGAAGCCGATGAGCCAAGTTAAAAATTCCGCCAAGCTGGTTTATCATGCCACGGATGCAGATTTTGATACCTTTAATATAACAGGTTTTGGTGCCCACTTTGGCACCCGGGAGCAGGCCATCTCACGTGCTAATGATAAGGGGATACAGAAGCCCCGCATAATCACCGCACGACTGACTCTTAATAATCCTTATGATATAGTTTCCGATTTAGGCGACTGGGAAGATATGGATATGCTTGAAGAGTACCTGGCAGAAGCTAATGAAGGACCATTCACAGATGCTGAGTTTGCACAGTTTAAAACTCCTGAAGATGTACGCCGCGGTATGGAGGCCAAGGGATACGATGGCGTGTTATATGAGAACCAGTTTGAAGGTGATGATTCCAATGCCATATCTTATATTGTCTTTTCTCCTGAGCAGATTGAGATTGTTAAAGCCCGCCGAGTAAAAACAAATAAAAATTTTAGTGTACTTGGTACTGCCGATTTACCTCTTGAATCTGTGTCTAAAGTTATGTATCATGGGGAAGGCACAGGTGCAGGCTTTGGTTCTGATTTAGGTGCGGGTATTTACTGGGCAGAAACCGAGGACTATGCGGAAGTATTTGGTGATGTCGTGACTATGGCCAAAGTGCAAGTTGACAATGTTCTTTATGCAGATGAGGAACTCTTATCCGACCTATCAGAATCAATCAGCGGTACTCGTGACTGGCCGGAAAACCAAATGTTATTTGATGAACTAAAAGCACGCGGCGTCAAGGGTATCTACCATTTTGCAATAGATGAATCCGAGAATGAATTTGTAGACTGGACGATGACCACTAAGGCACTGTTGAAAACCGCAGCTAAAAAACCTACGGTTTTCCTGGGTGGGGAAGTTCAGACGGACTGGCGGGAAGATGTTATTGATGAATTAGCCACAGATTTAAAATTGATTGACCCGGTTGATGATGATTGGAAACCGGAAGAAAATATTTATGAAGAATTAACCGACCTTGCAACTGCGGATGAAGTAGTGTTTCTTAATGGCGGCGAAGGGACTAAAAAAGAAAAGGCATTTCTTGATGCCCTAGATAAACCTTATGAAGAATTTACGGAGGTTGAGGACTTGATAGGACACTTAGAAACTCTCGCAGGAGCTGCGCATTCTAAAGGTTGCTTAATGCTGCCTGTACCTGCCCGTATCTCCAATCATCTGCTTAAGGACATCGTAAGTGAGTATGTAGACCCTGCTGATTTAGTACCGGAAGAAGGTACGCTGATGGGCGTGGAATCACAAAGCCACGTCACTCTGCTTTATGGTTTACCTGCGGACACTGATGCAGAACATATTCAGGCAGTATTGAGTGAGGAATTTACAAAACCCATCACTTTAAATATTGGTGAAGCTGTGGAGTACTTCGACCATGATGACAAAACAGTTGCAGTGATTAAAGTTGACAGTCCCGAATTACATGCCTTGCGAGAAGCTATAGAGTATTTAGCACCAGACCAGACCTATCCCGTTTATCAACCACACATCACGTTATGCTATCTTAAACCGGGAACAAGGTTAGAAGGTGTGAAAGTACAGCCCTTTTCATGGCAGGCAGATGAAGTGATATTCAGTCAGGCAAACGATGAGCAGATTATTATTGGGTTACATGGGGCAGATGAGTCCGATGCAGTAGAGGTACTGAGTGGGTACATGCGGAAGGAGTGGAGGTAGCTCATGGATTTTGGATTAAAAGTTAACCGAGTACTTTCGCAAGCCGGTAATTTTGTTACAGACCTGGCGTGGATTCACGTGCGGGGTGTCCAGGGCTACAACATATATCGAGCAGAGGAAAATTCTGACGATCCAAATGACTGGTACAAAGTAAATACTAAAATTTTACGAGTTAACTACTTCCAAGACCGAGGCATGACCGGCGACCCTGTAAATAATGACCGCATTACCTGGTTTTATAAAGTTGTCCCCGTGTTACAAGATGGTTCTGAATGGAAGTTATCTCAATCTAAATCAGAAACTTTCGATGTACCTCTCGCAGGCATGCAGCGGTTTATTGCACCTACAATTAGATCTCGTACTCATATGATGTTGGACCCTGCTCGTTTTAGTGCGGCAGAAGTTGTACACTTTTTAGTGCGTATGTGGGCCGGCATTTATTGCGATTGTATCGATACACGCAGTAGAAAAGTAGACGCAAATTGTTCTAAATGCTTCGGCACAGGCTATGCTGGCGGATACGAGCTAATTGAGAACGTATATTGTCGCATAAAATCAGCTCCTACTTCATTAGCTGGAGATTCAGGTGGTATTACCTTAAAAGAACGCACCACAGGCACTATCGCCACTTATCCTAGACTCACAGAAGCTGATATTGTGATTCGAAAACACAACGTGCGGTACCGTATTCGTGATCCTAAAGAACGAGCTATTCAGGGATACGTGACTGCGCAGGCGTTCACATTGGATAAGATGCAACTTTATGATATGGCATACCGAGTTCCGGCACCGCCAATTGTGGAGCCTACACAGCGAACAAACCGCGGTGCAGGTGTTAGTAATGTGCTTAGTTAATAGAGGGTAATGCAATGGCAAGTAGTTGTTCTTGTTCGTCTAGCTCATCCAGTTCCTGTTCTAGCAGTAGCTGTTCATCTCTCAGCTCGGAGTCCTTCTCTAGTAGCTCAAGTCAATCTCTACTCATAGAGCAGCCGCAACGTAATCTAATGCACGACCCCGAACATGGTGGTGTTGTGTTTGGAAGAGGTGGATCATATCCACATTACAAAATTTTGAACACAATGGATTACCGGCAACCAATACAGAAAACTACTCGTACAGGTGTGGGTATTGGTCAGGGTTTCTATGGTAGCAAAACTTCCTTCTCTCTTTCCAGCTGTTCTAGTAGTTTCTCATCCTTCCCCTCAATTTCGAGCAGCAGTTCCAGCTACTCCAAATGTTCCAGTAGCTGCTCCAGTAGTAGCGTACATGCTTAAGATATCTTTTAAACCAAATCCTGCGGGTATAGAGGCTTATGCCCGGGCTAAAGTTTTGAGTAGAATTCGAGAGCTTCAAGCTCGGTCTGATAAAACCTTTACGCTGGAAATTGCAGGTCAGACATATCATCTAAGGTACGAGCTGTCTGATGCTGGTGTGGTCACCATTTTTACTCAAGATGGGCAAAATATAGGCTCGGCTGTGCGACCAAATTTGCAATTGAATGTGGGGCAGTTTTTACTTCCGGTAGCGGAGTCACTATCTCTTGACCAGGTTGATGGCGGGTACAATCCTGATGTGTTTCAAACCCCAGTTTATGAATTTTATGAAAACGGATTAAGTCCTGAAATCGGGGCAGCAATCATGAAAAAGATAGAATCAACAGGTTTTTTAACACTTTTAGGCATAAATTAGTACCGCACTAGTCAAAAACTCCATAACCCAGTTCAACATTGTGTTCAATAAGTAGGTGAGCTATGCTTATTTAATTGGAACTGTATATTTATGGCAGCAAGAACTAGATTTAATATTTCTGTAGAAGACCGTTACACACGGTATGGGATTGAAGAATTAACTCTTCACCTGTACGAGTATTCAATAATTGTGAACGATGACTATACAATAACCGGGACCAGAGCAACTAATTCTTCCGGTCTACCTATTGTAGGTATAGATGAGGGTGATGGCCAGTACAGTTTCTCCGAGGTTGAATACGGTGAATATGTAGTTGTTGCTTACAAGCCTGGCCTACGACCACAAATCGTTAACGGCTACAGCCGCTTTATCATCCTACCTAAATTAGCATCTGATGAAATCGCAGGTAGTGCCACTGATACAACTGATTTAAAAACTAAGATAAATGAGCTTACCCAGTACATTTTAGATAACAATAGTGGTTGGACGGGCACACCTCCGACATTGATTGGATAGGTAATACAATGGCAATGGACCCAAGAGCAGGTAGTGGATTAGCGGGTGACTCGCTGCTGCATCACCTGAACATGACAGCGAACGTTGAGAAAGGCGGTCTTGCCGAATATACAGACTGTACCTTTATCTTCGGTTTGTCTGAGACAGTATCCAGCCATGTGATCTATGCGTTACAGGATTTTTTCCAGGCGACAAAGATGGGTCGGGCTTTTAATGACCGACTAAAGAAGGTCAATAAAGAAGTAGTTATTATGGACGAGTTTGCCCCTGATACCCAGAGGCTGCCACAAGTGGTTGTGAAGTCTATCCCGACAGATCATGTGCCCGTCAGTTTAGGTAACAGGCTTGGTAAGGAAACATTCCGAGAACAGCTGTTTGATGTTTATGGCGGAATGGCAAACATGAGCACATCTATTGATATTTATGAGTCAGGAAAAGCCAATGTGTGCGCTTTGGCTGACGTTATTTTTTTATCATTTATGCAATATGTCCGTGACCGCTTAATACGCATTAACATTACTCCACAACCCCAGGTTAAATTTTCCAGTGCGGCTAAAGTGTCAGGTCCTTTGGTGGGTGGTGATGTGTACCGTATAACATTAGTTGTGCCTATAAGCAGTACTTGGAAACAGTATCTCGAAATAGAAACTCCGGGTGTTAGCTCGTTTGAGTCTCAGTCAACCCCAGAATAATAGTAAACTAATTTTAAAGGAGAAGTTACATGCCTTATCAAAAACCAAGTGTGCAGACCGAACGAACAGGTCTCCCGGGAACTCCGCTCGGTAACACCAGCTTTTTTATTCCAACGGTAATCGCCAAAACACTTGGTGCTGAAACTGGGATGAGCCGTGTTGCTGAAGTGTCGGGCGATGCGGAAGCAAGCCCAGTATTTATTGATGGACTTTTAGTACAGGTAGGCGATACGCTTAACTATGAAAAAGTTGCGTTCAGCAGTTCTACCAAGAAGACTGTGGGTCTTCAAAGACTACCAATCCAAAACATATTGACAGTATCAACAGATCATGCCAATCCATACAAACGTGAGTTTGTTGAGGGTATTGATTTCACAGTTGATAAAGCCACAGGTGTTTTGGACTTTACCAGTGCGCCAGTTGTTCCAAATCCTGAACTTGATGGTCTTGTCGAAGGCACAGGCGGGTCAATTGTTGCTGGCACATACAATGTCGCAGTTATGGCTACAGATGCTAATGGTAGCCTCTCCCTTGCAGCGGAAGGCACAATCGTCATTGGTTCCAGCTCAGCCACTTTGACTGTCCGTTGGGGTAAAATTAACAATGCTTCTGGATATAAAATCTATATCAAAACATCAGCCGGAAGTGCTGCACAGTACTCTCTGCCAACAGAAGGCACCATTTCTTCGGGCGCCACGACCTCCGTCATATTATCCGCCGCGGTTGTTAATGGTGTTTTATCCTTACCTGCAACCAACGGTACGCAGCACATGCCTGCTAACGCTGGTGATGTGTTTGTTAACTACACGTATCTCGTTTACAACTACAACAGCCCTAAGCGGTATTTTGATACTGAAATTCTTCAGCAAGATCATGGCATTGGTTCCGAAGTTGCAAATGCAGGAAGATTGATCTTAGGCCCTGCCGGTGTAGGTGCTGCTGCTGGTTCTATGTACGCTGTTGCTCCTGAAGTATCTAACGGAGAGATTGTTGGTTATCAAAATGCCATCAGTTCTTGTGAGTCCATTCAGGAACTCCTGTTGCTTGCTACCAGTAGCTCCAGTGATACTGTTAATGAAACTCTGGCTGCACATTGTGCGGATATGAGTGAACCAGGAAATGCTCGTGACCGCTTTTGTTTTGTTTCCACAACTTCTACTATTCAGGCAGATACAGACGTATCGAAAGTTACAGCTAAGATTTTGGCTCTTAATGGAAGTAATCGTGTAATCTTTACAGTTACGGATGGTGGGCACCCACAGCTTGTTAACTGGCAAAATACACCAGATAAACTTTGTGTTATTGATGGCGCAACTAAGACCACCAGCTATACTGCAAACCTTGCGGTTGATGGTCAATGGCATGCAATCGCCATGATGGGTATGGTGTCTGCTTTGGCCGACCCCGCAGTGCCTCCAACAAACAAGCAGGTTTATGGTATCACGAGTGGGGTAGAAGGCACAGTTCGCTTGTGGAATGATAGTCGTAAAAACGCTATTGCAGCCGTTGGTGGTACAATTCTTGAAGACCGTTACAATAACTTGTTCGTTCGACACGCTCTCACAATCAGTCAGGCTAGTATCGAGGATTCTGAAATATCGATCGTGCTTGCTGAAGCCTATATGGCAAAGCGTCTGCGTGATGCACATCAGCAGTTTATTGGTCAGAAGTTGACAAATAATCTGTTGGCTGCTGTTGCTTCCACAACTAAGAAGGTATTGGATGGTCTGGTTGCTGACCAGATTATCAGAAGCTACACGCCTGCTAATGTATTCCAGGATACCGTTAATCCTACAAAGGTTTTTATCCTGTTTAATTACAAACCTATTTACCCAACAAACCAGGTGAAATTTGAATGGGGCTTTGACCTTGCAGGATAATGTAAACAAAAACCAATTTTAAGGAGATTCATACAATGGCTGGAATAATTACAGACCTTAACAAACTTGGAGGAGTTCCGCAAAGTGCAAGTCGCCACGTGGCGATGAGCACCTGCTTCGACATCTTCCTTGACACGACCCTTATTGGGTTTATTAGTTCACTAACTCTGGGTCACACACGTACAGTGACTCAGATTCGCCACCTGAATAGTGTGGATGCGGGTATCGCCGTGGACACGACCGTCACCCCTGATGCTATCACCCTACAGTACGCTGGATTTTATGTATATTCAGCATCAGATGCTGCCAGAGCTACAGAGTTTGGTGCAGCATTTGCGGCAAAAAATGCAGCAGTAGGTCCTTCTGGTGGTCGTCTGTCTGGGATAGGTCTATTGATGACCTTAGACCAACAGAATACACCATTTGATATCGTGGTGCGTCACGCCTATAATGCAGGTATACCTCTTACTGATAACAATGCCACAGGCACAATTGTTGGAGTATACAAAAACTGTACTTTAGCGTCAATGAATGTGCCTATTCAATTGTCAGCAGCGGCGGTGTCAGATAGTGGTAGTATTTCTGTTGGTTATGTTGCCAGTGCTAATTCATAAGCATTGACCTAGAGTCAACTGAACAATTTGTAGCAAAAGGATGAACTATGGCAGGAACAACTGCATCAGGTGGAAACCGAACTCAACCAGACATATTATTTGATCTGACTCCTGAAGACGATGTAAAACTTCAGGAGTCAGAGCTTCTTCAACTTGTAAACTACGGTCAATTACAAAAAACAGTTAAATTATGTGGTGTTGATGGGCGTGTATACAAGGTTGAGATGGCCTTATTGTGGGATGAAGATTATATCGACATTCTGCGCAGAACATCTAATTATGCCAATGATCCTCTATTACGTATAAGATTAATGCGCCGACTAAAGCTGCACAAAGCTATTCAAAAGATTGACAAGCGTTCTTATGAGGATAAAGAGGATGTGGTTACTCAACGAGAGTTGTGGTTGATACTGAATCGTATGGCGGATAAACAAGTAGAAATACTTAATGCCCTATATGAGCAGATTGAGCTTGAGCGTGATGCCACGATGTACAAGGCGGTTCAGCAGTTGTCGGATGTACTTAATGATACTATGCCAAAAGATTTTAGGAAATCTACCGAAACCGCTGGCGGTAGTCAGACTGACCATGAAGCAGTGTTTGCTAATGCCACTAATAATCAGAAGCAACAAGTGCAGGCCATAGAGGACACTATTATTGGTGCTGTAGAAGGTAAGAAATCAGAAAGCCCATCTAAAGACCCTGTAGCCGCCAGCCCAAAACAGAGTTTATAATTATGCAAGCATCGTCTTATAATACAGAGTTACCACTTACCTCTCTTAATACAGAGGATTTGGTTATGCAGTTTAAGGTGATGAAGGCTCTGGGTTATAATAGTTTATTTGATGAGGGTTTCAGAAGGGAGCTTAGGAACCCTTTTCGGCGTATGATGTACTACAAGGTGGTTAGCGCTGAAGAAGGTATGGACAGCTTACGACTTACTAATATTCTAAAATCAACAGCTGACCGTATTGGTTTTTTAGCCAATCCTTCAGATGCTCATAAGATTCTAAAGCAAGAGCAAGAAAATAAAATGCAAGATCCTGAATATGCTAAAAACATGTCTACAGATGGTCGTGAAAAATATGAGTCTGCTATTAAGGAATATCAACCACCATCCGCAGGGGCGTTAACTCAAATCAAACAAATTCTTAAGGAACCTCATGGACATCGCTAATTCTATAGGCAGTATGGATATAGCGGGATCAGCGGATTCTGCAAAGTATATGCAGGCCATGTTGGATTCTATGGTGGAAGTTTCGCTGTATACGGAGAAAACCGGAGATACATTAGCTAAGACTAATGACCAGTTGAATTCAATGGCACAGGCTAATCAAAAATCGCTAGATGCCATGGCCATGTACAATACGCTTATGATGGCTGCCAATACAACAACGAGAGAGATGTTGAATAGCAACCGGGAATTAACAGGCATCTTATCCGAGCATATTGCTAAGAAAAATGAGCTTATTCAGAAAGATCAGGAACAGGCACGAATAGCGTCTGACCGTAAGAAACAGGAACAGGAAGAAGCTACTCGAGTAGCAAGTATACAAGGTACTGCGGCTACCGCAACCAAAGCAATTAGTGACCCCAGTAGTTTAATAAGTAGTGGTTTAAAAATGTTAGGCCCAGAGGTAGCTGCTATCGCGGCGGTCACCGGTGCAGCTGCAAAGGCTGTATATGGCACCTATCGAGACTATGAGAAGATGGAACGCGCAGGCGGTGCAGAGGGACAGATCTCTATGGGAGATTCCCTAAATATCGGCTGGACAGCTAAGATGAATAAAATGTTCTTAGGAGTAGACGAAGCCGAGACTCGTAAAGCCGTAAGTACCTTAACCAGTATCGGCGGTATTCGCGGTGATCAACTTGGTAAATCCTTAGATGGATTAGCTGAACGGGCAGAAAAAGCAGGAATGAGCGTTGGGGAACTGGCTGCACAAGAAGCCAATCTAATACGCTTAAGAAATAGTGGTGGAGGTATGCTAGATGCCGCCGGTTCCGCAGAAAGAGTAAAAGAAATTACCAATCAGGCTGAGTACATTCAAAATACGGAGAAATTAGACGTCTCGTTTACAAAAGATGTAATGGCATTAACAGCACAAATAGCCCCTTATGTGAAAGACAAATCAGGTAAAAGGCAAGATGTAGGAGATACCGGAGATATGGTGGTTTCCATGCTTCAGGTAGCCTTACAAAAGCAGGTCTACTCAGGTAATTTTAAAAAAGAGGACTTATATAAATATATCATGGAAGGAGTCACCCAAGGTCGTGATTTGGGTGATATATCTAAGAGTATCCCTGAGATGGCCAAAGGTGCCGGAGATAAAACAACCGGGGATGTAGCTCGTTTCGCAGAAAAATTGGTACCAAATTTACTAAAGAGTTCAAATTCTTATTCAGAAGCCCATAAGAAGGCCGTCGAAGCCGTAAGTGGTTTTACTGAGGGGGTCATGAATGGTGCTTATGATGTGGGTATCTTAACATCTTCCATTGATGATTTGACTTTGAGACTCAAACAGTCACCAAAAGAGGCACAAGATTTTGCTATTGAATTTAGTAAACTAGGTAAAAAATTAGACTTTGATGGAAACATATTTGCAGGTGCTGCTAGAAAAATAGGTACTGATATGTTGGCAATTCATGGTAATGCAGATGCAGCATATAAAGAAGGTACTGAAGTGGTGACTAACTTTTCTAAAGAAATAGCGGCTGGACAATTATCCGAGGCTGATTTAATAAAAACGCATCAACAATTGCGTACCACGTATGATATGAGTCAAAAAGGGTCTGAAGGTTTTATAAAGAGTATGCTTAGTATTCAAGGAGTTACAGATGTCGCCGCTACTAAATTAACAGGCTGGTCATTAGAGATTGCTAACAGCCTCACTCCATATATGTCTCAGACAGAAGCGGTGACTATGGGCACTAAATCAATGTTGACTTTTGGCCGGCTAATAGAAGAACATAAGGTCTCTATTGCGGATGTTACAAGCATAACCAAAACCCAACGAGATGTTTACATGTCCAGTGGTGCGCAAGTATCTGACATGTTGGTTGGGCTATCGCATGTGATTGAAAGCACCAATGTTCGTTTTGAAGAGTTGACAGGTTTTTTAACCAACTCAGCTAAGACTATGAATTTTTATGGGCGTGAACAAACCGAAGGTGTCGCTATGTTCATGTCTTTCAATAAATACATGAAAGACGGTACGTTAGCAGTAGACTCCTTTAACGAGTTACTAAAAGGCCCTGCCGGAGCTTCTGAAGGCATGCGTGCGATGATGCATCAAAGTCTAATAGGCACAGGTGGAGAGCTAGGAGCTGCGTTTGATAAAGCTGGTGTAGGTGCTGGTATTGATATCTTATTACCCGATATTATGCACGCTGCAAGCGGTGGTAAAGTATCAGGCGCTCTGGAGTCTGCATTTGGTAAAGGTAAAAGTAAAGACTTTTATAAAGGCATGGCTGAAAAGATCACAGGCGCACAGCGCGATATGATCATGGAGATGGTCGGCGGGGCTGCGGGGACAACGGATGTTAACGATCCTCAATTTCAATACATACTATCTAAGATGGGTCCCGCTATAGGCACAACTATAAAAGGTGTCGGTGAAGGCAGGGAAACAGGTATGGGTTTCTTAACTAGCGGTAAACTCCCCACTATGGATGCCAAAAGCAGTGAAAAGGACTTAGCAACTGCTTATAGCAGCTTTGGAAAATCAACATCTAATTTTGAGAAGGCTGTGAATAAACTGTTAAAGGGTGCTGAAACAGGTGCAGTTGTGATAACCAATGAGAATGCCCCTGTTAAGAGAAATGCTAAAATAAAATAGTAATACACTTTGTGTAACAAGGATAGGGAATGAGTAACTTTAAAAATAATTTGCATAACAGCGGAGATTTTGGCCGAGATTTATTTGCGAATATGCACATTGCTACGATTATTCCCTTTTCAACTTTAATGATAGGGCAGAATAATGTCCCTGGTAAAAATAACAAATTAGGCGCCCTGGCTTTTATAGCTAAAGCTCTAGCAGCCAATGCTCTCACTTCGGCTGCACAATCTGTCACACCTTATTTAGAGGCTCTGGTGGCTGAGGCTTTGTTTATTGGCGGGCAATATTGGTATTACAAATTCCTGCTCAACCCGCAGAATGTTAATTTCTCACATACCAAGTTACAGGTAGTGGAAGAGACGTCAGATTTAACCATCGTCAATACCTACCGTAATGCCGCTTCTAATTTGTCTTTTAAAGGTATATCAGGTTGTACATTACCGCGAGAGTTTATGGTGGCCATGGGGTCTGAATCCGCCCTTCCTCGTGAAACACTTTCTCGATACCCTAAGTTATCCTCGGCATGGATTAAATTTAGACAGTTGGAAAAGTTCTATACGGAAATCAACAGTGATATTGTTTTAATGTATGATATGGATTTATATATTGGCAAGTTTGTCAGCTTTGGGTATTCTCTCGATGCTAATAACCCCTGGGTTATCAATTATGATATGGCTTTTAAACTATATCCTGATTTAATGTTACACACTTTGTCGGCATATGATTATACCACTTTCTTTAATGCTATGTTTGACCGATATGGTAGATCATTTGCCCAGGATTTTGAAGGTAAGTCAAAGGAGGCTAAGAAATAAATGTCTGGTTTACGTGAACGTGAAGCTCCTAAAGCCCGAGTATTGGCTTATATAAAAGACCCCTCATACGGGCCGGGTAAGCGTGTATTCGTGGAGCTAACTGGTTTTCGTAACGTCAATACTAATCTTTCCAGATCTGTTAATGGCACCGCTAGCGTTGCGTTTCCTAATTACAAGAGTTGTTTACTTCGTTACTTATCCAGTGATGACATTACAGGGGTAGAGACTGCTTCTACGGGAGGTGCAACCACCAACACATTTGCATTAAGTTATATGCAGCGATTAACAGGTATGGATAATTTGGGGGCTACTTTTAAAGGATTATGGAATGATGTCGTGTTATCTGAAGGTATGGATTCCATGGTACATCCTGTAGCCTCGGCTAATTTTAAAAATTATGGTCGCTCGCGTGGTGATGTGATGGATGGTAAAGATAAGAATACAATGTATCAAGTTTGGAAGAGTAAGTTAATGGCCTCTTTGATAAGTCTTGATTTATTTGACCCTATTTTTGTGGACTTTCTGGGACAAGATGGTTTTTGGTATGCTGGGTTCACGGGTTTAACAACTCAAATAGCAGAAAATTATAATAAGACTGGTGACCAGAGTGTTACTATAAACTGTCGGGATTTAAGCTGTTTACTTGATAATGTATCAGTGGTTAGTGGTTGGAACAGATTATCCACAGCTGAGCAGAATTCTAATTTACGTAATTTTGTGTATTCTACAGAAGCCAATACAGACTCCGCCAAGTACGCACCATTTGCTAACATTTTTGACAGCTTTACTTCTGTACAGAGTATAATAGAGGCAGTTATAAGTAGGGCGCAGGATATGTGGAGACTTGATGACCGTAATCAAGCTATTTTTAAAAATGTAGGTGTTAGTGCTTTTAAATTTGATACACAGGCCAAAAACGCTGACGGTACCGCCGCATATCCCTATTATGGTATTTCTGGTCGTCGAGGGTCTGTCCAACGTAGCGACTCCGAGGAACCATATGCCTTAAAACCAGAAGATTTCTTAAAAGAAAAAGATGATGACCTCACAATAAAACACTATATGTGTGTGCCTGATAATGATCTTTGTCGAGGCACCTGTATTCGGGGAACAAAGAAAATCTTTGTTGACCCGCTACTAATGAAATTTGACCAGATATTTATTCATAAAGTACTTAATAACTCACTTGCACTGTATAAAGATTCTTTGAAGTCTGCGGATCAAATACTCAATGATATTGTGGCTAAAATGATGGCCTATAAGTATTTTGATGCTAATGGTAATTTGATAATTGAGTTAGCACGACCCAATGCTTTTCCTAATCTTGATAAATATGGTGGGCGTAGCTCTTCAACTATGATATTGCACGAATTAGCAAAGACAGCTGATGACAAGGCTAAAGCCAAACCGTCAACAGGTTTAAAAGAACCTAAAACAGCCCCTGTTTTGAAAGGGCAGACTAAGGCTAAGTTTGCAGCTGCTAATAACATTACAGTAGATGATTTAATAAAACTAAACGGAGGGTTAACTAACACCAGCATTTTTATACTCAGACCGGGCAAATCTGTTGATTCCACCAAACCATCAGATTACGTATTGAATTACCCTTGTTCACCTATAGTAGGCGCAGCAGACACCACCGGAGCAATGACGGAATTAAAAAGTATGAACGTGCAACCTTTAGTCACATATATACTAAAAGCTGAGAAACAAGGTAAACAGAATTTAGATGATGATAATAGACTACTGTGGACTACTTTGCAATATCATGGTAAAAATTATGTACTTTCTCCTGATGACTTCCAATCTTTTTCATCTTCATTAAACGAAGCCGCATTAGTTACTGTTGTGGTATCTGATTCAATGTTTGAATATATCACAGTAGCTACAGATGTCGTAAACTCATCTCAGGCCATGCACGCGGTAGCTGTAGCTGATTACGACAAATTAGCAAAGCTGGGTGTTCGACGAACCCAGGTACAGACTTTGTTTAACGTAACCTGGCCTTCGCGAGAAACAGGGTCTAAGGTGTTATCATATCAAGCAGCAGCCATACTTGAGAGGATTAACGCCCTTGCAGATACAGGAACTATGACTCTTAATCAGCGCCCTGATTTACAATTAGGTAGGACAATCATTAATCCGATCAGAATGAAATCATATATTGTAGAGGGTATTACTAATAGCTGGACCCCGGGCGGATCGCATCTAACTACTCTTAAGTTAGAATACGGGCATCCAATGCATAAGACCTTAGAAGTACCCTGGTTATCTTTATTTACAGAACCTGATTTATTCTTTGGACCGGACGGCATAAATGTGCTTGAAAAAATACAGGCTAAAGATGCTAACGGAATGAATAAAACTGTGCAAGGTAACAGTTCTGAAAATTACTCAGGAGGCGGTACTAATGCCGCATAATATATGAGTCAAACACAAGCGTTTTCTGATAACTTAGTAGCCTCTGACATCACCTTTGAAGAAGGTACCATCCGAGGTCGTGCTAAACAGAATTTCCCTGGTTTAACACCCGCACTTGACGCCGCCAAAGTTAATGGCCCAGAAGGTGATAAGGGACAATATATTTGGATGGGATTATACACGGTGCAATTGGACCGTGGGTTAACAATATCCGATGTGGCGCACTTGTGCCAGATAGGAAATACTGGTGCACAAGACCAACGCTGCCTCCCCTACGGTGAACGAGTTACTGTTACCTGGCTTAATCGTAAGAATAACCAAATACCCGTCATCCTCGAAGGAACAACTTTGGATTTTTATGATAAGCAACTATTCGGATTGAATCAATTGTTAGACCCTGGTGAGCGCATCATTAGAAGTGCTATGGCCTCAACACCAGGAGCTACAGGGGATTTTCCTTTTGCCGATAATCAATTTGATAATCCCGCATCTTCTCCAGATAATGATGGTAAATTTGACCAAAATAGCGACAGCGTCATAAGAAATCCAGGTGCAGAAACTTTTTATGACAAGTTCGGGCGTCTTATTATGTTGACTCGTAATCCCGGCAATGAATATTTAGTGACACACGGGAAAACAGACACGGGTCAGGATGATGTCTCTGCACTTAAAAAAGTTGCGGATCAAGATTCTTATTATGAGCTTATAGAGAATGATGAATCCAAGCCTACTGATATTGCTGAACTAATGGCTCCTAAGCCAATAAATCTAGTACAATACAGATTGGTCAAGAAAGAGTTAAAAGTAGAAGGAGACCCTGACCCAAACAGGACGGTTACTCGCGGTATTCTTCCTCGCTTTGATAAGTGGAAATTCCAACCCATCGTTATTCGTAAGTATCAGGCAGATACTGACGGTGAGAAATTACCTGCTACCGAAAAGATATATGCTACTCATCAAGAGAGACAGAACACGGTAGGTGATAAGTATGGTTTTGTTAAAACCATAACGGATCAAGGTGATATGAAATTGTTTGTTCCGCGCCATATTAATGCTCGCATAGGAGGGGACACTCTTATATCTGTTAAGGGCAACACTGTGTTTCAGGTTAAGGCAACATATGATGATACTACAGGCAGTCTCATGCGAGCGTCTGTGCTTGCAGATGGTACAACCGAGTTTTTCCTCAAGGCTGGTGGTGGCACTGCGTCCGATTATAACCTTAAGATAACCGCCTTGCCCGATGGCACCCTATCTATTGATTCTAAAAAAACACTAGACATAAAAGTAACTGGTGGTGAAGGCGTCTCCATTGTGGCCGATAGCTCAGACATATCCCTGGTTGCTGAAAATGTGACACTGACCTCTAACACAGAAGTGTCTATATCTACAGACAAAGCAATCATTACTGCCAAGACATCAGCGATAATAGATTCTGCGGATGTTACTATAACAGGTGGCAATCTTACCGTTGCTGGTACTGCTGCCCCAACTCCAGGAGAAGGTCCCTTCTGTGCAATCCCAAATTGCATCTTCAGCGGAGCGCCCCACATTGGTAAGAAAGTAATGGGGACCTAACATATGGCAGCTAAAAGTTTTAAAGACTGTGTACTGGATATGATGAGTACAATCGACTGGCCCAATGTAGACGCTTCCCAGCAGCGAGATACTGCTATGGGCGCCTTGGCCGATGGTATTTTTGAATACCTCGATAATGCAGATAATCGGACAGTTATATGCACGGCTACAGGTGCGCTCACTGTCCCGCCTGCCGCAGCAGTACCTTATGCAGGACCTGCGACCGTGGAGTTGACATGGCCACCTGCTGCGACTATAAAGACACAGTTGCTGGCTCAGACTGTGGCCATAGGAGATCTCAGTGCTATCTTTTTGGTATTGGCCGCATTACCAATAGTATCCAGTATAACAGCGTGGGACCCTTCCAGTGTTGGGACTCTAACAGGTGCTGGGGCGACAGTATTTGCGGCTATGGCAGCACAAGGTAATGCAGCTAAGGCACAGATGTTGGCTACTAAACCAGCCACAATAGAGGATGCCTGGGGTGTAATGCAGACTTTTGTTTTGTTAGGTCTTACAGCGGGAGTTATAACTGTACCAGCTTGCGCGGGTACCGTCGGCAGTCCGACCGCAATTTTTGCGGGAGCGGGTGCTGGAACCGTAACATATAGGTAGAACTATGGCAACATCAAAACTTATTTTTCAACTTGTGAACTACGAGAAACAGAACCCCTTGGATATACAATTTGGGGATGGTGACCCGGAGCAAGGAGATTGGCGATACTGCGACTGGGACCTTGACGGAAATGGTGCACTTAAAACTATTACTAAGCAAGAGGCAGTGGTGCAAGGATCTCTCAAATGCATATTCACAGAGAAACAGGACAACGGTTATGGCACTACTGTTTATGACCTCATCGGTGAGAAGGATGTGATAGTTAGACGTGTGGGTTTATTTTTGGATATAACAATGGGCATAATGGCAATGAAATCTTTTATCGACGCGCAGGCAGTGGCTCAAAATTTGTCACCTGATGACATGATTGCAACCATGTCTAAATTGACTGTGGTGGATGATGATACAAACCCTTCGATCAGTAGAGTGCAGATGGCTTTGAAGAGTAACTCAGATGTACAAACGACTATAGGAGTTTTATAATGAGAAATGTTGACCAGATAAAACAGTCGATTGTAGACAATATTTTGGCGCTGCGTAGCGATGTCCGTATGATTGAGGGTGACACAAATTACGATGTAATTGTCGCCTCAACCGCACCGTTGTTCTATAGATATGAAGTTCTACTTGAGTTTGAAGACCGTACTCGTAATCTCACAGAATTTGAGAATTTAATAGCGGATGAGGCTTTCAAAGACACCATGGTTACTGCCCTGGGTGCGAAGCAGGATGGTACGCCCTACACTATAGATGACATCAATGTTTTAATCTCTGAACGCCTGGATGCTTATGTAGAGGATTTTGACGTAATCAGAAGTACCGGCACTAATGCCACTGGATTAGTTACTGTTTATCTTACCGACGCTTCCCCGGTATCTTGGAGTAGCAATACAGAGTTTACAAGTGCTAATGGCACAACTTACGCCGCAACCTCTGCCATATCTAATGTGATTCCTAATTTTAGTACGGCTAAAGGTCTGTACTATGTAACTATACCTGTGCAATCCTCGGTGACTGGACAAGATGCGAATGCCACTGTAGGCGCTGTCAGAACTCAGAGTCCTAAATTTGGTAGTTTCAGCTACTGCACAAATGAGATTGCTCTTTCCGGCGGTTCTAATAGAGAAGAGGACTTAGAGCTTATAGATCGTGCTCGCACAGCCTGGGCTGACCGCACCAACGGTTCTATTGGTGCCCTTGACAGATTGGCGAGTGCACAATCTTATGTAGATGACGTGCTCACCTTGGACGAGGATAAGCCAGCAGCAGAAATATATGTAGGGTCTGTGTGTGATTTATTTACTCAGTTTGGTGCAGAAAATTTAGAATTGGTTGAAGAATTTTTCTACTGGCCGGGAGAGGCTAATAACTTGGCAACAGAGCAGTTCTTTTTTACTCCTTCCAAGCAACCATTAGTAACAAGTGTTGATCCTATAGCTTTTGTATATCAGAATCCAGCGGATACCGAGGAGCAAGTAATTCCTAGTGGGGTATCACCCATTCTAACCATTGTTAAGGACACGGGAACTTATAGTGGGTCTGTCAAATCCATGGATAAAATCCAATTAGCAATGCCTTTAAAAGTAGACCCAACAGGAGTTGGTGATTATCAGCGTAAAATTAGAATGTTGTATGTATATGATAAGAATCCTTATCTACTTCAGGCAGTATTAGACAATCCCGACAACAGGATGATTGGTCCTCAAGCGTTAGTACGTAAAGCTGTGGAGGTTCCTTTAAGAACTATTGTTGAATTAACCACGTCTTTTGGTTATGATGTTTCCGCAGTGGAGACACAAGTGACTAACAACATCTCTATATTTTTTAATGGTGGTACAACATCATATGGTAAACAATTTGCGCGTAAAAAAATAGGTGAGCGTATTCAGCATGCTGATGTTGGTCAGGTTATTTTGCGGACGGAGGGTGTAGTTTCTTACAACACAGATACATTTTACATCATTAATACTCTTACGGGAGATCTATCTGACCCTACGACAATACAAGAAAATCAATACGCAACATTATTCGATGTATTATTCCAATTCAATACATTTAATCTATCTAACTTTACTACGTCTTTTTAAAGAGGTGAATCATGCTTACACTATATCGTAATTACACAGTAGTTGTTCAGACTTCCGCCTCACCCTATACTCCGAATAATGATTTAAAGTTATTCTTATATGAGGGTCGCTTGGAGATGAAGACTAATCCATCTACAGCTAAGAATGATGTATTTAACTATGGCACAACCACACTCGCCACTCCGGTGTATACTAAAGATGGTGTTGCTGCTACTGCATTGGCAGCAGACCCCAATGCTCGTCCTGGTGAATATGATTTCTTGTCAATTGACCTCAACAAGACGGGTAGTTTAAGCTACTCTGGACAAACGCTCTATAGCGTGGTAGCTAGACCTTCGGGAGATCTTGACTTTTCTAATGCCAAAGTTATTGTGGATAGCACGGATATCTCGGACCCGAACACTAAGCAGCTTGTTCGAGCCTCAACAGGTGGCAGCGGCTCTATTACTGACAACTTATATTTTGCTGGCGGCACTGTAGCATTTGAGTTATACACAACGGACGTTTCCGGGGATGCTTCTAATCAATACTTATCCATTTTAAATTTACCCGAAGGAATAACTAATTTAGTAGAGACAGTGACAACTTTTCCCACATACGCAACAGCAACTAAATTAGTAGCCCGATTTAATGTGTACTATACTGACCTTACTGGTGTTGATGTATTAGTGTGGGATGCTGTACCAGCTTTTAAAACTGCTACGGGTAAATGGGTAATTCACATCACTAACGATCAATACAATACCGCAAGATCCAAAGAATTCGGCGGCTCGGTGGGTACGGAAATTGACTTATCAGGTATAACTTTGCTGCTAACCGTGTCTGTTAATTTAGCAGAGGATAATGTGTATGTAAGAAGATTTAATAACTTGCCTGTAAAGATTACCGCAGGAGTAAACAAAGAACAAATTGCTATACATGCCCATGTTACCGCTGCTGGTGAACGGATTGTTGGCATTGGGGATTTTAGTTATACTACACTAGCCAATACTCCCATATATAATTTACAAGTCAAAGGTAGTCTAGGTGTACAAATATCCTATGCTGCCCGTACTACTTTATTAGTGAATAATGTAAGTGGTAAATTTGGTTTTGATCTTGAAGATGCTACAGAGACTGCATCATACATATCATTTACCACATCTGGTTGTAATTTGTATAGCTCTGCTGCTTTTAATATTTACAATATAAATAACCTAGGAGATGCTTCTCGATCTGTGACATTAGATGCCAGCTACTCTACTTTTGGTTATGATTTGGATACAATCAACAGTAGTTTTGTGGCCGGACCTTCGGATACTTATATAAACCACCAAGGTGTTGCTAAACTTTATATGTCCGCTTCTATAGTTTTTTTAAGTAATAACATTTCGGGAACGACTAATATTAGTTTGTCTTCAGACACAATACAACTAACTGCTGACCATAGTGGCAGTGCTGCCACAGGATTATATATAACTTCAACCTTTGTTCGGGTAGGTTACGACACTAATTTAGCTAACTATATTCAATTTTCAGCTACGCAAACCCGGTTTTACCAGAGTGACGATAGATTAAGTTATGATGGTACCGATACTCGAATTGGATATATCGTTTCCGGCGGCAGTGCGGGTAACTACGTTGTATTTACATCCACATCTACTACATTTAATTTCACTGCCGCTTCTACTAGAATTAGTTATGATGTAACAGATACTCGAATAGGGTATTTGACAGGCACAACTAACTATGCGGTGTTCGCTGCGGCCTCAGTCTCTTTTTACTTTAGCACGACAACTCGTTTATTTTATGATACCACTACTACATTAATAGCCGGCCCGACTGCTGCAAGCCCTCGCATCACGGTTACGGAATCTGCTACAACTCTCGGAGGCACTGCGACTTATGCTAACGACACTAATTTCTTGTACCTTCCTGTATCTGGAGGACCTATTATTATAAACGGAGGTAATTCCTTTTTTGGGCTTATTATAAATAATTACAGAGAAATAGCAGCTAGTAAATATGGGCGAATAGTTCTTTCTTCATACCCTGACCCCACAACAGGGCTGGGATTAGGCGCAGGAGATGTTATTTATGATAGGAACGAGACTTACCCGGTACTTAAAGTTCCTTATGCAACTGGAGCTACTTGGACAGGATATACCTCTACTGCACCTATTGTGGGTTCGGGTTGTTTGGTAATGGGAGACTCTGGAGGCCAAATATTTCTGGCTGGTTTTGTCACAGGTATCGGCTGGAGATATGTTTACCTAACTGGGACACCGTAATTTATTTTTAATGTTTTTAGGTCGATAATATAACTTAACAAAAAGGATGAACTGATGAAGAAGATCACACTCACAGGAGAAGAAGCGCAACTTATTTTCTCGGCGCTTGATAATGGCGACCCACAGCGTGGCTTATCGCTCACAGAGATTAGGTCATTGCTACCAGTTATGGATAAATTGGAAGCCCAGGCAGAAAGGTTACCGCTAGTAAGTGGGCAGGGAGAGCGTTTTGTTTTTAAGGATGGTACGATGCTGTTGCTGAAAGAAAGTGAATTTACCACCATGATAAACAAATTGGAGACCAGTGGGGGTTGGGCCAGTGCTTTGGTTGGCCGAAAGGTAATACGCCTCATTGACCGCCTAAAAGAAACCCCAACTGAGCCGGATGCACCGGCAGAGAAGTAGGCCGCATGAAAGCCGGAGATGTAAAGAAGTTCTATGAGAAAGCTATCGCGTCTGACCGGCGCGATAATCTCAATCCACGAGACTTTGGAATTAATGATAGCTTCCTATTGGGGGCATTTGGTGCCTACCAGAGGGGAGAACCACCAGAGCATATAGAGAAATTAATAAATGGGTTTATCACAACAGAGAACTTAACGGTTAGCCGCAGAACAGCCGTATTGGAGATGACGCGGGATGTTTTGGTGGGTTTGTCTAAAAAACAACTTACTTCAGAAGATCGTGATCAACTACGTGCGTTGTTGACTGCATATTTTATATAGCGTCGTATCTATGTGTATACATAGATTGAAACATATGAGGACTGCCCATGCATTTTAGCTACAGTTACCCCACACCAGTGCTGCCTCCATATCTGTTCGAGGCTGATGTAACCACATCTATTGTGCCTCCGCAGAGTTTTGTGGCTGTGCCAGGTGTTGATGCCCAAATACACTTGTATTGGACTAAGCACCAGAATACAGTTGATCCGTTAAATGACCTATATGCGGAAGTATATCGTACCAGAGATTTACAAGCATGGGATTTAGTGAGTATCAGGCAGTGGCTTAATTACGACTATTATGTAGATGAGGATGTGCAGGTTGGGTTTGCCTATTATTACAGAATTAGATTTGTTCGTAAGGATGCTGACGATGAGATAATTGCTATTTCGGATTATACTACGGTTTTGGCTGGAAGAGTTGTATCTGCTCTGGGGTTTGAACCACGTGATGAATATTCTAATAAGTTTTTAAATGAACTTCTTAATAATTTACCGGGAACACGTATTTATGATCGAACCACGGCCGCAACCTTTTCAGCAGATGAGCAGTTGTGGCAGACCACATGTCGTATACTTGATAGTTTTAGATTGACTGTAGATGGGTCTGTAGCGCACGAGGAGGCGGCTGACCCCACTGCATTGTATGCTAAGCGGCCTGTGAGTTTCTTGATGTCCAAGAAACATGTTAAACTACAAGGTCAAGACTTAGTAACTGGTGAAACAGGTCCTCAAATATTGGTTAGTGCCTATTTGATTCATACATTTTTACAATCCTATGCAAACCAATTTATGGCACTATGTGAAAAATACTTACAAATAGTCACTAACAAATATATTGACTACTCGCAGGTATATACCAAAGGTTTTCACCCGACAGTGACAAGTGTGGTGTCCGCTCCAATTGCAGAATTGTATGAGTCCTTTGGTAAATTTATGAGATTAAAACCTTTAAAGGCGCAGACAACAGCACAAGGTTTTAATCGTTATCGGGCAACTTTACAGGACAATTTTACTAATGTTGAAAACGTAGGTAAAGTCGCAGCTATCGGTCAGGCTTGCAAAGATACATTAGGAATAACGACGCAGAAGATCATTGAATATTACAAGCAACACTGGTTTAAGTCTGACCGGGAAACAAAGCTATATACTATTCCCGATGTCGCAGACCCTTACAGGTTTTCTACGGGTTTGGAATGGGGTGCTAATAACAACTTGATATTTGACCTCAAAGATCCACGTTTTACGGCGTTTATAGAGTATGTAGTAAGCCCTCTAGGTGTTGGCATAGGTTGGGGCGAAGGTTATCTGGAAGTGGCAGGCAGTGGCCCTGATAATCCATATACGTATTTATTCCGCGTGCATATAAGCGGAGATCCGCAGGTGGCCGCTAACTGCACTACTGCATCCGAAGTAATAGCTTTATTTACAGATGACCCTTTAGCCAATTCATTATTAACTGTAACACCTTCAGTTGGTGGTCCTGGCGGGGCTAGCGGAGTCATTTATAGTGGTTTTGCGTCTCAACTAGTCAGGGCACATAGTTTATGGTTAGGCTGGGAAGACCACGAAGTCAATATGTATGGTAGAAAATTCAAATTGCAGGACTCTGTGTCTCCTTTAGACACGGGGACGGATTATGCCACAACTGGCATAACAATCTCTGAGCGCTCCCCTGAGAATCCAATACCATCCACTATATCAGCCACAACCCCCGATTGGCTTGCAAATACTGACTCCAATATAAGTGTCAATGCTACATTTCCTGTGCCAGCTGTGACAAGTTTACGTGATACTATTAGTCCGTACTCCCTAATCGCAGCTCGTGATGATAATGAGGAAGGTGTAGGTTATGGGGTTGCTAATAGGTTGATTTACGGAGAAAAGCGTATTTTATTTCGTGTGGGTTTAACTGAATCTCGTATGCAGTGGCTCACGAAAGCTACCCTGAAGATATTCATTAGACTAAGTACAGCCGCAGGATATTTGCGACTATACAGAATTCGTAAACGATACGATATTAACACAGCTTGTTGGAATTTTCGTAAGCGAATTAATATCCCAGATAGTGGAGTTACCTATAGTTGGTCTTGGAATGGAACAGAATACGTTCCTATTGCTACAGGAAGCGGCGAAGACTGGGTGACTGAGGATTGGGGCACGGACGGTGCTAAAGATACCTCCGATGCAATCTTTCTAAAAGAGTTTTATATTAATAAAATTGATAATGCATATCCGACCTGGGCGTCTTTGGATGTTACGGATGTTTTACAGAATATTTATAAATATGAAGCCTCCAGATTAGATATGGGAGACGACCCAGAGAACATATTGTACACAGGTTTTATGATAACTGCTGATGGTTTTGAAAATCGTGCTGCGGTTGTCATAAGCAGTCCTGATGATGCTACTTTTAAGCCGCGCATATCTTGGGAATCTTTACCACACGGTGTCCATCAGTGTTCTCCTGACCAAACTAAATATTTTTATATAGACGGCACCACACGTTATGGCCGCATGCTGGTGCAGGAATCTGCTACCGAGCCTACAAGCTACATCATGACTGTTAATGAAAGGATTAGACAACAGGATATACAAAGAACATCAGATGTAGCGGTGTCTTTGTCTGCTGCACCCGCAGCATGGATGGCTACTGGTGTTAAAGTTTATGGCACGACGACTACAGCCGTAGGAGTGATAACAGCCATTTCTTCCAATGTCATTTATGTCACGATGGCAATACGTAACTTTCAAATAGGCGAATCTATCAGGATGTTAACTGATTCTACAAGCACCGCCTCGATTATATCTGCTATAGTATATGGTGGCAATATGTCTGTTCGCTTATCTCGTATGCCGGTTTCTGACTCCTTGCTTAGAGTATATCACACGGCTGTCGCCACAACACCTGCGACCCCGCCTGCTAGCTACCCAGATTACGCAACTTGGACAGAGGCTGGGGCGGGAATATCACCAGTATTTGTAGCTGCTCCAGAAGGCATTCTTAATCCTATGGCCACGAGGAATGTGAATGACCCCGATGTGATAGATCTAAACGTATCGGACGATCTAACTAAAGGAGGGATTCCTCTCAATGGGGATGTGATTGTTACTTATCAGTATATGTATGACTACGCGCTACTTGGGCGAGCAGTCACAGATAGTGACAGCATATCTGCTCTCGAAGGATGTAACAGGGTTGGAAACGGTCTAATCATTCAACGTGAAAATGACTATTTATATAAATCAGAGGTAATGCTTCCTGAACCATCTACCGGCACTATCCCAGATATTTCTGGAGATTCAGTAGCTAACGAGTACTCAGACCACAACTTAAGTGTGCTTTGCCAGGCTATACATAATATTCGTAGACAAGATGGCCAAGTTGACGTCTTTAAATATGATGTTGAAGGCAAGCCTTATTTTAGATTTGGGCAGCAATATCACAAGTTTTTTGAAAGGGTGTAACTATATGATTGGTGATAATAATATTAGAATGCCTGGTGTACAGTTTCATCGTGGAATTGATGTCACAGCAGAAACTCTCAACGGACTTCAACAGTATTTATCAAAAGAATTGTCTGAGCGTACTAGAGATCTTATAAAATACGCGGGTTTTGCTTGGGGTCTTAAAGTGGGTCGTATTGATGGGCAATCTATAACGATTACTCAAGGAGTTGGTTTTGATCAGTATGGTACTCGATTATACCAAAACAGCGATAAAGCCTATAAGTTGACCTTCCCAGCGGCTGCTGGTACAGAGGGGTTTTTGTGTGTTAAATCAACGCCTACTGATGTACAATACAAGGTACATCCTTACGATGGTACTCGACACCCAGTTGAGACAGTTATTGCTTTACAGTTTTATATTGCAGCAGGTGCTGCCTTATATATTGATTCAATCGGCAATTTGTATGGCCCTGATAATAATGGATTAGTGCTGGCTAAGTTGTGGATTGATGGATCATCTTATGGATGGGATGATGTGACTTCAACAAGTAGATCTCCTAATTTGACAATGAGAGATGGTGTTGCTTGAGTATATTCTTTATTCACTTTATTGACGAGGCTTAGCAATGGCAAGAACGCTTTATTATATCACCGGATCGTCTAGTGACTGGAGTGACTCATCTAACTGGTCTCTAACAAGCAACGGTGCAGGCGGAGAATCCCCTCCCACGTCTATTGACGATGTAATATTTGATACTCACTCCCCCTCTATGACTGCCGATGTAGATATTAATTGTAAAAGTCTTACTATTGGCGTGGTATCGGGAGCAACCGTTATGGATTTTAATGATCATGGGGTTACCGTAGAAGGAAATCTGGCTATATCTAATCCTACTTTATATTTAGGTTCTGGAACGATAATAGCAAACAATAGTATTGCTGGATCTTCTTCTTTTAACGCAATGATTCTTCACGCTGAAACGTCAACAATATATTGTAAGAAGACGACAGCATTTTCTGGCGGAACCAATACGTTCCATAATTTAAAACTAGCAGACACCGGAACAACATTATTGATTGACGCTGTAAGTGGTGGACAAGCACAAACTTGGAATTGGACTGGCGTATTAACGTTTAACGGCGGCATAGTTAAGCAAAATTATGCCACAGATACTATGCATAATTATACCGGCTCCACTGGTGGACAGATATTTGAGTGGGTTGCAGGATCTGACATTCAGAGAAATAGTACAGGTTATTTTTCAATTAACTTTAATCCGTCTGCCACAGCCACTATAGAGCTTCCAGAAATTACTGGAACTACTATGGCTTGGAAGATTAATATAACAACAATTACAAGTAATGTAACTGTTCAGCAACTAGGTCATTTTCAAGCTACGTCTATAGTGTCCATTCCAGGTTCCAGCAATATTGTTGTTTGGGAAAGCGATGGCTACGATATAACGCTTACCGCTTTACTACAAACGGATTCTGGAGTATCCCCAAACTATGATAGCTTAATAGACCTAACCTCTTCTACTGGGGCTAGATTTACAACGCTTACCTGTAACGAATTGTCAATGGGTGGATTTTGGACTCTGATTAGGGGGACATCTGATATTTACATAACAGATGATGGCAGGATATTAATTTTCTCACATTATACTAAAGGTTCTGGATTGCTAAGTATGAGTTCTGGGCTTCAGGGCGACACTAAAGGATATACTCTTTTTGATGTAAACCCAGGTAGGATGGAAATACGTGCAGGTGCTACAAATTATTTACAATTTTCATCATTTGGAACTACTTATGAAATAGACGAATTAACTGTTTATGGTAAGCTAGATTTGCAGAACAAGAATCTAATAGTAGGATCATTAATTACCGATAGCACAGCAGACATAAAAGGGTTTACTGGCAATACGATAACCGCAGAAGAAGTAAGTATAGATCCTGCTGGAACATACTTATTCTCTACGGCAGCATGGAAAATAGGACTTGTAGGATCTCCAACAACATCTGATTTGGGCAACACTACAATTGCATCCTTAGAAATAATGGACAATGCTGGAGAAGTAACTCTATCTGATTATTTTACCGTGTCGGGGGAACTTAAAGCATATCCAGGACAATCAATAGTTTTGGCTCCCGCTACATCCTCTCCTTTCTCTTTTGGTTCTCTTAACATGGAGGGAACCATTGGCGAACATATAGCTATGACTGGCGATGGCGGGGTGGCTGAGATAGCAGTGACCATTGCTATAGAGAATGTGTCTTATGTAGACCCAACCAACGTAGATGCAAGCGCAGGTTATGCAATAACCAGTACAGGAGGTACCGGAACCGGTGACACTACTAACTGGACTTTTGATGCTGGTTCTTCTTCCTCCAGCAGCAGCTCCTGTTCTTGTTCTTCCAGCTCCTGTTCTTGTTCTTCCAGCTCCTGTTCTTGCTCCTATTCCTCTAGCAGCTCCTGTTCTTGTTCTTCCAGCTCCTGTTCTTGCTCCTGTTCCTCTAGCAGCTCCTGTTCTTGCTCCTGTTCCTCT